>CXWL01000826.1_pt1 | contig 382081 bp, 315 predicted proteins | sample 590931 | NCBI WGS metagenome assembly CXWL01 (sample SAMEA3498368, study PRJEB10139) | groundwater metagenome | biome: water well; material: biofilm material | place: Germany | collected 2015-04-27 | reverse complement strand
GAGACAACCTCCTTGAGCCCGAGTCCCGCCTCGAGCCGGACCTCCGCCAGCGAGTTATTCACCAGGAGGCGAAGCGCACGCAGGCTACGGCCAAGAACGGCGCCCGTGCTTCCGGAGATGCCCACCACCCCCTTCTGGAGAAGGTTGAACGCGATCAGGGCGGCGGTCACGCGGTTGCCCATCTCGTGAACCAACACACCCTGACGCTCCACTCCCTGGTGCGCCACCGCGCGGTCCCGCTGGCGCTCATAGGCGGTCACCGCTTCGGCGGTGACGTCGTCCTGGCACTTGTTGAACAGCTGGAACTCGTCCACCGTGATCGGCGCATTGGTTTCCTCGGCGAGCTGAGTTACCGCCTGGCAGACATCGCCGTAGCCATGAATGACTTGGCCGATGCTGAACCCCATGTCAAGCAGCTCGCCGCCATGCACCCAGGCGGACGCCTTCATTGCTTTTGTTGTCGAGCTGGCCACGCTCAAGCGATCGACGAGTTGCTTGAGAAACAACGGGACGCCGTTTTGCATCTCGGCCGCAGTGGGGACCGGGTTCGTACGTGAGCGACCTTCGCCCGCGCGCGAGCAATGAGCTCATCGTTGTTCTCAGTCAGGAACTCGTGAAGCACGGGGTCAGCTTCCCGCACCGCGGCCTTCGTTGTTTGTGCGGTACGACTCTTAGAGAGAAGGGAATTTCTGCGCGGTGGGAGAGCATTGGCGCCCCCGACCCCTCATAGTCCGTCGTACTTCGGACCGCCTCCGCCTTCGGGAGTAACCCAGGTGATGATCTGGTACGGATCCATGATGTCGCAGGTCTTGCAATGGACGCAGTTCGAGAAGTTGATCTGCAGCTTGAGCAACTTCGGATCACCGTCGTTCTTCGGCACCATCTCGTAGACCGCGGCCGGACAGAACTTCTCGCAAGGATTTCCGTATTCGGTACGGCACGTGGTCTCGCAGACGTTCAGATCAGCCACATGCAGATGGGCGGGCTGATCCTCCTCGTGGAGGGTGCCGGAATGGAAGACGTCGGTGAGGCGATCGAAGGTCAGCTTGCCGTCGGCTTTGTCGCGGATGAAGAAGTCGCGATTCGTCCCGGCGCCATAGCGGTCGATGAGCTTCTCCATGTCGGCATGGCCGCCCGAGGGGGCGAGAGGGTCGATGAGGCCGCGGCCGCCCGTGACCATGAGCAGTCCGGTGTTGATCATGCCGCCGAGGAATCCGTGTTTGAAGCCCTGATGAAAATTTCGGACGGCGTACAGCTCTTCTTTGACCGAGGAAGCGTTGACCCGGCGCTCGAAGCCCTTCAGCACCGCGGCCGACGAGTCGTCCTTCTCGAGGGCGTCTATGGCCGTCTCGGCCGCCAGCATCCCGGTTTTGATGCCGAGGTGAATGCCTTTGAGGCGCATGGCGTTCAGGAAACCGGCGGCCTCGCCGATCAGCAGCAGGCCATCGGCCCAGGTCTTCGGAATGCAGTACCAGCCCCCTTCGCTGATGGCGCGCGCGCCGTACTTCACCATCTTGCCGCCGGTGAGAAGCTCCGCCACCCGCGGATGGGTCTTCAGCTTCTGAAAGAGGCCGTGGGGATCGAGGAACGGGTCGCGGTAGTCGAGGCCGATGACGAGGCCCACGGAGATCTGGGTGTCGGACACGCCATAGATGAATCCACCACCGAAGGTCTCCCACCCGAGCGGCTCGCCCATAGTGTGGATGACCTCGCCCTTCTGGATGCGTCCCGCGGGCACCTCCCAGAGTTCCTTGATGCCAAGGGTGTAGACCATCGGGAAGCGGCCCTCATCGAGCTTGAGTTTCGCCACCGCGGTTTTTGTAAGGCTGCCGCGGGCGCCTTCAGCGAGGATCGTCACCTTGGCCCGGATATCGACGCCCGCCTCGTAGTTGCCCTTCTTGTTGCCGTGTTTGTCGATACCCTTGTCGCCGGTGCGCACACCCACCACCCGGTCGCCTTCCCAAAGCAGCGACGCCGCGGGAAAGCCGGGCATGCAGTCGACGCCTCGTTTCTCGGCTTCGCTCGCCAGCCATTTCACCAGACTGCTGAGGCTGATCACGTAGTTGCCGTGGTTTTGAAGCGGCGGAGGAGTGATGGGCAGCTTGAACTTCGACTCTTCGAAGAGATACTCCACGCAGTCCTTCGTGACTTTGGCGGCCAGGGGCGCGGTAGTCTCGAAGTCGGGGATCAGTTCCCGCAGCGACGAGGGATCGAGCACCGCCCCCGAGATCGAATGCGCGCCGAACTCGGCCGCCTTCTCGATCACCATGATGGACGGTTCGAGTGGCTTCACCCCCGGCCGCTTTGCTCGCTCGGCCAGGAGGTCCTTGAGGCGGATGGCGGCGGCGAGACCAGCAGGGCCTCCGCCGACAATCAGGACGTCGGTTTCAAGGATGTCGCGTTCTTGGGTCATTGCGGGGCGATTCAATCACACGCCGCCCCCTCGCGTCTGGTCGGCCGGGGAGCGGAGGGCGCTATCCCTTCGTGCCTCGAGCGGCGAAGTCGAGAAACCGCTCTGGGCTCACCCGCAAAGCCGCTCCGGTCGGGCAGGCCCGAACACACGCAGGGCCCCCCGAAAGATCCTTGCACATGTCGCACTTCACGGCGTGCTTGGACAATGCATGGTCGGTCGGTTGTTTCTCCTTCCCGGGCTCGGCGCCGATACCAAGGGTCAACCAGCTGAGCAAACTAGGGCGTTTCCTCTTCGGATTGATCAGCGCCATCTGGATCACCCCATAAGGACAATTCTGCTGGCAGTTTCCGCATCCGATGCAGGTATCGGCGATGTAGACCTCGCCGTTTTGGGACCGGTGGATGGCGTCCGGAGGACAGTCCTTCATGCAGTGCGGGTGTTCGCAGTGGCGGCATGAGGTGGGCACATGAATCTGCGCCATGCTTGGCCCGGCCTCGAGGTGCAGCCGCGACGTCCCGTCGTGAACATCACCGCAGGCCTTTTCGCAGTTGTTGCAGCGCACGCACAGGGACTGATCGATGAGCAGAACGTCGGTGGCTTCCCCAATGCCCTGTTTCATCAGGAACGTGATGAGGCTGCCCGACTCGGCCTGATCCTCCATCGACTCGTTGGCCCGCATGCGGCCCATCAATTGCGCGTCCAGCACGGCCCGCATGCCCGCATTGCGCGCGAGAACTTCCTTGAACCGCGATGTCTCCAGAATGATCGACTCGACCGCCACCGCCGCCCGCACCGTTGCGCTCCGCGGCTTGTCGGACATGAGCGCCATCTCGCCCACGTAGTTCCCCGCGGCCACGTACGACAACACCAGCTCCTTCCCCCCGATCTGCCGCGAGATTGTGACCGACCCTCTGCGAATCAGGTGCAGACCATCCGGGGCGTCGCCTTCCATGAACAGGGGCTCGCCGGCCGCGAACCGCTTGATCAGGGCTTCCTCGACGAGGAAATCGAGATCGGCATCGGGAATGGCCCCCGCGACATAACTCCGCACCGCCCGCTTCAGAAAGACGTGATCGAGTTCGCGTTGAACCGACTCGACGGAAGCCATCAACTTCAGCATGGACCGGCGAGGGGTCTCGACCAGAACACACCCAGGGCCCGCCTTCACCGTGGTCGATCGGCGACGACCCGAAATCAGGCCCATCTCTCCAAAGAACTCCCCCGCCGGGAGGTGGATCTCAAACGCCTCGCCGCCACTGGTCGCCGCCTCCACGATGACTCGGCCCTCGACAATGGAGAAGAAAGAGTTGCTGTAGTCGTTTCGCGCGAAGATGACCTGACCTTCCTTGGGCGCGGACAACTCACTCTCGACCAGAAACTCCCGAAGCTGCAGTGTGGTGAGGCCGGCGAAAAGAGGCACATTGGCCTGGATCCTGGCGATCCCATCTGAAACCGTGCCCAGGCTCGGAACCGCGGAGAACTTCTTGACCAGCAGGGGTTCGTCCGCCGCCTCCACGGGCCGGCCAAGAATATGTTCGACGACCTCGTAACCCTGGTTCATCGCCTGTTTGATCAGCGGGCATCCGCCAAGGGCCCCAACCACGAAGATCCCGGGCCGATTTGATTCGTACCGGTCCGACAAACGCGGAACCGCGCTGCGGTCCTTGCTGGGGAAGACGACGCCGAAACCTTCGACCAGGCCCCGGGGCGGCAAGGCGCCGAGGCGGGCGATGATCCGGTGGCAGGGAATCGACTCTGCTCCTTCGGGTGTCGTGGCTTCCCAAAGGGCCGGGAAAGCGCCGCCTTCGGGTGCTTCGACCCGCACGGTCCGGGTGCCGGTTCGAAGTTCCAGGCGCCCCTCCTTCACCGCGGCCCCGACGAGGCTGATGTTCCCCTCCTTGACCCCGACGAATTCGTCGTTCCGGTTCACCAGGATGACCCGATTCTGTTTCGCCAGAGCCAGCGCGTTCTCAATCCCCGCGTCCCCCGCGCCAACCACGATGATCGTCTCGTCCGAATACTCCTCGGGGTCATCCAACTGGTACTGCACGACGCTCAAGTCCTCGCCCGGAGTGCCCAGCTTGCGGATGTTCCCCTGCATGCCGATCGCGAGGACCACGTTCTCCGCTTCGACCGTCTCGCCTGTGGCTAGGCCGATCCGAAAGGATCCCTGTTCCCCCTGGATGCTCACCACCTGCGCGCCGTACCGCACATTCACCTGGTAGCGCGCGAGTTCCTCACCCCACTTCGCAAGGATCCCCTCGCGTGTGCCGGCGCCGAAGCTCATGGGGCTGCGCAGGGGCAGGATCCCGGGCTCCGCCATCACGTGTTTGCCCTTCTGGTACTTCTGAATCGTGTTCGAGTACGCCGCCCCAGCCTCGAGAAGCACGTGCGCGACTCCCAGTTCCGCGGCATGACCCGCGGCGGAGAGGCCGCTCGGGCCCGAGCCCACGATCGCAATCTTGAAAGTTTCGGCCATGACTCTCCTATTTCCCAGGCGGAAGGGCCACGACAAGCGGACGGAACGCCTTCAGCCGAGACAGGAACGCCCCCTCCGCGTAGGCCTCATCGCTAGTAAGTGGCTCGCGCAACGACGCCAGGCCGCGATTGAGCGCTCCGACGTCTTTCACATGGCCGCGGGCTTTCATGTAGTTCAGAACGCTCCCGATGGCCATGAACGATTGCTCCGCTCCCGCGTAGTCGCGGTAGTAGCCGGAGAGGCCCTCGTCGACGAGCGCCAGGGCCACGCCGCGCAGTGTCGCGTCGTCCCACAGGTGGGCCTCGATCCGATCCGCGGATCGCTCCGCGGTTCTCGATATCTCCGCGGCGACCAAGCCGAGGTCCCCCACACCGGCGGCGGCCCGGTGCAGGCGGAGGACTTGCGCGCTGAACTGTTCGGCGAGGGCCGGATCCACCTGGCGCAGGATGGCGCGCAGCATGAGCATGTTGGAATCGTTGATCCGAGGTAGTCCGGGACCCGGGCTCGCCCCGAAACCGGTGGCGGCCGTCCAGCGCTTCTGCGACATCGGATGGTGACAGGCGTGGCAGTCGAACAGGACGAGTTCCGGAAAGATGCCATCGCGACCCCGCCCGGGACTCGTGAGCAGCTTCCCGGTTTCGGCTACGGCCAGCGCCTGCCCAATCGCCCAGACCTTGGCGCCGTTCCAGGGGCCCTTGCGCGCCTCGTAGTCGGCATCCACACGAAAATGCGCGGGGCCGATGCTCGAGAAGGTCTCGAGTTCAAAACTGAGCCTGGGGTGACCGGCGCCCATGATCCGATGGGTCACCAGCCGATCCTCGTTGCCGAAGTGACAAGAGAGGCACAGGCGCGCGCGATCGGCAGGCCGGTCGGTCGGATAGAGGCCGCGGGTCACGTTCTCCGCGTGGGTCGCGCCTGGCGCCGTGTGGGAGGCCACCCACCGCTCGGCCGGACCGTGGCAGGCCTCGCACTGAATGCCGTCGTCGACTTTCGCGCGCGCGCCGAGTCGGTTGGTCCGAGGATTGTGGGCATGGCAGTCGAGGCAGACCTTGGATTTCTCCGGAGGCTCGGGCAGATTCAGGTTCGCGGCGATTCGCTTCGACTGGGCATTGAGCAGCAGGCGAGCCGCGCCCGCATGTTTGTCGACCCGCAGCCAGGTGACGTATTCGTTCTGCAGGACGTTCGAGTCCCTCCATTCAACGATCGATCCGTGGCACAGGCTGGACGCGCACGTGACCACACCGAGCGTGCGGTCGTTCGATTCGTAGGGCAGTGGTCGCTGCACTTTTGTCGGCGCGACGGCGCCCTCTTCAGCCACCAACAGGAGGGGAAGCAGCGCCAATGTGAGACCCGAAGAAAGCCCGGCGGAGAAGCGCCTCATCAGTTCTTCCCTCCCTCGGGCTTCATCGGCGTCGCGTCGGTGACCGTCCAGATCGACCCGTCCGGCCGCAGGTACATTCTCTTCATCTCTTCCTTCGTGAAGGGGCGCGAGCCGATGCGGCCCATCACCGCAATCTGGCCGCCAGTTTCGTCCACCGCGCGATCGCGGTCGAGCCCCTTCGACAGGGCTAGAGCCGGCGAATCGGTGCGGCGCGTAGCGATCAGCTGGGGTTTCGGCACCGGTGAGAACCCGTAAAACCTTGGCTGAGACTCGGGCGATGTGAGCTGAACCACGCGCAGCCCGTTTCGACCGTCGGCGACGTAGGCAAAGAGCGACGCGTTGGTCGAGGCGACGACAACGTCGCGGACATCGTTCAGCAGCCCTCCTCCGTTGAAGGTCTCCTCTAGACGTGGCGACTCAGGCCGTTCCACGTCGAGGATGGCAAGCCCGTCCTTGCCCGCCGCCACGTAGGCATAGGTGCGAGCGACGTAGATTCGCTGGGCGTCCTGCAGGGCCACCGCGGGCCGATCTCGATGGATGAGTCGGGGTTTGTCGGGAAGAGTCACATCGACCACGCGCAGACCGGCCCCATCCGTCACGAACAGGTAGCGGAACTGAAGTGCCGAAGCGCGAGCGCCCGGAAGATCCACCACCGCGCTCACCTTCGGCCTCAAGGGCTCGTCGACATCGACGATGACTACGCCCCGATCGGCCACGATATAAAGATAGTGCCCTCCGATCGCGATGTGACGCGCGCCGGACAGGACGGAGCCGTCGTTCCAGGTGAGGGCGCGCTTCAGGGAGTTGTTGCGTGGCTCGAGATCGGCGAACGTGTTTACGTCCACCAGGATCAGACCTTCCACCGCATCCACGACGAAGGCGTAGTTGTAGATGGGGTGAAACGCCTGCTCCTGGTTGGTGACCCTCATGAGGTCGCCCTGATTGCGAACCGGGGCGATCGGTTGATTGGTCGGCAGCGCCATGCAGGTGGCATTCGTGGTGGGGACGCGGGCATTGTGCCCAAGAGGCGAAAAGGGGGCGGTGATGATGCGCTGGGACACTCCTTTGTTGGCGATCGAGGCCACGTCGTACACCCGAAGGCCACCCTTCCCCTCGGCCACGAAGAGGTACTCGCCGCGGAGTTGCAGGCACGAGGCCGCCCCGGCCGTGGCGTGAGAATGAGCCTCTTCAAGCTCTCGGCCCCGCTTCTGGTGTTGAGCGAACCAGTCGGGATAGGCGTAGCGCTGAAGGTAACTTCCGATCACCGCCTGTGGTTCATCCCATTCGGTGACTTTGACTCCGCTGACGTGCCCGGTCGAACCCACCCAGGCATTGAGTCCCACGAAGTTGAGGAAGTTCGTTCCCTGCAGGAGGAGTTGGGCCATCACCGCATTGTTGTCGCCCTGTTCCGAGAGGTGGCAATCGGAGCAGGTCTTGGTCTCGGTTGTCCGTTCCGTGTGCGGATAGTGGGGTGCGAAGGCCTGCGACGAGTACCCGGATGAGGAGATCGGGGGCTGCTGCACGTAGATCCGCTCGCGATTGATGTTGGTCGACGAAAGGACCAGGGCCGACGACGACCGCACCGGCGCGATCCTCCCGCCCTTCACACCGCCGTGACGCCCGAGTTGAAATGCATCGTCTCGCGCGACCTGAGGGTTGTAGGTGGCGTAGTTGCGCGTCTCGCCGCCTTCGAAGTGCTTTCGTTCCGTCTTCCAGTTGGCTTCCACCGGCAGGTGACAACCGGCGCAGGTCGTGGTCCAGGAAGTGTGGCACGCATAGCAGGTCATCTTGTCATCGGAATGGGCGTAGCTCGCGGGAGCCACAGCACTCCCCCACGTTTGCAGCATCCCAGTGCTCATGGTCTTGGCCCGGGCCGCCTTTGCGTTGTAGTTCGCATGGAGCGGATTCACCGAGTCTTTGACCAACCTCATCTCCCACTCGAGTTGCGGATCGACCGCGGATCGCTGATAGAGCTTTCCCTCTTTCCATTCGAATCGGCGTCGACCATCCTGAGTTCGCATGAGCTTCATGTCGCGCCCCTGCTGAGAGGCCGCCGGTCCCGAGGTGAACAGAGTCGGATAGCGGCTCGCGGTACCGTGGCAGTCCCGGCATTCGATCTCGACCGCCGCCGCGACCTCGCCGTAGATGTGGCCGTTTCCGTGCGCGTCCTGGGCGAAATGGCAGTCGACACAGTGCATTCCCTTCTCCATGTGAATGGAGGCGAGGTGGACGGCCTTCTGGAACTTCTTCGGATCGTCGTCGCTGACGACCTCTCCTTTGGCGTCGAGCAGGGCGCCTTTCCGGTCTCGTTTGAACACGGCGCGGAAGTTCCAGCCATGGCCGTGGTAGTCGGCGAACTGCGTGTCCTTCAGTTTCGCATTCAGCAAGGACACGTCCTTCAGGAAGTTCGGATCGCCCCACTTGCCGCGTACCGAAGCTCCCTCGGGATTCCGGTCGAGCGTCTCCCTCATTTCGCTCGCCGTCGGGTACTTCTGCTTCTCCGGCCACATGTGTGGAGCGTCCGACTCGTAGTCCCACATGATGTAGCCGTAGAAGGTGTTCACGAAGACATTCGGCTGGTGCATGTGGCAAACCATGCACTGCGACGAAGGAATGGCGCGGGTGAACTTGTGCTCGAGGGGATGCCCACTCTTGTCGCGCGGAATGGTGGGATCGTCGGTCTGGCTCATTCCGGTGTTGCCGAACTTGGCGTAGGGCCCCGAGTGCTTCTGATCCCGATCGTTCGCGTAAACAGCGTGACAGGCCGTGCAGCCTGAGGACCGGTAATCCCCTGGCTGGTCGTTCGTGCCCAGGAACCACAGGTGCGGGTCATTCAGGCGCGTCTTGGTCATGTTGAGAACGGGGACGGAGATCCGGTTTCCCGTTCCCGGGCCGCGGTTCGACTGCTTCAGATCCGGTCGGCCGGGCTCGTCCAGTTTCTGGAGGAGGCCGGAATTGTTGGGCAGGCCGATCTCCGGGAACTGCGATGAATTGACGCGGCCCCCGCGTTCGAACACACGGAACACATCACCGGGAGGCACGGTTTCCCAGGCCGGCAACGGCCACAAAGACCCAAGGACTCCCCGCTCGGTCATGGCGGCGTCAGGCGTCACCGGGTTCTTGAGCCGCGCGGGCAACCCCTCGGATGAGTAGGCCTCGCCGAGAATCGGCCGCTTAAAAGGCAGGATCCCGTTGTTGTAGGCAGCGCCACCCCACAACATGGCCGACGTGGCCATCAGGCTTCTCTCCGACGCCTGGACAATCGGGAGGTGGCACGAGCCACAGGCGAGGCGCGCCACCCGAAGGTCACCCGGATTGATGAAGCGAATCAACTCGGAGCTTTCCTTGTTGAGAAGGGTGTAGGACGACCGCGGATTGGCACTCCCCTGAGCGTGCCACGCATCTGGATAGTCGGGCAAAATGTGCGCCTTGTCGCGAGCCAGTGCGTAAGCCGAGAGAGCGTTGGGCTCGTGGCCCGGCTGGTGGCCCGGCTTGTCGGCCTCCGCATACTCATCGTGGGGCTTGGTCACCGTCGCATCGCCGCCGTGGCAGTCGGTGCAACCGAGCACCACACCGGGATTCTCGTGCATGCTTCGGTGCCCTGACGCCGCATGGCAGCTGATGCAGCCCTTGGACTTCCCTTCCGCCACCTCGAGGCTTTGCGACAAGGGCGCGCTCGGCGCCATCACATAGTGGCGCTTCACCCCCGTCGCCTTGTCGGAACTCGCCTCGACTTGAGCCATCGGTGGAGCGATGAAGATGAGACTCAGCAAGGTGAGGCCCGCGCCGAGGGCGAACGAAACGCTCGCCGTCCCTGAGAGCTTCGCGGATGGTGCCACGGTCATTGTCATCAGTAGCTGAGGAGGAGGTTCATGAGAATCGAATACTGCGGACCACGCCGGCCCTCGTCATACAGCTGCCGAAATGACCGTCCCGGTAAGAGCACCGCTCCGGAGGTCGACAGGACGATGTTCTGAGTCATCAGCGGTCGGATCTGCAAGGCCATGGAAAGGTCGATCCCCGCGAATCGGTCGAGTTTCCCCTGATTCCGAAGTACCGACAACACCGAGGTATTCGCGAAAGCGATGCTCGACACGTTGGTGACCACTCGAAGCTGTGGAGTCACGTCCAGATCAGCGCCGAGACCGGCGAACAGCAGGCCGGGGTTCACGAAGTTCGACTGGCCCTGATCCTTCGAGGATCGCAGAGAGGGCAGGATGCCGTTGCGGCCGCTCAGCGCCACGCCGCCCCCACCTGCCAATGGCACGGCCTGGCGGATCCAGAACCCCGTGTCGGCGCCGGCGATCTGCGGGTTCTCCATGATGGCGTCGAAGCCGGTGGCTTTGCCGTCAAATGGATTCGAGTCCCCGGTGGCTCCAACCAGGGTGAACCGTCCTCGGACCCAATCGAAATCGCGCGATAGTTCGATAGCGCCGAAACCGGCCGCGATCGTCTGTGGACGCTGGGCCAGAGGGTGCCGCGAATCGCGTCCGAGCGCGCCGTATAACGAGGAGGTGAGATTCCACTTGCCGAAATGGCCATCGCCATTCACCCCGAGGTAGGTCACCTGGTATTGATGCGGGCGCGCGTCTCCAAGCACGGCGGGGCGCTCGAGGAAACCATTCTTGTTGTAGTAGTCGTCGCCATCCTCATCGTTCCAGTTGTGGATCAACGTGAACTGAGTCGTATGTCCGAGGCGCGGGTAGTCCTGACGGTACACGTTCGCGAGGAGGACGAAGTCCGAACGCGGGCGCTGGAGCACATCAATAAGCCCGGTGTTGGTGTCCTTTTCCATGCGCACGAGGGCGGCGAGGTTGTACTGCAGACGATTGTTGTCCCGGTTGCCGAAGTAGCGAAGCCCGAGCGCGTTGTCCTGGAACACGAAGCCACGAAAGTCAGAAATGATGGGCTGAATGCCGATGCGATAGCTGTCGAAGTCGTACCGCTCCGAGACGTTCCTCCGGTGTTTGTCGTAGAAGGCCTCGACCACCGCAACATGGGTGTCGTAGCGGACGAATCCGCGACCCGGATCAACGCGCAGAGCGCGCACAGGATCCACCTGGGAGCGGTTGAGATTCGCCGCGAGTATGAGCCGGTACTCGTAGTCGGGCGGCTTGAAACTGGTATTCCCTTTGATGACCGCGGCCCCGATGATCAGAGATTGCGCCACCGTGAACTGATTGGAGGGTCCGAAAACATCCAGCGCGTTGGCCCGACGCGATGATTGGGCTCCCACGGGAATGGGCAGACGCCGGGCCTCTCCGAGGGAGTCAGCCACGCCGATCAGGCTGAGGAAGACGTCGTCGCCCCACTTCTTGAACCGCGGATACGGCTTGTCCCCCTTGTAGACGTTCTGGCGGTAAGGGTCCCAGAACCGCTGCTCGATCACACCGAGTGTTTCCATCAGGCGCCAGCGATCGGGCACGGCCAGGCTCTCGCGGGGCAGAACCGGCTCCGGGGCGAGCACACGCGACGGGTCGATCGCCGGTAGCTCATATCGCAACGCGGGCTCGACGCTTCCGGGTCTTGTCAGGTCGACGCGTTCGGGAGTTGGAGAGGCTGTCGGACCTGGCCGTGGAGCTTGTGGCTGAGCCGCCCCCCCCAGGGCGGCGAAACCCATGAGTACACAGAGGGTGGCCCAGGGGCCGCCCCTAAAGGCCTGCGCAGACATTCTGTTCCGTGGAGTCGTTGAAAGGCGCCTGAGGGCACTGCACATAGCGAAGCCGACTGCCCAGCCCGCGAGGCTCGATCGAATCCGCCCGACGATCTTTCGGCGCGTGGCCGATCCCGGTCATCAACTCGCGACCGGCGTTTTCGAGTCCGAGAAACGCGATCATGTCATCCTGATCCACGCCGTCGCCCGACACACCGACCGCACCCACCAGTTGCGAGCCGCGGTAAATGGGAACCGATCCGGGGAAGATCTGGATGCCGTTGAAGATCTCCGGTAGGAACGAGCAGCCAACGCCTTGAGCCTGACCCAGCAGGGCGCTGTTCACAAGGTCCGACTGCAAGCCCACATGAAACGGGCTCCAGTTTGAATACGGTGTGCTGAGCGGCCCATTCGAGGTTCTGGAGACACCATCGGGGAAAAGGGGGCGATGGAGATTGCCAAGGGACCGAGTCGTGTGGGCAATGCCGTTGGCAAAGGCGGCGGGATCGCCCAGAAAAGCCCGCATGGCCAGAACATAGGCGCCCGGGCTCGACGTCTGCCCCGTCGCTCCATACTGAGTCGCCGGGATGGAGAGGAGGTCCGAGGCGGATTGAGGCCGTGAGAAGAACGCCGCGGTGCGGGCTTTCTGCACCGCAACATCCGTACCGAACACCGGTGCGTCTTTGGTACGCGCCAGCGCCAGAATCGTGCCGCGTGTGTCAACAACCGTGACCGTCACCTCGGCCGCCGATCCCAACGGTCGGCGGATTTGCGCGCGGGCCCGGCCGGCTACCCTGAGGCCGTTCCGCACAATAGAAGTGACCTCTGAGACACTCAGAAATCCATCGCTGCCAGGTCGCGGTTCGTAGCGATTCTGGTTTCGCACATCGACGAGGATCTGCGCGGCCTCACCCAGGAAGGCGGCCGTGTCGGGACGGAATCCGGATTCCGGCGTACCAAACGCGACGCCGCTTCGAATGCCGCCGTCGAAGAATCCTGCGACAAGAGGGACCGTACCTTGAAGATCGCGAAGCGCCGGCACACCGGCAACCGTGGAGGCGCGAACTTCGCCGTCTGTGAATCGAAAAGTGCGGCCATCGGCGGTGATGCGGTCGGCGCGTCGATCGGCGGGGGCCATGAAGGAGGATGCGGCGCCGACCGCGATCAGCTCGTCCTGATCTGAGTCGACATCGGTGATGTCGAGATCGATGGAATAGAGGGAATCCGAAATCACACCTACGCCCCCTACAAGCCGGCCCTCCTTGTAGAGAGGCAGTCCGCCGGGGTCGCCCGCGAGCCCGAGGGGCGAAGGCCTGGGGCCAAGAGAAGCGTTGCTGTTCATCACATCCGAACAGGACAACTGTGAAAACTGCACACCGTAGAGCGGTCCGGATGGTTGAGAGATCTCGCGCGGATTGAAATTCTCCTGCACGATCTGGCTCGCCGTTCGCGTCGAAAAAGCGTTTCCTTCCGACGAAAGAAACGCAGCGGTGAGCGCCTTGGCGATGGCGGCGAGCGTGCTCGGGAGCCGAACCTCCTCGAGGCCTCCTTGCGCTCCACGGCCGCTACGCAGATCGAACTCAGGATCGGCGCCCGGCATCTGGAATACGCCTAGGACGTTTCCTGCCCGGTCCACCACCGCCAGGGTGGCTCGAGCACCTCGGGCCTCGGCTTCCAGAACACCTTGGGCGAGAATCCGCTCAACGTCGGAGGTCGCCAGAAAATCGGATGACGTCGTGCACTGCCCCGTGCAACCGCCCTGACCTAAGCCAGCGTCCCCGGCGCACGCGCTCAACACCATCAGCCCTAGAAGGCCCACTACGAACGCTCTCATCAGCGGGCGGGCTTCGCGGAAGTTGAGGGGGCAGACAAGAGAGAGCGGGAGTCCGCGGCCACCGTGGTGTGCTGGTGGAACGAATGGCACTTCTCGCAAGGACTGCGGACCTTCCCGGTCACGGCGATGGCCCCGGCATGGCACGATCGGCAGGTGGCGATGCCTGGAAGCGACAAGTCGTCGCTCGAACGTGAACCGGCTACAGCGTGGCAGCGGGCGCACTCGGCCTGCTGGTGCGACCGATGGTCGAAGTCGGAGTCCTGCAGCCACGAGCGATTCAGCTTCACCGGCTGCACCACCCACGTCAACGGGGCCGGACCACGCGAGACCGAATGGCACTGCCCACAGACTCGCGTTTCGATCATGTCCTTCGCCACCCGCGCCGCCTTCTCTTCCGCCCAGGCCCGGGCTCGCTGGCTCTGCGCGCTTGGCGCCTCCCCGGCAGGCCGACGAAGGGAACCATCCACCACCGTCACGTCGAGGCCCGAGCCGCGAAGCGCCACCTGCGAATAGAACTCCCGCAACATCGTCAACACGTCTTCGGGCTTCCCGTGCGGAGCCCGCCTTGAGGTGACCGCGGGTTCGAACTCCAGACCGTGGCACTCCGAGCAATGTTCCGTCATGCGGATCGGCTCGAAACCCCGTCGCACGTCAGGCCGGTGGCACTGCGCGCAAGTCAGGGTCCGTCTGCCGGAAGGGCTGCGAAGCCCCACGACAAGGTGCGCCTGGTGGCTGAACTTCAGGCCCGAGGGTTCACGGCCGGCCTCGGCTGGCGAAGCCGGGACCGCGACGCCTCCGATAGTGGGAGACAAGTCCGGATGGTCGGTTGCGAAATCGGTGATCCGGGGCAATTTGGAGGACGGAAATCGTCGGCTGAGATCGGCGTGACAGTTCACGCACAACGTCCCGTCGACCCGCGGGAACACCCCATCTCCCTGATGGTCTCGATGGCACTCAGAGCATCGCGCGCCGGTCGTCACGGCCACCTGGTAGACAGGGTCCCGAGCGTGGGCTCCGGTCTGGGCCGGCGTGTGGCACTTCACGCACGCCGCGTCCTGGACGCTCTCGAAGGCGACGGTGTGGCAGGCGCTGCAGCGGTTGGTGAGCGACTGGTGGCCCGACGACAAGGGCCCTGGACTCCACACCGCATCCCAGGCCACACCGACAGACCCGACGGGGGTTGGAGTCGCGCCGTCCCCACGAGACAGCGCGGCTCTCGCGTACGCGAGCGGGAGACCGAGGGCCGTCGCGCCCACGAGCAGGAACAACGCCCAGGCCAACGCGCGCTTGGACAGCCAGGTCTCGCCAAGCAGAGTTCGGGAGCGTTCTTTAAGGTCGGCGGCGTCTTCAGGGACGGCCTGGACCAGCTCGATGGCGAGGCCGAAGTCGTGATCCTCGTCGAGGGCGGGCTCCGGCGTCACCTGATACGGCCCAATCAGGATTCTCACTCCCCGACGCAGCTTGGTGCGATTGACCGATTCACCGTTGACCTCGATCGGGGCGTCCCGGCCCTCGATGTACAACTTCCCAAGGTCGCTGAAACGGATGATCGCGTGGTGCAGATGCACTCTCGAATCAGGGAGGTGGATGGTGCACTCCGCGCTGCGTCCCAGCTTGATCGGGTCACCCGAGACGGTCTTGGAAAGGCGGATCGGTTGCCCCTTCCGATTCCGGGTAACCGTGGTGACGAGGCAACGCAGGATCATGTGCTCTCCGGTCGCGTGCCAGGGCCCAAGGTGGAGGCGAAGTTTGTCTCAGGCACGGTAGAAGAAGATCGAAAAGACGTGTGCCGTCAGGGCCGCCAGCAAGGCGAGCGACAGCGGCACGTGCGCGTAAAGCCAAAGATCGAGGCGAGCCTTGTACATCACAGCCTGGCGCGCCCGATCCAGGAGACTCTGCTTCCGGATCAACACGGCGAAGAGTTCGTGGTTCCTCCGCGCATCGCCCCCCTTCAGTTTCGGCCCCATCTTGCCCACGAAGTCGACGGCCGCGGTCGTGGGGCAATGGGGAGCGCGGCCGCTCAGCTGCTGGAGAACGCCGCCTCCGATGGTCGTGTTTCGGCTCGCCGCGAGCACCATGCGGTTCACGTCGTCAGGCAGGTTCAGGGCCAGCCGCTTGGCCTCCGTGTCCAGAGTCGGGATCTTCAGAAAGAGCCCTTCAAGCGTCTCGTCCCCCAGTGCGTCCGTCAACCGCTCGGGGAACCGCAGGTAGGCATGGACACCATAGAAGCCCGAGAGGATGACCACGAGCATCAGCGCATAGGCCAGGGTGTGGACGTTCCATCCCATCTGAAAGCCCGTGTGGAGCGTGGCCACCGCGATGAGTGCGACCCCCAGATACACATGCGCGGAAAGCCAACCTTGAACGGTGCCCACCCGGCTCCGGTATCGGCGCTTCCGGATCCCGAACCACATCAGCCACAGGATGAGAAGCGCCCCAGCGATGCCGAGGACGTACCCGGTTGGCGTACCCCCGTAGGGTACGCCGGTCGACGGGTCGCCAAGGTAAGCCGCGATCGCGGCGAGAACGAGGGCCGTCGCTACCTTCAGATAGCGGTAGTCGGCGAACTCGAGAAACGTCTTGTGGAAAGCGCGGTCCAACACTTGTGGGCAATCGTAGCAAGGGGGCTCGCCGAGATGTCGCCCTGCCTCGCGACTATTTTTGAATTCTGAGGGTCGGCGCCGCCCGGCCCATATCGGCCGGGGCGGTCGCTGTGGGATACTCTCGCGCCATGCCGAACCTGTTCAAGAACCTTGTCGCCGCGGTTGGCGGCTCCCGCGCCGCCGGCTCGGATGAAACTGCGAAGAGTGAGCCCGCCGATCAAACGGTGCCCTTCAGCACCTCGCAGATTCGTCGACCCGTCGTCGAAGCCGACGAGGATGAGGACATCACCCATCAGACCCTCTCCGTCGCGGCCAGCCGGCCGATGTTGCGTGTGGTCGGAGCGCTCTCAGGCTCCCCTGAGAGGTACTTCGTTTCGCCCGCCGGGGTGACCACCATCGGCCGAGCCTCCGACAACGACATCGTGGTCGCGACCGCTGCGGCGTCCGTGCACCACTGTCGCCTGATCCAAAAGGACAAGACGTTTACCCTGGAGGACCTCGGTTCCACCAACAAGACCTGGGTGAACGGGAAGGCGATTGACAAGGCGGTACTCCGCCACGGAGACGAAATTTCGGTGGGTGACTCGGTCTTTGTCTTCGCCCTCTTCGGCAACCGTACCTAAGCCGGGGGGCGGTGAACAGCCCCGCCCCCCAGACCCCCTGGTCGCTTCGGCCGGAGTGAATCCGGCCTGCGCTCTGCCGCCGTTGGGGTTTATCCCCGGGCCTGGAAGTGGGTCTTCGCCTCGGCGGTGAGTGCGGGCAGCACTTCAAACAAGTCGCCCACGATGCCGTAATTCGCGACCTTGAAGATCGGCGCTTCGGGATCCTTGTTGATGGCCACAATCACCCGCGACGACGACATGCCGGCAAGATGCTGGATGGCGCCCGAGATGCCGCAAGCGATGTAGAGGGTGGGCGACACCGTCTTGCCGGTCTGCCCGACCTGGAACGAGTGGGAGACCCAGCCATCATCGACGATCGCTCGCGAAGCGCCGATGGCCGCACCCATGGCGTTGCCCAGGTCCTCGATCAACTTGTAGTGCTCCGCCGCCTTGAGCCCACGTCCGCCCGAGACGATGATTTTCGCCTCGGCCAGTTCCTTCTTGCCCGAGTCCTTCGCTTTGAACTCGCGTACCCGCCCGCGCGAAGCCGCATCGGCCTCGGCCGTCACCACTTCGCAGGCCCGCTCGGCCGGTGTGGTCAGGGCAAAGACGTTGGGCCGCAGAGTGGCGAGTTGCACCTTCGTGGTCCATCCGAAAGTTGAGATCATCTTGCCCGCGTACTGCGCGCGCTTCGCCACCAGGCGGCCGCCTTCGGATTCGAAACCAGAGCAGTCGGTCACGAGACCGCCGCCGGTCAGGAAGGCCACGCGCGGAGCGAGGTCCTTCCCCATCGCGGTGTAGGCGATGAACACGGCATCGGGCGACTCCATCTCAACCGCCTTGGCCATGGCCCTGCCGTAGGACTCGGAGGAGTAGGAGGCGAAGCCCGCGGCGGAGAAAGTGATGACCTTGTCCGCGCCATGGGAGCCGAGGGTCTTCGCCGCTTCGGCATTGGCCTCGCCAATGAGAACCGCGACCACTCGGCCGGAGGCCGCGTCGGCCAGGCGCCGGGCTTCCGAAACCCCTTCGAGCGACGGGCGACGCAGGGCGCCGCCGCGAGTTTCCGCGAACGTCAGAATGGTGGTGGACATGGCTAGATGACCTTCGCTTCTTCGTGGAGGAGCCGGATGAGTTCTTTGGCCTGGGTCGCGGGATCGCCCGCGATCAATGTGACCGGGGGGCGGTCGGCCGGGGGCGCCATTGTCTTGCGCTCGATCTTCACCGTCAGCGCGTCGGCGGTCAGCCCGAGGGCTGCCGCGTCGAGTACGCCCATGGGCTTCTTCTTGGCCGCCATGATGCCCTTGAGCCCGGCGTAACGCGGCGTGTTGAGGCCCTTCTGCGCCGTGATCACCGCGGGCAAGGTGACGTCCCACACTTCGATGCCGCCCTCCACTTCGCGCTCGACCACCGCCGACGTGCCTTCGATTTCCAGCTTGATGGCCATGGAGACAAGGGGGAGATCGAGAGCGCCGGCCAGCAGGCCCGCGGTCTGCGCATCGTCCTCCCCTGCGCCCTGATGTCCGCAGAGCACGAGGTCGGCGCCGCCTAAGTGTCGGATCGCCGCGGCCAGGACCGTGGCGCGGCCCGAGGCGTCGAGGTTCTCGAAGGCGGGATCGTGGATCTGGTGGGCCGAGTCGGCGCCCATGGCCAGACCGTTACGCAGGCCCGACACCACGCGCTCGGGACCCGCGGCGAGCAGGATCACTTCCCCGGTGTTCTTCTCGCGAAGCTTGAGCGCTTCTTCGATGGCGAACTCGTCGTAAGGCGAGATGATCCAGGTGAGATCCTGCGAGACGATCTGTTTCCCGTCGTCCGCGACCTTGAGGCGCGAGGCGGTGTCGGGCACCACCTTCACGCAAACGATGATCTTCATTGGGGTTTCCTTCGCTTGGGATTCCGGAAGGACACACGGCCCGCAATACGGTGGGTTCGGGCGGCTCCCGGAAAACGAGTTGAGCTTTTCTAGAAAGAACGGATGCTCAAGCGGCGTAGCGCTTGAACACCAGGGCCCCGTTGGTTCCGCCGAAACCGAAGGAGTTCGACAAGGCGTAATCGATGGCCAGGGGGCGGGCGCCTTCGGCTGCGGCGTCGATGTCGCACTCCGGGTCCTGGGCGTCGATGTTGATGGTGGGTGGGATCTTCTGATCCCGGATAGCGAGAGCGGTGATGGAGGCTTCAAGACCCCCGGCCGCGCCGAGCAGGTGTCCGGTCATCGACTTGGTGGAGCCGACCACCAGCTTCTTCACGTGCTCGCCGAAAACCGTTTTGAGCGCGGCCACTTCGATTTTGTCGCCCACCGGGGTGGAGGTGCCGTGAGCGTTGATATAGGCGATCTGGTCGGGCCGAACGCCCGCGTCCTTGATGGCCTTGGCCATCACCCGGGCCGCGCCATCGCCATCCTCGCAAGGGGCGGTGATGTGGTGGGCGTCGGAGGTCATGCCGTAGCCGACGATCTCGCAATAGATCTTCGCGCCGCGCGCCTTGGCCCGCTCGAGATCTTCGAGGATCAGAACGCCCGCGCCCTCGCCGATGACGAAACCGTCGCGGTCCTTGTCGAAAGGACGCGAGGCTTTGGTCGGGTCGTCGTTACGCGTCGAGAGAGCGCGCATGGCGTTGAAGCCGCCCACGCCGAGGCCGGTGATCGCGGCTTCGCTGCCGCCCGCGATCATCACGTCGGCTTCGCCGCGCTGGATCAGCCGGTACGAATCGCCCAACGCGTGGGCGCTGGAAGTGCAGGCGGTGGCGGTAGCCGATGACGGCCCGCGCGCGCCCGTGCGAATCGACACCCAGCCTGCGGCCAGGTTGATGATGGCGGAGGGAATGAAGAACGGCGAGATGCGGCGAGGGCCACCCGAAAGCATTTCGGAGTGTTCGCGCTCGATGGTCGCGAATCCGCCGATGCCGCTGCCGATGAAGACACCCACGCGCTCCGACTCCTCGCGGGTGAAGGTGAGGGCCGAGTCCTTTATCGCGTACTCGCTCGCCGCCACCCCCATCTGGATGAAACGGTCCATCTTCCGGGCTTCCTTCTTGTCCGAGAAGGTGAGGGGATCGAAATTCTTCACCTCGCAGGCGAACTGCGTGGTGTGTCGCGAACAATCGAACAAAGTGATGGGCGCCGCACCCGAGGTGCCTTCAAGCAGGGCCGCCCAGGTGGGCTCCGCCCCTATCCCCAGGGGGGAAACGACACCCAGACCGGTGACCACAACTCTTCTCATAACCGTGCCGCGCCCTGCAAGGATGCCAGGCGACGCCCCGTTACTTCTTGGCGTGCTTGGTGATGTAGTCGACGGCGCTCTGGACGTTGCTGATCTTCTCGGCGTCTTCGTCGGGGATCTCGATCTTGAACTCCTCTTCGAGGGCCATGACCAGTTCCACGATGTCGAGACTGTCCGCGCCGAGGTCGTCGACGAACTTGGCTTCGGACTTCACCGCATCCTCCTCGACCGACAGCTGCTCCACAATGATCTTTTTGACGCGGGCTTCAAGCGATTCCATTTTTTTCCTCTTCGTTTTCTACTCTATCGGGCAGCCGGGGGGCGCATGACCCCCACCGCTTCGGTCTATCACAACGATCGCACGAGAAGGTCGTTCCCGTGGAGTCGTGGATTCTACATATGGAAGCCGCCATCCACCGAGATGGTCTGGCCGGTGACGTAGGCCGAGGCATCCGAGGCGAGATAGACGACCAGGGCCGCGATGTCCGCCGGAGTGCCGGTGCGGCCGAGCGGCACTGTGGCCAGCATGGCCTGCTTCGCGGCTTCGGGCATGGCGTTCGTCATGTCGGTCTCGATGAAGCCGGGGGTGATCACGTTCACCCGGATGCCGCGCGAGGCCACTTCCCGGGCTACCGACTTGCTGAAACCGACGAGGCCGGCTTTCGCCGCGGCGTAGTTCGCCTGCCCCGCGTTGCCGGTAAGGCCCACCACCGATCCGATGTTGATGATGGAGCCCCCGCGCTGCTTCAGCATGGGCTTCATCACCGCCTGGGTGGAGGTGAAGACGCTGGTCAGGTTGGTGGCGATCACGTCGTCCCACTCCGCTGGCTTCATGCGCAGCAGTAGGTTGTCGCGAGTGATGCCGGCGTTGTTGACGAGGACGTCGATCCGGCCGTGTCCGGCCACGGTGGCGGAGATGAGCGACTCGATGGATTCACGCGATGCCACGTTGACCACCGCGGCCTGGGCCCTGCCCCCCGCGGCCACGATCTCGGCGGCGACCGCCTCGAGTTTGGCGAGATCGCGCGCGGCACAGATCACGGTGGCTCCGGCTTCGGCCAGGGCCATGGCAATGCCCCGTCCGATTCCCCGCGAGGCGCCGGTGACGATGGCGATCTTTCCGTCTGATCTGAGGTTCAAGTGGTTCTCCGTTCTTGCTCAGGCGGGGCGGGCGAGACGCGCCACCTCGGCCGTGATCTTGGCGTTGATGCCGCTTCGTGAGAATTCGCCCGCGGTGCGAATGCCCTCGGAGATGGCGAAGGCGTCGGACTTGCCATGACCGATGACGCAGCATCCGTTGATTCCGAGCAGAGGCGCGCCTCCCACCTCTCGCGGATCGATGCGCTTCTTGAGCGCCTTGAAAGCGCCTCGGGCGAGGACCGCGCCGGCCATGGCCAGGGGACGCCTACGGATCTCCTCCTTGAGCATGTGCACGATCGAGCTCGCGAGGGTTTCGCTCGACTTCAGGATCACGTTGCCGGTAAAGCCGTCCATCACCACCACGTCGGCCTCGCCGTTGAAGATTTCATGGCCTTCGACGTTGCCCACGAAGTTCAGATGCGACTCCTTGAGGGCCGCGTGCACTTCACGGGTCAGGTCGGTGCCTTTCGACTCCTCCTCGCCCATCGACATCAGTCCCACGCGGGGGCGGCTGATCTTCAGGACTTCCTCGGCGTACAGGCTCCCCATGACCGCGAACTCCTCGAGATGCCGCGACTTGCAGGTGGCATTGGCGCCCACATCGAGCAGAACGGTCTTGCCCTTGATGTTCGGCACCACCGCGGTGAGAGCGGGCCGATCGATTTCGGGGAGGGTGCCGAGGGCCATCTTGGCGATGGTCCAGCAGGCCGCGGTGTTGCCGGCAGAGAAGAAGGCGTCCGCCTCCCCGCGCTGGACCATTTCCACGGCGAGCAGGATCGACGAGCGCCTCTTCAGGGTGACCCGGCCGACCTTCTCGGCCATTCCGACCTCTTCAGGCGCGTCAAGGACTCGGATGTTGAGGCCCGACACCGAGGCCTTGGCCAACTCGGCCTGAACCTGGGGCTCGCGGCCCACGAGGGTGAGGGAGAAGCCATAGCGACGGGCCGCGGCGAGGGAGCCGGCCACGGCCACGCTGACGCCGAAATCGCCGCCCATGGCGTCCACCGCGATGCGGACGCCGTTCAAAGATCCGGTCATTCTGGAGAGATTACCGCCTGGAAGCCCGGGTGCCGGGCCTCTTTATCGAAGACTACGCGGCGTTCTTCGCGGCGATGACCTGCTTGCCCTTGTAATACCCGCAGCCCGCGCAGACGCGGTGGGGCATGGTGGCCGCTCCGCAGTGCGTGCACTTGCTGAGGCTGGGGGTTTCGAGGAAGTCGTGAGCGCGGCGCATGTTGCGGCGGCTCTTGGAGTGGCGGCGTTTTGGATTGGGCATTGTAGTTTTGGAACCTGGGATTCTACCGTGCGTTCTTCAAAGGTGCACGTTCTGGGCTTCCGAGAAGTGAAAGCGAGGAGAAGGGGGTGGTGCTGGCCGCCTCTTTAGGGCAACCACATTGGGTGAGATTTCGGTCGGCGCCGCAGGTGGGGCAAACGCCCTTGCAGTCGGCCCGACAGAGGCGCTTCATGGGCTGGGCAAGGAGGATCTGCTCGCGAACCATGCCGGTCAGATCCAGGACGTCGCCCTTGTAAAAGGTCACGACAAGGTCGCGATCCTGGAGTTCGGCCCCTTCCTCGTCGTCGTATTCGGACAGGGCTTCGGACTCGGGCAGGAAGAAGAGGTCGAGTTCCTGATCGACGTCGAGGGGGGTGTCGGCCAGGCAACGGGCGCAGGGGCCGGAGGTCTTGAGGTTCAGATGCCCGCGGACATGGAGACTCCCACCGTCGGCGCGTTCCACGTGGGCCCGGAACCGGCCATTCGTCTCCGTCGTGAGTTCTTCGGGGTCGATCGCGAGGATCTCCCCGTTCACGACCTCGTCAACGTCAAGTCCCTCGGTCGGGATCTTCGAAATGGAGACTTGCAACATGGCAGCTGGCTATTCTATCCGACCTCGGCGCCTGGAGACATGGTCGCGAGCGAGGCGCCGGTTGTTTCCGCGCGCACCCGATCCACCTCTTTCACAATCGTCGCGGGGTCGATGCCCATATCCGAGAGGACACCCGCGGTAAGCGCCACCGCGGCCTCGGCTTCCTCGAAACAGGCGGCGTAAGCCCCTACTTGAACCAGTTCCTCCCGCTCCTTGAGATAGCGCGCGCGCACGAACACCCGGCATTTCGGGTTGAGGTGACGGGCCGCGGTGACCAGAGGAGCCCGGTTCACCGAGTGGGGCAAGGTGACGATCAACTGGGTGGCTCGAGCGATCCCGGCCGCTTTGAGAATGTCCGCATGGGTGGCGTCGCCGTAGATAGCGAGGCGTCCCTTCCCGGCCACCTCGGAGACCGTATCTATATTGAGGTCGACGATGACGGTTTGGAGGCCGGCGTGACGCAGTCCTCGATCAACCGCCTGCCCCACCGGTCCGAAGCCCACGATGACGGCGAGGGGCGTGGTGGGGGCGGCGATGGCCTCGGCCGCCACGGCATTGAAACGGTCGGCCCGACCGGACGCGGCGGCGTTCAGCAGCGCCCAGAGACGTGGGCGACGACGCACGGCGGCCTCGCAAGGGTCGAGCGCGCGAAACAGGAATGGATTCACCGCGATGGACACCAGGGCGCAGGCGACGAGGAGGTTGAAGCCGGTCTCCGACAACAGCTCGTAGTGTTTGGCCAGCGTCCCCAGGATGAACGAGAACTCTCCCACTTGCGCGAGCCCCACCGCCACCACCAGGGCGGTCCGCGTCGAGTACCCGAGAATGGCGACCACAGCGAGTGCGGCGAGCGGCTTACCCACCAGGACCACACCGAGCGCGGCCAGGAACAGCCAAGGCTCCTCGAGGATGAAGCCCGGCTGGAACAACATCCCCACCGAGACGAAGAACAACACGGCGAATGCGTCGCGCAGCGGAAGAGCGTCGGCGGCCGCCTGCTGGCTGGCCTTCGTCTGGCCCACCACCATGCCGGCGAGGAATGCGCCCAACGCGACCGACGCTCCGAAGAAGGCCGCGGCCCCCGCGGCGATCGCCACCGTGATTCCGAGAATGGTCAAGGTGAAAAGTTCCCGCGACTGAAGCCGCGCCACTTCGACGAGAAGCCTCGGCACCGCTCGCGAGCCGATGAAGAAGACCAAGCCCACCAGGATGGCGAGTTTTCCGAGCGCTTTCGCCATGGCCATCGCGAGCCCTCCGGCCGTCAGGGCCTCGCCGCCGCCCGTGGAGAGTGCGGGCAGGACCACCAGCACGATGACGGTGAGAATGTCCTCCACGATCAACCAACCGATGGCCACATGCCCGGCCGGTGTGCTCACAAGGTTGTGGGATTCGAGGCCGCGCAGGAGCACAACGGTGCTCGCCACCGACAGGGCCATGCCCAGGACCAGGCCCTCCACCATCGGCCAGCCAAACGCGATGCCGATGCCAACGCCGAGGAGAGTCGCCACCGTACACTGGATCAGTGCGCCGGGAATGGCGATCCGCTTGACGTCCATCAGGTCCCCCAGATGGAAGTGCAAGCCAACGCCGAACATGAGCAGGATGACCCCGATTTCCGCGAGTTGGGAGGCCAGAGCCACATCGCCCACGAACCCCGGGGAGTGCGGCCCGATGACAACCCCCGCGATGAGGTAGCCCACGATGGGTGAGAACCGGAGCCTCTGGGCCAGAAGCCCCAGAACCCAGGCCACGAGCAGCGCGGCGGCGAGGGTAGAGAGAAGAGGAGTGTCGTGAGGCATGGGACGGTCCCACCTTAATGACCTTGCCTCCCTCGTCGCTACTCCTCTTCAGTGCCCTGCGGGGCGGTGGCGAGACGGCGGCCCAGATCGAGGCCGCTGGTTTCGATGGCTTGCAGGATGAGGCGAGCGGTCTCCCCATACGACCGCACGCCCGTCGGAACGCCCTGGGCCTTGAGGTACGAATCGTTCACTGCCTCGCTCACTGCCGAAGCCACGCCCTCGTGCAGATTCCAGAATGCCGTCTCCGCCTCGAAGTCCGCCACGGCCCGAGGCGGCAACAGCTTCCAAATCCGGCGCCTCCTCTCCCGATCCACCCGGGCCACCTCTCGATCGAAAGCACCGAAGAGACCCAGGGTCCCCGCGTAGAACACCGAGGGGTCGGGCGAGGCGAGGCAGGCGAGGATGCCGATCACGGTCGCCTCGTTCTCGCGAGCGAAGCCGCGCTGGTGGGCCTTCTCATGGGCGGCGACCCGCGGCCACTGACTCCGAGGCATCTCCCGATTGATCTGGGCCTCCCCAGTCCACGGAAAGTAGAAGCCGGACAATTGGAGGCGACTCAGAGCGAACGAGATCCTCGAGAACTTCGCCGGACCGAAGGAGACGCCTCGAACGGGTGACGCCTCTATCGTGGCGGGCAATCGCGAAAGCCCCGCGTCCAGGCCTGCGTTGATTCGGACGAGAAGAGCGGCGTCGTCACCCGAAAACTCCCCCGCGCCGGGTGCGGCCGCGCGGACCAGACGGGCCGCCCGCTCCGCCAGATCGATCAGGCGGGCCGTGGACTGCGCGTCATCGCCCGATGCGGGAAGGGGCGCCAGGCGATTGCCGAGAGGGGCATAACGATAGGAGAGCCCCCATGAAACGAAGAAAGTGAACAGCACAAGCCCGACAACGAACCCTATGCCTCCCGCTGCTCTCCCTCGCGTCCGAAAGAGCGCGATCAACCCGGCCGCGACCAACAGCGCCGCGGCGATTTCCCCTGCGGTCGACACGAACCCTCCGAAGAGACGCTGAAGGACGCTGGCCGTGGCGGGCAAGGCCGAAGTACGGTGCCACTCGACCATTCCCGGAAGCTCCGCGGCGCCACGGCCAAGGGCAGCGAGAAGCAGGCCCGCACCGGCCAGAACCCACTGCCTCGATGGGGCCCTCATTCCATGCGCAACGATTCGATGGGATCGGTGCGGGCGGCCCGGCGGGCCGGCAACCAGACCGCCACGAAGGCCACGGCCGACAAAACCAGCACCGCGCTCATGAAGGTGGCACCGTCGGCTCCGCCCACGCCGAAGAGCAGGCTGGCGATCAGGCGCGACAGACCAAGAGCCCCGATCACCCCCGCCAAGGCTCCGGCAAGGACGACGGTCATACCCTGGCGAAGGACGAGAGACAACACGGAGCCCTCCGTGGCGCCCAGGGCCATGCGGATCCCGATCTCCCGCGTACTGCGCGCCACCAGGAAAGCCATCACGCCGTAGATCCCAAGAGCGGCGAGGGCCAGGGCGAGGAAGGCGAATCCCCCGAGCAGACTCATGGCGAAACGCGAGCGTGCCAGCGAACGATCGACCCAGTCGGACATCGTGCGCACCCGATAGACCGGGAGATCCGGATCGATAGCGCGAATCTGAGCCTTCACCAACGCGGCCAGGGCCGCCGGTTCGGCGGTTGTCTTGACGGTCAGGTAAAGCGCGCGGGCGCCCGATTGGGTCTGGGGCAGATAGATGGCGATCCGTCCGTCGGTCTCAAGTCCGTATTGCTTCACCCGGGCCACCACGCCCACCACGGTGCGGTATGGCGCGGTCGAGTTCAGGTCGCCAAAGCGAATGCGTTTACCAACCGGATCCTGTCCCGGCCAATACTCGCGCGCCATGAAGTCGTCGATCACGACGACGCGGTCCTTCTCCATCGAGTCGTCAGGGTTGAAGAGCCGGCCTCGAAGCAAGGGAATCCCCATGGCCTCGAAGTACCGTCCGCCGGCAACACGCAGATCGGCGTTGATGAAGTTCTCGCCCGGCGGGGGCACCCGGCCCTCGATCGTGATCGGTCCCCAGGCGAAGAAGCCGCTCAGGGGCAGCGAGGTCACCCCACCCGCGGCGACGACACCGGGCAGCGCATCGAGCCTTCGCCACAGGTCCCGATAGGTGGCGCGCACCACCTCCGCCTCGGCGTACCTCGGTCCGGTGAGGGTCAGCTCCATGGTGAGAACTCCGCTCGGATCGAAGCCGGGGTCGACTTCCTGCAGACGGCTGAAGCTCCGCACGAGCAGACCTGCCCCGATGAGCAGCACGAGGGCGAGACCCACCTGAGCGACCAGCAGGAGACGTCTCAGCCGATGGCCGCGACCGAACACGGGGTGGGCGCCGGTCGAGCCTCGTCCCGATCCAAGGAGCGTCTCCGACGGGTTCACCCGCCGCGCGCCCAGAGCGGGAACCATGCCGAAGAGCAGCCCCGCGCCAACACAAAGGACCAGGGTAAAGAGCAGGACTTCGCCGTTTACCGAGATGTCTTGAAGGCGCGGGAGGTGGCTCGGTTGAACCACATGAATCCACCAGACCGCGGCGAAGGCAAGCCCCACGCCGAGGGCGGCGCCAACTGCTGCGAGCATCAGGCTTTCCAAGAGCAGCTGAAATGCGATCCTTCGACCCGTTGCCCCCACCGCCACTCGCACCGCGATCTCCTTCTCCCGGGTGATCCCGCGGGCGATCAGCAGATTCGCCACGTTGGCGCAGGCGATCAGGAGAACAAACGCCACCGATACCCACAGTACAACCAGCGTCGTTCGGACGTTCCCCACCACCTGATCGAGCAAGGGCACGACGCCGAAAGTGAGCCCCCCGTTCGGGGGATAGACCTCGGGATGCTCGGCGCGCAGTCGGGCCGTGATGGCATCCATCTCAACCTGGGCCTCGGACACGCTCACCCCGGGCTTGAGGCGGGCAAGGATGTTGTAGTCCTCTTGCCCCCGATTGCTAGCGGCAGTCGCGGCGAGCGGAAGGGGGAGGAACATCTCGCCATCCTCCGCCGTGCCCAGAGTGGGAAGGACTTCCCGAGGCAGCGAGAAGCCTTCGGGCAGAACACCCACCACCTCGTGTGGCTCGCCATTCAATACGATCGCGCGACCGAGGATCGCGGGATCCTTCCCGTAGCGGCGGGTCCAAGCGCCGTGGCTCAGAAGAGCCGTGCCCCCTCGCCCGGGAACGTCCTCCTCGGCCACGAAAAGGCGTCCGAGAATCGGCCGCACCCCAAGCATGGGGAGCAGGTTGGAGGAGACGCGCAGCACCCCCACCCGCTCAGGTTCGAAGGGGCCGGTGAGGTTCTGATTCGCGCCGATGGCCACCGCCACCTCGTCGAAGCCGCGGTGAGAGTTCCGGACATCGAAGTACTGCGCGGTGGAGAACCAGTCCTCGGCGATGTTGAGGCCGGGCGAGCGGTTCCACAAGATGACCAGGCGCTCCGCCTGGTCATAGGGCAGAGGCTGCAGCAGCACAGCGTTGGCAACGCTGAAGATGGCGGTGTTGACGCCGATGCCGATGGCGATCGAAAACACCGCGGCCGCGGTGGAAACGGGACTCTGGAGAAAGCCGCGAAACGCGTGCTTCACATCCGAAAGGAGGTGCACGGCGTGAGCATAACGGTGCGCGCGGTGGTCGAGACGACGGAAGAGAGACTTGATAAGTTCCCCGACATGAAACGCCCTCTCCCGACCCTTGCCCTGCTCGGCCTGGCCCTCGTTCCCAGCGTCTCGACCGCCCAGGAGACGCCGGACACCCGCGCCACGTGGTTCATCTTCCTCGAGACTGGAAAGAAGACTCCCGAGGACAAGGAAGCGGTCATGAAGATGCAGAAGGGGCACATCGCGAACTTCGGGAAACTCCACAGCGAGAAGAAGCTCTTCGCCGCGGGGCCCCTTGCCGACCCGTCCAAGACCAAGCGCGGGATCGTCGTGGTCAAGGCGAACACCCGCGAGGAGTACGCCGGCTACTTCCAGGCCGACGACTACGTCCGCGAGGGCTACATGACCCTGAACGCCGAGAAAGCCACGGTTCAGCGCTCGCTCCGCAGCGACGGAATCGACCCGAGCGGAATCGAGGAGGTGCGGATCATCCAGATCACTCGGCCGGCCGCCGCGCTCACCGCGGCCGAGATGAGCGCCGACCACGCCTATCTGCGCGACCTCCTCGACCGGGGAGTTGTCGGGGCCTGGTACACCCTCGAGGGAGGCGCGGTCGCGGAGGTGCTGTTCTGTCGATCAACAGATACCGCGGCGCTGGAGGCGACCTTCGCTCACATTCCCTCGGTCAAGGCCGCGAAAGCCGCCGCGCTGATCTGGCCTCAGTACATCGGGAAAGGCGTGGTGCCCTGAACCGAAAGGGCCGGGCCGCTCCGCCTAAAAGAGATTTGTTAGCATCCGCGCCATGAGCAACAACGAAACCAAACTCGGCATGGCCCCGAGCGTCGCGGGCCTCCTCTGCAACACCCCATGCTGCATCGGGTTCGTGTTCTCGATCGTGGCCGCCGTCGTCGAGAAGGAGAACCGGTTCGTCAGGTTTCACGCCTTCCAGAGCCTGCTCCTGCATGGTGCCTGGCTCGTCGTAGGCATCGCCATCCAGATCGCCGGCATCGTGGCGGGCATGGTGATGGGAGCCCTCGCCGCGCTCGCCTGGCTGTTCAGCCTCGTGGTCGCTGTGGCCTTCCTGGGCGCTCAGATCTTTCTGATGATCAAGGCCAACAACAACGAGGAGTTCCGGCTCCCCGTCATTGGCGACATGGCCGCCAGTTGGCTCTGATCCGCAGGAACTAAGCGCCGCGCCCGCCCGACGGCCGGGCAAACGCGATATCCTGTCGGGATGCTTAGAGCCGGAATCGTCGGTCTGCCCAACGTCGGCAAGTCCACGCTGTTCAACGCCGTGACCCGCAATCGCAAGGCGGAAGCGGCGAACTACCCTTTCTGCACTATCGACCCCAACGTGGGCATGGTCACGGTGCCCGACGCGCGCCTCGCCGTGCTCCAGAAGATCGCAGGCACGAACGTGGTGATCCCGGCCGCCATCGAGTTCGTCGACATCGCTGGTCTGGTCAAGGGGGCGAGCCAGGGCGAAGGGCTCGGCAACAAGTTCCTCACCCACATCCGCGAAGTCGACGCCATCGTGCAGGTCGTCCGCTGCTTCGAGGACGAGGATGTGCTCCACGTGGCGGGGTCGGTCGACCCCGTGCGCGACATCGAGGTCATCAACACCGAACTGATGCTCGCCGACCTCGACACCGTGAAGCGGAAGCGGGAGAAGATCGCGCGCGAAGTGAAACGCGGCGACAAAGTGGCCGCGGCCGAGGACGCTGTGCTCGCGAAAATCGAGTCCGCGCTCGACGCCGGCAAACCCGCGCTGACCGTGGACCTCGGTAAAGACGAGAAAACGATCGCGAACACCTTCTTCCTTCTCTCCGATAAGCCCACCATCTTCGCCTGCAACGTCAAGGACACCGACCTCGCCACCGCCGACGCCAACCCCTACGTGCTCAAGGTCCGCGAATACGTGGGCGCCCACCTCTCCTGCGAAGCGGTGGTAGTGAGCGCGCAGATCGAGAGCGACCTCATCGATCTCTCGGACGAAGAGGCCGGCGAGTTCCTCAAGGATCTGGGCGTGAATGAAAGCGGCATGGGCCCACTCATCCGCGCCACCTACCACCTCCTCGGCCTGCAGACGTACTTCACCGCGGGCGAGAAGGAGGTCCGCGCCTGGACCATCCACATCGGCGATACGGCGCCCAAAGCCGCGGGGGTCATCCACTCCGACTTCGAGCGCGGCTTCATCAAAGCCGAGACCGTGGCCTACAAGGACCTCATTGAGTGCGGCTCCATCGCCGTCGCCCGGGAGAAGGGCCTCTACCGAATGGAAGGCAAGACCTACGTGGTCGCGGACGGCGACGTCATGCTCTTCAAATTCAATGTGTGATGACGGCCCGGGTTCTCGCCGACTATCCACGTAGGCCGCACCTCGAGTTCTATCGTTCCAATCCCTCCCCGTTCTACGCGGTGACGTTTGAACTCGAGGCCGCGAACATCCGGGCCCGGGCGCGTGAGGTGAACGGCTCCACCTACGCCGCCCTGTGCTGGGGTTTCCACCGGGCTCTGCTGAAGATCGAGGCCTTCCGCACGCGTCTCGTGGGCGAAGACGTGGTTCTCTACGACACGTTGCGCATCGGCATGACCGTACCCGGGCCGCACCGAACCTTCACCTTCGCCACCCACGAATGGGACGAGTCTGGAGAGCGCTTCCTGAAGGCCGCGCGCGAAGAGATCGCCCGCTCTTCCGAGTCAGTGAATCTAAGTCGCGGCAACGAGCCCGACTTCGCCTATTACACCGCGGTTCCCGGCGTCCCCTTCCTCGGGATCACCCACGTTCCCCATCGCGACCGCGCGGCCGGGCAGCCCATGACCGCTTTCGGGCGGTTCCGCGAGGAGGGCGACAAGCTCTACGTCCCGGTGGGCCTTCAGGTCAACCACATGTACGTGGATGGACTCGACGTGGGCGACCTGTACGAGGGCGCCCAGGCGTCCTACCGCGAGGCTTTTTAGCGCCTACAATTTTCCTGCGCTGCCTTTGCCCGCCCGCGGGCCCTTGTTGTCGCGCGCCGGGGCGCGGTCGAGGTTGGCCACGCGGCGACCGGTCTCGTACATCAGATGGCTGATCCGCACCATCTTGTCGAAGGCGATCGCGTCGACGCTGTCGGTGTTGGCGTGGTAATCCCCATGTAATCCCGTGGTGTAGAAGATGATGGGGATGCCCTTCGCGGCATAGGGATAGTGGTCGGAACGGTAGTAGACCTGCTGCAGATCGGCAGGATCGTTCATCATGTAGTCGATCTTCATCGAGGGTCGGGCCGCGGCGTTGGCGTCCTCGCTGATGTTGTGAAGCTCTGTGCTGATCCGATCGGACCCAACCAGATACACGGTGTTTGATTCCTCGGCCTTGTCCTGGTTGTTCCGGCCGACCATGTCCATATTGAGCATGGCTACGACCTTCTCCATGGGAACGGTGGGATGGTCCGCGAAATAGCGCGAACCCCACAGTCCGCGTTCCTCGCCGGTGTGCCAGATGAAGATGACGGACCGCTTCGTCTTCACCCCGGTGGCGAAAGCTCTGGCCAGCGAGAGCAGGGTCACCGTGCCGGAGCCGTCGTCATCCGCGCCGTTCCAGATCCGATCCGTGACGGCCCCAGGCTTGACCGGACCCACGGCGCCGAGGCGTCGCTTGCCTTCCGGGGTCATCTCGGTGACGGGCGCGTCCTCGAGTTCTCCCTCGGCGTAGCCCACGTGATCGTAGTGCGCGCCAAAAGCGACATAGGTGTCCTTGAGCTGCGGATCCCCGCCTTCGACAATGCCGATGACGTTGCGGGTGAACTGGGTGCGCACCACCTCATAGTCGACATCGATGCCGAAGGTGATGCTCACGCCCTTGAGCGAGACCTCGGGAAGCGGTTCCTGCTTGGACGCCTTCTCCTTAAGCTCGGAGTAGGGCACGGAGGATCCGCTGAAGAGGAACTCGAAGAAGTCGTCGCGGGCCGAGACCACGGGCGGAATCGCCTTGTCGAGACGCTCGACCGTGGTGAAGTCCGGAGTCGGAAGGGGAGCACGGGCGCCGAATCCGCCCATGGCGGGGGGCGCCGCGGCTGCGGGCGAGGGAGATGGCAAAGCGGCGGCCGCGGGCGGAACCGCGGGGGCGCCCGGCCGGGGCGGGGCCGCAGGGCCAATGCTCGCCACCGCGTTCATCACGTCGGTGGCGTAACGGGGCCGGCCGCCGAGCAGTCGCCGAATGGCAGGAACCTCGGCCCCTTTCGGCCCCATCGGCCCGAGGAACACCACCACCTTGCCGGCGACCTTGCGACCGGCATAGTCATCCACCTTCAGCGGCGGCAGGGTGGCGCCGTAGCCCACGAACTCCACCTCGTTCGCGGTGAAGGTTCGCTTCCCCCCGGCATTCTTCGGAAGCGTGATGCCCTCGCCATCCTTGAAAGTGCGGCTTTCCCCGTTCACGGTCACCGTCACGGTGCTGCGGCTGGTCGCCTTGACCCCCAGCACGGCCACACGCTGGAAGTACGAGCCACCATCGCCGCCCGGCTTCACCCCCATGGCCTTCAGTTCGGTGGCGATGTAGGACGCGGCAAGGCCGAGGCCCTCGCTGAACGTGAGACGACCCTCGAACTCGTCGGAGGCAATCTGGGTGAGCCAGACCTTGAGGTCAGCCGCGTTGATCGAGGCTGCACCGCCGCCCTTGGCCTGAGCGGTGGAATACGGGATGGCGGAGAAGGCCAGGGCGAGGACGACACCGCTGGCGAAAAGGCGACGCTTCGAGGTTGGGGTCATGGGTCTTTTCGGGCAGTTTCTTAGGGAACAGGGAGGAGCTTCGACCTACAGCTTCGAAGCGGTGTATTCGCAGCTCGAGACTTCGAACTTGCCCGGCGCTTCGACGTTCAGGCTCTTGACCACGCCGTCCTCGGCGATCAGAGAGAAGCGCTGCGAGCGCGTGCCCATGCCGTGCTTGCTGGCGTCGAGTTCGAGGCCGATCTTCTTCGTGAAGTCGGCGTTGCCATCGGCCAGCATCACCACCTTGCCGTCGGCGCCCTGCGACTTCGACCACGCGTCCATCACGAAGACATCGTTGACGGCGAGGCACACGATCGAGTCGACACCCTTGCCCTTGAGCTCGTCGGCCTGCTTCACATAGCCAGGCAGGTGCTGCTTCGAGCAGGTGGGAGTGAAGGCGCCGGGAACCGAGAACAGAACGACCTTCTTGCCCGAAAAGACCTCCGCGGAGGTGAGCGGCTTCGGGCCTTCGGTAGTCATGGTGGTGAAGGTGGCTTCGGGCAGGCGATCGCCGATCTGGATGGACATGGTTTTTCCCTCGTCAGTTCAAAGATTTGTCAAAGCAGACGGCGCGCCGCTTGATGGGCGCGCCGCGGAACGAGGGTGGATTGTAGCCGCTTAGACGACTTGCGCAGGCACCGAGACCGGCTGCTTCGTGAAGTAGCGATAGGCAAGGTACCCGAGGGCGGTCAGGCCTCCGACCACGAGAACCGCGCGGATCACCCGCATGAGGCTGATGAACCAGGCGATGCCGATCCCGAGGGCGGGCCACTGGATCCACCATTCCCCCGGCGACGTCATGAGGTTGATGACGAAAAGCATGCCGAGGATCATCGGGCCCGTGATCAGGAACCTGATGGCCTTGAACGTTTTGTAGCCGGGAATCATCGATGTCATGGGCTCTCCTTTGCCTGCTGTCATCAATAACGTTAATGGATATCCAAAAGTTCGAACGGCCACCCGCGGGGAAGCGTTGGAGTGCTGGACGCAGGACAGCACGATAAACTGCTCGGATGCGCGTAGTTATTGCCATGTCCGGAGGCGTCGACTCGTGCGTCGCGGCCGCTCTGCTCAAGCAGGAAGGCCACGACGTGGTGGGGATCTCGATGCAGCTCCACGACCAGACGCAGGGCCAGGCCGAGGGGCACGCTTCGTCCTTCGGACGCTGCTGCGCGCTCAACGACCTGCATGACGCGAAGAGGGTGGCCTCCCAGCTCGGACTGCCCCACTACGTGCTGAACCTCGAGGACGCGTTTCGAAAGGGCGTCATCGAACCCTTCGTCAAAGACTACGCCCTTGGCCGCACTCCCCTGCCCTGCGCTAACTGCAACACCGACGTGAAGTTCGACTCCCTGCTCGCCCGTACCCGCGCCCTGGGCATCGACCACGTGGCCACGGGGCACTACGCGCGCAAGGACCAGGACCCCGCCACGGGCCGGTTCCGGCTGCTGCGTGGGGCCGATCCCGACAAAGACCAGTCCTACTTCCTCTTCGGCCTTACCCAGGAGCAACTCACCGCCGCCATCTTCCCGGTCGGCCACCTCCATAAGTCCGAGGTCCGAAGGATCGCGGCCGGCCTTCAGATGGCGACTGCGGACAAGCCCGAGAGCCAGGAGATCTGCTTCGTCCCCGACGACAATTACGCGGGCTTTGTCGAAAAGAACCGCAAAGGCGCCCCCATCGAGGGCGGAGCGATCGTGGATCGTGCCGGAGCCCGGGTCGGCGGACATGCGGGCGTGCACAAGTTCACCGTCGGCCAGCGCAAGGGTCTCGGCGTGGGGTCGCCGGTGCCTCTTTATGTCCTGGGCATCGACGCCTCAACCCGCGAAGTCACCGTGGGTCCCGAGGAGGCGCTGCTCGCTTCAACGACCCGGGTGCGCGACGTGAATTGGCTCTCCATCGAGGCGCCGCAAACGCCCATCCGCGCCACCGCGAAGATCCGCTACCGGGCCAAGGACGCTCTAGTGACCATCACTCCGGATGCCACGGGACGGGGCGTCACTGTCACGTTCGACGAGCCGCAGCGCGCCATCACTCCAGGCCAGGCCGCGGTGTTTTACGACGGAGAGGTCTGCCTCGGCGGCGGCTGGATCGAGCCGGCGCCTTCGGCCCCCGCCCCCGCGCATTGAACCCCGCCTACGTCTCGTCCCTCAATCGCGAGGTTCCCCCCGCCCGCCCGGGAGAATTCGCGCCCCTGCTCATCGGGAAGATCGCGGTCTCCCCTCCCGTGGTGCTCGCGCCCATGGCCGGGGTGACCAATCCCCCGTTCCGCTCGATCTGCCGCGAGTTCGGGGCCGGGCTGTACGTGAGCGAGATGATCACGGCAAGGCCGCTCGTCGATGGGAACCCGAAGACCGAGTTGCTCGCGAGCTTCGCCCCTGACGAGACCGTGCGCTCCCTCCAGTTGTATGGCGTCGATCCGCACTACGTCGGAGAGGCGGTGCGCGTGCTGGTCAGCGAGGGCCGGGTCGATCACATCGATATGAACTTCGGCTGTCCGGTGCGCAAGGTCACCTCGAAGGGCGGCGGAGCGGCCCTGCCCCTGAAACCGAATCTGCTCCGCGGCATCGTAAGCGCGGCAGTGAGAAATGCTGGCGCCACACCGGTCACCATCAAATTCCGCAAAGGCATCAGCGACGACCTGCTGACCTTCCGCGAGACCGGCCGCATCGCCGAAGGCGAGGGCTGCGCCGCCATCGCCCTGCACGCCCGCACCGCGGCCCAGCTGTACGACGGCCTGGCCGACTGGACCGCCATCGCCGCGCTCAAGGAAGTGGTGCGCACCATCCCTGTGCTGGGGAATGGGGACATCTGGGAGGCCCACGACGCGTTGCGCATGATGCGTCAGACCGGGTGCGACGGCGTGGTGGTCGGCCGCGGCTGCCTCGGACGCCCCTGGCTCTTCCGCGACCTGGCCGATGTGTTCGCGGGCCGTGAGCCCAAAGATCCCCCGACCTTCGGGGAGGTCTCAGTCACAATGATGAAGCATGCCCGCGGCCTCGCCGCCTTCATGGGCGAACTTCCGGGAATGCGGGCCTTCCGCAAACACTCGGCCTGGTACACGAAGTGTTTCCCCGGCTCGGCACCTTTGCGTGACTCTCTGATGCGAGTTGAATCGCTCGATCATCTCGAAGAGACGATCTCCGTGGTTGACGCTGCGACCCCGTTCCCACAGGCGGCGATCAGAGTGGCTCGCGGCAAGAGCGCAGGCACCCAGAGAGTCGCCCTTCCCGACGGTTATCTCGATCATCTCGACGACGCCACGCCGCCCGGACCCGAAGCCGAAACCGCGGATTCCGGCGGGTAGACGAGGACCGAGGAGACCGATGAATCGCGCAAGAACCTGGACCCCGAAACTCGCCTTCCTTGCCGTCGTGCTCGGCGCCGCGGCACTTCCACCCAGGGCCGCCTCGGCCGACGATCGGTTCAAGTTCAACCTCGTGCTCGAGGGTCGGGTGGCCACGACTCCCGTGGCCCGAAGCTTCCTCGACGGGGGCCTCGGCAAGACCCGCTACGGGTCACAGCCCCGGGCCGTCGAGGCGAAGCTCGCACAGGCCGCGTTGCTCGGCCGCTTCGAGGCGCGGCCCGATCTGACTCTCCGCGTTCAGGCGAACGTCGACGCGGAACACAACTTCAAACGGCGGTTGGATCTCGTCGAGGCGGTTGTCCGCTATGCGCCTGCGCTCACGGATGCCCTCTCCCTCGATATCCGCGCAGGCCTTTTCTTTCCCACGATATCTCTCGAGAATATCGACCCGGCCTGGTTGTCTCCCTACACCACCAGCTTCTCCGCCATCAACGCGTGGATCGGCGAGGAGGTTCGCAATCTGGGGGTTGAGGCCGGCCCGAGTTTCCGAATCGGCGAGGTCCAGGCGCGGCTCTTCGGCGCGTTCACTCGGGGCAACGATCCAAACGGAACACTGCTGGCCTGGCGCGGGTTCGCCCTGCATGATCGCGTTTCCGGATTCGGCGATCGCCTTCCCCTGCCGGACCTCGCCTCGTTCAAGCGCGAAGACCTGTTCCCCGACCAACCGCGGGAGGTGCAGCCCTGGCGCGAAGTCGATCAGAAGTGGACATGGTCAGCGGGACTTGCGGTCACCCACGAAAAGTACCGCCTCAAGCTCCTGTATCAACCGAAGACCGCGAGCCCCGGGGCCTTCGACGGTCAGCAATACGCGTGGCGGACGGGATACTGGGCGGCCGGAGCCGCGCGGTCGTTCGGCCCGGTTGAAGTGCTGGTCCAGGGGCTTGGAGGCGAAACCCGGATGGGCGTGGTGCCCGGCCATGAAAACGCAGTGGCGGCCAGGTTCGAGTCTCTCTATCTGCTCGCCACGTGGCTCGCTGCCGCGGACGGGCGCCACCGTGCCACCGTCCGCTACGACGCATTCCGCGTCCAGGATCGCGACGATTTCATGATCGAAGACGCCAACGACGAATCAGGCACGGCTTGGACCTTCGCCTACACCTTTAGCCCGAACGGTCGGCATCGCTTGACCGCCGAGTTGCTGCACGTCGACAGCACCCGAACGAACCGCCACGACCTCGGCCTGGCACCGCGGGCCATAGAAATCCTCGGCACGCTTTCCTGGCGGATCAGTTTTTAGGCAGGCGCGGTCACGCCGCGCGCTGAAGCAACAGGCCGGCGTAGATGTATGAGCCCGTCCTGCGAGACCGCGAGACACATCAAGGTGACGATGGCCAGCACCGGGTACTCGAGCCTTATGGTGTTGCCGCTGATGGCGAGGGGACGCACCATCGCGCACAACCCGAGGATGAAGCCGATATTGAACAGATTCGACCCCACCGCGTTCGCTACCGCGATGTCGGCCTGCCCCCGCAGCCCGGCGATCACGCTCACCGAAAGTTCGGGCACCGACGTGCCGGCCGCCACCACGGTAAGGCCGATGACCGCGGGAGAGAGTCGTAACAGGGTGGCAAGGCCCACCGCGCCGCGGAGCAGGGCTTCGCCCCCTCCTCCGAGCAAGAGAAGGCCCAGGGAAATCAGGGCGATCGATTCAAGCATGGCCAAACTCTATCCTCCCTCATCTGGAGATCTCGTCCTTGCAGCGCGCCGGGCGCAGGGCGTCATATGATTCTGGGATGCCCCCTTCAATCATCGGTTTCCCCGACGCGGAAGCGGTGGCCCGCTACGCCGCCTCGGCTTTCGTACGACTGGCCAAGCAGGCGATCTGGGACCGCGGCGTCTTTCATGTGGCACTCGCCGGTGGCTCCACCCCGCGGCGCACCTACGAGCTTCTGGCCACTCCAGCCTTCGCCCGGAGGGTCGAGTGGAACTCCGTGCAGATCTACTTCGGCGACGAGCGCGCGGTGGCGCCTGACCACCCCGACTCGAATTTCCACACCGCCCACGAGGCCCTGCTCGACGGCATCGGCCTCCATTCGTCGCAGATCCATCGCATGGCCGGCGAACGGGGCGACCTCGCTCAGTCGGCCCGCGAATACGAGGAGCAACTCTCGCGTTCCTTCGCGGTAAAGCGCGGTCAGGGCTTTCCCCGATTCGACCTCATCATGCTCGGGATGGGCAAGGACGGCCACACTGCTTCGCTCTTCCCCTTCACCGCGGCTCTCAACGAGCGCGAGGCCTGGGTGGTCCGCAACGAAGTTCCCCAGATGAACACCGAGCGGCTCACCGTCACCGCGCCGCTGATCAACGCCGCGCGCCAGATCATGTTCCTGGTCGCGGGTGAGGACAAGGCCGTTGCCCTCGAGCGCGTGCTCGAAGGACCGCAAAACCCCGTTGAGTTCCCTTCCCAGATGATTGCTCCGCTGGACGGAGAGTTGTGGTGGCTCGTCGACGAGGCGGCAGCCGGCCACCTCTCGCGCCGGCCCGCGGACCCGCCTGAGATGGAGGAGAGAGCATGACCCCAAGCATCAAACTCGCACCGTCGATTCTGTCCGCGGACTTCTCTCGCCTTGGCGAGGCAGTGGCGGAGGCGGGCGCTGCGGGCGCGGACCGGATCCATATCGACGTCATGGACGGGCACTTCGTGCCGAATATCACCATTGGCCCCGTGGTGGTTCAGTCCCTGCGCAAGACCACCCGGCTTCCCCTCGAATGCCATCTCATGATCGAGGACGCGGACTTCTACGCTCCGGAATTCGCGGCCGCGGGCGCCAACACGATCACCGTCCATCCCGAAGGGGCGAAGCATCTGCATCGGACCATCCACCGGATAAAGGATCTCGGCGCCCGGGTGGGCTTGGCCTTGAACCCCGCCACCTCGGAGGCCGCCATCACCGAGGTGCTGGCCGATATCGATCTGGTCCTGATCATGACCGTGAACCCCGGTTTCGGGGGGCAGAAGTTCATCGAGAGCACGCTGCCCAAGATCCGGCGGATGCGTGAGCTGATCGACTCCGTCAACCCGAATTGCGAACTCGAGGTCGACGGCGGCATCGATGCCACCAACATCGCACGCGTCGTGGCTGCCGGAGCCCGGGTGTTCGTGGCCGGCTCCGCGGTCTTCGGGGCTAAGGACGGCGTAGCCGCGGCATCGAAGCGCCTTCTCGACGCGGGAAACCACGCTCTCCATCACGCGCATCAGTAACGAAAAATCCCCTTGACACGGATCACAGTTGAGGAGCAAATTACGGGTGTCAGGTCGCAAAGAAACCTCAGGACAGGAAGGAGGCGCGAAACAGCGAGACTCTCCCGCATGCAGAACGACACTCCGCCTGAGAAATCCGGCCCCTCGGGGACCACACGGCCCACCGAGGGGTTGCCCTAACAAAAATCCAGAGCCGTCCACTTCGAGACGGCCAGGGATCCAATCAAACGATCCCACCCGGGCCTGGCATGTTCGCGTCCCCGCACCACGTCGGGGCCGACGCCAGGCCCTTTTTGCTCCCCGAGGGGCTACTCTGCTCTCAGCGCGCGGATCGGGTCGACGCGAGAGGCGCGCCAGGCCGGCCCCGCGCTCGCAACAACCGCGACCACCAGCAGGACTCCAGCGATCGCGGTGAAGGTCACTCCGTCGGTGGGGCTCACCCCGAAGAGCATCGACTGCAACACGCGGCTCGATCCCGCGGCGATGATGAGGCCCAGCGTGACGCCCACAGCGGCGAGACAGGCGCCCTGCCCCAGAACCAGGAACAGCAAGGCGCGAGGCGAAGCGCCCAGAGCCAGTCGGACGCCGAACTCGCGGCCACGGATCTGCGTGGTGTATCCGATGACTCCGTAGAGCCCGATCCCCGCGAGGACAAGAGCCAGGGCGCCGAAAGCGGACAGAAGCGAGGCAGTCACCTTCTCCTGGGCCATGGCCTGGCCGACGTGCTCTCTCAACGTGCGCGCACGGAGGACGGGCACGGTACGATCGAGGCGGGTCACCACCCCGCTCACCGACGGCAGAAGCGCACGCGGGCTGCCCATAGTCCGTACGATCAGACTGGTGCTGGGTACGTAGAAGTCGGAAACCGGAACGTAGATCATGGGCTCGCGCGATTCACGCAAGCTGGTGAGCCGGGCATCGGCGATCACCGCGATGACTGTGGCGCCCTGGGGACCGAAGTTCAGGACCCGCTCGCGCAGCGCGTCGCGGCCCGGCCAGAACCGGTCGGCGAAGGCCCGGTTCACCGCCAGCACCGGAGCCCCCCCTTCGTCGCTGCGGGCGAAGTCGCGTCCTTCCTCGATGCGCAAGCCCAGGGTCTTGAAGAAATCCGGCGACACCGGCGTGAAGGCCACCTCGGGTTCGCGCCCCTCAACAGAGGCCACGTTGCTGAGGGTCACGGTGGTGATCATCCCCGCGCTTTGCACCGGCACATGCCGCGAGATCGCCGCGCTCCGCACGCCCTGAAGCGCGCGCACCTCGTCGAGAAGTTGCGCGTAGAACAAGCGGCCTTTCTCCGGGCTGTAACCGCTCTTCGAGACATCCAGGGACACGACCAGTGCGTTATCGGTGTCGAAGCCGAGGTCGACCCGAGAGGCCTCGCCGATGGTGCGGAGCAGAAGTCCCGCGCCCACCAGCAGGACGGCGGAGAGCGCGACCTGCACGACCACAAAACCGTTGCGCAGGGAGAAGGCGCGCGGCCCGCTCGAGAATCCCCCGCCGTCGAGTTTCATAGCCGCCGCCAGATCCGGTCTCGACGCCTTGAGTGCTGGAAGCAGGCCGAACGCGAACGTGCTGAGCAGAGCAAGACCTGCGGTGAACCACAACACCCGCGACTCCAGAATGGGCGTGGCCGCGGCCAGGGGCAGGGGAAAGTCCGACGGCGCCAGGCCGACAAAAAGGCTGGTGCTCCAGTTCGCGATGGCCACGCCGAGCACGGCGGCGACGCTTGCGATCAGCAGGCTCTCCGCCAGCAAGAGTCTCACGAGCCTCATTCGCGACGCGCCCACCGCCAGCCGAACCGCCAGTTCTCGCTGCCTCTGCTCCCCACGCACGAGAAGAAGACCCGCCGCTACTGAGCACGCGATGATGAGAACGAGGCCGGTGACGCCGATGAGTACCCACGACGACCTCGTAACCTCACTCAGCCGGCTTGGTTCGACGATGGTCTCGCTCATCGGCAGCACCCGGAAACGGTCGTACCGGTCTCCCTCGCGGGATAGCTTCAGCTCCGCGTTGATGCGCGCGTTGATGGTCGAGAGCTCGGCCAGCGCCGCGGAGATGCTGGCGCCCTCCTTCAGCCGACCGAAAGGATTCACCCAGGTGAAGCCGCGGCGCTCGAAAGGCTTGAACTGGGCGATGTTCGGGGAGACCTGCTCGGCCATGGTCAGAGGGATCCAGACGTCGGGTACCTCGTCGAGGTTCGTGCCGTGGAAGCCGCGGGGCGCCACCCCAAGGACGGTGTAGGGATGGGTGTTCATCCGGACGACGGCGCCCACGACCCTTGGGTCGGAATCGAAACGTCGCTTCCAATACGCCTCGCTCAGGACGAGAACCGGATGGGCCCCGGGTGCTGTGTCGTCCGCGGGGCCGAGCAGGCGTCCGGCCACAGGGATGAGGCCGAGGACCTCGAAGTAGTTGCCGCTGACGCTGGCCGCGGTTGCGCGTTCCGCGGGCAGGTTGTCGATACCCAGGTTCACGAGCGCCCCATCGCTTGTGCCCACGAGGCCGGAGAAGCTTCTCGCTTCCCGCGCCAGCTCCTTCAACTGCGGGTAGGACACGCCTCCGAGATCGATGCCCTTCTGATCGGTCATGCCGACCCGAACCAGCCGTTCCGGATCGCGCACCGGCAGAGGCCGAAACAGGATGGCGTCGGCCAGGCTGAACATCACGCTGTTCACACCGATCCCCAGAGCCAGGGCCAGCACCGCAACCGCGGTGAATCCAGGGTTCCTCGCCAGTTGGCGCAGGGCTTGGCTGATATCGCTCATGGGTCGGTCCTTCAGCAACCGACGTGCCACGCACGTCGTTCACAATCGCGCTGAAACCCCACGAAAGAGCCCGGACCGCCCGGCTTTGGTGATCGATTCTGGAACCGCGCGTCCCACGATCGGTATGCGCGCGGGGCTTAAGCCGATTCCCAGACCCGCTGACCGCCCTTGAAGGCGTTGAAATTGTCACCGCGACGGCAACCAGGCGGCATCTCTTTCAGGACCTTGCTCTGGCCGCCGCCAAGGACCACGTAGTCCGCGACGAGGGCCTTTTGAAAGTCGGAGGCAACACTGGCCACATACTCGCGCCACTTCTTCTTGCCGAACTTCTCGTACCCACGAAGACCGACGTAGTCCTCGTATTCACCCTTGCGGTAAGGCAGGTGAGCGAGTTCGAGGGGTGCCACCTGACCGCCGAGGACCAGCGCAGACCCGAGGCCGGTGCCAAGACCAAGGAACAACATTGTCCCTCCGTCGTAACTGCCGAGGGCCTGCATCGCCGCGTCGTTCATCAGCCTGACCGGTTTGCCGAAGGCCTTCTGGAAGTCGAACTTCACCCAGCCCGGCCCGAGGTTGTGCGGCTCATGCGAGATCTTCCCGTTGACGATCGCCGCCGGAAACCCGATGGTGACCACGTCAAAGGGCTTGCCCTCGGTCACCTTCTTGACCGCGGCCACCAGGGCCCGCGGTGTGAAGGAAGAACCGGAGGGCACTTTGGTGGGAACCTTGTCTCCACTCAGCAGGAGTTTGAGATTTGTCCCACCCACGTCCAGTACCAGAACTTTCTTGCTCATTGCGGTGTGTGCCAGCCTCCCACTTTTGCCACGAGCGCGTCAGCCTGGGGCGGCCCCCAGGACCCGGGCTCGTATTCCCACAGGTCGCTCGGCCGGTGGATGACCGGCTCGACGATACGCCACGCCGCCTCGACCGTATCGTAACGCGCAAAGAGGGTGGGATCACCCTGCATCGCATCACCGAGGAGCCGCTCGTACGCGTCCATCTCGTCGCCGGTCTGTTGCTGGACCACCGCCAGTTCGACGGGCCGGCCAGCCATACCGTCGCCCACCCGCTTGGCGCGGGCGCCGATGGCGATCTGCACATCCGGGCCCAGCCGGAAGCGCACGTAGTTACCCTTCGAAAACGCCGGCTCCTGGAAGACCACCTGGGGCGGGGTTTTGAACTCAACCACCACTTCGGTCACTGTCTTGTGCAGGGCCTTGCCGCCGCGCACGAAGAAAGGAACGCCGGCCCAGCGCCACGAGTCGATCCACAACTTCATGGCGGCGTAGGTTCCGATGTAGGAATCCTTCGCAACGCCGGGCTCGTCGCGATAGCCGCGGAACTGTCCGCGGACCATGTGCTCGTTGTCGAGCGACCGGACGGTACGCAGGACTTTGGCCTGCTCGTCGCGGATGGCGTCGGGACTGGCCGACGACGGCGGCTCCATGGCGAGGAACCCGACCACCTGCAGCAGGTGGTTCTGGATGACATCGCGGATGATGCCGGTCTCGTCGTAGAAGCGGCCGCGACCGCTCACCCCGAAACTCTCGGCCATGGTGATCTGGACGTTCTCTACGTAGTTGCGATTCCAGATCGGTTCGAGGAAGGTGTTCCCGAACCGGAAGTAAAGAATGTTCTGGACCGCTTCCTTGCCGAGGTAGTGATCGATGCGGAAGATCGACGACTCGTCGAAGGCGGAGTGAACGACCTCATTGAGGGTGCGAGCCGTTGCCAGATCGCGCCCGAACGGCTTCTCCACCACCACCCGTCCCCCGTTGTGGCATCCGGAATCGGCGAGACGCTGAATGACCGTGGGGAACAGACTCGGGGGAATGGCAAGATAGTGCGTGGGACGTGCGGCTCCCTCCTGGTCGAGCACCGACTTCAGCAGCTTGAAGGTCTCGGGGGCCGCGTAGTCCCCGTCGACATAACGCAGCTTGGAGGCGAGGATCTTGAACGGCTCCTCCTTGAGTCCCCCGTAGGCGGTGACACTGGCCCGCGCCCGTTCGATCAGCTGTTCGGTGGTCCAACCGGACTTGGCCACGCCGATGACGGGGAAGGTGAGATGACCGCGACGCGCCATCGACTGGAGCGCCGGGAAGATCTTCTTGTACGCGAGATCTCCGGTGGCCCCGAAGAAGACGAGCGCGTCGGAGGGAGCCTTGATCATGATTACTTCTTTTCGATGTGTCCGCCGAAGCCGAAACGCATGGCGGAGAGAACACGGTTCTGGAAGTCGTCCTGACCACGGGAGGCGAAGCGTTCGAAGAGCGAAGCGGTGAGGACATGAGCGGGCACGCCCTCGTCGTTGGCGGCGGCCACCGTCCACCGGCCTTCGCCGGAGTCGGAGACCTTGCCCGAGAAGTTCGAAAGGTCGGGGCTGGTCACGAAGGACTGCGCGGTGAGGTCGAGCAGCCAGGAGGCGACCACACTTCCCCGCCGCCACAACTCGGTGATCTCGCCGATGTTGAAGTCGAACTGGTAGTGCTCGGGGTTGCGCAGCGGCGTGGTCTCGGCATCCTTTTCATGCGAGCCCTTGCCGATGTTGGCGTTCTTCAGGATGTTGAGCCCTTCGCCGTACGCCGCCATCAGACCGTACTCGATGCCGTTGTGGATCATCTTCACAAAGTGCCCGGCTCCCGCAGGTCCACAGTGAAGGTAACCATCCTCGGCCGTGCTCGAGGCCGCGACCTTGTCGCGTCCGGGAGTGCGCGGAATGTCGCCGATGCCGGGGGCCAGGGCCTTGAAGATGGGATCGAGATGTTTCACCACCTCGGTCTCGCCGCCGATCATCAGGCAGTAACCACGCTCGAGTCCCCAGATGCCGCCCGAGGTGCCCATGTCGATGTAATGGATTCCCTTTGGAGCCAGAGCCTTCGCGCGCGCGATGTCGTCGTGATAGTGCGAGTTGCCGCCGTCGATCAGGGTGTCGCCTGAGGCGAGGAGCGGGGTCAGCTCGGCGATGGTCGAGTCGACGTAGGCCGCGGGCACCATGATGCAGAAGGCGCGCGGCTTGTCGAGCTTCTCCACGAACTCGGCGAGAGTCGAGGCGCCGGTGGCGCCCTCCTTCACCAGGCCCGCCACCACGTCGGCGGCGCGGTCGAACACAACCAGGCTGTGCCCGGCCTTCATCAGCCGACGCACCATGTTGGCGCCCATACGTCCCAGACCGATCATTCCAAACTGCATGGCGTGTCCCTCATTCTTTGATTGGTGCCCGGGGGCGATTCACCCGGGTGTTAGGTTTACTCTACCGGTTTTTCTTGTAGTGGTTGATAAGGCCATTGGTCGACGAGTCGTGGCTGGTCACCGCGCTCGGGCCCGCAAGTTCGGGGAGGATGGCCTTGGCCAGCTGCTTGCCAAGTTCCACTCCCCACTGGTCGAAGGAGTTGATGTTCCAAACGATTCCCTGAGTGAAGATCTTGTGCTCGTAAAGCGCGATCAGTGACCCGAGGACGCGGGGCGTGAGCTTCTTCACCATGATGGAATTGGTGGGCCGGTTACCCGTGAACACCTTGTGGGGCACGAGTTTCTCGAGCGCGTCGCCGGACATTCCCTGCGCGGCCAGTTCGCCCCGCACCTCGGCCTCGTTCTTCCCCTTCATCAGGGCCTCGGTCTGGGCGAAGAAGTTGGAGAGCAGGATCTGATGGTGTTCGCCGATCGGGTTGTGCGACTCGATGGGCGCGATGAAGTCGGCGGGGACGAGCTTCGTGCCCTGGTGAATCAGCTGATAGAACGCGTGCTGGCCGTTGGTGCCGGGTTCACCCCAGATCACCGGCCCCGTCGAACACTCGGCCGCCGCCCCGTCGCGGGTCACGCCCTTGCCGTTGCTCTCCATGTCGCCCTGCTGAAAGTAGGCCGGAAAACGGTGCATGTACTGGTCGTAGGGCAGGATGGCGAGGGTCTGGGCATCGAAGAAGTTGTTGTACCAGAGCCCTAGAAGGCCGAGGATCGCGGGCAGGTTCTTCTCGAGGGGGGCGGTGCGGAAGTGCTCGTCCATGGCGTGGCCGCCCTCGAGCAGGGACTCGAAATTGTCGGGGCCGATGTAGACCATGATGGGCAGGCCGATGGCCGACCAGAGCGAGTAACGCCCGCCAACCCAGTCCCAGAACTCGAACATGTTCTTGGTGTCGATGCCGAACTTCGCCACTTCCTTCGCGTTCGTGGACAGGGCCACGAAGTGTTTGGCCACTGCGCTCGGGTCAACCGCCTTCTTAAGCAGCCAGTCGCGCGCGCTTTGCGCGTTGGTGAGCGTCTCCTGGGTGGTGAAGGTCTTCGAAGCCACGATGAACAGCGTGGTCTCGGGATCGAGCGGCTTCACCGTCTCGGCGATATGAGTGCCGTCGACGTTCGAGACGAAGTGGACACGCAAACCCGGCTGACCATATGGCTTCAGGGCCTCGGTGGCCATGACGGGACCGAGGTCCGATCCCCCGATGCCGATGTTGACCACGTCGGTGATCGCCTTGCCGGTATAGCCCTTCCAGGTCCCGGACCGAATCGCCTCGGAGAACTCACGCATCTGCTTGAGAACCCGATTGACCTCCGGCATCACATCCTTGCCGTCCACGATGATGGGACGGTTCGACCGGTTGCGAAGGGCGACATGCAGAACGGCGCGGTCCTCGGTCAGGTTGATCCGGTCCCCGCCGAAGAGCCGCCCGGTCCATCCCTTGAGGTCGGAATGGGCCGCGAGGTCGAAGAGCAGACGCATGGTCTGTGCGGTGACGCGGTTCTTCGAGTAATCGAGAAGGATGTCCTCGAAAGCCAGCGAGAATGACTCGAAGCGGGCGGGATCCTCGACGAACATCTCCCGCATGGGTTTGGCCGCGATCTGCTGGTGGTGCGCGGTCAGGGCCTTCCAGGCTTCGCCGCGGGTTACGGACGTCATATTCGATTCACTCCTGACATTGATTCGCTCCGGGAAGCCCTGGGCTCAGCTCGCCTTGGTGGACGCGGCCTTGAGCCGATCGGTCAACAACACTTCGAGCGCCACCAGGGCCTTCGAGAAGCCCTTGATGCCTTCATCGAGCTTGTCGTTGGCCATCCGGTCCTCGATATGCATGGCCCGGAACGTGGCCTCGTCGACCGGCGTCTTCGGAATGTCCATGGACGCCGCGTTGGCCGGATCGAGTTTCCGCGTCAGCGTGCCTTCCTGCGATTGCAGCTCGGTCAACAAACTCGGGGCGATGGTGAGCAGATCGCAGCCCGCCAGTTCGATGATCTCGCCCAGATTCCGGAAGGAGGCGCCCATGACTTCGGTCTTGTACCCGTACTTCTTGTAGTAGTTGTAGATGGTGGTGACGGAAACCACCCCGGGATCCTCCGCGGGCGGATAGCTGTCGCGCCCACTGTCCTTCTTGTACCAGTCGAGGATGCGGCCCACGAACGGCGAGATCAGACGCACACCGGCTTCGGCGCAGGCAATGGCCTGGTGGGTTCCGAAGAGGAGGGTCAGGTTGCAGTGGATCCCTTCCTTCTCCAGGACCTCGGCGGCCTTGATGCCCTCCCATGTCGCGGCCAGCTTGATCAGTACGCGTTCTCGACTGACTCCCGCGGCCTCGTACTGGCCGATGAGGTACCGGGCCTTCTCGATACTCTTCGCCGTGTCGTAAGAAAGGCGGGCGTCGACCTCGGTGGAGACGCGTCCGGGCACGATCTGCAGGATGCGAAGGCCGAACTCCACGGAGAGCCGGTCGATGGCGAGACCGACCACCGCCGCCGTCTCGGCTCCCGACCCCGCCTGCTTCTCCGCCCAACTGAGAGCTCCGTCCACCAAGTCGGCGTATTCGGGCATCTGAGCGGCGGCGGTGATGAGCGACGGGTTCGTCGTGGCATCACGCGGCGTGAACTTCTGGATCGACTTGATATCGCCGGTGTCTGCCACCACCACCGTCACCGACTTCAATTGATCGAGCAAACTGGTCATGCGTAATCTCCTTGCCTGGTTTCGAGAGCCTTTGGCCTACCCTCCGCGGATGAGCCACGTCAACGACCTGGGCCGGAGCATACAACCGCTTTTTGCGGACGTCGCGCAATTACTTCATCAAAATTGTGGAAGGGAACTGCGAGGACCAGGCGAACCAGAAGGTTCGACGCGCGGGTTCGCGAGCCATCGAGGCGCCGCTCTCGCCTTCGAGGCTCTCCTCCGTCAACATCCAGGCCGCTCCCTTTGCGTCGAAGACCTTGTCCGCGTTCATGCGCACGAATGCGACCTCGCCTGCCCTGTAGATCCGGTTGGCGCCGCCGCTCGTCGTGATGGCGACGTAGCGAAGGCCGCCCGCGGAGAACATGTGGACGGGGTTCTTCTTGAGGAATGCAGCATCGAGCGCCACCGGAGTCACCGCGTCGCCGTCGCCGGCGAGGAACGTCACCACCTCGGCCTTCTTCTTCAAACGGCCGTCCTGCCCGGGCACCTCGAACATCAGCTCGTCGGTCGCGAAGTACCCGCGATAGGCCGCTCCTTCCCTGTAATCACGCTGATGCCCGGTGTCGAGGGACAAGACCGTGGTCGCGGGATGGGCGGCGCGCCACTCGGCCCAGGACGTAGTGACCACCGGCCGGTACCGCAGGGCCAACGAAGTTCTCTCGAGCGGGCCAACGACGGGACGTCCCTCGATGGTCGACCACAATGATTTCGTCTCCATGTCGAACATCAGCTTGTTGGAGCGATAGAGCAGGCCGCTGGTCCCGAAGGTGAAGGCCCGCCCCTCACTCGACGCCTCGTAGGGAATCACCGTTCCGCACAAGGTGCAATAGACGATCGCAAGAGGGACGCCGCCCACCGTGTCGAGCGCCATCTCGTGCCAGGCGAGGATACGCTTCGGGTAGGCCCTCGCTTCCCCGTTGACAACGATGCCGAAGACCACATTCCGATCGCCCATGAACTTCGCCTCGGAGGCGCGAATGACCATCGGTTGATGGAGCGGAGGGATGCCGTTCACCCCCACGCCGCCCCAGTCGATTTCATCGAGCCGGATGCGCGCCTTGGTTGTGGCCTGGAAGAACGTGGCCATGCGCGGGTCGACATTCGCGTAGAGGCGCGCCTTGAACCGCGCGTAATCGGGATGGGGCGCGTCAGGCAGGCTCCACAACCAACGACGCCAACGCTTCAGGTCGTCGCCTAGTCGTTGCCCGGTCTGTTTCGACAGGAAGCGCATCAGCCGTCCCCGGATCTGCGCCTCCTGACTGAGAGGCGCGCCATCCGACAAGGCCATCCGATCGTCGGTCTCCGGACGAGCCGGCCCCGCGTCGTCGGCGTTTACCTCACCCGCCCCGGCCGCCCCCGAAACCGCGATGGGCCGGGCCGGTCGAAAGAATCGCGCCAGGTCAATCACGAGACCGGCGTATGAGTCCTTCCAACGCGGGGCGATGCGGTTGGACGCGGCATCGAAAGTCCGCTCGTCGGCGGAGGCCAACGAAAGGAAGTCTTCGATGGCGGGAGGGGCGACGGCGGTTACGGCGACCGGTGGTTGGGCCAAAGCAAACACGAGCCCGGCGGATGCCAGCCCGATTCCACCAGCCAGGAGAAGCGCGATGCTTCGGATGGTCGTTCGCCCCCTGATCAGGGTCAACATGACGCGGTCATGAGATGGCCATGCCTCCCCGCATCGCCAGCAGCGAGAGGAGCGCGGCGAGGGGCAGCGTTCCGACCCACGACAGGGCGACGTCGCGCAACACTCCGGAATGCACGGCCCGGGCCTGCGCTCCCGCCCCGGCGATGGCGCCCACGGTGACGTGCGTCGTCGAAACCGGTGAACCGAGGACGCTCGCGGCGAGCACGATCGAGGCGGCCACGAAGTTCGAGGTGGTCCCGAGCCTCGGCTCGAGCGTCACCAGACCGCGGCCCATGGTCTGGCCCACGCGGTCGGAGAGAACCAGACCGCCGAGGACCATCGCACTTGCCACCAGGGAGGCCCCGGCGAGACCGCCCACAGAGGTCCCGGCCAGAAGAGCCACGATCTTCGGAGTGTCATTGGTGGCCCGGGCGGCGCAGATGAAGAACGCGGAAACAAGGGAGATCGTGCGCGATCCGCTCGGGACCCTCGCCCCGAACCGGTTGGCGACGAAGGAGAGGCCGAGCGACAGCACCGGCGTCAGGATCAGCGGGGCCAGGAAGATCGTGGCGAGCGGACCGGGACGCAGCGCGCCCTCGGCGGCCACGCCCGCGCCGACGAGCCCTCCCAGCAACGCGTGCGTCGTCGAAACCGGCAGGCCCAGGCGCGTCGCGAGGAAAAGGGTGAGGCTGGCCCCCGCCGCGGCCGCGGCCAGAAACCCCGGCAGGGCCAAGGCCTCCGCGGAGACAAGACCGCGGCCCGAGAAGGTGGAGAGCAGCGCGCGGCCGGTCAGGGTGGACAGCACGCAGCCGAGGAGCGTGGCCGTCGCGGCCATGGCCACCGCCCGCCGATATTCGATCTGGCCGGCGCCCCAGGCCGCGGCGAAGCCCTTGATGTTGTCGTTGGCCCCGTTGAAGAACGCGACCGCCACCGCCACCGCGATCAGCAGCACCTCCATCAGCGTTCTCTCCCGTGCGTGCTCAGCAGCACGCGCCCTCTCCGGGAGTCAACGCGGCGGTGAAGGGAATGGTCCCGCCACACCCCGGGAACAGTCCGAAGTGCCGGGAGAAGTCGCCCACGAAATCGAAGTGCGCGCGGAAACGAGTCTCGTGGAGCATGCGCCAGGTATTGCCGCACACCGGGAAAACGCGGCCAGTCTCGATGTCGTGGTGGGCGTCGAGGACGAACCGCGCCTCGGCCCCGGGGACGGTGCCGCGATACACAACCGCCTGCCCGTGATCCTCACACGCGTTCTCGAGAGCATCGATGCGAAAAAGGCGATAGGTGGCGGAGAAGAAACGGATCGCGCCCACCCGCCTCCGGATCTCGGGATCGGTGATCGACAAGGGCCGATGCTCGACCAGACGCGAGTCGGCGAAGCCGGTGGCGGTGGCAAGTCGCAGAAAGTCATTCCAGTAAAGCGCGCCGCCGAGACACTCTCCGTGGATTACGGGATCGGCGCGAAGCGAGGCGTCCACCCGACGATCCGCGTAGACGTCGGAGAAGTAGAACTCGCCGCCCGGCTTCAGCAGGCTGTGGACTCCGCGCAGAACTGCCTCCTTGTCCGGCGAGAGATTCACCACGCAGTTCGACACGATTACATCGAAGCTGCCCGGCTCGAATCCGAGGTCGTTCAGCCGCTCGATATAGCCCTCGACGAAGGTCACGTTGTCGTAACCGAAGGCCTCGGCATGGAACGCCTGATGGGCCCGGGCAACGCCCAGCTGCTCGGCGGTCATGTCGACGCCCACCACGGATCCGGCCTTCCCCACAAGCTGCGACAGGGCGTAGACGTCCCGGCCGGATCCGCAGCCGAGATCGAGCACCCGGCATCCTTCGAGGAGGGGCGGACAGACAAGGCCACAGCCGTAATAGCGCGCGAGCACATCCGGGTGGATGCGGGACAGAACCGCCTTGAGCCAGTCTGGGGTCTGGCTCACATCGCAGCAGGCCGAGGTCCGGAGGTCGGCGGAGGACTGCAATCTTTTGCCGTAGTAATCCCGAACCGCGTCGTGGGTGGGTGAATCGTTCGATCGTGAGTCCTGCATGCTTTGGGTCTGTCGTTCCTGAACGGGGTTTATTACAGAGAGGAAAACCGAATGGGTGATCAGCCACGCCTCCAGGAATGGTACTTCGCCAGGGCGGCGAGCACGCCCTTGGGCGCGTGCGCGCGTTTCCACTCGCCGGCCGCGTACTTGTTCGCCTCTGACATGGTGGGATACGTGTGGATGGTGGAGAGAAGCCTGTTGAGTCCGAGACCATGCCGCATGGCGAGGACGAACTCCGCGAGCAACTCCCCCGCGTGTTCTCCCACGATGGTGACTCCGAGGATCCGATCCTTGCCCGGAGGCGTCAACACCTTCACGAACCCGGCGGTCGCGCTGTCGGCGATGGCCCGGTCCAGTTCATCCAGCTTGTACCGGGTCACCTCGAAGGGGATGCCTTGCTCCCGTGCCTCGTTCTCGCTCAGCCCCACCCGCGCCACCTCCGGATCGACAAAGGTGGTCCAGGGAATCGTCCGGTAGTCGGCTTTGAAGCGGCGGAGATGTCCGAACAAGGCATTCACCGAGGCGTACCACGCCTGATGCGCCGCTACGTGGGTGAACTGGTAAGGACCGGCCACATCGCCGGCCGCGAAGATGTTCGGATAGATCGTCTCGAGGTACTCGTTCGTGACCACAGTACGGGAAGTCTCGATACCCAGATCTTCGAGGCCGTAGCCGGTGAGCCGGGCCGACCGACCCACGGCCAGGATGAGTTGATCGAATGCGACTTTCACCTCTGCGCCCGCCCCGGTTTTCAGCACGATGGATTTGGCCGAGCCTGAAACCTCGCAGCGCACCGCCTCGTGGGAGGTCATCACCACGACTCCGTCCTTGCGGAGCGCTGCCTCAACCTCGCTCGAGACCTCGTCATCCTCACGCGGGAGCAGACGGGGACCGCTTTGCACCTGGGTGACCCGGGCTCCGAGGCGAGCGAACGCCTGGGCCAGTTCGCAGCCGATCGGCCCGCCTCCGAGCACTACCAGTCGGGCGTCGAGCTTCTGAAACTCCTCCCACAACGTGTCGCTGGTCACGTAACCCGCCTCCTTGAGGCCGGGAAGATTCGGCACGATGGGACGCGCGCCCGCGGCGATCACGATGGCCCTCGTGGTGACACGCCTTACGCCGCCGCCGTTCAATTTCACCTCGACGGTGAAGGGGTCGACGATGCGTGCGTATCCCTGAAGCACATCAACGCCCAGCCCCCGATAGCGCTCGACGCTGTCATGAGGGGCAATGGCCCGGATGATGTCGTGAATCCGGCTCATCACCGCCTTGAAATCGATCACCGGCTCGGCGCTCGGCAATCCGTAGCGGTCGGCGTGGCGGAAAGTGTGAGCGGCGCGGGCCGACTTGATGAGGGCCTTGCTCGGCACGCAGCCGTAATTGAGACAATCCCCTCCCATCTTCTCCGCTTCCACCAGGGTCACCTTCGCCTTCACCGCGGCGGCGATGTATGAGCTGACGAGACCGGCAGCCCCCGCGCCGATGACCACGAGGTTGGCGTCATAGCGAGCGGGCCGCTTGAATCGCGCGTAGACCCTCTGGCGGCGGAGGGCGGCCAGAAGCGCCCGGCCCGCGAAGGGCAGGGCGGCCAGAATCAGGAACGCGATGACCACCGGAGCCGAGAGCACATCGGCCGGTCCTTCAATGGCGGCCAGCCGGGTGCCGGCATTCACGTAGGCGAGAGTCCCGGGAATCATGCCCGCCTGGCTCACCAGATAAAAACGTCCCGCCGTCATCGAAGTCAGACCCATGAGAATGTTCACCAGAAAAAACGGGATAAACGGCACGAGGCGAAGAGCGACCAGATAGCGCCAACCCTCGCTCTCGATCCGCGCATCCACCGCCTTGAGCCGAAGGGCGTGGCGCTCGCGGATCACCTCCCGGAAAAGATAGCGGGCGGCGAGAAAGGCGACGGTGGCGCCGACAGAAGAGGCGAACGACACAAGGACGGAGCCTCGGCCCAGGCCGAACAAGGCGCCCGCGGCGATCGTGAGGACCTGAGCGCCCGGGATGGCGAGGGAGGTGAAGACAACGTAGGCCCCGAAAAACGCGGCGGCGAAGCTCCACGGCGAGGCGTCGCGCTTCGCGGCCATGGCCGAGGCTTCGGCTTTCAGCCGAGGCACGGTGACGAGGTCGCTTGATAGCAGGTAACAAGTGGCGGCAAAGAGGGCGAGGGCGGCCAGGAGCGCGAGGGCTATACGCCCGGGCCGCTTCACGCCGGGCCCAGGGCCCCGGAACAGCTGCTCCCTTGCCCGGCGGTGCAGCCAAAACAGTGGGAGTCCACGCGAATCGACCGACCGGACAGGTCGCCTTCGAGCAGGTCGCGCAGGTGCGGCGTGGCCGAGCCGGTTTCTTGTGGCGCCAGCGGCAGTTGAAGCTGCTGGTTGAAATCGCAGTCGTAGAGGAATCCGCGATAGTCAACGCTCACCAGATCGCGGCACATCACGCCCTCGAGATTCGCGGGCTCGAACTTGAGGCGAAGCAGGTCCATATAGCCCTCGTAGCGTCCTTCCCTCCGCAGGGTCTCGCCGAAGCGCTGAATCGGCATGTTGGTCATGGTGAGCAAATCAGTGAAGGCCACGCCGAAGTTCTCGACCAGTTCCTTGCGATACTGGGCTTCGAGGTCCGGCTGCGGAGGCGGCAGCGACGGCCCCTGGGGGTTGAACACCAAGCTCAGGCGCAGCCCGCTTCCCGGACGCCCGTAGCCGAGAGCGTTCAGATCGCGCAAGGCCCGGATGCTCCGGTCGAACACGCCCCGGCCGCGCTGACGGTCGACGTTGCCCGCCGAATAGCAAGGCAACGAGGCCACGATAGTGACCCCTTCCCCGGCCAGGAACGAGGCCAGATCCTCGAACCCCGGCTCATTGAGGATGGTGAGATTGCACCGGTCGACCACGTCTATGCCGGAAGCGCGCGCCTCCCGCACCAGATCACGAAACCGCGGATGCAGCTCCGGGGCGCCTCCGGTGAGATCGAGGGTGTGCGCGGAGAGGGATCTCAGCGCGGGGACGATCAGCGCGATCGTGGCCTCATCCATCATCTCCGTCCGCAGGGGGCCTGCGTTCACATGACAGTGAACGCAGGCCTGGTTGCAGCGGTAGCCTAGGTTGACCTGCAGGATCCGGGTACGCCGGCGACGGAGGGGAGGAAACGCCTTCGCCTGAACTCGAGTCTCGGTCAACTTCAGCATCTTGCCCGCTTGGTCGTCGGGCCGGGGCTTTTCTTACAAACCGCGGATCACGCCTTCGGTTCGTCGCGCCCCGGGGCGTATTCGCGGGCCAGGCGACCGAGAACATCCACCTGCCGCCCGAAGAGTCGACAACCGGAACACATGGCCACGTGCAGGCTCAGCTGAAGGCGTTCCCTGAAGCTCAAGCGCCGCTCAGACCGCTGCGACATGAGAAACGTCGCTTGATCACAAGACAGCACGGCGGGCCTCCTGGTTGAACCACTCGCCTTCGAGGCAGGCGCGGAGGCGCAGGCGCGCGCGGTGGAGCAGGACGTGGAGATTCGAGACGGAAAGGCCCACGGCCTCGCAGATTTCCGTCGAGTCCATCTCGAGCATCTGCCTCATGGTGAACACTCGCGCCTGAGCGCTGGGCAGGCCATCAAGGCAGGCCTCGAACACCCGCCAGAATCGCGCGCTCTCGAGCGCCTCGTGGGGATCGCCCCAGTCGGCCGGTCGATTTTCGGGCTTCCACATCCCGTTGCTTTGGAAGAACCGCCGGCCCTCGGGGTCAGGGGCGTCGAGGTCAGAGTCGGCGGGGCGCTCGCGCGGGTTGCCGCTCCGATCGCGGATCCGTTTTCGCAAAGCGTCCGTGATCTTGTTCTTGAGGATCCCGAAGACCCACGTCGCGAAAGCCGAGCGCCCGCCAAACGAAGCGGAGTTCCTGAAAGCACCAAGCAGGGCGTCCTGCACGGCGTCTTCGGCCAGGGCCTGGTCGCGCAGGTGGAGGCTCGCGAAGCGCACCATGCGCTGGCGCAGCGGCTCGATGAACGCCGGGTCGCGGAACGGATCGACGTTCTCTGCCATCGACCTCTTTTACAGGATGCAGCGGGTCGAGCCAACATCAAACCGGCGAGCCAGGGTCCTGGGCTGACCTCGCAAGGCGCGCGAGTTCCCCGCTAGGAAGCTGAGCCAGCGCCTCGCGAACCGTGCGCCCGATGAGAACTCCGTCGGCGACGGGCTGCACCTGGGAAGCCGTACCTTTGCGCCCGGTATGGAACGGAGTCAGCGAGACGCCCTCCGGCCGCAGTACGAATTCGGAGGAGCAGTTGGGACAGTAGACCTGATCGCCTTCGCCCTGCCCGCTTCGGACGACGATCAGCGGCCCGCACATCGGGCAAGAATGCAGCGGGATCCCGACGTCGGTGTGGCCGATGACCTCATCGAGCCCCCCTGCCCGGCCAAGACTCACGAAGGTCTCGACGAACCCGGCATCGAACTGAAGACCCGCCTCCTCGAGAAGGACGCCCAGCGCCACGTCCCGCGGACGACCAGCGCGGTAAACGCGGTGCGAGGTCATGGCATCAAACGCATCGCATATCCCCACCAGCCGGGCAGTCACGGGGACCGCTTCCCCGCCGTAGCCGAAGGGATACCCCCGGCCATCGGGCCGCTCGTGGTGAAGGAGGATGGCGTCGCGCACGAGCCCGGCAAGGGGATGAGCGGCGAGCATCCTCGCCCCAACCTCGGGGTGCGTGCGAATGACCGCGAACTCGTCTTCGGTCAGGCGAGAGGGCTTGCGAAGGATCGCGTCGGGAACGGCCACCTTGCCCAGATCGTGGAGGAAACCACCGAGGCTCGCCTGGACCGCGAGCAGTGGGTCGAGCCCGGCCGCATCGGCGAGCAGGCGGACATAACGCGAAACCCGCCACAGATGACCGCCCGTGTAGGGATCCCGTGCCTCGACGAACCAGGCGGCGGTGAGGAGGGTCGCGAGCAGCGCCTCGTCGGACGAAGATGCGGCCGGGTCCCCGGATGCGGGACGGTGGAGATGGCTGGTGAGGGTAACGCCCATGGATGAAACTCCGCTCAGAGCTGGCTCACCGTGATGGCGAGCCTTACGCTTCCTGAGTCGTCGGAGCGACTCGCTTCTTACAGGACTGGCATCACCCGCGGCCCGCGACAACCGCTGATCCTGTGAGGTATCCGACAGGAGCCGGGCAATCGTCGTCGCGATTGTCCGCGCGTGGATCCCGCCCTGCGCCCATTCAGCCGGTACGATAAGGACACCATGAGCACAAATCGTCCAGCACTTTTCGCCTGTGCCTTGATCTGCCTGCTTGGGGCGCCCTCACCAGGCGCTCCCCAGTCGCCCGCCTCGTGGCAACACGATCTGACCGGATCGTTCAATCAGGCTCTTGGGATGGAGTGCCTCGACTGCCACTCACCTCAGGGATCCGGCGTGCCCGCGCCGCCACGATTCCACTTCGCACAGCGAATGGTGAGGATGGTACAGGGCCTGAACGATGGCCGCCTGAAGCCCTTTGGGGGCGTGACTTGCTGGACCTGCCATCGGGGTCGCTCCAAGCCGCCGCGCCTTCCCCGAGAGAGTTGGGAAGCGGTTCAGGCCGAACATTCACCAGTGTTCGTCGGGCCCCGGAGCGACTACGCCGTGACGATGAGCGTCTACGCCGCCTCACTGGGCGTCGGCTGCCAACACTGCCACGAGTTGGAGGCGTGGGCCAAGGACTCGAAGCGGCAGAAACGAATCGCCCGCGAGATGGCCGGTTTGTTCGAAGAAATCCCGACCTACTTCGAGGCCACCCGAATGCCCCGTCTGCAGTGCTTCATGTGCCACCAGGGGGAGAAACGTCCTCAGCGCGCCCCTTCCGAGTAGCCCGGCATCCCGCCTTGCCTGAACAGGCTCCGCGGGCCACACTCATCGTCACGACTAGATCGGATTTGCTACCCGACGTTCACCGGCACCAGGGTCATGGTGTCGTTGCCGAAGATGTCGATGACCTTCACCGCCACGGTGTAGCGGCCGGGCTTGTCGTAAGCGTGGATGGCGCTGATCAGCTCGAGTTCACGGCTCTGCCGGGTGCGGAAGCTCTGCCACTCGTTTTCGAAGATGTAGCCGCCCGTCTCGACTTCCTCGTACTCAACCTTCGGCTCAAGTGCGAGAACCGCGGAGGCCTGGGCGCGGGCTTCAGGGTCGCGCGGCAGGCGGATGATTTCCTTGCGGCTCATGTAGTCGAAGTCGACCGCCCAGTAGTCGACCCAGTCGGTCCAGTTCTTCGTGAGAATCTCGCGGGTGACGACACCCTGCCTATCTTTCGAGATCTTCACAAGCTGTCCTTGATCGCAGATGACTTCGCTCTTGCCGTCGCGCAGGCCTTCGATCGCGGCCTCGGCAATGCCCTGGGTATAGAAGACCGAAAAGTCGAGCAGTTCGAGCTTCACCTCGAGCTTGCGCTTCTTGTCATAGCGCGGGGCCGCCTCCACAAAACTGACGTCGTGGAAGACGACCTGGCCCTTCTCCACCGCGCGCTTGTCGAAGACTTCAGCGGGGATGTACTTGGGCTGCAGGTCGATGCCCTTCCCCTTCGCTTCTTCGAGCACGGCTGGGAACAGGCCCATCTCGAACTCGAAGGCGAGGACATCGACGCGAGTGAGATTGCGCTTGCGACATTCGAGGATCACTTCCTCGACGAACAGCCGACCAAGCGGAAGGTTGATAGGACCGACGATGACGAGCCGGCCAGCCTTCTTGCCGTGGAAGAACGAGAGACCGGAGTCGGCGAGCGCTTCGGCCTTGTAGGCGCGAAGAATCAACTCGCGGAACTCGCGCTCCTTCTGAGCGAGAGCCTGCTCCTTCTGCTCCCCGCTGAGCCGTCCACCGACATTGAGATACGCCTGCCGCTCGTAGCGGCCAAGGTTCAACACCTCGAACGCGCGGAAGTCCTTCCCGGCCTCCTTGAGCTGCCGCTGCACCCCGATCAACCGCTTGCGCGTGGTGTGAATCGCAAACTTGCCAAGGTCGGTGGCGATCCACCGCCGCCCCAGCCGCTCAGCCACGGCTGCGGTGGTACCCGAGCCCGCGAAGAAGTCGGCAACCAGATCGCCCTCGTTGCTGCTGGCCTTCAGGATTCTTTCCAAGAGCATCTCGGGCTTCTGCGTCCGATATCCCATGGCCTCACCCGAACCGCCGGCCAGATACGGGATGTCCCGCCAGTCGTCGCTCAGAGGCACGCCGGGCATTTCGTCCAGAAACATGATTCGACAGCGCTTGATCGGAGACCCGTCCTTACCCAGCTTGATCCGACCGTGGCTCCCCGGAACCTCTGTCTGGGGCGCGTTCCATAGCGCTTCCATGTTCTCGGGCGTAGCCCTCCAGCGGGCAACGGTTCCGTGGAAGTCAAATAGTTTCATCGATCCCCGAGGATCGAGCATGTTCTCGCTCTTGTAGTAGCGGCCCGAAGGCAGTTTGCGCCACTCCGCGTCGATGTACTCCGCCGAATACTCTGTGTAGAGGACCGTCAATGGCGAGTCGGCGGACCGCCCGAAGTAGAAGATCGAGTCCTTGACCTTGCCAAACTGCCCCTTCGCATCGTTGTGGGACGACGACCGGATCCAGGTCACCTCGTTCCGGTAGTTGCTCCTGCCAAAGACCTCTTCCATCGCCAGTCTGATGGCGCTGTTCGTGCGCCAGTCGCAGTGGACATAGATCGACCCATCCTCCGCCAGCAGATCCCGCATCAGAACCAGCCGCTCGTAGATCATCGCGATGAAGGAATCAGCGCCGCGGCCCCAGGTGTCCCGATAGGCGATCTGCTCCAGCAGGTTCGCCTCCTTGTGGAACGTCTCGTCGCCGATCTCGATGTCCATCGAAAGTCGGCTCCCACGTCGAACGGCGGGTCGATGTAGATCAGCTTCAGCCCGCCCGCATCCTCAATCTGCCGGCGCAGCGGACCACTCTTGAGCGATGACAGAATGAGCCGGTTGTCGCCCCAGATCAGCTTGTTGGCCCAGCCCTTGATCTGCCGCCCACGCGTGTCGAAGAGCGGCAGCGTCTCGCGCTCCTTGCTGGCGTCCTTGCGCGGCTCGTCGACGTGCTCGAGCGACTGAAACGGCAGAACGGTGGTGCACACCTCGCGCGTCTTCCCGTTCCAGACCAGCTCGACCTCACGCTTGTCCTCGAACAGAATGAAGCGATACTTCTCAGGCAGAGGCTTCCCCGCCTGAATGAGCTGCACCAGGTCGCGTTTCTCCGCATCGGAGAGCTCGTAAGCCGGCCCTTTAGCCATTGGTCGTGTGTCTCCTGAAGCGACTCTGAGCCGTTGCCTGGAAAGGGAGCGGGGCCGACGAAAGCGCGCGATCAAAGCAGGCGCGATACCCACGCGTGCGGAGGCCAAGGCGCGTTCCCGAACGGAGCGGACCGCAAGCCTCCTTGGGTCGNNAGCCTCGGCTGAGTGCCGCGGCGCCCGTGGCCGCGAGCCAGCTTCCCCGCGGGCCACAACGACGGTGCTCGCCGACGGAGAGATTGCTTCACTCGATCGCAAAAACGTCGGCTCGTTCGCAATGACATTCTGGTCTGTGCAGACGCGGGCCACGACGACTCCCCCGACCTTGACGGGTCCCTTCGACTCCCCACTCGGACGGACTGCGCTCAGGGACCCTCGGGGCCTCGCCAAGGCCAGAGTCATTTGCCCGTTCCTTTCGTGGGGAGGCTCTTCACTGCCTGATCGAAGGCCTTCTCGTCCGCTTCCGCATCCAATGCGAGCCGGCGAACATGGAACTTCCTATACTCGTCTTCGGCCAACCGATCGGCCACTTCCTTCGACACCTTGCCCGGATTGTCGAGGACGTCACGCTCATTGAACTTGAGGAACGCGTCGAGCCGTTCTCGCCAATCTTTCATGTACAGCACGCGCCGCCGCTTCGCGTGATCCTCGGCGTAGTCGAGATACATGGTGACGATCCGGTTCAGTTCGCCGATCTCCTCTCCCCACAAATAGTTCTTGGCCACGGTGACATCGGCCTTTCGAACCTTGACACCCTTCCACGTGGTCAGGCCCATGTTGGGGTGCGACGCATCGGCCCGGGCCGCGATGATCTCGGCCGCGGTATGGCCCGTGGCGGCCCAATGCAACTTGTTCTGGATGATTCGGAAGAACTCCTGCGTCTCGGCGCTGTCGGGCTTGTAGTCAGCCGCCAGGACGAAGATGTCCTTCACCTTCAGGTACATCCGCTTCTCGGCCGACCGGATGTCTCGGATCCGCTCGAGCACCTCATCGAAGTAGTCGGTCCGGTTCGGGTCTGGGTTCTTAAGACGCTCATCGTCAAGCAGGAACCCTTTGACCAGATACTCGGAGAGCCGCGATGTGGCCCACTGTCGGAACGCAATCCCACGGTCGGAGCGGACGCGGTAGCCAACCGCCAGGATCATGTCCAGGTTGTAGTGCTTGACGGTGCGCCGAACCTCGCGCCCGCTCTCGGTTCGAACTATCAAGTAATCCTTGATAGTTGCCTCCCCCGCCTCCCCGTCTTCCAGGATGTTGAGGATGTGGAGGTTCACGTTCTGAACGGACGTCTGAAAAAGATCCGCCATCAGCGCCTGCGAGAGCCAGATCGTCTCATCCTCAAACCGGCACTCGATGCGCGTCCGCCCGTCCTCGGTTTGATACAGGATTAACTCGCTCGCGGGCCCCGACGTCTCGCGTGTCTTCGGCGGCTTCGGGCGGCTCGCCTTCCGTATCGTCATTCCTGAAACTCCCGGAACGTCTTCACCAGGCCGGCGAAGTCGCGAGGCGTGTGCTTCTCAAAACCCTCCTGATCGACGAACACGTGCCGATAGGCAGGACCGCTGATCGCCCGGCTCGCGGACGTAGCGTCGGCGCACCATTCCTTCATCCGCCTCATCTTCTGCGGCAGATCGATCTCCTCGCGGCCCTTGGTTTCGATGATGAAGACCTCGCCGCTCACCGTGCGGACAATGAAGTCGGGGATGTAGTTCGAAAGGTCGCCATCGGCGCGCACGTAGTCGAGCTTGAAGCCGACGGCCACGTAGTTCTTGGCAAAGGCCGCGACGTCGGCCGCGCCATCAAGGAACGCCGCGAAAGTCAGCTCGAAGCCGCCGCCCTGCGCCTCCCCCACGATCTTGTTGAAGATCGACTTCTTCGGCGACAGGTACGCCCGGTGCTCGGTCCGAAACGGGCGCGTGTCTTTCAGGCGGATGTGGTCTTCGATCCGCGAGGTCCCCGTGTCGGTCACGGTGAGGGCGTTGATGGCCTTCTTGAACGCATCGAACACGACCTTTCCGGGCTCCGGCTCGGAGAGATTTCGGAGGACCTGAGGATCGTCGAGCGCAACCGCGCCGCCTTCGAAGAGATGGCCGGCCATGAAGTCGCGCACACGGGGGTAGAGGATGTCGTAGCCGCCGACAAGCCGTAGCTCCTTCAAAAGCTGACGGGCGAAGAACCCGACGACCGAACGATGGTCGACCGGCCCCGCGCCATCGAGGCGGATGGTGTGGTCGATCTCCGCGTCGATCATCCGCTTGAAGACGATCTCGCGCGTCTCTTCATCGGTGAACGGCTTGAGGGCGATTCGCGGGTTGCCAAAAGCAGATGGATCGAGGCCGCTGAGGTTCTTGAACTCGCGGCTGTAGCGGCGGGACAGCTTGGGCAACTGGATGTCGAGCGCCTCGACGTCCTTGTCTCCGTCGTCATCAATCTCAACCACAAGCGAGTCTTGACGGGCCGGCCCCTCGCCCATAGGCCGGCGTTCGAAGTCGACGCCCTCGGCCTGAATCGACTCGACGAACTCCATGAAGGCAGGCGTGCCCATCAGCGAAACCGTCTCCGGCGTGTCGGTTCCGAAGTACATGCGGCGGAGCCCGCGGCCCAGAGTCTGCTCGGGAAGGATCTTCGCCTCGGAAACGTAGGCGCGCAGGCCGACGATCACGGTGACGTTGCGGACGTCCCAGCCCTCCTTCAGCATTAGGACCGAGACGATGGCCTTGAAGGGACTCTTCAGGCTGTCGATCTCATTCGCCTGCTTGCGCAGCCGATCAAGTTCGTCTTTGTCGCGGCTGCTGCCCGCCTCGGAGATCTCGCCGTTCTTCTTCGTGTGGATAACGAGGACGCCGTCTTTCAGTTCGGGGCAGATACGCTCGAGGTAGGCGCCCACCTCGTCGCAGTTCTTCGTGTCGTCGACCATGACGAAGAGAACCGCTTTCTTGCCGAGTGCTAGATGTTCGGCGTAGCTCTTTTTCCACTCTTCGATCCCCAGGCGGAGATAGTCGTCGTATCGCTCGGAGAAGATGGCGCTGGCGTTCTCTTTCAGGCGATCCCGGCTGGCGGCATCGGGCAACACCGGGTGCTTGACCACGTTTTGGTGAATCGCTTCGACCAGCGGATAGTCGGTGACGGTCTGGACAAAGATCGCGCCGTTGTCGTGCCTCGGCGTCGCCGTGACGTCGATCTGAAGCGAAAGCGCTCCGTCTTTCTGAACCATCCGGTGGTGGATGTCCTGAATCGACTTGAACCACGCCATCTTCGGATCGTGAATGTGATGGGCTTCGTCGTTGAAGACGGCAAGCTCGTCGATCTCCCGAACGATCTCGCCCAGGTCGGTTTTTGAGTCGGTGGTCTTGCCTGTAGGTTTGTTGCCGAAGGGGGCGAGGAAGTAGTTGCGCAAGTCGTCGTCGTCCAGAGAGGGCTCCGGCACGTCGCCCAGGAATACCCTGTGGATATTGGTCAGGAAGATGTTCCCCGTCGGCGGGTGAGCGCGGACCTCGTCCTGGATGTGAAGGGTGATCTGGAAATCGTCGCGCCAGTTGTGGCCTTGGTAGCCGTTGTCGGGAAGGATGGGATCGCCAAAGAAGATCTTCAATCCGTCGAAGTCGGCGCGCAGCCGATCGAGCACGATGATGTTCGGCGCAATCAGCAGGAAGTTCCGCGAAAGGGTCGAGTCCGGCTCGTACAACTTGTGGAAGTAGCTCCAGGCGATGAGCAACGAGAGCACCTTGGTCTTCCCTGCTCCGGTGGCCATCTTGACCACGTAGCGCGGCCACTGCTCGTCGAACATCTTCGGGGAAACGGCGCCCGAGGCGTCGAACCGAAGCAGGTCGAACTTGTCGCGGGCTTTCCGGGCGTCATGAAGCCAGATGACGGTTTCCACGGCTTCGCGTTGGGCGAAGTAGTAGCGGAACGTTTCGGTGGCGCCATCGTCGCCCTCAAACGGGTGCTCCTGGGCGAACCACCAGCGCAGGAGTGCTTTCGAAGTTTCCGATGCGCCCTCGTAAGCCGACTTCCGCCATTCGTAGACTTCGTCGCGAATGCGGGCGACGAGCGGAGGTAGAAGCCGCTCGTAGGCCTTGGCCCGCAACTCCTCGGCGGCCGGGAACCAGCGCTGTTCAGGAATCAGCTCGGCATACGGCGACTTGGGAAACTCGGGGTGGACGCCCATGGCCGCGATGCTACCGGGTCACGCCGCAGGTTGGGGACCGGTTTTGAAACTCAGTGGTCTCGGGCAGGCGCCCTCGGTGGCGTTCGGTTCGGGATTCCGGGGGTGGCCTGGGTACGTCCTTACCTGCCTCCATCATAGGAGGAGGATGGCTTCTTTCGTGTCGGCAAAGAACGCCGAGACGCCGCGGAAGAGAGGGAGAGAGGTTGTGATCTGAAACGAACGTCATGCGGCAGGGACAGTGGTCAGCTTTCTTTCCCGGTCGACCGCGAATGCGCGAACCCGAACCTGTGAGAAATCCGACAGAAGACGGCCCGGCCGGGTCGATATTCTCCCGGCATGGAGATCGGTGAGTCGCCGCGACGAGGTATGGGGCGGATGACCCAGGCCCTGATCGCCTGCGTCCTGCTGTCCGCGCAGGCCGCGGTCGCGTTCGGAGGCGAAAAGCTCACGCTGCTCCCCTTCTGGGGGCCCCGCCTCGAGGGCGCTCGTTTCGGCCCCGCCAACGAGGAATTCGCGTGGGTGGGCTGGATCGGAGCCACCGTCCATTTGGCAGAACGGGGGAAGTGGACGGCATATTTCAACCCTCAGGTCGAAACCATCCTCGGCCACCGCGTCCGCTCATTCGAGGCGGTTCAAGCCAACTATTCGCTGGAGCTGGGCGCCAGCCGCGATTTCGGCCCGAGGACCTTCTCGGGTTTCTTCCACCACGTTTCGCGCCATGTCCAGGATCGAGAGAAGGTCCGGGCCGTGGACTGGAATCTGCTGGGTGGTCGCTACGAAGCTCCGTGGCCCGATCGCTGGAACCGCCGGGGCGCCATGGCAGCATCCCTCGCCGTCGCCACCCTCTCGTCGGGCGTCGAGTACAACTGGGAGGCGCGCTTTTCCGGGGACATCGATGTGCTGCGAAAGGACGACCGCGGCCTCTTCGTGCTGCTCGACCTTCGACGTGTCGGCGCTGAACCCTCAGCCACCTTCCCGCGGAGTCACCTGATGGACATTCGCCTCGAGCTTGGAATGCGGCACTGGCGGCCGACCTCTCAATTCGCCCTGTTCGCGGGATATGAACGGCGCAGCGACGCCTTGATCCCCTCGGCCCTCGTCATCAACCGCGCGCTCTTCGGCTTCCGGCTCCACGGCCAGCGCCGACCCGAGGCCGCGTCCCCTCCCCTTCCCTGATGCCCCCTTCGATTTCGGACCTATAGTCCCGGAGCCGCACGAGCCTCCGACCGACTGGTCACCCCCGAACACTAAAGAGAGACACACAATGCCCTGGATCCATGTCACGGATGAAGCGGACGCAACCGGCGAGTTGCAGACCGCCTATGCGCAGGTGTCTTCAGCCCGGGGCAGCGTCGCCAACATCCTCAAGATCCACAGTGTCGCGCCGAAGGCCATGACCTCACACCTTGGTCTGTACCGGCATCTGATGTTCGGGCCATCGGAGCTTTCGAGGCGGCGGCGCGAAGAGATCGCGGTGGCGGTGTCGGCCACGAATGAGTGCCACTATTGACTGCACCATCACGGGGAGTCTCTCCCTAAGGTTGGCGGTGACCCAGACGCGGTGGTCGCGTTCCTGGGTGGCGATGTGGAAGCGGTTCCGGGCGTTCCCACCCGGCGCGTCTTGTGCTTGGCGGCGAAACTCACGCGTACACCCGCGACCATGCAGGAAGGCGACATAGACGCCTTGCGGCAAGTGGGGTTTTCGGACGCAGCCATCCACGATGTCGTGTCGGTGGTGGCCTACTTCAACTTCGTCAACCGGATGGCCGTGGGCCTGGGGGTGGAGTTGGAGCCCGAGACGCCGAAGGTGTAAGCGGAACCCTTCTCGCCGGCCGCCCTCACTCAGGAGCAGCTCTGGATGCCGAGGAGTCGGTTCAGCAGGCAACGCCGGGTCACGAGGTTGAACGCCATCACGACAAAGAAGAGGAACCCGACGACGACCGCGCCGAAACGGTGGCCGCTCTGCGCCAGGGCGAGCATCCCGCCCGCGGCCGGGATAAGCATGATGCCTGCGTAATGCGTCTTCTGCAGGAAGACCAGTCCCGCCATCAGAAGCAGCGTGCCGCTCATCGCCACCGCGACCGCTGCCAGGCGCAGCGCGCTATCGCTCACCCCGAGCGGAGGCAAGGCCAGAACGGTCAAACCCAGCGTCACCAGAATCGCAAAGCGACGGGCGGCAAGGTCGCCACCACGAACACCGACATTGACAACGGACATCTCGTCCTCCTTTTCGACAACAGACTCAACGGCTCTCTTGTTCCTCGGTCACCGGCGACCCGGCGGCCGCCGGCGCCTCGCCCTTCGCCCTCAGACCTTTCAGTGATCTGAACTCGACGCCCTCGATGCCCGCGGGGTCGGCCCCGAGCAACAAACCTTGAACCAGAGCGCTGGGCGACGAGCCCTTGGCCAGACGACCTACGAACTCGATCGTGCCCCCGCCACCCGTTCCCCGTGCGACCACGTTGGCGAGCCGCCATTTCCCGCCGCTCGACTCGAGCACTCCTTCCGCGAAACTCTGGGCCAGGGAAAGATCGCGAGCGTCAAGAAGGACGGCGGCGTTCGACTTCTTCTCGCCCGGCTCACGCTCCTCGTCGGCCATCTGGGCGAGGCGAAACTGCTGCCCGATCATCCGGTCTGTCCGGCCGTGCCCCTCCACGGAAGGCTCCGAAGCCGGTTGCGTCTCCTCGCGTTTCCCCTTCTTCGCCGCCTTCCCTGACTTGTGAGAAGCGAGCAATCCGCCGGGGAGCTGGCCAAAATGGAAGTACCACATGAAGTAGAGCGCGCTGGTCAGGATGAGCGAGGTCCACAGACCCACTGTGTAGGCCCTGGCCCCACAGGCCATGCCGATGGCGATGGCGAGGAACACGAACACCGCGTCCTTCGCGTCGTCCAGGCTGTTGCGAAACCTCACCGCCCCTACGACCCCGGCCAGACCGAAGGCCCGAGCCAGATCGCCGGAAATCACCACCATCACCGCGGTGACCACCATGGAGAGAAGCACGATGGTCTGGGCGAGCGCGGGGTCGAACTGACCGTCATCCTTGGTCACTCGATAGACGATGGCCACCGGCAGGCTGAACAGGAACGAAAACAAGAGCGAATGAACCGTGGTCAATACATTGTCGAACTCCGTCGCGCTGTCGAGGGTCTGCTGAATCCCCGCCGCGAGCTTGGGGAGCAGCGCCAGGTCGAAGACGGAGTGCAGCTCGGCCAGAAGCGTGCGGGTGAGGATAAGGAAGAGGAACAACAGGCCAAAGTAGGCGAACACCTGCCGGCCCTCCATTCCGGCAGTCGCGGGCGGCGTCAACTCCCGGGGGTCCTCTGTATCTGTATCGCTCGCGCTCATGTCAGCTCCTTCTCTGGCCGGACCAACCACCCCATCAGAAGCCGAGGCCGGTTCGCAGGTAGTAACGCGTGACGCCCTCGCTCCTGGCAAAGGCGATGCGCACGGTGTTCCCCGGCTTCAAGACCGCGATCCAGACGCCGCCGCCCACTCCGGAATGCCAAAGGTCCGAGATCTCGCCGCGCGCGAACACCCGCCCGGCGTCGGCCAGACCAAATACCCCGACATCGCTCGGGAGCAGAAGGCGCACCCGGCCCAGGCGCAGCCGGAGTTCGGCGCTGGCGTAGACGGACGCATCGCCCGCATAACGCTGCGGCCGCAACCCGCGCAAGCTGTCGGAGCCTCCAAGGAAAGCCGCCTCCTGGAACGGATATCGGCCGAACACGCGCTTCCCACCCGCGCTCAGGACCAACGTCGGCGTCAGCGGGAGACTCCCCCGCAAAACTCCTCCGGCCTCCCCGTGAATCTCACCGAATGAATCCGTCACGCTCCACACTCTTGGAAAGAAGCTGCCGCCCACACGGAGACGGGCCGGGCGGGACTCCCCGTCGCCGCGCGCTCCTCCGCCGATCTCGACCTCTAAGCGGGGACCTACCTTGCCGAAGCCCCCGAAACCGTAGGGGCGCTTCGTTGCCGCGTACCCTGTCATGAGGGGCTCTTTCGTGTACTGGACGATCGCTCCAACGGCCAGGTCAATCTGCGAATACGCGAGATGGTATTCCGGCGAGATCGAGAACTGACGCTGACGAATCTCAAAGAACGACTCGGGAAAGGCGCTTCTCGTCTCATTCCCTATCCCATAGAAGCGAATGAGATCGAGTTCAGAGGCCCGCGCATGCAGGCGAAACCAAGAGGAACGGTTCTCACGCCGGAACTCGCCGTCGTACTCCGCGCGAAACGCGCCAAGTCCGGTGGAGAATCCAACTCCGACCACTTGCTTCCGTGAGTAGGGAGAGCGGCGGAACCCGTAGCTCGTGGATCCGATCTTGGCCCCCATGAAAACCCCCAGGTCGCCCCCGGCGCTCACCCAGGGAATGGAAAGGACCTGCCGGCCCCAGTCGCGCTCAGGATTTCCGCTGGCATCGACGGGTTGGGTATACGACCGACGGTCTTCGAAGGTCTGCGGGCCGGAAACGAGGCGGTTGTCTCCGCTCTCGTCATAAAAGCGGGTAGTCCCCGCCGCAGAATCGTCCAGCCGGTCGTCGCCACCGCCGCCCACGACGCGAATGTCGAGACCCTGGGTCCCCACTTCCCGGACAACGTCGTCATCGCCACCCTTGAGATAGAGGCGCACCATGCGCGTTTCGCGCGGGTCGAAGTCTCGCTGGAAGATCGGGGCGCCGGTGTCGCGGGTGAGCGTCACTCGCACGAAGGACCCGGGCAAGGCGCTGATGGCTACTCGCTCGGGCTTGTCGGAGCCGTGAATCTCAACGTCCGCGGCCAGCTGGTCATAAAACTCCCTCGCCACTTCCGGAAGAAGGCGTCGGCGACTCTTGAGTTCGGCCGCGAGTTTTCCGTCGTCGATTCGACGGTACTCCTTCGGAAGGCTTCCCACCGCTTCGTCGATCGTCGTGTCCGTGATCGCGTCCTGGATCCTTCGGACCTCGCTCTGCCAGCCCGGCCATTCGAGTTCCGACAGGTGCCTGCGGTCGAGAAACCGGCCCTGCCAGGTCAGGCCATGAACACTTGCGTAGGTCGGGCCAAAGTTGACAAGTCGCGGCTGACTCGGCCGGATCAGCGAAAGGGCCAGTCCTGAATAGCGAACGAACGCCTGATCCCGGTCCTCGGGCACGGGCTCCCAGAGTTGACTGCCCTGACGCCGGGCCCACCGCCACTGGTCCTTGTGCCGGTCGAAGTCGTTGATGAGCAGATCGAAGAGTCTCGCCCGAAGGAAGGCCGGGGCGTCGACCTTCTCCTCTGGGTGGGCGTCGAGTCTTTCCCAGAGTGCGACGGTCTCGAGCAGCTTGTGGAAGTTCTCGAAGCCGGGCGTCACCGGATCTTCGGCGCGGGCCTTCTCCTCGAGGAACCCGAGCGTGCCTCCGAACTCTTCGCGGAATGGCCCGAGGTGGTCCACGTCGGGAAGCACCACAAGCCTGTGCGTGACCCCAAGGATCCCGACCGCGCGGGCCAGGGGATCAACAATCAGTGGGCCCAAGGGGTGGGCGGAACCCACCTGGTCCTGGACCAGCGCGTCGATGAAGGTCCCCTGAAGATCGGCCCCGAGCACCGGCGAAAGGTCTTTGTCGATGGATCGGAACTTCCACTCGCGCCGAGCCGCGCATTCGAAGGTGAGGAAGCTGAGCGACTGGGTTTGCTTCCCTCCTCCCCGCTTCCGGGGCGTCAGTCCTCCGGAGAATTTCTTGAGGTCGAGGACTGGCACCTCGATCGGAGCGGTCCATAAACTCCGATACCCGTCGCCCAACAGGAACCGGCGCCAGGCTCCCGCCCCATAAGCCGGCCCAGCGGCGATTACTCGAGTTCCCGCCCGATCCTCGCGGGCCGCCTCCGCGTGCTGTGGGGACTGGGCCGCCGATGCGAAGCTCGCCTGCGCCCACATGGCGACAAGGGCGAGGTTCACGATCGACTTTCTGCTCATCAAGACTCCCAACTGCCTGATCGGCAAACCGAGCGGGCGACAGGAGGCAAGGTTAGGAGGGTGGCCTACTCCCGGTCTGTCGGCTTCCTCACACGTACTGCTGATTCCGGTTTACTGCCTCACGCTGGATTTGTAGCCCGCCTCCTCGGTGGCTTTGGTCAGCTTTTCGACCGTGGTTTTGGCGTCATCGAAGGTCACGACCGCCTCGCGCTTCTCGAAGCTCACCTCCGTCTTTTCGACCCCCTCGACCTTCAACAGGGCTCTCTTGACCGTGATCGGGCAGGCGGCGCAGGTCATGCCTGGCACGGACAGGGTGACCGTCTTTTGGCCCGCCCATCCGGGGGCGGCCAGAACGGCCAGAACGACGGCGAGGGACAGTTTCTTCATGGCGAGACTCCTCATCAGTAGAACAACGGCAGGACGTAGGGAAAACCGAGGGCGAGAACGACGAGGGCCGAAATGGCCCAGAAGATGAGCTTGTAGGTGGTCCGCACGTGCGGAATCGCGCAGACTTGGTCTGGCGCGCACGCCTCGGCGGGCCGGAAAATGCTCCGCCATGCGAGGAAAAGAGCGGCCAGCGACACGACGATGAAGACCGGGCGATAGGGCTCGAGCGCGGTCAGGTTGCCGATCCAGGCGCCGCTGAAACCCAGGGTGACCAGAATCAGTGGACCCAGGCAGCAGGTGGAGGCGAGAATCGCGGCCAGCCCTCCGGCAAACAGAGCGGCTCCTGGCGCTTGGGGTTCCGTCGCTTGTTTCTTCATGATGTTTCTTCAGTCGCGTGTTTCGTGGTGTGCCCTTCGATCACCGCGACATCCAGTTCCTTTGTCGGAGATGTCGTCGTCTTCTTACCGCCGGGCCGATTCCTCAGCCGGCGCAACAGGACAACCGGCGAACGTCTGTGTTGAAGGTCTGGGCGCAAAGCTTCAGACCCTCCACCATGGTGAGGTACGGAAACAACTGATCGGCCAGCTCCCTCACCGTCATTCGCACCCTGATGGCAAGGGCCGCGGTCTGAATGACCTCGCCCGCCTCGGAAGCCACGACTTGAACGCCGAGTATGCGGCCTGACCCGCCTTCGGCGACGATCTTGACGAAGCCCCTGGTGTCGAAGTTCGCGAGGGCACGCGGCACATGGTCGAGGGTGAGCGTCCGGCTGTCGGTCACGAGTCCACCGTGATGCGCTTCGGCCTCGGAATAGCCCACGGTGGCGACCTGAGGGTCGGTGAAGATCACCGCCGGCATCGCGGTCAGATCGAGGGCAGCCTCCCCACCGGTCATGTTGACGGCGGCCCGTGTGCCGGCCGCTGCGGCCACATAGACGAATTGCGGTAGGTCGGTGCAGTCGCCGGCCGCGTAGATGTGAGGGGCGCTTGTGCGCAGCCCCGTGTCGACGACGATCGCGCCCTGCGCGTTGACGGCGACGCCCGCCGCCTCCAGCCCGAGATCGGCAATGTTGGGCGCTCGTCCGGTGGCGACGAGCAGTCTGTCTGCCCGCACCTCGCCCGGCCCGGCGTTGAGAATGAACTCGCCGCGTTCATACGCAACCTGGGTGGCCTGGGTGTTCTCCAAAACCTCGATACCCTCATCGCGAAACGCCGCGGCGAGCGCCTCGCCTATGGCCGGGTCCTCGCGTGATAAGAACGTGCCGCGGGCAAGGATGGTCACGTGGCTGCCCAGTCGCGCGAAGGCTTGCGCGAGTTCCACGGCCACTGCGGACGAGCCGATAACCGCCAGTCGGCGCGGCATTATCTCGCTCGCCAAGGCTTCCGTCGAGGTCCAGTAAGGCGTCTTCTTCAACCCGGGAATCGGAGGAACCGAAGCACTGGCCCCGGTGGCGATCAGACATCGGTCGAAGTTGACGTCACGCTCCTCGCCGTCCGCCGTCCGCACGGCGAGCCGCTGGCCACCCCGGAACCGAGCCTCGCCACGCAACACGTTGATGGCGGGGTCGCTGTCCAGGATGGCCTCGTATTTCGCGTGCCTCAGTTCTTCGACGCGGCCCTGCTGCTGGGCGGAGAGCCGGCCGCGATCGATGCGCGGCGACTGGGCTTCGATGCCGTCGTCGAATGGGCTCTGGCGGCGCAGGTGGGCGATGTGAGCGGCTCGGATCATGATCTTCGAAGGCACACAGCCAACGTTGACGCACGTGCCTCCGATGGTCCCGCGCTCGATCAGGGTGACCCGGGCGCCCAGTGCCGCGGCCTTCAACGCCCCGGCCATGGCTGCGGCGCCACTGCCGATGATCGCAATCGATGAACTCTTCATCCCAGGCACGGTACGCCCTGGACCTGGGTCCAAGGTCAAGGAGAATTTTCAGCCGCGCCCGTTTTCGGCGACGCCACGCCCAAAGTTCAGGACCACCGGGCAGGAGCGGGCGCCTCGCTTGCACTGGGCCAGGCCCCTCGCCATCTCCTGGCGAAAAGCCGCAAGTTCCGCGATCCTGCCGTCGATGGCGGCGATGCGGGCCTTGAGGCGAGCCGCTACCCGGTGGCAGGCCTCGGGCTCCTGAAGATGCTGGACGCGGAGCAACTCGCGAATGTCGTCGAGGGTCAGGCCGGCGGCCTGAGCGCGCCGGATGAACAGCAGGCGGGCAACATCGGACTCACCGTACAGTCGGTAGCCCGAAGCCGACCGGCCTGGCCGAGCGAGCAACCCCTTTCGTTCGTAGAATCGCAGCGCGTCCCGCGAGACGCCGGATTGCTGAGCCAGTTCGCCGATGGTCATGGTTTCGGATCTCTCCGACGGCACGATAGACCCTGGACCCAGGTCCATGGTCAAGGCCTCCCGATCGACTATTGGATGTAAGGATCCGATGAGTCGCGCGACTCATCAGGCGTAGGGTTCCTTTCGACCAATTGAAGGCAGGATACGCTGAGACTCTCAATCATCGTCCCGGTATTGAACGAAGCGGTAGAGCTGCCGCGGCTGCTCAAGAGCCTGCGCCCCTTGATGGATCAGGGCGCGGAGGTAATCGTCGTGGACGGCGGAAGCAGCGACGACTCCCTTGGAATCGCCGAGTGCTTCGGGTGCGTCGTGGCGGAATCGTCGCGTGGTCGCGCCCGACAGATGAACGCGGGCGCGGCCTTGGCCGGGGGCGACGCGCTCCTGTTCCTGCACGCCGACACGCGCCTGCCCGACGCAGCCCCACGCCTGGTGGCAGGGGCTCTCGGCGATGGGCGCTTCGCCTGGGGCCGATTCGATGTTCAGATCGAGGGCGCCGAGGGCACACTCCGACTCGTCGCCTGGATGATGAACGGCCGGTCGCGGCTGACCGGGATCGCCACCGGGGATCAGGCCATTTTCGTCACGCGGCGGGCGTTCACGGAGGTGGGCGGTTTCCCCGATCAGCCGCTGATGGAGGACGTCGAGATGTCGAAGGAGTTGGGAACGATCTCGCCGCCCGCCTGTCTCAGGGAGCGCGTCACCACGTCCGCCCGGCGTTGGCAGGCCCGTGGCGTGTGGCGCACTATCCTGCTGATGTGGAGACTGCGCTTCGACTACTGGCGCGGCGTTCCGCCGAGCCGGCTCGCCGAAGCGTACCGCTAAACGCCGGAAACGATGTTCTCGACCCCGCATCCCGCGGGCAAGGAGGAGGAATAAATGAAAGCTACCTGGAACGGCGAAATCGTCGCGGATTCTGACGATACGGTGGTGGTTGAAGGCAATCACTACTTTCCTGTGAGTGCCTTGCGGAACGTCTTCTTCACCCCAAGCGACAAGAAGACCACATGCCACTGGAAGGGTGAAGCCTCGTACTACGACGTCACGGTGAATGGAAAGGTGAACAAGGACGCGGCGTGGTTCTACCCCACTCCGACGGCGGAGGCGGCTGAGATCACCGGCCGAGTCGCATTCTGGCGAGGCGTGCAGATCACGCCTTAGCCCTCCTCCAGAGTGTGAGACTTCCGACAGCGAAGGCTCAGCGCCAGGCCTAGTGTCGCGACGTGAGGGCAACTTCTGGAGATCGGCACGGGTCGCGGGATGAGGTCTATCGAGTTCACCCGCTGTTCGACCCGCTCCTGCCCAGCCGACAACCGGGGATCGCGCGGCACTGGCTGTCCGTCTGCGCCGAGCTTCTGCGCGATCCGGCGCGGCTGGCGAACACGATCCGTTCGTTCCACGTCCCCCTAACCGGGAATCAAGGCTCTTTTCAGCCGCTGACGCGATACCTAGCCGACGCGGATCTTCATCTCGACGGGCTGCTCGGACAACTTCCGCCCGAGCAGCAATCTCAATGGCAGCCCCGGGCCGACGTACGGTCATCGGCCGACCTGCGAGAACTTGTGCGTTTCGCGGCCCGCGACCCCAGCGCCCGGCGACGCTACGAGGCGCGGCGCAAGCTCCACTTGGCCAAACTTCTGTTCGACATCGATCACTGCCGCGCCGTGCGGGACGGCGCGCGCCATCGGGCGCTCTTCGAGGAGTTGCTCGACGCCACGCTATGGAGAGACGCCCAAGCGGCTCACACGGAGAAGGTTTACTGCCGGCTTGAGAACGACGACCCCGAGTCCCGCGTACTCGTGGTCGGCGTCCCACCATCCGACCGCGCGCGATGCTGGAGCTTCACCGTTCGCAGCCTCGGGCAGGCGAATCACCCAGGCGTCATCGACGTCTACGACTACCGGCCAAGGTTCAAACGGGACGCGACGGACGACGCCGAGTCAATGGGCGGGGCTGGCGCGCCGGGCGGCTCAGTACCCGGCGCGGAACTGGCGCGCCGGAGCGGTTCGATCCTGAGCAAGATGATCCGGCGCGGAATCGGTGACCCCAGTCAAGTGCAGGACCTGTTGGGGGCGCGCTTCATTGTTCGCGACGTGGGCCAGGCCTTCGCCTTGGAGCGACGCCTCATGAACATCTTAGGCGGTCCGTTTCGCTGGCGTGCGCGAGTGGACACCCTGCGACCCGGGCCCCAGGTCAGCAGCCGGAACCACGCGTCTTCTCGCGACTTTCAGGTCCTCAAGGGGATCGTCGACGTACTCGTCGAAGATCCTGGGAGGCTGTCCCCGTATCTCTGCGCAGTCGAGGTCCAGATTCTGCCCCTTGAGCCGTACCTCCGTACCGTTCACAAGGGCCATTTGGCGAATCACGCTGCGTACAAGCAGCGCCAGCTCCTCGAGGATCTGGCGCCCATTCTGTTTCCCGCGGAGGTTTACGGCTCCCCGACCGAAGGCAGGAGGGCATAAGGTCTTCCGGAAGGACGCTCTGCTCGCGCAACGTCACGAATCGCAACGCGGCGAGTCGGCGGACGTAGCATCTCTGTCCGCGAGCGGCATCCCGGTGCCGATCACATCGTCCCAGAAACCGTTGCTCAACCCGAACAGGATGTCGGCGCCGCGGCGAGAGTGGTGATAGAAGTGCCGGGCCTTGAGGCGGCGGAACCACGGCCACGGGAGCACGTAGTAGTGCACCGAATGGTGGCACCACTCTTCGATGACATATCCGAGCAGGAAGGCCGCGAAGAACACGGGCACGGTGTGCGCGGGAGCCAGGAAGGTGAGCAGCGCCAGTGGCCCCACCGCCCAGATGGTGTCTGTGATCGTCCCGTTGATGTGATTCCCGTCCCAGGGCCGCTGGTGGTGCTGCCAGTGGAGGTGGGCGAACGTCCGGTTCAGGAATCGACTCCACCACGTGCGCCCGTACGGGAACCGCCCGTGAAGGATGTAGCGGTGGGCGAGATACTCCACGTAGGTCCAAACCGCGAGCCCCAACATCGTCATCGAGAGCGCGGCCGCGCGGTGTGTGCGAAGCGCGAAGGTGAAGACGGCCAGCGAGTAGGAAGTGTAGACAATCGTCACCGGGTACAGCCGATGGCGGGAGCGGCGAGCCTCGAGGGCCAGCACAACGCCGCGCGGCGACGTCGGGTCGGGCATCCCCATTTGCGTCTTGCCAGGACCCTTCCCCGCCAGGGTCGTCCCCACATCGCGGCACGTCGAGGCGCTGTCGGTGACTGCGGCGGTCATGAAGAGAGGTTAGAGACTCCACCGCCGGGTCTCTGTCGGGTTCCTCACAACTCTCCCCCGATCGCGGAGAGCTTTCGTCCTACGCAGCCGAACCCTCGAGATCCCACACCCATAGGTCGACGTCGCCGATGTGCTCGTAGGACTCCTGATGGCGCGTTCCGCCCGGCGGCACATTCCCCCACCGATCCACCAGGGCGCTCGTGAAGGCCGCGTATTCCCGAAGGCCAATGTTGTTCTTCAGAAGCCGGTGCACCACAATCACCTCCTGTCCGATGACCTCACGCATCCCATGGATCGAGTGCTCGCCGAAGCGTCCGTAGTGGGCCACGAACTTGAGACCGAGGCGGGCGGCCACAGCGCAGCCCCGGCATTGACAGGTGTTCATCGCGGTCACCTCCCGCCGGCACGCGTGGAACCTCGCGAACATCTCGCTGACCGCGGCGCGCAGAGTGACCGGCGTTATCTTCGTCTCATCGCCGAGGAAGAAGATCGCGTCACCCTCCAGCTTCGTCGCGGCCAGCCCGCCGCCCGCGCCCACGATGGTGGCTTCGAGAAGACGGGAGAGGATGCCCTGCGCATGCGACAGTTCGTCGGTGGCGAGATACTCCGTGTAGCCGGTGATGTCCGCGATCAGAAGGACGCCGTTCCGCTCGATGTAGGTCATGTAGATCTCCCCGGCCGCCGTGAGGTCACGGCGGAGCGCGAATCTACAGGCAGGGGCTACCGAACGAAGAGCTGGGTGTCGCGGCGGAAGGCGGCCCATGCAAACCACATGGCCGAGTAGGTGGCCACAGGCTCGAGCCGGGCGCCGGTCTGCGGGCCCGCGACGGCGAGGCCCGAGAGGTCCCACAAAGTCCCCGTTTCTGCGTCGCGCAGATGGAAGGGGAAAGCCCGATCCTCGACTACCGACAACGAGAGGCGGCGGCCCGCGACCTCGCTGGAGAAGGCAATCGCCATCTGCGCCGCTTCGTCGAACACCACCGCGATGGCCCGCGCGCCCACCACATCGTTCACGACCGACCGGGGTCCAAGTTCGCCGTACGGGTAGGCCTTGGAGATCGCTCCCTGGGTGATGCCGAGCACCAGTTCTTTGAGCGGTCTTCGCGGATCGATGAAACTCTGAGGGAACAATAAAGAGTTGTCGCCGATCTGGTCGTAGGTCCCGTACGGGTACTGATTGTAGTTGCGAGAGAAACCCTGATCGAAGCTGATGACGGAGGTATCGGGGTGCATGGCCTTCCACGCCGCCCAGGTCGACTGGACTACGGGCAGAAGGACGGGGGTAGTGCTGGCGAATCGGCCACAGATGCCTTCAACCCGCATCTGCGACCAGAGGCTGTCCGTGGCTCGGTCGAAAAGCACCAGGTTGTTGTCGAACAGCAATCCCGAGACTCCAAAGTTCAAGGTCTGCCCTCCAATGACCGGGTCGTAGACCATTCCGCTTCCGGTCAGGGGGCAGTAACTGAGAGCGATGGGTCGACCGCCCACCGTGTCGTTGACGATTTCATGCCACCAGAAGAGGTTGTGCGGGTAAGCGCGGGCCTCTCCCCCGAAGACAACTCCGAGAACCAGCGTCGTCGGGGAGAGGAAGCTGTCGGCCGCCCCGGCCGAGACTCGCCGTGGGTTGTTGAGCGCCGGAATCCCGTCGCGCCCCGGTCCTCCGCTCACCAGCTGGGTGGAGGGAATGAGACAACTGGCGCCACCGGACGTCGAGCTGGTGAACGAGTCGAGCTGCCCGCCCCCGCACGCGAACGTGCCCAGGGCGATGGCGATGATCAACGACTGTCTTCCCATGACTTCTCCTCCGAGATTCAACGATGGGTCACCATAGGATCGGCGCGTCCGCCGATCTGTGAGGGATCCGACAGTGCACGCGATTCGAGGGGGGTACCGTCGTTCCATGATTCCACCGCGCTCTCCGGGTCTGATCCCCGCCCTTCTGATGGGCGCCTTGACCCTGCTCCCCACTCCGACCCTGGCCGGGGCCTGGATCCTGCCGGCGAAGCGAGGGTGGGCGCAGGTGAGCCTCTTTCATCAGGCCACGAACGAGCGCTACTTCCTCGATGGCACGCGCACTCCCTACTTCTTCGAGGGCCATAATCGGACCTCGGGGGCCTTCTTTGACGTCCGCTACGGCCTGTTCGCTCGGCTCGAACTCACGATCCAGGTCCCGCTCTACCGCCTGGCCTTCGACGACCTCGCGGACTCGAGACGCTCCACCGGTTTCGCCGACGTTCGTTCGGGGGCGCGTTTTCTCATTTTGAACGGCAAGACACTGCTCACCGCCGGGGCCACGGTGAAATTTCCAACCGGCGAGTTCATCAACGATGCCGAGCTCGTGCCGGTAGGCGAGGGTCAGGACGACCTGGATGTCACCCTGGAAGCAGGCCGCTCGTTCTGGCCCAGGCCGGGTTATGCCACCGTCCTTGTCGGATATCGCCTCCGCGGGGCCAACAACAAGAGCGGCATCGACCCGGGGAATGAGTTCATCTGGCTCGCCGAGGGTGGTCACCGGCTGGTGTCGAAGTTGAGCCTCAAGGCAGTGGCGCGCGGTCTCCACGGCGGGCGGTCGACCAGTTTCGGGCTGGACATCCCGACACTGAGGCGCGAAGCGATCTATCTGCAACCCGGCCTGGTGTGGGATCTCGGCAACGAGCGCAGCGTCGACCTCTCGCTCCCCTTTACGGTGAAGGGACGCAACTGGCCCGCCGGCCTCGCGGTGGGTCTGGGCTTCAGCACCCGGTTCTAGTTGAAACGGGCTTCATTCCGTTCTCTCTCGCCTGGGCGCTCGCCACCTGACGGTCCGCCACCGACCAACGATACGAACGGGGACGTGCCCCCAGGTCGTCCTACACCGAACTTAGCCAGCGGTCCAGCGCGCCGACGACCTCGTCAGGCGCATCCTCTGGGACGAAGTGGCGCGCCGACACGGTGACTTCGGTCGTACGCGGCCAGGCTCGCGCGATGTCTCGCCTTGCACCGACCACCATGGCGCCCGGATCGGCATTGATGAACAGCTTGGGTACGAGCGACTGGGACATCCATGCCCAGGCGTCGGTCATCACCCGGTGAGCATCAGATGGATGGCCGTCGATGGGAACCTGTCGCGGCCACGCGAGGGTGGGCCACCGATCAGCGGGCGTCTGAAACGGCGCCCGATAGACGGCGCGGTCGGCCTCCGCGAGGCCGGGAAGCTGGCCAAACAACACGCGCTCAACGAACTGGTCGTCCTGCAACACCATTCGCGCGCCTTCGTCAGTGCGGTATCGCCGAAACCACTCCACCACCTGCGCCGGCGTTCGCGCACTCTCCACTGGCTCAACAAAACCCTCCATGTGGGCGATGCCGGCGACGTTCGTGGGGTGGCTCCGTGCCCAGTCAAAACCCAGGATTGTGCCCCAATCGTGGAGAACCAGCACGACATCGCGCTCGACACCCAGCGCGGTCAGGTGGCCGGCCAGCAGACGTCCCTGCGTGGCCAGCGAGTATGCGGCTTCACTGGGCGCGGCCGCCTTGGACGACTGGCCCATTCCGAACAGGTCGACGGCGATGCAGCGGCCATGGCCGGCAAGGGCTGGCGCCACTCGTCGCCAGAGGTAGGACGAGGTCGGGTTGCCGTGAATGAAGACGATGGGGCGACCGGCGCCGATCGAGCGCGATGCGAGCCGCACGCCCTCCACCGTGCGAAATGCGACGTCGGTAAATGGCGATTGCGCATGCGTTGTCAGTCGGGGCACGGCCCTCCAACTCGCCCAGGAAGAACCGAGGCGGATCACGTCTCTCCGAGACCAGGTCATGCTGGAGGCCCTACTGTCGCTTGAGCCTGGATCGCCCGAACTCGCCCCAACTGCCGTCCGGTCGTTTCAAACTGTCGACGACCTGCAGATCACCACCGTCGACCAAGGAGTAGTCAGTCTTCCCCGACTCCCCCCAGAAGGCGGTGAGGGACGAGCCGTCCGGGGCCTCGGTCGCCAAGATGGCGTGCTTTGCGCCCTGGGAGTCCCACCACGTGGCCGCGTAGCCGCCCCCGCCCCGCTCTTCGTAGATCGCAGCGCCTTCGAAGACGTCGCGCCGCGCGCCCTGCATCACGTTGCGCCAATGGAGGCGGATCGTCGCCCCCACGCCACGCTCCACCCGCAGCTCGACGTGGGCATCGCGGCCCATCACCGACCCGGACCCGATCCACGCCCCGGCCACGCGTCCCAGGAACCCACCAGGGTCCTTCGAAGCCGATGAAGCCGGGTAGTAGCGGCCATCGAACGACGTCGTCCACGTCTTGCCCTCGTCGGATGAGGTCTCCCAATGTTGACGCACGACCCCCGCGCCTTCCGGGCTCCAGGAGATGCGGTTCCGAGTCGGGCCCTTCTGTTTTCGATCCTGTGACGGTGTCCCGCCCTCCATCACCATCTTGCCGTTGACCAGCCCACCGGCAAGCTCCAGACGCAGGCCACTGGTATCGGTCCAGGTTTGATGCCATCGGCCGTCGAAGCCAACCGAGTTCAGCGATCTGCCGGTGTAACCGCCACTCGCGGCCGCCCAGGTTTCCTGGAGAAAACAATCCCCCACTCGCTCAATTCGATTCGTCCCCACGAACTTGCCGGCGACATTGACCACATCCCACAGACCCACCCAGAAGTCGAACTCTCGGTAGATGGGCCCGGCGCAAGGGACCGGACGAGTAGCGGGGGACGCAGGGGCGGGGGCTGAAGGCGCAGTCTGTGGCGACTCCCCCGCCGCCAGCGATGTCAAGGCCGTCAAAGCCCCGACCAGCAAGAAGGCGGTCATGCGTTCTCCATTCGGATGACCAGTGAATCTCGCCGTGCTCCGAGGGCTCGCGCCCCGTATCGACAGAACGACCTGGCCCATACGCTTCTCTCCTTTGGATTTTCTATTTTTCGACTTCGCTCGAGCCGTGATGGCACGTGAAGCACTGCATGCGTCCTGATCGTGGCCCCAGGTGCCTGGGAAATTCGTCGAACATCGAGGCCATTCGCTTCGCAGTCGCGTGCTGGTCCTTTATCCCGCTCTTCCACGACGACTCCGAGTGACAGTGTCGACACTTGACGCCCAGAGAGAGATTGAAGACGCTCATCGTCAGCGCGTGTTCCTCGCGAACGGCTTCCAGATCCCCGGGCCAGGTGGCGAGTTCGAGGTCGAGAGCGTCTCCGGGAAGTCTTGCAGGCCGGGCCGAGCCGCGATGGCAAGTCCAGCAAGTCACCCCGCCTTCTGCCTTGAGGTACTTCTCGGACACGGCGGCGGCCATGCGGGCCATGTGTCTCGCCATGACATACGTCTTCTTGCCGCCGCGCTCGAAGTCCTCGCCTTCGTGGCAATGAACACACTCGACCCCAAGAGCCCTGGACCATTGCCTCATGATGACGGGAACCTGTGAACTCGGCAGGCCCCTGAGGACGTCGATGTTCCGGTATGTGACCTCGGCCGGCGGATCCGCAGAAGGCGCCGCGGCCACCTGAGCAGGGAGCCAAGAAATGGCCAGAGTGAGAATCCACAAACCGGCTGAGCCAATTGGGCAGGCCACGGTACATGCTTCCATCAGCGCCTCTCGACGATCTCAGAAATGTAGCCGAAAGGGTCGTAGAAGCGAGCGACGGGCGTCGCCCCCGGCGCCGTCTGCGGCGCCTGCTGGAAGACGACTCCTCGGGCCTTGAGGCGCTCGACCGTGCCGGCCAGGTCCGACACCTCGAACAAGATCACCACCCTCTCGTCGTCAACAGATTTGTACCGCATGGCCTCCACGCCCTCGCGAACGTGCAACATGAAACCAAAGGTTCCATCCGCGTGCCCGAGTGGCATGTCGAAAGGCAAGTAGCGCTCCGACCGGGCGACGAAGCCGAGGGAAGTTTCATGGAAGGCGCGAGCGCGCGCCATGTCTGGAACGTAGAAGCCGAAGTTGTAGATCGCGGGTTCGGTGAACTCCTCGATCGGAGCCACCGTTTGCTGCATCAGTGAGAGGGGCGTGCCAAAGGGGTCGTGAATGGTCGCGGCTATCCCGACGCCCTCCTTTCGCTTGGCCACCTCACCCAGGAGGACGCCCGCCGACCGAAGGCGCGATAGAGCGGCGTCGAGGTCACGCACCTGCAGGGTGAGGCTCGCGCGCGCCTCGGTGGGTGAAAGCGGGGGTAGGTTGGGAACCTGGTGCAGAGTCAGCCGACGGCCCGACTCGACGGCCAAGTCCACATCCAGGCTCGTGGGGCCTCCCGCCCTGATCACGAAGCCGAGCTTCGTGCTGTAGAAGTCCACGGCCACCCGCATATCAAGGACGTTGAGCCTAACGCCCAGCGCGCGTACGTGGGTCGGTGAGGCGTCGGGGGCCAGAAAGGCGGCAAGGCCGAACGCGTAGGGGAGAGGGTTCAACAAGTGGGGACTCCTTCGAGGGTAAGGGCGCACCCTCCGGAGGCTGGAGGTCCTTCGGAGGGCGCGTTTGGGACTGGCTTAGAACGAGAGGCGAACGCCCACCCGGAGGATGCGCGGGCTGATCAGCTCTTCGATGCGGCTGAAGGTACCGGGCGGCGTACGACGCGCGCAGTCGGCCGGCTGGCCGGCAGGCGCGGCTGCCGCGCACCCCCCCGCCACGTTGCGGGCGCGACTCAGAGTCACGTCGTTGTTGAGGGCGTTGAACAACTCGATCGACGGGGTGAGCGTGACCTTGTTGAACTTGGTGTTGCGCGCGAGGCGGAAGTCGAGATTCCAGAGGTTCTCATACCGCTCGTCGTCGACGTTGCCCGAAAGGGCGCGCACAGTGCCGTCACTACCAGCCGGCAGCGTGAGGTTGACCGGGAACGTACCGCCCTGACGGCCGAAGATCTGGGCCGAGAGGTCGAACGCGCCGGGCAGCTGCACGATGAAGTTGCTGTAGATCTGCCACACGTAGGAGGAGTAGAACGCCGCTTTGCCCGAGCCACCGGAGAGAACGGAGACAGGTCCGCCGTTCTTCAAGGGCTCGGTGTCGGTCGACTGGGGGTTGCCGTTAGCGCCGACGGGAGCGCCGTCCCAGTTCTCGACCCAGTCGTTCAGGGAGAACGCCACGCGCGCGCCCCAACGGTTGGACATTCGCTTGTTGAGCGTCAGCTCGAAGCCCTTGTAGGTGTTGGTGTAGCCATCACGGTTGGTGCGGTAGCGACCGTTGCCTCCCGCTGTGATTAGAGCGGCGGAAGGCGAGTATGTCCGCGCGGTGTAGGTCTGCCCATCGAAGGTCCGGGTCTCCGTGGCATTCGCGGTGTAGGCGCTGGCTGGGATGGTGGAGCAGTTCGTACCGGTGGGGCAAAGGGCGGAGAGACGAGGAATCGCCTGAAAGCCCGAGGTCTTGCGGTAGGTGAGAGCCGCGCCCACCGCGAAGTTCGCAGCCAGTTCACGGTCGATGCCAAGGATCGCTTCGTTGTCGTAGCGGTTCTTGAGATCGGTGTCGATCTTGCTCGGTGAGCCGCCCGTGGAGTTCGGGTTGTTGGGGTCGATACCGCCGGCGAAGAGAGGAGTGCTGCCCACTTCGTTCGGCTGGGGGAACTTGTCGCCGTTCAGGTCGTTCCAGTCATAGGCGATGAACGCGGTACCGAGCGGGTTCTCCGTGGTGACGTTGCCGTAGGAGAGTTGCGCGCCGTAGCGGGCGAACGATCCACGGAGGACCGTCTTGCGGGCCTCGTCGAGCGCGTAGGAGAATCCGAGGCGGGGCGAGATGTCGGTGAAGTCGATCAGGTTCTCGCTGCCGTTGTAGACGCGAGCTGGGAGCCGGGTGGGGAACGAGACGTTCCCCGGAGACTCGGAAGCCAGGTTCTTGGCGCTCTGCTTGTCAACGCGGATACCGATGTTGAAGGTGAAGCGGTCCTTCGTGAAGACATCGCCCAGGTAGAGCGACATGTAACGGCCGTAGTACTGGACGTTGACGTCGCGGGTGGCGTAGGCAATGTTGTTGCCGCCACCCGTGCCCAGACCGTAGTACTCGCCGTTGATCTGGTTGCCGTTGTAATGGCTGCTCGAATTAGTGGTGGACTCGCGATAACCGAAGCCGAACTTCAGCTCGTGGTTGCCGCCCATCGACGAGGCGAAGTAGTTTCCGTCGACGTTGATGGTGGTCTGGGGACGGATCGACTGGTAGTCGACGTAGGAACCGAGGGCCTGGCTTGTGGCGTAGTCGACGGTGTACGTCTTGTCCGAGCCGCCGCGAGCGAACAGACCGAAGCCGGTGTCGTAGTAGGCGCCCTTCGCGGACATGAAGAAGCTCGGGGAGAATGTGTGGTTCACTTCGAGCTTCCAGAGGCCGCCGGGAAGGCCGCCATCCGTGAAGGCATTGTCCTGGTTCCAGAGAAAGTCGTCTGACTCGGTCACCGGGTAGGCGCCGACGCCGCGGCCGAACTTCTGCTTGCTGCCCAGGAAGTAGAACGCCGAAACCATCGTGGATTCAGCGGCCTGCCAGTTGAGCTTCACGTTGTAGGAGGGAAGAAGAGTGTCATCGAACGTGCCCGAGAAACGGCAGTTCTTAATGTCCTGCTTGCCGTAGGTGCCGTAAAACCACAGCTTGTCCTTGATGATCGGGCCGCCGAGGTCGAACCCGTAGTCCTTGATGGAGTCGATGTTGTCGCCGTTCTCACGGAACGCGCTCGCGCCGCCTTCAGCCTGGCAATGGCCGGCGCCGCCGCGGAGGCGACCGTCAGTTTTGAGGGCGTCAGGAAGGTTGGTGGACTGCCACTTGGAGTCGGTGACGAGGTAACGACCGCCGCCATGGAACGTGTTGGTGCCGCGCTTGGTCACCATGTTCAGGCCGAAACCGCCGGACTGCATGGTGAGATCGCCGCCGCCCGTGGAAACGTTAATTTCCTGGAAGGCGTCGAAGTCGAAGTAGGTCGGGGAGGCGCCGGTGGCGGCCATGTCGGTGATGACCAGACCGTCGAGAGACCACACGCGGTCGCCCGCGTAGGAACCCTTGCCGGCCACGGAGGCCTGCTGGCCGTTCTCGTTGCCCGCGATGTTGACGCGGTCAACCAGAGCGCCGGCGACCTGGTTCATGATGCCCCAGGGGTCGCGAGAGTTCGGGACGTCGATGAGGTCCTGGCTGGTGAGGTTGGCGCTGGTGCCGCGCTTCTTCACGTCGACGAGCGGAGACTCGGCGGTGACTTCGACCGTTTCAGACTGCCCGCCGACCTTCATCGCGATGTCGAGGGTCGCGCTGAGACCGGTCTGGACCGTGATCCTGCGGTTGGCACTGCCGAAGCCCTGGAGATTCACCGTGACGGTGTAGTCGTTAGGACTGAGGTTGAGGAAACGGAACGTGCCGTCAGCGCCGGTGACGCTGCTGCGCGAACCCACCTCGCCAGAGATCGTGACCGAGGCGCCGGGCAGAACAGCGCCCGACTGGTCGACGACCTTGCCGTAAACATGGCCCGTGGCCGTCTGGCCCCATGAAGGCGCGTTAGGGTTGAAGGCCCATAGCACGACCAGAGCCGCAATGATCTTGTTGAATTTCACTGTTTCTGTTCCTCGTTTGTTGTGGTGTCTTGTGTTGGTGCGGGCCGGTTGGCCCGGTACGTTTCGCGCCCAAGGAGATGGGTCTTCGCGCGTTTTCCGTGACGACCGTGAGCGAGACCCAGTCGCTTCAGCTTTTCGCTGAACGTGGTGGGCAAGACGCCCAGAAGCCGAGCGGCCTCTCGCTGGCTGCGGCAGAAGAGAAGGGCAGCCAGGATCACCGAGCGCTCATACGTTTCCATGAGTGCCCGGAGCGAAAGGGGCTCAGATTCACTGTTCGGAAGGGGTCTGGTCTGCATCAACATTATCTGCCGCCTGCAAGGGCGCGGTCGAGTGATTACGACCGCGAAGTGGTCTTGTGAGGCAGATGGTAGGAGCGCGCAGAGCCTTCGGCAATGAACGTCGTGTGAACGATACGGGGAATCCGGCTGAGGGTGTAACGGTCTGAATAGATGAGACTTCCAGCGGCGAATGATGGAGCCCTTGATCGGTGCGCCCGACCTTAACCAACGGCGGTGGGGATCATCTGTCCTTCGCTCCTTGAGTCCGCCCGCACCGATTGCCACATCAGCAGTGAAGCGGGGACGTTCGCCCGGCGAATCGCGAATGGCCACAATCCTGCCCGCAACCTCAACGCCCCCTTGAAACGGCTCATATTCCCGGCCGCTCTCAACACCGTCGTATGCCATGCCCGCGGCGATGCTCAGGAAGATGCCTCCAGCCCAACGTGGGAACTTCTTCGCAAGCGGGATCAGGCGATTCGTCAGGCCACTGTACATAGTTCTATCGGCGCTCTTCGATGATCTCGGAGGGGCAGCCGAAAGGGCCGTGGAAGCGAGCGGCTCGCGTCGCGCCCGGCGCCGCCTGCGGCGTCTGGTGGAAGACGACTCCTCGTTGAAGGCAGGGGTTTGGGCGGGAACCCGGCCGGATGCGTTCCTACTCGCGCTCCGAAAGGAGTTGGCGCACGCCGAGAACGAGACCGGCGGCGCCCGCGAGGCCCGCGATGGCAACCGTCACCTGACGCCCCAGGTTCTTGTAGAGGAGGGCCAGTATCCAGTTCACCCGGACGGACTCCCTGGCTCCGGTCTCCATCGCCTTGAAGTCCGAGTTCAACCAGAAGGCCAGGCCCAGGAGGGCGGCGCCGAGGAGGATCTTGCCCCAGGCATAGTCGAGAAAATTGCTGTCATCAGACACGTGCGGACTCCTTGAAAACTGGGAGAGGTCAGAGGTGGCGTCGTTCCTGCTTGTCAACATCGTAGGGGGCATCTGGATCGATGCCAATGACGGTCCACTGAGTTGAAGATGATTTCGAGATGGAGCCGCAAGGTGCTGGCCAGAAAGCCGTTAGATTCGTCAAGTAGGAGAATCACCGCCGTGACAACAACCGATTCCAACCGGATCCCCATTTCGGCCCCATGTCCATGATCCAAGATTGTGGACAGGGAGAGCCGTCACCCGTCCTTGGACCGCGTCCAATCGGGTTCCGGTTCGGCGTCTTCGAACTCGACGTCGAGGCCGGAGAGCTGAGGAAGGACGGTCGGCTCACTCGAATTCGGAATCAACCCTTGAGGGTCCTGGCCGTGTTGTTGACCCGCCCCGGCGCGGTAGTGACTCGTGAGGATCTCCACAGGGAGCTCTGGCATCCGGATGAGATCGTCGATTTCGATCAAGGGCTGAACCACAGCATCCGCGAGATCCGCGCCATACTGGGGGACGACGCCGATTCTCCCAGGTTCATACAGACTCTCCCCAGGCGCGGCTACCGATTCCTGGCCGAGGTGCGGCCTCTCGCTCAGGGACGCCCGCTGAGCGCGCCGCCTGTGGTAGAGCCGAGCCCGTCGGGTTCCGCGGCCCCTGCCGGTCCAGCCGCCGCCCCGGGCGAAGGCCTCGCCGCGATTCCTCTCTCCGGCCCGCGAGGCTCTTCGGAAATGAGGCGTTGGGCGGTGCCCATCCTGGTCGCCATCCTAGTCGCGATCACTGGTGCGGCGCTCTCTGCTTGGCCCCCAAAGGCGGCATCGGACCTGAAAGCGGCGTCTCGGGCGTCGGTACCAAGGCTTCTCGTCTTGCCCTTCGCCGCGGCTTCCCAGTCGGCCGACGATGAACTCATCGCGGACGGCTTGACCGACGAGATCATCGCCCGCGTGGGCCGCGCCAACCCGGGCGGGCTCACTGTCCTCGGACACACCTCCTCGAGGGAATACAAGGGCCGCATCACCCCCCTCCGCGAGCTGCAGCACGCAATGGATGTCGCGTATGTGGTGGAGGGTCGGGTGCAACGAACGCCGCGGGGGCTGCGAGCCATCGCGTCCCTGGTACGTGCCGAAGATGGAGCCCGGTTGTGGACCCTCGACGACGAGAGTCACGAGGATCTGTGGGCNNTTTCAGGACTCTGTCGCGGCGCGCGTGGCCCGGGGCATCGACGGAGCGGTCTTGCTGAGAGGAGAGGTCCTGCGCCGGTCCGCGCGTTCGCACGAGGCCAATCTGAGCTATCTCCGGGGACGCGCGCTCCTGGTCAAGCGGGATTCCAGCTCTCTGCGGGCCGCCCTGAGGGCCTTCGAGCAATGCGTGGCGGACGAGCCCACGTTCGCTCCGGCCTGGGCATCCATGGCGGAGACCAGGATCATCCTGATGGACCACGGCCTTGTCGATCCATCGGAAAACTGGCCAGAGGTGAAGGTGGCCGTCGACCGGTCCATCACCCTGGACCCCGATTTGGCAGAGGGCTGGCACGCTCTGGCCACGTACCTCAGCCTGACCGGAGCCAGGGACGGCGAGGCTCGAAAAGCCTGGGAGCGCGCGCTCACTCTGAACCCGAACCTGGTGGTGGCGCACCACTGGAACGCGGTCGCATTGGCGGGCGCCGGGCGGAACAAAGAGGCCGAGGCGGCGATCCGTCGAGCCATCGCGCTTGATCCGCTGGCCCCCGTGTTGCGCGGAACCCTCGGCGACATTCTGTCTTCCCAGGGTCGAAACGGCGAGGCCCTTCGCGAGTTTCAGTTCGTGCTGGACCTCAGGCCCGACTGGCCCTTCGGCCACATCTGGATGGGCCAGGCCCTGAGTCGGGAGGGCCGATGGGCGGAGGCGGTCGAGTCGCTTGAGCGAGGGGCAATCGTCGCCGACGGAGCCGCGCGAGCGCACCTTGTGGTGGCCCTTGCGCGAAGCGGGAATCCTGAGAAGGCCCGATCCGTGCTCGGCCTAATGAAGGCCTCGAACGAGCCCTACGTCGCCCCTTACTACAGGGCACTGGCCTCGTTCTCTTTGGGCGATCGAGACGCGGCCCTGGCCGACCTTCGCCTCGCCATCGCGGAGCGAAGTCCCCTGGCGAGAGGCATTCGGAATGCCGAGGATTGGAAGGGCTTCGAAACGGATCCCCGGTTTCAGCGCCTTGTGCAGCTCGCCTCCACCCATTGATGCAAGTGGTGCAGGGTCAGGATTTGCGGGTTCATCTCGGGAGCATTGAACTCTTCGAGGACTCCGCGTACGCTCGGCGTCACTCTGGCGCCTGTCCCAAAAGGAGAATTCGATGCTCTTCCGCCCGCCTTTCGACACCCGCAGCCTGTTCCGGCTGGGCATGGCCGCCATTCTGGCGGCCAATCTCCTGCACTGGTTCACCCGCGGCGCAGCCGCGCCATGGGCTGACGTCGCCGACGGCACGATGGGACTACTGATGGGGATCGCCATCCCCAGCCTCCTGCTGAGTCTGCGATCCAGGAAGTTAGGCTGCGCGAAAGACGCGCGCTAGTTAGTCACACGCGCGGCGCCGCACTCACCTTGAGCCCGGCCCGCGAACCGCCTCGTCCAGGAGGGCTCTGGGCGAGACGAGATCCGGGCCTAACACGAGTCCCTGCCACTCCGGCACGAGCCGTTCGAGAAGGAGCACCTGGGCGAAACCTTCCTCCTGCGACCAGTACCTCCGGTTGTCCCTGACGAAGTCGATCAGAGCCTGATCCGGGGTGGCGCGAGACCCCCTGGCTCTGGCCAGGGAAAAGGCCGCCCACTGCCCGACCCCCTCCAGGGAGAGGAACACATCTTCGAGTTCGGCATACACACTCTCGGCTCCTCTGAAGTGGCGTTCCCGCCTCGCCTTCGCGAGCGACAGGGCGCGCGTCGCGAGGGCCTTGCGAGCCGTGGGGTCGGGCGTGGCCGCAGCGCGGAAGAACATCTCGATTTCCGCCTCAATCGCGGCCTGAAATCCCGGCGCCTTCTGAAAGCGCGTTTGGACGATGTCGTCATCGAGGTGCACACCATCGATCCCATGGCGGCGCGTGATCTCCTTGATGCGGCTGAGGAGCGGGGCCAGATGGCGGGTATGCGCCAGCTCGTGCGCAATGACACCCTGAAGGAAGCGTTCGAGGTCGGGCGTACGCGCGAAGCGGGAGTCAGCTCTCCAGACGCCAGGCAGGGCGGTGACGAAGAAAGCCGCTGCCCCCGAACGATATAGCCCGGTGCTGGCGATGGGGGTCACAGGAGCGAGAGTTCCATCGGGCAGGAGAACGCGATCCGCGGTGCGATGAGAAGCAACCTTAACCAGCTGTCTCGCAAAGCGAACAGTGGTGGCCAGGGTGGAGCTGCCGGGCGGCAGGGGACCACGCGCGGCCAGGTGCCACGTACAGGAGGCGTCGAAGAGAATAATCCAGGGGAGAGGCTCCGGAGCCAACCGCAGAGAACGCCCTGCGACATCGCTCCAACCATCGAGAACCTGCTGAATCCAGGCGCTGGTGGTCGCCGGCAACTCGCACCCGCGCAGCGGATCCGACTGCGGTTCCGAGGCCTGTGAGGCGCTTGCGCTCGCCGGGCTCAGGCCCAGCGCACAAACGAGAGCCAGCCCGGAAATCCCGAGCCTGACCCCAGGTGTGACGACGAATCGATGCGGTGCTGCTGCCAACTTCCTGAACCGCGAAGACTTTATCCGCGCCCAACGGACTGGATCAATGGATTCGGCCTTCCAGTCTGCTGGGTCCGCGCTTCATCGCCAAGTCGCTCGACGCGGGCGTGTTGGGCGAGCGGGTTCACCACCGGGGCCGGTGTGATGCCCCGGTAGTGTCGGCCGACTCGCCGGTATCCCAGGGACAACCGCATGCAGCCGCGGGCAGGGCCGGGGCCAGGCTCATGCTCCCGCGACCTGAGCGCCTCATCGATCCAACGGCCCTGCGCCGCGAGGCGGGCATGGGCCGCGAACAAGAGGCCGGTTCCGTTCGGCTTGGTGAGAAGCAGGACGTCCCCGGGGCGCATGCCCCCCTTGCGCATCAACGGGGCAAGGCTTTCGTCGACCAGCCTGTTGACCGCGAGACCAAGAGAGACCTCGCGACCCTCGCCGGTGTGCCCGCCTACCAGCGCGCAGCCCGCCTCGTTCAGGACCTCGACCGCTCCTGCCATCATCTGACCGAGATCGGCCTCGATCTTCCTCAGCAACCCGGGTGGGAGCAGCGCGATCGCGGTAACTGACTGATTCCCCGACGATGAGTGGACCCCCGAGATGACCCTCTCTGGCGATGGCAGGAAGGCGGCTTCGGCGTTTTCGTCTCCTCCCCGCATCGAGTCGGCGCGAGGTTTGAGTAGGGAGGGCCGCATGCGCCCAGGGACCGCCGCGAACCCGGCCCCTAACTAACTAAGGACCGCGGAGCTTCCGGTGACGGGCGTCAGCCGGCAAAGCCAACCCCGGGGGAGAGAGGTCCCCGGGGCTGGACCCGGCTGCGACCAGGTCCTAGAACTCGAAACGCGCGCCGAGCTGCACCGTCCGAGGAGCGGCTCCGGCGCGGAGTGCGGTCAGGCGCAGGAAGTTCGAGGAAAAGCGATCGCCCGTCGGGACGTTGAAGTTCGCACGGTCGGTGAGGTTGAAGACTTCGCCAAACAGCTCGACCCTTCGATCGCCCACCGCGATTCGGTAGCCAAGCCGCACGTCCGCCTGGAAGAAGCTCGGGCCACGCGCGCCGTTGCGCCCACCGTCGCTGTCCACCGTCACCGCGTTCGAACCCGAGCCCGAATAGCTGCCGGCAGGCAGGGGTTCAAAGAGGATTCCGTTCTGGTTGTTGTCCAGGGTCGTGTCCTGAATGGTGAACGCGTTGCCGGACACGTATCGGACGATGGTCGAGAACGTCATCCCGCCGGTTCGGGGGACCTGGGCCGCACCGCTGAACACGAAGTTGTGCGGACGGTTGAAGTCGGTGGGACCCTGGTTCTCATCCAGTCTAAGGTCATTGCCCACCTGGAAGTCGCTGGTGGGCGCTCCGTTGCCGCTGGTGTTCCCCCTCGAGTTCGAGTAGGTGTAGGAAAGCCGGAACTGATACCCATGCGAGTAGCGCTTCTCGAGACCCACCAAGACCGAGTCGTACTCGGTCTTGCCTTCGTTGACATAGGTGAACACGTTGGTCACGAAATTGGGATCTGCGCGATTGATTCTTCCCGTCCTCGCCGTGCTGACCCTCGTACCGGGGTTGAGGTTCAGCCGGATGAATTGGTCGCGTCCGAATGCGTGGACGTAATCGACATTGATCGACATGTCCCTTGAGAGTTGCCGCTCGAAGCCCGCGGAAATCTGATCGGTATAGGGAATGACGCGATCTGGATTGTCCAAGGTGACGGCGCCGGTGTTCTTGAGCTTCGAGTCGGCCGGGAAGAGCTGATTGAGCAGCGCCCGATTCAGGGTGGGGCCGTTCACGAGGAAGGGATCGGTGGGCAGCCGGCCGGCGGACGGGCCGGGGTCGATGTTGGCGGCCGGGAAGGTCGCGGTGAACGAATCCGAGAAAACACCGCCGGTGATTATGGCGCTCACCAGTTCGAGGTGGCTCTTGTCGTAGAAGCGGCCTACTCCGCCCCGCAGCGCCATCTTCCCGTCCCCATTGAGATCGTAGGCAAATCCCAGACGAGGCGAAATGTTGTTCCTGTCCACCGGATAGTCATTGACGTCTGAGAACCGGGGATTGTCCACTTCCGGGAGGGGAATCTTCTCGAGGTCGTAGCGGAGGCCGAGACTCAGGGTAAGGCGGTCTCCGGTCTTCCATTTGTCCTGAATGAAACCGGTAAAGAAGTGCTCCTTCTGCGTGTACTCGGAGGGGCCGGGGACCCGCACCGTCAACCTATCCGGATAGGTGCTGGGGTCGGCGGGGTTGAAGGGGCCATTGCTCCTCGAGAAACTGAAGGTCCCGTTCCAATTGTCCTGGGCGCTTGAAAAGACCTTTACGTATTCGTACTGAAGGCCCGCACGAATGCTGTGGTCGCCCTTGGAGCCGGGAATGAACCACGAGAAGGTGTCGTCAAACTGAAAGGCGTCGTTGACCCGGCCCTGCATGACGGAACTCTGCTGATCGGTGAAGGTCTGGAAGGTCAGGGTCGGCTTCAACTGGTCCGCGTGGCCTCCGTTGCCGTTGAAGTTGGGGTTCGCGAACGCCACATCTTCCTGGGTCCAGCCCACTCGGAAGGTGTTGAACTTCGTGTTGCTGAAGGACGAGTTGAGGGTGGCCACCAGGGTCTGATCCACATCGGCTTCCTCGCGGGAGGCGGCTTCGGTCACCGCGCCGATGATCTGGTTCGACTGTGGCGAGGATTCCCGCAACCAGCGCACGTTCCATGACTGCTGGGCGCTGATCTGATGGTCGAGGCGAACCAGCGTGTTCCAGACCCTGTCCTTGGTGACCGGCGAGGCATTGAACTCGGGGCGAGCGGGTATGTTGATCTCGGCCGCTCGGTCGTTCAACACGCGCTCGACGCTGGTGAAGAAATGCGCCTTGTTCTTGATGATCGGGCCTCCGAGGGTGAAACCAAACTGCTGGAACCGGGTCTCGGGTTTCGGTGTGTTGTTCTGCTTGACGAAGAAGCTCTCCGCGGTCAGAGACGCGTCCTGGAAGAAGTAAAAAGCCGAGCCCTTGAATTGATTGCCGCCCTGCTTGGTCACCGCGTTCACGACCGCGCCGCTGGTTCGCCCGAATTCCGCGTCGTACTGGCCGGAGAGAACCTGGAACTCCTGAATCGACTCGATCGGGGTGCGGGCCTGGGTTCCGGCCCGCTGACCGATGACGTCGTCGTTGTTGTTGGCCCCGTCCACGAGGTAGTTGTTGTTCCGGGCATCCTGACCGTTGGCGTTCACGGAATCGGAGCCGAACGATTCGGTCGAGATGCTGGGCACGATGCCGGGAAGAAGGCCTAGGAAGCCGACGAAATTCCGGTTGATGGAGGGCAGGGACACGAGGTCGGTCGAGGTCAGGCTGCCGCCCACCTCTTTCGAAGTCACATCCACGATGGGAGCGTCGGCCGAAACCGTGACCTCTTCCGATAGCCCGCCGACTTCGAGGCGAATGTCGATCGAAGCGGTCTTCCCGACCTCGAAACGCACATCGGTCTTCAGGTACTTACGGAAGCCCACAAGCTCGACGGTGATTTCGTATTGCCCGGGGATGACCCCGGAGAGGAAGTACGTGCCATCCGGGCTCGTGACCCCCTGCCGGAATACTCCGCTCGCCTGGTTTCGAACCATGACCGCGGCTCCGGGAAGGGCTCCGCCGCTCGAATCGGTAACCGACCTCGAACTTCGGCTGTACCTTGCTGGGCGAGCGCGGGTGAAGCTGCCGCAACCAGAATTGCCAGAAGCAGGAGGGTTATGAATGAACAGATGTTTCGCATAGTTACCTCATCGTAAGGAGGGAGACGTGATGCCTCCCCGTGAACTTTGGGTCCTCGCTGCAACTGTTGTGCCGACCAGGGGTCCGTTCCGGCGCAATCTCGTGAGGCCGTTTCGAAAGTCCTGTCGCGCCTGACGTTTTGATCGAGGCCGGGCGCCTCGAACGGCGGCAGCGAAATGGTGTTTCATAGAGTGCAACGCTTGCGCCACCCAATGATGCATTCTTTTGGAGGCAACTTCAACGCACCGGATGGAACTCTCGCCCGCCAGGAGGATCTCAGCGCACTGAAGCTGGGGCTTTCCCGGCCGGCCCTGGATAACCCAGACGCTGCGAGATCCGGTCGGCCGTAGCCATGACCTTCGCCGCAACAAGAGCCAACGAATCCTTGCGCATGCGGCTCGTCGGCCCCGCGACGCTGATCCCCGCGACCACACGGCCGTCCAGATCAAAAACTGGCGCCGCCACGCAGCGGAGGCCGGCGAAGATCTCCTCATCGTCCAGCGACCACCCGCGGGCGCGAGCCCGGCGAAGGTCCTGCCGAAGGGCCTCACGGTCGGTCAGAGTGCGGGGGGTGCGCGAATGAAGGGTCACATCCGCGAGGTACGTTTCGAGACGTTCCGGCTCCATGTGCGCGAGGATGACTTTCCCGATTCCGGTGCAATACGCGGGAGCACTACGACCGGCGGACTGAGGCAAACGGAGCGGCTGCGCGGACTCCGATCGCAAGATGTAAACGACCTCCGTACCTTCCAGGATGCCGAGGCTCGCGGTCTCGCCGCTTTCGGCAACGAGCGCGTCCAGATAGGGCGGGGCACATTGGCCCACATCAAGGCGCGAGACCGCGGCGAGGCCCAGTTCGAAAAGCCCGAGGCCAAGGCGGTAACGACCCGTGACCTCGTCGAGGGCCACAAATCGATGCCTACGCAACGCCTCGAGCAACCGCAAGGCGGTGCTCTTATGGAGACGGGCGGCCGAGAAATCGCTGAGCCGTTTCTCGACCGGCCCTTCGGCGAGGACTTTGAGAAGGAGGATCGAACGATCGAGCAACCGGCTGGAGTACGCCCTCCGTGACCGAGGACTTTTCGAAACCCGCTTGATCGGAATCTTCGGGCCGCGCGACAGTTTTGATACCATTGGCTCACTCTATGCAACGAGTTGTGTGGACGGAAATCGTCAGCGAGCCCCGGGCGAGGCCCGCGAGAAGCTACCGCGACATCACCGGCCACATGTCTCGGGAGCCAAGTCCCTACCCTCCGTACCGCCTCGAATGCCCTCGCTGACTGAGGACCTTCTGTCCGCTATCTCAACGATTTCGCTTGACCTCCCCTTCACCATCAGGGGACGCAATTGGCCCACGGGCCTCGCGCTGGGTGTGGGCTTCAGTACTCGGTTCTAGCAGCCAGGACTCAGGACCGCTCCCTCAGCCGCAGAAGCACGGGCTCCAATCCCGCGCATGCGCTCAGCGCCCGACCGATAGCGACGGCGCTCTCGTAGCCAAATCCCCGGAGGGCGCTCAAACAGGCCTCGACCCGCTCGACGGGGACGCTGGCCAGAAGGCCGCCCGCGGTTTGGGGGTCGAAGATCAGGGGGAAACGCGGATGGCCCAAGGCCTCCGGCCGATTGCGCACATGGATATCCTCTCGCGCATTGGCCGAATGCAGCGAGCTGAAGATCCCCCTAGCCAGCAGCTGCTCCGCCCCATTCAGGATCGGCAGGGCTTCAAGGTCGACCTCCGCGTGGACCCCCGAGGCGCGAGTCATCTCCAACAGGTGACCGAGAAGCCCGAAGCCGGTGACGTCAGTGCAAGCAGTCGCCTCATGCGTGCGCAGACACTGCGCAGCCAGGCGGTTCGACAGGATCATCGACGCCAGCGCTTCATCGATCCAGCGACCCTGGGCGGCGAGGCGGGCATGGGCCGCGAACAGCGTGCCGGTTCCAAGCGCTTTGGTGAGAAGCAGGACGTCGCCGGGGCGCATGCCACCCTTGCGCATCGGGTAGCCGAGGCCCTCGTCAATCAGCCCGTTGACCGCGAAACCCAACGAGACCTCCCGGCCCTCGCCGGTGTGCCCGCCCACAAGCGCGCATCCCGCCTCGTTCAGTACCTCGACCGCTCCCGCCATCATCTGCCCGAGGTCGGCCTCGATCTTCCTTGAAAGTCCGGGGGGAAGCAGCGCGATCGCGGTGGCCGACTGAGGTTCGGCGCCCATCGCGAAAACATCCCCGAGCGCGTGGTTCGCCGCAACTTTGCCGAATAGATACAGGTCGTCGAAAAACGCGGGGAACAAGTCCACGGTGTGAACCATCGCTTTGCCGGGCGGGACGCGCACCACCGCGGCATCGTCGGGTTCGCCCAGACCGATGAGCACATCGGGCCGGGCCAAGGGGTGAAGGCTCCCGAGGCCCCGAGAGAGGCTCGCCGCGCCGACCTTGGCAGCGCAGCCCCCACACCGCATTTCCAAAGCCGCCTTGGCTTGTTCCGCGTCATTCCGGTCAAGGATCACCGAAGGCGACGGGACGGCAGCCGGGGATCCCATGGACGGCAGTTCGCTGAATCTGGCCATGAACCGGCGGTCGATCCAATCCTTTGAGCGCCACACCCAGGCGCCTTCCGCCTTGAAAGCGCCACGCGATGCCACCGCGTAGCGATCCCCGGTGCTGATGAGCGCGAGCCACCGACGCTGCGGGCGGTACCGCTTGAGGGATCGACCCAGAACCGCGCGACGCAGATTGTCGGCGAGAACTGGTCCTTGCCAAACCGCGAACACCCCGGCCTTCTCAAGGGGACGGCTCACCAGGCTAACGACATCGCCCGCAGCGAACAGATTCGCGTCCGCGACCGCCTGGAGCGTGTCCGTTACCTGGATGAACCCATCCCCGTCCAGCGCGAGACCGGTCGCGCGCAGCCAGGGCGCGCCACCGGCCCCGGTAGCCCAGATCACCTCATCGGCCTCGATGATTTGGCCGGCTGAGGTTCGCAGCTCCGTAGCCGATACCCGATTGACCTCTGCTTTCAGGTGGAGAACCACGCCGCGCGCAGCCAGCACGCGCTCGAAGGCCCGTCGGACCGAGGCATTGTGGGTGCTAAGGATCTCCGCGCCAGCGGTGAGCAGGTGAAAGGTGATCTGGTCCTGAGGGCGTCCCGCGGCGCGGAGTTCCAGGCTGAGACGGTGCTGCATGGCCAGGGCCATCTCGACCCCGCCCGCGCCTCCACCGACCACCGCGATTCGTCGGATCGAAGCGCCGCCAGCGACTTGATCCAGCAGCAACCTCCACGTCTCGTCGAACGCTCTGATCGGCTTGACCGGAGTGACGTGGTCCGAGGCGCCCGACACCGCGTTCATCCGCGGCGTCGAACCGATGTTGATCGACAACAGATCGTAGGCAACGGCCGGACGGTCCCGACACCGCACCTTGCGGGCGTCGCGGTCGACTCCTATCGCCTCATCACGAAGAAAGCGCGCCCCGGCGAAGCGCGCCAGCCGAGAAAGATCGATATGAACTTCATCGTAGCCATAGTGTCCCGCGATGTAGCCGGGCATCATGCCGGAGTAGGGAGTATGGGTGTCGCGGCAGATCAGGGTCAGCCGCACGCCCGCCATCGGCTCCATCCCGAAGCGCCTCAGCACCTCGATGTGACTGTGACCGCCGCCCACGAGGACGATATCCCGGAGCACGGGAGACCCGTCCCCGGCCGGATTGGGCATGTCGAGGGGACCGGCCCGCGCCGTCACACGAGCGCCTTGAGGTCCTCTGGCTTCAGAAGGCGCAACGAGCGGCCGTCGGACTCGACGAGGCCACGGTGCTTGAAGTCGGTCAGGGCCAGGTTCACCGACTCCCGGGTGACGCCGATCAGATTGGCGAGGTCCTGTTGGGAGAGCCTCAGGGGCAAGAGGACGCCAAAAGAGTCCTTGACTCCGTGGTCGTGCGCCAGCTCGAGCAGAGTGTGGGCCAGGCGGGCGGGGGCGCCCTTGAAAAGCAGGCCCTCCACGCGGTTTCGGAAGGTCTTCAGCCGAAAGCCGATCAGCTTAGTCACCTTGAACGCCATGTCGGGATGCGCACGCAGCATGGCCATGAACTCGTTCTTAGGGATGACGCAGATGAGCGCGTCTTCGTAAGCTTCGGCCATGTGGTCGCGTGGGGATTCATCGAGGACGGCCTCCTCGCCGAACACTTCCCCCGGACGCAGAAGGGCGAGGATGATCTCGCGCGCATCCTCGGTGAGGCTCGAGATCTTCACCACGCCCTTCTTGAGGAGGTACACGCGGTCGCCAGCATCGCCGGGAAGATAGAGCATCTCCTTGCGGCGGATCTCGCGCATCACCGTGCGCTCTTCGACCATGCGCATCTGGCTCTCGGACATGCCCTGAAACAGATTGACGTTTTTTAGATACCAGAGCTTGGTTTGTTCAGCCACGTTCGCCTCCGCCCCGCTACCTTACGCCGGTCGGAAGCCTCGGCGATGCCCCGCCGTTCTCACGTCTCCTTCCCGTCTCCAGCGGTGGCGGCAGAGGCGGCACGATCGACTGCCGCGCCGAGGGCCACGAGGTCGTCGGGGTCCGGCACGCCGATCACCACCCGGCCGCCATCGACGATGACTGCCGGGGTGATGAACAATCCTCGACCCACCGCGGGCCCCGGATCTCGGGTGATGTCCCACTCGTGAACTTCGGTGCCGGGATGGGCCGCCGCCACCTCGGCCACCACCCGGCGGGCGGTGGGACAGTCGGGGCACAGGGGCGAGGTCAGAAGGTCAAACCTCATGACGCAGGCGCGGGAGCCGGGACCGCCTCGATATCGAGCATGATCTCCACCTCCTCGCCCACCATCACGCCGCCCGCCTCGATCACCTGGTTCCAGACCATGCCGAAGTCCTTGCGGTTGAGCTTCCCCTCTGCATGGAAGCTGTACCGGAGGTTTCCCCAGGGGTCCTTGCCGGCTCCGAGGAACTCCGTGTCGAGCGCAACCTCTTTCGACACGCCGTGCATGGTGAGCACACCGCGGATGGTGGCCCTATTCGGCGCGGTATAGGTCACAATCGTGCTGATGAACGTGAGGGTCGGAAACTTCGCCACGTCGAAGAATCGCGCGCTCTTGAGGTCGGTGTCGCGGGCGGCCACGTTCGTGTCGATGCTGCCGGCCTGAATGGTCACCATCAGCCGCGACTTCGTCGCGTCTGTCTGGTGGAAATCGACCGTTCCCTCGAACGAGCGGAATTGACCATTCACCTTGGTGAACAAGTGACGCACCTTGAAGGCCACGGTCGAGTGTTCGGCGTCGATCTTGAGCTTGAGCGGCGGGGTGACCGGCTGGGCCCCTGCGTCGGCCGCGGTGGCGAGCAGCCCGGCGAGGACGAGCGCGACGAGTCCGCCGGGTGCGAAGAGGATGGTTGGCTTGTTCATGGTTCTTTTCCCTGGTTCAATGGAGGCGGACGGGACCCCTTGGGGCCCCGTCCGCGCGATCAGTCTTTCTTCGCCTTCGCGGCGTCGGACTTGGGTTCGGCCGCGGTCAGGCGGCCGCCGTCGATGCGCAGACAGGTCTCCTTATCCATGTCGATGTAGCCTTGGCGCTTGCAGGTGTTCTGCCCGGCGCAGGAGTGTCCGGGACCGCCGCAGTCACCGGTGGCCTTGCACTTGTTGACGCCGTAGCAGGCGACCTTCTCCCCCGCCGCTTCAGGGGCGGGCTTGTCCTGGGTGCTGGCGAGGGCGGGAAGCGCGAGCATGCCCGCGAGGGAACCAATCAGGAAACGTCGTGACTTGGAAACGTCCATTTTTGTGTTTCTCCTTTAATGAGCCGGGGTCGGCGCGAAATGCGCGATCCCTTGTTTGATGAAAAGTCCTTCGGCCACCCAGAAGCGGAACCGGGCCACCAGGTCGAGGGCTCGCTCCTCCGAGTCCCCGGCGGCGACACCAAGGCAAAGCCCGCCCGCCGCAAGCTCCAGGAAAGCGGCGTCCTCCGCCCCCACTTCGCGGCTTCGAACCTCAAGGCCGACACGGTGGACGAGCAGGATGCGCAGGCGCTCGTCCATCGGGATCGAGACCTCGCCATCGGCCAGGGACTGCGCCGAGCGCAGGGCGAGCAGCGGCCAGCGGGTCTCGATCAGCGCGGAACCGGGGAGCAGGTGGAAGGTGGTGTCGGCCACGATCTCCGGGTCGAGAGATCCGAGCGCGCTCCAGGCGAGGGGCTGAGCGTCTTCGGCCACGAACGCCTCGGCCAGCCGCCACTCGAGCGACGCAAGGTCGGGAAGGAAGCGCAGATCGGCGGCAAGGGGATCGGCGGCCAGAAAGTCCGCAAGGCGGTCGCCTGCGCTGCCGATGTCGAAGGCGCAGGGGGGGAACCGCCGCACGTAACGCGCCACCAGGGACTCGAAGGCGCTGGGCCCCAGAATCCTCCGGGTGGCCGGGAAGTCGTTCTCGATGGCCTCGGCCAGGCGGGCCACGTATCCGCCGCCGTAGATACTCCACCGCACCTCGACGGAATCCCCCGGAGGAGCCGCGAAGATCGTGGCTCGATCGGCCGCGGTCCGCGGCTTTGCGCCGGTGACATCGCCGAGGAAAGCGGCCTGCAGCGCGGACAATTCGACGGTCTTCAGCAAAGCTTCAGGCCACGGCACCCGCGCCCTCCATCAGGTTCTGGGCCGACGCGGCCTCCGCGAGCAGACGCGGCAACTCCGGAACGCTCGCGTCCCATTCGATCAGCGTGGGCACCGACCCGAAGCGAGTGAGAGCCTCGCGATAGAGGTCCCACACCGCGTCGCAAACCGGGTGATCGTGGGTGTCGATCACCACGTGCCCGTGGTCTTCGTGGCCGGCGAGATGAAACTGGGCCACCCGCGAAGCCGGCACGCCGTCGAGATAGCGGACCGGATCGAACCCGTGATTCCGGGAGTTGACGTAGACGTTGTTGACGTCGAGAAGGATGTGGCAGTCGCCCTCGATGGCCACGGCGGAAAGGAACTCCCACTCGGTCATCTCCGACTCTTCAAATCGGAGATAGGTCGAAATGTTCTCCACCAGGATCCGGCGCCGGAGCACATCCTGGACCTGGCGGATCTTCTGCGCCGCCACCCGGACGCTGTGCGCGGTGAAGGGCAGCGGGAGGAGATCGTGACTGTTGTGCCCGCCAAGGCCGGTCCAGCAAAGGTGGTCGGAGACGATGGCGGGCTCCACCCACTCCACCAGCTCGCGCAGCTTGCGCAGATGGGTGGGGTCGAGGGGCTCGTCGGCGCCCAGGGAGAGGGAAACGCCGTGCAGGGCGAGCGGATAGTTCGCGCGGACCTGATCGAGAACGTGGCGCGGGCGCCCCCCGTCGACCATGAAGTTCTCGGAGATCACCTCGAACCAGGCCACGTCCGGACGCTCGGCCAGCACGTCGGCGTAGTGTTCCCGCCGAAGTCCGATGCCGCATCCTTGAAGGGCCGCCGTGTTCATGAAGGGGAGAATAGAAACCCTCCGGGAACCGTTCTGTCGGGTTCCTCACACCTTCAGGGAAAGGCCGGCGTTACGACTTGAGGAACTCGTGGATCGCCGCGGCGACCTCGCCGGGCGCCTCGAGTTGCGGCCAGTGGCCGATCTCCGGGAGATCGATCACGTCTGGGTTGCGCACGAGTTCGCGATAACGCCTCGCCATGTGAGCGCCGGAGTTGGGATCGCGCGAGCCGTTGATCAACCGCATCGGCACGACGCCTTCGATCAGTGGCGCCACCAGCCGGTCTCGATAGGTGACGCGATCGAACACGAAACGACCGACCCGGTGGGTGACGCGGCGGCCCTCGCCGTGGTTCACGATCTCCCACATCGCCGCCAGGTCCATGTCGTCGGGCTGAGTCCCGGGACCGAAGAGTTCGCGCAGGGTGCGCTCGAAGGCGCGCCGCGGGATCCGCGGCCCGATCAGGCCGCCAAGCGGCGAGCAGAGCAGTCTCTGGATCAGACGGGGCTGATAACACTCCGCGAACAGTCCGCCATTCAGGAACACGACCGACGCGATCCTGGTATTGGAGGCGCCCGCCCATTGCCGGGCCAGCAGTTCCTGCGCGACGCTCACTCCGAGATCGTGAGCCACGACGCGGACGCGGTCGATGCCCATATCTCGGAGCAACGCCTCATGCATGTCCGCATGATCGAACACGCCGTAGCGGTGGTCGCGAGGCTTATCCGAGAAGCCCATGCCAAGCATGTCCGGCGCGATCACTGTGTAGCGCGCGGTCAGCGAGTCCCAGATCCGGTGCCAGTCCCAGGAGTTTGTCGGATACCCGTGGATGAGCAGCAGGGGCGGGCCCGAGCCACCGCGTCGTATGAAGTGCCGATGTCCGGCGTGAGCGAAGTAGGACCCGGCGGCGCGCCACGCCGCGGGCGAGGGCATCACCGCTGCGACTTCAGATCGTGGTCCAGCATCTGCGGCGTGTCTTTGCAGATCGCGCAATGCTGCCCGCGGCGGGATTGGTAGAGCCGGGATCCGGTGAAGATGACGGCCGCCACCGGGGCCCATAACGAGGCGTGGGGAATCGCCTCCTCCACCGCGCGCCCCCTCAGGAGCTGAGCGGCGGCAATCACCACAAACGCCCCCGCGAGAACGGTCAGAAGCCGGCGCACCCAGAAAGCGCCGCCCAAGGCTTCATTCCTCGAACCATGATCGATCTTCATTGGCGGAGGATAGGGTCTTTCTGGACGCGACCCTGTCGGGTTCATCACACAATCCGCAAGAGCCGGAGATGCCCGTTCCTGTGAAGGATCCGACAGTCCGGCGAAAACGCGGTCGCTATCGTCGTCTCCTGCCATCCCGTGATGGCGACAAGGAGACAAGATGAACACACACGTGAAAGAACTCTCTTCCGCGAACTGGGATGCCGAAGTGCGCAAGGCCTCTGGGCCGGTGCTGGTCGACTTCTGGGCGCCGTGGTGCGCCCCCTGCCGGGCCCTGATGCCCACCATCGAGCAAGTGGCCCGAGATGTCGGTGGTCTGGTCAAGGTCGGCACCCTCAATGTGGACCAGCATTCGGAAATCGCGGAGCGATACAACATAAGGTCGATCCCCGCCCTCCTGCTCTTCCGCGACGGCCAGCTCATCGATCGGCGCACCGGCGGTGGTTCAAAGGCGGATCTGGTCGGATTCGTCTCCGCGGAACGGCCCTCGATCCACGTGGGGACGCCCGGCCCGGGCGCCGCGCAGTGACTCTGTCCACCGCCACCACGCCCGCTCCCACCGCTGACTTCCCCTACCACATCGAGGCCCAGGTCGGCTCGGGCGGGATGGGGACGGTCTTTCGGGCGACCGAACCGACGCTCAACCGCGTGGTGGCGATCAAGCGGGTGAAGCTCGAGATGTTGTCCGCGGGCGATCCCGCGCTGGCCCAGGAGACCCGCGATCGTTTCCTCCGCGAGGCTCGCGCCGCCGCCGCCTTGTCTCATCCCGGCATCACCACCATCTACCGGGTCGGCGAAGACGCCTCCGGACCCTTCATCGCCATGGAATGGCTGGATGGAGCGAGTCTCGAGACCCTGATGGAGCAGGGCGCGCTCGGCATTATCGATGTAGTGAGACACGGAATCGCGCTGCTCGAAACTCTCGATGCCGCCCACGGCGCCGGCGTCGTCCACCGCGACATCAAACCCGCGAACATCATCGTCCTGAAGGACGGTCGCCTGAAGGTCACCGACTTCGGGATCGCGCGACTTCAGGGTGGCGACGTCTTTCGCACCCAGGCCGGCGTGGTCCTCGCCTCGCCTCGATTCGCCTCGCCCGAACAGATGCTGGGCGACGAAGTCGATGGCCGGTCCGACATCTTTTCCACCGCGGTCACCCTCTACCTCGCTCTCACCGGGCAGGCCCCGTTCGAGGGCAAGGACTACGTGGATATGGTGAGCGCTCTCATCCACCGCGATCCCCTCCCGCCCCGCCAGTTGAACCCCCGCATTCCCCTCGGGCTCGAAGCGGTGATTCTGCGCGCGCTGCGCAAGCGCCGCGAAGAGCGTTACCCGCGGGCCGGGCAGATGGCGGACGCCTTGCGGCCCTTCCTCGAAAACGATTCCGTCGGCGCGGCCACCCGTCCTCTCCCGGCCGTGACAAGCCCTTCCGAGAACACCACCTCGGCGCTGCGTGGTCTGCCCAGGGACGACTTCAAGATGGTGGGAAGCCTCGCCGCCACCTGGCCGGAGAAAGCCCTGGGCCGGCTCCCCGTGCGCACCACTCTCGATCGCCTGCTCGACCGGTCGCTGCACGCCGAACCCTTCGCGGGAGCGGTCCAGTTCGGTCGGGTTCTGCTTCTCGTTCATGAAGGCCGGGTGCTGGGAGCGCTCGACGCCTCTGCGCGCCGCTCCGGGGACGAGGTGATCGAATCGCTGCCGCCGCAAGCGGAGATCATTCTGCGGCCGTTGCCCGCGGAGATCCCCGCCGAGGCGCTTTCTCTGCTGGCCACCCTTCTGAACGCTCCGAAGATTCGCAACGACGCCCTCGACTCATCCTTCGTCAACCTCCCCGCCCTGGCCCGAAAACTTGGCGATGAGGGATTCGAAGGCATCCTCCGCCTGCGCAGAAACGGCGCCACCGGGCTGGTGCTCCTCTCTGCCGGCCGCACCCTCATCACCATGTTCAGTGACGGCTGGGAGGGAATCCCCGTCGAAGAGCCTTGGGAGAACTGGGTCTCCGCGCACTCGGTGCACGCCCGGTTCGAGGACCGCAACCTGAGCCGGCTGGTCTTCGAGGTAAGACGCAAGTTCAAGGATCTCGACCTCCAAGTCGACGCCACGGCCCGACCGCCCATCATCGTCGCGCCTCCGTCGGTGGGCCTCAAGTTGTCCGGGCAGACCGGCTCTCCGGCTGAGGATCCCGCGGTGCGCTTCCTCTCGTGGGGCATCGAGCATCTGCCCGCGTACTTCGCGGAACGCGGAAAGACCGACCGCTGGAAATACGCGGTGGAGTGGCTGGCCATGACGCGGAAGGCGCGACTACATCACGAGCTGGCCCGGCCCGGCGGTTCGGCCACGGACTTCTTCGACCTCGTGAGCTTCGACGAGCACGACAAGGCCCTTCACCTGATGCACCGTGTCGCCCGCGCCGGTCAGCGCGAGGTCAGGGATTTCGTCGAGCGAGTCACCGCAGCCAAGGGCGCGCGGATCAAGGGCGGCGATATCGGAGCGGCCTTCCTGGTCTCCCCCTCCTTCGACCCATCCGCGCTGTCGGCCTACCGCAACGCCACACTCTCGGAGAGCGGGCGGTGGATCGAGGAAGCTCTGACCCGCTACGAGGGGTTCGTACGCCTTGGTCCGCGGCGCGGCTTTCACCTCCTCCTCGTCACCGAACGCGGCGACGGGTTCGAACCGGTCCTTCCTGGATAGTCGTCACCACGGTCGGGTCCCGCGAGTCTGCAAGTGAGACAGGCCGGGGTGATAAACCCATTCTCCCCAATCAGGAGTCTTGAAACATGATGCATGCCCGCAGACCGGCCCACACCGGACATATCGCCCTCGTGGCCATTCTGTTGACCAGCGGATCCGCGGTTCTGGCCTCGGCATCCGACAAACCCGCCACGGAGACCGCGACCGTCGGGCAGACGACGTCGGGTCAGGACGAAGCGGCGCCGCGACGAAGGGATTACACAAACCCTGAAGACGCGCGGACCGGCGTCCTTCCCGCGGGGATCGGCATCGCGCCGGGCTCACCCGCCCCCGACGCCACCGTGCGCGACGCGGAGGGCCGTGAAGTTTCCCTGGCCAGTCTGAGCAAAGACGGGCCCATCATGGTCGTGTTCTATCGGGGCGGCTGGTGTCCCTACTGCAACGCGCAGATCCACGACCTCACCAGGGCCTTCCCCGACTATCAGAAGCGCGGCGTCCGCCCCGTGGTGATCAGCGTGGACCAAGCGAAGGAGTCAGCGCGCACGCAGGCCACGTATTCCATCCCCTTCCCCGTTCTCTCCGATCCCGACCTGGCCGCGCACCGGGCCTTCCGGGTGCTGCACCAAGCGGACACGGCCGAATTCGCCCGGCTGAAGTCGTATGGCATCGATCTCGAGAATGCGTCGGGGCGGATGCACCACGTCATCGCGGTCCCTTCCATCTTCATCATCGACAAGGCCGGAGTGGTCCGCTGGGCCCATGCCGAGTCTGACTACACCAAGCGGCCCTCGAACGCCCAACTCCTGGCCGCCATCGACAGGCTCGGGCTCAAATAGCCCAGGGGCTTTGGCTCACGGCCGTAGAGGGGGCAACAACTCCCCCTCCAGGTGGGCTAGGCAGTTCCGAAACGGCCTCGTCGAACTCATCCCACGCGAAAGCACCAGACTGCCCTGCAAAAGAGCGACTGCGCGTTCGGCGCGGAAGTGAGCCGTGTGCTCATCGGCGCCCGCGTCGCTGAGCACAACGGCGAGCGCTTCGATCCAGGCCCTGAACGCATTCCTGATGCGGCCCGCGAGCGGCCCGCGATCCTCGCGCGGAGATGACATCATATTCAGCACGCAGGCTTGCCGGCCGCCGGAATAGAACCCGTCGAGAGCACGGATCATCGCCCGTATCCTGGCCTCCGGCGCGTCTTTCGACTTGAGTGGCGTGAGGACGTGCTCGGTCAGCCAGGCCTCGGCGCGCGACATCACCTCCCCCGCCATCTGCTCCTTGCCGTCAGGGAAGCGGTGATACAGGCTCGCCCTCTTGAGCCCGGTTGCTTCAGAAAGCTTGGCGAGCGAAGCGCCCTCGTATCCGACGTCGCGAAAGACATCGCTCAGCTTCGTGTGCAGAGCTGAGTCCTCAATTTTTACGGGCCGTGCCATGGCTGGTCTCCCTTCAGTCAAGACCTTAGCGCATTACCGAACGAACGGTAAAGGTTTCCCTTGACACCCCGGGGCGTGGATTTGTATTATACCGATCGTTCGGTAATTACACCGACCCACATCGAAGGAAACCGTCATGTCTAAGACCGCCATTGTCGTCCTGTCCGACCCCAAGTCCGGGTCCGAAGAAGCGCTCGGGCGCCTTTTCAATGCGATGTTCGTCGCCTACGAGTTGAAGGAGAAGGGCCAGGAGGTTGCCTTGATTTTCCAGGGCGCTGGCACGCGTTGGGTGGGCGAGATCGTCAAGGCCGACCATCCAGCCCACAAGCTCTATGAGGCGATCAAGGACACCGTCGCCGGCGTTTGTGGCGGCTGCGCCGACGTGTTCGGCGCCACCGCAGCCGCGAAGGCCACCGGCCTCTCGCTGGTGCGAGAGAAGGAAATCCCCGGTACCACAGGCGTGATCAATCTCTCCCGATACCTCGACGAGGGCTACCGCCTGCTCACGTTCTGACCCAGTCAGACCGCGCCGCCCCAATGGGGCGGCGCTCTTTTCACTTCACGGAGGCTGATATGCGTGACCCGTTTCACTCAGGCGAACGTGCGATCCAGGAGAAGACCGGCGAACGCGAGGTCGCGCTCATCAACGGCCAGATGATCGCGGACCGGATCCCGGCCGCCGCCAGACTGTTCGTGGCCCAACAACACAACTGCGTGCTCGGCTGGTCCTCTCCGAAGCACGAGGTCTGGGCAACCTTCCTTGTCGGCCCCAAGGGCTTTGCGCGCACGGATGAGGATCTTAAGAGCCTGTTCCTTCGACTGGCCGATGAGAGGGGCACGCTCCAGGGCAATCCGGTCTTCGCCGGGATCCGGGATGGCCACCACCTTGGCGCGCTCTTCATCGAGTTGGCCACACGGCGTCGACTGCGCGTCAACGGCAGAGTCGTTGGCCTCACGAGCGATGAGATCGCGGTCGCGATCGACCAGGCCCATCCCCTGTGCCCGAAATACATCCAACGCCGCCAGCCCAGGGAAAGCGAGCCCGGTGGCGCGCCAATAGACATCCAGACGGGTGAGACGCTCGACGAAGCGCTCATCGCCTGGGCCACGGGAACGGATACCTTCTTCGTCGCCAGCGCTCATCCAGACGGGTGGGCCGATGTTTCGCACCGCGGCGGCACCCCCGGCTTCGTTCGTGCCCGGGACGGCGTCCTGCGTATCCCCGACTATCCCGGCAACAGCTTGTTCAACACCCTTGGGAATTTCGCGCTCAATCCGCGGGCCGGTCTCGCCTTCGTCGACTTCGAGTTGAACCGACAGCTTCAGGTGACCGGTGACGTCCGACTCGATCTGGAAACGGACGGGCAGGAGGGCCAGACCGGCGGCACCGGCCGGTGGTGGGAATTCACACCACGCAGGTGGATCGTCTCGCCGTTGAACAAGGCCCTCACCTGGACGTTCATCGACCCATCGCCGTTCAACCCGTGAGGCGCCAATCATGGACCTGACCGTTACCAACAAGGCCCCGGTAGCCGCAGACACGGTGCGTGTCACTCTCGCCGCGGCCGATGGTGGCCGGCTGGCCGCGTTCAGACCCGGCGCTCATATTGGATTGTTCTTCGCCGGGTTCAGCCGTCGCTACTCATTGACCTCGTCGCCCGACGACACTGGCCCCTACGAGATCTGCGTGTTGCGCACGGACTCGAGTCGCGGCGGCTCTGCCTACATACACGACCATCTCCGCGTCGGCGACCGCCTGCAGGGCGAGGGTCCGTTCAACGCTTTTCACCTGAACCGCGAGGCCAGGCATTCGGTGTTCATCGCCGGAGGGATTGGGGTCACCCCGTTCCTCTCCATGATGGAAGCCCTCGATCGATCATCGCGCCCATTCGAGCTCCACTACACCGCGCGCGATGCCTTTCGCCTCTTGCCCGTGCCGGACTACTCCGGGCGGACGAGACGCTATCCGAACGGCAGGAGCCGGAGGCTGGACATCGACGCGGTGCTTGACCCGTTGTCCACTGAGGTCGATCTCTACGCCTGTGGTCCACATGGGTTGATTGAAGCGGTCCGCGCCAAGGCCGCGGCGCGCGGGTGGCCGGACAGCCGGATCCACTTCGAGAGTTTCGGGGCCGGCCCTCGGCCCACGGACGCACCGATCAAGATCCGTCTGGCGTTGTCAGGATCAAGCATTGAGGTCCAGCCGGGCACGGCCATTCTCGACGCGCTCCTCGCAAATGGCATCTGGGCGCCCTACGAATGCCGACGCGGTGAATGCGCCTCCTGCGTGACGGAGGTCATCTCGGGCGAGCCCGATCACCGCGACCTCTGCCTGACCGCGGATCAGCGCCGTAACGCCATGTGCACCTGCGTTTCCTGGGCACGCACATCGGAGATCGTGCTAAATCTGTGAGGCGAGGCCAGGGGGGACCCAACACTATGCGCTATACGTTCCTGATCGACACATACCGCACCGAGATTGACAAGGTCCTGAGCGTTTGGGCAATGTTCGAGGACATCGACCTGCTCCGAAGGCCCCATCCCTCGGACACGAGAGGCCGCAATCTCCTGGAGCACATGGTTCACCAGAGCATCAGCGAGCACCTGTGGTTCTCGACGATGCTCGGCATCAAGGTGACGGACAATCCCGTCCCCGTCGAGGAAACACGGATCCTGTTCATGCGGGCCTACGCCGAGAATGCGACCAAGCGGCTCTCCGCCCTGATGGAGACTGCCGAGGGTTGGTGGGAGGAGGATGTTGGCTTCTTCGAGGTGAAGCGCCCGAGGACCTGGGTGATGACCCGCCGGATCGCGCACACCGCACACCATCGCGGCCAGCAGATGGCCCTGCTGCGGGTTTTCAACCGGGACCTTCACAGCAACTACGGACCAACCGCCGACACCGGCGGTCTGATGCAGAACCGCGCCCCTGTCATCTACGCCTACCCCAGTCTCGACTCGATCATTGGCGAGGGGGCGACGCGACCCAAGGCGAAACTTCCAGGCCCCGGCGACAAAGCACCCACCGAACGCCCTCCGTCTCGGCCGTGATCGCCCAGCCGGCCGCCCGAATGCCTTCAGGGCTCACGGGCCGCCCGAGCAGGCGGCCCGTGACGCGGTGAGAATCAGGCCGCCTTTGTCCAGGCCGCACTCGCGAAAGCGGGATCGAGCGGAGTCTCCGCGATGTGGTTGGTGTAGTTGGACAGCGTCTTCACCCCCACGCCCAGAACCACCTCGAGCACCTGGGTCTCCGCGAATCCGGCCCGCAGGAACGCCGCGGTGTCCGCGGCCGACGGCCGGCCGCGATTGATCACAACCGACGACACGAACCGGCGCAGCGCTTCGAGCCTGGCGTCTCCGATGGGCTGGCCTGCGCGAACGGCCTGGACCACGGGAGTGGGAACCTTCTGCATTCCCGCGATCACGGTGTGGGCGGCAACGCAGTAGTCGCAGCCGTTCTCGAAGCTCACCGTCAGCAAAACCACCTGCCGCTCGGCGGGGGTCAGCGACGTCTCGTCGAACAAGTCGGCGGCCTGGCGGTAGGCCTTCATCAGCGCCGGCGATTCCGCCATCACGCCAATGAGGTTCGGCAGAAAACCGTACGCTTTGGTCACGGCGGTGATCGTCTCTCGCGCGGGCTCGGGGGCGGTCTCGACGGTGTGCACTTTGTAACTCATGAATCACGTCTCCTGTGGTTTCGGCCGGATATTCGGCTCAAGACTCAGGTTAGGGATCACGGCATTTCTTCTCTGTCGGCTTCTTCACACGACGTCGCCAAAAAGGAAAATGGCCGCGGGCAGAACACCCGCGGCCGGTGAGGAAGGGCGTGGTTTCGCGGCTACTTGATCTTGGGCCAGTTAGCCGCGGCCTTGGAGATGGTCATCTCGGGATCCTTGTCGAACATCATCTTGGCTTCGGCGTTCGAGAAGAGGTAGGTCGTCCCCTTGTGCACGGTGAAGATCTCGGGATTGCTCACGAGCTTCTTGCCCATGGCCACGCCGGTCGCGCAGTAGCCCTGGTACGCGATGGGATACTTCGTGGGCTCGGCGTCGAACATCTTCTTCGCCTCCGCCGAGACGAAGTGATACGCCTGACCGTCGACCACCGAGGCGAACTGCGGGCTGCCCTTCACTGCCTTCCCCATCTTTGCGTAGGCCACGGCGCAGTACCCCCCGGCGATGGGAGCCTTGCCGTCGGCAGCCACCGCGTTGAGAGCGGGCACCACGAGCAGAATCAGGGCCAGGCCAGCCGAAACGAACGTTGACATTTTCTTCATGAGTCTTCTTTCTTGCGGGATGAACTTCGGCCGCCTATCGACCGAAGCTCCGACGCTACGAGCGCTGGCGGAATACTTCTGTCGGATCCTTCACAGGCCATGCCGAAAAGTGCTTGCCAAACCGGGCGACCGACAACATCCACCTTCGCCGTTCTAGTCCGTCAGCGGATTGAAGACACGACGGAAGCCGAGGCCCAAGAAGTCCTTGACGTTAACCGTGGCGAAGTCCCGCACGCCGGAGGACACGAGTGACAGGCCCATGCGGGCGTCGTAGATTCGGCGCCGGCCAAACCCCGGTTCGGCCGCTCGCTCCCAGAGGGCGCGATGGACCCTCGCGGTGTCGGCCGGGAATCCAATCAGTCTCCACCGCGGATGGTTGCGGAGTTCGGTGCAGACCTGCGCCGCATGACGGGCGTCCAAGGCCTTCGCCATGACCGCAGGCTGCCGAAGCAGTCCGTAGAGTTCGACAAGGGCGAACTCGGACAGCGCGACGTCGTCCCCCACCGATCGCACGAACTGCGTTACGGCGCCGTGCCGCGGATGGTCCGACACCACCAGGGGAAAGAGAAGGTTCGTGTCGAATGAGATCACTGCCTGCTCCGCTTCCTCTTGAGCGGCTTCGCCGAAGTGTCCACCTCGCCGAAGTCCTTCAACCTCTCGAGAGACACCTTGACTCCTCCGGAACGAACGAGGGGCGTACTCCAGCCGGGATCAATCGCTTCGGCCGCCGGATACTGGTCAAGAATGGTCTCGATCCCCCTACGGGCCAGTTCGGCGAGAGAGATTTCCTTGGCCTTGGCGACGCGCCTGGCGCGTTCGTAGACCACTGTGGGAAGCTGAATCTGAGTGCGAATCATGCCATCAGTCTGATGGCAGAGCGGAAATGATGTCAAGCGTAGCGTGAACCCCGGAAGCGCAGAGTTTCCATCAGGCCCGGCAGACTCAGTGGACAGCTTCGCCTGAGCGCGCCAAATCGCGCATCTCCGCATCGGAAAGCTCGTAAGCCGGCCCCCGGCCCCTTAGCCATTGGTTGTCTGCTGAAGCGACGCTGGGCCGTTGTCCGGAAAGAGAGCGGGGTCGACTTCCCACTCGAACGGGCTGCCCTCAGGGACCCTCGGGGGTTTGCCAAGACGACAATAACCGGCCGGTCTAAGATTTCGGCGTTGCGTTCTCGGCCAGGAGCGTTTCGACAAGTTTGCTCACGTCCTTGTCCCGGCTGGTGCCGACGTGGACTTCTCCGAAGAGCCGATCGCGAATCCGACCTTGTCCGTCGATGACGTAGATCGCCGGCCAGTACTGATTGCGCAGGGCCCGCCAGTACTTCATGTGGTTATCGAGAAGATGAGAATGGCCACCCAACTCATATTTTTCCACCGCAGCCTCAACGTTCTTTCGAGACTTCTCGTGGTCGAACTCGGGCGTATGAACACCCACAATGGTCAACCCTCGCCCGCCAAATCTCTCGTGCATCTCCCTGACCCAGGGGATCGTGCGGACACAGTTGATTCAACCAAACGTCCAAACATCCAGAATCACAACCCTGCCGGCGAGGGCCTTCAGACTCTGCGGCGGACCAATCCATTCCTTAGGATCTTGAGTGGGAAACTCGGGCGCCGTGTCGTAGCGTGCGGACTGACCCGACGCGGCAAGAGCCAGGAGCAGCGCGGCGCCCGCACCCGCCATCTTCAACGTCAATTGGAAACCCCGGCTTGCACGACTGGACGGTATCACGGGCACGTTCTTCCGCAGGAGAGCCGTCCGCGTCTACTCGTCACCGCACCGCGAGGTCGCGAGACCGGTTCAATATGTAGTGCTCTACGGCGAAGCCCTGAGCGATCACCCCTGGCCCCGTTTCAATGGGCGTCGCGGAGCGAAGGAACTCAACCAGTCATCGCGCAAGCTCTCCGGGTCATGCAACCCGGCGAGTCTCGCCAGCATCTCGGCCTTCGAGCGACGTGAGGCGTCGGTCGCCTGCAGGCGCCCGTCAGGCCGGGTGCGCTTAGCCGCGGGAGGCTCGTCGCCGGACTCGAACCACTCACCGGGAGACCTGGCGACGCCTCTCGAACGACTTAGCGGGAGCGGGCTTGTTCCTGCGCCCTCGAACGTGGCGGCGTCCCGCGCGGCCGCCGCGCGCATTCGAGACAGCCAACTCTCAAAATAGTCCCGGTCGGCGCTTGGGGGGAGGTCAGCGATGAGAAGCGGCATGGCCATGAGCTCATCCAACGGGACGAAGCGACCCGACACCTCACTCTCCATCACCGGGTTGAGTATGTAGTACGCGTGGTCGACGCGAAGAAAGAGACGCCGGTTGTACGGCGTGTTTGCCGAGCTTTCGTTCTTGACCAGGACCGACGAGACGTACGCCCGCTGCTTACGGCGTTCCGGAAGAATTCGCTCGGGAAGGCGGCCGAGATGGTGCGAGAGCGCCGACGCTTTGATCGCCGGCAGCGCGTGCCCGGGGAGGGCGATCGCGGCGAGGCCGCGGTAAAGAACAAGCCACGCGTGCAGAAGGAACCATTCCATCGACCGGGGATCGAGCTTCAGCATGCGCGATCCGATCTTCACCTTGAGCGGTTGGGTGGCCAACGCCTGCCAGGCCTCCTCAAATGCGCTGGGCTTCCCTTTGTGGCCCAGGAAAAGGGAAGAGAGCAACACACGCAGCGGATTCCGCCCGGCGGAGTCGGTGAGTTCCGGATCGGCGCCCTGCGCCAGCAGTTCCTTCACCAGCGCGGCCCGGCCAACTCTCGCCGCCACCATGAGGGGCGTCTCGTTCAGGGGATTTCGGAAGTCGATGCCATAACGAGCGATCTGTTGGTTCAACTCTTTGGTGTTCTTGACGAGGTAGGGCGCGTACAGGGTCTCCTCGATGAAGGCGCGGCCCGACTCCGCCTTCTTCGCATGACGAAACCCGGCATCCACGAGAGCCGGCAGAAGTCCGCGCGCATCGCAGGTAACGGCGTATTCGAACAGCAGTTGCTGCGCCTCCTTGTCGCGCGCTTCAAGCGCACGGGCCTTGATCGCGGCGTGCGTGGCAGAGTCAATCACCGTCCATGGCACGGGCCCGGTCTCGAGGATCTCGCGGCGGATCTGCTCGGCCTGTTCCGTCTTGCCCTGAAGTTCGAGACGCCGCGCCTCCCGCTGCCAGTCTTCACGCGACGACTCCTCCGCGGCCAGCGTCAGCTGGTCGGTCGACCGATGGACAGCGAGCAGCGCCCAGAGAGGATGGCGGGGATCCCGCTCCAGCACGATCAGCGTCCGGACCGCCCTGGTGATCGCCACGTAGAGCGAGTTCACATAGAACTTGTAGGCGTCCAGGGACTTGTCGGTCTTGTCCTTCGCCCTCGAGAACGTGGGACCGGTCTCAAGGTCTTCCGCCTCTACTCCGCCGACACATTCGGCGAACTCCCGCGGAGCGGAACTCACCAGGTTGAACAGAATCACATTCTCGTACTCGAGTCCCTTCGCCTCCTGGACTGAGAACACGAGCGGGCTGCGAAACGCGGCGCGGGCAAAGGCCTTGTCTTCGTCGCGCAGGACGATGATGGCGTAGCGGGTGGAGCGATGCGTCTTCTCGTCGAGGTCGGTGCGAACCTCAACATCGTCAGGATGGATCTCGACGCGCCCTTCTTCCCCGCTCACGCACTCGACCAGGAAGTTGCTCTCGCGGTCCACCGAACCGAAGCGCCGCTGTTTCATGAGCAGCAGGCGGTTGGCCAGGGCCGTCACTTCTCGAGTGTTGCGATAGTTGGCGGTGAGAATGTGGATCTGCTCGAGCGACGAGGGGGCTTCTGCGTTGGTGAAGAAGAACCCGCGAACGCGCGCCCATGAGAACAGGTTCGGATGAACGATCTGATTGCTGTCACCGCAGAGGAGAAACTGCCGATGGTCCTTGAGCGTCGCGATGGCCAGACGAAGTTCGGCATTGGTGATGTCCTGAACTTCGTCGATGACCAGGAAGTCGTACTCCGGCGAGGCCTTCGAGCAGCGTTCCCAGGCGACCAGGTTCGAATCGAACAGCCCGGACTCGGCCATGTGGGCGAGCCAGGCTTTGAAGATGCGATGGACCACGCTCCGTTGTTCGCCCAGGAAGATCGACTGCCGCACGCCGAGTGCCTGGTACTCCTCCTCCTCCATCCAGGCTCCGCGTGTGGCCGACCCGCCGATGACTCCCTTGATCTCCTCGAAGATCCGATGCGGCTCGCTGAGCTTGAAGGCGCCGCGCACCCGCTCGTACCAGAGGGCGAAGTCGGAGAAGGTCGCCTCTCGGCCCTTTGGCACCTCGATGGTCTGAATCAGTTCCACCAGCGAGAAGAAGTCGACCTCCTGACCGTCGTTCCCAAAGCCATTGGCGAAGTAGAGCGAGCGGGCGCTCTCGACCAGATACGCGGAACGCGTGAGGTAGAGGCCGCGGCCGGGAAGAGTTTTGAGCTTCTCCAGCGTGAGAGCTGTTTTGCCGCTTCCCGCGGAGCCGATGACGATCAGCGGGAGCGGAGTGTCGAACACCGCGGTTTGGGCATCATCGAAAGAGAGAGCCTTGTCGAGTACATGAATCGTGGCCGAGCCGGGGTTCACGTACCGCAGGACTTCCCCTGGAACATCGGGGGACGGAGGCATCGGCACGGGGTCGAAATCGGACTCGGTCCAACTACCGCCGTTCAGGAAACGCGCTTTCGCGTAATCATGGTTGCGCACGACCTCGAGGACGAGCAGGTATCGGCGCCCGCCATGCTCGGCGAGCTGGAAGAGCAGGCGGTTCTTGTCGTCCAGCTTGGCCCGATAGATCCCAGCGTTCTTGAGCTTCTTCACCTCGGCCGACCGGAAGTCGCCGCTCTTCAGTTGCTCGAGAAGCTTCTCGTACGCCCGCTCGACGTGGCGGGTGTCGATGTCTCGGAAGATCAGGGTCTCCATCGGGCTCGCCAGAGTCAATGCGCAGCGTCGCCTGACGAGCCGCAACACTTCTTGTGCTTCCGTCCGCTGCCGCAAGGGCATGGGTCGTTCCGGCCGACTTTAGGGCCCTTCCGCACATGCGGCGTGTGAGCCGCGAGGAACTCTGCCCTGGTCTCCCCGCGGAAATAGTCGCGGAAGCCGATCACACCGCGTTCGAGGTCGGCCACAAGCGCAGGCCAGTCGGCGCCGACAATCAGACGAACGTCCTGATCGCTGAAGGAGACGATCGGGACGAAGAAGTGCTTCCGCTCGTCGACGGCCTTCTCCCAATCCTCGACCGCGAAGTTCATGCCAATCTCGAACCCTTCGTACCAATCGAGGCGGCTCCAGCTCTTGTCAATCAGGAAGAGAGGCTTGAACTCCGGCGGCTTCTGCATCAATCCCGCAGCGATGCGGTTCTGCATGTTCATGATGACCTCGAACACGCCGTTCGCCACGCTTTGGTCCGGAAACGCGGGCTGAGCCACGCCATTCTCGTGGTCCCACACCCAGGGAAGGAACTCGGACGGTCCGACGAATCGCGGCCCGATCACCGCGGCGGTCAACATCCCGTCGATCATCGAGGGGCTCATCGACGTCCTTCCGAGGGGTTCGGTTCGAAGAAGCGTCTCGAAACGCTTGAGGTCGGCCTCGGTGATCATCCGACGTTCACCGGAACGAGAGTCATGGTGTCGTTGCCGAAGATGTCGATGACCTTCACGGCCACGGTGTAGCGGCCAGGCTTGTCGTAGACGCGTTCATGAAAGAACGGCCTGCGGGCCGGCCTATGTGAGCGAACGGTCAGCGCCTTGGTCGCAGCCTCGGCTGAGTGCCGCGGCGCCCGTGGCCGCGAGCCAGCTTCCCCGCGGGCCACAACGACTCGCCCGACCTTGACGGGTCCCTTCGACTGCCCACTCGAACGGACTGCGCTCAGGGACCCTCGGGGGTTCGCCAGGACCAGACTCACTTGCCTTTTCCTTTCGAGGGGAGGCACTTCACTGCCTGATCGACGGCCTTTTCGTCCGCTTCCGCATTCAACGCAAGCCGGCGAACATGGAACCTCTCGTACTCGTCTCCGGCCAACCGATCGGCCACCTCCTTCGACACCTTTCCCGGATTGTCGAGCACTGTCGGGCTTGTAGTCGGCGGCCAGGGCAAAGATGTCTTTCACCTTCAGGTACATCCGCTTCTCGGCAGACCGGATGTCTCGGATCCGCTCGAGCACCTCATCGAAGTAGTCGGTTCGGTTCGGGTCCGGATCCTTGAGTCGCTCGTCGTCCAGCAGGAACCCTTTGACCAGATACTCGGAGAGCCGCGAGGTGGCCCACTGTCGGAACAGCGTGCCTCGACCGGACCGCACGCGGTACCCCACCCCAAGGATCGCGGCCAGGCTGTAGTGCTCGATATCTCTCGAAACCCTGCGATTGCCTTCGGTTCGAACTATTCGGAATGTCCGAATAGTTGCGAGGCCGTCTATCTCTCCATCTTCGTAGATGCCACGAAGATGCTCGTTCACTCTCGTAACGGAAACCTGAAACAGCTCCGCGATGAGCGCCTGCGAGAGCCAGATCGTCTCATCCTCAAACCGGCACTCGATGCGCGTGCGCCCGTCCGCGGTTTGATACAGGATCAACTCGCTCGCCGGCCCCGACGTCTCGCGGGTTTTCGGCGGCTTCGGACGGCTCGCCTTCGGTGTCTTCATTTCTGAAACTCCCTCAACGTCGTCACCACCCGGCGAAGTCGCGAGGCGTGTGCTTCTCGAAGCCTTCCTGATCGACGAACACGTGCCGATACGCAGGGCCGCTGATCGCCCGGCTCGCGGACGTCGTGTCGGCGCACCACTCCTTCATCCGCCTCATCTTTCGCGGGAGATCGATCTCTTCGCGGCCCTTGGTTTCGATGATGAAGACGTCGCCGCTCGCCGTGCGAACAATGAAGTCCTGGATGTAGTTCGAAAGGTCGCCATCGGCGCCGACGTAGTCGACCTTGAAGCCCACGGCCACGTGGGCGCGGACCTCGTCCTGGATGTGCAAGGTGATCTGCAAATCGTCGCGCCTGTTGTGGCCCTGGTAGCCGTTGTCGGGAAGGATGGGATCGCCAAAGAAGGTCTTCAATCCGTCGAAGTCGGCCCGCAGCGCTTTCGGAGTTTCCGAGGCACCCTCGTAGCCCGCCTTCCGCCATTCGTAGACCTCGTCGCGAATGCGGGCGACGAGCGGAGGCAGCAGCCGCTCGTAGGCCTTGGCTCGCAACTCCTCAGCGGCCGGGAACCAGCGCTGTTCGGGGATCAGCTCGGCATAAGGCGACTTGGGAAACTCGGGGGGGACGCCCATGGCCGCGATGCTACCGGGTCACGCCGCAAGGTTGGGGACCGATTGACTGGCAAACCGCGACTGGTTCACTTACGCTCAGGAATGGACAATCAAATCCGCGCGATCGGGACTCGGATCTCGCTCCTCCTGGCTGCTCTCATGTGGGTCTGGGGCGTCTCAGAAGGCCGTGCGCAAGCGATCGCGCCCGCGTGCTCCTGCCGAACCGTCTTCGAGCAAATGGCGGATCGGCTCGAGGCGAACTACATCGCACCACATCTGGCTCCGACCTCGCGCGAGACATCGCTGAAAGGTCGCAGGAGCTTCGCCTCGGTGGCTGACGGGACTTCAATCGAGAACTGCCACAAGGTGCTGCATGCGTACGTCGCCGCCTTTGAGGACGGGCACCTGTTCGTCATGGAGCAGCCTAAGGTCAGCGATGTTCACGCGAACGACCTCGCCTCGGGAGCCAGACGATACCCGCGGAGTGAGGTCTCGCTGCGGGACGACCTGCGACGCAGCGGGGCACGACGGGATCCGATTGAAGGCATCTGGACGGCAACGATGGGTCAACGCTTCGGAGTGTTCCGAGACGCTCTCGGCGCGCCAGGAGACTTTGTGGGTGTCTACCTCGCGGGCGCCCCTGAAGGCTGGGAAAACGGCCACGTCAAAGCAGAGTTCCACCGCCTCGATGACGGCTCCTACGACGTGACCCTCTACGACCGGAAGCACTTCCCGCGACACCCCTTCGTCTACCTGCGCGGACAGAAAGGCGGCGCCGCCCTGCGTCGCGGAGGTGATTTCCTCCACATGCCTCCCACAACCTGGGGACGTGCCTTCCCGACGGCCGGCCGCGTCCCCATCGACGCCGCTGATCCTCGACATCCCACGCTCTCCTATCCTGACTCCAACACCGTCCTGATCGCGGTTCCGTCCCACTCGCCCGAGCACGCTGCGGCACTGACAGGTTTGGTGGAGAGAGCGCAGCCGCGTCTGGCGACCGCGCGAACTCTGATCATCGACTTTCGCGGAAACGAGGGCGGCAGTTCCGGCACGACCAATGTACTGGCCCCTTTCCTGATCTCGGCTATCAAGGACACGAAGACCCCACCGGACCCCGGCGACCCGGCCGTGCTCTCATCGCCTGACAACATCACCTACTTCGCCCGGGCGCAGAGTCAGGGCTGGGTGCCGAAGGGCCTGCTCGAACGGTTGCGGGAAGCGCCTGGTCGCGTGGTGCCGTTTCTGGACGCGCCCAAACCAACGAGCCCCCCACCGTCGATTCCACCAGAAGCCGTCCGGCCCCACCCGCAGAACGTGGCGATCCTCGTCGACGGGGCTGCCGTCAGCGCGGCTGAAGCGGCCCTTCTCCAGGCGCGGCCGTTTTCGAAAGTCACAATCTTCGGGTCGCCGACCGGCGGGGTGATCGACTACCAAAGCGTCAACACCGTGCGTGTGTCTGAGTGCGGCGTCCACGGATTTGCGCTCGGCTATCCGATCATGGCCGGTTCAATGGGGCTCCCCAAGGGGGGATACAAGGGGACCGGAATCCTTCCGGACGTCCCCATCCCGACAAAAGCCAGCGATCCGATCCGCTTCATCGTCGATTACTACGAGCGCCAATCCGTAGCGCCGAATCCCCGGGAGGAGTGAAGCAGGGGGGCATGCGGTTCCGGGCGACGGAAAGCGCTACTTCGGAAACCGCGCCGTGACGTTCCCCGCATCGTCGAGGAACTCGAGCTTGGCCTCGTCTTTTGCATCCACCAGCATCCTCGCGCGGATCCGCCCCTTCGAATCCTTCAACACAAACTGCGCGACCTGGTTCGCGCTGCCGACGAACACGCGCTCGACGCCGAGTGCGCCGTCGCTGCGCATGGCCGCGAGCAACTCCTTGATCTGGGCGAGGCGCTCGGGGGTGGCCGTCCGCGCCTCATTCATGAGCGCGAAGCTTGTCGCGAACGCGGCCCCGCCCGGCCGGTCGTAGAAGGTGACGCCCGATCGCACGCCCGCCGCGTTCTCGTTGTACTGGAGGGAGAGCACTTGGTTGTCGTTGAAACGGTCGAAGGAGAGGTGGCCGATGCCGGCGGTTCTGCCGTTCGGCAGCTTGAAGCTGTTGAAGAGGAGGCCGCCCATCTCGTCGCCTTCCTGGTTGAAGAAGATCATGCCGGCCATGTGCTCGCGGCCTTCGGACATCGCGGCGGGGTAGGCCTTGCCGCCGATGACGGGCCCGGCGATACGTTCCTTGTTCGAGATCGCGATGACGGTCTTGCCGGCGGGGTTGACGATGTTGATTCGTTCGGCGGTGATCACGTCGAACTGCGTCGCGGGGGATGCGAAGCCGGTGACAGTGAAGAAAACGAGCGCGCCGAGGGTGAGCAGGTTCGTGGCGACGAGGATCCAGACGGCTCGCGGGGAGATTTGCATTGGGAGGCCTCCGGTGGAGATGGTGGACCAGCGTAGGTGAAGCAAGCACGGTTTGCGAGTTATTCCTCGGCGGCCGGGGACCAACGATGTTCCGGCTGAGCTCGGCGGACGGCGACTAGGGAAGGCGGGGCGACGCCCATCGCCTCGATGCTGCCGGGTCACGGCGCCAGCCTGGGGACCCAATAAAAAGGATGGGCCGACCGCCTTCGCCCCCTAGCGGCTGCCTTCGGTGGGAAGGTCCTTCGCCAGCCATCCTCTGATTCCCGAAGCCATGACCCTGACGTCGGTATAGCCCATCTGCATTGCGCGCCTTGCCGCGTTCGGCGCCTTTCGGCAAAGAGCGTTCGAGCAGTAGAAGACCACCGCCGAGGTCTTGTCGGCGGGAAGGTCGGCCTCCGTGTACTCGGCCCCATTGAGATGAAGTGCCCCCGGCACGTGGCCCTGCCGAAAGCGTTCGTCCGAGTTCACGTCGACGACCGTGACCCTGTTGCCGTCTACCTGGTCGTTCAGTCGCTCGGGCGAAATGACAGGGAGCCCCATCAACTGGGCCATCATGCGCGCTCACCCGGCCGCGAGGGCGGTGGATTCGAAGGCCCCCGGCGGGCCGACGCCAGTCGGAACACCACCAGCATCATGCTCGCGCCAAGAAAGCTGACCGCGAGTGGCTTCGAGTGTTCGTAGGGTGCGAAGCCGGATAGGAGCGCAAAACCCAAGCCCCCAAAAGTGATGCTCCACGCCGCGAAGCGACGAAGGCCTTGACCCACCGCCGAGTTGATACACCCGACCGACGGCCGTTCCTTCGGGATCGAGTTCGCGAAGTACGCCACGAAGGCCCCCATCCAGAATCCGAGAAGGCGCTGGCTCATCTCGTGGCTGAGTTCGCTCGGAACCATCGATTTCATGATGATCGAGGCTTGGAGAAAGAGACCCGCGAAGACGAGTGAGCGCCCTATGGCGAGGCGCGTCGGTTGAGAGGGGGTCATGATGATTACTTTCTCGCCCGGGCTCTCCCGAGCGCCGGCGCTCCCTGGATGACCTTGAGTTGAAGCCCCACCGTCTGAGCGAAGGCGAGCAGAGCCTCCTCGAGAACCGACATCTTGAGCCTGTAGGTGATGGAGCGGCCCACCTTGTGCGCCTCGATCAGGTCCGCAGCGACGAGGACCGCGAAGTGGGCCGACATCGTCGGCTTGGCGACATCGAACTCATCCGCCAGCTCCCCAGCGCCCATGGGGCGCTTCTGGAGAAGTTCCAATACCCGGCGTCTCGTGGGATCTGCCAGGGCTTTGAAGACCCTTGTCATGTTCTATGTTTAGCTCATCATCGAATTGTTTGTCAAGCGCGGCCAGCCCCGAGGATCCGACGCTACGATCGCCGGCGGATTCCTTCGTTCGGATTCTTCACAGGCCTGCCGAAAGGTGCTCTGCGAATCTCGGCGACCGAGAACATCCACCTCGCCGGTCTAGGACTCAGGCCTTGCCGTCTCGGCCAGGAGCCTTTCGACGAGTCTGCTCACGTCCTTGTCCCGGCTTGTGTCGACGTGGACTTCCCCGAAGAGCCGATCGCGAATCCGACCTTGTCTGTCGATGACGTAGATCGCGGGCCAGTACTCATTGCGCAGGGCCCGCCAGTACTTCATTTGGTTGTCGAGAAAATGAGAATGGCCGCCCAACTCATGTTTTTTCACCGCCGCCTCGACGTTCTTTCGAGACTTCTCGTGGTCGAACTCCGGCGTATGAACACCCACAATGGTCAGCCCCCGCTCCCCAAATCTCTTCTGCATCTCCCTGACCCAGGGGATCGTGCGGACGCAGTTGATTCAACCAAACGTCCAAACATCCACAATCACAACCCTGCCGGCGAGGGCTTTCAGACTCTGAGGCGGACCAACCCAATCCTCAGGATCTTGAGTGGGAAATTCGGGCGCTCTGTCGTGGCGCGCGGACTGACTCGACGCAGCAAGAGCCAGGAACAAAGCGGCGCCCGCAATCGCCATCTTCAGCGTCAATTTGTAGCCACCGCTTCCACGACTTCACGCTACCACGGCGATGTCAGCCGCAAGGGGACCTGCGAGTCTCGGGTTGCCGCCTCAGAGGGAACTCATTCGTAACTCAGCGCCGGCGAATTGACCTGGGCAGGAGGCATGGCGCACTCTCCTCATCGCGTACACGACGTCCCGGCATACCCCGCAATTGACATCGACGGATGGAGGAGTGATTGAAAATGGCTATTGGCTCTTGCGCGATGGCGTCGTGCCTGCTGTCGGTCTTCTCGGCGGCCGGTCTGGCAGAGCCGGTGTCCTCACTGAACCGCGGCCCGGGGTCGGGCCATCTACGAACGGCGGGCCCGCCGACGCAGGGCCCGGCGGCTGATCTGGCAACGGCGGTCGAGCAACTCCGCCACGCGCAAGGAACGTGGTCGGTGACCACGGAGTTCCTGAATGAGGACGGTTCCGTGGCGAAAGTCGTTCAAGGAACTTATCGCTTCACCTGGGTCATTCCCGACCGGGTGGCGGCCGGACAGTCGGAAATCCCCGAACTGAAACAGATCTCGGGAATCCTCTTCTACGTGAACGAAAAGAAGCTGACCATCGAGATGGTCTCGGTCGGGCGCGACGGCAACCTCTGGACCATGACGGGCGCCGCCGGCGACGAAGTGCGTCTCTCCCAGCATTTCCGCGCCGCCGACGGGAAAGAGAATCAGCACCGTTTTACCCGCTACAACGTCTCGCCGCACCGCTTCGAATCGAGGATGGAGTACACAAGCGACGGCGGCAAGACATGGCTTCCCGGCAATCACCAGGTCTTTGTTCGCCCTAACGTTTGACCCTGCCTATAGCGAACGCGCCGAGTGGCGATCTCTACTCCTTGAAGTTGGAGACGTTCCCGGTGCGATACCAGCGCCTACCGCGCTTTTCGTACAGTTCGATCCAGGCGCTCACGAACTCGATGGTCTCCTTCTCTCCGTCCGCGCCTGTCTGAACGCCCCGCGCCTGGACCTGCACGACTACCCAGCCGAGGGTTCCGTCCTTCGAAACCGTGACCAGCGGCTCAACCGCGTCCTTGTACTCCGCGAAGGCGGTCCGGCGAAGGTACGGCCCCAGCCGCTCTCGCCGCTGTGCGATCGTGGGTCGGAGCAACTCTCCGCGACTCGCCACCGTGTAGTCGGCGGACTCGTCTTCGAGTAGAAGCTCGACATTGCTCTGGCGATGCGCCTCCATCACCTTCTCATGGAGGGCCCGAAGCGCTTCGACATCGGTGGCCGCCCACGTTGATCCCGCACCGAACGTTGCGACGAGAAGCAGAAGAACGGGTGTTCGAATGGTCATGATGATTCCTTCCTTACCACAACGGGCCGGGATCTGGGCTCGTGGGTCTCACTCATTCCTCGGTGTCGGGGACCTGGGCGAACCCGGCGGCGCGATCATCGTGGGAATCAACTGACCGCGATGGCACGTCGCGCACGAGACGCCTGTCCGATTTGCCCTGAGTTCAGGAACCGCCTTCAGTGCCCCCTCGATGGCGTCCACCATGGCAGACATCTGGCGAGCCACTCGCTTGCCCTTCATGTCGTCCCTCGCCCACTGGCCGTCTTGGTGGCAATGGAGACAGGTCACGCCGAGCGATCGAGCATAGAAGTCCATTCCCCGAAGGAGGCCGGCGGCCGGGACGCCCTTGAAGTCTTTGATGTTGTCGAAGACCTGTTCGGCGGGGAGGCTTTCCTTGCCCGCGATCTGTCTTCTCAGCGCGGCCAGTGCTTCCGTCTGATCGAAGACCGGGGTGTGCTGGTTCTGTGATGCGGGTTCGGCCGCTTGCCCTCGGTCCGCGCTGGCAAGGAAGCGCGGCGCGGCAGCGGCCCCGGATGTGAGAGCGATCGCGATGAGGGCAGCGGAGGCGCGGCACGAGTCCGACCGGGTCATACGTCCACCTCTTCGTTCATCCTGCTCTCCTGCTCAGCGGCGACGCTTGGGTCCACATCGATCGGCATTCCCGGGTCGTGCGGGTCGGTGCAGGATGGGCCGCTCAGAGCGCGAAGTCAATTTGCCGCCGCTGAGTTGTGGGTGAGTTGGTCCTGAGGGGCGTTGTTACGAGGGAAAGAAGCGTTTCGTCAAAGCCCGGAAACGCGGGTCCGAACGCAGAGGATCGAAGCGGCTTTCAGACCGCAAGGACGCCAGGAAGCTCGATCCTTCGGCGGCCGCGCGCTCGAGGCTTGCCATTGCCTTCTCGGTTTGTCCGGCATCGGCGTAGCTCATGGCGAGCACGGCGGGGTCGACATACCGCCCCCCTTTGAGCAGCCACTCGAGCTCCCACCGCCGATACGCGACCAGGCCGCCCTTGCCCACGGCATCGATGTCATTGGCGGCGGCGCCTACGAGCCGCATGAGTTCAACGGCGCCCGCCTGCGCTTCCGCATCACGCCCCTCCTGGACGGAGGTCTGGTAGAGGCAGTAACGCGCGCCAAGATCGGAGGGCTCGAGCTCCAACGCGTCCAACGAGTGACGGCGGGCGGCGGCGTAGTCCCCGGCGCGCAAGTGTATCCATCCAAGATCGCCGAGCAGCAGCGGAGAAACTGGATCAACCGCGAGCGCCTTTTTGAGCATCGCGATCGCCTCCGCGTGCCGGCCGAGGTTGGAGAAGTAGAAGGCATACTCCAGGGTGGTCTGGGCGCTTCCAGGTTCGAGGGCCAGGGCCGTCTCGAACTCGCGGCGCGCCCGGCTCCAGTCCATCTCCGTTTTCAGGGCCAGTTGCCCCGAAAGGCGATGTGCTTCGGCGAGCATCGGATCCAGGCGAAGGGCGTGATCGAGGGTGGCGCGGGCCTGGGCCGCCACGGTTCGCGCCGGTATGCCTTGCCGCATCTGGGCCGCCGCGAGACCGGCGTAGGCGGGGGCGGAAGTCGGATCCAGTCGAATGGCCTCTTTGAAAAGGCCAAGGGCCTTTTCGGTCGCGTCGGGGCCCGTCTTTCCGAGGTGATGGCGAGCCTTGAGGTACGCGTCCCTCGCCTCCCGGCTCGCGAAGGACGTGGCTGGTTGCCGCCGATCAAGCAACGTCAGGGCGAGAGAGTCGGCCACGGCTCTCGAAATCTCCGCCTGAACCTGAAGCCAATGGGAGTTCGCCCGATCGAACGTTCGGGACCACAGATGCGTCTGGTTGTCCGCCCGAATCAGCTGGACCGTGATTCGTGTCCGGCTTTCATCCGTCCGTACGCTGCCTTCCATGACGTAGTCAACGCCCAGGTCTCGCCTGATTTGATCGACCGGCTTCTTTTCCCGCTTGTACCGCCAGGCCGAGGTACGGGCGATCACCCCAAGTTGCTCGGGATTCAGCAACGACAGGCCGGCTATCAACTCCTCCGTCAGGCCGTCGCTGAAGTAGTCCTGCTCACGATCGGGGCTGAAGTTCTCGAAGGGTAGAACCACCAGCATCCGACGTGGGACGAGAGCACCGCCGGCCAACCAGGGCGAAGGGGTTCTCGGGGCGAAGAGCGACCCGAGGGCGATGAAGACGACGAGCAGCGCGGCCAGCTGGGCCAGCAGGCGGCGTTTCCTTCTCGCCGCGAGATCGTCGGACGTCCCAATGTGTATGGGGCTCTTGGGCGCCGGTTCCGGGAGTTGAACGACCTCTTCAAGTCGCGCGATGAAGCGGTAGCCCACGCGTGGCACCGTCTCCACAAACGCAGGGCTCTCGGCCTGATCTGAAAGGGCGATACGAATCTGTCTGATGCAGAAGTTGAGTCCCTGATCGAACTCCACGACGTTTTCGCCCCACACCGCTCTTTGCAGTTCCTGCCGAATCACGAGGCTACCCGCGCGGTCAATCAGAATCCCCAATACCCGAGCGGGCTGTGCCTGGAGCTTCACCCGCACGTCCAGCCTCTTGAGTTCACCGGTGGCCCGGTTGAAGTGGAACGGGCCGAAACGGACGCCTGGATCTACTGCAACCATGCCGCTCAAATTTTAGGCGAGCAGGTGTCCGCAACTTAACGACCGTCGATCCACCTCAGCGTGCGGTCGAGGAGGACCGCGGCGAGACGCTTTCCGTCCGGAGCCCAGGCGAGGTTGAAAGGCGTCTCGCCAAACGGAATCGTGAGGAGGAGGGCGCCGCTCGAAGGATCCCAGATCCTGGTGGTGTGGTCCGAAGAAACGCTCGCCAGGCGCTTTCCGTCGGGCGAGAAGGCGAGGTTATGGATAGCCTCGTCGTGGCCAACAAGCGTCCGCAGGTGTTCGCCGTCCGCCACATTCCACAGCGTGATCGAACGGTCGCTCGATCCCACCGCGAGTGTGCGGCCAGACGGATCGAAAGCCAGCCTCAACGCGCCCCGGGGCTGGGTAAGGCGAGTGCGAATCGCGCGCGCCTTCCAGTCCCAAAGCCGCGTTTGGCCGTCGGACCCTCCCACTGCGAGCAGCGTGCCGTCCGGGCTCCAGGCAAGATCCGCGATGTTGACCACGCCGTCTCCGTCCGCAAGCGACGCTTCCTCGACACCCTCGGGCACACGCCAGATCCTCGCGACGCCGTTTGCGGCTTCACCCGCGACGAATCCCGACCCGGGATGAAAGACGACAGGCTCGCCGCCGCCTGAGCCGAGGAGTTCGGTTTTCTTCGCGCCTGAGGCCGCGTCCCACAAAACGATCTTGTTGTCATTGCCGGTCGTCGCGAAGTGCTTGCCATCGCGGCTCCAGTCGATCCGCACGCGGGACTGTGCGTGTCCGACAAAACTCGACGTCTCGCGATTGTCGCGCGCATCGAAGGTCTTGATGAGGCCCTTCCAGCCGGTCGTGGCGAGACGTCCGCCATCCGCGGCGAATGCGATGCCGTACATGCTTTCAGTGGTTGAGACCGTATTCGAGGCGGCGGGATTCCACGCCTTGAGGGTCTGATCGAGCGAACCCGTGATCAGGCGTCCGTCGCGGGAAAGGGCGATAGCACTCACACCGCTGGTGTGGCCGTGCCAGGTAGCGGTTTCCCGCCCGCTCTTCGTGTCCCAGAGGCGCACGGTTCCATCCTGCGACACCGAGGCCAAACGGCGCTCGTCGAGGAAGACCGCATCGTTGATCCACTGCGCCTGACCCTCGGCCTGGCCGACCAGCGTGTTGAGGACCACCCCCGCCGCGATATCCCATACCCGGATCACACCATCCTTCGCGGTGACCACGAGCTTCGATCCATCGGGCGAAAAAGCGATCCCCTGCACTGCCTTGTAGGGCTCTTTTTCGGCCGGCTGCAGCTTCTTCGCCACCGTCCAGTTGTCCGTGCGCCAGAGTGTGGCCTCGTCATCCCACGTCCCCGCGGCGAGCAGCGAACCGTCGGGCGACCAGGCCACGGTCACGATCGGCTTCACTCCGTGCTCCATCGAGTGAACGAGACGCCCGTCTTTCGGATCCCAGATCTTGACGAGGCCCCACACGCCACGCTCGGTCGACCGTTCCCATGATGTGGTCGCGAGCCGGGCGCCATCGGGGCTGTAGGCCACCGCGGTGATGCCCCGCCCTGTGGGTGTGAGCTTGTGACTCAACGCGCCTTTGCTCGCGTCCCATAGTCGTGCCGTTCCGTCGCTGGAACCGGAGGCCACCTGTCTCCCGTCAGGCGAGACGGCCACGCCCCACGCGGCCGCGGTGTGGCCGGCGAGCGAACGTAAGGGCGCCAGGGTCCGTCCATCCCACAGCTTCACCGAGCCGTCGCCGCCGGTCGATACGATCAGGCTGCCGTCCGCGCTTACCCCGACGTCGTTGATCGCCACACCGGTGTCGGCGGAGACGACGCTTTGGTCAACGCGACTCTTCAGATAGCGCCATTCGAAGCCGCGAAGTGCTAGCGGCGCTTCATCCAGCCAGCGTTTCGCCGCCTTGGTGTCGTGGAGACGAAGCGTGGCGTCTGCGGCGGCGATAGCCGCTCGGTAGAGCTGCGCTTCGTCCGCGGCCAGGGCAGGCAAGGTTACGCCGAGGGAAACGGCGAACGTCAGGGCGGTTAGAACGAATGGTGTGTTCACTGTCGAGGTTCCTTCATAGGGAGACGACCCCGCGAGGGCGGGTGGCCGGGACCGTGCCGCACGTGATCGAGATCGTAATGTGACGTAGTCAATACGTAAAGATTATGTCACATACTGCAAACGGTCAACCTCGGGCGATCGTCAATCCGGCGGGAGGCAGCGGAGCGGGCAGGCCCCGGCGCGGATTCGGAACGGAACGTGCGTCGGCACCTCGCAGAAACGCCCGCTCTCCTCGGCGCAGTAGGAGGACCACGGGCCCGTCACGTCCACCGCGACAGCAGCGACGGCGTAACGGGCGACGAGGTGGGTAGAGCGTTCGCGCCCTCCCGCGTCCAGCGCGTAGCGGTATCCGTGCCACTCCTCGCCCAGGATCGCCGGGTCAAGGAAGCGTTCGCTGCTGGCGAACCCGCAGACTCGTGGTTCCACCAGGCACCGGAGTTCGGCGGCGAACAGCCCCTGCCCAACCCTGGACGCGAACTCCGACTGGGCGCGGACAACCTCATGCACCCGGCCCCGGGCCGCGACCGACCAGGCGGCATACTGACCCTCGCGCAACGAGGCGAGCAGATCGCCCCAGTCCTGCCGGGGTTCGAACGCGGCTATGCCCCAGGGGCCGTCACGGACCAGCCAGGCGCCCTCCGGGGGCGGCTGCGCAGTGGCGGCCACCAGGGCCAGACCTCGCACGGCCTCCCCCGCCTCGCTCCAGCGCAGTTCGAGGAACAACGCAGGCGCCTGCGCCTGCGGCATCGGCATCGTGCGCGTGATCTCAAGGCCGGTCCGCGCCGTCGACTGGAAGTGCGGGAGCCGGCGCAGCAGAGCGATCGTGCGGGCGTCGGGGAACCCCGGCCGCGCTGGAGGGGGGCCGGCGATCACCGGGGCCGACGACTCGGCCTTCTGCGCAATCTTGCGCTCGACTTCCGCGAACCGCTCGCGTGCCCATAAATGGTGGGGATCGAGTTCGAGGGCCCGCCGAAGGTCGCGGCGGGCAGCGGCCAGGTCGCCCATCTCCATCAGGAGCCCCGCCCTGTTGGTGAGCACGACTTCGTCGTCGGGAGCCAGACGCAGGCTGGCGTCGTAATCGGCCAGCGCCGCTCGCGAGTCCCCGCGTCGCCTGTGGACGACGCCGCGCTCGGCGTAGGCAAGGGGCGTCACCGGGTCCAGCGCCAGCGCACGGTCGCAGGAGGCCATCGCGGCGTCCCGAAGATCGAGTTCCACCTGTGCCTGGCAGAGCGCTGCGTAGTGCTCGGCACGGGCAGCGCCCATCTCGATGGCGCGCTCGTAGTCCGCCACCGCCAGCTTGTGCTTGCCGGCGCGGGCGTTCGCCAGGCCGCGACCGAAGAAGGCACGGGCGCTGTCGGGGGCGCGGGCGAGGACGGCGTCGAAGCTGACCACTGCCGCGCGGTAGAAGCCGAGCCCGATCTGCCTGAGGCCGCGCGCGTAGCTCTCGTCCGGTGTCAGCATGCGAAAGACGTCGTCGTATTCGAGGATCGCGATCCTCCGGCCCGCGGGACAGCTTTCGGCCGTCACCTCGGGCGGATGCTCCTCCGCGAGGACGATCTGGTCCTGGGTCCCAAGCGCGCCCCGCAGCCTCACGCCCTTCCCGTCGTACGGCCGCAGGTCCACGACCCCGCCGCGCTCCGTCCGCACTACCTCGTGGAGGTAGACAGTGGGCTTGACTCCTTCGCCGGCGCTGTAGAAGCGACCTCCGTCGACGCACCCGTCGAGGGTCTTGTCGAGCCACTGGAGCGAAGTGGCACTCACCGCCAGCGTCCAGACAGCGAGCAGCACGCCTATGAATCGGCCTTGCGTCTTCATGGCTGCCCCGAGTGTCGGCGCGGGCGCGGCGGAGGTCAATGAGCCCTTCGCATCATGAGCCCTTCACACCATGAGGTATGGACCAGGCAAGTCCGACACTCATGACTCATTGAAGTCAGGTTACGGATCAGCGCATTTCTTCTCCGCCGGCTTCTTCACAGGACACCGCCAAAAGGGGGTCGGCCGAGAATGAGAACGCCGGAGAAGGCGAGAATGAGGCCGACGAAGCGCAGAAGAACCGGACTGTCGCCCCGTTCCGGCCGGTCCGAGAAGAGGGCCTGATAAAGAGCCACGACCCCGATGAGACCGAGCACACCCTCTTGCGTCGCCCACCAGGAGAGTCCCAGGGTGGCGGTGACCACAAGTCTCTCGGCGCGGGTCAGGGCCGCGAATCCCCGGCCGCCATCGAGTTGCCAGATCGGGAGGAGGTTGAACAGATTGAGGAACGCCGCGGAATATCCGATGGCCGCCCATATCGGAGCGGACGTCGCCCAGTAGGCGGCGTAGGCCGCAACGACCGCCCCTAGGCCCCACTCCGGCCCCGCGAGGCCGATCCGCGCATCTTCACCGACGCTCTTCGGATGCTGGTTCATCCGGACGAAGGCTCCAAGTCCCGGGACGAACATCGGCGCCGAGGCAGGTATGCCGAACCGGCGCAGGGCCGCCACATGTCCCATTTCGTGGATGTACATGGCCGCGAGAAAACCAAGGGCGTAGCGCCATCCCCACAGAGTCCAGTACACCCCCCAGGACGCCAGGAAGGAGAACATCGTGCTGCCCTTGGTGAGGCCTGCGCCGAGGAACTTCAGCTTCGAGCCCACGAGCACAAGCACACCCTTGGCCTTCCAGAGGACGAGGGCTATGCCCGTGAGCGCGCCACCCGCCTTCGCCCAACTCGGCAGCGCTCGGGGCGGCTCGACCTTCGCCCGAGCCCCCTCGTTATGTTCGGCGATCCGTTTCTCGATCGCCTCGAGTTGTCGGCTTCCTGGGGGCAAGAGCGGGAGGGCCTGACCCCAGATGCCTCTCTCGGTATCCCGGTCGCCCTTCTCTCGCGCCGCTTCGGCCAGTCCGCCCAGGCGCCTCAGTTCCTCGCCATGAACGAGGCGGTGACAGCGGGGGCAGACAACCGCGGTCGCGCCATACTCGGTCCCGCAGCCAGGACACGGAACGGCGCTCATGAATGAGCGTTGTCGTCGGACGGGGGCGCAGCCACGACCACCGGACGGGCGGCGACTCGAAACGGTCCTTTGACATCGAGAACGCGGCGCACGTTCATGCTCCAGGCTTGGTAGACGGCGAAACCGATGATGAGAATGCCGATGATGTTTTCAAAGCCCATCAGGAACGGCGCGGCGAAGGCGATGGCGTAGAGGATGGCCCCCGCGAGCAGCAGGCCCCCGACCGCTCCCGCGAATGTGATTTCCGGCACGGCGTCGGAAACCTTGGATGCGCTGGCAGGCGCGCTCGCCCCAACCGGAGCCGGTGATGGTGCGGGGTCGCTCTCGCCCGTGGGCGCGCTGGCGGCTTCCGGGGTGGCGGTCGCCGCGGTGGCGGCGGCTGAACCTTCGGCCGTCGACTCCGATGCCGGCTCGACCAGTTCCGCCTTCGAGAGTTCGGCGTAGATCGGCGGAATGTAGGTGGTGACGATGGACGCGTAGGTCACGAACGCAGCGAGCAGTTGATACCCTCGGCCGCCTCTCCCCTCGGCGCCTCTGTGAACGCCCGTGCCCACGAGCCAGCCGACCAGAATCGCGATGAGACCGATCTCCAGGCTGAAGAGCCTGGCCACCGCGTACCAGACGAGAGCGCCCAGAGCGCCTCCGGCCATCCCGAAGACGGTGGCGAGAACAAAACGCTTGAAGCCTCCCTCCGGTCGCTCGAGTCCGGCGAGAGAGGCGCGGCACCGGGCGCAGATCGTGGCTCCGTTGACTTCGAAATAGCGGTCGCGAATCTCGGATGAACACGTGGAACACCTGAGGTCGCCCGCGGGCGCGCCGAAATCGGCCTTTTCGAAATCGAGACTGGTATCGCTGGGCATGCCCCTCTCCCTGTTGGCCGCGATTGTATAGCTCGTTCAAGCGCCTCTCCGCCGGAGATGGCCGGCCTTCTTCACCGCATGGTCGTCACTCCTGCGGGGGGTTGCGCTTGCGCTTCAGTTCGACGGCGCGCTTCTGCATCGCTTGAGCCTCGGCGACAAGCTGCGCCCTGATCGCCGGGTTCGTGGCGACTCTGGCCTTGAGGCGTAACAGCAGCCCCTTGTAAGTCAGCGCCTCGATGTACTCGGCGTCCAACGCGAGCGCCCGGGCGATGGCTTTGAGGCCCTGGTCGGCAAGGCGGCCGACCTCGGCGTCGCTCAGGTCCGGCGTCCTGTAAGCCACATCCCAGTAGCTCGTCGCGACTGTGTAGTGGCCCCGTGGGTCCGTCGGAGAAAGCTCGGCACACCGAGTAACGACCTCAAGGCCCTGAGCGTACTTTGACTGGGTGTCCCAGTTCGGGCGCATGTAGAACGCGGCAAAGGCCTCGCAGGCCTCACGGTTCCCAGGCGCCCCCCGGGTCATTTCGCGGAAGGTCGCTTCAGCCTGCTCCACCCGGCCGACCTTCTCGAGCGTGGTCGCGAGAACGGTCAGCGCGCGCGGATCACCAGGGTTCTCGCGAGCGAACAGTGTGGCTTGCTCAAGCGCTGCCTCTTCCCGGCCCGAGGCGCCGAGCTCGAGTTCAATCAGCGCCTTGCGGGCAGCGGCCCGATAGTCGATGGACTCGACCTTGCCCAGATCCGCCGCCAGCGCCGCGCGGTAACCGGCGATGGCGTGCACGCGATGCTGGATCTGCTGGGCCCGGGCCGCGGCGACAGCCTTCTCGTCCTCCTCTCCCGTGTAGAAGGCAGGCGGGTCAAGCATGTGCTCGTGGGTCCGCGCGAGAAGGTAGTGAGCCAGGGCCAGCTTCGGCTCGAGTTCGACGGCCCGCTGATAGGCCGTGAGCGCCTTCTCGAAGTCCGCGCTCTCGAAGTGTGCGTTGCCTTCGCTGATGGCACGACTCGCCGGTGTGGGAGCGTCGGAGACGAGCAGCGCCGCGGACACGACAAGCGCTTGGATTGCTATCAGCATGGGGCATTGTAGGTGTTCGCTGGGCAGATCGGTCATATCCTCACGCGGAGGAACAGTGAATCGTGTTGACTCTCACATTGACCTCCATATCGATGACGCTCGCGGACATGGCGCGCTTCACAACCTCGCGCAACTCCGGAAAGGTCAGGAGTTAGGTACGAGGCTCGTCAGCGGACTGGGCGGGATCCAGGAGCGAGCGGATTGATGTGCCGGAGCCCCGGGAAGCGAGCGAAGTCGCGATCCGTCGAGCACACCGTCGCTCCTCGTTCGATCGCGAGTGCCGCGAGGTGCGCATCGGAGGTGAGGTTCCCCGCCGTGCCCGCGGCCTTGAGCAGATTCCGGAATACCGGCCAGTGCCGCTCGCCCGGAACCACGATTTCCACCGAGGGTAGATCCAGCCATTCCCCGACGAACTCGAGGGCCGCTTCGGCCGACATCGGGTTTCTCAGAATGCCGGGCCTTGTGGTCAACCTGAGAAACGCCATGATCACACCCCAGGTGAGCCCCACCGTGGCCGGGCCGGAAAAGGCGCCTTCGACCCATTTGCGAGCTTCCCTGTGCTGAGGAGAGTCGCGGTCGATCGCGTAGATCAGGAGATTCGCGTCGACGATCATCATGGCCGAAGGCTCACTTGCGCAGTTCGAGCTTTCTCGCCTGGGCCTCGTCCTCCAGCGCATCGGCGAGGCGCAGCGACCGGTCGAGATCGATGCCCGGGGCCACCCCGCCCAGGGACACCGGCTTCAGCCGATAGGTTTGTGCGGGCCTCGACTTCTCTGCCTGGAGTCCAAGACGGATCACCTCGTTGACGTTGCGGCGGAAAGGCTGTCCGGTTCGTTTGGCCCTGCGTTTGAGAGCCTCGGCCACGTCGGGCTCAAGAGTCATCGTGGTGCGGATCACAAGAGCATCTTAGCATCACGTGTGGCGCGCTCAGTCGGCGCGCAGCGCCGAGGCGGGGTCGACGCGCGTAGCCCGTCGCGAGGGCCCTAACGCCGAAAGCACTCCGGCGCCGAAGAGAAGAAGCGCGCTCCAGGCAAGCGTCGTCGGGTCGAGAGGCGACACGCCGAACAGAAGCGATCGAAAACCGGCCGAAAGGGGCCACAACATCAGTCCGCCCACGAGCATCCCGCCAAGGATGAGCCGGGCTGAGTGACCGATGACCTCCCGCAGCACGATGCCAGGCCGCGCGCCGAGGGCCATCCGCAGCCCGATGTCGCGGGTCGACTGCGACACTGAATAGTCGACGATCCCCCAGATGCCCAGGGCCGAGAGAAGAACGGCGATGAGCGCCATCGCGCCGAAGAGGCGGGTGGCTNNGCTCCCGATTCAATGTTCCTTCGACCAGGGCCTCCATTGTGATGATTCGTTGCGCGGGCTGCCCGGGGTCGACATCGATGAGAGCTTGCCTGGCCGAGGCGATCAGATGGGTGGGATCGAGGCCGCTCTCCACCACGAAGAAGAGCGCCGGGTAGGCGTTTTGCCGGTAGGGGATGAACACCTCGGGACGCGGCTCGCGCCTCAGGCCATGCCGGGTGTCGTTCACGACGCCCACGATCTCGTAGGGATAAGCCCCGCCGAGGTAGTCGAGAATGATCTGCTTCCCCACCGGGTCCTCGCCGGGCCACGTGAGGCGCGCGAGACGTTCGTTGATCATGACCACCGGACGGCCCGTGGGCCCGTCCTGGTCCTCGATCCCGCGGCCGGCGTTCACCCGCATGCCCATCGAGGCGACGTACCCGGGCAGGACCATGCGGATATCGACAGGGGTCGGCGCTCCCTCGGGCCGCGACCGATCGGCGCGCCAGTAGGGGCGGTTGAAATTGGTGCCTCCCTCGGCCATTGGCAGGACAGTGGTGGCGCTTACGTTCGAGACTCCTGGAATCGCGGCCAAACGCTCGGTCAGCCGGTCGAAGTAGGCGATGCGTCTCTCGCTGGTGTTGTACTTCCTGGTGTTGAGCGACACGTGCACCATCAGCCGGTCCGCGGTTTGGAATCCCGGATCCACGGCGCGGAGCGACCAGACGCTTTGCACGAGAAGCGAAGCGCCCGTGACCAGCACGAGAGCGATCGCGACCTGCCCCGCCACCAGCCATCGGCGGGCGCCGAGGCGCAGGGAATTGGCCCCTCTCGCGCCCCGGAAGACGCTGGCCGCACCCACCGCCGCGGTGCGCATCGCGGGCAGGAGACCGGCGCACACGCCGGACACCATCGTGATCAGCAGGGCGAATGCGAGCACGCGGCCATCGACACGCAACTGATCGAGGGCCACGATGGAGCGCGGGACGAGGACGGCAAGATCCTTGACGAGAAGCGTCGCCACCACGACGCCCAGCACGCCGCCGAGCGCGAAGAGCAGGAGCGATTCGGTCAGGAGTTGCCGCATCAGCCGGGGACGGCTCCCGCCAAGCGCCAGCCGAACCGCCATCTCCCGCTCGCGAACGACGCCGCGCGCGATCTGCAGATTGGCGACGTTGGCGGAGGTGAGAAGAAGGACCAGAAGCACCGCGGCGAGCAGGGCGAGCAGGGTTGCTCGCGCGTCTCCTGTGAGTTGGTCCCGCAAGGGTTTCATCGCGACGCCCCAGCCCGCATTCGTATCCGGATGTCGCGCCGCCATGGTCGACGCCAGCGCGGACATGCGGGCCGCGGCCGCATCGAGCGACACGCCCTCGCGCAACCGCGCGTTCACCTTCACGAAGCGCCAGTCGCGCGGCACGGCCTTGAGGCGCGCGTAGGTCCGCGCCATGTCCCAGGGGAGCCACAGTTCGACGTCCGCGTTCGTGTGCGCGAACGCAGCCGGCATCACGCCGATCACCTGACGCTGCGCCCCGTCCAGGGAGATCGTGCGACCAAGCGCTTCGGCCGAACCGCCGAAGCGGCGCTTCCAGAATCGGTCGCTCACCACCACCGGCCCCGGGGCCTGCTGGTTGGCGGTTTCGGACAGACCGCCCGCGATCTCTTCGGGAGTGAACACGCGTCCAAGCGCGGGACCAACGCCGAAGACGCCGAAGAAGTCCGCCGTGACCTGGGAGCCCACCACGACCTCCGCGTCCTGCTCCTCGGTAACCACCACGCTCCGCGAGTAGAAAGCAGCGAGGCCCGAGAAGACGTCCGTGGCTTCGCGCCAATCGAGAATGTTCCCGGGCGATGCCCCGGCGCCTCGGATCCCCTTCTCGATGTTCTCCTCGGATATAGCCACGATCCGGCCGGCCGCGGGGAACGGGAGAGACCGGTTCAGGGTGGCGTCGGTCAGGGTGAAGACCGCGATGTTGACGCCGATGCCGAGGGTCAGCGAAAGCAGGACGGCCGCGGTAAAGCCCGGGCTTCTTCGCAGACCCCTGAGCCCGTAGGTCACGTCCTGGATGATCTCTTCGAAACGCGCTCCTCCCCAGGTGTCGCGGGTCCGTTCGCGAACCACGTGCTCGTTCCCGAACTCGCGGCGCGCCCGGCTCATCGCCTCGGCCGGCGTGGCGCCCTGCTCCTCGTAGGCCCGCGCGGCCAGCGCGATATGAGCCCGCAGTTCCTCGTCGAGTTCATCGTTCCGGCGCTTGGTTCTCAAGGGCCACAGTCTCACGCGACACCTCCGGGTTTGATGGGCTGGAGCACTCCTAGAATCGCCGCGGACAGCGTCTCCCACCTCGACTTCTCGGCAACGAGCTGCTTCCGGCCCGCGGGCGTGAGGCGATACACGCGCGTGCGCTGGTTGTTCACCGACATTTCCCACGACGCTTTCACGAAGCCCTGCTTCTCGAGACGATGCAGGGCCGGATAAAGCGAGCCAGTCTCCACCTGCAGCACTTCGTTCGAACTCGCCCGGATCGCGGTGCTGATCGAGTAGCCGTGCTGCGGTCCCCATTGCAGGGTCTGCAGGATCAGAAGATCGAGGGTGCCCTGCAGCAGGTCGACGCGGTTCGACGTGGGATTCACCTTGGCCATGTAGGCAACCTACACCCATGGCCGTAGATTGTCTACACCTATCGAACATGACGCGGGGGCGGGGCGACCCGCGCGAAGGAGGAGGCTGTGATACTGTGACGTTATGCCCAATATCACAGTCACGGTCTCCGAACAGACCTATCGGAGGGCCCGGGTGCGGGCGGCCGAGCTTTCCACCTCGGTGAGTGCGGTGGTGGCCAGGACGCTCGACGAGTTCGCCGCCGCGGGGACAGGGGCGGAAGCACGCAAGCGACGCTTCGAGGAGCTTCGGGCCCGGACCCCGATGCTGCCCGCGGCAGGGCGCCTCTCACGAGAGGATCTGTACTCCAGGCCCGGCAAGCGCCGATGAGATTCATAGACACCAACGTCCTGCTCTACGCCGTCAGCAAGGAGCCGAGCGAGCGTCGCAAGACGCAGATCGCGATCGACCTTCTGGATGCGCCGATCGGAGAGCTGGCGCTCTCGGTTCAGGTCCTGCAGGAGTTCTACGTCCAGGCCACGAGAGTCTCGCGAGCAGACGCCCTGCCGCATCGTCTGGCCGAGGAATACATCGAGCACTGGCAGGCCCTGGCGGTCCAGGACAACACGCTGGACTTGTTCCGCGCGGCCATCGCCTCATCGCATCGATTCAAGATCTCATACTGGGACGCGGCGATCATCGAGGCCGCTCGAATGGCGGGCTGCGACACCGTCCTCTCGGAAGACCTGAACGACGGCCAGTCGTACGGCGGTGTCCGGGTGCGGAACCCCTTCCGGACGGGCGGGAAGCGGAAGGGCTGAGCGAAGCCATCAGCCCGTCCGCTAACGGGAAACGCAGTCCCAAAGGCGAACAGTCCACGGCCGCAATTCACCCGATTCGGCCGCTTGGAGTCTGGCACGGGACTTGGTATGTCAGGAGCGAGAAGAGCCCCCCAATGATGCTGAGGAACCAATAATGCTCCACGAACTCGGGAAGGCGGCGCGGTCCTGGATTCGAACGCCGCGGCTCACCCTTGCGATCGTCGCCTGCATCGCGGTATCGATCGGCGGCGCGTCCACTGTGCTGACCTTCGTCTACAGCCTGCTGTGGCGGCCCCTTCCCTTCCCCGAGGCCTCTCGACTGGTGCTCTTCCAGCCGAAGAACCTCGACCGCAGCCCCGGCGCACGGCCGTACCTTTCCTACCCCGACTTCGCCGACCTTCGCGCCGCCACGACCTCCTTCGAGAAGCTCGAAGCCGCCACGGTGTCGCGCCTTGTCGTGATCACGGGCAACGGAGCCGAGAGACTTCGCGGCGAAGCGGTCACTCCCGGCTACTTCGAACTGCTCGGCCTGAAGCCGCAGCGCGGACGGACGTTTACCGCGGAAGAGTACGCAGGCCGGGGCGAACGCGCCATCATCATCTCGAGCCGGCTGTGGCGCACACAGTTCGGCGCGCGTGAGGATCTGGTCGGAGAGCCGGTTCAAACCCGCGTCGGGCCCGCGGTCGTTGTTGGCATTCTCCCCGAGGGAAATCTGGGGGTCGCCGAGAGCGACGGCACCGACTACTGGCTCGCCGAACGTCAGACCAACCATGCGGGGATGCTCACCGAGCGCGCCGATCCGACGACCATGGTCTTCGGCCGGTTGAAATCGGGCGTCACCGCTCAACAGGCCGAGGGCGAGCTCGCGGGTCTGCTGACAGCGATCGCCAAGGCTCATCCCCCGGCGAACCGCGACCTCGGAGGCACCCTCCTTCACTTCGGCGAGAAATGGCGGGCCGACCTGCGGCCGGGTCTCATCACCATGCTCGTCGCCTCGCTGTTCCTGCTCGCCATCGGATGCGGCAACGTCGCCATCCTTCTTCTCGCTCGGCTCGTCACCCGCGAGCGAGAGCTTGCGGTTCGTTTGTCCGTGGGCGCGACCCGGCGCGATCTGGTGAAACTCATGAGTGCCGAGGGCGGCCTGCTCGCGCTTGCCGGCGGAATTGCAGGCATCGCATTGTCGGCCTGGCTCGGCGACCTGTTTCGCAACGTCGGAGGCCTGGCCCTCCCCCTCCATCTCCCGGTCGCGTTTGGAGCCGGTCCTCTGATGCTTTGCGTCGCCGTCGTCCTGATCACGGGCCTCGCCTTCAGCCTGCTACCCGCGGCCGTCGCCACCCGCATCAATTCGTCCGCCGCACTTCGATCCGGAGGACGGAGTGTCGCTTCCGGCGCGCTTCAAGGACGCGGAGGCCGGATGCTCGTCATCGGCCAGACCGCGCTCGCGGTCGCGCTGCTCGCGGGCGCGGCGCTCTTCATCCGAAGTTACGAGAAGCTGCGCTTCCTCGACGTCGGGTACCGAACCGAAAACCTCCTTCGGTATCAGGTTTCGCTCCAGCGAGAGAACTACACGACGCCCGAAGCCATCGACGCCTTCTACCGGCAACTGACCATTGACCTGCGCGCCATACCCGGAGTGCGCCACACGGGGTACCTGGGCCCAACCCTGCCGCCATGGGACGCGAACCAGATAGACATCAGGCTCAAGGGTCAGAATTTTCCGACTCCCGATGGCGCCCTCAACATCAATCAACACCTGGCGACCAACGATGTCTTCTCGATCCTCGGGGTACCGCTCCGGGAGGGCCGCCTCTTCGGGCCCGAAGACCGTCGGGGCGGGCGGGCGGTTGGCCTGGTGAGCGAAACCTTGGCCCGTGCGATTGCTCCAACCGGCTCGGCGATCGGCCGTGTACTGCTCTTCGAAGGCTTCGAAGTGAACGTGGTGGGCGTCGTCGCCGACGCGCGATGGAATGGACAGCGCGATCGCCGCCCGAACGGCCGGAATCTATTCCTGTCTCTCGATCAGTTTCCGCAGCTGTCCGTCGGCGTGCTCTTCGACCCGACCGTCGAGGCCCGGTCTCTCATCGATCCGGTTCGCAAGCTGATCCTGAGCCGCGACCCTGCGGCCGCCCTGCACTGGATCGACACTCTCGACGATGCTCTCGATCAGCAGACAGTGAGCGAAAGGTTCTGGACGTTCCTCGCCGCGGCCTACGCTGCCACCGCGTTCCTCCTCTCGATCCTCGGCCTCTACGGAATCCTCACCCACAGTGTGGTGAGCCGCGCCCGCGAGATCGGCGTGCGTCAGGCACTTGGAGCGACGTCGGCCAATGTCGCGCGCTTCGTCGCCGGCCAGGGACTTCGCCTCGTCGCCATGGGCCTGTTGGTGGGCCTCGCCCTGGTTCTGGCGCTCGGTCGTTTGATCGCCTCGCGCCTGTACGAGACCAGTGCCGCCGACCCGCTCTCCCTCGCTGCCGTCACCGTGATCCTCTTCGTCACCGGCGCCGTCATCGCCTGGCTGCCCGCCCGGCGGGCCGCTTCCATCTCTCCCCTCACGGCTCTTCGTTCGGAGTAGGCAAGAGTTCAAGATGAACAACCTCGGCTATGCGCTGCGCCAACTGGTCAAAGCGCCCCTTCTAACCTCGTCAGCGGTTCTCTCGCTGGCGCTTGCAATCAGCGCGAACACCGCGCTCTTCTCAATCTTCGACCAGCTGATCCTGCGGCCTCACCGGTTCGAGGACCCAAAGACACTGGTCCGCGTCTGGTCGAACAATCCCAAGGTCGGTTTCGCGGCGCCGCAGGTTTCCTTGATGAAGTACGAGCTGATCCGCGACGAGCAGACGGTTTTCGCGCACGCCGCGGGCTCGTCTTTTTCGAGCTTCTCTTTCGCCCGCACCGGTGCCGAGCCCGAACAGGTCATCGGACAGCGCGTCACCGAGGGCTTCTTCCGTGTGCTTGGGGTTGAACCCGTGCGCGGACGCGGCTTCACCGCCGACGAAGACAGGCCGGGGGCGCCGCCGGTCGCGGTGGTCAGTCACGAGTTCTGGCAGACACGCCTCGCCGGTCTCGACACCGCACTCGGTTCACCAATCCGCCTCAATGGCGTCGATCACACCCTCATCGGCATCCTCCCACCCCGGCTCAGTCAGCCCTACGCCAACACCCAGGTCTTCATCACCCATCTCTCTGAGCCGTCGGCCCTGCTTCCGTCCCAGGTCCAGGCGGGTGCGAGTTATCTGCAGATCACGGCACGCCTCAAGGATGGCGTGAGTTTCGAGGACGCGAACAAGGAAGTCGTCATGCTCGGCAAGCGCTACGAAACGGCGCACGCGAGCCGGATGGACGCCCAGACGCCGAACGAGCTGCGTACCCTCACCGAAGAACTCGCGGGCAACCTGCGTCCCACCCTTCGTCTGCTTCTCGCCGCGGTGGCCGCGGTTCTGCTGATCGCCTGCACAAATGTCTCGAACCTGTTCCTCGCCAGTCTCTCCTCGCGGAGCAAGGAGATCGCGGTCCGCCTGTCGATGGGCGCCGAGCGAAGCCATCTCGTGCGGCAGTTCCTGCTCGAGAGCCTCCTCTTTTCGGTGATCGCGACGGTCGTCGGCGCCTTCCTTGGTCGTCTGGCGCTTTCCGCGATCGCGCAGGCCGCCGTCAACCAGCTTCCGCCCAACACCACATTCGCTTTCAACAGTCTGACCTTCGCCTTCATGGCCACCATCTGCGTATTGAGCGCGGTGATCGTGGGCCTCGTCCCGGCGCTTCAGGCCTCGAAGGTGGGTCTTGCCGATGTGCTGAAGGACGCCGCGCGCGGCGCCCCCGGCGGAACGAAGGGAACACGCTTCCGCTCCGGCCTCGTGGTGGTCCAGGTCGCGATGTCGGTGATCCTCCTCGTGGGCTCGGCCCTGCTCCTTGTGAGCTTCTACAAACTTCAGAGCACGCCTGCCGGCCTCACCACCTATGGTGTCGCGGCTGCGTTCGTGAGCGCGCCGGTCGAGCGATACAAGACGCCGGCCGAGCAGGCGGAGTTTTACCGGCAGGTGATCGATCGGCTGAAGAGCGTGCCCCAGGTGAAGGAGGCTGCCGTGGTCTTCGGCCTGCCCCTCAACGGTTCACCGATTGCACCGTACACGGTGTTCGGAAGCCAGGTTCTGCCTCTCGCCGAACGTCCGCTTGCCAATCTCCACATCGTGGGCGACGACACATTCAAGGTGTTGGGTATCCCGCTGCGCGAAGGCCGCTTCATGAACGCCCAGGACCGAGAAGGCGCACCCGCCGTGTGCCTGATCAACGAGTCCTTCGCGAAACGCATCTTCCCGAACGGGTCGGCAGTCGGCCAGACGTTGCTCCGCGGCCGCGACGCGGAGGTGCATGTCCAGATCATCGGCGTGGTGGCCGACGTGAAGTCGAACGGGCTCGGAGCGCCCCCGCCGGACGCGATCTATTACAGCTTCACACAAATGGGCAAACCCGCGGCGAATATCGTGGCGAAGGTCGACGGTGATCCGAACACGCTGCAACCTCTCATGCGAACCGCGGTGGCCCAGGTCGACGCCAATCAGCCCATTTCCTTCTTCCAGACCATGGACAACATCCTCCAGCAGACGACCGGCTTCCAGAAACTGCTGGCCGGGCTCGTGGCGACCTTCGCTTCGGTGGCCCTGATCCTCACCGCGGTTGGCCTCTACAGCGTGATCGCATATTCGGTGAGCCAACGTACCAGCGAGATCGGGATCCGGATGGCCATGGGCGCGCAGCCCGGCCAGATCGTCTCTCAGGTGCTCTCGGGCGGGATGAAGCTCGTGGTCATCGGACTGGCCGTGGGCCTGGCCGGAGCGGCGGGCTCAGCTCACTTGATGACCTCGCTGCTCTTCTCGATCACCCCGGTCCACCCACCTCTTTACATCGCCGTCACCGCTCTCTTTTCGACGATCGCCGCCCTCGCCTGCCTCGTCCCGGCGAGGCGCGCCGCGCGGATCGACCCGCTGCGCGCGCTCCGCGCCAACTGACTCCTACAGCGCACGTTCGCCGTGGACGTGGCCCGAGGCCAGCCTTCGCGCTCGCCCGCTACCTGGCCGCGGCGGGCGAGTTGACCGAAGTGCCCGGACGCTCGCCGCCTCGCGCTCCGCCCTACTGGAAGAGCCAAGTGCTTAGGCGACAGGCGCTCGGTGACCAGGACGACGGCGGAGACCACCACGACAGAGACAACGAGGCAGCGTAGCGAGCGGACGGGAGCCCTGAATTCCGCCGCGGTTGCGGAGCCTCGCGCAACTGCGGGAATCTTCGCGCTCCGCAGCCCCTTGGGGGCGGCATCAGCCGCGCCCGCCTGCTCCCGAACTACCCCTCCCCGACGCCCACCCCGCACCGCGGCCGCGCGACTTCACTGGCACACCGCTCTCGTTTCGCTTACGCGCCAGCGTGGACGCAACTGCTAGACTCGCTGCCCTACCGGACTGTTCTACCTGCCGACACAATGTCACTTCAAAGTCCGAAACCGCTTCCCGACCCGATCAAGGAAAACCTGGCCAAACTCCGGACATGTGTGCTGCTGACGGTGTTGTTGCTGATCCCGGGAATTCTGTGGGTGCGCTACTCGGTGCAGTTGTATCAGCTGGATTCGGCGTCTCTGCGTTTCTTGCCAGTGCCTGGCTCCGTCGTGAGTCAAGGCCCCGTCCGCGGTTCGAGTACCAAAGGTCAATTGCGGCAGCTAGTGACCTACCAGTACTCGGTTGCAGGTCGGTCCCACCAGGATAGCTCGCACGTAGGCGGGAAGTACGAGAGCGATTTCGCCAGCTACCGCGCCGGCGCCGCTGTCACGGTCTTCCACGATCCCGATCGGCCGGCCATTTCTCAGCTCAAACCGCCCGGTATTGGTTACGGGGACGTCGTGCTCTGGGGCGGGCTGGGACTGGTCTTTTCGGTGTTCGGCTGTGCAGGCGGCTACGGTTTTGTGATTTGCCTAACCGAGCGTCGCAAACTCCTTGCAGCAGGCCAGACTGACGCTGCGGGCTGAAGCGCCGGCTCGCCACACTGCTCGGTTGCCTGCGCAATCATGTCCTCCGGCAGACCTTGGCCGATCAACTTGTCCGGGTGATATTGGCTCATCAGCTTTCGATAGGCACGCTTGATCTCTTGATCGGACTGTTCTTTTGTGACTCCGAGGGCCTTATAGGCGTCATCCAGCGCGGCGGCCGGATTGGCTTGCCCCCCTGAGGTTCGGACTATCGCCCCTAATCCCCAAAAACGCCGGGTGTGATACTGTGACTCCGTGCCCAATATCACAGTGACCGTTTCCGAACAGACCTACCGAAGAGCCAGGGTGCGGGCGGCGGAGCTTTCCACCTCGGTGAGTGCGGTGGTCGCGAAGACGCTTGACGAGTTCGCGGCCGCGGGAACAGGGGCGGAAGCGCGCCAACGGCGCTTCGAGGAGCTTCGGGCCCGGACCCCGGTGCTTCCCGCGGCAGGGCGACTCTCGCGAGATGAGCTGTACTCGAGGCCGGGCAAACGCCGATGAGGTTCATCGACACCAACATCCTCCTCTACGCCATCAGCAAGGATCCAGCCGAGCGCCGCAAGACCGATATCGCGATCGAACTCCTGGATGCTCCGATCGGAGAACTGGCGCTCTCGGTTCAGGTCCTCCAGGAGTTCTACGTCCAGGCCACGAGAGTTTCGCGCGCGGGCGCCCTGCCCCATCGCCTGGCCGAGGAGTACATCGAACACTGGCAGGCCCTCGAGGTCCGGGACAACACCCTGGATCTGTTCCGAGCGAGCATCGCCTCATCGCAGCGTTTCAAGGTCTCATACTGGGACGCGGCCATCATCGAGGCCGCCCGAATGGCGGGCTGCGACACCGTCCTCTCGGAGGACCTCAGTGACGGCCAGTCTTACGCCGGTGTCCGCGTGCGGAATCCGTTTCGAGTAGGCGGGAAGCGGAGCTAGTTCAAGGGACAACGAGGTATTAGCGAGTTTTCACCCCAAAGATGCTCCTCAAGTACCTTACCTTCAGCCTGGCAATCTCCACCGCCTCCTGGATGGTGGGCATCATCGGCAACGCACTTCTGATACGCACGGCCTCCTACGGCCGCTACCTCTCCCACCTCAACTTCCTCCCCAGCAACAAGGTCAACAGATTGATCGGCCTTGGCGCTTTCAAGTGGGTGGTGAAGTACACGGCCTTCAGGTTCTTCAACCCCGGTTTGAAAGTGAGCAGCCGGCCAGACCTCGCGGAACTGATGCATCTGCGGAAGGAGATGACCGCCGCCGAAGTCGGACACCTGGTCGCATTCGTCTTTGTCGTCATCTTTGCCGTGGTCAAATCCATCCAGCTGGATCTCGTATTCGGTCTTGTGATCATGCTGGTGAACGTGCTGATGAACCTCTACCCCTCCCTGCTCCAGCAGGAGAACAAACGGCGGATGGATCCGTTGATCCAGCGGCTGAGCGCTCGGACGCAGGGCGGAAGGTCCGTGCCCGTATCTCCGGAGTCATAACTTCGATGCCTATCGCCTCTTCAACGGGGCTTTGGGCGCGACCAACAAGCGGCTTAAGGCGTTGCCAATTGACGTGACGTTTCATTCCCCCCGCCGAGGCGGAAGGAGACGACCTACGCCACCGCCATCTTCGCGGGCATGGTGTTTCCATCCACTCCCCCCGCCGAGGCGGAGGGAGACGAGGCGGTTTGACTTCCAGGTCTTGAAGTACCTGTTTCAATCCACTCCCCCCGCCGAGGCGGAGGGAGACAGACCGGATCCGCGACCCTCAGCGTGTCCGTCGGGTTTCAATCCACTCCCCCCGCCGAGGCGGAGGGAGACGCGGAACGCTCCGCCGTGGGCGTCGGTGCGGGTGTTTCAATCCACTCCCCCCGCCGAGGCGGAGGGAGACCGCGAGGTCCGCCTCGGACACCGACAGGAACGTGTTTCAATCCACTCCCCCGCCGAGGCGGAGGGAGACTACCTCGATCTGACGCTTCAGGCGGGCGCTAGGGTTTCAACCACTCCCCCCGCCGAGGCGGAGGGAGACATCACCCTGGTAGGAGGCGCCATCGCCCGGCCGTCCTTGTTTCAATCCACTCCCCCCGCCGAGGCGGAGGGAGACCCGGCCGCGGCTCTTCACATCGGGCCTCACGCGGGTGGTTTCAATCCACTCCCCCGGCCGAGGGAGACGCTCACGCGTGCGCGTAACTCAGGGGGTGAAGGTGTTTCAATCCACTCCCCCCGCCGAGGCGGAGGGAGACGATACTGGGACAAGGCCGGGACGCAGGGCGGCGGGTTTCAATCCACTCCCCCCGCCGAGGCGGAGGGAGACGCCCGTGCCGGCGGCAAGCAAGCGCTCCACGGCTTCGTGTTTCAATCCACTCCCCCCGCCGAGGCGGAGGGAGACCCAAGGGCATCACCACCACCACGGCGGTTGTCGAGGAGTTTCAATCCACTCCCCCCGCCGAGGCGGAGGGAGACGTCCGTGGCCGCGATCTCCGATTCCCCGACGGGGTTCGTGTTTCAATCCACTCCCCCCGCCGAGGCGGAGGGAGACGTCCACCACGTAGTGAGTGAGGTCGGAGAAGGCGAGTTTCAATCCACTCCCCCCGCCGAGGCGGAGGGAGACCTCGTGCTCCCGCGGTCGGTGATGCAATCTGCGTCGGTTTCAATCCACTCCCCCCGCCGAGGCGGAGGGAGACTGCCGTACCGCTGGTTGGTTTCGTTGTCGTTCCAGTTTCAATCCACTCCCCCCGCCGAGGCGGAGGGAGACGCTCCCAGGGCGGGAAGGCCGGCGTGGGCGCCGCGTTTCAATCCACTCCCCCCGCCGAGGCGGAGGGAGACCTGCTGGCGGCATATCAATGCCCTCCGATCTGGATCATGTTTCAATCCACTCCCCCCGCCGAGGCGGAGGGAGACATCGGGACACTCGACAGGACCGGCCTCGGGCCACTTGTTTCAATCCACTCCCCCCGCCGAGGCGGAGGGAGACCGGACGCGGACCCGACGAAGGCCGCGAAGTGGAGGCTGTTTCAATCCACTCCCCCCGCCGAGGCGGAGGGAGACCACTCTCCGACATCGTGGAGTACGAGGACGAGGACGAGTTTCAATCCACTCCCCCCGCCGAGGCGGAGGGAGACGAGAGCCACGAGCCCGTCATGTAGTCCCCAAGGACGTTTCAATCCACTCCCCCCGCCGAGGCGGAGGGAGACGCGCGATTCGGCGGCCGGTGACGGGGTGTTCCGCAAGTTTCAATCCACTCCCCCCGCCGAGGCGGAGGGAGACGCTCAGTTCCGCGCGTCGATTGCCGATCCCGCGGTGTTTCAATCCACTCCCCCCGCCGAGGCGGAGGGAGACTGAGCTCAGTCGCGGAGCACGTGTGGGGCTTCGTGTTTCAATCCACTCCCCCCGCCGAGGCGGAGGGAGACAAGCGATGGACGCTCACGCGGCCACCTTCGCGGTGTTTCAATCCACTCCCCCCGCCGAGGCGGAGGGAGACTCGGGGCGGACTCGTTGGCCAAACTCTGCATCGGCCTGGTTTCAATCCACTCCCCCCGCCGAGGCGGAGGGAGACGAGATCTCCCCATCAAGTTCGATCGCCCGGCTGGACCGTTTCAATCCACTCCCCCCGCCGAGGCGGAGGGAGACCCGGCCGCGCCTGGAGCTACCGCTACTCGCTCCACGGGTTTCAATCCACTCCCCCCGCCGAGGCGGAGGGAGACGTGATCTCCGAATGCTCGCGGCCCTTCGTGGTCGTTTCAATCCACTCCCCCCGCCGAGGCGGAGGGAGACTGACGGACCAAGCCGCGACGGAAGTGATCGCGGAGTTTCAATCCACTCCCCCCGCCGAGGCGGAGGGAGACTCGGGTGGCCGAGCGCGACGCTGAGTCGCTGAAGTTTCAATCCACTCCCCCCGCCGAGGCGGAGGGAGACCCGCGAGCGAGGATTGGGCGATGTTGGACCCCCTGATGTTTCAATCCACTCCCCCCGCCGAGGCGGAGGGAGACGGAAGTTGCGCCGCGATGGGCATAGGCGTACAGCGTTTCAATCCACTCCCCCCGCCGAGGCGGAGGGAGACGTCCGTTCATCACCACACTCCGAGGGCCATATGAGTTTCAATCCACTCCCCCCGCCGAGGCGGAGGGAGACGGCCACGCGGTATGCGAGCTGGAGGCCGGGGTTCGAGTTTCAATCCACTCCCCCCGCCGAGGCGGAGGGAGACATGCGTGAGGGTGCCGCTCCACCAGCACGAATACGTTTCAATCCACTCCCCCCGCCGAGGCGGAGGGAGACGCGCCTTCTCGGAGGCTAACCCCGGGATCAAAGTGTTTCAATCCACTCCCCCCGCCGAGGCGGAGGGAGACATCCTGGCCGGCCGGGGTGCGGGCATCGTCGTCACGTTTCAATCCACTCCCCCCGCCGAGGCGGAGGGAGACACCCGGCCTTGCAAGGCCGGTTTCGACAAGAGTTTAGCGGGCGGTTTTCGCGAACCCTGCGACTGATCGCCGCCTTGCGCCGACGAAATAGGCCACCAACTCGGCCAACCTCCGTTCCCAGCGCGACTTCCGCCCAGCCGCGAAAGGGCGGGCGTTCTCGGCCCACGCAACGTTCGCGGCTCACACCAGGAGCACTCCCTGCGGGTCCGACGTCGCCTTCGCCCCATGGTGCTCGATCCGCCTTGCCGACTCCTCGCCAAGGTTGTAGAAGCGCAGGCTGTCCTTCTTAACGTCGATCAACGTCAACAACCTCGCCCGAAGCCGGACCCATTGCTCTTCGCTCACTGTGCACTCGAAAACGGAGAACTGAACTCGCTGGCCGAAATCCAGGCATGCCCGGCCAACCTTCCGCAGGCGGACCTTCCCCTCCTTTGTCGTCGTCTCGACGTCGTAGCTCACCACGATCACCAGCGCCATTTCACCCTCAACTCATGATGTAGGGCGCGTACTCGGGTGCGTCCCCCCGCAGCACGCGCGCCAGAATCCTCGCCTGAACGTGAGGGATCACGCCGAGCGCAACTCTCTCTTCGGTCAGGGGATGCTGCACCACTTCCTTGCGCCGCTCTTGCCAGTGAACCAGCACTGTTTTCCGCGCCTCGCTTTTCAAGCGAACCGCTCCTGACCCATCCCGCTCGAAATCGCGGTCAGAAATCTGGTCACGGTTGAGAAGCGCGAGAACTGCCCGATCGGCGAAGGGTGCGCGAAACTCCTCCATGAGATCCAGGCCCAGCGACGGCCGGCCAGGACGGTCCTCGTGCAGAAAGCCAACAGCCGGGTCGAGACCTGTGGCCAGGAGCGCCGAGCAGACGTCGTTCAACAAGACCGCGTAGAGAAAGGACAGGAGAGCGTTCACCGGGTCTTTTGGGGGACGTCGTTGGCGCTTCTGAAAGCTCAGGCCGTTGTCCGGATGCCGGAGCATGGATGCGAAGGCCTCGAAGTAGACACTCGCCCCCTGCCCCTCACATCCACGAAGGACATCGATGTCAGCTGCCTTCCGGGCGGCCGCGAGCGCCCGGGCAAGCCCGCTCGACGCCTTCCGCAAGGCTGTTGACTGTGGCTCATCGGCGTCACGCGCCGATCTCATCACCATCCGTCGCTGGTTGGACAGCTTCCCAAGCACCACGCCACGCGCGACCTTCAGCGACAGTTCAGACGAGGCGGCGGCCGTGTACTGTGCCTTTCGAAGAAGCGAGCCACCCTGCCACCGTCCTTCGACACGGCCCAGAAACTTGCCCCCTTCGGTCAGGAACGACACCTGGATCCCGCGCTCGGCCAACCCGCCTAGTGCACCGATGCTCGCGAAGGTGCCGCCGAACAGGACGACGCTCCCCACATGGTGAAGCGGAACGCGCACACGCTCTTCTTGCTCAACCTTCACGACCAGGTTCTCGTGATCTTTCGCAAGGTACGCGCCAGGCAGGGTCACGAACAGAGTGTTCAGAGGCTCGCTAAGAATCATCGTCGCTCCAGGCTGCGGCGAGGTATCCGGCTACCCGCGTGGGCTTCTCAAACACCGCCGGCAAACAGAGTTCCTTGAGTGAGCACGACTTGCAGCGCGCGTCGAATCGAGGCGGCGGCACGGCGGCTGTCCGGAAGATTTCGTGGAAACGGTTGGCCGCTGTGATCGTGGCTTCGCGCAGGGTCCCAGTCAGGGGGACCGTCAACCGCCGTCGTGAGTTGATGTAGTAAAGCTCGCCGGTCTCGATGGCCACGTCGCGCATCTCCTCCAGCGCCATGGCCTGGGCGCAGAGTTGGATGCAATCCGCGCGGAGGCTCTTCCGCTTCGCTCGTTTGGACTCGACGGGCTGCACCCTGGTCGCCCCACCATCGTTCCAGGTCTCGACCCGGTCCGCCCTGCCCACCAAGCCGAGGCGTTCGGATCTCAACCAGACATCGGTTTCGACCCGAACGCCATCCCGCAGCCGACCACTTGGCGTGTCCACGGAATCGTGAAGCACACGGCCCTCGCTGGTGAAGACGTTCTCTTCGAAGACGCGTTCGACGTGGATGAGCGCAGCCTGCCGTTCACAGAAGACGAGATGCTGAATGCCGGAAAGCGGCAGGAAGTCGTCTTCGTGCACGGCAGAGGTGATCAGAAGCCGTCAATCACCTGTGGTTCAAGTCCGGCGAGATCCTTGCGGGCAATATTCCCGTCCGGGCCCACCGTGATTGAGCCATGCACCTTCGCCGAGGAATACTGGCCCGCCTTGCTGTTGTGCTTCCACCAGAGGACCTTCAGCACCTCCATGCTTCCGTCCGGCCGAGCCGAGGATGCATCGTTCTCAAAGAGCTTCGGCAGAAGCCCCTTGACCACCTCGGCATCTTCGTCGGAGAACCCTGTCCGCTCCGCAAGCTGAGGGTTCATGCTTCCGAAGGTCACGTAGATGCCCTGATCAACGCGGTGCTTCATTCCCATCGTGTCGGAGGCGCGCTTGGAGCCATCTCCTTCGCCGCTCACACTCTTCGTGATTTGCGTGCTCGAGATGCTTACGGGCTCGACGCTAAACGCCGACTGAATCGTGACCGGTCCCCTGATTCCGATGGAAACGCCGGCGTCACCCTCGCTACTGGCGGCCTCGTCCCCCTTGGCCTTCTTCCCCTTCTTTGTTCCGGCATATGCGAAGAGCTGGCCGAAGGCGCGCACGTCAAACCACTCCTTTGTCGCCTTGGCGACAACGTCCGCCTGAGAGAGCTTCGCGCCCACGAGCCCGGCAGACTCGGCTCGCGCTCGAAGACTCGGTGCGTCGTCGATCTTCCGATCGTCGGACTGCACGAAGATCTTGTGGCTGTTCTCTTGCAGGCGATCCCTCAGTTTTCGCTTGAGGCAGACGTCCGTAATTTCTCCGAGGCCCCCGTAGTCGGTGCGAGGGCGGTTGCCGTTGAGCGGGTCCCCGTTGGGGTTGGCATTCTTCACCCGGATCACCACGGCGAAGTCGATCTTGTTCTTGAGGCTGGTCATGAGCGTTGTTCCCTCAGTTCGGGGTCAGTTCTTGGTGGTGGGTTGGGGTGGAACGGGTTCGGGGCCGGCGGTCGCTCCCTCAGCGTCGGGTGGCTGCAAATCGCGGCGCTGGCAGTGATAGCCCAGCAAAAACTCACCCGTCAGGGGAGCGTCCTTACGGAAGTCATCGCCCTTGAAGAGGCCCATGACGCCATCCAGCGACTGCTCCATGTGATGAAGAAAGGCGCCGCGGTTTGTTTTGAGGCGAGCTCGGTAGGGGACAAGGGAGAGCTCGATGGTTCGCCATGTCGAGAAGGGCCTGTCCGCAAACCGTTGCATGAGCCGGGCCGCCGCGGTCTCGCGAGTCTTCTCATCGGCGATCCACAAGGCTCGGCCTTCGATGTGGTCGGCGATCGCCAGGAGGCGACCATAGAGATAGTCTCGACTTGTTCTTTCTGATTCCAGGCTCATTTGGTAATCCTCATCTGAATGTTGTTTCCGATAGAGCGCGCAGGCCACGCCCAGGCACTTCTCAAACTCCCACCTCTCAAGGCCCACACGATTGCTGGCTCGCCGCACCAGTGACTTCACGAGGTCAGCGGGAACTGGCAGGCCATCCACAACGCAAGGCAGGAGTCGTTCGACCACGGCCTTGCGGTGCTTGGCATCGATCCTTTGCCCGAAGGCCGCCTCCGCTATGTCTCTCGGAGCCGGGGCGCCAATAAACCGGCGTTCCTTCCCATAGTTCTGGTACCAAGCGGTCGTCGCGTGCCATGACTCAACTCGTGCGAGGAACTCAGAACCCTTGATTTCCCGGTAGTACGTGATGGCCAACCGGCCCGGCGTCGCGGAATCAAGACCCATCACCACTACGTCATCATTGGGATGAAGGCGAGACCCATAGCCTGCAATCGCCTTGCTTAAGCGGATCGCAAACTGCTGCCCAGTGTCGGCGAAGGTCTGCCCCTCGGTGACCCCGAGGAGGCTCCAGGTGTCCGCCAGAGGATCGGGCACGGGCGCACCACTCACCGACCATGCAACGATGACCTGATCTCCGTTTCGAAACGACTGGCGGGCAATCAGCCAGCGCAAGGCGTTGTGCGCCTTTTGTCCCACCGAGAAGGCGATCGACGCAGCTTCCTCGGGGATGGCGAAGCGACCCCGGAAAGTAAACCCGCTGGAGTCGTTCGACGAGATCAGTTTCGCCTTGTCGCCCGCATGGCGCAGCTTCGATGGAAGGGACGTTGCAAGGGCGGCCTCGACGCCTGTGACCATACAAAGACCGCGGGCCGCTTCGAGCGACTCGTAGTACGAAGTCCAGGAGTCGAAGAGGGACGAATCCTTCCACGTCTCGGCTGCCTGGTCCGCACCTTCGACTCGCCAACGGATGAAGGCCGCCTCGGGCGCCTGATCGGCTTGCATCAGGCGGAAGATCGCGGGCGGGTTGGGTTCCGCCTTTGGCCAAGTCTTCAGGAGCTTTCCGTCCGGCCCCAGCGGCAGGATGTGTGCTCGCTCAACGAGGTCAGCGACAACTTGGCCGCCCTTCACATAGGAGTGGATAGCCCGCACCTTAGGGTGCCCTGAACTCGATTCAGCCCAGGCCGCCAAATCGGCCAAGTACCTCCTGTGGGGTTCAGACGGATCGCCCGTAAAGCCGGAGGTCACGTCACCCCCGTAGCGGACGAAATCACCGGCTACGTACTGCAGCTTGTCGCACAGGGGATGGTTAGCCGGGCGCACGCCGGCGCGACTGGCCGAGTCTTCGGTACAGGGAATAAGCGTGGTGCTGTCGGTCTTCTCGACCAGGCTCGCACGCCGAAACATCCCGGCGTCGTCAATCACGATCTCGATCTGCGCCTGCTGCGTGCTGTGGCAAATAGGAGGCAGCGGTTCTGTACCCACACCCTCGTGGCCGGAGCAGGCCTCGTATGTCTCGTAGAGCCTCTGGATCCAGCTCATTGCACACCTGCTTCCTCGACGCCAACCGGGCTGAGATTCGTTCCGATTCCAAACGTCTTGGTCGCCATGGGCCGGACGGTGCGGCGGGCCTCGCAGCTCTCTGGTCGGGGGAACGTCAGTATTCCCCGGCGCAGCGTCGGCCTCCAGAATCTCGCCTCGAGGTCAGGGCGCCCGGTCTCGTCAGGGTAGTCGAAGCCGTGGAACATCATGCCGAAACTGAGCTCAGGCGTGTCGTCGAGGGCCGATGCGCCAGCACCGAACTCGCAGGGCTCGACATACCCCTGGCAGTCGCGGGTGCCGAGAAAGATGTCCTGCCGTCCACCTCGATCAAGCATTCTCCGGGCGATGTTGTGGTGCTTGTGCTCGTCTCGGTCTTTCTCAAGCTCAGGCCGGGCCAGATTCCATTCGAAGTGGGCGCGCACCTGGTACTCGGTGTCGGCGAGGAAGGTGTAGATCGCGAGCGTGTTCCCGCCGCCAAACTCAAGTGGTTTCGTGCCCTTGGTCTGGGTTTGAATCCGCTTCATCACCCGTGCCTCATCGATCACCCAAACGAAGGTTGGCTTCCAGTAGATCGATTTCGCAAGGCCCTTGAGGGCCTCGTAGGTTGGGATGTGATACGAGCACTTCTCACCGCCGATCCGGGTCAGCGGGTCGGTGAAGAGGGCATAGCGGCCCCACACCTTGAACTCGATCGAGTTCCGGGACTTCTCAGACATAAAGCAACTCCTCTGGTGAAACTCGCTCCGTAGAAAGGCCGAACTGGTTGCTGTAGAACGCTGGATCCAGAATCAGGGCCCCGTTGGTCTCCGAACACGGCGAGACCGCCCCGGCGTCGCGCAACTTTCTCAGGGTTCCTGGAAACACCGATACGCTGAACTGCTGCGCCTCTCGCATCAGCTTCCAGTCATCGGGAGCGCCCCCGGAGGCCCTGAGACCTTCAATCAGGGCGGCGCCTGCCTTGCCGTAAGGCACAATGACGGCCTCGGTGGGCGCGTCGATTGCCTTGAAGAGTCGTCCAGCCGTTCCAAAAGCCTGACGCCAAAAGAGCGGAGGCTTTGAGCCGTGCCGGTTGCCGTACTCCGTCACCGCGGGCGAGTTCTGGGACAGCAACTCCAGGAGGCTCCCGTCATACCCCACCTGGGCTGCGGTTACCCGGTAGCTCATCTCGGCCTTCCTTGCGAAGAAGTAGTACCGGTAGAAGTCGGCCAGCGCCTGTGGGCTCAGAGGATCGCCGCCGTAAAGACTTGGCGAACTCGCCATGTCGCTAAGGACGCGTTCCGCATGGGTGCGGCCCTCTGCGATGTCCGGCAAGGAGGCCAGACTTTCGTCCTGCGGATTCAGAACGTGAACGGCACCTGGTGCGCGGCTAGCGTGCCTGTTGCAGCGGCCCGCGGCTTGGGCGATTGAATCCAAGCCAGCGAGGAGGCGAATGACCGCTCCGAAGTCAACATCGATCCCGGCTTCGATGAGTTGCGTGCTGACGCAAAGCATCGGGGCGCCGTCCTTGAGCCGACCGATAACTGTGTCGGTCGCAGGAGCGCCCTTCTTACCCAACGTGGCCCGGCGGTGCGCGGGGCACATGTCTGTACTGAGGTGGTAAGCAGCCTCACCAGGCACGAGGGGCTCCAGCAACCGAAAGATCTCCCGTGCGGATCGTTTGGTGTTCACGATGACGAGGCAACTTCCCGATCGCTCCAGTTCCTCGGCGGCCAGGCTGGCAATCTCCAGATTGGTCCACCCTCCCGGTTTGCGTCGATCAAGCACTTCAACGCGTTTGAGGTCTCGGAAGAGCTGATCCCGATCGGGCATCAGCTCCGGATCTTTCTGGAGCCTTGCTGCCCAGCGCTCCGGTTCCACTTTGTGAAGTAGCGGCTGAGTGGCGGTGCAAAGCACAACGGTGCTGTTCGCCGAACTGGTGAGAAAGTTGATGGCGTTGTTGAAGAGGTGGACGCACTTCACAGGGAGCGTCTGAACCTCATCGAAGATCACGACGGCGTTTGCCAGCTGATGGAGTCGCCGGGCTCCGCGGGTCCCCCCCCGAAGAACGCTTCCAAGAACTGAACCATCGTCGTGAAAACGACGGGAGCGTCCCAGTCTTCTGTGAGGGTCTTCTCACGCCACGACTGCTGTTCCGGCGTAAGACTGGCATGGTGCTCAAGGACCACACGCCGGTGGTCGTCTGGCGCGTCAGCCGGCTCCAGGATGGCCCGTACATCGCTTGAGTTCTGATCGATGACCGATGTGAAGGGAACTATGTAGATAACCCTTTCAAGTCCGCGCGACCGCGCGTGATGAAGGGCAAAGCGCAGACTCGCAAGGGTCTTGCCTCCTCCGGTGGGAACAGTCAGCGTGTACGTCCCGCATGGTCTGTCGGCGGCGGCTCGGCAGTGGTCGGCAATCGTGTTTCTCGTGCGATTGATCCCCTCAGTTGATCGGAGCCGGGCGAGCTCAGCTTCGAGACGACCGATGAGGGTCGTCCACGGTACGTACTGCCCGCGTTGCCGCACGCTGGCGCGATGCGGGTTCTCAAAGTCGATCGTATCCAGGCGATCGCCGTCGATCAGGCAACTAAAGAGAAACCGCAACAACAGACCCGCCTGAAAGGCCGCCACGTCGGCATCCGCCTTCGGCCCAACGACTCCGGAGAGCGCAATCCAGAAACTATCGACGAGCGCTCGATCGCCCAAAAGGCGTTCTGCCCTGGCGAGGACATCAGCATCGGCACGAAGGCGAGCCTCAGACAAATGCGCTCTTTCCTCGGCTTTACTCATCCGCTTCCCGAAAACGTTTTCACCGAAGGTCCCGCCGGAAGCGCCATCAGACCCAATGCTGTCAATCAACCCCGAATGGTGGGATGCGATACAGATCGCGAGAGCTTGTGCCGCCACGGCGGCCTTCTGGTCCGACCCGCCCGCCGCCGTCAGGCGGCCCCAGATGTGCTGAGCCCCTGCTGTGGAGTGATCGACCTTCCCACGGAGGGCCTGTGCGTCCACGTAGTCGTCCTCGTCGGGATTCTTGAGGCCGAGAGCGGATGTGATGTAGGCCTGAAACTCCTGACTGTACTTGCCGAAATCGTGAAGGAGGCCTATGAGGTCACCGGCTTCGGCAAGGCCCAGTTTCGCGCCGAACTGACCGCTTAGTGCCCCGACGCCCTTCAAGTGATCGGAGAGCGGGTGTGGCGTCCCGTCCTCGGCTCGCCAATGGGCGAGCGCGGGTTGGGACAGCGGCCGCCCGTCCGAAATCGCCGGTGTTGCGTTCCTTTCTGCCACCATGCCCCCGAACCTATCTGGGGGCACCGTCGGTACGGGTCCGTTCGCCAAGGAATATTTTCAGTGGCTACGGCGCGACCGGGGCACGCCCCCCCCACCGCATGATCGTACACCGCTCCGGAGTGACCATCGGCGCGGCTCGGTCGCTCGGCGAGTGTCACGATCTCCGACATACATTCGCGTCTGAGCGCTATCGGGTGATGACCGACGCAGGCGGCCACCGCGTTCGCGACGATGGAGCGGGGCCGGGCGCGGAGGTGGGTCGCAGACGAACGGGACGTCTAGCGTGAGTCGCCATGGTCCGTTGTCCGACATTCACGCTAGTCGAGGCGAACAAGGAGGCACACGAATCCGAAGTCCCTTCGACGCAGTGCCGACGCGTGAGCCGTGCCCGTCGTCGCGAGCCCACCTTCGTGTTCGGCACCGCGGGCGGCAGCGAGGATGTCCGCGAGCGCGGGGGGCAAGGTTGCGCGGATCGTCGCCGACGCCAAACGGAGTGCGCACGCTAGGCCCCGGTTTCCGCACGTCAAACGGCGTGGCTACACCGGGGTGCCGAGAGGTTCAACTCACTTGGCGGAGTATCGGGTGCGGGGACGGTTGCGCGGGTCGTCGCGGACGCCAAACGGAGTACTCACGCACGAGTACTTGCGGCGGTCGCTTCGACCGCTCCGCAGCACGGAGTTCCCTCAGCGACCGTACGGGGGTCGCTGGGCCCAGAGCAGGCGGCGCACCCGGGGGTGACGAGAGGTTCAACTCACTTGGCGGGAGCATCGGGTGGGACCCGCGAAGGGCGGCCACCCTTCGACCTTGCTTCTCGAAGAGCTCAGGGCACCGCAAGGGCCGCCCCCACATTTGCGGCCCGTCAGGTCGCGGCGGCGGCGTTGGACAACCACCCTTGTTCACCCATCGGGTGCGATTTCGCAATAGAGTTCGCGTGTGGATCATCTGAACGCGGTCGGACGCAGCGTCCTTCGACCGGACGGTCTGGCCAAGGTGAGCGGGCGGGCGCTTTATCTCGACGATCTGCCCGAAAACGGGTGCTGGCACGGGGCCACTGTTCGCTCGCCCCACGCTTCGGCGCTGATCACCTCCATCGACGCGTCCGCGATCACCGATCCCGAGGTGAAGGTGCTCACCGCGAAGGACGTTGGACCTCGTAATTCGGTCCATCTCATCCACGACGACTGGCCCATCCTGGCCGATGGCCGGGTCAACCACATGGGCGAAGCTGTGGCCCTGGTGGCCGCGCCCAGCCTGGCGCGTGCCCGCGCCGCCGCCGGGCTGGTGAAGGTCGTCTACGTTGTGGAGACGCCGGTCCTCAATCTGGCTGAAGCGCAGAAAGGCGATCCGCGGACGAGCGGCCGGCTGAACGTCCTGGCCAAGTGCGACATCACGCGCGGCAACGTCGACACCGGCTTCGCTGAAGCCGAGGTCATCGTCGAGGGTGAGTATTCAACCGGCCATCAGGAGCACGCCTACATCGAACCGCACGGTGTCATCGCCACCCCGAGTTTCGACGCGGCCGCGAGCTTCACCGGCCTCGATATCGTCGGTTCGCTTCAGTGCCCGTACTACGTGCACAAGGCGCTCACCTACCTCTTCGACATGAGCGATGCGGCCATCCGTGTTCGCCAGTCGGTCACCGGCGGCGGTTTCGGGGGCAAGGAAGACTATCCGGACATGATCTCCGCCCACGCCGGACTGCTCGCCCGCGCCTGCGGGAAGCCCGTGAAAATCATCTACGAGCGACAGGAAGACATCATCGCGACCACCAAGCGTCATCCCTCGCGCGTCTCGATACGCACCGGGGTGAGGCGCGACGGAACGCTGGCGGCCATGGACATCGAGGTCTGGCTCGACGGCGGCGCCTACATCACACTCTCCCCTGTCGTACTCTCGCGGGCCGTGCTGCATGCGGCCGGCGCCTACTCCTGCCCTAACGTCCGCATCCGCGGACGTGTGCTCGCCACCAACACCGCGCCCAATGGCGCCTTCCGCGGCTTTGGCGCGCCGCAGAGCCTCTTCGCGGTGGAGCGGCAGATGGACAAGGTGGCGCGCGCTCTCGGTCTCGATCCCTTCACCATTCGCAGCCGCAACGCGTATCGCGAAGGCGACATCACGCCCACGGGTCAGGTCCTCAAAGAGAGCGTCAGCGCGGTGGCCGTGCTCGAACGCGCGCAGGCTGCCAGCGGCTACACCGCGAAGTTCGCGGCCAACGAAGCGGCTCGCGCCACCCGTAAGGACGACGGCCGGCCCCTGCGCGGCATCGGCCTGTCCCTCTTCTGGCACGGCTCGGGTTTCACCGGCAATGGCGAGCGTCGGATGATGTCGAAAGGCGCGGTCCGCCTGCGCGCCGACTTGAAGATCGAAGTGCTCTCGTCCTCCACCGACTTCGGCCAGGGCACCGAAGGCATCTTCCGACAGATCGTGGCCGACGCCTGCGGCGTTCATCTCGACGACGTGGTGGTGCACGTGCCCGACACCGCCGCTGTCCCCGACTCCGGCCCCACTGTCGCCTCCCGCACCGTCATGGTGGTGGGTGGCCTGCTGCGGCGCGCCGGGGCGAAGCTTGCGGAATCGCTCCGCACCTTCGCCGCGCACTCCTCGGGATCGGCGCCCGCGGGGGTGCTGCTCAACAAGGGCGTCTTCGAGACCGAGCGCGGCCGCACCCCTTTCGCGGACATCGCGCGGCGCTACATCGCGCTCCACGGACCGCTCACCGCCGAGGCCACCTTCGAGCCCACCCCGGGCAGCGACTTCGACGAAGAGACGTATCAAGGCGACGCGTACGCCGCATACGGATGGGGCGCCGATGTCGTTGAAGTCGAAGTGGATCCGGATACCTTCACCACCCGCCTGGTCAAGCTCACCACGGTGAGCGATGTGGGCCACGTGGTCCACCCCGTGCAGTGCGCGGGCCAGGTGGAGGGCGGCACGCTTCAGGCCCTGGCCTGGGGACATCTCGAGGAAATGAAGATGAAGGACGGCCGCTACCTGAACGATCGCCTGCAGACCTACCTGATCCCCACCATGGCCGACACCCCAGATATGGAGACGATCCTGCTCGAGAACCCGAGTTCTCACGGTCCTTTCGGCGCCAAGGGCGTGGGTGAACTGCCCATGGACGGCGGCGCTCCCGCCCTGCTCCAGGCCATCGAGAACGCCACCGGAATCGCCCTGTCCTCGATTCCGGCCACACCCGAACGCCTCTTCGAAGCCTCTCGTGGCCCGGTGCGATCGTGAGCACGAGGTACCAATTCACGATCAACGGCCGGCCTGCGGAGGTCGAGGCGGCGCCCATGGCCCGACTGCTCGACGTCCTGCGCCGCGACCTCGGCCTCACCGGATCCAAGGAGGGGTGCGGCGAAGGCGAGTGTGGCGCCTGCACCGTTCTTTTGAACAACGAGGCGGTCTGTTCGTGCCTGGTCCCCCTGTTTCAGGTCGAAGGCGCTTCGATCACCACCATCGAGGGGCTGTCCCACGAGGCGGGCGCCCTCGCCTCGCCCGAGAAGGTGAGCCGGTTGCAGCAGGTCTTCGCCGAGGAAGGCGGCGCGCAGTGCGGAGCCTGCACGCCGGGCATGATCGTCACCATCCACGCGTTGCTCGAGCGGCATCCCCAACCCACAAGGGCCCAAGTACGTGAATACGTTTCCGGCACATTGTGCAGGTGCACCGGATACGAGCGGATTTTTCGCGCGGTCGAGGTCCTTACCGGGCAGCGACCCCCCGAGGGTGTTCCGGACGCACACGTCCCAGGGGGCAAGCGCGAATGAGCCTCGCGTATCGCCCGAAGACCCTGGCCGAAGCGCAGGCTGCGCTCGCGAACGGGGCGGTCAAGGTGGCGGGGGCGACCGACCTGCTGGTCGTGGATCACGCGACCGGCCGCGAACATGCCTCGGTTGTGGATGTCCTCGGGATCCGCGAACTGCAGGGGATTCAGGTCAACGAGGGAAGCCTCAACATCGGCGCCGCCTGCACGTTCACCCAGATCCGGCAGTCCCCCCTCGTAAGTGAAAACGCCCGCCTCCTCGCCGCAGCCGCCGCCACCATCGGTGCGGCGCAGATCCAGAACCGGGCCACCCTGGGCGGCAATATCGCGAACGCCTCACCAGCCGGCGACTCGCTGCCCGCACTGCTCGCCCTCGGCGCGCTCATCGTGATCTCGAGCCCCACCAACCGGCGCACCGTGCCCTACAACGCTTTCCACACCGGCTACCGGAAGACGGTGCTCGGGCCCGACGAGCTGATCGAGCGCGTGCTCATCCCTCTGCCCTCGCCTTCGGTGCAGGTGTTCCGCAAGGTCGGATCGCGGGCGGCCCAGGCCATCAGCAAGGTGGTGGTGGGTTTCGCTTCCGATCTCCCCGCCCCACACACCCTCAAGAACGTACGCCTGGCCATGGGCAGCGTGGCCGAGGTGCCCATACGGCTGCACGCGGTTGAGGCGCTGATCGAGGACGCGCCGCTCACCCGCGATCTCGCCGACCGCGCGGGCGAACTCGTGCGCAGCGGCATCTCCCCAATCGATGACGTCCGTTCCACCGCCGAGTACCGCCGCCACGTAGCCGGGCAGGTGGTTCGCCGGCTCCTGCTCGACCTTTTGGAGACTCCTTGAAACGCTCCCTTTCCCCCGCGGCCACCAAGGGTCTGCTCCGTCCGCTGGCCAGGGCCTGGAAGAACTACGTTCAGACTTTCCCCGGGGATCCTGAAGACCGCCAGCCGGTTCACTCGGTCTACGGCGGAGCGCACCTGTTCAAGTCCGACACCGCGAAGAAGCTCAGCGAACTTTCGCTGAAGGCGCTGCGCGAGAGCGCGCCGGAGCCCGCGGTCCTTGGTTCCGCGTTGCACCTCGATCCGCGTCTGGCTGAAACCATCTACAGCCGGGTGGTCCACAAGCTCGAGACGGAAGCGGTCGAGGACTTCCGCATCGACTTCGAGGACGGCTATGGTAACCGCCCCGACGCGGAGGAAGACGCGCACGCCGCGAGCGGCGCTCTTGAGGTGGCCAAGGGGTATGCCGCGAAGACACTACCGCCGTTCATCGGCATAAGGATCAAGCCGCTCACCGCCGAACTCGCTGCCCGCAGCCTGCGCACCACCGACATCTTCGTGAGCACCCTCCTCGCGCGCACTAGGAATCGTCTTCCCGAAGGTTTCGTGGTGACGCTGCCCAAGATCGTGGCCTCGGAGCAGGTGGCGATCACGGCCAAGGCCCTTGCCGCCATCGAGAAGGCCCACCGGCTGCGCCCTGGCGCGCTGCGCATGGAGTTGATGGTCGAGACCACACAATCGGTATTCGGCCCTGCGGGAGACGTGGCCCTGCCCGAGCTGATTCGCGCGGGTGCGGGGCGGATTCGCGGCGCTCACCTCGGAACTTACGACTACACCGCGGGCTGCAACATCACCGCGCAATACCAATCGATGACTCACCCGGCCTGCGACTTCGCCAAACACGTCATGCAGGTCTCCCTCGCCGGAACCGGAGTCACGATCTCGGACGGGGCCACCAACGTGATGCCGGTGGCGCCCCATCGGGCGAAAGGCGGCGGAACCCTCACCGCCACACAGGAGGCGGAGAACCGCGAGGCCATCCATCGCGTCTGGCGTCTGCATTACGAGCACGTGCGACACTCACTCCGCCAGGGCTTCTATCAGGGCTGGGATCTGCACCCCGGCCAGCTCCCCACCCGGTACGCCGCGGTCTATGCCTTCTTCCTCGAGGGCCTCGAGGCCTCATCGTCCCGACTGCGCAACTTCGTCGAGCGTGCAGCCCAGGCGACACTGCAAGGCGAGGTCTTCGACGACGCCGCCACCGGCCAGGGCCTGCTCAATTACTTCCTGCGCGCGCTGAATTGCGGGGCCATCGGCCTGGGCGAGATCGAGGCCACCGGCCTCACCATCGCCGAGATCCAGACCCGCTCGTTCGCGCAGATTCTGAAAGGCCGACGAAAAGTCGGATCGAGATCATGAAGAGACTTCTCCTGCCCTTTGTCTTCATCGCCGCGGCGACGACGGCCCAGGCGTCCCAGGCTCCCACCCAGAGCCCAGACGTCGCGCGGTTCGAACAACAGGCGGCGCGGGTCACCATCATCCGCGACGATCGCGGCATCCCGCACATCTACGCGAAGACCGATGCCGACGCCGTGTTCGGCATGATCTACGCCCAGGCCGAAGACGACTTCAACCGCGTCGAGACCAACTACTTGAACTCGATCGGGCGCCTGGCCGAAGCCGAGGGCGAGTCGGCGATCCACCAGGATCTGCGGCAGCGCCTCTTCATTGATGAAGCGGAGATGAGGAAGCTGTACGCCGAGAGCCCGGCCTGGCTGCGTGCGCTGATGGACGCGTGGGCCGACGGTCTGAACTTCTACCTCCACACCCACCCGAACGTGACGCCTCGCGCGATCACCCGCTTCGAGCCGTGGATGCCACTGAGCTTCAGCGAGGGCAGCATCGGCGGTGACATCGAACGGGTCTCGGTGAACGCGCTCAAGGCCTTCTACGAGAAGACGCCGCTCGCCAAGGTGGCTTCCTTCGACATCGGACGCCGCGAGGAACCGGGCGGATCTAACGGCATGGCCATCGCTCCCTCCCACACCCGGAACGGCAAGGCGCTGTTCCTGATCAATCCCCACACCTCCTTCTACTTCCGCTCGGAGGCCCGGGTGATGAGCGAGGAGGGCCTGAACGTTTACGGCGCTTCGACCTGGGGCCAGTTCTTCGTCTACCAGGGCTTCAACGACCGGCTTGGTTGGATGCACACGTCGAGCGGTATCGACAATATCGACGAGTACGTCGAGACCATCACCACAAAGAACGGTGCTCCCGTGTATCGGCATGGCGGTCGTGAGAAACCCGTTCAGGCCCGCCAGGTGACGATCCGCTACAAGACGCCCACCGGCCTGGCCTCGCGCGAGTTCACTGTCTATCGCACCCACCACGGCCCGATCGTGCGCGAAGCCGCGGATGGCGAAGGGGAACTCAAGGGACCGGGAACACGCTGGGTGGCCGTGGCTCTGATGGAACAGCCGCTGAAGGCGCTCATTCAGTCTTACACACGCACCAAGGCGCGGAACTTCAAGGAGTTCCGCAAAACGATGGATCTCCACACCAATTCGTCCAACAACACGATCTACGCGGATGCCGATGGCGTGACCGCCTATCTCCACGCGAACTTCGCGCCCAAGCGTGACGTCAGGTTCAACTGGCGCAAGCCGGTGGACGGATCGAACCCCGCCACCGACTGGAAGGGCATCCACAGCGTCGATGAAAGCCCGCTGGTGGTGAGCCCGAAGAACGGCTGGCTCTACAACACCAACAACTGGCCCTACTCGGCAGCGGGCGCCGACTCGCCGAAGCGGGCCAACTTCCCCTCTTACATGGAGGAGGGCGTCGAGAACCCACGCGGCCTGCACGCCATCCGTGTGTTGTCGGGCAAGAAGGACTTCACCATCGACGCGCTGATCGGCGCGGCCTACGATCCATACCTGCCCGCCTTCGCCAGCATGATTCCTCCCCTGCTCAGGGCCTGGGAGCAGGCGCCCGCCGCCGACCCGCTGAAGGCGACCCTCGCCCATCCGATCAGGACACTGCGCGAGTGGGACTTCCGCTACGCCCAGGATTCAATCGCCACCTCTCTCGCCATCTTCTGGGGCGAGGACATCTGGCGAAAGTCCGCGCGCGACGCGGGCGATGAGAACTCGACGGTCTACGACTACATCGTGGAGAAGACCACGGCCGCGCAGAAGCTCGAGTCCCTCAAAGCCGCGATGGATCGCTTGACCAGCGACTTCGGCCAATGGAGTACGCCGTGGGGCGACATCAATCGCTTCCAGCGTCTGACCGGAGATATCCAGCACACCTTCGACGACACGCAGCCGAGTCACCCCGTGCCCTTCGTGTCCTCGCGCTGGGGCGCGCTCGCGTCCTTCCAGGCCCGCGCGTACCCGCAAACGAAGAAGTGGTACGGGACCAGCGGCAACAGTTTCGTGGCCGCGGTGGAGTTCGGCGAGAAGGTGACCGCCCGCGCGGTGATGGCCGGCGGCCAGAGCGGCGATCCCGACTCGAAGCACTTCAGGGACCAGATCGAGCGTTACGCGGCAGGCAACCTGCGCGACATCTACTTCTACCGCGAGCAGCTTGAAGGCCACATCGAACGCACCTACCACCCCGGGCAGTAGGGGCACCCCTACCTCCAGCTGAGGAGATGCAACCCACCCACCGGGGAGCCGGCGAGAAGGTCGTGCGGGGCCGCTGGGTCAATGCCCAATGACCAGACCTGATCGGTGACGAGTCCGTCCTCGCGCACCGGACGCCAACTGTGGCCAAGGTCATCGCTGCGGTAGATCCCTCCCCAGATGAAATCGCTGACAAAGATGGCCGCTCCTCCCGGGGCCACGGCGAGACCGGTGTAGTCGGAATCGGGCAGGCCGCGGCCGCCTCGCGACCAGGTGGCGCCTCGATTCGCCGAGCGATACAAGCCCTGGGTGGTGGCGGCGAGGATGAGATGCGACTCGCCGGGGACGACGCCGAGCGCGTTCACCCTGGTCGGACCGAAGGTCCCGATTCCCGTCCAGGTCCGGCCTTCATCGTGGCTGATCTCGATGCCTCGCCCCGTGGCCGCGACCGATGTCTCTCCCTCCTCGGCCAAGACCACGGCCGTGACTTCGCCCCGGCTCTCGAGATCGGAACTCCATCCCCGCCCGCCATCCTCGCTCCGGAACAAGCCTGACGAGGTGGCGGCTAGAACGATCCGTCCGCGCACGCTGGACAGGTCGTTGATTCGCGGCTGCGCTGAGCCGGCTGCGGCTCCGAGCGTGATGGGAAACCACACCGACTCCTCGGCATCGAGCGCAAAGAGGCCGCGATCTGTTCCGGCGAAGATCCGTGCGCCGGCGACAGCCAGCGAGAGGACCTCGCGGCCCTTGAGCCCGGAGCCAAGGCGCCCCCAGTCCGCGCTCGTTCCCGCGGCCGCGAAGACACCTCCGTGGATACGGTCGCCCCACACCCCTGCGAGCACTCGGGCCGACGCAGGGTCGAAGACGAGGCGTGAAATGAAGCGCTCCGAGAATCCCTGGTTCGAAGGAACCCAGGTCCGGCCGTGGTCTTCGCTGCGAAGAACCCCCGCGCCATCCGTACCCGCGAGCACCGCGCCTCCGGGGAGAGTGGCGAGGGCGTTCACCACTACGTCGAGCGCGGTCACGGGCCGAAAACTCGCGGTGTCGTCGGTTGAGAGCCAGAGCCCCTCGGTGGTGCCCGCATAGAAGGTGCGCGGGCGTTCGAGATCCTGGGCGAAGGCGCGGGCCCGTCGGCTTCCGAAGGGCATGCCCCGTACGCGCGACCAGCGCCCGGCGCCATCGGGCGAGCCGTAGATGCCCGAACAGGCCGTGGCATGGATGCGATCGGGGTCCCGCCCGTCGAGGGTCAGGGTGAAGACGTCCGAGTCGTCGATCATCCCCCGCGGAATCGGGTTCCAGGTCACGCCGCCGTTGATCGTCTTCCACGGCAGGTGCCAGGTGCCCACATAGATGATGAGCGGGTCGCGCGGGTCGATGGCCACGGACTCGACATTCCGCAGTTCATCGTGACCAAGAGGCGTGATCCGCCGCCATGTCGTACCCCCATCGTCAGAAGCAAAGACGCCGTTCAGAGAACCCGCCACCACCACGCGGGGATCCGAGGGGGCAATGCGCAGGGCGCGCACCGACTCGCCTTCGAGTGCAAAAGTGAAGGTCTCGCCAAGGTCGGTGCTGGTGGCCACTCCTCCTCCACGAGCGCGGACGTCCCAGAAGCCGACGAGCAGCGTGCCGAGCGGACTCACCACGAGTTCGTCGAGGTTCTGATTGCGGCGCGGGAAACCGGGACTGAGGCGTCGCCACGTGTGTCCCGCGGTGTCCGAGCGATAGAGGGCTCCGCCCGCCGTGCCCAGATAAACGCGAGCGGGGTTGTTGGGGTCGACCGCGAAGGACCGGACGTCGCCTCCGCGCGGGCCCACCGAGATCCAGGCAGAGTCTGTTTGAGAAGCCGCGGCGGGCACGCCGAGCAGCAGGAAAGCGAGGATCGCTCCCCGAACGGATGGTTTCAAAAGCCAGACTCCACCAAAGAAACGGGGGCGGACCCGAAAACATCTCGGATCCGCCCCACCCCGAACGGCTTACTTCTCGGAAGGAGGAACGGCGCCTTCGGGTACGAAGATCACTTCAACCCGACGGTTTCCCTGCATGGCCGCGGGCACTCCGGCCTGGGAGTAGCCAACGCCCGTCACGGAAATTCGGGACTCGTCAACGCCGCGTTCGCGGACCAGGTAGGCCTTGGTGGCCTCGGCGCGCTGCCGCGACAAAAGGTCGCTGCGGCGTTCCGCGCGGTCGGCATGACCGACGATCATCACGCGGCTGCGCGGATCCTCCCGGAGGCGCAGGGCCACATCGTCAAGGCAGGCCTTGTCGACGTTGTTAAGACGAGCGCGGTTGTGCGGGAACCCGGTGGCGCCGCAGGTCATGACCTGAGGCATGGGAGGCGGGGCGGGAACACGCAGGTTGCAGCTGGATTCGGCAGTGCCACCGCGTCCGTCGGTCACGCGAACGGTAGCGATGAGGCTCGCCGGTCCGTTGATGCCCGCGGTATCGAGTTGAACGCTGGCGTCGGAGCCGACAATGCGTCCGCCGCTGGTTGTCCAGCTGTAGGTCAGGCTGTCGTTATCCGGATCGGAGGCGTTCGCGCGCAGGCCGACCATCTCACCCAGCTTGATGCTCGCGCTCTCGGGATCGCAGGACACGGTGGGAGCCCGGTTCACCATCGGAGCCGGAGTCGGCGGAGGAGGTGGAGGAGGCGGTATGGCGATCTCGCAGCACGCCGTGCCGGGGTGGTAGCCCACCGAGAACTGCATGCCCGTGGAACTCTTGCCGCCGGAGTTGAGGCCGCGGTCGTCGAACTTCAGATTCTTGGAGATGGCGGGGCGGATGAAGAAGCCCTTGCCGATGAAGAACACGGGGCCGACCACGAGGTCGATGGGGCTCGTCTGATCGAAGCTCGCGTCCTTGTACTTGGTGCCGGTCAGTTCGGCCTGGATCTGGAAGCGGCTGCAGGCCGGGAAGTTGAGGCCCAGGCCCCACTTCACCGCGTTGCCGATGTCGACGGGGAACGGGGAGTCGGGATCGCCGTTCCACTGGTACCCGATCGCCGCGTGGATATCCGCCTTCTGACCGAGGGACTTCGACATCACGAGGTCGACGCCCATGGAGCGTTTGCCCGTGCCGAGGCCCTTGTCCTCGTCCGCGGTAGGAAGCTTGACGTAACCGCGGAGGGCGAGACCCACAGGGTCGCTTCCGTAGTCATCGAGGAGCTTGAACTTCGCGCCCAGCTTGATGTCGCCTCCACCGGTCTGCCATCCCGTGTTCACGAAGGGATAGTCGTTCACGTAGCCGGGCTGGAAAAGCGCGTCGGCGTCGATTCGGTTCTGCAGGCCAAAACTCACTGCCAGTTCAAGTCGGCTGGTGGCGCCGAAGGCCAGGTTGACGCCGTGAATCGAGATGTCTTCGTCCTTGGGGTCCCGGTCCATGTTGTCGCGGAAGAGGCTGAACGCGAATCGCCCCTTGGGAAGCGTGTAGGCAGAGGGGAGACGGAAAAGGCCGGTGGAGCCGTCGTAGGCGGGGGTCGAAGCATGGGCCGAGTACTCCTTGCCATCGATCTCGATGACCCAGCTCTTCACTTCGTCGCGGCGGATGGTATCCCGGTCGCTGGTCTGGCTCTGGACGCGGTCGGTTCCCGCGAGGGTCAGACCAGACACCATCGCGAGCATCAGACTTCGTTTAAACAACTTCTCTCTTCGCATGCGGCTCCTCCTTCACGGTGGTCACGGAATGGAACCACCGTGAGGGAGGCTAGTGCGCCCAAATTCCCCGGTCTGTTCTGTGGCGCACATAGCCGGGCGTTCACCTACGACCCCGCCCGAAGGCTTCAGGAGGTGAGCCGGGTCAGGATGGGGCGGATGGTCGCGAGCGAGGGAGCGAACATCTCGAGTTGTGTGGGATCGGCGAACACAGCGCCGTAGTCCTCGGCGGTGAAGGCGCGGGCCAGGCGTGAAGCGTAGGTATCGCGCAGGAGGCGCACGTAGTGTTCGACGTCGTAGTCGCGCGGGTCTGCGGCTTTCGCCAGCGGCTGTCCGTCATCCGACTCCTCCACCACCCCGCCGATCCCGTGGCGGGTGCGGTAGACGCGCACGCGGTCGCCCAGGCTCCACGACTTCCGACCCGCCGCCAGCATGGCCTCGTAAGGCAGTTCGCGCCGTGTCTCGCGCGTACCCGCGTACTGCTCGCGGGTCTTGGTGAGGCGGACCCGTGAGGAGACGTCGTGCGTGGAGGTCTCGCGATGTCGCAGCGCCTTCACGGCATCGAGATAGACAGCACGCACACCGAACACGTCGCCGTTGAGGAGGTTCTTGATGGCTCGGCGCAGGAACCATTCTCCGTAAGGCTCCGCGCGGCTCGACCGGAAGGCCACGCCCCGCAGGATCAGAACGCCCTCATGGGTCAGCAGCGCGTAGTTCTTGGGTTCGTGCGACAACATCGCCGCGTACCGCCCCTCGAACTCCAGCTGAATCAGGGGCGGCAGAAGAGACGCCACTTCGGCCACCACTCGCCGTTCGTCCGCCTCGGTCCAGTGAGCGGGGACGGAGAAGTACACGCCATCGGTGTCGCCTTCGAGCAGAGTCACACCACGCGCCGCCAGTTCCCGGCTCATCATCCCGAGAAGCTCGCGGCCCCGACGCGTCACCTCGTTCGCGGCCTCGACGTCCGCAAAGCGGGTCAGGCCGCCCCCCGCGGCGAGGTACCCATAAGCCGAGTTCACCACAAGCTTCATGGCCGCGGACGTGGCCTCGCCGGTATAGCGGGCGGCCGAGCCCTTCGGGGCCTGACGCGCCAAAGCCTTCTCCTGGAGACGCCGTTCGGTAAGCCGGTCCACGAGCACCAGCAAGGCGCCCAGATGGTCGCGCGCGGGGCCGATCCGATACTCGCGCATCAGCGAGGGATACAGGCTCGCCACGTCGGCCTTGACCACGCGATGGGCCACGCCCGCAGCGAAAAGATGCAACGCGGCCCCGCTGTGCTGAATGTCCCGCCCGGGCTGGTGGGCGGGCAGCGCCATTCCGGCCCGCACATAGGCCCGCACCAGGAGAGGATCGATAACGCCGGTGGCCGCCCCCGCATCGGCCAATCGCTCGTAGCGTCTCGGCGCCATGCGGGCCAGAGCGAAGGCCGCGCCGCCGAACATGCGGGCGAGGGACGCCACTTCCTCGACGTCCGCCACCGCGTATCGCCTTACCCTCGCGGGATCACGTTTGTAGACCTCGTGGATCTGGTCGCCCCGGATCATCTCTCGCTCGGGCCCGGCGAGCCCGAAGTGGCGCGCCACCACCTTGAGTCCATATCCCGGCAGTTCGCGCGTGGCGAAGTCGTGAGCGCGGACGGCGTCGAGGGTGTCAATCAGTTCGCGTCCGGGGGCGATGAGTCGCACCCGCCGCTTCCCGCCCTCGTTCACCATTCCCCGGCGAGCCGCGCGTTCGAGCAAACCCGGCGCACCGGTCCGGCCGAGGCCGAGAGGCACGCGCAGCCGGCGGGCGCGGGTATGCAGAAACGGCAGGTCGAAACCGTGAAGGTTGTGGTTCTCGATGACGTCAGGATCGATGGCCTGAACCTTCGCCACCAACCTGCGGATCAGATCCGCCTCTCCGTCCATATCGTCTCCCGCGGCTTCGAGGATCTCCACCCGGCCTTCGGGATCGCGCACCGCGACCATGAAGATGCGATCGCGCGCGGGATCGAGTCCCGTCGTCTCGAGATCGAACTGCAGCCGGCGCAGGTCGTCGAAGGCGAGGTCGCGAAAGTACGTCCGGCCGGTGGCCACGAGGTACTGCTCCTCCGGAGGCAAGGCCAGCACCGCGTCCTTGCCGAGTTCGCGCAGGTGCGCGATCGAACGTCCCAGGCGACGCGAGGCTCCCTGAAGGATGGCCCCGGTGAAGGTCCGTGCCTTTTCCGAGCTGATGAGGTAGCGCAACTCCCCCGCTCCCTCCAGTTCGCGGAAGGTCACAAGCGCGCGGCTTGTACCCTCGGGAGCCAGTTGCACGCCAAGGTGTTTGAGATCGTCCAGGCGGTCGAGCAGGATCCAGGGCCGGAAGTGCTCCTCCTCGCGCACGAGGGCGCCAGTAGCGAGCCGCCGCCACACCGTGGCCCGGCCGTCCGCCTCGGCCCATACCGAAACGATGCCCGGGACCTCGTCCCAACCCCAGAGCCACTCGTCCTCCTGCCCGCGCGTGTTCACCCGACGCTCGGGGCGTGCCTCGTCCATCGGAGCGCTAAACGAGTTCGCGATAGATCTCGGGGGAGGGCCGTGGTATCACTACCGCGTTCACGAGCAGTCCGCGCTTCGCGATCACCGCCCGGCCCGCGGCGACCGCGGCCTGGACGGAGGCGACGTCGCCCGTGACCGTGCAGAACGCTTTCCCTCCCATGGCCATGGCAAGGCGAACCTCGAGAAGCCGCACCGTCGCGGCCTTCACCGCGGTGTCCGCGGCCTCGATCAGGGTGGCGACGTTGAACGACTCGAGAATGCCGAGGGCTCCTTCAAGAGGCGGCACCTCGGTCCGGCTGATGGCGCGGAAGACGTCGGGATGGATGTTCGGAATCACGAAACGATCGATCAGGCAGCCCTGCGCGATCGTGGCGCCGGCTTCAACCGAAGCCTCGACGTTGGCGACTTCCCCGCCGATGAGCACCATGTACTTCCCGGAGCAGATGCTGCGCGCCAGCAGGAGTTCGATGGTGGCTGCCTTGATCATCGCGTCCCCCGCCTCGAAGCCGGCGGCGATGGACGAGACTTCGATGAGACCGATGCAGTTGTTCATGTTTTCACCAGGACGATGGCGTCCGCCACCAATTCGACGAGGGCCGCGATGGGCGCGTGGAGCCGAGCACCAAGAGCGCCTTCTGGTGGTTCGGCGAGAAGATCCCCCGGCCGCACCTCCTGGCCCGCGCGGACAACAGGAACACCCGCGACCCCCGCGGACTGTTTCAGCGGCAGGACCAGCCGAGAGGGATCAAAGGCGAACGGTCGAAGGGGCGCATGCTTATCCCACGCTCCGATCCCCAGCTTGCTGACCAGTCGCTCGATCGGGACGTGACGGCCGTCGTGGAAGGGATGAGGTTTGGTCGGGGCCGGACCGGTCCATTTGAAGCCGGTCGCGCGCAGCTCCACTTTGGCGTCGTCGCACGCTTCCTTGGGATAGAGGTCCTCAGGGCAGGCGTAGAGGGTGCAAAGGCCACACGAGCAGCAAAGCGAGGCCCACTCGTTCCATTGCTTCGAACCCGCAGTGGAGAAACCCAGACCCCGCATCACCTGGTGTGGCTCAACCGCATAGCCGAGCAGGAACCTTGGACAGAACTCCGTGCAGTAGCGGCACTGGTCACAGGCCGACCGTCCGATGCGCGCCTGCGCCTCCTTCGGCCTCAGTTTGCGGTCGATGGCCTTGTGCTCGCGGGGCAGGACGATGGCGCCGGCATCGGTCTTGGTGATCGAAACATCGAGGGAGACGCTGGTGCGGCCCATCATCATCCCGCCGATCTGCAGGACCGGGTCGTCGCAAGTGACCCCACCCGCCGCCGCGATGAGGTCCTTGTAGCTGACCCCGAGCGGAACCTCGAAAGTCGACGGTTGTTTCACCGCGCCCGCGATCGTCACCATCTTGTGCGTGACCGGCCGGCCCTCCGAAGCCGCCGCCACCTGGGCAAGGGTCTCGACGTTGCTGACCACCGCGCCGACATGAAGCGGCAGGCCTTGGGGCGGAATCAACTTCCCCGTGACTTCGAAGACGAGGTCGTACTCGTCCCCCGCCGGGTAGTAGTCGCCGAGCAGGTGAACGCGCACACGACTACCGGCGCACGCCGCCTGGGCAGCCCCCACTGCCGCCTTCTTCTTTTCCTTGATTCCAAGCACGCCTTCACGCGCGCCGACCGCGTCCATCACGAGTTCCATCCCCCGAACCACGTCGCGGGCGCGATGCTCGATCACCGCTGCGTCCTTGTGGAGCAGCGGCTCGCACTCGGCGCCATTGCCGATGACAATGTCCGCCTTCGCGGCGAACTTCACATGCGCGGGAAATCCCCCACCCCCAGCGCCAACAACTCCGGCCTTCCGCGTCTGCTCGATCAGGGACATGCAGCGCCTACTCTAAGACGTCAGGGGACGAACCAATAGGCTCGCCCACATTAGTATCCAACCAAACGGCGGATCCCATGGCTCAGAGCCTTCTCCTCACGCAGTGCCTTCAGAACGACTTCGTCAAGCCCATCGGCCGCTACGAGCCGCTGCCCAACCGTCTCCACGTTGGCTTCGCCGAGTCTTTGCGGCTCATGGGCGCGCAGCCCGCGGAAGGCCCGGTGGCTCGCGTGATGAAATGGGCGCACGCGCGGACCGACCACGAGCTGCGACTGATCCATGTTCGCGACTGGCATGACCCGCGCGAACAGGTCGTCCAGGACCATTTCAAGATCTTCGGCGAGCACTGCGTTCAGAACACTGCGGGAGCCGACTTCTCCTTTGCCCGTCCGGAGGACCAGGGTAAGGATGTGACCTACATCGACTCGCTGACCCTGAACGACTTTCAAGGCACGGCCCTCGCCGGAACTCTCGATCGCTTTCTCCACGAGCCGTGCAAAGTCGGGATCATGGGGGTGTGGACCGAGGCCAAAGTGAGCTTCCTCGCCTACGAGCTGGTGACGCGCTACCCCCGGTTCGAGGTGGCGGTGTGCTCGGCGCTCACGGCTTCGTCCTCCCGCCAGCGCCACTTTGAGGCTCTCGATCACCTCCGGCGCATCCTGGGCGTGCGCGTCGTGGATTCGGTCGGCGACTTCGTGGATTTCCTGGGCGGCGCTCATGCCGAAGCACCCCTCGTCGGCATCCAGGACGCCTATCCAACCGTCGAACTCCAGGGCCTCGATCTTTCGGACACCGACCGCACTCTGGTCCGCTACCTGTTCCGCGATTGCCGACGCGTGACTCTGAAGGGCTTGAAAGGCGGTTTCTCGGGGAACGTCATCGCGGGTACCGAGAGCCACGACCTGCAAGGACACGAACAGACGGCCCATGTGCTCAAGATCGGCTCGCGGGTGGATATGGGCCAAGAGCGCACAGCGTTCGAGCGCATCCAAGACGTGCTCGGAAACAGCGCTCCACAGATCAGCGACTTCGCGGATATGGGTGACCGTGGCGCCATCAAGTATCGCTACGCGTCGATGGGCGGCGACTTCTCGACCACCTTTCAGAAGTCGTACGAAAAGGGCCTGCCCCTACCCGAGGTCCGGGAGGTTCTCGATACCGTCTTCGGTCGGCAGCTCATGCGCTTCTACAAGGCGGCTACGGTCGAGACCCTGGATCTGCTCGAGCACTATGCTTTCAGCGACGCGTGGGCGGCATCGGTGCGCCGCAGCGTGGAGTCGATTCTCGGTTCGCCCGCGACTTCCGCGGAGGTCCCGATTCTTGGCGATCTAACGGCGCCGAACGTCTGCCGCTTCTACGAGGAGACCCTCCACCACCTGCCGCGCCGCCCCGCGGATCAGATTCACGTGTCCTGGCTTCATGGCGATCTGAACGGGGCCAACATCATCCTGGACAGCCGAACCAACGTTTGGCTCATCGACTTCGCGCGGGCCCGTCGCGGCCATGTCCTCATGGACCTGGTAAAGCTCGAGAACGATCTGCTCTACATCTGGACGCCGGTCGAGAGTGACAACGATCTTCTCCACGCGTGCGCGTTGACCCAGGCACTTCTGGAGGTGGACGATCTAGCCGCGCCGCTTCCGGCTCTCCCCGCGGGCCTGCCCCCGCAGTTCGTGCGGGCCTTCGAGGCGATCCAGCATCTGCGCGGTTTCTATCCGCGACTCATCGAATCGGATCGTGATCCATTCCAGCTCCAGGTCGCCCAGCTTCGCTACGCGGTTCACAATCTCAGTTTCGAAGAGTCCACACCGCGGCAGTTGAAGTGGGCGCTGTATGCCGCGGGCCAGCTGCAGGCGTGCATCGCTTCCTCTCTCGCGCGATCGGTCCGGCTTCGGCTCGACTGGCTCGACCAGCAGTGGACCGGGCCGGGACGTCTCGGTCTCACCATCCTTCCCGGGCGCAAGGACTGGGGCCGGAGCTTGTCCGAGGACATCACCACACTCAAGGCCGAAGGCGTGACCCGCGTGTTGTGCCTTTCGCCCCTCGACGAGCTGCATCGATACGGCGTCGATGATCTGCTCACGGCCTACTCCGCGGCGGGCATTCAGGTCCGCCTGCTGCCGGTGGTCGACCAGCAGTCGGGAAGCGAGGGGGAGATGCGGGACGCCGTGCGTTGGATTCACCAGGCTCTTCAGGCCGGGGAAAGTGTGGTCGCGCACTGCGTGGGCGGCATCGGCCGTTCCGGCATGGCGGCGGCGTCCTACCTGCGCGCGCGAGGAGCGGAGGCAGACGAAGCGATCAGAGCCGTGAGGGAGGCCAGGTCTCCACGCGCCCTCGAGACTCCGGCCCAGGAGCAGTTCGTCCGCGACTTCCCTCGGGGCTTTCTGCAGGCTGGTTAAATCGCCCCTCCTTCCTATGTGAGAGCGCCAGACCAACAGGCGCGGAACGGCGCTGGTTTCGGCGCCCCTGCGTCCAGTCTCATGGCGACAAGCCGAACGGCGGGTGCGGGCCAGCCGAGGGCAGCAATCGCGCGGGTCAAGCGGAAGACGAGACCTGGTAGGTCTCCTCTCAGGTCTTGGACCTGTTCATCGATTTCCAGAACGAATTCTTCGGGCCCCATCTGGCTTAACCGAAACGACCGAAGTCGCGTGTATTTCAGAACCACGGCCAGGGTCCAGGCGTCCACTCTGGCGCCATCCGGCCGCTCGAACAGGCAGGTTCCGCGGCCCGTGAAGTTCAGGATGGTCTGGCCCCGGTAGCCGCACGGGCAGCTTTCCTCGATCACGCGACCCGTATCGCCGGTGTTGTAGCGAAGGAGCGGCACCACGCTCGGCCGCAGCCGCGTCGCGAGCAGAGTCCCCTGGTTCTCCTCAACGTAGACGTCGGGTGCCAACACGTGAAACCGCCCGGAGTTTTCCAGGCACTCCCACGCGAGCGGACCGGTTTCGGTGGTTCCGAAGTAGTTAATGATCGGCGCACCCAGGGCTCGTTCGATACGTGCGCGATGTTCCGCAGAGAAATACGAAGCCGAGGTGAGGACGAGGGCCGGTCTTGGCGGATCCTCCTGCGAGGCCAGCCAGTGCAATCCGTCTGGGTCGGAGAAAAGCACACAGACCCGTGCACGGCGGAGCCTCTCCAGGGGCCGGGGTCGCTTCAGTGAAATCCGATGCAGTGCTCCTTCGAGGAACGCCGGCATGCGGGCGGAATAGGCCATCGCGGTGGGAAGGCCGCAGAGCAGGGCGACGCGAGGGCGCCTGGGCAAGGTGACGCCCGTCCACGCCACCCAGAAACGAAGGGTCGCCCACATGTGGAGCTGATCGAAGCGGTCCTTCACGATACGCACGGGCTCGCCAGTCGATCCGGAACTCGCGACCACGACAAAGTCGCGGGTTGCCTGCTCCGTCGCCTCCATGGCTGGAAGGTCGGCCCAACGCGCGGCGCAGGTGGTTCGATCCAGAGCGGGAAAACAGTGGAGATCCGCGAGCGATTTCAGATCGCGCGGAGACAAGCCGCTTTCCAGGAACCTCTCGCGCCAGTAGGGCGAATGTCGCAGGCCGGTGCGGAGGGGGCCGAGTCGGTGGTCCATCTCGGCCTGTTGATGGCGGTGGTCTGGAAGCTGCGCGAAGCGAAGCAGGTCACGCGCGGTGCGTTCGAGGCGCGGGATCAACGGGCGCTGCGAGTCGGTGTCGCGGCGGATGAGGGTGGTCTGCGGAATAGGGAACGGATCGCTCATCGCGTCCACCGGCCCTCCACTCCGTACTCCGCAAGCAGGCGGCGCCGTTCCGTGCGGCTGACCGCGCACCACGCTCCAAAGCGGGAGGGGGCCTGGGCGCGCGAAAGGGCCGAGAGTTCCTCGAGATAGGCCGAGAGCGATTCCAGCGTGGCCTCGCGGGTTTCCACGTAGCTCGCCGCCGACCCCATCCGCCGGATCGCCTGCTCGGGTGTGAGGACGCGGTCCCAGTTGATGCCGGCCGCGGTGGGAGGCGCCCAGACGAGGGCATCCTCACTCCGCAGTGCGCGATTCTCGGCCAGATAGTGACCGCGACGCTGAGCGAGCGGACAGGGGGACAGGCGGAGCGGATCGAGAACGGCCACCACCCCGAAGCGGCCCGCGGCGCGCGCGCTGGTTCCTGCGGGCCGGTCCGCGAGCCATAGCCATCGCGCGTCTGAGGCACCCAACCTTGACAGGCCGCCTCTCAAGAACGATGCGAGCCCTTCCGGGCCGGGGTAACGGAACAGTGTGGGACACGCGTCTCGCGCGGTCAGCGGTTGGGCGAGATGGCGCAGGGCATCGGATGGGGAGTAGCGCTCGCCGCTGCGTCGCTCGAACGCGGCCACTGAAGTTCTCATTCCCGCCAGCCTCGCGCGTCGGCCTCGCGCTTCGCCGCCTCTACCAACAAGCGGGCGCGACGATCCGCTTCGGCCCTGCGCGTTTTTTCCGCGCGCTCGAACTCCGCCAGGATCTTGCGGTAGTCGAGTCGCTCTACGTTCCGCCGCGACGCGGTTTGCGATTCGCCCGCAATTTCGCCTCCCACCCACGCGATCCATCGCCGAACAAACTCCTCCTTGCGGAAGGTGTTCATGCCCAGCAGTTCGCCGGTGAGAGGTTCGATGGCTTCGAAGAAGCTCGCGAGGGGCTGGTCGGGTCGGGGAACGGCGAGGGCCCGAATCGTCTCATCGCGCAGACTGGTGGCCGTGAGGAGATGAGCAAGGAAACTCAACTGCTCCTTCCCCCGCGGCGACGCGGTGCGCGACCACTCGTGCCACTCTTTTGCGGTGGGCGGCGTGACCTTGGCGAGTCGGAAGCAGTCGGAGACCACCGCCGCGGCGAGAGGAGCTGGATAGTCGGCCGGAGGGCCGGAGACGCCCGTCTCTTTCATGACTCGCTTCAGGTCGAGGGCCATCGGAACTCAGGAACCTTCCTCAGGATAGTTCGGTTCCCGGCCGACTGCTTTCACCTCCGGCCTCCCTCGCCGGGGGTTCCGGTCTTCATCAGTGCGTCGGCGAGGCTTGCGGCGGCCTTGGCGAAATCGCCGAGGTTCTTGACAATCGCGAGGCGAAATTGACGGGCAGGCAGAATCGAGCGAAGGACGGTCTCCGCGTGGGTCTGGCTCGCGGCGAGGAAAGCTATGAGCAGCTTCGACCGCTCGCAACCGAAACGCAGTGTGTCGAGGTGCCCCGCACCCTCAACGTTCGTCAGGAAGTCGGAATCAGACACGATCACCCGGATGACATCGTCCCGTTCCTTCGCGGAAGTCTTCAAAATCGCGAACGGATAGTCGGTTCCGCCGCCGTTGTAGTGAAGCAGGAATCTTCGGGCGGTTTCCTCGTCGGACATCCAGCCGGACACCAGAGGCCGGCCGTAGGAGTAGACGATGCATCGCACCTTCCCTCCTTTCCGAAGGGCCGACGCGGCCAGGATCAGGGCGGCGAGCGTCATGGTGTTGAGCGCCTGGCTTGGGTCGGGCATCGAGCCCGAGGTATCGAGATAGATCTCGACTTCCGGGAACTGTCCTTCCCGAGGCGTCGGTTCGTCGGGAAGCGAATCGCGCTTCTGCGGCCTCAGCGCGGCCAGGGGACCTTGTGATGTGACGGTGCCGGTCCAGTCGATGAGCCTGGGGTTCTCGCCCCACTCCCAGTCCTCGAGGATCGACGGCAGGGTGGCGTCGGGCGGCGGTGTAACCCCGGGGAGTTTCAGAATGTGCTGGTCGACGAGGCGTTTGTAGTGCTTGGAGACGAGCGCGAGTCTGAACTCGCGCTGGCCGGAGCCCGGGAGGCCCTCACTGATACGTCGGATGGCTTCGAGGGGGTCGAGCTCCCGCTCATCGGTGAGGCCGGTGTCCTTGATCCAGCCGCGACGCCTCGCCTCTTTCAAAGCCTCGTCGGTGGCCTCGCTCGCGTGGCCGCGCGCCGCGGCGTCGTAGTCGTCGGCATCAGGCGAAGGCATGTCCGATGCGAGAGGGATGGAGAACTTGAGCTTCAAAGGGTCCTCGATGTAGCGGATGAACCGGCTGCAAAAGTAAACGAACTGCTGCTGCACGGTGGGGAGGGCGTAGAAATGCTGGACGAACGTGCGCGCCTCGTTTCGAATACCCGGAAACTTCAACTCGAGGGTCTGCTCCGTTTTTTGGTCCACCAGCTCGTAGGGCTCCCGGGCCCACAGTTCTTCGTACGCCATCAGATAGAAAGAGAAGAGGGGGTCCACCTTTTTCGAAGGTTGGGTCTTCTGAAATCCCTTATAGACGTCGCACAGATCATCCGCGAGGTTGCGGCCCACGTATTCGTTCACCAGAAGATCGAAGAACAGATTGGTGAGCGACTGGCCGAGGCCGGGGATCAGGCGTTTTTCGAGCAGGTTCAGGCTCGCCGAAAGACCGAGGGAGTGTGGGAAGCGGACGTGATGGCCAATCTCGTGAGCCAGAACCGCTTTCAGGCAGTGCAGGGCGCCCATGCGTTCGAGCAGATCCAGATTCACCACCACCTGACGGGTTTCGAGGTCGATATAGGCCAGCGGTTCGTCGGCCTGGACGCTCTTAGCCTCAGGGGGGCGCCAGACTTCCGGGGGGCTCAGCGTGGCCGAGACATCCCACAGAGCGAGCGCCTCGTCCCAGGCCTCAGCGATGTTCACCTTCTGCGAGGCGGTGGCCGGGGATGACGACTCCGGCCGGTGCGTCGCTGGAGCGGTCATACCGGGTACAAGGCCACGAGAAACTGGGAGGTCTCGAGGGTCACCGCGGCGCGCCACTGGTTCGCGGCCATCGCGTGCCAGTCGGCGGTGCGGGCGTCCCGCTTCGATAGTTCCTCGAGGAGTTCGATGCGCAAGCCGGGATCCTTCGCTGGTTTCTCGCGGCATCCGAGCGAACCGAGCACCAACGGTTGGGCGCCTTCGAGCCAAACCCCGATGGAACTCGCGTCTTCGCGACGCCGTTCGTGCACACAGACGACCGTGGGTGCTGCGAAGTGGACACCGCCCGGAAGAAAACGGGAGTCCTCGTCGGCGAGGGATACCCATCGACCTTCGAAGGCGTCCTTCAGCGACTTCTCTGGCGGAGTCTCAAGTCGCTGGCTCACATCGGCGACGAGTTCTTCGAGGTGGTCCAGATGCGGTGTCCCGCGAAGGGCGCGCAGGAACACCCGCCGGACCCAGATCGGTTGCGATTCCAAGTTCTCGGCCAGATTCCACGACGACGCCAGGGCCACCGCCCTCTGTCGAGGCGGCAACGACCCGAGTGTCTCGGGAACGAGTTTCAGGAAGAGTCGCGACGCCACCGTTTCGGCTCCCGACTCCTCGGGTGTGATGTATCCGAGGCCAATGCCTTCGACGGCCAGTTTGAGGTAGCTCTCGATCAGAGCGTCGTTGGCCTGAGAATCGCCCTCGCCTTGCGCCAGCGACTCGGCGAGCCGGCGCGCCGGGCCCTCGAGCAACCGAACCCACAGCTTCGAGTCCCAACGCACGAACCTCCTCTTCGCCGCCTCCTCCAGCTCACGTAGCGACGTGCCCTCAGAAGGCATCAGCGCGCGGCGTTCTGCTTCAGCCAGAGAGCGTAGTTGTTGTACCGGCTGTAGATCGACTTCAGGTGAATGATGTCTTCATAGACGGCGCCCGACAGCTCCTGCTTCGTCATGAGCTGTTCGAGGAGGCTCTTCACTTGAGTGAGCCGTTGCTCGACGGTGCGCCGCTCGACGCCTTCGAGCCCGAAGTCCTGTTCCAGCCGGAGCGCGGTCACCTTCCGCCGTGTGGGTTCGTGTTTCGAGAACTGATCCATGGCAGTGTCCCACATGCTGCGGATCCAGGCCACGCGGTCTTGAAGCAGGGCTCGCTTGCCTTTGGTTTCGAAGAAGGCGCTCCTCGCGTTGGGAACGAGTTTCTCGTGGAGCACCCAGGGGATGATCTGTCGAAGATCGGCTTCGCTCGCCTCGGCGTTGCCGCGGAAGTACGCGAGAGCCTTCGCGAAATGCAGGCAGGTCTGGTACGCGCGCGCTGAAACTCCGTTCTCGCTTTGCGTGCAGAGGTGGACCTTCTTGTCGAGGGGGCACTGTTCCGTGCAGACGGCGCCCACGGTCTGCCCCGAAAGCTTGAGGGTGTCCTTGCTCTTCGATTCGAACTGAGGCGAGGCCATGCGGCAGAAGTCGAGTTGCCCGAGGAAGAAGCCGAGCCGGTCGAGAACCGTCGTGGGCAGAGTGACCTTCAGGATCGCCTTGTAGATCCGGTCGAGTTCGTCGCTCGTGAAGATGATCTCGCCGGGGACGAGTTCCTCGGGTGTGGTATCGGCCTCGATCCGCTGCAGGAGGGTGGTGAGGAAGCCCGAGTTGAAAGGAACCGCACGCACCACTACATCGATGCGGTCTTTGAGCGCGTCGATCACTTGGAACGTGCCGCCGCCGCTGTCGTCGTTGGCGGTGAGAAACCAGCTTGATCGTCCCGCGTACACGTACTGATCGAACATCTCCGCGTAACCCTCGGACATCAACGACAGCAGAGCCGATTGGGTTTTCGTCGGGATGCGGTTGTACTCGTCGATGATCTTGACCCGCTCTTTGATCCACTTTCTCCAGCCCACCTTGATCGCGGACAGATCCTCGGCCTTCAGCATGTCGGAGGGCAGGGGCGAGCCGAGCAGGTCTGAGATCGAGAGTTGCGGATGCCCGCGCTGGATAGAGCGGCGCACCTGATCGCGGCTCATTCCTGAGAGCAGTCCCATGAGGATCGCCGATGTGGTTTTGCCGCGGCCCGGGCCGCCGATCATCAGTGCGCGACGCCCCGAGAAGAGAGTCAGCATGGGAATGAGCACGAAGGAGCTGTAGCTCATGTCCGCGTGAAGCAGCAGTTCGTCGCCGGAAGCGTTCTTGAGAATCTGCGGCTTCGCCCCGAATTCGAGATCGTAGTAGGGGCAAATCACCGCGTTGTTCGTGATCCACCAATAGGCCTGCCGCATCTTGTGATGCAGGTCGGGCCCTTCGCGCTCCGACAAACGCACAGGAACCTCGGCGCCGGCCTTCGCACGGCCCCGAAGCAGCCCTGCAAGCAGGCTCTCCTTGGGCGGCATTTGTTTTGGATCCTAGGAGCCTGCGCGACGGAAGTCCAGCGGCAGAAGGGTCCTACGCTCGAGCTACCGAGGACGGGTTACGCCGGGGGCGCCGGGACCGGTGTGGGTCGACCGCGCCCCGCCAGGAGCAGGGCGCCCGCGAGCGCGAGGGGCACCAGATGCGCCGCCCATGCTCCAAGGATGACGGGCACCTCACCCCGAAGGCCGAGCCTCTGGCCGGCCTGCAGGATCGAGAATGCGGCGGCGTGCGAGAGAAACAGGCCGGGGATAACCACGATCCGCCGCCGGTTTCGCGACAGACCCGCGGCAAGAATCGCAAACGAGAGGGCCAGCGTCGGTATGGACAGTCGGTTGTGCCATTCCGAGCGCAGCCACGCCTCGCTCTGGTCGTTTGCGCCTGAACAGCTGCCGCCCTTCTTGGGGCACCCGGGCACGCCCGCCACCACCATCGCCACCCCCAACTCGCGGAACGTCATCTCCCGGCTGCCCCTGCGCAGCTCTGTCTCCTGGCCCGTGATCGCGCGGTAGGACGCGACTCGGTAGGCCCGGTTCGCGGGTGCCACTGCTACGTCGAAGAAAACGAACAGACTCCCGGCTCCCAGCAGCCCGACGCCCAAAGCCCCGCGCGAGATCGACGGATGGCGCGTGAGGGCCCACGCGACGCCGATCGCGATCGCCAGTGGAGCCACCGCCACGGCGAAGCTTGGAAGCAGCAGGGCGATTACGTCGGGAGGGAGCTGCCGTGGGTTCGGCCAGGTCGCCACTGCAAGCACAATCACGGCCGCGACCACAAGAGCCGCCACCGGGGCTGTCATTCGCAACAATCGCGGGCCCGGGGCGTCCAGTCCTGTCCAGTTCTCGCGAAGATGGCGCGAAGGAAGGCGCGCGGCATAGAAAGCGCAAGCCGCAAGGAGCCCCCAATACCCTCGCGCAAGCACCGCTGTGTGGCGTCGGCCCGATCCCGCTTCGCGGCACTCGTACTGCATGTCGGCCACCGCGGGCAAAAGGACGGTCTCCCGCAGCCGGGTCAGGCCGAGGGCTGTGGCGAGGCGGAGCGGAAGGTCTCCAGGCTCACGCATGGCGGTGCACCGAGGCGAGGCTTGCCGCCATGAGAGACCACGCATCGAGCACCCGCGCGCCAAGTCCGGTCGCCCGGTACCGGCGTCGGGGCAGGCCGGAGTGCACGCCCTTCTCCTCGGCGCGCGACTCGACATAGCCTTTCTCCTCCATACGGCCGAGGGTTACGTAGACGGTCCCGCGCTTAAGCGCTCCCTGGGATTCCGTCACGAGCTCCAGGCCGTACATGTCGCCGCTCCGTAGCAGGTCGAGGATCAGGGATTCTGTTGCGCTCAATCTCGGCAGTCTCTCCGGTTTCATGACTGAGTCTTACATTATGTATGACTGAATGTCAATGCAGCGCCTCACTTCGCGCTGAATCGTCAGTCGTTTCCGTGAGAACATGCGTTCCCGATGACGACGCAAGACGCGGCGCTGGACACGCGAGGCATCGGCGGGCACCCGGCCGGTCTGACCACGCTCTTCCTCACCGAGTTGTGGGAACGGTTCAGCTACTACGGCATGCGGGCCATCCTGGTCCTCTTCATGGTGGCGCCCATCGTGGACGGCGGTCTCGGCTTCGACACCGTGCAGGCGAGTTCGCTCTACGGGACCTACACCATGGCGGTTTACCTGCTCGCCCTGCCCGGCGGCTACGTGGCCGATCGCTGGCTGGGACAGCGGCGGGCGGTACTGCTCGGCGCCTTCATCATGGCTTTTGGCCAGTTCGTCCTAGCGGTGCATTCCATGCCCACGTTCTACGCGGGCCTTACGATGATCGCGGTCGGCACAGGCCTGCTGAAGCCCAATATCTCCGTCCTGGTGGGCCGTCTCTACGGCCCCGGCGACGTCCGCCGCGACAGCGGTTTCTCGATCTTCTACATGGGCATCAACGTGGGCGCGCTCATGGCGCCCCTGGTATGCGGGTGGCTCGCCGAGAGCCCGGCCTTCAAGGGGTGGCTTGCCGGCCTGGGCCTTGACCCCGCGCGCAGCTGGCACTACGGATTCGGAGCCGCGGGAATCGGCATGCTGGTCGGCATCGCGGTCTTCATGACCCAGAGCGCCCGGTTGCCCGGCGACGAGGAGCGCGCGGCCGCCCGGGCTGCGGCCGCCGGCGGCCAAGCCGAAATTCTCACGAAAGAGGAATGGAAGCGGCTGGGCGCCATCGTCATCCTCTTCGCCTTCACCATCATGTTCTGGGCGGCCTACGAGCAAAAGGGGGCGAGCCTCAACCTGTTCGCCAAGCGGCTGGTGGACACCAATGCCTTCGGTTTCCAGTTCCCGGCGAGCTGGCTGCAGTCCCTGACCCCGCTCTACGTGATCCTGCTGGCCCCCATTTTCGCGCGGCTCTGGGTCCGTCTGGGCACGAGGCAGCCCTCGAGCCCGGCCAAGTTCTCGCTCGGCCTGTTCGCCATCGCGATCGCGTTCTGTCTGCTCGTGCCGGCATCGGCGCTCACGGCAAGCGGCAAGATCAGCCCGCTGTGGCTCGTCGGCGTCTATTTCTTCGACGTGGTCGGCGAGTTGTGCCTCTCCCCGGTCGGGCTCAGCACCGTGACGAAGCTCTCGCCCGCTCGGTTCGTGGGCCTGATGATGGGCCTGTGGTTCTTCGCGACCTCGCTCGGCAACAAGCTCGCGGGATTCCTGTCGGGCTTCTTCGTGGCCGACGATCCGAATCGGCTGATGCAACTCTATGGCGGCATCGCGGTGGCGCTCCTGGTGTCCTCGGCCTTGCTCGTCGTGTTGACGCCGAAGATCCGCCGCTGGTCGGGCGAGGCCTGAGCTGTTCCGGGGCCTGTTGGTCCCCGTGCCGTATCCTTCAGGGATCATGGCCCGAAGGCTCGTTCTCATCAGCACATCCACGGTGTTCGGGACGCGGTACCTCGAGCACGCCTACCCTGAACTGCGCGACGCTCTCGGTGGCAGTGCCCGGGTGCTCTTCATCCCCCACGCCCTAAAGGACCGGGACGCCTACGCCGCCAAGGCGCGTCCCGCCTTCGAGGAGATGGGCTACGGGCTCGATTCACTCCACGAGGCCTCCGATCCCCGCGAGGCCATCGAGCGGGCCGAAGCCATCTTTTGCGGAGGCGGCAATACGTTCCGCCTTCTGAAAGCGCTTTACGAGATGGGCGTCCTCCCCCACATCGAGCGGCGGGTGAAAGACGGGATGGTGTACACGGGAGCGAGTGCGGGCTCTAACCTCGCCTGCCCGACCGTCCGCACGACCAACGACATGCCCATCGTGCAGCCGCCCTCTTTGGACGCCCTCGGTCTCGTCCGTTTCCAGATCAACCCGCACTACATCGACACCGTGCCCGGCTCCACCCACATGGGCGAAACCCGCGAGACGCGGATCCGCGAGTTTCACGAGGAGAACGAAACACCGGTGGCGGGCCTGCGCGAAGGGGCGATCCTGCGAGTCGAGGGGGCTTCCATCCTCCTCAAGGGCGTCGCCGGCCTGCGAATCTTCAGGCGCGGTCAGGAACCCCTCGAGTTCCTCCCGGGAGCGGCTGTCGAAGAGCACCTCGAACCGAATCGGGAGTCGGCCTGACCGACGCCCGGCCTCAGCGGCGGCGCAGAACGGGTACGAGCGCCCAGGCGAGGAGGGTCACCAGCGCGAAGACCAGCCAGTTGTTCTCGGCCCCGTAGGTCACAGTCGGGAAGTGATTACTGATCATCAGGAACAGAACCGGCATGATGATGAACGTGTTGTGCATCGAGCGGTTTTTCGCACGCACGGCCAGAGTGATGTCGGGCTCGCGGCCGGCAACCCGATCGGCGATCATCGCGCGCTGCGCGGGGATGATCCGCGACCACACGTTGTTCACCATGATCGTACCCAGCACCGCGGCCACCAGCAGGAAGGCCGGCCGGCCCGCGACGTAGCGCGTCAGGAGCCAGGCGAGACCCACCATCAACGCGTAACAGATGACCGCGCCGAGAACCGGCCTCTTCTCGAGGGGAGAGATCCAGATCAGGTCGTAGGCCAGCCATCCCCCGACCATCACACCCACCGCAAGGGCCAGCGCCTTGCCGAGCGACATCTCGTCACCGTGGATGTCGATCATCAGCCCGCCTGCGAAGTAGACGAGATACAGCAAGATGACGCCGGTGATGGCCGTCGTCATGGCCTCCCACCGGAACCAGTGGAGGGTTTTCGGCATGGGCGACGGCACTTTGATCTTGTCGACCTGATAGAAGCCGCCGCTGTGGACCATCCACACTTTGCCCCCGGGGTTTGCCTCGGTGTCCTCGAACTGGTGGTCGAGCCAAGTGAAGTACCAGGTCTGACCGATCCACAGGATTCCCGCGAAGATGTGGGCCCAGCGCGTGATCGCGGCCAGCCATTCCTGCCATTCCATGCCTCATGTCCCCCGGTAAGTGCTGTAACCGAAGGGGCTCAAGAGCAGCGGGACGTGATGGTGCTGAGCCGGGTCGGTGATTTCGAAGAGGACAGACACTTCGGGGAAGAAACACGGCACGCCGCGCTGCACGAAGTACGCCCCGGTGTCGAAAGTGAGGCGGTAGCGCCCGGCCTCGATGGGACCGGCGATCAGGTCGACGATACGGCCGTCCTGATTGGTGACGCTCGCGCCGAGGGGGAGGGCGCCCGTTGGGGTGACCCGCTCGAGTCGAGCCGAGACACCGGCGGCGGCCCGGCCGATCGATGTGTCGAGGACGTGGGTGGTGATGGGAGATTTCAAGAGTGGGCTCCTGGCGCTTCCAGCATCAACTTCTCCAGCCGGAGTCGGGTGATCTTCATCTGCTCGGCCGCGGCGATGTTCAGCTCGGTTTCAGGATCGTTGCCCAGACGGGCGCGTAGCAAGCCAAGCATCTCGGGCGCGGTGCGTCCCGACGCGCACACGATGAAGATATGACCGAAGCGCGCCTCATAGTCGTCATTCGCCCGCGCCAGTTCATCGAGCACGCTCTCCGCCGCGCCCGCCACCGCACCCTGTTCGGCTGAAGACCACTCATCGGTGCCGGGAAACCGCGTGCCCAGCGACTCGCGATCGCCGATGCGCGGGTGGTGCGAGAACGCTTCCAGGATGTCCGCGCGCGAGGCTTTCGCCCAGGCCTTCGCCGCGACCTCGTACAACACCTCGTTCGAGGCGAAGGGTCGCGCTGCCGTCAACGCGGCCGCCCAACCCGCGCAGCCGCAACAGCGGAACAGGGACGCTTCGCTCTCTGCGGGAGAGGCGGCGTTAATCCAGTCGAGGCCGGCCATAAAGACGCAGTCGGGAAACGCCGCCGTCGGGATGGATCTTCAGGCGCACGTGGGTGATCCGGTCGTGCTTTGCCAGGCCCTTGCCGATGAGGAGGCGACGGTGGGGACGAAGTTTCTGCGTGGGCAGGAGCGGGAAGAAGGAAACCTGTGCGCCCGCGAAGTCTTCGGTGGTGGCGCCCGGAGCGAACGCGCCGTCGAGCTGCGCGCTGTCCGGATAATTGCCCTTGAAGTGGTTGGTGTCGATCTCCACCTTCTCGAGGTGTCCGGGCGCGGCGAGACGGATGATCACCCAATCGTGGCCGGGGCCACGACGCCTGCGCGACTCCCACCCCTCGCCCATGTTGGGGGCGCGGCCAGGCAGGAGGAGGTTGTTCTTCGCACCGAAGTGCTCGTCGCTCGCTAGCAGCGCCCGCCCGCCGTTCTCCATGGCGGCCAGATCGACGAGGCCCTTCTTTTTCGTCCAATCGACGGAGACCTCGCCATACACTCGCAGCCGGGCCACGCCACCATCTGGATAAATGTGGAAGCGCAGGTGGGTGACCGCGCGGTTGATGGGGATGGGAAACCGATTGTGAGAGTTGCCGGCGAGAACCGTCGGACTCAGGATGGAACTCCAGGGCAGCTTGTCGATGTACTTCGGCGTCACGGCGCCGCTTGTGTCGCAGGCTTCGATCGACGCCTTCTCCGGAAAGTTGCCGGTGAAGAACGAGGTGTCGATGTCGACCCCCCGGACCACGCCCCGTCGCCCCAACTCGACCACGCACCAGTCATGACCCGGGCCGCGCCTGCGCCGACTCTCCCACCCGTCCATCCACTTGCCGTTGGGCGTGAACTTGTCCGGGATGAAGACCGGATCTTCGCGCTTGATGAGGTTGTGGCGAGACGCGAAGAACTCGTCGTTCGCGAAAAGCACACGCCCGCCCAGGCGCGCGGAGGCAAGGTCGATAAGACTGGTGAAGTCTGCGCTCACAGGAGTTCCCCCAGGGGACCAGCAAAAGTGCCGGAATCGTACACCCGGTGGCCCCTGACGTACGTCTGCCGAACCACTCCTTTAAGGTTCATGCCGAGGTACGGGGTCAGCGGATGGCGGTGCAGCACGCTCTCCTGCCGCACGGTGGAGCTCGCTTCGGAATCGAAAACGGTGATGTCGGCATCCTGTCCCGGGGCAATCCGTCCCTTGCGTTCGGTGAGGCCCGTAAGGGCCGCGGGCGCCGTCGACATCCAACGCGAGACGTCGGACAAGCAAAAACCGCGCGCGGATGCACCCGTCCACACCGCGGAAAGCGAGAACTGCACCGACGCGATGCCGCCCCACGCAGTCATGTAGTCGCCCCCGCCGTGCGTTTTCATCTCGGGAGGGCTGGGCGAATGGTCGGACACCACCATGTCGATAACGCCCTCCCGCAGGGCTTGCCAGAGCCGTTCCCGGTTCTCGGCCTCGCGGATGGGAGGCGCGCACTTGAACGCGGGCTGTCGCGACGGAATGGCCTCGGCCGTGAAGGTCAGATAGTGCGGACAGGTTTCGGCGGACAGGGGCAGTCCCTCGGCCCGGGCCGCGGCCACGATTTCGAGAGCGTCCGAAGACGAGAGGTGGACGATGTGGGTCCGACACCCGGTCTCCCGACACAAGGCCACGAGAAGACGGATGGCGTCGTTCTCCCAGGCGCGCGGTCGCGAAGCCAGATAGTCACGATAGTCGGCGGCCGAGGTGGGAGTGGCGCAACAGGCTCCGGTGAGTTCGGCGTGGGCGAGGAGCGGAGCGTCCGCGGCCTTGAGCGACACCATGGCGGCGCGGAGAGTGGCCGGATCCGAGGCGGGAAACTCGTCGATGCCAGAATGGACGAGAAAGGCCTTCGCCCCGCGAGCGCCCGCGGCCATCAACGCGGTCAGGTCGGCAGCGTTTCCGGGAACCACGCCGCCCCAAAAGGCGCAATCGACGTAAACCGAGTCTCGCGCGGCCGCGCGTTTGATCTCTAGGGCCTCGACCGTGGTGGTGACGGGAATGGAATTGAGCGGCATGTCCACGATGGTGGTGATGCCACCCGCAGCCGCGGCGCGCGTAGCGGTGTGGAATCCCTCCCACTCGGTCCTTCCCGGCTCGTTCACGTGAACGTGGGCGTCGACCACGCCGGGAAGAATGGCGAGGTCGCCAAGATCCTCGACCGGCAGATCCCTCGGGCCATCCTCCGTCAGCGACTCGATCCGCCCTCTGCGTACCGTGAGGACACCCGGTCGGGCGCCCTCCGGAGTGACGATGTGGGGGCTGCGGAGCGCGAAGTCGCGGGAACGCATGGTCCGCGAAGTCTACGGGGCGCGGCCTCGGCTGGCGGTAAGCTCGCCAGTCTATGGCGCGAAAATCGATTTCCCTCACCCCCCAGGCCAAAGACGAGGCCTTCATGCACATGGCCCTGCGCGAGGCGTCGCGCGGTATGAAAGCCGGACAGGGTGGTCCTTTCGGAGCCTGCATCGTGCGGGACGGAGTCATCGTGGCCGTGGCCCCCAACCGCGTCCTCGCCTCGGGCAATCCCACGCAGCACGCGGAGGTGGTCGCCATCGGACGCGCGGCGAAGAACCTCGGCACTCATATCCTGAAGGGCTGCACGATCTACTCGACCACCGAGCCCTGCCCGATGTGCTTCTCGGCCATCCACTGGGCCCAGATCGACCGGATCGTTTTCGGCACCGGCATCGCCGACGTGAAGCGCCTCGGCTTCAACGAGCTGTCCGTTTCGAACGCCACGCTCAAGCGCCTCGGCCGCAGCAGCGTGATCCTCGATCAGGCTTCAAAGAAGGAGTGCACCGACCTCCTCAGGTCCTGGGCCGCTCTGGAGAACAAGACGACGTATTAAGGGCTACGCCCTGGCCGCGAGGGCGGCCACCCTTCGACGGATGTCCCTCGTCGGAACTCAGGGCACCGCAACAAGGGGCGCCCCTACATTTTGGACGCGAGGGCGGCCACAACCTCCAGGACAACGTCGATGTCCGCTGGGGCCACGCAGACATGCGCGGAGAGGCGCACTCCCTTGTCGTCGCCTTGCGCCCGCACACGGACCTTCCGCGCCCACAGCGCGTTCTGCAGATCGCGCGCGCTCACGCCTTCCACACGGAACGTTGTGATGGCCGAGGCGAGACGCGGATCGGCGGGCGACGACGACACCGCACCCTTGATCTTCGCGAGCCCCTCACGAAGACGAGTGGTGAGCATGAGGTCCCAGCGCTCGACCCGCTCCATTGTGTTCCGCTCGCCGAGAGCGATCGCCGCCATCAGACCGTCGATCAGCGCCGTGCTGCCGGTGCCGTATTGCATGAAACGGAACGCGCCCTGCTCCTGGTTGTCCCACTGGTAACTCGCGAGCGTGGTCCAGAACTGCGACTGCGCGTCGCGGCGAATGTAGAGCAACCCGGTGCCCTTCGGAGCCATCAGCCACTTGTGCGGACTCGCGACGTAGGCGTCGCAACCAAGTTCACGCAGATTCACCCTTATCTGCCCCACCGCCTGCGCGCCGTCGATCAGGGAAAGCGCTCCGCGTTCGCGGGCCAGGGCGATGAGCCCTTCGACAGGCATGCGGATCCCGAACTGGGAGGTGATGTGGCTGACCATGATCGCCCGGGTGCGCGGCGACGAGGCGGCGCGGAACTGGGCCAGGATCCCTTCGGGGCCGCCAGCCACCGCAGCGCTCAAGGGCAGTTCCTTGACCACGATGCCCCGGCGCTTCGCCATCAGCCTGAAGATCGACACCGCTCCCCCGTGTTCCTGATCGGTGGTGAGGACTTCATCGCCTGCCTTCCAGTCGAGGCCATTCCCCAGCGCGTTCATGCCCACGGTCGCGTTCTGGGTGATGGCGATCTCGTCCGCTTCGGCCCCCAGGAAACGCGCCGCGCGGGTGCGCGCGGCGAGGAGCGGTTGGTACCCGGTGAGCGGCTCGCCATCGGCCTGAAAGTACGGCCAGTCGGGCAGCGCGGCCTCGGTGCCGCGCAGGCCGTTCACCATCGCGTCCATCACCTCACGCGGAATGGCCCCAAGAGTGCCGGTGTTGCAGTAGGTCACGTCGCGGGGGAACAGGAAGTCGCCGCGTAGTCGCTCGAACACTTCGGCGTCGGTTGTGACCGCGGAGTCTGGCGTGATCGATGCTTCCGAAGCGCCCCGTCCGAGGACACCGTGAATGAGAGGCGTCGCCGCGAGCGCGCCCAGAAAGTTCCGCCGGTTTTCCATGTCAGTTCCTCTATCGATGTCTGGTCGGCGGAGAATACGTGGTTTCCACATGGTCACGGCCCTCATCCTGCTCTCGGCGATCCTTCACGCCTCCTGGAACGCTTTCGTCAAGGGCGACTCCGACCGAACCCTCTCGATGGCCTGGATCATGGGACTCGGCGGCGCCGCCACTGCTCTCGCCCTGCCCTTCGTGGGCTTCCCCGCCCGCGAGGTCTGGCCGTTCCTGATCGTCACCGTCATTCTTCAGAACATCTACTTCGGGTTCGTGATCCTGTCATACCGCCACGGCGATCTCTCCCAGGCGTATCCGATCGCGCGCGGCGTGGCCGCCCTGACCGCGGCGCTTGTCTCGTCGCTGCTTGGCCTCGACATCCTCGTTCCCCGGGAGTGGCTGGGCATCGTCGTCTCGTCTCTCGGCATCGCCAGCCTCGCCTTCGCCGCCGCGGACAAGGGTGTGCTGCTGCGACGGTCGATCGGTTATCCCCTGATGAGTGGTGTGTTCACCGCCGCTTACTCCATCGTGGACGGCATGGGCGCCCGCGTTTCCGGCAACGCGCTCGAATACGTGTTGTGGATGAACACTCTGGCCGCTCCCTTCCTGCCCGCCTACGTCCTCGCCACGCGGGGCGCCGCGGCCTTCAAGTCGGCCCCGGGCATGATGGCGCCGAGAGTGGGGGCCGCTCTGGTGGCCGGAGTGAGCTACGGCATCGCGGTGTGGGCCTTCTCGCAGGGTTCGATGGGAAGGGTGGCGGTGTTGCGAGAGACGTCGGTCCTCTTCGCCGCGATCCTCGGTTCGGTCGTCCTGAAGGAACCCTTCGGCAAGCGACGCATCATCTCGGCAATGGTGATCCTCGGCGGCTTCGCCCTCTGGCCGTGATCAGCCGAGTTTCCGAACGAGGTCGTGGAGGACGTCGCCGCAATCGCCCTCCACCTTCACCTGGGCGAGGTCGTCGGCGCGGGTCTTGCCGCGATTGACGAGTGCGACCGGCTTCCCCATCTCGGCGGCGGCGAGGCAAAACCGATAACCGGAGAACACCATCAGCGAAGACCCGACGACCAGCACACCGTCGGCCTCCGCGAGCGCAGCGTAGCTCTCGGCCACTCTGGCCTTGGGGACGTTCTCCCCGAAAAACACCACGTCCGGCTTGAGCATTCCTCCGCACGAGGCGCAGGACGGAACCACCACATCATCGAACGGGCCATCGAGTTCTGAATCGCCGTCGGGAGCGTTCGCCGCGTTCATCCTGGCGAAGCGTGGATTCGCGGCCACGAGTTGCTCCTGAATGGCGGCGCGGGAGACCGTGGCCCCGCACTCCATGCAGCGCACGGTGTCGAGACGGCCGTGGAGATCGATCACTACCTCGCTGCCCGCCTTCTGATGAAGGCCGTCCACGTTCTGGGTGATGAGTCGCGTCACCCCGCCTGCCTTCTCGAGCGTCGCCAGCGCGTCATGAGCAGGCGCCGGCCGCGCCGCCGCCACCCGGGCCCAGCCGACCAGGCTCCGCGCCCAATAGCGCCGCCGCGTAGCCTCCGAGCCAATGAAGTCCAGGAACTGAACCGGAGGCTTGTGCTTCCAAGCACCGGTCTGATCGCGGTAGTCCGGGATCCCGGCCGCGGTGCTGCATCCGGCTCCGGTGAGGACGAAGAGACGTGGGGCCTTCCGCACGAAAGCATCAAGGGACATCGGGCCGGACATAGCCCTCGACTATATGCTTGCGCTACATGACGACTCCGCCCCCCGCGAACGACCTTTGGCAGACAACCTCGAACCGCCTGTGGAAGGCCCTGTCCCCGGAGGACAAGCTCATGGCGGCGACGGAACTGGTGAAGGATCCCACGCCGCTGATCCGCGCCAGCGTCACCGCGGTGGTCGCCGATGCCCGCAAGATGAGAGCGATCGCCGCCCGCAAGCTGGCCCCCGAAGCTCAGGCCCGCATCATCGCCTCGGTGCGTGATCCCGGCGAGATGCTCGCGTCCTCGCTGCTCGTGGCCCTGCACCTCGGCCCGCGCAAACCCATGCTCATCGGCTTCCTCGACGCCCTAGGCCTTCCCCATGAGGACGGCGTGCTCAAGGATGAGGCCACCGAAGCGGTGGGCCTCGACGACCTCAACAAGGCCTGCGCGGCCATCGCCTCGGAGCCCCCGTCCGCGGTGCGGACCTACCTGAACACACTCTGGCTGCAGGACCCGGAACGCTGGGCCCACGCGAAGGACGTTCCGCTCAGCTCTATGGCCTGATGAGCCGCCTGGGTGTCGGCCCCAACGCCGAAGCCGCCGGACGTCAGGACTTCGGCAGGGAAGGCGCCGGCATCGCCTTGGCGCAGGTCTGCCTATCGCCGGCGTCGCAGGCCTTCTGACTGTAAGACAAGGCCTTGGCGGAGTCGCGCCCGAGGTGCAAAGCCCCGTCGTCGTACAGGTCGGCCAGCCATCGGCAGGACTGGGCGAGCTTCAGATCGCAGGCCCTCTCCAGGTAGGCAACCATCTTCTTCCCGTCGCCGCGGCCCTCCTGCTGCCACCTTGGGTCCCAGGCCTTCCCCCGCTCAAAGCAGTCCTTCGCCAGACCCTTTTCGCAGGCAGCGTCCTGGGCCTGCAACATGGGCTGCCGAAGCGCATCGTAGCGGTTCCACGCCTTGGCTTCGCGGGCCGGGTCATCCTTCAGGCCCCAACTGCCGGAACGCAGTTTGTTAGCGACTGAGCGGCACGACTCGGCGTCCACGCCGGTGCAGGCCTTCTCGAGTGAGGTCAGCGCCGCCTCGAAGTCGTGGCGCCTGGCTTCGAGGTCGGCGAGTTCGAGGCACAACTCGATCTTCTCCCCAGCGCAATGTTCAGACAACAGGCGCCGCGCCCGATCCGGGTCGACGACCTCGACCCCGAAGCCGCTCTCCAGCATGTGTGACAGCGCCGCGCAGGCTCTCGCTTTCCCGGCCGCGCAATCCTTCTCCAGCCCGACGAGTTGCGGCGACGGCGTGCCCTTTCTCCTCAAATCCCTTTGGAGTCTTGCCAGGTCATCGCAAAGCGAAGTGTTGGCGGCGCCCGTCTTCTTCTCAAGCGCACACCCCTTCTCGGTCCAGGCGAGCGCCTTGGCGAAGTCCACCGGGAGCCCGCCCCCCGGCTGATACATCTCGCCAAGAACATCGCAGACCTCAGGGTTGGTTTCGCAGCCCTTCTCGTAACCGGCAGCGGCCCGTCGCCAGAACTCCCCGGCGCGGGCTCGGTCCACCGGCACCGCCCTCCCCTGGTCCAGGTCGAAGGCGGCCGAATAACAGCCGCCAGGATCGCCAAGTTCGCACGCGCGGATGTGGTATCGGGTGACCTTCTCGAGGTCGGCGCGGCGCGATCGCCAGGCCGTCACGTTGTGATGTGCCGCTGCCCCGCTCATGCAGTCCTTGGCGCTGCCGGCGGCGCAGCCCATCTGAAAGAGGGCCGCCGCTCTGCCTTCGAAGGCCTTGGCCCTGCCGTGGTCCCTCGGCACCGCCTCGCCGGACTCGTAGGCGGTGGCAAGCACCCAGCAGGAGCGCCCGTCACCGAGGTCGCAACCCCGGGTGAACAGGGCCAGATCCCCCTGCGTCGGCTTGCCCGCCAGATACGAACCACGGCCCAAACCGAGTGTCGTGCAGTCCGCCGCCACACCCTTGTCGCACCCGGCCTGGAGCTCAGCATCGTCCTGCCACGGCGACGGCGCCCCCAACGTCCCCAACACCAGCGCGACCGCGATCATCGTCAACATGCAGGGCTCATTTCGATCTCCCAGGGTCCGCTGGACGCGGACCGTTCCCCGCTTCTATCACAGAGATCGTGGCTTCAGCAGGACTCGGCGACCGGATCGGAGTCCGGCGCGCCGGGCAGGGAGAGCCAGTACCTTTCGATTGGCGCTCGGCTGCCCGACAACCCGGCGTGGCGGCCCATCTGACGCTTAAACGACTTCGCCGACCCGAACCGGGCCGACTCACCGAGACTGTTGGCCAGTTCGAAGAGTTCGGTCGTATCAGCGTCGCGCCAGGGTTCGGTCACCGGCTGAAGCTTCGGCCCAAGCGCGCGGTGTGGATCCCATTCCGCCGCTTCCTTGAACGCCTGCTTGAGCGAGCGGGACAGACGCCAGCGCTGCCCCAATCCGCCAAAAAGAGGCGGGGTCAGGCCCATCATGAGCCGCATCGTGAACGCCGCGCGGCCGCGTGGCGCCCGCAGGACGCTGACCGGAGGCAGTCGAATGCCGAGGTTGGACAGGCGCAGAGGCACCGCTTCGGGAACCAGGCAGTGTGGGCGTTCCTCGAAAAAGAGAAGGTCGCGGCCCTTATCGACGTGAAGCGCGGCGCGAAGGACCGCGAAATAGTCGATGGCCTGGGGAGCGCCCAATATTCCGAGGGGCGCCATGACGTGCCGGACGCCCATACGCCTGATGACGATCGACAGCCGCTCGCGCCAGGGGGCGGTGGGGTCGCCATGTTCGCCCGCTGCCTCGACCTCTCCGAACTGCTGCACCGTGGCCAGACCGCTCGCGGAGACGGCTTCGGCCCCTTCTGCATCGACCAGAGCCACCATCAGCGTCTTTCGACCGGCCTCGCGTTCGGAGCGCAGGCGGGAGAGGCAGGAGAGAGCGCCGAGGGACGCGCGGTCGGCAAACACGACGGTGTCGAACCCCAACCTCTAGCTCCCTTGCTGGGGACCGGCCGGCATGGACGAAGCGCCGATCACCCTTGATCCGACTGGTAGCGGGGGCAGGATTTGAACCTGCGACCTTTGGGTTATGAGCCCAACGAGCTACCGGACTGCTCTACCCCGCGTCGAGTCGACGAGCGAATTGTATCAGACATCGCCGTGCCTCGGTGATAAGTTCCGCTCCCCAATGAAGACGAGCGCGATCATCCTGGTGGGAGGCGAGGGCACACGGCTCCGCCCCCTGACCCTGGAACTGCCCAAACCCGTGGTTCCGGTCCTTGATCGGCCCTTCCTGAAGTTCCAGCTCGAGTTGCTCCGTAAGGCGGGGATCGTGGACATCGTGTTGTGCGTGGCCTTCCGCCCCGAGCGTATTCGCGCCGTGTTGGGCGATGGCGCGAAAGACGGCGTGCGCCTCACCTATGTCCTCGAAGAGACCCCTCTCGGCACGGGCGGCGCGGTCAAGAACGCCGAGGGTGCTTTAGGGGAGCGGGTGGTGGTGATGAACGGCGACGTCCTCGCCGACATGGACCTCGAGGGCATCCTGCGGCTCCACGAGCAGACGCGGGCCGCGGCCACCATCGTGCTCCATCCCGTCGACAACCCGTCGGCCTACGGCCTGGTCGAAACCGAAGAGGACGGTCGCGTCCGCCGTTTCATCGAGAAGCCCAAGCCCGAGGAAATCACCACCAATCGGATCAACGCCGGCCTCTACGTGCTGGAGACCCGCACCCTCTCGATCATGCCGAAGGGCGTTCCGTATTCCATCGAACGCGGCTACTTCCCCACCCTGATCGAAAGCGGCGAGCGGGTGCAGGCCTACACCCACGCTGGCTACTGGATCGACATCGGTTCCCATCAGAAGTATCTGCAGGTCCATCTCGATCTGCTCTCCCGCCGGTTCCCCCATCAGATCGAGGCCGCACCTCACGGCGCCGGCTTCGTGCACCCCACTGCCACAATCGACCCCGGCGCGGTCCTTGAGGGTCGCTTCTACATCGGCCCCGGCTGCCAGATCGGCGCGGAAGCGCGGATCGAGGATGGGACGACCCTGATCGAGAACGTGCGCGTCCACGGCGGCACGGTGCGGCGCAGCGTGATCTGGGGCGGGACAGTGATCGGCGAAGCTTCGGTGGTGGAAGGCGCGCTGCTCGGCAACCGCGTGCGCGTGGGACGGCATTGCCACGTACTCTCAGGCGCAGCCCTCGGCGACGGCACGGTCGTGAGCGACCATTCCAGAACCGCCTAGCCAAAGAGATCGACCGTTTAAGGAAACATCGAACATGAGCGCCGCCATCGACCATATTTTCAAGGCCTACGACATACGCGGGCTGAGCCCGAGCGAACTCAATCCGCTCCTCGCCCGCCGCATCGGCATGGCTTTCGTGGACTACCTCCAGGCGAAGAACATCGCCATCGGCCGGGACATGCGCGACACCTCGCCCGACCTCGCCCAGGCCTTCATCGAGGGCGCCCGAGCGCGCGGAGCGAGCGTGGTGGACATCGGCATGGTGTCGACCGACATGTTGTACTTCGCGGTAGCGAGCCGGTCGCTCGACGGCGGGGCCATGTTGACCGCGTCGCACAATCCGAAACAGTACAACGGCATCAAGCTGGTCCGGCAAGGCGCGATCGCGCTCTCAGGGGACGCCGGGATCAAGGAAGTGCGGGAGGGCGCCCTGGGCGCCGAGCCCGTGCCCTTCACCGGCGCTCCCGGAAACCTGTCGCACGAGGATGTGAGCGAAGCCTTTGTCGCCCACTGCCTGAGCTTCATTGATACCAAGGCGCTGCGCCCGCTGAAGATCGTCCTCGATGCCGGAAACGGCATGGGCGGGCCGGCGGCCGAGCGCGTGTTCGCCCGGCTGCCCTTCGAGCGCACCGACCTCTTCTTCACCCCGGACGGAAACTTCCCGAACCACCCCGCCGATCCACTGGTCGAAGAGAACCGTCGCGACATCATCGCCGCGGTCAAGGCCCAGGGGGCCGACCTCGGCATCGCCTGGGATGGCGACGCCGACCGCTGCTTCTTCATCGACGACACCGGCGAGTTCATTCCCGGCGACTTCGTGACGGCACTTCTGGGAACCATGTTCTCCGAGCGGGAGAAAGGCGCCACCATCGTCTACGACGTGCGCGCCTCCCGCGCCGTGGCCGACATGGTCAAGGCCGCGGGCGGACTACCGGTCATGCATCGGGTGGGGCACGCGTTCATGAAGGTGAAGATGCGGGAACTGAACGCGGTGTACGGGGGCGAGGTCTCGGCCCACTACTACTTCCGCGACAACTGGTTCGCCGACAACGGGATGATCCCCGCGCTTCTGATTCTCGAACTCATCTGCAAGTCGGGGAAGAAGATCTCCGAGTTGCTTGCTCCACTGCGCTCGCGCTACTTCCTCTCGGGCGAGATCAACTCCAAGGTTGCCGACGTGCCCGGGGCCCTGAAGCGGCTCGAGGAGCGCTACAAGGACGGCCGGGTGACCAAACTCGACGGCGTGTCGGTCGACTACGCCGACTGGCATTTCAACGTGCGGGGCTCCAACACCGAACCCCTGCTCCGGCTCAATCTCGAAGCGTCATCGCAGACGGAAATGGAACGACGGCGCGACGAAGTGCTGGAGTTGATTCGGTCGTAAGTGCCCAAGGTTTTAGGCCTTGGGTACTTGCTCGTCAGCGTGGTAGCTCGACCGCACCAGGGGCCCGGACTCGACGTGGCCGAACCCGAGGGAGAGCCCGAACTCGCGGATGGTCGCGAACTCGGCGGGGGTGTAGTACTTCAGGATGGGCAGGTGCTCGAGCGAGGGGCGTAGATACTGGCCCACGGTCAGCACATCGACCCGGGCCTGGCGAATGGCGCGGACGGTCTCGAGGATCTCGTCCCACTCCTCGCCCAGGCCCAGCATGATCCCGCTCTTGGTCAGCATCCCCGCATCCTTCGAGCGGGAAAGCAGATCGAGCGATCGTTTGAAGTTCGCTCCCGGCCGCACCTTCCGGTAGAGGCGGGGCACAGTTTCGGTGTTGTGGTTCAGGATGTCGGGACGGGCATCGAGCACCACCTGCAGCGCGTTCCAGTTGCCCTTGAAGTCGGGAATCAGGACTTCGATCTGGCAGCCGGGCACCTTCTCGCGGATGAGCCGGATGGTCTCGGAGAACGACCAGGCCGCGCCGTCCTTCTGCTCGTCGCGGTTTACCGACGTGATCACCGCGTGCTTGAGACCCATGGAGGCGATGGCTTCGGCGACGCGGCGAGGCTCGTCGGGGTCGGGCGGCATTGCCGCGAGGCCGGTTTTGACCGCGCAGAATCCGCAGGCCCGGGTGCAGGTGTCGCCGAGGATCATGAAGGTGGCGGTCCCGCGGTTCCAGCAGTCGCCGATGTTGGGACAGCGGGCTTCTTCGCAGACCGTGTGCAGCCTCTGGCCGCGGACCAGATCGACCAGCGCGTCGTACTTCTGACCAATGGGAGCCCGGGCCTTGATCCAATCCGGCCGGGGCAGGGGCGAAACAACGCCCCCGCTTCCTGCGGCCGAAACGGCCGGCGACTCCGCTTCAAGCATCAGGGCTCTTCTTCCTCTTCGTCATCGTCGTCTACGTCGTCGAAGAGGTCTTCGTCTTCGTCGTCCTCGTCCTCGTCCTCTTCCTCTTCCTCGTCGTCATCGTCGTCTTCTTCATCCTCGTCGTCGAGGAGGTCGTCGTCGTCGTCCTCCTCATCGTCGTCATCTTCTTCGTCGTCATCCTCATCATCGTCTTCCTCTTCGTCGACGAGGGCCTCATCTTCCTCTTCGTCTTTGTCGTCGTCCTCTTCGTCGAGAACGTCGTCTTCGAAGAGGCTGGCGTCTTCCTCAACGACGTCGTCGTCCCCCCACTCATCAGAATCGTCATCGCTGTTGCGACGCGGAGAGAGGATCAGCGATGCGACGTCTTCTGAATAGTCGAAGCTCATGATTTGTCGGTCTCCTTTCCGGACATTTGTGGGGGGCATTCCGATGCGGCGAACACCGGGGGTGCAATCGTACCCGCACTCGCTCGAAAGTCGGATGCTTTTTTGATCCATCCGGATCAGGCCGTATCGTTGCCATTGATGTGAGGGCGCAGGCACGCGGCCCCGCCCCGTCACCGAGGAGATCAACATGCCAGAACCTGGAGTCGGCCCTGAACTCGTACTGCTTGCAAAGGATGCCGGCACGTGGGACGCCGAGATCACGATCACGCCCCAGCCCGGCGCGGAACAGCAGTCGTCAACCGGTCGCCTTGTCGGCCGACTGATCTGCGGAGGCCGCTGGCTGGTGACCGAATTCAAGAACCACACAACGGGATTCGAGGGCCACGGCATCTATGGCTTCAACCCCGCAACGCGGCGCTACGTGGGTACCTGGGTCGACGACATGCGCTCCAACCTATATGTGGGCGAAGGTGATTGGGACGAAGCGAGCCGGACCATGACCTTCCACTGGTCCGCGCCCCTGCCCGGCGGCCGGACCATGACCTGGCGCGAAATCACCACTTCGATCTCCGACTCGGAACGGGTCTTCCGGGTCGTATTCCCGGGCCCCGAGGGCCATGAGTTCGAAATGATGCATGTGCGCTATCGCCGGGAATAGGCCTTAGGCGCTAAAAATGCGCAGGCGCTAAGCTCGTGCCAGCAAGATTGGCGGCAAACGTGCCCCGGGCGCAAATCGCGCCAGGATTACCTGCAACGCCAAAGGCCCCGTGGCCACAACGTCCCCAACAAGGATCCAACAATGAAGACCCGCATCCTGGCCCTCGTATTCACCACCCTCACCCTCGGAGCCCCAGGCGGGCTCCTCGCCGCCTCGGCGGACGGTTCTGGGAGCCTTGTCGTCTCCGTGAAGGACAACTACGGCGTCCTGCCCGGGACCACGGTCCGGCTCGCCAGCAAGGACGGGTTGAGCACGGCCCGGGCGAACACCGACGCCACCGGCGTCGCCCGTTTCGCTTCTGTGGCCGCGGGCGAATACACCCTCGCCGCGACTCTCGCAGGCTTCGCCGAAGCACGCAAGGACGACGTGACGGTGGGAGCCGCGGAAACGCGGGTCGAGTTGGTGATGACGCTCGCCCAATTCTCAACCTCGGTCACCGTGACCACGGCCAACCGGCGAGAAGAACTCCTGATGAACACCGCCGAGCCGACCACGGTCATCGACGAGGTGCAGATCCTCGACACCGGCTCGCGCAACGCCAAGGACCTCCTCTCCGAACAGGCGGGCTCGGGAGTGCAGGTGAACGTGGGCGGCGGCCAGGGCTATGTGTCGCTGAACGGCATCTCCAATAAGGGAGTGCTGGTGCTGGTGGACGGCCGGCGCTACCTCGGCCGTGACGCGAACGGCAACTTCAACCTCGAGGATCTCCCCATCACCGGCATCGAGCGAGTCGAGGTGGTGAAGGGTGCGGCTTCCGCGGTCTACGGTTCGGATGCCATGGGCGGCGTCATCAACTTCATCACGGGCAAGGGCAAAAACCTCGGCTTCAAGAACACCATGAACCTGTCGGGCGGCACCTACAAGGACTACCGGGGCGACAACAACTTCACCTACCGCGCGGACAAGGGCGGGTTCGCTCTTGCCGGCGGATACCGCACCTACGACGGCTTCGATCTCGAACCCATCCCCGAGCGCCCCAACCCGCAAACCATCGGTCAGCCCGAAAGCAAATGGAAGACCTTCTCCGGTAACGGCGACTACCGCGCGTCGGACAAAGTGTCCCTCCGTTTCGTGGGTGACTACTCGAAGCGCGACATGGACAAGTACTTCTTCTCGGGCGCCACCCAGCTCGCGAGCACGGTCTACAACTCCCAGCGCGGTCTCGAGCGCTACACGTTGACCCCAGAACTTGACTTCACCCCGGGGAAGAACACCACCCTCAATCTCGGCTACACCTACGGCCGCTACAATCGCGACGAAACCCAGCTCTACTCGAACCGACCCGCGAACCCGCGGGTAGTGGTGCCCCGATGGACCGAGTCGAACGACGAGTTCAAGGCGCGTCTCCTCCAGGTCTGGAGCGCGGCCGGACGGGAGAACCCATTCCAGATCGGCTACGAGCGGCGCACGGAGCAACTCTCGCGATCGGGCCTCACCGGCTGCCTCACCAACCAGGCCTGCCTCAAGGATCGCAACTTGAACGTGTTCTGGGCCCAGCAGGAACTGAACCTGACCAAGGACCTCAAGGTCACGGCCGGCGTCCGCTACGACGACTCCAGCGACTACGGCTCTCAGACGAGCCCCAAACTCGCCGGGGTGTATTCGCTCCCGAAGAACCACCGCGTGCGCGCGAGTTACGGCAAGGGTTTCCGCGCCCCCTACTTCGGCGAACTCTTCCTGGTGAGCTTCGGCTTCCAGGGCAATCCCCTGCTGAAGCCGGAAAAGTCCGAGACCATCACGGGCGGCTGGGCCTACGTGGGCTCAAGGGTCGAGGGTTCGGTGGATCTCTTCCGAGCCAAGGTGACGGATGGCGTGGTCTTCTCCCAGTTGAGCCCGGTGCTCTTCACGTACGGGAACGTCTCGAAATTCGATTCCACGGGAGCCAACATCAACTTCGCCTTCAACCTCCCCCGCGGCTTCACTCCTTCGTTCTCCTACACCTACACCAAGCGTGAGGACGACCAGGGTGTCGAAATCGGCGGGTTCCCCAAACACGCGGCCTTTGTGAAGCTGCTGTGGTCCAACCCCCGCCTCGGGCTTCGCGCCAACATCCGCGGGAACCTGAACGGCAAGGTCCCGGCCACGGTGGGAGCCACCAGCTACACCCCGAAATACAACCTCTGGTACGCGCAGGCGAGCAAGAAGATCACCACCAAGGGGGCGTATGCTTTTAATCTGTACGCGCAGGTGAACAACCTGTTCGACAAGAAAGACATCTACAACGTCGATCTCCAGGGCAACCCCCGCACCAATGAAGTCCTCCAGGTCTGGAACTCGCCGCGCACGTATCTCGCCGGCGTCACCATCGACATGGACTGGACGCGTTAAAGAATCCGAGGTCCGATCATGAAGCGTTTCTTCCTCAGCCTGGCGTTAGCCTGCCCGCTCAGCGCCGCCGCACAGGAGCCGTCCAACCTCCCCATCGGCGACCCAACGCGCAAGGACAAGATGGTGGAGGTCACGCTCGATGGCATCAACGACGCCGCCACCGGCGAGATCATCACCCCGAAGGATCTGGCCGCCCGCCTGGCCGGCGTGCGTGTGGTGTTCGTGGGCGAGAGCCATACGTCTATGGAGTACCACAACGTGCAGCGGCGTCTCATCGAAGAACTCACGGCCGCCGGCCGCAAGGTCTTCGTCGGACTCGAGATGTATCCGTACACCGAGCAGGCCTGGCTCGATAAATGGTCGGCCGGCGAACTGAGCGAGGACGCCTTCCTCAAGGACTCCCGCTGGTACAAGAACTGGGGCTACCACTGGCTCTACTACCGCGACATCTTCACCTTCGCGCGCGACCGCAAGATCCGCATGTTCGGTGTGAACACGCCCCGCGAAGTGGTGACCGCGGTTCGCAAGAAGGGCTTCGCCAACCTCACTCCCGAAGAAGCCGCACGTATCCCCGCGAAAATCGACACCGACAGTCCAGAGCACAAGCGGCTCTTCAGGGCGTACTTCGCCCCGGAGGATTCGCTCCACACGACCGGCATGACCGACGAACAGTTCAACATGATGTTCAACGCCCAGGCCACCTGGGACGCCACCATGGGCTACAACGCGGTTCAAGCGCTCACCAAACATGGCGACAAGGACACCATCATGGTGGTGCTCATCGGCTCGGGCCACGTGGCCTACGGCCTCGGCGCGGAACGCCAGGCTCGCCTGTGGTTCGACGGAAAGATGGCCTCGGTCATTCCCATGGCCGCGCAGGGCGACAAGGGCGAGAAGCCCGAGGTGCGCGGCTCCTACGCGAACTTCGTGTGGGGTGTGGCTCCCGAGAAGGCGCCGCTCTTCCCCACCCTGGGCTTCTCCACCGGCCAGAAGAAGGACAACGCCTACCCGGTGATCGCGGTCCAGCCCGCCTCGATCGCGGCCAAGGCCGGTTTCAAGGTGGGCGACGTGCTCATCTCCATGGACGGCGTGGCCCTCACCGACAGCGAAATCACCAACAAGCTCATGTCCGAAAAGCGGTGGGGTGATTCCGCGGAATTCAAGGTCCGCCGCGGAACCGAGGAGGTCACACTCGTGGCCTACTTCCGGCGCACCCTCTAGCCTCCATCCGCCGTACCCGTCCTCAAAGGAAGGTCACCGACATGCGCGCCTCCTGGCTTCTGATCGCGGCGCTCGTCGCCGCGCCTCTTCCCACTTGGGCCCAGACGTCCGCGGCCTCTCTCGCCAGGGTCCGTCATGACCTGCGGGTAACCCTCGACGCGAAGACGCATCGGCTCAGCGTCATCGACGAAATCACCTTCCCCGCGGGCGCCCCCGCGGAGTTTCTGCTGAACGGCAGTCTCAAGGTGACGAACTCGGAGCCCGCGGTTTCCGAGGTGCCCCTGGGCGAGGCCGAGAAGTTCTTCGGCATCAACGCGGGCGAGGCCGGGTCGGGTCGGCTGAAGCTCAAGCGCTACCGCGCCGCCGGCTCGCCCTCTTCGGTGAAGCTTTCCTACGAGGGTGTCTTCGACTTCGGCCTGGGCGATCAGAAGGAGGAGTACACCCGCGGCTTCCGCGAAACCTCCGGCCTGCTGAACGATCAGGGCGTGTATCTGGCGGGCAGCGGGTTCTGGTATCCCTACGTCAGTCGCGAACTCATCGAGTTCAAGATGGAGATCGCGCAACCCGAAGGGTGGCACGTGATCAGCCAGGGCAACGGAACCTCCCGCGATGACCTTGGCAAGGCGCGCTGGGAGTCGCATGGCCCCATGGACGAGATCTACCTTGTGGGCGGACCCTTGCGGGTGTATCGCGACTCCGCGGGCGCGGTGGAGACTCTCGTCTACATCCACGAGAAGGACGACGCTCTGGCCGCGAAGTACCTCGAGGCTACCGCGCAGTACATCGAGATGTATCGCGCCCTGCTCGGGCCCTACCCCTACGGCAAGTTCGCGCTGGTCGAGAACTTCTGGGAAACGGGCTACGGCATGCCCAGCTTCACGCTGCTGGGGCCGCAGATCATCCGCTTCCCCTTCATCCTGGCCTCGTCGTATCCCCACGAGATCCTTCACAACTGGTGGGGCAACTCGGTGTTCGTCGACTACGAAAGCGGCAACTGGTGCGAGGGCCTCACGTCCTACCTCGCCGATCACCTGATCCAGGAGCAGCGGGGCAAGGGCGGCGAATACCGACAGTCGACCTTGCAGAAATACCGCGACTTCGTAAAGGACGGCCGCGACTTCCCCCTCACCGAGTTCCGCTCGCGGCATTCCGCGGCCACCGAGGCCGTGGGTTACGGCCGCACCATGATGGGCTTCCACATGCTGCGGCACGAACTGGGCGACGACAACTTCCGCAAACTGATTCAGCGCTTCTACCGCGAATTCCGGGAGAAACGCGCGACCTTCCGCGACATTCAGAAGGTGGCCGAGGCGGTGTCGGGCAAAGACCTCAAGCGCTTCTTCGATGACTGGATCACACGTCCCGGCGCCGCCACACTCACCGTTTCGGGGACTTCGGTGAAGAAGACGGCCGCGGGTTTCGAACTCACCGGGACATTGGGGCAGACCCAGGCCGGAGCGCCGTTCCTGCTGCAGGTGCCCCTGGTCATCCGCACCGCCCGCGGGAGCCAGATCGAAAGGGTCGCCCTGGGTGCTGCGAACGCGCCCTTCACCTTCACCTTCGCCGCGGATCAAGAGCCCATGTCCATCGACATCGATCCGGAGTTCGATGTCTTCCGCAAACTTGATCCCCGAGAGACACCGCCCTCGATCGGCCAGATCTTCGGCGAGCCAAAGATCCTCGCCGTCCTGCCCGCGAAGGCCTCGCCGCAGTTGCAAAAGGCCTATCGCGACCTGGTTGAGGGCTGGCGGACCGATAGCCACGCGATTGAGGTGAAGCTCGACACCGAGATCACCGCACTTCCCGACGATCGCGCGGTGTGGCTCTTGGGGCGCGAGAACCGGTTCGCCCCCGATCTCTTCGGCAAGGTCCTCATGGCCGAGGCCGCGGAGATCCGCATCGACGGAGAGTCGATGCCCCTCGCCGGCCATACCGTCGTGCTCACCGAGCGTCATCCCAAGAGCGTCGAGAAGGCGATCGGCTGGATCTTCGGCGAACCGCTCCTCGCCATGCCTGGTCTCGGCCGGAAACTCCCCCACTACGGCAAGTACTCATACCTCGGGTTCGCGGGCGAGGAACCGGTGAACGTCTTGAAGGGTCAGTGGTCGGCCTCGGACTCGCCGCTGCATGTTGACCTGCGCGCCACCACCGCTCGCGCCGCGGCCATCCCACCCATGGCCCTCAAGGCGCGCAAGGCTCTGGCCGAGCTGCCTCCCATCTTTTCCCAGAAGTCGCTGATGGAACACGTGTCGTTCCTGGCCTCGCCGAAACTCGAAGGCCGGGGTCTGGGGAGTGAGGGGATCACGGCGGCGGCTCAGTACATCGCCGATCGGTTCAAGGCCATCGGCCTCATGCCGGGTGGCGACCAGGGTACCTACTTCCAGAAGTTCACCGTGGACAAGGGGCCGATGGGGACGCCGGTGGAGACGGTGAACGTCATCGGACTCCTACCCGGCAGCAAGGCGGAATGGAAGGACCAGTCGGCGATCCTCTCCGCTCACTACGACCACCTGGGTCTGGGATGGCCCGACGTCCACAAAGGCGACGAAGGACGAGCGCATCCGGGTGCCGACGACAACGCCAGCGGTGTCGCGGTGATGCTGGAACTCGCGAAGGCGCTCAAGGCCTCGGGCTCGCCCTCGCGCACTCTCGTCTTCGCGGCGTTCTCCGCCGAGGAAGCCGGGCTCAAGGGCTCCGCCCACTACGTCGACCATCCGAGCCTTCCCCTCAATCAGATCATCGGCGTCATCAATCTCGACACGGTGGGCCGGCTCGGCGCCGACAAGATCTCCGTGCTCGGCACGGGCACCGCTTCAGAGTGGCAGCACATCTTCCGCGGCGCGGGCTTCGTGACCGGGGTCGAGAGCCGACTGATTCCGGAGTCGATGCAGTCCTCGGACCAGATGAGTTTCATCCGCCGGAACGTCCCCGCCATTCAACTCTTCACCACCGTGGGCATCGACTACCACCGACCCACCGACACCGCGGACAAGATCGACGCCGCGGGTCTCGTGAAAGTGGCGGCCTTCGCGCGCGAGGGCATTGCCTACCTCGGCGAACGCCCGACACCGCTCACCAACACGATCCCGGCTCCCGCAGTCGCCGGAGCCCCGAACGCGGCCTCGGCCGCCCCCCCCGCCCCGACGCAGGGCCGACGCGTGAGCTTCGGAACCGTTCCCGACTTCGCCTTCCCGGGCCCTGGAGCACGGGTGGGTGGTGTCGTCCCCGGTTCACCCGCGGAGAAGGCGGGGATCAAAGAAGGCGACGTGATGATGAAACTCGACGCCACGGACCTCACCGGACTGCAGTCGTTTTCCGAGTTCCTGAAGACGGCCAAGCCCGGTCAGACGGTCAGCGTGTCGATCGTGCGGGGCGGCAAGCCGCTGACACTGAGCGTCACACTCGTCGAGCGCTGAGCCCCGCGAGGGGAACTACAGCCCAAGGGCGTCGATGGTAGAGGGACGTCCGAGCAGGAAGCCCTGAGCGATGTCGCAACCAGCCACGGTCAGGAAATCGCGCTGGGCCTCGGTCTCTACCCCCTCGGCGAGGGCCAGGAGATTGAGCCCGTGGGCCATGCCCATGATGCCGAGAACGATGGCCGAGTCGGCCGGGCTTTCTCCCACGCCCATGATGAATGACTTGTCGATCTTCACCATGTCCACGGGCAGACGGCGGAGGTATGACAAGGACGCGTAGCCCGTGCCGAAGTCGTCCACCGCGATGCGGACCCCGAGGCGGCGCAGTTCCCCGAGCACCGCGATTATTGTCTCGTCGTCGGCGATGGTGGCGCTCTCGGTGAGTTCGAGTTCCAGCCGCTCGGCGGGAAAATCGTGGGCGACGAGAAGGGCTTTCACCCGGGCCGGGAACTTCGCGTCTCGGAGTTGAAGCGCCGAGACGTTCACCGCTAGTCGGGTGTCCGATGGAAACCGGTGGGCATCGGTCAACGCCTGACCGATGACCCAATCGCCGATCGATTCGATGAGGCGCGTCTCCTCGGCAAGAGGCACGAAGGCAGCGGGGGGGACATCACCCAGGGTCTCGCAGTTCCAGCGCAGCAGAGCTTCGTAGCCCACCACCCGCTCCGACCGCAGGTCGTGCTGAGCCTGGTAGACAAGGGAGAACTGCGCGGCCTCCATGGCCCGGACCAGCGACTGCTCCATCGACAGGCGGCGCTGCACCCGCTCGTTCATGGCCGGCGCGAACATCCGATAGGTGTTCCGCCCCTGTTCCTTCGACTGGTAGAGAGCGTTGTCGGCGTTCTTGAGCAGAGTTTCCGCGTCGTCGCCATCCGTCGGCCAGGAGCTGACGCCCACGCTGGTGGTGACGCGAAGGATATGGCCACCCACCTCCATGGGTTCGTTCATGCGGGCTACCAGCTTGTCGGCCACGCGGGCTGCCACCGTGCCGTCTTTCACCCGCCCGAGCAGGATCACGAACTCGTCTCCGCCGAAACGGGCCACCGTGTCTTCCTCGCGCACCAGCGACCGGAACCGCTGGGCGGCCTGCTTGAGGAGCAGGTCGCCAACGGTGTGGCCCAGAGTGTCGTTCACCCTCTTCAGGTGGTCGAGGTCGGCGTAGAGGACGGCAAGCGGTTCCTGGTGCCGACGCGCTCGAGCCAGGGCCAGGTTCAGGCGATCCGCGAAGAGAGCGCGGTTGGGCAGACCGGTGAGCGGGTCGTGATAGGCCTGAAACTCGAGTTCGGCCTCTGCGTTCACCCGGGCGGTGATGTCGGCGAAGAAGTTCAACGTGGCGGGACGGCCGTCCCAGACGATGGAAACACCGCTCAGGTTCATGTGACGGATTTCGCCGTCCTTGCGCAGGGTGCGCAGGACGTAGTTCCCGCTGAAGTCCTCGCCTTTGAGCCTTCGGATATGCCGCTCCACCACCATGGCCCGGTCGTCGGGGTGGATCAGATCCACGAAGGGCAGGGCGCGGATCTCATCGGCGGTGTAGCCGGTGGCGTCGATCACCGCCTTGTTGAAGAACACGATCCGCCCGTCCTGGGCCACGCCGATGGGCTCCGTGGCGTTCTCGAACAGCAGGCGGTAACGCTCCTCGGAGCGCTCCAGTTCGGCCGCGTAACGGACAAGGTCCGAGACATCGCGCGCCGTGCCGGTGCTCCCGAGCGCCTCGCCCGTTGCCGAGTGCTCGACCACGGCGTTGAAGCTCAGGTGGACGAGGCTGCCGTCCTTCCGGTTGTGCACGGTGCGGTAGCTGAACGTCCTGCTTCCGGCCCGGGTGTCGGCAAAAACCGCACGGTCCTTCTCCGCTTGCTCCGGGGTCGCCAGCGAGGCGATGGCCTTCCCTATCATTTCTTCCGCGGAATAGCCGTAGATTCTGACCGCGGCCACGTCGTTCACGAAGGTGAAACGTCCCTCGGTGTCCACGGACCAGATCAGGTCGTTCGACGTCTCCACCAGCCGCTTGTAGCGATCGGTGTCAATGAGCTTTCGGGGCTTGGGGGGCATGCGCTCTCGGGAGGGGGTCCGGGGCGGCTGGGCCCCTTGTTCGGCGGACAAGAGGCGGAGCATACCCTTAGGGAGCCGGCGTTCCCAGCCGGCCTGTTGGTTTAGCGCCCCCTTGGCTACGGTCGGGCGGCTTCGCGCACGAAGAGCCAGGAGGCCCGAAAAGCGCTCGCTACGGGTAGATCCGATACAGCATTCGCGGAAAGGCGATGGTTTCGCGCAGGTGGTCGATGCCGCAAATCCAGGTGACGAAGCGTTCGACCCCGAGGCCGAATCCGGCGTGGGGCATCGAACCGTACTTGCGTAGGTCGATGTACCAACGGAACGCCTCCTCGGGCAAACCATGATCGTGGAGGCGTTTCAGCAGCAGGTCGGGATCGGAGATCCGTTCGCCGCCGCCGACGATCTCCCCGTACCCCTCGGGGGCGAGGATGTCCGCGGAGAGCGAGTATTTCGAATCGGCGGGGTCGGGCTCCATGTAGAAGGCCTTGATGGCCGACGGGAAGCGGTGCACAATGATCGGCTGATCGAAGGACTCCGCCAGCACCGTCTCGTCGGTGCCGCCGAAGTCGCTTCCCCACTCGGTCTTCGATCCCTTTTCCCGAATGATCCTGATGGCGTCGTCGTAGTGGACCCAGGGAAAGGGCGCTTTCACCTTCTCGAGCCGGGTGAGGTCGCGTCCGAGGCGCTCGAGTTCGAGCTTGCGGGTGGCGAGAACGCGACCGATGGCGAAGCAGATCATGTTCTGGGCCACTTCGAAGGCGTCGGCCAGATGAGCGAAGGCCATTTCCGGCTCGAGCATCCAGAACTCGGTGAGGTGTCTCCGAGTCTTCGACTTCTCGGCCCGGAAGGTCGGACCGAAGCAGTAGACCTTGCCGTGGGCTGCGGCATTGGCCTCGTTGTAGAGCTGGCCGCTCTGGGTCAGGTAAGCCGTCCCCTCATCGAAGTACGGAACGCCAAAGAGCGTGGTGGTTCCCTCGCAGGCCGCGGGGGTGAAGATCGGGGTATCGACGAGGGTGAAGCCCTGCTCGTCGAGGTAGTCGCGGAAGGCCTTGATGACGGTGTGGCGGATGCGGATGATCGCGTGCTGCTTCTCCGAGCGCAGCCACAGATGACGGTTCTCCATCAGGAACGCGGTGCCGTGGTCTTTGGGCGTAATCGGAAACTCGTGGGTGGACTGAATGACGGACGCGTCCTTCACGTCCATTTCGAAGCCGCCGGGCGCCCGCTTGTCCTCCTTGACCAGACCGGTCACCTCCACCGAGGACTCCTGGCCCGCCTTGTCAAGCGAGGCCCACGCCTCCTCGCTCACCGCGGCCTTCGAGACCACCGCCTGCGCGAAGCCGGTGCCGTCGCGCAGGATCAGGAACTGCAGCTTGCCGCTGCTCCTCTTGTTGTGGATCCAGCCTTGGACCTTCACCGTGGAGCCGACGTGGCTCTTGAAGTCCTGGATGCGGGCGGTGGCGGTCATGACAATTCCTCAATGTGTCGGCGCAATACGGAAGCGAGGGCCGAAAGTTCCGGATGCCGAGCGAGATTGCGCTTCACGTGGGCGAGGGTTCCGGGGATGTAGGGGAGGTAAACGGGGTTGTGGCGGACGATGGCCATGTAGCCGAAGGTGCCGAGGGCTTTCAAGTTGCGCTGAATGGACATCAGTTCGAAGCGTTGCTGGAACGTCTCGCGGGTTTCATCGGGCGCCCCCTTCTGGCGAAACTCCTCGGCGCGGTCCTGCACGAAGTCCTCGTCGAGGGCCACGTAGGAATCGCGCAGAAGCGAGGCAAGATCATAGGTGGCGGGACCCATCCGGGCGTCCTGATAGTCGATCCAGAACAGCCGGCCCTGGTGCTGCATGAGATTCCGGCTGTGGTAGTCGCGGTGGCAGAGGACCCGCGGCCACGAAGCGATCCGGGCAGCGAGCGAATGGAATCCCTCCGCGAGCTTCGACCGATCTTCGACCGAAAGATCAACCTTGCGATGGAGTTCCAGGAAGTGCTTCTCGAAGTAGTGCAGCTCCCAGGACAACTTCTCGATGTCGAACGCGGTCTGGAAGCAGATGGCCCGTTGCGGAACTCTGGGCGCCTCGCGCTGAACCAGAACGATCTCGTCGATAGCCTCGCGGTACAGGTCGACCTTCTGCGCGGGCGACGCGTCGGCCAGGACGTGCTGAAGGGTGAGATCGCCCAGGTCCTCCTGCTCATAAATCCCGAGCGGGCCGTCGCGATCGAGGAGCCTCGGCAGGGGAAGGCCCATTTGAATCAGGGCTTCGCCAACCGTGTAGAACGGGGTAGCGGTGGCCTCGAAGGGCTCCGGGTAGAGAGCCACGATGGACGAAGGGCCAGCTGGGTCGGTGAGCCGGAAGTACCTTCTAGTGGACGCATCGCCTGAAAGCGCGGCCACGCCGAGACCTTGCCCTGCTTCCTTCCTGTGGGTCCGCAGGTAGTCGGTCAGACGGGTATCGTGTTCAGGGCCGGTCATCGGCTTCAGGGGCGCTCCTCGCGGATTCGATTGTGACGGGGTGGATCAGTCTTTGCCAATGGCCACGCGGATACGGGGTCCGAGGATAAGGCCTGCGTACGCGCCTTTCGCCACCTCGGTTCCCGACATCACGATGCAGTTGCGGAGCCGCGCGCCCTCCTTGACCAAAGCGCCATCCCAGAGCACGCTGCCTTCGATGCGCGCCATGGGTTCGATCACGCAGCCCGCGCCCACCACTGAACGGGTCACCCGCGACCCCCTGCCCAGCCGCACCGAGGGATCGATCACCGCCGATCGCTTGCCCCCGCGGGAGAGCAGCAGACGCGACTGCGCCTTCAGGTAACCCGACGGCGAGCCGAGATCGTGCCATACCCCGCTCTGTCGCACGCCCTGAAGGTGCGCGCCCTCGCGCAACAGCGGGATGTACAGATCGCCCACGGTGTCCGAGGCGCCTTGGGGAAGGCGCTCGAGGATCACGGGCTCGATGATGTGCACGCTGGCGAAGAGCGAGGAGGTTCCCTTGCGCGGACGGGGCAGGCCCCTGATGGACAGGAGACGACCGGAGCGATCGGTGACCACCGGCTTGTACTTCTTTGGATCCGGGTTGGGCTTCAAGGCCAGTGTGGCAAGCGCCAGGGTGCGACGGTGGACCGCAACCATGGCCTTCAGATCGAAATCGAAGACCACGTCGCCATTCACCACGATCAACGGCTCGCGCCCGACCCAGGCGCGGATCTTGCGAAGCGCTCCGCCTGTGCCGAGGATGGCGGTTTCCCGCGAATACTTGATCCGCAGGCCGAGATCGCCGTGGGGAATGGCGGCGCGGATGCTGTCTGGCCGGTGGTGAAGGTTGATCATCACCTCGCTCACACCCGCTCGTTTCAGCGCGCGCAGGGTGCGGACGATCAAGGGCTCGTTCAACACGGGCAGGGCGGGCTTCGCGGTCTTGTCGGTCAGCGGCCGCATGCGTGTGCCCAGGCCGGCGGCGAGGATGACCGCTTTCACGCGCGTTTTCTCGTGCGACTCGGCCGAGGGGGAAACACCATGTGGCCGCGTCGTCCGGCCTCGAACCACAACGCCGGATACGACGCGCTGACGAAACGCTCCGCGCCGATTCCGAGCAGCTCCGCCACCTTGTGGATGTCCGCGGCGATCCCCTCGATCTCGAGAAAACGTCCGAGCGGAGTCTCATCGAAACAGATGACCGTGCTTTCGAAACTCCAGACCTCGCGGTATTTCTCGTAGCGGAACTGCGGCCGGAAGCCCAGCGTGGCCAGGATCTCGGCCATGGTTTCCGGAGAGGTCACCTCGGTCTCGAGTTCCATGCGCGACTTAAGGCCACCTTCGACGCGGGCGAGGCCCTTGAGCGTCACTGAGCCGGTCGCTCCGTAGCGGCGGACGCGGAAGGACTGGCCGGCGGAACGCAAGGCGCCCCCAGGCGCGTCGAAGAGAGTGTTGGTCTCGAGAGCGCGTGGACTGAGAAGCCGGCCACCCGCGTGCTTGAGCCGGCGTTTGACCGGCGCGAAAGACGGAACACGGATTTTGGCCTCGGTTTCAACGACACTGGCGGCGGGCTTGCGCTTTGACGGCATGGTGCGATGGGACGGAAGATTAACAAAAGCGCCTCAGTCCAGATGCCCTTTTTCCGCGTCCCCCATCTCCACCTTCGCCGACTTGAAGTACTCGCCCCAGCGCTGCGTCACTTTCTTCGCGGTGCCCTCGTCGGCCGACAGTTCCTTCGGGAACCATGGTTTGGTGCGTGCGTCGATCACGATGGGCGGCGATAAGGCGACGTGATTCGCCACCACGTTCTGGCGGGCCCCGTGAATGTCGCGGGCGGGCTCGAACCTGGTGAAGGTGGTCCACAGAAAATTGATGGTCGACTTCGCAGCCCGGGCGGGCTCGTCGGAGAGCACGAGCAGCGGCCAGTTGGCGAAGGCGGGATCGGCGCCGATGCGCGTGGCCACCGCGGACTCCTCATCCTGGCCTCCCCGATAGGCGGGCGCGCCCACCACGAGACAGCCGGGGCAGAAGACGTGAACTGCGTTCACCGCGGGCCCCGGGGCGCCCGTGAACTCACGCGGGAGTTCGCGACGCTTCGGCCCCACTCCCATCCAGACTCCCTTCGAACCGCGATTGATGGTGGGCGTCGTGTAATCGAGAGAGTCCATCGACAGATTCGGGAAGACGAAAAGGTCGGTCTCCGGCGTGGTGCGCTCGAGGATGTGGGTGAGGGTGGCGCGGAAATCCTTGAGGTCGATGCCCGAAGATGAGTCTGTGAGGAGCAGGAACTTGGTGAGCGAGAGCTGGCCTTCTCCGAGAATCCGGAAGGCGCTCGCCATGGCTTCTCGCTCGTAGCGATCCTGCACGATGGCCCCCGCCAGCGAGTGGTAACCGGTCTCGCCGTACGACCACAAGGCCTTCACCTGAGGCATCACCAGAGGGAAAAGGGGCGAGAGCAGATCCTGGAGGAGGTCGCCGATGAAGAAGTCTTCCTGGCGCGGCTTCCCGACCACGGTGGCGGGATAGATCGCATCGCGCCGGTGATAGACGCGATCGACCTCGAATACCGGGTAGTCGTGAACCAGCGAGTAGTAGCCGTAGTGATCTCCGAACGGCCCTTCAGGGCGCCGCACGCCCGCGGGGACCCGGCCGACCAGCGCGAACTCTGCGTTTGCAACCAGCGGCACCTCGCTCGCCCCCTCTACCATCTCGAGTCGCTTTCCCAGAATGAGCGAGGCGAGGAGGAGTTCGGGAATGTTTTCCGGCAGCGGAGCGATCGCGGAGAGGATCAGGGCCGGAGGTCCACCCACGTGCACGCTGACCGGCAATGACTGACCGCGTCGTTCCGCCACGTCGTAGTGGAAGCCCCCGCCTTTACCGATCTGCCAGTGCATCCCCGTGGTCTTGTCGTCGAAGACCTGCATCCGATACATGCCGAGATTGGTGCCGAGGCCGTCGGGATGCGCGGTCAGCACGAGAGGCAGAGTGACGAAAGGGCCGCCGTCCTCGGGCCAGCAGGTGAGGGCGGGAAGTCGGGAAAGGTTCGGGCCCTCGCGGACCTCTGTGACCGGTCCCCGTGAGGATCGCTTCAGACCGACCTTGAGGCCGGCGGTGACGAGATCGCGAGCCGCCCACGCCTTGCCCAGAGTCGGGGGCAGAGCGTGCTGCACCACCTCAACGGCGCGGCGCACAAAACTGGCGGCGTTGCCGCCAAAGGCCATCTCCGCGCGCTTCGGCGACCCGAAGAGATTGGTGACGAGGGGAAAGTCCGAACCGGTGACGTTCTTGAACAGCAGGGCCGGCCCCCCTGCCGCGATGACGCGGCGATGGATCTCCGCGACCTCGAGCCGTGCCTCGACCGGTGCGTCGACTTCGACCACGTCGCCTTCGCGGCGAAGTGCTTTCAGGAACTCGCGGAGATCAGCGGACATAGCGGCGCATCGTAACCGGCCCGACGCCGACGACTGTAGGGCGGCTCCGTTCGCTGTCGCACAGATCGGATCAGGTAATCTGATGTCCGGCGTCCAGGTGGACGGCCGGCGATTGGAGGAGAGACTTCATGCCAGACAAGAAGACCGATGACGGGATGCCCGATTTTTCCGGCGTCACCGGGGGCGCGTCGACCACGGCCAAAGCACCGGCGGTGGTCACGGAGACCTACACAGTGAGAGCGGGCGATACGCTTTCAAAGATCGCAAAGAAGAAGTACGGAAACTCGAGCCTGTGGAAACTGATCCACGAGGCCAACAAAGACCGCATCAAGAACCCCGACCTGATCCAGGTCGGCTGGGAACTCAAGATTCCGGCCAAACCGTAAATGACCAGGACACCACAGGAGAATTTCATGCGCACAACTTCCCTCATCGCTCTCGTCGCACTCACCACCGCCGCTTGCGGCAGCAAGCCCGCTCCGCCTCCACCCCCGCCCGTCGCGGTCGCCACACCGGTCCCGACCCCCGCGCCCCCCTCGGTGGGTTCGGTCACGCTGGGGAACGCGATCGGCGCAGACAAGGCCGTCACCATGGCCTCCGAAACCTTCGCTACCAAGGACGTGATCTACGCCTCCATCGCCACCGCCGGCGTGGGGCCGGTCAAGCTCCGGGCCCTCTGGTCGTTCGTAAAGGGCGACAAGACGTCCAAGGTCAACGAGACCACCATTGAGTTCGAGTCCATGGGACCCGCCATCAACGAGTTCCACGTCGAGAACTCCAAGGGCTGGCCGAAAGGCGACTATCGCGTCGACATCTTCCTGGGCGACGCTGAAGCCCCGGCGATGTCAAAGAACTTCAAGGTCGAGTAGCCGCACCGCCGTTTCGAAGAGGCACGCCCCACCCCGCGTGGATGCGTGCCTTTTCGTTTTCAGGGATCACAATGTCGCGATCACCAGGGAACTCCCCTAGCATTCGGTTGCTTTGAAGGCACTGGTCACCGGCGGCGGCGGATTCCTGGGCTCCGCCATCGTTCGACTGCTCCGCGCTCGCGGCGACGATGTCACGGTCGTGGCCCGCGGCGATTACCCCGAACTCACCAAACTCGGCGTCCCTCTCGTCCGCGCCGACATCACCGATCTGCCCGTTCTGGCCGAGGCCCTGACCGGCTGCGATCTGGTGTTCCACACCGCGGCCAAGGCCGGCGTCTGGGGATCGTACGAGAGTTACTACCGGCCCAACGTGGTGGGCACGGAGATGCTCATCGCCGCCTGCCTCGCCACCCGGGTGCCCAAGCTCGTGTTCACGGGCTCGCCCTCCGTGGTGTTCGATGGGTCCGACCAGGAGAACGGCACGTCCGCGCTTCCCTACGCGAGCCCCCCCTCGAGCCACTACTCCGCCACCAAGGCCGCCTCCGAACGCCTCGTTCTCAAGGCGAACTCACGGGCTCTCGCCACCATCTCGCTGCGCCCCCATCTGATCTACGGCCCCGGCGACCCTCATCTTGTACCCCGCGTGATCGACCGCGCCTCGAAAGGCCGCCTCGCCCTGGTGGGCGGTGGGACCAACCGCGTGAGCCTCACCTTCATCGAGAACGCGGCCGCCGCGCACCTGCAGGCGGCGGACCGACTCACCTTCAACGCCACCTGCGCGGGCCGCGCCTACTTCATCAACGATCCCCAGCCCGTGGTGTTCGGGGATTGGCTGACCACTCTCGTCTCCCGTCTCGGCCTGCCGCCCATCACACGTCGCCTGTCGATACCCACCGCGGTGCGCATCGGTGGCCTCCTCGAGTTCCTCTGGAAAACCTTCCGCCTCGAGGGCGAACCTCCGCTCACCCGCTCGGTGGCCAGGAACCTCGGTCTCTCACACTGGTACTCGATAGACGAGGCGGTGCGGGACTTCGGCTATGCGCCTAGGGTGGCAGCGACCGAGGGCTTCGAACGCATGGTGGAGTGGTTCAAGCCGCAGGTCCGCTCTTGAATCGCCTCACTTCCTGATGACTGAAGCCATCGAGGTAGAGGTCATCCGCGCCCACGTCGCGGACGTGCCCGACCTGCAACCGTATCGCGCCGCCCTCACCGAAGACGAGCGGCGACGGGCCGACGCCTACCTGACCGAGGAACCCAAGGGAACCTTCACCCTCGCCCGCGGCCTCTTGCGTCTCGAACTCGCGAAGCGGCTCGGGTGTGCGCTCACCGACATCGCTTTCGATCTCCGCTCCTCGGGCAAGCCAGACCTGCGTCCGACTGATCCGGCGCGTCCGGACTGGCGCTTCAGCGTCTCGCACACCGGCCCTCACGTGGCCCTCGCCTTCGCTCGGGCGACCGACGTCGGCATCGACATCGAGCGGCTGGATCGGACGGTGGCCCCTCTCGCCATCGCCAGGCGCTATTTCACCGCCTTGGAGTTCGCATCGCTCATGGCCCTGCCGGAGGACGAACGGCCGCGCGCCTTCTTCGCGGGCTGGACGCGCAAGGAAGCGGTGGTGAAGGCCCGGGGCGGAACCATGGCCGAGAGCCTGACTACGTTGAGCGTGAGCCTCGATCCCGAGGCACTTCACCCCGGGTTCGCGGACTCCAAGGATGCGCCGCCGCGCCTGACCGCGCGTCTCACCACCTTCGAGTTCCCCGCCTTAAGTCTCATGGGGGCGGTGGCGGTTTGCTCAGATCAACCGCCGCGTTTGCGGATCTCGGTTCTTTAAGCACCGCGCTTTCGATTAGCCTTCGACCGTTCATGAGTTCTGAAACCTCTTACACCGCCACCGAAATCACCGCTGCTCTGCGCCGGATCCGCGAAGCGCTCTACGTCGTGCGCCGCACCTCCGACTCGGCGATGGGTCTGCGTTTTTCGCCCGGCACCGCGGGCGGTGAAGAGATCGCGGGCGCATTGCCTCCGCTTTATCCCGAATGGCTTGGCGACCGGTCGTTCCAGGAAGCGCACGGCGTGCGCTTTCCTTACTGCGTGGGCCCGATGGCCAACGGAATCGCCTCCGCGCCCCTCGTGATCGCCTCGGCTCGGGCCGGTGTCCTCGCCTTCTTCGGCGCGGCCGGCTTGACCCCGACGACGGTGGAAGCGAATCTCAACACCATCAAAGCCGCGTTGTCGAAGGGTGAATCGTGGGGTTCAAACCTCATCCACTCGCCCAACGAGCCGAGCCTCGAAGAGGCCGTGGTGGACCTCTACCTCAAACACGAGGTGGTGCGCGTCGACGCGTCGGCCTTCATGGACATCACCCCCGCCGTAGTGCGCTACGCGGTCAGGGGACTCCGTCTGCGCAACGACGGAGCCGTGGAGCGGAAGAATCGCCTGGTGGCGAAAATCTCCCGCCCCGAGGTCGCGAAGCGTTTCCTCGAACCGCCTCCCGACGCGCTCCTCGCCCTTCTGGTGTCCAAAGGCGCCATCACGTCGGCCGAGGCGAATCTGGCCAAGCGAATTCCCCTGGCCGAGGACATCACCGTCGAGTCCGATTCCGGCGGCCACACCGACAATCGTCCCCTCGGCTCGCTCTTCCCCACCATCGCGGCGTTGCGCGACGAGATCGCCACCGCGCGTGGATACGCCACACCGATCCGCATCGGCGCGGCCGGCGGCCTCGGCACTCCGGCCTCGCTCGCCTCCGCCTTCGCCCTCGGGGCTGCCTACGTCATGACCGGCACGGTCAACGAGGCCGCGGTCGAGTCCGGTCTGTCCGAAGCGGGGCGCCTGCTCCTCGCCCAAGCCGGTATCGCCGACGTGGCCATGGCCCCGGCCGCCGACATGTTCGAGATGGGAGTGAAGGTTCAGGTCCTGCGCCGCGGCACGATGTTCGCCACGCGCGCCCAGAAGCTCTACGACGCGTACATGGCCCACGATTCCATCGAAAACCTTCCCACCAGCCTGCGCACCCGGCTCGAAAGCGAGATCTTCAAGGCTCCGCTCGAAACCATCTGGGGCGACACGAAGGCCTTCTGGGAACAGCGCGATCCTCACGAGGTCGAGCGGGCGAACAAAGACCCGCATCACCGCATGGCCCTGTGTTTCCGCTGGTACCTCGGCAAAGCCAGCCGCTGGGCGAACGCGGGCGAACCCACCCGGATCATGGACTACCAGATCTGGTGCGGGCCGGCCATGGGCGCCTTCAACACCTGGGCCAAGGGCTCGTTCCTCGAAGAACCGAAGAACCGCGAAGTGGGCCAGATCGCCTTGAACTTCCTGGAGGGCGCCGCGGTGATCGCTCGCGCCCAGCAGGTCCGCACCTTCGGCGTGCCCGTGCCGCCGAGCGCCTTCGAGTTCCGCCCGGCCCGGCTCGCGTAGAGGACCTCTGCGCCTCATTCACGCGCTCAGCCTCGACGTGGTGGCGGGGGCCGCGTGTGGAGGGCTGCTCGCGGAACACATGGCCCGCACCAGCATGCGCCCGGGGTGGTGGGTCTCGCTGTTGTGCGCGGTGTGGTGCGTCTACACCTTTGATCACCTGATGGATGCGCGACGCGCAGGCCCTGAACCGACGACGGCCCGGCATGCCTTCCACCGGCGGCATGCCCGGGCCCTGAGCGTGGCCCTCGTGGGTGTGGCGATGGTGGGCCTGGCCGCGGCCTGGACCCTGCGTCCTCCCGTGCGCCTCTTCGGCCTCGGTCTGGGGCTCGCCGTCCTTGTCTACCTGGCCTCGGCTCAGAGTCTCATCCTGGCCGACCTTCCCAAGGAGCCGATCGCAGGTATCCTGTACGCCGCCGGGATCTGGGGCGGGCCCATCATCATGGGCGACCGACCCGCGCCCTGGCTGATTGTCGCCGCCGCGTTGCATGCCCTGGCCGCCGTGCTGAATCTGGTGATGATCGGGGTTTTCGAAGTCGAGGCCGACCGCTTTCAGGGCCATCGGTCGATCGCGTTGCGCGCGGGGACGGATCGCACCCGCGCCTTCGTGCTCATAGCCGGCGCCGTGGGAGCCTCGGCGGCCGCGGCGTTCGCCCTCGGCGCGCCATCGTTCACCGGCTTCGCGGTCCTCGCCCTGCAAGTCGTCACTCCCGCCGTCCTTCTCCTGGCTCATCGCTGGGCCGTTCGGCGCGAGCGCTACCGCACCTGGGGCGACGCGGTCTTTCTCCTGGGAGCCCTGCCTCGGCTCTCCGGCTGAACCAGCCGGAACAGGGGTTTGAACCCCGAAAGGGGTGGTCGGGGGCTGCGGGAAACACAAGTCTCATTTTTGTCACAGTTCATTTGGTCGCCCCCCTGGTCGGCTCTCGCCTGCGATAATCCATGGCTCGGATCGCGGTTCCTCAGCCCCTCCAGAAAGACGGTCAACTCCCAACATGCCCCCAAAACACCAACCTATTGCCATCGTGGGCCTTGGCGCCCTCTTCCCCGGTTCCACCGACGTCAATGGAATGTGGCGCGACATCGTCGCGGGCAAAGACCAGCTCACCGAGATTCCGAAGGCTCACTGGCTGATCGACGACTACTACGACGCTGACCCCAAGGCCCCGGACAAAACCTACGCGAAGCGCGGTGGTTTCATCCCCGAGGTCGCCTTCGATCCCATGGAGCACGGCATGCCGCCCACCGTGATCCCCGCCACCGACACCTCCCAGCTCCTGGGCCTGATCGTGGCCCGGCAACTGCTCGATGACGTCACTCAGGGCCAGTTCCCGGACGCTCTGCGCGAGCGCACCAGCGTCATCGTCGGCATCACCTCCGCCCAGGAACTCCTGGTCGAGATGGGTTCGCGACTCCAGCGTCCGATCTGGGTGCGGTCCTTGCGTGAGAACGGTATCCCGGAGGACGAGGTCCAGACGATCTGCGATCGCATCGCGAACTCTTACACGCCCTGGCAGGAAAGCACGTTCCCCGGTCTGCTTGGCAACGTCGTGGCCGGACGCATCGCGAACCGCCTCAACCTTGGCGGCACCAACTGCGTGGTCGACGCGGCCTGCGCCTCGGCCTTCGGCGCCCTGGCCATGGGCGTCCAGGAGCTGCATCTCGGCAGTTCCGATCTCGTCATCACCGGCGGCGTCGAGACCTTCAACGACATCTTCATGTACATGTGTTTCTCGAAGACGCCGGCCTTGTCGTTCTCGGGCGACTGCCGGCCCTTCGACGCCAAGTCCGACGGCACCATGCTGGGCGAGGGCATCGGCCTGCTCGGCATGCGCCGGCTCGAGGACGCCGAGCGCGACGGCAACCCCATTTACGCTGTGCTCAATTCGGTGGGCTCCTCATCGGACGGCCGCGCCAAGAGCATCTACGCACCGGTCAGCGCCGGCCAGGCCAAGGCCCTGCGGCGCGCCTACGAAGGCGCGGGCTTCGGGCCGGACACAGTCGAACTCATCGAGGCGCACGGCACCGGCACCAAAGCGGGCGACGCGGCGGAGTTCGGCGGCCTCGAGGCGGTCTTCGGCGAGACGAGCCGCGCGGACAAACAGTGGTGCGCGCTCGGTTCGATCAAGTCGCAGATCGGTCACACCAAAGCCGCGGCCGGCGCCGCGGGCCTGATCAAGGCCACGCTGGCCCTGCACAACAAGGTGCTGCCTCCAACCATCAAGATCGAAACTCCCAATCCCGCGCTCAAGATCGAGGAGACGGCGTTCTATCTGAACACCGAGGCCAAGCCCTGGATCCGCGGCAGCGATCATCCCCGACGCGCCGGAGTCAGCTCGTTCGGTTTCGGCGGCAGCAACTTCCACATCACCCTCGAGGAATACACGGGCGCCGGCAGACGAGCCCTGCGCATGCGCGGACTTCCCTCCGAACTTGTCGTGCTCTCCGCAGCCACGCCCGCGGCCATGGGTGCGGCCATCGACGGTCTCGTAGCCGACCTCGAAGCCGGAGCCTCGCTGAGCGGGGCGGCGCAGGAAGCGGCCGTGCGTTTCGACGCCTCGGCCGACTGTCGTCTCGCCATCGTCGCCACTTCCACCGCCGACCTCTCGAAGCAACTCGGCCTCGCGCGGCCGAAGGTGGACGGACCCGCCTTTGCTTTGCCTGGTGGTCCCACCTACGGCCGCGGTCCGAAGGCGGAAGGCTCGGTCGCTTTCCTCTTCCCCGGCCAGGGTTCGCAGGCCGTGGGCATGGGACGCGACCTCGCCATGGGCTTCGAGGCCGCGCGTCAGGCCTGGGATGACCACGCCACACTCGAATTCGGTGATGACGGGGCGAAGTCGACCATCCACCGCATGGTGTTCCCGCCGAACGCCTTCACGGACGAAGCCCGAACCGCGCAAACTGCGCGTCTGACCGCCACCGAGTGGGCCCAGCCCGCCCTCGGTCTCGCCAGTCTCGCCACGCTCCGCCTGCTGCGCCATCTCGGCCTCGATGGCGACGTGTTCGGCGGCCACAGCTTCGGCGAGGTCACCGCCCTTCACGCCGCGGGAGCCATCGACTCGATGTCGATGCTCCGCACCGCGCGCAAGCGCGGCGAACTCATGCGCGACGCCGCCACCACCTCAGGCGCCATGTGGGCGATGTCTCTGGGCAAGCAAACGGTCGAGACCCTCGAATCGCTCCTCAAGGCTCCGGTGGTCATCGCCAATCGCAACTCGAAAAAGCAGGTGGTCATCGCGGGCCCGACCGAGGCGGTCGACGCCGCTGCCGCCGACCTGAAGGCCGAGGGCTTCAAGGGCACGCGTCTACCCGTCGCCACCGCCTTCCACTCGAGCGTGGTCGCGGGATCGGTTGAGCCATTCGCCTCGTTCCTCAAGAGCCAGGCCATCTCCGTCCCGGCCAAGCCTGTCTACGCGAACTCCACCGCGCAGCGCTACACCGGGGGCGAGGACGGGATCCGCGCCACACTGGCTTCGCAGATCGCCTCGTCGGTGCGTTTTTCCGAAGAGATCGAGACCATGCACGCGGACGGCGTGCGCACCTTCATCGAGGTGGGCCCCGGCGCCGTGCTCACCGGTCTGGTCAGGGACACCCTCGGCGACGCGCCTCACCTCGCTCTCTCCACCGATAAGAAGGGGGCGAACGGCGCCACGGCGTTCCTCCAGGCCGTCGGCACACTCGCCGCTCATGGCTTCGCGGTGAACCTCGCCTCGTTGTTCGAAGGCTCGCGCATCGAGGCCCGGCGCGTCGCCCCCAAACCCCACGCCATCATGCTCTCGGGCGCCAACTACGCGAAGCCCTATCCGCCCAAGGGAGGATCCGAGAGCCTGCCCAAGCCGAACCCGCCGCGCAAGACCGAAGCCGCCGCACCCACATCAGCACCCGCTGTCATCGCGGCCGCACCCCCGGCCCCGCCGACGCGTTTCCACGAAGAGGAAAGTCACGCATTGAAGTCGAATTCCAACGTCCAGGATCCGGAATGGCTACGCGCCTTCGCCGAGGTCCAGCGCCAAACCGCCGAGGCGCACTCCGCGTACCAGCGCTCGATGGCCGAATCGCACATGGCCTTCCTGCGCACGTCGGAGGCGGCCATCGCCAGCATCAGCGGGCAGCCGCTTCCGGCCCCGATGGCACCCGCTTTCATCGCGGAGCGCAGCGCTTCACCTGCTCCCGCGCCTGAAACGTTCCGTCAGGCAATGCCCTCGGCACCCGCGCTTCCGGTCCAGGTGGCTGCGGCTCCGGTCGCCGCTCCCCGACCCGCGCCCGTCATGGCCCCTGCGCCGCCCCCCGCGCCGCCGGTGATGGAGCCCCCGGCACCGAAGGTCGCGGCCGCCGGTCCTTCGATCTCCGAAGCTCTGCTCGCCGTCGTGGCCGACAAGACCGGCTATCCGAAAGACATGATCGGCCTGGATATGGAGATCGAAGCCGACCTTGGCATCGACTCCATCAAGCGTGTAGAGATCCTCTCCGCCGTCCAGGAGCAAGTGCCGTCTCTGCCATCGATCCCCGCCGCCGAACTTGGTGCGATGCGGACGCTCCGCAACATCCTCGAGCGTTTCGGGGCCACCGTCGACGTCACGACGCCCACCGGCGATTCCGCGGTGGCTGCCCCTCCCGTCGCCGCGGTATCGGCTCCTCCCCCCCCTGCCGCCCCGGGCGGCGACTCGATTACGAGCGCGCTGCTCGCGGTGGTGGCGGACAAGACCGGATACCCGAAGGACATGATCGGCCTCGACATGGAAATCGAAGCCGACCTCGGCATCGACTCCATCAAGCGAGTGGAGATCCTCTCCGCGGTTCAGGAACTCGTGCCCTCCCTGCCCTCGATCCCCGCCGCTGAGCTGGGAGCGATGCGAACCTTGCGCAACATCCTCGACCGTTTCGGTGCGAGCACGGACGTCGGCGCCGTTCCGGCCGCACCCACTGTGGCCGCAACCGCGGCGAGCGCCGCAGCCACGCCTTCGGCCGCGTCGACAACGCCGGCGGCGGCGATCCTCGACGTCCTGCTGAGCGTGGTCGCCGACAAGACCGGCTACCCGAAAGAAATGATCGGCCTCGACATGGAGATCGAAGCCGACCTCGGCATCGACTCCATCAAGCGCGTGGAGATCCTCTCCGCAGTTCAAGAACAGGTGCCGTCACTCCCCAGCATTCCCGCCGCAGAGCTAGGGGCGCTGCGCACGCTGCGGCAGGTGCTCGAACGCCTCGGCGGCTCGGGTGACGACGGCGGTCCGGGGGCGGCCTCGCCTTCTCCCACCACGACCCCCGCGGAGACCGTGGCCATGGGCGCCGTGAGCGCCGTCAACCCCGCGGCCGCGACCCGGGCCGCGCCCGCCCAGTTGGGCCGGTTCGTGGCCGTTCGCAGGGCCGCGGCCCGTCCCGGATTCGCCCCCCGGGGCCTCTTCACCGACACGGTGCTCATCGTGCGTGATGCCGCGGGAATCGCCGATCAGGTGGCCGCGATCCTGAAAGAGCGAGGCGTCAATGTCCTTGCCGTCGACTCCGTCGATGCGCCCGGGGCGAAAGGCGACAACACCCACGCAGCCCGCGTCATCGATCTCTCCGGGCTCTCCGACGGGCACAGCGTCGAAGAGGCGATCCAGGTCCAGAAGGAACTTTTCGAGACCGCGCGCGATGTCGCGCAGTCCACCGATCCCGCGCGGTTCTTCATCGCGGTGGCCGATCTGTTCGGAAGCTCGCCCCACTCCCAGTGGACGGGCGGCATCCCCGGCCTGGTACGCACCATGGCCCTCGAGATCCCCGAGGCGGCCTGCCGGTTCATCTCCATCACCAAAGGCCGTCTCGACGCGGATCGTCTCGCGCAGACCGTGGCCACCGAAGTCCTCGAGGGCGGAACCGATCCCGATATCGCGATCGATGCCTCGGGCAACCGCACCGCGATCTTCTTTGAAGATGCCCTCGAAGGCGCCTCCGCCTCGGGCTCTCCCCTCGGCACGCTGCCCGAGGACTCGGTGCTGCTCGTTTCGGGCGGCGCCCGCGGCGTGACCGCGTCGTGCCTCGAGGAGCTGGCGAAAGCCGGCCGCTACCGGATCGCCATCCTCGGGCGCACCGATTCCGATTTCGCCCCGGACTGGGCGCAAGGCAAAACCACCGACGGCGAGCTTCAGAGCGCCTTCATCGCCTCCGAACGCGCTGCGGGCCACACCCCCACGCCGGCCGAAGCGAAGAACGCGGCGCAGACGGTGAAAGCCGCGCGGGAGACTCGCGCGACCATCGGCGCACTCGAGGCCAGCGGCTCCACCGTCCTCTACCTCCCCTGCGATCTCAAGGATCGCGGCGATGTGGGCATGGCCGTCCAGAGCGTGCGCGGTCACTTCAAGCGGATCGACGGAATCGTCCACGCCGCGGGCGTGCTCGCCGACAAGCGCATCGCCGAGAAGACGGATGCCCAGTTCAATTCGGTCTTCGACACCAAGGTGGGCGGCCTCTTCAACCTGCTCGAGGCCACGCGGGCCGACGATCTCAAGGTGTTGTGTTTCTTCGGCTCGGTGGCCGGTCGCGTGGGCAATCCAGGCCAGGTCGACTACGCCATGGCCAACGAGACTTTGGAATCAGTGGCGCAGTTCGAGGCTCGGCAACGTCCGAACGCCGCGGTGCGCGTGCTGCACTGGGGCCCCTGGGACGGCGGTATGGTCACGCCCTCACTGCGGGCTGTGTTCCTCGAACGAGGGGTGGCCCTCATTCCCGTGGCGGACGGCGCCAGGCTGTTCGTCGATGCCATCACCAACCCGAAGGCTCCGGTTTCCGTGGTGGTCGGAGGACGGCCCGACACCTCGGTTCTGCTCGGCCACGGCGGCGGGCGGAAAGTGGCGGGCGATCTCGTCGTCTCCTCGACCACCGCTCCCCACCTCGCCTCCCACGCGGTGAAGGGCGTTCCCGTCTTCCCCGTCGCTCTCGCGCTGGAAGCTTTCGCCCGCATAGCCCGCAGCACCCGTCCCGACCTGCGACTGTCCGCCATCAAGAACCTGCGCGTGCTCAAGGGCATCCGCATCGAGAACTTCGAAGGCCGCGGCACACGTCTCGAGATTTCGTGCGAGCAGGCTTCGAACGGCTCCGGGGCGCAGTTGAATTGCGAGCTTCGTTCGCCCGGCGGTCCCGCCCACTATCGCGCCACCGCGGAGATGACCGATCGCTCCTCGCCCCATGTTTCGCCGCAGGAGTTCGAGGCTCCGAAGACCGGTACGCCCTGGGCCACCAGCGAGGTGTACGGCCCGGTCCTGTTCCACGGTCCCGACTTTCAGGTTCTGAAGGGCGTGCGCTCGGTGGGCCCGCAAGGCGGCTCGGCTCTCGTGGCGTCAACCCGCGACATCGGCTGGATCGGCGGCCCCTTCGCCACCGATCCCGCGGCAGTGGACGGAGGCTTGCAGATGGCCATTCTGATGGGCATGCGCGCGATGGGTAAGACCTCGCTGCCCACGGGCATGGAGTCCCTCACCCTTCACATCGATGAGCCGACGAGCGGTCCGCTGCACTGCTCCATCCGCTCGCGTTCGGTCTCCGACCTCAAGACCGTGTCCGACGCCATCGTGCGCACCGAGGACGGCCGCCTGCTCTGCGAACTGCGGGGCATCGAAATGCACATGGTGGACACCGCCTGGACTCCCGCTTGAATCGCTTCGAGCCGATAGCCATCGTCGCCCAGTCGTACGCTCTCCCGGGAGCCTTCAGCGCCGAGGAACTTTTCAACCGCGTCCTGGCCGGCCAGGACCTGCTGAGCACCGTGCCCGAACGGCGGTGGCGGGTAGACCCGGAACAGCTGTTGGCCCGTCAGGGTAGCTCCACCGTCGATCGCGTGTCGTCCCTTCGTGGCGGCTACGTGCGCGGGTTCGAAGACCGCTTCGATCCGAGCGGCTTCGCTTTGCCCGCGGCCCAGATCCACGGCCTCGACCCGCTCTTCAAGCTGGTGTTCCACACCACGCGCGAGGCCCTGCAGGGAGTCAAGGACTCCGATCGCCTTCGTCCGCGCACCGGCCTCATCCTCGCCAATCTGTCCTTCCCTTCGTCCGGTCTCTCTCACTTCTCCGAGCAGGTCTGGAGTGGAGTCGGTCCCGCCGAGCGCATCGACGCACGCAATCGCTTCTCATCGGGGCTGCCCGCCTTTTTGGCCGCGCGCGCTCTGAACCTCGGCCTCGGCGACCGCGCCTTCGCCCTCGACGCCGCCTGCGCCAGTTCGCTTTACGCCATCAAGCTCGCGTGTGATGCCCTGGCTGACGGCCAGGCCGATCTGATGCTCGCGGCCGCGGTCTCCCGCGCCGACGATCTTTTCATCCATATGGGCTTCACCGCGCTCAAGGCCCTCTCACCCAGCGGGCGCAGCCGTCCCTTCCACAAGGATGCCGATGGCCTCGTGCCCGCGGAGGGTGCGGGCTGCGTAGCGCTCAAGCGCCTCACCGACGCGATCAAGGACTCCGACCGCATTCTCGGGGTCATCCGGGGCATCGGCCTTTCGAACGACGGTCGCGGTCATGGTCTGCTGGCTCCGTCCGAAGAGGGCCAGGTGCGTGCGATGGAAGCCGCGTACGCGTCGGCCGGCCTCGAACCCAAGGACATCTCGTTGCTCGAATGCCACGCCACCGGCACCCGGGTGGGCGACGGCGTCGAAATCCGAAGCACTTCCCGCGTCTTCGGATCGAACCAGGTTCCCGCGGGCTCGGTGAAGGGCAACCTCGGTCACCTCATCACCAGCGCGGGCATGGCCGCACTCGCCAAGACACTGAGCGCCTTCGATCGCGGCGTCCGGCCCCCCTCGGCCCCAGTCGACACGCCGAGCGACGAACTGAAGGACTCCAGCCTGCGCCTTCTGCAGGCCCCCGAGGCGTGGGACAGCGCCGGTCCAAGGCGGGCCGCGTTGTCCGCTTTTGGTTTCGGGGGCAACAACGCGCATCTCCTCGTCGAAGAGTGGCGGCCCGGGACCACTGCGCCAACGGCCCCCTCGTTGTCGGCCGCGTCACAAGTTCCCGCGGCCATCGCGGTGATCGGGCTCGGCGTTCGCGCCGGCGAGTGCGAGACCACACGCGAATTCGCCGCGCGCACGTTGAAGAAGCAGCCTCTCGGCTCCCGGGCGCTGCGCGTGGAACTCGACGCCACCGGCCTCAAATTTCCACCCAAAGACCTCGAAGCCACGCTGTCGCAGCAGACCCTGCTCCTCGCCGCGGCGCAAGAAGCCCTCGCCTCCTGCACGCTCAACCCGGAGCGCACCGGCGTCCTCGTGGGCATGGGTTGCGATCCCGAGGTCGCCCGTTATGGCCTCCGTTGGCGCTCGCTTTTCCTCGAGGAGGCTATCACCACGGAACCAATCCGGGCGCTCGAGTCCGCGGGAGTCATTGGCACGATGCCAAACATCGTGGCGAATCGCCTCTCCAGCCAGTGGGACGCGCGCGGACCCGGCTTCGCCGTGTCGGCCGAGGAACTCTCGGGTTACCGTGCCCTCGATCTGGCCCTGCGCTCACTGCGAAACGGGGAGATCGACACCGCCATCGTGGCCGGCGTCGACTTGTCCAGCGAAGCCGTGCACCGCGCGGCCATGCAAAGCATCGAGAACACCACCGACCCGCCCACGTCGGACGGCGCCGTGGTTCTGGTCCTCAAACGCCTCGATGACGCCACCGCCGCCGGCGACACTGTCTTCGCCACCCTCGAACCCGCGATGGTGGTTCCGGCCCCGCCCCAACTCGGCCCCAGCGCGCACGCCGCTTCGGGCCTGATGGAGGTGGCCCGCGCCGTGGTCACGGCGGCCGCCCGCGCCGATATCTCCCACGCGTCCGCCGCCCCTCAACTTCCCGAGGCCGATGGTTCGCGTTGGGCGCTTGCCAATACCCACAGCATCTTCGGTCCGGCGTCCGCCGCTCGCGCGCTCGCCGGTCCAGGTCCGCATTTCAGCGACCTCGCGGTCGCGCGCAAGGCCGTCGAGTTCTACAGCGCCGACACTCGCGACGGACTGATCCGCGCCATCGAGCGCGGCGAGATGAGTGCTACCGGAGCGCTTCGGGTCGGCTTCTCATGCGAAGCCAGCCGGCGCGACGACCTCGCCACCCGGGTGAAGGACGCGATTCATCGCGGCCAGCCCATGCCCTCGGGCGCGCATTTCGGCGACACCCGCATGGAAGGCGAGATGGCCTTCGTGTTCACCGGCCCCGCCGGCGCTTCGCGCGGCATGGGCGGCAGCCTCTTCCTCGCCCTGCCCCACCTCGTCGATCGCGTCTCTCAGAACTGGACGGGCGTGCGCGGCGACGCGGGCTGGATCTTCGAGGAAGGCGACGGGCATCCCTCGGCCGAAGAGAAGTTGTGGGGCGCAGCATTCATGTCGCAGGCCCACGCGATCTTCACCCGCGAAGTGCTGGGGCTCAAACCCGAAGCGGCCATCGGCGTGTCGTCGGGCGAGACCAATGCGCTTTACGCCCTGGGCGCGTGGCGCAGCATCGACGCGCTGCGCGAGGCCCTGCACAAAGACCGCATGTACAGCCACGTCCTCGCCGGACGGTTCGATGTGCTCACCGCCTGGGGCCAGGACGCGGCCTGGGACAACTGGCGTGTTCTCGCGCCGGTCGAGAAGATCCGCGAGGTGCTCGCCGACGAACCCCGCGCTCATCTCACCTTGCTCTACACCCCGGACGACGCCTGCATCGGCGGGTCACCCACGGCCTGCCTTCGCATCGTGGAGAAGATCGGCAAGGAACGGTGCCGGAAGCTTGGCTACGACCTCGTCATCCACGCCCCCGAACTCGAACCGGCCCGCGAGGCCTGGCTGCGCGTCCACTCTCAGCCGACCACGCCGCCCGAGGGCGTCCGCTTCTATACCCACGCCACCATCGACTCCTACATCCCCACCATGGAGAGCGCGGCCCAGAACCTGCTGACCCAGGCGCTCATCACTGTCGACTTCCCCGCCCTGATCAACAAGGCCTACGCCGATGGCGTGCGCGTCTTCATCGAACACGGACCGCGCCAGGGCTGCACGCGCTGGATCTCCACCATCCTGCAGGGCCGGCCTCACCTCGCGGTGGCGCTCGATGTCGACCCCTCCACCTCGCTGCCCACGGCACTCGACGCCTCCATGAGAATGTTCGCCGCGGGCATCCCGGTGGATCTGCCCCGGCTCATCGCGTCGCTTCCCACTCCGACGCCCACATGGGTGGCGCGGCGTCCGCTCGTCCTCGAGGCTCATATGAAACCCATCGTGGCCCTTGAGCCGCCGGTGAAAGAGCCGATCAGCGCACTGGAGGACGGCCGCGTGGTGATGGCGCCGCCTCCGGTCTTGCCGCGCATTTCCGGCGTGGTTCATGGCCTGCCCCAGCCAACAGCCCCGGCCCCCGCCAGCGCGGCCGGTTCACCGTGGGCGATGATGGCGCCGCCGCCCGCTCTTGCCGCGCCGGCGGCTTCAGTCGCCGATCCCATTTCCCTCGCGTCGGCAACGGCGCCTGTCGCACCAATGGCACCGGCGCCGCCTGCCCTGACAACGCCGGATGTCACTGGCCTCACCAATCCAGCCTACGGCGAGTTCCAGCGCGTGCTCGAAGCGCACCGGGAATACGTGGATCTGCAGGCGCAGGTCCATCAGCGGTTCCTCTCGGGGCGGACGGGCGTTCCGGGATCACAAACGCTCGGGGCCTCGACTCTGCCGCCCGGTCGACTCCACCCGCCCGGCCCCACCGCCGCCCATGCTCTCGTGTCCGCTCCGACGACGGCGCCAGCCCTTGCACGTGTTGACGTCGCGGCGCCCATCTCCGCACCCAAACCTCCAGCCATTCCAACGCCAGTGCCGACTCCCGCGACAGCGCCCGTGGCGGTCTCCGGTCCGCCGATGCCCGCTGTCCCCGAGAAGCCCCTCTTCTCGCGCGCCGACTTGGAAGTTCACGCCTCCGGCGAGATCTCGAAGATCTTCGGACCGCAATTTGAAGGACAGGACCAGTACGCACTGCAGGTCCGAATGCCCGAACCTCCTCTATTGCTCGCCGATCGTGTGATGTCGATCAAAGGCGAGCCACGCTCGATGGGCAAAGGCTCGATCATCACCGAGACCGATGTGGGCTCGCAGAGTTTCTATCCGCACGACAACCGCATGCCCGCCGGCATTCTCATCGAGTCCGGCCAGGCCGACCTGATGATGATCTCGTGGCTCGGCGTCGATTTCGAGAACAAGGGCGAGCGCGTCTACCGCCTGCTTGGCTGCGACCTCACCTACCACGGCTCCCTTCCCCGAAAGGGCGAGACGGTGCGCTACGACATCCACGTCGATGGCCATGCGAACCAGGGCGCGGTGCGTCTGTTCTTCTTCCACTACGACTCGTGGACTTCGGGTCCCTTCGCGGACACACGGCCCCAGCTCAGCGTGCGTAACGGTCAGGCGGGGTTCTTCACCTACGAAGAGTTGAAGAACACCGGAGGCATCCTCTGGAATGCGAGGGACGAGAAGCCGGAGTCCTTCGCGGCCCTGCGTCTCGATCCGCCGAAGACGGCGCCGCGACCCTCCTATTCACGCGAGGATGTCGTGGCGTTCTCCGAAGGCCGGGTTCGTGACGCCTTCGGCCCCACCCACCTGCGCGCTCTCACCCACACCCAGACCGCGCGGATCGCGGCGGGCGACATGCTCCTCATCCACGAAGTCGAGGTGATGCAAGTGAAGGGCGGCCCCTGGGGTCGCGGCTACATGCGGGCGGTCCTCAACCTGCACGACGACGACTGGTTCTTCAAGGGCCACTTCAAGAACGACCCGTGCATGCCCGGCACGCTGATGTTCGAGGGCTGCCTGCAGGCCATGGCCTTCTACCTGACCGCCTGCGGCTTCACCCTCGACAAAGACGCCTGGCGCTTCGAACCCGTGCCGGAGATGACCTACAAGCTTCGTTGCCGTGGTCAGGCGCTGCCCTCGTCGCGGAAGCTCGTCTATGAGATCTTCGTGGCCGAGGTGCACGAGGGCCCCGAGCCCACACTCATCGCCGACCTGCTCTGCACCGTCGATGGAGTGAAGGCGTTCCATGCCCAGCGTCTCGGCGTGCGACTTGCCGCCGACATTCCCCTCTCTCGCGACCTTCCCATCGAACGGGAGATGAAGGCGATCGCCGCAGCCCAACCCTCGGGCAAGGCCTTCGACGACGTCGCCATCCTCGCCACCGCCATCGGCCGCCCCAGCGATGCCTTCGGGCCTTCATACCTTCCCTTCGACGGCGCTCGACGCCTCTCCCGTCTACCCTCGCCGCCCTACAAGTTCTTCTCGCGCGTTCACACCCTCGACGCGGCCTCCGGCGAAGCCAGGAAGGGCGCATCGGTGGTGGCCGAGTACGACGTCCCGGCCTCCGACTGGTACTTCGACGACGGTCGAGGCCTGATGCCGTGGGCGGTGCTGCTTGAGGCGGCCCTTCAGCCCTGCGGCTGGCTGGCCCTCGCCACCGGTCTTCCTCTGAAGACACCGGAAGGCCTCTACTTCCGGAACCTCGACGGCGAGGCCACGGTGTTTCGCAACCTGCGGCCTGGACCGAACCGCCTCATCACGAGCGTCAAGCTCACGGACGTCTCTACTTCAGGCGGGATCAGCCTGGTCTCCTTCGCGGTTTCCTGCCGCGACGATCACGGCGATGTGCTTCGTCTCACCACGAGCTTCGGTTTCTTCCCTGGAGCGGCCCTGGCCCGGCAGGTGGGCCTTGCCACCGAACCCGCGGACGCGCTGATGTTCGAGAAGGCGAAGCAGGCGACGCCTCTCGACCTGCCCGCCATGCGTGCCGCGGAGCCCGCCCTTCCCGGGGGAATGCTCGCGCTCATCACCCGCGTCACCGCCTTGTGGCCCGAAGGCGGCAAGGCGCAGCTCGGCTCCGCGGTGGCCGAGCACGACGTCGATCCCTCGGCCTGGTTCTTCAAAGCGCATTTCTTCCAGGATCCGGTCCAGCCCGGCTCGCTCGGAATCCACATGTTGGTGGAACTCCTCATGGTGCTCGCCCTCGATCGCGAGAATCGCGCGGGATCAAGGCGGACAACCGCCGAGTCGGTGGCGCCGAACGCGAACACGGTCTGGCGCTACCGTGGTCAGGTTCTCCCGGAGAGCCGGCTGGTGAGCGTCCTCGTCGAAATCACCGCGGTAGAGGACACCCCGACCGGCCGTCGTTACAAAGGCGCCGGATCGCTTTTCGTCGACGGGTTGAAGATCTACACCGCGAAAGATCTGAGCGTCGACATGGCGTAGGGGGGCGGACCCTTCGACCGATGCATTTCGTCGGACTCAGGGGCCGCGCTTGAGGTTGCGCGGCATTGGAGGGCCGGCTAGTGGCGGATCGCGGAATCCGACGACGATGACGCGCGGGAGAGTCGGGCGAAGTCCAGTATCTCGGCGAGCAGACGGGCGCGGTCGTCCACCGTGGGGGCTTCGATGAGCGATTGTCTTTCGAGGTCGCCCAGGGGGAGCAATTGCGCGAGCATGTTGACCACAAGAGCCTTTGGCGCCTCATCGGTGCGGGCGAGCAACGACATGCCCTCGTCGATCTGACCGATCTCGTGCAGGACGCGGGCCAGCGACTCCGTGAGCGCTTCCTCGTCGAGTACCTTCTCCATCAGCGCGGTGACCCGGGCCGTCCGATAAGGACCCGTCTGGGGCAGTTCCTCATCGATGTGAAAACGGGAGATGCCGCGCAGCACGATATTCGAGCGGCCATCGTCGAGTTCGGCCACGCCCTCGATGCGTCCTGCGCAGCCGATGGAGAAGATCGGGCTGGGCATCCCCTCCTGCCCCGGTCGTGCCTGCACGATCCCGATGACACGCGACCCCGCAAGGGCGTCCTTCACCATCGTCCGATAACGCGGCTCGAAGATGTGGAGCGGCAGCGGCAACTCGGGGAAGAGGGCCACACCCGGCAGCGGAAAGAGCGGCAGAGTATCGGGCAGCGGCGACTTCACGATGTCCTCTTAGCAGACGGCAACGCGTCGGCCCGAACCCGAGACGCAAACGCGGCCCCGAGATTCTCGGGGCCGATATGCCAAGAACACCTTGAACACGCCCGCAGAGCGGGGGCAGGGAGTTACGAGCTGAAGGAGGAGCCGCAGCCGCAGGTGGACTTCGCGTTGGGATTCTTGATCGCGAAACCGCCGCCCATAAGGTCTTCCTTGTAATCGATGGTGGCGTTGTCGAGGTGCTTGAGGCTCATCTGGTCGACGATGACCTTGACCCCCTCGAACTCGAACACCTCGTCGTCCTCGGCCACTTCGTCGAGGACCATGCCGTACGAGAACCCGGAGCAACCGCCTCCCTGCACGTAGACCCGGAGCCCGCCGTTCGCGATGTTGTCTTTCTCGACTTCGAGGATGCCTTTGACTTTGGTGGCTGCGGTGGGCGTGAGCTGGATCATTTCGGGTCTCCTGTGGATGAATCTGTACTAGAAGGTGCAGATTGTATCTGAGTCGGCCGTTTCGAGGGAAGAACCTTCGGCGCAAGAGGGCGGGCGGGTCCGCAAGACGATAGAGTCCACGGCCTCACGATGACGAGCATGGATACGGCGGACGCGCTCCGGCAACTTTCGGCCTCGGGCCTGCGCGGGCGGGGCGGAGCGTGGTTCGAGGCCCACCGAAAATGGCGGGCGGTTCTCGCCGAGGGCTCGCCCTCGGTCGTGATCGCGAACGGCGGTGAGGGCGAACCCGGTTCGATCAAGGACCGATTCATCATGCGCACGCGACCCGCGGACGTTCTGGCCGGTCTCGATCTGGCCCGCAGAACGCTCGGCGCGGCCCAGGGTTACGTGTATCTCAAGGGATCCTTCGACGAGGAGAACGGAAGGTTGCAGGCCGCCATCGACGCGGCGGGTCTGGGCGGGACGATCACCATCCACCGCGGCGATGACACCTATGTGGGCGGCGAAGAGACGGCTCTGCTCGAATCCATCGAAGGTCGCGTCGCCTGGCCGCGGCCGAAGCCGCCACGTCCCGCGTCGGTCGGCCTCTTCGGCGGACCCACCCTCGTGCAGAACGTCGATACGCTGGCCCGAGTGCCAGAAGCGATTCGCCTGGGTGCTGGCTTTGGACCAGTCGACACGCTGACCCTCACCATTTGGGGCGACGTCCACTCCCCCGGCGCCTACGAGGTCGCGATTGGCCGGACAATCGCGAGTGTCATCGAAAACGAGGGCGGTGGCGCCACGGGACCGATCGGCCTCGTGTTTCCGAACGGAGCCCACTCGATGCCCCTCGGGCCCGTAGACCTCGACACGCCTCTCGACCCAAACACCCTGGCCGCACGCGGAAGCGCCCTCGGCACGGCCTCGATTCTCGTGCTCGAGGCGGACACCTCCGCCTACTCGATCGTCGAATCGATCGCCCGCTTCTTCGAGCGCGAGTCGTGCGGCCAGTGCCCCCCCTGCGTCCTCGGGACGGTTAATCTCCGCAGTCTCGTCACCGGCGACCGCCCGCCCACCATCCGCCTCACGCCGCAGACCGCGGTTCGCGAGACGGCATCGTTCATGTCGATGCACGGCTATTGCGGTCACTCCCGCGCCGGCGCGACCGCGGTGAGCGCCCTCTTCGGGCGATTCGAGGGGGAGATCATGGCGCGTCTACGCGGGGGCGAGTGCCCATCGGGGACGCGGGATCGGGACCCTTTCGCGCCGGGTTCAGCCGAGCGCGCAGCCCTCGACGCCTTCCTGCGCCGCCTCTGAACCTCTCACCCGTCGGCCGCCGTGCGCGCGCGGTGAAGGCTCGACAACCGAAACAAGGCTAAAATCTCCGGCAGATGAGCAAAGAAGATCTGGTCGAACTGCAGGGCACCGTGACGGAAATTTTCGCGGGTGGGCATTACAAGGTGAACTGCGGCGAGGGCCACGAGGTCCTGGCGAAGCTCAACGGCAAGATGCGGCGCTTCCGGATCCGCGTGATCATCGGCGATCGCGTGACGGTTGGCGTGTCCCCTTACGATCTGAAAAAGGGCTTCATCACGTACCGCGCGAAGTAGCCCCCGACCCCTTGAAGCCGGTCCGGGCCGTGATCTTCGACCTCGATCACACTCTCTTCGACACCGAAAAAACCGAGCGTCGCGCGCTGGCCGAGGTTTCCCGCATAGTCGGCGTGCCCGCGGGACGTCGCGCCCTTCACGCGTATCGCACCGCCAACACCCACGTCTGGGCCGAGTACCGCGCGGGCCGCATCACCTCGAAGGAACTGCGGGTGCTGCGGTTCCACCTTTGGCTCGAAGCCATGGACCGCGACCCCGCCCATGCCCGGAAGCTGGCGCCCCTGTACCTGAAGGCCTTCTCCTCGCGCGGTGATCTCCTGCCCGGAGCGGCCCGCGCCATCCGTTCCATCAGCCGCCTCAATTTGCAGCTCGGCGTGGTGACGAACGGCATCGACCGCGTGCAACGGCGGCGGCTTAGGGCCAGCGAACTCGCCGGGGCGTTCAGGGTGGTGGTGACTTCGGAACGAGCGGGCTTCACCAAGCCCGATCCGCGCATCATGGAAATGGCCCTCAAGCGCCTCCGGGTGCGCCCGGACGAAGCGATCTACGTGGGCGACGACCCCCACGTCGACGGTCTCGCCGCCAACCGCGCGTCGGTGCCTTTCGTGTGGTTCAACCCGCGGAGCGCGCCTCCCGCCGCGGACATAGCCGTTCACTGCCAACTGACCCACCTCTCCCAACTGCGCAGCGTTTTGTAGCCGAAGCCACACGAGGCGCCTGCACCCGCGTGGCGCTGGTAGATTCTGCGGCATGCATAAGCGCCATCTCCACGACGGTCGCGAGGACAAGCTCGTCCCGCTCAAGAGCCTCGATCTCGACGAGGTGGATTCGTTCGCGTCCCTCCTGCGCGGCATGAGCCACACCGCGTTCTCGGGGCGCTCGCTGGGCGAGGCTTTCGAGATCATGGTGGCCATGGCGAAGGACCCGGACTGCAAGGTGGTCATGACCCTCTCTGGGGCCATGACCATCGCGAAGATGGGCAAGGTCATCCAGAAGATGATCGACGAGGGTCTGGTGCATGCCGTGGTCTCCACGGGCGCCCTGATGGCGCACGGGCTCTCCGAGGCCATCGGCCTCACCCACTATCGCCATAACCCGGACGTCTCCGACGAGGAACTCTTCGACAAGGGTTACAACCGCGTCTACGACACGCTTGAGATGGAAGCGAACCTGAACCACGTCGAGGAGTTTTCGACGAAGGCGATGGAACTGCTCGGGCCGGAGAAGGAACTCTCGTCCGAGGTGATCTGTCGCGCCCTCGGCCAGGTTCTCGCCGAGGACACCGACGGCGGCGGTGTCCTGAAGAGCGCTTATCTGAAGGGTGTGCCGGTCTACGTTCCGGCGCTGACCGATTCGGAACTGGGCCTCGACCTCGCCACCTGGGCCATGCGGCACGCGAGGAAGCGCGGTGAGATCAAGACGCCGATGGATCTGTTCAACGTGGTTCCCCGCTACAACCCTTTCCACGATCTCATCAGCTTCGCCCGCTTCGCGCTAGGGGCGAAGAAGCTCGGCATCTTCACCATCGGCGGCGGCGTGCCGCGGAACTGGGCCCAGGAAGTGGGTCCGTTCGTGGACATCACCAACGATCGCCTCGAAGAGAGCTTCCGTCCGCCTCGTTATCACTACGCGGTCCGCATCTGCCCCGAGCCCGTGCATTGGGGTGGCCTCTCGGGCTGCACCTACTCCGAAGGCGTCTCGTGGGGCAAGTTCGTGCCCAGGAGCGAAGGCGGTCGCCAGGCAGAGGTCTACGCCGACGCCACCACCGTGTGGCCGCTTCTGATCAAGGGAGTGCTCGAGGAGCTGGGCCGGGAAACGAAACATCCCTGAGGCGTTTCACGTAGTTTCATATGAGGCCATTGTGACCATGATCCAGAACCCGACAAACAACCCGAGCGACACCGTCACCGCCGTGAGCTGGGTGAGCTACATGCTCCACCTCGTGGTCGCGATCGCCGCCGTTCTGCCGGGGATCCAGGCCAGCGTGTTCCTCCTGATCGTGGCCTTCATCGCCGACATGGTGATGCAGGGCGACGCGGCCGGGTCCTACCAGGAGTCGCACTACTCGTGGCGCCTCAAGTCCGTGCTCCTCGCGAGCGCTCTCTACCTGATCACGTCGCCCCTGTGGCTCCTGCTGATCGCTCCCGGCTGGCTCGCCTGGGGTCTCATCTCACTGTGGTTCCTGTACCGCATCGTCAAGGGCGTGGTGGCCCTCTCCGGCCAGCGCGCGGTTTAGGGGACGGCGTCGCAACCCGACGTCCCCGGGACGCCCGGCGGTCCGTACTGGATCTGCGGGCGGAGGGACTCGAACCCACACGGATTTCTCCACGGGCTTCTAAGACCCGCGCGTCTGCCATTTCGCCACGCCCGCGCGTGAGGCGGGAGTTTAATCGCCTCCGCCGCGGAGGCCGGGGCGCCGACCCCGAACTTCGGGTTCCCGCGAGCAAACGCGTAGAATGCAGGGTCACGCCTCCGGGAGCCGATGCCGGAACGCCCCCAGGAACCACCCTGCGCCTCGGTTGCCCGTCCTGAACCATCACGAACGCCGCCCCTCGCTTCGCGCTGCCGCGGACCGAGCTTCATACCCAAGAGAGAGACCTTGAAAGCTGAACTGACCTCCGAAAACTCCGTCCGCAAGGTGATCGACTTCGAAATCGACAAGGAAGTGGTCTCCCGGGAGATCGACAAGCGCGCCAAGAGCATCGCCAAGAAGGCGCAGCTCCCCGGCTTCCGCCCGGGCAAAGTGCCCGTCGCGGTGGTCAAGCGCCAGTTCAAGGCCGACGTCGAACAGGACGCGGTCGAGGCCATCGCGAACGACGTGTTGCCCAAGGAACTCGAGGCCCACAACTTCCGACCCCTCACTTCCCCGAAGCTCGAGAAGGTCGACCTCTCCGCCGACGGGTCCCTCAAGTTCAAGGTGACCTTCGACATCCTGCCTGAGGTGACGATCCCCGCCTTTCGTGGAATCGAAGTCACGGTCAAGAAGGAGGCGGCGACCCCGGAGATGATCGAGACGGAGGTCAATCGCCTGCGCGAAGCGGGAGCGAGGTTCGAACCCGCGACTGATCGCCCGGCCGCGAAGGGCGACTTCGTGGAGGTCGACATCGAGATCACCGATCACTCCACCGGCCAGGCCCGCAAGCGCGAAGCCACACTCATTGAAATCGGCCACGCCGGCAATCATCCTGAGTTGAATGCCGCGCTCGAAGGCGTGCAGTCGGGCGAGACACGCGAGGTTCACGCGGTGGAGCGCGAGAACGAGGATCCGAACTCCCCCGTGGCCCGCGTGGTCGACTATCACGTGGTCGTTCGCGCCATCAAGGTGAAGGTCCTCCCGGAGAAAGACGACGAGTTCGCCAAAGACCTGAACTTCGACAACTACGCGGCGCTTGAAACCAGCGTGCGCGAGCGAATCGAACGGGCGCTCAAGCACAACGAGGACGTCGCCATCGAGGACGCGGTGCTCAACAAGCTTGCCGACCTCGCCACCTTCGACATCCCCCAGAGCCTGGTCGAAGAACAGGTCGACGCGCGCACCCGTCGCTTCGCCGAGAACCTCCAGCAACAGGGCATCGATCTGCAGAAGGTGAACCTCGACTGGGCCAAGGTCGCGGCCGAGCAGAAGGAGGGTTCCGAGAAGCAGGTGAAGCTCGAGATCCTCCTCGACGCCATCGGCAAGGCCGAGAAGGTCGAGGCCACCGAAGAGGACATTCAGGATCAGATCAAACGCCTGGCCGCCCGCGCGCGCACCAGCGAAGCCGCGATCTCAGGCCGTCTCGACGCCGAGCAGAGGGCGCGCCTGACCGCTCAGGCCAGGGACCGGCGCATTATTGACATGATAAGAGCCGCTGCTAGAGTCAACTTCGAATGAGCCCAACCCACGCCATGCTCGTCCCCATGGTGGTCGAGCAGACCGCCCGCGGGGAACGCGCCTACGACATCTTCTCGCGCCTGTTGAAGGACAACATCATCTTCATCGGCACGCCCATCGACGACGCGGTGGCGAACCTGATCATCGCCCAGCTTCTGTTCCTCGAGGCGGAGGATCCGGAGAAGGACATCCACCTCTACATCAACAGCCCGGGTGGTTCGGTGACCGCCGGCATGGCCATCTACGACACCATGCAGCTGATCAAGCCGGACATTCAGACCATTTGCGTCGGCCAGGCCGCGTCAATGGCCGCCACCCTTCTGGCCGCGGGCACCAAGGGCAAACGCTGCGCCCTCCCCAACGCCCGCATCCTGATCCACCAGCCTCTTGGCGGCACCCAGGGCCAGGCCTCCGACATCGCCATCCAGGCGAAGGAGATCCTGCGCATGAAGGACAACCTGAACGCGATTCTGGCCAAACACTGCAACCAGCCCATCGAAAAGATCGCCGCCGACACCGACCGCGATTTCATCATGGACCCCCTTCAGTCGGTCGAGTACGGCATCATCGATCAGGTGATCGCCAAGCGAGAGAAGGAAAAGGCCTGAGCCGGCGCCTCTGCCGCCCCATGCGCCCTGAAATCCGAAGGGTCCCCACCAAGCGATGACGACCATGAAAAGAAACGACGGCGAGACGTTGCGCTGCTCGTTCTGCAACAAGGATCAGGGCGACGTCCGCAAGCTGATCGCCGGTCCCACCGTCTTCATCTGCGACGAGTGCGTCGAAGTCTGCAACGACATCATCGCCGACGACAAGAAAACCCCGACCCCTAAGGCCAAGGGCAATCTCGCGGCGCCCCACGAGGTCAAGAAGTTCCTCGATGACTACGTCATCGGCCAGGACTCGGCCAAGAAGAAGCTCGCGGTGGCCGTCCACAACCACTACAAGCGTCTCCAGATCTCCAAGCAGAAGATCCGGGGCGACGTCGAGTTGCAGAAGGCGAACATTCTGCTTGTGGGTCCCACCGGCACGGGCAAAACCCTGCTGGCCCAGACCCTGGCCCGCATGCTGGCCGTGCCCTTCGCCATGGTCGACGCCACCACCCTCACCGAAGCGGGGTACGTGGGCGAGGATGTCGAGAACATCATCCTCAAGCTCCTTCAGGCCGCGGGCGGCGACATCGAGAAGTGCCAGGAAGGCATCATCTACATCGACGAGATCGACAAGATCTCCCGCAAGGACGAGAACCCGTCCATCACCCGCGACGTGTCGGGCGAAGGGGTGCAGCAGGCGCTGCTGAAAATCCTCGAAGGCACCGTGGCCAACGTGCCCCCTCAGGGCGGCCGCAAGCATCCGCACCAGGAGTTCTACCAGGTCGACACCAGCAACATCCTCTTCATCTGCGGCGGCGCGTTCGTCGGCCTCGAGAAGGTGGTCGAGCGCCGTATCGGCCGCAAGACCCTCGGCTTCCGCACCGGCCAGAAGGCCGAGGCCGAGTCGAAGAACGTCGAGAAGCAGGCCCTGCTCCAAAAGGTGCTGCCTCAAGACCTCATCCGCTACGGGCTGATCCCCGAGTTCATCGGCCGCCTGCCGGTGGTGGCCACGCTCCACGATCTCGATCAGCGCGCCCTCATCGACATCCTGACCACACCCCGCAACGCGATCATCAAGCAGTACCAGCGGATGTTCGAATACGAGGGTGTCAAGCTCCGGTTCACCGACGACGCCATGCTGGCCATCGCCGATCTCGCCATCGAGCGGAAGATCGGGGCCCGCGGCCTGCGCATGATCCTCGAAGATCTCATGCTCGACCTGATGTACGACCTGCCCTCGCTCAAGAAAGTGAAGGAATGCGTGATCACACGCGAGGTCGTGGTCTCAGGCGAGAAGCCCATCATGGTGATCGAGAAGGCGGGTTAAACCCCGAAACCCGCCAGGGATCACCCGGGCGGATCAAGCCTCAAGACGGCCGCAGGGCGCCAAACCGACGGCGCCTACGAAGGATCCAAGAAGGACGGACCCAGCTCCCATGCCTCCATCACACAAGCCCACTCCCGAGACGCCCGAGGCCCTGCCTACGGTCCCCCTCCGCGACGTCGTCGTCTTTCCGCACATGATGATGACCTTCGTGATCGGGCGGAAGCCGTCGATCCTCGCCCTCGAACACGCCTTGCAGCGATCGAAGCGTCTCTTCCTGACCGCCCAGCTCGATCCCAAGCGCGACTCCCCCTCCCCGCGCGAAGTGCGCAATTTCGGAACGGTCTGCCAGATCGTGCAAAGCCTGCGGCTGCCCGACGGCAACCTCCGGGTTCTCGTCGAAGGCGTCGACCGCGGCCAGGCCCTCGAGTTCGGTGAAGAGAGCGGCTTCATGAAGGCCCTCGTCCGCATCGTTCCCCGCCAGGCCCCCGAGGGCGACGTCGAGCCCATCGTGCGGCGTGTGGTCGAACTCTTCGATCGCTACGTGAAGATGTCCAACCATCTCCACTACGACGCCATGCTCGCCGCGGTGCGGGTGCAGGACGCGGGGAAACTCGCCGACACCGTGGCCAGCCACCTCGTCCTCCCCACCGATGAGAAGCAGGCCCTGCTCGAAACCCCCTCGCCTTCGGCCCGATTGCTCAGCCTGACCCAGTCGCTCGAAGTCGAAGTCGAACGCCTCGATGCGGAGAAGCGAGAGGGACGTGCGCCGAAGGGCGCCCGTTCGCCCAAGGAGCAGTACCTCTCCGAGAAGATGAAGTCGATCCAGAAGGAGCGCCAGAAGGAAGAGCGCCCCAGCGAGTTCGACGAGCTGAAGGAGCGGATCGAGAAGGCCAAGATGAGCAAGGAGGCCCTCGAGAAGGCGCGCCAGGAGTTGAAGCGCCTCGAAGGCATGCCGCCCATGTCGGCCGAGGCTACGGTCTCCCGCAACTACCTCGAGTGGCTGGTGGCCATGCCCTGGCGCCGCAAGGCCAAGGAGACCCGCGACATCAAGGTGGCGGAGGTGATCCTGAACGAGGACCATTACGGCCTCGACAAGATCAAAGAGCGCATCCTCGAGTTCCTCGCCGTGCGGCAGCTCGTTGATGAGCCCAAGGGGCCGATCCTGTGCTTCGTCGGCCCTCCCGGCGTGGGCAAGACGTCGCTCGCCCGCTCCATCGCCCGCTGCACCGGCCGGCCTTACGTGCGGTTCTCCCTCGGTGGCGTGCGTGATGAGGCCGAGATCCGCGGTCACCGCCGCACCTACATCGGCGCCTTGCCCGGTCAGATCGTGAAGCTCATGCGGAAGGCGGCCACCCGTAATCCTGTGTTCCTGCTGGACGAAGTAGACAAGATGACTTACGACTTCCGCGGCGACCCCTCATCGGCGCTGCTCGAAGTGCTCGACCCCGAGCAGAACAAGAACTTCTCGGATCATTACCTCGATGTCGACTTCGACCTGTCGTCCGTCTTCTTCATCGCCACCGCCAATACCCTGCATGGCATCCCCCATGCCCTGCAGGATCGGCTCGAGATCGTCCGCCTCGCCGGCTACACCGAGGTCGAGAAGATCGAAATCGCCAAGCGGCACCTGATTCCCAAACAGCTCGAGCAGAACGGGCTCAAGGTCGCGAACCTCGAGATCCCCGACGACGCGCTGCGAACCGTGATCCGCCGCTACACCCGCGAGGCAGGGGTGCGCAGCCTCGAACGCGAACTGGGGAGCCTGGCCCGGAAAACCGCGCGTCGCGTGGTGGAACGCGGCGCCGCGTACAAGATCGTCCTGAGCGAAGACGACGTCATCGCGTTCCTTGGTGTTCCTCGGTTCCGCGATCCGCAGGCCGAGGAGAAGAACGAAGTCGGCCTCGCCATGGGCCTGGCCTGGACCGAAGTGGGCGGCGAAACCCTCCCCATCGAAGTCACCCTCATGCCCGGACGCGGCGCACTCACCCTCACCGGCAAACTGGGCGACGTCATGCAGGAGAGCGCCCGCGCCGCGCTTTCCTACGTCCGCGCCCACGTGGCCGAACTGCACATCGATCCCACCTTCTACCGGAAGATCGACATCCACATCCACGTGCCCGAAGGCGCCATCCCCAAGGATGGTCCCTCCGCCGGGATCACCATCGCCACGGCACTCGTCTCCGCGCTGCAGGGCGCCCCGGTGCGCCGCGACATCTGCATGACCGGTGAGATCACGCTTCACGGCAAGGTTCTGCCCATCGGCGGCCTGAAAGAGAAGCTCCTCGCCGCTCACCGCATCGGGGCCACCACGGTGATCCTGCCGCGCGAGAACGAGAAGGACCTCGCCGACGTGGCCGAGGAAGTGAAGGCGTCACTCACCATCCATCTCGTCGACTCCGTGGCCGAGGTGTTCCGGATCGCCATCCTGCCCGTCGACGGCTCGCCTTCGCAGGTGGCCGCCCCGAGCACTCCTCCCGCCCCTGGCGCGCCCCCCGTCACGCATTAGTCCCCGTCGGTTCATGGCCAAAACCCCGAAACACAAAGACGTCGAAATGACGGAGCCCGTGGGTGAGCCGGAGGCCCCGCCGGTCGAGGCTCCCGCGTCGGGTCTTTTCTCAATCGCCGACTTCTCCACTCTGCGCCGGACCGAGCGGCTCGAACTGGTGGCCCTCGGCGAGGAGAACGGCATCGCCGAGGCTTCGGGACTGCCCCGCGAGGAACTGCTGCGGCGTCTGCTCCGCATCCGCTCCCACAGCGACATCCCGCTGAGTTCATCCGGCGTTCTCGCCGCCACCAAAGAGGGGTACGGTTTCCTGCGCGGGGCCGAGGTCGGGTTCCGGGCCGAGACCGACGACGTCTACGTCTCACCTTCGCAAATCCGCCGTTTCTTCCTGCGCACCGGGGACAAGCTCTCGGGCATCGTGCGGGCGCCCCGGCACGCCGAGCGGTTCTATTCGTTTTCGCGGATCACCAGCATCAACAACCTCGATCCCGATGCCGCGCGCGACCGCATCCTCTTCGACAACCTGACCCCGCTCTATCCGCAGGAGCGGCTGCGTCTCGAGACCACGCCCACCGACATGACCGGGCGGATCCTCGACATGATGACGCCGCTCGGTAAGGGCCAGCGCGGCCTGATCGTGGCCTCGCCCCGCACCGGCAAGACGGTGATCCTGCAAAACCTCGCGAACTCCATCGCCACCAACCACCCCGAGGTGACGCTGCTGGTGGTCCTCATCGACGAGCGGCCCGAGGAAGTCACGGACATGCAGCGTAAGGTCAAAGGCGAGGTCATCGCTTCCACCTTCGACCTCGAGCCGCAGCGGCATATCGAAACCGCGGAGATGGTCATCGAACACGCGCGCCGGCTGGTCGAGCACGGCCAGGACGTGGTGATCCTTCTCGATTCCATCACCCGACTCGCGCGCGCCTACAACAACGCCGCCGGCAACTCCAGCCGCACCCTCTCGGGCGGCCTCGACCAGTCGGCCCTGCTCCTTCCGAAGAAGTTCTTCGGCGCGGCCCGGGCGATGGAGGAAGGCGGCTCGCTCACCATCATCGCCACCGCCCTCGTCGACACCGGCTCCCGCATGGACGACATCATCTTCGAGGAGTTCAAGGGCACCGGCAACTCCGAGATCGTGCTCGACCGCCGCATGATGGAGAAGCGCATCCTCCCTGCCGTCGACATCAACCGCAGCGGCACGCGGCGCGAGGAACTCCTGCTCGGCCGCGAGGAGCTGATGCGGGTGTGGGTCCTGCGCAAGGTCCTCTCCACCCTCCATCAGACGGACGCGATGGAGCTGATGCTCGATCGTATGTCGAAGACCCAGACGAACGCCGAGTTCCTGGACCAAGTCGCCGCGTCGTAACCACGGGGCCGCCCGCGAGATTCGCGCCAGCTCCCATGGCCAAGCATGCGGGCTTTCCCTTCCGCCGCTGGTAGATCTAGGATGGCGCCATGCGGGGTTATCCGATTGTCGCCCTTTGCTCGACGCTGATGGGAGCATGCGGGGGCGGTGGTGCGGGCGCCGCCACCACCTCGGCCAGCGCAGGTTCAACTCTTCCCGCCACAACCCCGGCAGGATCGACGTCCGCCTCCATGGCGTTTTTCTACCAGGACGTGGCGCCGGGCGGGAACTCGGTCAAAGTGGGCTCCACCACCGACGGCCGTATCATCGAGACGGGCGGAGTGAGTCTCCTCAGTTGGCAGCCGGTTGGACGGCTCACCACATCGTATGGAGACCCGGTGTTCAGCCGGCTCGGGAACGGCCGCTGGACCATGACCGCGGGAACCGGATCCGAGGATCCACGGGGCGACGCGCAGCTGATGTACCACGAAGCGGCCTGCCCCAAGGTCGATGAATCCGCGGTGCGGGTGATTCCGGTCTCGACGGCGGCCTCCTGCCTGACCGCCCGCGGCATGATGATCGGCAAGACCACAGAGATGTTGTCGCTCGACGGAGCCCAGTATGTGTTCTCAACCTCCGAACTCGGAGTTCGACTCATCAAGTTGGCCGACGCAACAAGGAGCGCCGCCGATCTTGCCGCAATCTGCCATCGACGCACGCCCGCTCGCACTCTCGCCGAACTCGGCTTTGGGGAGGCGACGGTGGTGATCGACACGGCGGGAGCGCCGGGTCTGCGGGTGAGCGACACGGCCCTCGCGCGCCGGCGCGACGGCACATGGGTGCTCTTCATCAAGGGCCTCCCCTCGACCACCACCTGCGCGGCCGGGAGCCTGTGCGAATTGTGCGCGCGCGCGATCTACCGCACCACCAGTCGGGACCTCATCAACTGGTCGGCGCTCGAGAAGCTGGTGGAACAGGCGAGCGTTCCGGAAGCCTCGACATTCCCCGACGGCTCCGTGGCCATCTATTGGCAGAGTTTCCAGGAGACCTGCGCTGCCCAGGACCTGAACCTGGCTGCGCGCGCGCCCATCCGGGTGGCATTCGAGTCGGAGGGCGGATCGTTGGGCTCACCGTCGGCCATCACCTTCCCGAGGGAAGCCTTTGAGACCAACCGGGCGCTGCACTATCCGACGAACGCGAACCCGATCCTCCTGCCGGATCCGTCGGCCGCATCGGCGCTGTCGGCCTGCCTGGCGCGGTAGTCAGTCGTTAAGGGCGCCCACAAGGGAGCGCGCAGCCTTGGGCCAGCGCGAAGCCTCCCCGAAGGGGGATGCCCCTACATTACGGGGTGGGATGATGGCCCTCTGTCGTGCGGTCGTCAGAAGACGATTCCCACGGTGGCGCGTATGTCGTTCTGGTTCTCCGTCTTGCCGCCACCGATGTCGATCTTGCGGCGGAGATAGTCGGCGCCTGCTCTGAGCTTGAGTGAGCCGCCGAGCTTGAACTCCACGCCGCCGCCGCCGTCGAGACCGAGGCCGCTTTCGGAAACCGAGATGCTCACACCGCTCACCGGACTGATCGAGGACGATGTCCGTACGCCGCCGGCCAGGCCGTGAACGAACAGGCTCACCGAGCCGATGCCTCGCTTCAGGCGAACGCCGCCCAGATAGGTGACGAGCGTGGTGTCGCTCGACAGGATCGTGCCCTTCTCCAGGGAGAAGTCGCCCACGATCGAGGCGAGGCCGTTCAAGCGGTATTCCGGCGAGAGCCGTCCGCCGTGGAGATTGCCGTCGTCGGTCTTGAAGAACGCGTAGCCCGCATACAGGCTCACTTTCTTGTCCTGCGCCTCTACTGGACCCGCGGTCAGGAAAAGGCCGGCGAGGGCCGCGACCAGAACACGCTGCACGACAGCGACCGTCTTCATGGTTCTATCAATCCTTGCATGATGTGGGACGAGATGAGAAGTTGAACGACCGGCTCAAGCCAGAAGGCCGACGCCCGCACCCGGGGTGAATCCCGGGAACAGCGTCGCCATGTCGGTGAGTCCGAGGTGCTTCCGAGCCACCTCCGCGTAGACGTCGCGGAAATCGGTGGTCGTGGCCAGGTCGCGCACCTGATAGAGCTGCGAGTTGGACAGGCCCGGCCAGCGGCCGAGCAGCCGCCCGCCCCGCACGCTTCCGCCCATCACGAAGACTGCCTTGGCCGAGCCATGATCGGTTCCGGCCGAGCCATTCACGAAAGCGGTGCGGCCGAATTCCGAGACGAGCATGAGGACAACGTCGTCCATCGCTCCTCCCAGATCGCGGGCGAACGCGGCGAGCGCGCTACCGATGCGGGGCAATTCGGTCTGATGAGCGGCGATCTGACCGGAATGGGTATCGAAGGCGCCACCCACGCTCACGAAGATGGTCCTGGTGCCAAGACCCGCCTTGATGACGGCCGCGGCCTGGCGGAGGGAAGTACCGATGGTCGCGTTCGGATAAACCGCGCCGTTGGCCGGCGCGGTGGTGAGCACCGGAGAACGGACGATAGTGTCAATGGCCTCGAACGTCTCCCGGCCCACCTTCCCCACCGCGTCCTGGCGCGAGCCATACATGCCGCGCAGGGCCGCCTCGGCCTCGGCCCGCCAGGTGGTTCCGACCTTCAGGTTGAACGTGGTCAGGTTGCTCGCCACCAGAACCGGCTCCGGACCCATGAAGGATCGCGGCAACTGGGCCTGGAAAGCCACGGCCTCGGAAACCGCGCTGCCCGGGATCATTTTGATCGCGCGATCGAGCCATCCTGTGGTGGTGCCCTTGTTCCCTGGCGTGCCCGTCTCCATGAAGTCCTGGGCGTCGAAGTGGGACCGCGTCAAGTCAACGTTGCCGACCGCGTCGACAATGGCGAGCCGGCCATCGTTCCAAAGCGGCATCAGGTCGGACAGAAGCGGATGGAGGCCGAAGGTGTCGTCGAGACGCAGTGCGCCGCCGGTCTGCCCCGGGCGCGGAATGGCGATGCCGCCGCGGATGTCGTAGTAGGCCGACTCGCCGTAGGGCACCACCATGTTCAGTGTGTCGACGCCGCCCCGGATGAACACCTGAACGAAGACCTTGGCCCCGGTGGCCGCCTGCGCGGTGCGGGACATGAGGGCGGAGGGACCGAAACCAATCCCCACCGCGGCGGCCGAAGCGCCGCGCAGGAAGATCCGGCGGGAGGGGTCGAAGGGCATGTTCATGATCGTTGTCCTAGCGGACCTGGGATTCGGGAGCAGCCAGCAGAAGGGCGGTGACCCGCACCGCCGCCGATGGATTGGTGATGCGGGTGTCGACCCGCGCCGCCGCGTCGATGGTTGACGCCGCGTAGGTGTTGCCGAAAACCGTGCTGTTCGCGGCCCGGGCGACCGAGGAGGGAGAGCTGAGATCCGCCCCCGCCGCGAAATTCCGCACATTCACGGTGACTCCGTTGACCAGGCCCTGAGCCAGATCGAGGGCGAAGTTCATTCGGTAGATCTGCGAAGACGGATTGAGCCAGTCGGCCCCGCTGTCGGAGTAGCCCGTGGGTGGAATGCACTGGTAGAGAGGCTGCCCCATCTGCGAGAGGTAGGTGGTGACACCGCGGGTGGCCGAGGTGACCTGACCGCCTACGGCGCGAATGGTGCTGATCGCGTACTCGTAGGGCGTCTTGGGTTTCCCGGCGGTCGAAAAGGCCTCGGCCCAGAACTCGGAGGAACCGATCATGGCCCTGATCACTTCCTTGATGTCGCCCTCGGTCTGCAGCCACACCTCGGCCATGCGGTCGACCACGCTCTGGGGCGGCGTGTCGGAAAGGAAGCGGCGAGCCAGCTTGGTGGAGATGAACCGCGCGGTGAGGGGATGGGTGGCGAGGTACTTGATGACCCGCTCGCCATCGTCCTTTTGGCCACCTGCCGAAAGTTGCAGCCCGAAAGCGCTCTTGGAGCCGGTGTCGTGGTTCGCCGTGCGGTAGGAGAAGTTGCCTCCCCGACCCACGTTGTCGATGCCCCATCCGGTGAAGGCTCGCGAGACCTCGTAGACGTCGGCCTGGGTGTACCCGGCATCCACGCCGACGGTGTGAAGCTCGAGCAGCTCACGGCCGTAGTTCTCGTTCAGGCCCTGCACGAGCCGGCCGTTCACGGTGCGGGTGGCGGTGGACAAGTAGTTGTCGAGGTAGAAGAGCATCGCCGGATGCTCGGCTGTGGCCCTGAGCAGGGTCTCGAACTTCCCCATCGCGTTCGGGCGGATGGCGTCGCGCTCGTAGGACTGGATCGAGTACCGCACGAAGCCGTCGGTGATGTTGACGTTGAAGTGGTTGAACCAGAAATCGGCCAGGGCCTCCTGCAACTGGTTCACGGTATGCACCGACCGGATGATCTTGGCGCTGTGGAAGTTGTCGTTGTAGGCCTGTATCGACGAGAACTGGTTCCCGGAATCGGCGTAGGCGACGAGGACCTGAGTGGTGGAAAGGCGGAGGGTACTGCCGAACGGGGCCAGCCGCGCTTCCAGCGCGCTGTCCGTCTGGGGGTTCAACTGACCCTCGATGTACTCCTCGATGCCGCGGTCGAGCACCTCCTCGATCTGTCCCGGGACAGGTCCGAAGCCCAGGCGGTTGAGGGCGTGAAGTGCCGTCTTTCGTGCGAGTTCAGACGCGGTGAGACCCATTGGAACACCTCCGAAAAACAAACAACCGAACGACTCGCAGAACGTTCCGAAGACTTCAGGTCCACGCGGAATCCTGAGAGATAATGAGCGTGCCCCCGGGACATGTCAAGGGTCAGATCTCACAATGAAACGTTCGAACTATTCAACTTAGACCCCTCAGACGCCCGGTTCGTTGAGTCATCTCCGCAACAATCGAAAAACCCAAGGAGCCGCAATCATCATGAGCGTCACCGCCTTCCGCCGCGTCCCCGCCCCCCGTAACGAGCCGGTCAAGACCTATGCCCCGGGCAGCCCCGAGCGGGCCGAGATCAAGACCCGTCTCAAGTCGATGGCGGCCGAGCGGGTCGATATCCCAATCGTGATCGACGGCCAGAAGATTTCCACCGGGAAGACCTCCACCGTGGTCTCGCCCCACAATCACCGCCACGTCCTGGCCGACTCCCATGAGGCGACGACCGCCCACATCCAGGCTGCCATCGATGGCGCGAAGCGCGCGCAGCGGGAGTGGGGTTCGTGGGCGTTCGAAGACCGAGCCGCGGTGATCCTCCGCGCCGCCGACCTCCTGACCGGAAAGTACCGGGCCGACGTCAACGCGGCCACCATGCTCGGCCAGTCGAAGACGATTCATCAGTCCGAGATCGACGCGGCCTGCGAACTCGCCGACTTCTTCCGCTTCAACGCCAGCTTCGCCCAGGAACTGATCAGCGAGCAGCCCGTCTCGAGCGAGGGGATGTGGAACCAGACGGACTACCGGCCCCTCGAGGGCTTCGTGTACGCCATCTCCCCCTTCAACTTCACCGCCATCGGCGGAAATCTCGTCACCGCTCCCGCGCTGATGGGCAACGTCATCGTCTGGAAACCCGCCCACACCTCGATGCGCAGCGCCTGGGTGATCATGAACGTGCTCGAAGAAGCGGGAATGCCGGCAGGCGTGGTCAACCTCGTCTCCGGCGACTCGCGGATGATCACGGATGTGGTGCTCTCGTCACCGGACCTCGCGGGCATTCACTTCACCGGCTCCACCCAGGTCTTCCAGTCGATCTGGAGCCGCGTGGGCAACGACATCGCCAAGTACAAGGCCTACCCCCGGCTGGTCGGCGAAACCGGCGGCAAAGACTTCATCGTCGCCCACCCCTCGGCGGACCCGCAGGAAGTGGCGGTGGCTATCGCCCGCGGCGGCTTCGAATATCAGGGCCAGAAGTGCTCGGCGGCATCGCGCGTTTACCTGCCGAAGTCGCTCGCGGCCGACATCATCGAGCGCACGGTGGCGATCATGAAGGACATCAAGATCGGTGATACCGCCGACTTCCGCAACTTCATGGGTGCAGTGATCTCTGAGTCGTCCTTCGACAAGATCGCGGGCTATATCGACCACGCGCGAACGCACAACAAGGTCATCGCGGGCGGCGGAGCCAACAAGGAACACGGCTACTTCATCGAGCCCACGCTGGTCGAGGCGGCCGATCCGGGCGAGCGGATGATGTGCGAGGAGATCTTCGGACCCGTGGTCACGTATTACGTGTACCCCGACGAGCAGTGGATCCAGACCCTCAACCTCGTCGATCAGACCTCGCCTTACGCCCTGACCGGCGGCATCTTCTCGCGTGACCGTCGCGGTGTCGCGGAAGCCACCCACATCCTTCGCCAGGCCGCGGGTAACTTCTACATCAACGACAAGCCCACGGGCGCCGTGGTCGGCCAGCAGCCCTTCGGCGGGGCGCGTGGTTCGGGCACCAACGACAAGGCCGGTTCGAAGATGAACCTCATGCGCTGGGTCTCGGCCCGCACCATCAAGGAAACCTTCGCCCCCGCCACCGACTGGCGCTACCCGTTCATGAACGCGGAATAAATCAATACACCGGGACCAGGAAGCGGGCCACGTAGTCGATGCCGGGGGTTTCAGCCTTCACTTCGAGTTCCCAGTATCGGCGCGGAGTCTCGAGCAGCCGGGTGGCGTAGTCCCCTTCCGGCAGCCGAAGGCGGATCGGGATCTCGGCTATCGACCCGCCCTGGAACATCCGGGTGTCGAGCTCCTGTTTCACCTCGTGCAGGCCGTAAAGAACCTGCCGGCTGCTCCGATTCTTCCCCGTGCCCGTGACCTCGATGACCTCCTCGATGTAGCGCAGGGTGATGGCGATGCGGTCGGCGGCGAGGAGTCTTCGGTTCGCCTCGAGCCCGGCCTCCAATGAACGCCCGGGGCGGAACGGAAATCGGGCGAAGTGGAGGCGGCTCTTGCCGTACTTGAAATACTGGAAAAGCGCATAGATCGCGCCGAACAGCACCGCCAGGGCGATGAGATCGAAAAGAACGATGAAGAGTTTCAGCGGCAAGGGCCCCTCTCCGGAGAAGAACGCCCACCAATGGAACATTGAGAGGAAAGCGGCAAGGAAGAGGAATCCGAGGAAGGCCTGAAACGCGGGGGCGAGACTCCCCGACTCCGCCCACCTCTGGTCCCAGGGGTGATCCCAGAACCAGGGCTCCAGTGGATGCTCCTCTTTCCGGCGGCGCGCCGCCCGCTCCCGAAGCATCCCGGAAATACCCATCCAGGCCACCCCCAGGCCCGCGCTCGCGAAGACGCCGCCGAAGGCGGTAAGTAGCCAGCGCGGCCCGTTGATCTCGTCGTCGTCGATGGGCAGGTAGCCGAGGGACATCAGGGTGACCACGACCCCCACCGTGATGAAAGGCAGGCCGAAGAGGATCAGGCACCCGCCGCCGCCCCCGGTGGTGGCGGGAATGACCGGATGCGTGGCGTCAAGTCTCGTCCTTCCCATCGACCCCTCCGATCAGTACACCCAGACGATCTCGCAACGAAGGAGCTTGGTTCCGGTCTTGGTGGGCCCCACCGTCTTTTCCTCGAAACGGGCCGGGTCGACATCCCCTGCATCCTGGATGGCCGCTTCGATCTCCGTGATCTCCTGCTTCAAGGCCTCCACCCGGCTCTCCGCGTTGTCCTCCATCCGGTTCTTCGACGTCACGCCGCCCAGCGCGCTCGCGCCTTTTCGCAACGTGCTCGCGGCGCTCGAACTTCGCCCTGAGAAGAGAGACCCGAAGAGGGATGCGCCTACTTCGATGGCGCCTCGCAGCATCGCCGCCTTCTTCTCCTGACCGCGGCCCTCGAGATCCTGGGTGGCCTTCTGGAGATCGCGCTGCTTACGCTGAAGTCGTTCGCGCAGACGCTCGGCCTCGGCGCTCGACACACTGGATTCCAGGCGGCGCTCGAAGTCTTCCACCGACTCTCCCGGTTCCGACTGCATCCTTGAAACCTTGTCGAGCAGCACGGTCATCTTGAACTCGTCGGCCAGGCGGTCTTTGATCGCGCGCTCGATGCCCTTCGCCCCCGCCGAGGCCAGGAAAGCAGGCAAGTCCCCGTAGCGCACGCCCGCGGGAGCGATCGCATCGATCGATTCCTCGCTCTCGATGTCGAAATGTTCGGCGTCGAGGATCTCCGAGGGCGAGGCGACGCCGAGAGGATAGAGACGCGCGCCGATGGTCTCGTCGTGGTCCTTGAGGCGATAGGCGTATTTCACCAGCAAGTGAGGCTCGGCCTGGGCCGCTCCGTAGCGGGAGAAATAAAGGTGCTTGAAAGGGGGCGGCAGCACCGGGGCCGAGGCCCCTTCCTCCAGGGTCCGAGTCGGCGCGATCGTCGCATTCGCGTCGTGATCAGCCATGAGCCTGGAGATCTCTTCGCGGGTGAGCGGCCCGCGAAGGTACGACATCACAAAGCGCGAGGCGAGAAGGCATGGTTTGGGGCGGTGGACGTCGTGAAGCAGGAATACCCGTTTCCGCGCAGCGCTAAGCATGACGTCAACCGCAGCGCCATCGACGCCGGCCCCGATGAGGCCATCGCGCAGTCGGGCCCGGTCGTTGTCGGTTTGCAGGCGGCCCACCATCCACGTGCCGATGTTTCCGAGTCCCTTGTAGTCGAGGTCGATCGGGTTCTGGGTGGCGAGGACGATCCCCACACCCTGAGCCCGCGCCTGCTTCAGCAGGGTCAGGAGAGGGCGCTTGGTCGGCGGATTCGCAGGATGGGGCGGGAAGTAGCCGTAGATCTCATCCATGTACACGAGGGCGCGGAGCGAAGTGGTTCCGGACTGGCGGCGCATCCACGTCTTGATCTTGTCGAGGACCAGCGCGGTCACGAAGAACCGCTCCTCTTCAGAGAGGTGGGCGGTGTAGATCACGGAAAGGCGTGGCCGGCCATCCGGGGCATAGAGCATCGACTGGATGTCGAGCGGCTGTCCCACCCGCCAGGCCTCGAACTGCGGCGAGGCGAGAAGATTGTTGAGGGCCATCATCAGACCCTGGCGCTGCTTGCGCGGATAGACACTGTCCAGGGGCAAAGCGCCGATTTTGTCGAACGGCGGATCGGCCACGGCCGAGATGAGGGTTTCGAGGGTGAGGTTCTTCCCCGCCTTCCAGGCGCCCTCGATGATGGTGGCGAGCAGGATGTACTCCTGCGACTGCAGTGAGTCGGCCTCGATCTTCAGCAGACCAAGGAGACCGCTCACAATTCCCGCGATCTCGTCGCGCAGGTCCTCGGGGGCCTTCTCGAAAGCCAGAGACGGCGCCTCGAGGGATTGAAGAACGTTCAGTTGCACTCCGGAAGACGAGCCCGGGGTGTAGATGACGGCGTCGCGCTTCGCCTTGAGTTCTTTGATGTCGGCGGGCCCCAGCCCCCACTCGGCGAGGCCCTTCGTCCAGACTTCGGCCGCGCGCTGGGCCGCTTCGGCCGGAGTCTTCCCTTCGCGGCGCGCCGCGTCCCCGTCGATCCACGGTTCGAACGACTTCGCGGAAAGGTCGTCGAAGAGCAGCAGCAGGTTCCCGAGATCGCCTTTGGGGTCGATCGCGATGACGGGCACGCCCTGCCGCATGACTTCTTCGATGAGAGCGATCGCGAGACCGGTTTTGCCCGATCCCGTCATGCCCACGATCAGGCCATGGGTGAGCAGATCCGTAGGATTGAGTTCGATGCGAGGGCCGAGGGCGTCGCCCGAAGCCTCCGCTTCCTTGCCGAGAAAAAGGCCCTTAGACATGGCCGGAGTATATGAGGCGGAGTGATGGCTGGACCGCACAGGAAACGCGCCTGGTCCGAATGAACCATTGACCAGATCGCCATCGCGCGCCTAACTTGCCCGCATGATCGACCTCCTCACCCATGGGCGGGCGGATCTGCTCCGTTTCCGCGGCCTCAAGCACATGGTGGGCAACACGCCCCTGATCGCGATTCACCTTCTCTATCGCGGTGAACCCCGGACGATCTACGCAAAGGCCGAGAACCTCAATCTCACCGGGTCGATCAAAGACCGGATCGCCATCCACATCCTGCGCAAGGCGATCCACGATGGCCTGCTTGCCGAAGGCGGATACATCGCCGAGGCCACAAGCGGGAACACCGGGATCTCGTTCTCCGCAGTGGGGCGGGCGCTTGGCCACCCGGTGCGCATCTTCATGCCCGACTGGATGAGCCAGGAACGCAAGGACCTGATCAAGAGCTTCGGCGCGGAGGTTGAACTGGTGAGTCGGGAGGACGGCGGCTTCCTCGGTAGCATCGCGCGCTCGGAAGCCTTCGCCAAGGCCCATCAGGGAGCCTTCCTCCCCTGCCAGTTCTCGAACGAGGAAAACGCTCAGGCCCATTTTGAGAGCACGGGGCCCGAGATCTGGTGGCAGCTCGATGCTCACAACCTCGTGCCCGACGCCTTCGTCGCCGGCGTGGGCACGGGCGGCACCGTGATGGGCGTGGGACGTTTCCTCCGCCTCAGGAATCAGAAGATCCGGATCCATCCTCTGGAGCCTTCGAATTCCCCCACCCTCACCACCGGCCACAAGGTGGGCAAACATCGCATCCAGGGGATCTCGGACGAGTTCATCCCGCCCATCCTCCGCCTGAACGAACTGGACGAAGTGATCTCCGTGGACGATGGGGACGCGATCCTCATGGCCCAGAAACTCGCCCACCAGCTCGGACTTGGCGTGGGCATCAGCTCGGGGGCGAACCTCCTGGGCGCGCTTCAGGTGCAGAACCAGATCGGGCCGAAAGCGGTGGTCGTCACCATCCTCCCCGACAGCAACAAGAAGTACCTGAGCACCGACCTGCTGCGGGAAGAGCCGTTGAAGCCCGGTTTCATGTCCCCAGATGTTGAACTGACGAGCGCCGAAGCCTTCCGCCGCGTCTGCATGACCTGCTGAGCCCCGGCCGCCGCGCACCTTCCGCCTCGCCAGATCCGTCCGGAATGGCAGAATCGGGGGCTTGAAGGAAACAATCACAAAGTGGGTCACTGCCCTGCGGGGTGGAAAACGCCGGGATCTCAACACCATCCTGCAGTTGGCCACTCAGGCCGAGGGCCGTTCAGCACCGGAACAGCTCGATTGGCTGCGATCCCTGGTGCGGTACGTGCGGGGCGAACAAGGCTTCCGTTTCACACCGCAGGCCCGCACCCACCTCCTGCTTCAGCGGCTGAACCAGCATCAGGATTGGGCGCAGTCCTCTGGCGCTATCATCGCGAGAATCCTCTCCCGCGGATCGGCGCGCCGGATCTTCGCGGAGGCGGGCTTGCCTTCTTCTTCGTCGTTCGGCAAGGAGCTCCTCGGCCGATTGGTGCGCTCCGTCCTGCCGCCGGTGCTCAGCGACCGATCGCTCTCGGGAGCCTTGCAGCAGGTCTTCGCACAGCGGCACGATGATGAATGGCTGGAACGCATCCCGCCTCACGAGCAGGAAGCCCTTATCGAATGGCTGAGGGCTTCCATTCCGGAGGCTCGTCGCGACGGGCTTCTCCAGGAGGCGGCGGAAGCGATCTGGTTGCTTGGAAACCGGACCACGTCCATCGCTTTGCGGGAGGAGATCGCCTCGCGATCCCCCGATGTCGGTCCCCTCTCAAGCCATCCCATGATCCTCCTTGAGGACGAGGCCCGGCGGCTCGCCACGGCCGTGACGACCCAGTTCGATATCAAGACTTTCATGAAGGCCACCTGGGCCGCCCGCGCTTTCCTTGAAAGCGTGCTGGCGCAGGTCGAGCAGCGGGGCGTCAGCGTTGACCTGGTGTTTCAGATAGAGCGCGCCACCGCCTACATCACGCGCATGGAGACCCTGGCGGAGGTCATTTCCACCGTCCGGGCGCCGTCCGCGCCCGCGCAGGCCAAAGCCACCGCCATATGGGGCCTGCTCGTGGTTCTGGTGCGGGGCGAGCTCGACGATCGTCGGCCCGGTCGCGTGCTCGCCCAGAGCGTCCACTTGATCGCCCGTAAGACCGTCGAACGGGCGGGCGAAACCGGCGAGGAGGGCATCGCCCGAAGCGCGCACGACCTCCGCCACGTCCTTCAGGCCGCCATTGGGGGCGGAGTCTTCGTGGCCCTCACCACCCTGGTGAAGTATCTCGGACCGAAGGGGCTCGCCCCCTTCTTCGACGCGCTCTACGCCACGCTGAACTACGGGGGCAGCTTCACCGTGATGCACTTCCTGCATCTGAAGCTGGCCACCAAGCTCCCGGCGATGACCGCGTCGGCGCTTTCGAACCGCCTCTCCCTCAGCCCTTCCGCGGAGGCCGATGCGGAGTTTGTTCGCACCGCCTCGGCCGTGCTGCGCACTCAGTTCGCGGCCGTGGTTGGGAACCTGGTCGGAGTGGTTCCCGCGGCCTTGTTGCTCGACGCGCTCGTGACCCTGGCCGGCCAGGGTCACGTGTTGGCAGCAGAGAAAGCGGCTTATGTGATCCAGTCGGTCACACCCTGGGCGTCGCTCACCATCCCATTCGCCATGTTCACGGGAATTGTCTTGTGGGTCGGCGGGTGGGTAGCGAGCTGGATCGACAACGCGTTCGTGTTCTACAACGTGGCCGGGGCCTTGAAATCCTCTGGCGGCCTGCGCGTGCGCTTTGGGGAGGCGCGGGTCGGGGCCCTGGCGGATTTCCTGTCGCGCCACATCGGCGGTGTCGCAACCGCAGCGGTCCTCGGCTTCGGACTCGCCTTCGCCCCTGAGTTGGGCCGGTTCTTTGGTCTGCCGCTCGATGTACGGCACGTGACCCTCGTGACCGGAAGTCTCGCCCTGGCTGTGGCGGGCCTCGGCCCGGGAGCCCTGCACCTCGAACACTGGGCGGGCATGCTGAGCGGTATCGCGGCAATCGGGGTGTGCAACCTCGGCGTGAGTTTCGGCCTCGCCTTCGCCATGGCCCTGCGCGCGCGCCGCATGCCCACGGCAAGGGGCGCCCGCCTTCTCGGCCAGACGGCGCTTGCACTGCTTCGCCGCCCGCGGAACCTCCTGAGCATCCCGCCATCCGAAACCGGGATCGTCGCGTAAAGCCGCACCGGGGGCGGCTGATAAAGTTCCCGCCCGATGGATCAACCCGAACTCGAAGCGCCCGCCGTCAAGGCCAAATCCTATTGGAAGGCGGTCGGACCCTTCAAGGAAATCCTGCACCGGACCGTCTCCCCCTCCCTGCTCGTGGCCCTGTCAGAGAAGAATCCGGCCATCCATCTCGCGTACGCGGCCCGACAGTTCGCCATCGTCCTTGTCTGCGGCGGGATCCTGTTCCAGGATCAACCCTGGTGGATCGCCGCCCCCCTGATCGCGCTCCAGGGATTCACCTTCTTCAACATGACGACGCTCCTCCACGAGGTCGTGCACAGCGCGGTGTTCCGCAAGACCAAGCCGGGAGCGGAGCGGGCCCTCGGGCTTTTGTACGCGATCACAAGCGGCATCTCCGCGTCGCAATTCACCCGTTGGCATCTCGACCACCACGACAACCTCGGGACCAACGATCTCGATCCCAAGCGCCACTGGCTTTCGCCCAAGAGGAACAAGCGCTGGTTCAAGTTCCTCTACTGCACCCCGGTCCTCATGCCCATCTACTTCCGCGCCGCGGCTCAGGAAGTGAAGACCTATCCGCCGGCCCTGCGTTCTCTCATCGCCCGCGAGCGCGTGGCCACCATCGCCATCCAGCTCTCGATCGGCGCGGCGCTCTACTACTTCGGCGGCATCGGCGCGATGTTGCGGGTGTGGTTCCTTCCCTACTTCATCGTCTTCCCCGTCGCTTTCACCATCAACCGCCTGGGCCAGCACTACAACATCGACCCTACGAACCCGCTGAAGTGGTCAACGGTCATGCAGCCCTCGGGCATTTGGGACTTCCTGTTCGTCTACTCGAACTACCACGCGGAGCACCACTATTTCCCGCGGGTTCCCTTCTATAACCTCCGCAAGCTCCACATGATCCTGCGCCCGATGTACGCGGAACTGGGCATCAAGCCACACACCTACCGCGACATCCTCTGGCAGTGGTTCGTGCTGAATCGGGCGCCGCATACGAACTGGGAACTGAAGGCCTCGACAGAAGCCCGATAGCGACGCACCGGGCAAAGTATTCGGAGCCTCCAAAGCAGGCGCGCAGTTTTTGCGCGACGGGCTCTGGATTGGGTTCTGCCCCGTCAAACGTGATCAATGGTTTGAACCTTGTGGAGAGTCCGCCTCCCCGGCCGGTAAATCCATCAGATTCTTGGATTCAGCCTCCGTTTTCTTGAACTGGGGAACCACGCTGGAGGGCCTTCGATCGGGTCAAAGGTCTATTTTGCAGGTCCTTATGAAAAGGGCTGAGATGGCAAGGGTGTTGCAGATTGATCCGTCGAAGCATCCCGATTGTACGTTCCCGAAAGCGGCGTCCCCAGAACTCGAATCTGGTCGCCCAACCGGCCAGTCGGTACCCCCCATCCCTATAAAGGAAAGAGAGTCCAATGAACCCTAGAAACCTCGCAGTTCGCGCGGCGGCCCTGTTGGCCGTTGTCCTGCTGCTCAGCAATCCCGCCACCGCCCAGTTGACCCGAGGCGCTATCTCGGGCACGGTGCGTGACCAGACGGCGGCCGCCATCCCCGGCGTCACCGTCACCGCCACCAACTCCGACACCGGCGCCACCCGCAGCGCGGTCAGCGACGCCATCGGTTTCTTCCGCCTCCCCGCCCTCGAACCCGGCACCTACACCTTGCGCGCGGAACTCTCGGGCTTCACCCCGTTCACAACCAGCCTCAGGGTCAACGCGGACACCGACGTCAAGAAGGACGTCGGCCTCAAGGTCGCGAGCCTCGGCGAATCGGTGACGGTCGAAGGTTCGGTCAGCAGCATCGAGCTGAACCGCACCTCGCCCACGGTCGGGACCACCAGCACCGCTCGTCAGGTCGTTGAGCTGCCCCTCTCGGCCGACCGCAACGTCAACAACCTGATCGCCACTTCCCCGAACGTCAACCGGGTGAGCGGCCAGGGCACGTTCGCGGCCAACGGCCAGCGTTCGCGCAACAACAACTACATGATCGACGGTTCGGACAACAACGACATCTCCGTCACCATCGCCACCACCCAGGTGGTTCCCGAATCGGTGGCTGAGTTCCAGGTCCAGACCAACGCCTACAGCGTGGAGTTCGGCCGGAACAGCGGCGCCCAGGTCAACGTCATCACCAAGTCCGGCTCCAACACGTTCCGCGGCGAAGTGTGGGACTACTACCGCGACAGCAAGCTCGGCTCGCTGACCAACATCGAGAAGTCGAGCGGTCTCACCGAGGCGCCCGAGTATTCCCGCCACCAGGCCGGCTTCAGCGTGGGCGGCCCGATCATCAAGGACAAGACCCACTTCTTCCTGCTGTATCAGTACGACGCTGACAAGGCTCCGGCCACCCTCGGCGCCACCACCCGCATGATGACCCCGGCCGGCTTCGCGGCCCTCTCGAACGTCCCCCTCCGCGCCGGCCAGTCCACCGCGAGCCGGCAGGCCGTCCTCAGCCGCCTCGGTTTCCTCAACGACGTCTACAGCCAGGGCCTGACCTTCCGCAACCTCTCGAACGTTCTCGTGAACGGCGTGCCCATCGAGACCGGCCAGGTCAACATCGGCCGCAAGAATCCGAGCAAGTACCACACGATCAACGTGCGCCTCGATCATCGGCTCACCGACAACGACACCCTCACCGCGCGGTACTACCTCAACGACCGCTCCGACGAGAACGCCATCAGCAACTGCAACTTCGGCACGGTCTTCTGCGGCAACCAGGCGCTCAAGGACACCAACGCTGCTTTGAGCTACACCCGCGTCTTCGGCTCCAACGTGGTGAACGAGGCTCGCGCTTCGTGGGTGCGCCGCGACCTCGGCTTCCCCGAGAATGACCCCGTCAGTCCCACCGCGGGGATCACCGGCCTCTTCACCATCGGCGGCGCTTCGAACTTCCCCCAGGGTCGCATCACCAACAACTACCAGTTCAACAACACCACCACCTGGACCAAGGGCAAGCACACCCTCAAGTTCGGCGTTGATCTCCGCTACAACGATGTTCAGAACAATGCGGACTTCAACTCCAAGGGGACGTTCGCGTTCAACAGCCTGCAGGACTACATGAACAACACCGCCTTCTCGTTGACCCAGGCTTTGCAGACCGGCAGCTTCAACGCGAAGCAGTGGCAGAACGCGTTCTTCGTGCAGGACAACTTCCGGGTCACTCCAGACCTCACGCTGAACCTCGGAGTGCGCTATGAGATCGCCGATATTCCCTTAGGCATGTTCGGGGTCACCGACGCAGCGCAGCAGGCGACCCTGATCCCCGGCCCGGCCAAGAAGGACACGAACAACTTCGCCCCCCGTGCCGGCTTCAACTGGTCGCCGAGTTCGGGCAGCGGCTTCTTCGGCGACGGGAAAACCGTGGTTCGCGGCGGCTTCGGCATGGGCTACGACGTGATCTTCTACAACATCCTCACCGTCAACACGAACCCGAACGTCGCCACGGCGGTCCTCAACAACGTGGTCGACACCTACCCGAACCTGCTGCCCGCCGGCGGATCGGCGGTCTTCAACGCTCTGAACAGTTCGATCAACTCGCCCGAGGACCTTCAGAACCCCGACTCGAAGTTCTGGAGTCTGTCCCTCGGCCGTGAACTCGGTCAGTTCGTGGTGGAACTCGGCTACACCGGCTCCAGCTCCGGTCATGGCATCAACCAGATCGTCAGCAACCCGTCGATTCTGACCCCTGCCCAGGCGGCCCTCGTGGCCTCCACGCGCAACTCCAACGCGATCCCCAGCCTCGCGGCGCGCCGCGTGTTCCCGCAGTACGGTCCGCGCACGCTCATCCCGGGTTACGTGGGACCGGCCGGCAACGACGTCGAGGCCACCTCGAAGTACCACGGGGCCTACCTCTCGGTCAGCAAGCGTCTGGCGAACGGACTGCAGTTCGGGGCGTCGTATACCCGCAGCCAGTTCAAGAGCAACAACGACGCGTCGCTCGGCGAGGCCGGAACCGACGGTTCCAGCCAGCGTCCGCAGAGCATGTTCGACTACGAGGCTGAGTGGTCGGTGTCGCAGTTCGACGTCCCAAACCGCTTCGTTGTGAACTACCTGTACGAGCTTCCCGGTCCGAAGTCGGGCATCCTGAAGCAGATCCTCGGCGGATGGCAACTCTCCGGCATCACCGCCTTCCAGTCGGGCCGTCCCTTCACCATCTTCACCGGCGTCGACACCAGCGGAGACGGCAACACCGGTTCCGACCGTCCGAACCAGAACGGCTCCTGCGGCGTGACCTGGGACGACGATCATCGTAACTTCACCAACGGCGGCTGCTACTCCGCGCCTCTTGGAACCAACAACCTGCCGCTCACCAACGGTCTTGGTGACGGCAACGCTGACCGAAACACCGAGCGTGGCGCCGCCTTCTGGAACACCGACCTCAGCATCATGAAGCGGTTCTTCCTCCTTGGCGATCGTCAGCTCGTGGTCCGCGCCGACGCCTTCAATGCGTTCAACCAGGACAGCTACGGCAACCCCAACTCCAGCATGTCGAGCGCCAGCTTTGGGCTCAACAGCAACAATTGGGGCCGCCGCATCGTCACCCTGAGCGCGAAGTTCGTCTGGTAGATGCAGTGAGCCTCGCTTAGTAATCGCGAGCCTCCAGGGCGCTTCCGCTTCGGCGGAGGCGCCCTTTTTTTTGGTGAACCCGTTTCTTTGGCTTGGGGACGGCCCTTCCTTGACATCGATCAGCCAACTTGCCTAAGGTGCCAGACGATCATGGCCACGCGTTTGGAAGAGTCGCTGGAGCGCGACGTCGAGCGCATCCGGCAGGAGATCCTGGAGATGTCGTCCCTCGCCGAGCGGGCGCTGCGGGACTGTGTGGAGACGCTGAAGGACGGCGACCGGCAGAGGGCGTACGCGGTCATCCTGCGCGACCAGTACATCGACGAGAAGGAGAAGGAGATCGACAGGCTCTGCCTGGAGTTCCTTGTCCGGCAACAGCCGGTAGGCGTCAACCTCCGACGCGCCTACGGGGCCATCAAGATCAACCTCGAACTCGAGCGCGTGGGCGACTACGCCGAGAGCGTGGCCCGTCAGCTGCTTCGCCTGGGCCTCCTTCCCCCGCCCGACCCTGTCCGGGGGCGGATCCTGGAGATGGCCGAACTCGCGATCCCCATGCTTCACGACGCGGTGGAGGCCTTCGTGACCCAGGACCCCACCCTGGCCAAGCGGGTCATCCAGGTGGAGCCAGCGGTCGACGCGCTTCTTGGTCGGCTCAACGCCGACCTGCTCGAAGCACTCCGGCGGGATCTGGTTCAGCCCGAGATGCTCGAGCCCCTCGTCAACATCGGGCGTCGGTTCGAGCGGGTGGCCGACCAGGCCCGCAATGTGTGTATGGAGACGCTCTACATGTGCACGGGCGAGTACGCCAAGCACCCCGGAGCCGAGACCATCCGCATGTTGTTCGTTGGCGAGCACAACGCCTGCCGCAGCCAGATGGCAGAGGCGATCGCGCAGTCGCTCGGCCAGCCGAGATTCACCTTCTCGAGCGCCGGGCTCGACCCCCGGCCCATCGATCCCCGGACCATCGCCTTCCTGAAGGAGAAGGGTCTCGACGTCTCGCGCGCCGCGCCGAAGGCGATCTACCAGGTCCCGAATCTCGACTATTACCAGGTGATCGTCGGAGTGGCGCCCGAAGCCGGGCAGGCCTTCCCACCCGCCCCACGGAAGATGGTGTACATCGACTGGAGCCTTGACGACCCCTCGCGCGCCACGGGCTCGCCCCAGGAGATCGAGGCGGCCTACGAGGCGGCCTTCCAATTCCTCTCCCGGCACGTGCGCGCGCTCGTCGGGGCGGTGCTCGGGATACGAATCGAGTAGCCGGTCCAAAACCGCAGGAGAAACCCCATGACCCGAGCCTTGCCCCTAACCCGAATGCTGCGCCCGCGGGCGCTCGCCGCACTTCTTCCGTTCGCCACCCTCCTCGCGTGCGGGGACGGCGGTCAGACGGGGAAGAAACCCGCGAAGACCATCATCCAGAACAAAGGCTCCGACACGATGGTCAACGTGGCCCAGGTTTGGGCCGAGGAGTACGGCAAGGTCGCGCCCGACGTTGAGGTTGAGGTATCGGGGGGAGGCTCCGGCGTGGGAATCGCCGCACTCATCAAGGGGGCGGTGGACGTCGCCAACGCCAGCCGGGATCTCAAGCCCAGCGAGGCCGAGCAGGCCGAGAAGAATACGGGCAAGAAGCCCGTGGGCTTCACCGTGGGCTTCGACGCTCTCGCCGTTTACGTCCATAAGGACAACCCGCTCTCCGAGATCACTCTCGAGCAGTTGACCGCGCTCTACGCCGAAGGCGGGAAGACAACGCGCTGGTCGGAACTCGGCGCGACGATCCCGGGGGTCTCGGACGACACCATCGTGCGCGTGAGCCGTCAGTCGAGTTCCGGCACCTACGAATTCTTCCGCGAACACGCGCTCGGTAACAAGGACTTCCGCATGGGCTCGAGGGACCTGAACGGGTCGAAGGAGGTCGTGGAACTCGTCGGGAGCACCCCCACCGCGATCGGATACAGCGGCATGGGCTATGCGACGGCCGAGGTCAAGATGGTGAAGGTCACCTCGAAGCCGGGGAGCCCCGCGATCGCCCCGACCGTCGCCGCGGTCCACGACAAGACGTACCCGCTCGCGCGCTCGCTCCACCTCTACACTCTCGGCGAACCGCAGGGGGCGCTGAGGCTGTACATCGACTGGATCCTGTCCGACGCGGGCCAGAAGGTGGTGGAGGATAGCGGCTACGTGCCGGTGCCCCCTGCCGACCGCGCGAAGCCCTGACGCTCGATAGGACCCAAAAGCCCCCGACCAAAGCTACGAGCCCCGCTCCCGGACGGAGACGAAGGTCCAAAGACCATGAGCCCCGAGCACGCAACTGATCCCTCCTCGTTCCCGCGGCCCCAGCGGGCGCGCTGGGCCGTGCTCGGCGAACGCGCCATCGAGGCTCTGATTCGCCTTTGCGGGGTGAGCGCCATCGTCTTCGTGGCCGCGATCTTCTTCTTCGTCCTGCGCGAGGCGGCGCCGATCCTGGTGCGCGACGAGTTCTCGCTCAGCGAGTTCCTCTTCAGCACCGAGTGGTACCCCACCTCCGCCAACAACGTCCGCTACGGAACGCTGGCCCTCACCGTCGGCACACTGAGCGTCACCGCGCTGGCCATGGCGATTGCCGTTCCCTTCGGCCTCGGGGCCGCGATCTATATCTCCGAGTTCTGCTCGGGCCGTGTGCGCGAGACCCTCAAGGTGGTCATCGAGTTGCTCTCCGCGATCCCGAGCGTGGTGTGGGGGTTCGTCGGTCTCACCGTGATCAGCAAGCTGATCGTGCAACTCACGGGGGCGCCGGTAGGCGTCAACATCCTGAACGGCGGCATCATTCTCGCCCTGATGAGCGTGCCGGTGATCGTCTCGATCGGCGAGGACGCGCTCAAAGCCGTGCCCGATTCCTACCGCGAGGCTGGCGTGGCGCTTGGGGCCACTCGCTGGCAACTCGTCTACCGGGTTCTCCTCCCTGCCGCGCGCAACGGGCTGCTGGCCGCCGTGCTGCTGGGTGTGGGCCGGGCGGTGGGCGAGACGATGGCCGTGCTGATGGCCACTGGCCACGCCGTCCACATACCAGGCGGCATCCTCGACTCGGTGCGGACGCTCACTGCCAACATCGCGGCCGAACTCGGGGAAGCGCCGGCCGGCTCCGACCACTACCGCGTCCTCTTCCTCACCGGGACGTTGCTCTTCCTCATCACGTTCGTGGTCAACCTCACAGCGGACTTCGTGGTCCGCGGGATAAAGCGAAAATAGCCCTTTGCGCTTCGAAAAGACTTCGCAGGTCGTCCGCAAGGAGCGGGCCGAGACGGTGGCGCAGGCGGTCTTCGCGCTCATGGCCACGGCCATGGTCGTGCCCCTCGCCCTCATCGTGGGCTACCTCGTGTACCTGGCCTGGCCCTCGCTCAGCTGGGAATTCCTCGTAGACGTCCCGAAGCGCGGCATGACCGACGGCGGTATCTGGCCTGCGTTCGTCGGCACCCTCTACCTGGTCGGGATCTCGCTCATCGTCTCGACGCCCATCGGGGTTCTGGCCGCCGTCTACCTGAACGAATACGCGAAGGACAACTGGTTCAACCGCGTCGTGCATCTGGCGGTCATCAACCTGGCCGGCGTCCCGAGCATCGTGCACGCCCTCTTCGGCCTGGGCGCCTTCGTCTACGCCGCCGGCTTCGGCTACTCGATCCTCTCCGCCTCGCTCACCCTCGCGATCATGACCCTCCCCGTGATTATCGCGAGCACCCGCGAGGCCCTCGCCTCGGTGCCCATGGCCTTCCGCGAGGCCTGCTGGAACGTGGGCGCCACCCGCTGGCAGACGATCCGCGCCGTCGTCCTGCCGAACTCGATCAGCGGCATCCTCACCGGCGTCATCCTCCAGGTGAGCCGGGCCGCGGGCGAGACCGCCCCGGTCATGTTCACAGGCGCTGTCTTCTTCAAGGCGGTGGAGCGGGGCGAGCTCTTTCCTTACGGGCTGCGCGAGCAATGCATGGCTCTCTCCATGCACCTCTACACCCTCGCAACCCAGGTGCCGAACGTGAAGGAGTCGCTCCCCTACGCGACGGCGGTGGTCCTCCTTGGGTCGGTGCTTTTCGTCAACACGGCCGCCATCACGCTTCGGGTCTGGCTGCGAGCGCGGAAGAGGTGGTAGGCCCCTTGACTAAGTTGATCAAGGAAATCGAGGTCGAGGACCTGCGCCTCGCCTACGACTCGAAGGAGGTTCTCCACGGGATCAGCTTCGACGTTTACCGGAACGAGATCCTGGCTGTGATCGGGCCGGCCCAGTCGGGCAAGACGTCGATGCTGCGCTGCCTCAACCGCACCATCGACTTCACTGCCTCGGCCACCGTGTCGGGACAAATCCGGGTGACCGGCGAGGATGTGCGCCGGACGAAGGACATCTACGCCCTGCGCCGCAAAATCGGCATGGTGGCCCCACTTCCCACCGGGCTCCCCCTCACCATCTACGAGAACGTGGCCTTCGCGCCTCGATGCTCTGGGCTCAGCCGGAAGGGCGATCTCGATCCCATCGTGGAGCGCTGCTTAAGGCAGGCGGCACTCTGGGACGAGGTAAAGGACCGCCTGGGGAGCCTTGGTACCGCCCTCTCCGGCGGGCAGCAGCAGCGCCTCACCATCGCGCGGGCCCTCTCCCACCGGCCCGAGATCCTCTGCCTCGACGAATTCTCGATCGCCATCGACCCCGTCACCACCATGCGGATCGAGGACGTGCTGAAGGAGCTGCGCCGCGAGATCACGATCGTCCTCGTGACTAATCTCACCCAGCAGGCCCGCCGCCTCTCCGACCGGACGATGTTTCTCTTGGAGGGCGAGATCGTGGAGATCGACCGCACGGACGTGATCTTCTCGGGACAGCCGAAAAGCGAGAGGACTCGCGGCTACGTGGAGGGGGCTTTCGGGTGAGTGCTCCTTCCCACGCCATCGAGACGAGCCAGCTCAGCCTCTGGTACGGGGGCTTCCAGGCGCTGCGGGACGTGTCGGTGGAAATCAAGCACGGAATCATCACGTCTCTCATCGGCCCGAGCGGGTGCGGGAAGACAACCCTCCTGCGCTGCTTCAACCGTGTGAACGAGCGCTACGGCGACGTGCGGACAACGGGCGAGATCCGCGTTCTCGGGCAGAACATCTACGACCCCAAGGTTTCGCTGGTCGAGCTGCGCAAGGCCGTGGGGATGGTGTTCCAGCGGCCGAACCCGCTGCCCATTTCCGTCTACGAGAACGTGGTCTTCGGACTGCGCATCCACTCCTCGCGGAGCGAACTCGGAAGGAGCGTGCTCGACGAGGCCGTCGAGAAGGCCCTCACCGAGGTCGGGCTCTGGAAAGACCTCAAGGATCGGCTCGACGCGAAGGCGACTACCCTGCTTCTCGAGCAGCAGCAGAAGCTCTGCCTGGCCCGCCTGCTCCCGCTGAAGCCCGAGGTCATCCTCATGGACGAGCCGGCCTCGGCGCTCGACGTCGGAGGCACCCGCGCCATCGAGGATCTCATGTTCGAGCTGCGCGGGCGCTACACGATCGTGATCGTCACCCACAACATGGCGCAGGCGCGGCGGGCGAGCGACGAGTGCCTGTTCATGCTGCTCGGCGAGGTCGTTGAACACGCGCGGACGGAGAACTTGTTCCTGAGCCCCCGGGACCCGCGAACGGCGGAGTACATAGAAGGCCGGTACGCGTAACCGACCTCTAAAATCGCCTTGGAGGACTCACAAATGAAGACGTTCGTCCCGGCCGCGATTGCCGCGGCTCTCCTCGTGTCTCTCACCCCGGCACCCGCCCTTCCCCAGAAGCCCTTGCAGTTCGGGAGCAGCGCTGAACTGGTGCTGATCGACCTTGTCGCCACTGACGGGGACGGGCGGCGGATCACCGACCTCCGCCCCGAGGAAGTCGAGATCTATGAAGGTGGAAAACGTCAACGCCTCGAGGTGCTGAGTTTCGTCGGCAACCCCAGCGGGGCGGGCACCGCCATCCCGCGGGTGGCGTCTTCGCCCGCGCCCGCATCCGAAGCCGCCGCCTCTGACAGACCTGCTGTCCAAAGCGCACCGTCGAGACTGGTGGTGGTCGTCGACCAGGGCGCCATGCCTTCCGAGCTGCTGGTGCCCGTGCGGGCCGCCATTGTGTCCATGGTTCGCGAGAACCTCGACCCCGACACCGAGCTGATGCTGGTTACCTTCAACCGGGGGCTCCAGGTGCGCATGCCCTTCACCACCGATCCCGCGCGCTTCATCGCCGCGCTGGAAGCCCTCCGCCCCTCCGCCTCCGGCGCCGAGCTCGCCATGTCCGATCTGATGGAACAGGTCGAGCGTATGTGCGACGGCACGCCTAATGCCGACAAGAACGCGGTGGGGGTGGCCCGGGCGTTCGTCGACGACGTGCGTCAGGGCCTCACCAACGCCACCGAAGGCATCGGCGCGCTGTCGCGCTACCTCGCCCCGATTCCCGGCCGCAAACACATCGTCTTCTACTCCGCCGGTTACCCGATGCAGCCCCAGTCCATCGCCGCGTCGGTCATCGAGGCCATGTGTGGCAGTGGCGCCGCCCAGGGCTCCGGGCGCTCGAACCTGCAGGCGGGCCCGAGCGAAGCGCACACCGCGCTCCGCGTGGGAACCCAGGTCGACGCCGAGGGCATCTTGCGGGCGATGGTGGACGAGGCCAACCGCTCTCAGGTCTCCGTGTACACCGTCGATGCGCGGGGTTTGATGGGCGACGCGGTGCCGGGCAGTCAACGCGTGCCGAGCCGCCTGATCCGACTCGGCAATGCCCAAGCCATCCAGCAGCGGGCCGTGCGCGAGCCACAGGAGATCCTGTATTCGATCGCCGACGGCACGGGCGGCAGCGCTTCGATCAACACCAACGACATGGCGCGGGGCATGCAGGCGGCGGCCCGTGATGGCCGGGCCTACTACCTGCTCGGCTACGCGCCTCCCGGAGGTCGAAAGGAAGGCCGCTACTACCCCATCGAGGTCAAGGTCACCCGCCCAGGCCTCAAGCTGCGTTATCGCCGCGGCTACCAGTGGGTGAACGATCAAATGCGCGCCGAGCGAGCCCTCACCGCCGCCCTGCGCTTCCCCGAACTGTACGCCCAGGAAGGCCTGGCCCTCGACTCGTGGGTCGAGGCGGGCAAGCTCAACGTCGCGGTGGTGATTCCCACGAGGATCCTCGAGTTCCGAAGCGAGGGCGGCCAGCATCTGAACGACATCGCGGTGCAGGCCATGCTGCGCGACGCGAACGGCAAGGTCGTGGGCGACCGGTACCTCTTCTCGAAGTCGGTCGCCATGAAACTGCCCGAGGACCGGTTTGCGGACCTGCGCACGAGAGAGAACGTGGAGATCGCGAACGTCGCGGAAGCACCGAAAAAGGGCCGCTACCAGCTCACGGTGGTGGCCCGCCACAGCGGCGGCCGCCTCGCCTCGGCAAGCGCCGATGTCGAGGTGCCGTAGAGACCCTATCCACGTCTTGGGACACTGTCGTCCTCGAAGGGCTTCGCCCTGCCTGCGAACAGCCAGGCGCTTGGGGGTATAAGCCGCTCTTATTGATCGGTTTGCCTAATTCTTAAGCGGGGCACAATCGTTGCTTGCAAATACGTGCAAGGAGGACCGTGACTCGACTCAAAATCCGACGGCGCAACGGGTGGGTAGCGTGGGTGGTGATGGGACTCCTCTCCTTCTCTGCCTCGGACGCGCGGTCGCAGAAGCCGCTCCAGTTCGGGGCCAGCGCCGAGCTCGTCCTCATCGACCTGATCGCCACCGATGGGGACGGACGCCTGGTCACCGACCTGCGTGCCGATGAGATCCAGGTCTTCGAGGACGGAAAGCGTCAGCCCCTCGAGATGCTTCGGCATATGGGTCGACCAAGAGCTACCGGCGCGCCGGCATCCACCACATCTCCCCTCGCCACGACGCCCGTGCTGGCGCCCACGCCCGAGATCTCGCCCGAATCCACCCCGCCACCGACAAACGCAACTCCACTAAGACTCGTTGTCGTGGTTGACATGGGGACGATGCCCTCCGAGCTTCTTGTGCCGGTCCGCACCGCCATAGTCTCGATGGTGCGCGAAACTCTCCCCGGCGCCGAACTGATGCTCGTCGCCCTCGAGCGCGGCCTCCACGTGCGGATGCCTTTCACCACCGATGCCGGCCGGTTCATCGCGGCAGTCGAGGCGCTCCGACCATCGGCGCCGGGTATCGATCTCGCGATCTCGGACCTCGTCGACCAGGTCGAGCGGATGTGCGACGGGACCACGAACGCCGACAAGAACGCCATCGGTCTCGGGCGCGCCTTCGTCGAGGATGTCCGCCAGGGCCTCGCGAACAGCACCGAGGGGATGGCGGCACTCTCCAGGTACCTCGCCCCGATTCCCGGCCGGAAGCACCTCGTGTTCTATTCAGGCGGCTATCCAATGCAGCCTCAGTCCCTTGCGGCGTCCATCATCGAGTCAATCTGTTATGACGGCGCCGCGCAGGGCAGCGGGCGAGAAACCCCACGTCCGGGCATTGATCCACGGTCAAATCCGCGAGCCGCCGCGCTGCAAGGCGGGCCCAATGCGGCGCACGGTTCGCTTCGCGCCGGGGCGCCCGTGGACTCCACCGGAATGCTCCGAGCCTTGCTCGACGAGGCGAACCGATCGCAGGTCTCGGTGTATACGGTGGACGCGCGCGGCCTGACGACCGATGCGATCCCGGCCAGCCAGCGAGTCTCCATCCGTCAAACCCGGCTCGGGAACGCCCAGAACATCCAGCAACGCGCGGTGCGTGAGCCTCAGGAGATCCTCTTTTCAATCGCCGAGGGCACCGGGGGCACGGCATCGCTTAACACCAACGACATGTCTCGGGGCATGCAGGCCGCGGCCCGGGACGCACAGGCCTACTACCTCCTGAGCTACGCCCCTCCTGGCGGCCGCAAGGAGGGTCGCTTCTACCCGATCGAGGTGAAGGTCACTCGCCCCGGACTCAAGGTTCGCTATCGCCGCGGCTACGAATGGCTCTCCGATCAGACGCGCTCCGACCGCGCTCTCGCCGCCGCTCTGCGTTTCCCCGAACTCTACGCGCAGGAGGGTTTGGCGATCGACCCGTGGATCGAAGCCGGCAAGCTGAACGTCGCGGTCATGCTGCCCACACGGATCCTCGAGTTCCGCAACGAAGGCGGTCAGTACCTGAACGACATCTCGGTTCAGGCCGTGTTGCGCGACGGAGACGGGAGGATGGTCGACAACCGATACCTCTTCTCGAAGTCCATCGGAATGAAACTCCCCGAGAACCGATACGCCGACCTGCGGGCGCGGGACAGCGTCGAAGTCGCGAACGCCGCGCCGGTCCCGAAAAAGGGCCGCTATCAGCTCACGGTTGTGGCCCGCCACAGCAGCGGACGGCTGGCGTCGGCCAGCGCCGAAGTCGAGGTGCCGTAACCGAATGGAGATGGAAACATGAGGATGCGAACGCCGTCTATGTTCCTGGTTGCCGGCAGCGTCGTGTTCATCGCGGTGTCACCGGCCCGGTCGCAAAAACCCCTCCAATTCGGAGCCACCGCCGAAGTGGTCCTCATCGACCTTGTGGCCATCGACGGCGAGGGCCGCGCAGTGACCGACCTCCGCGCGAACGAAGTCGTGGTCTACGAGGGAGGAAAGAAGCAGCGCCTCGACACGCTGAGTTTCGTGGGCCGATCCGCGCAGACGGCCGCACCGGCGGCGAATCCCGACGCCGCGACTCCACCTGCGACAGCGGGTGCATCAGCGGCTCCCCCCAGCCCTCACGGTGCGGATACGTCGCCACTCAGGCTAGTTGTCGTCGTGGACATGGCGAGCCTCGCCTCGGAGCTGCTTGTCCCGGTCCGCGCCGCGGTCCTCTCGATGGTTCGCGAAACCCTCGAGCCCGGCACGGAGCTGATGCTCGTCTCGATCGACCGGGGCCTCCATATCCGCGTGCCTTTCACGTCCGACACGGGCCGATTCATGGCAGCGGTCGAGGCCCTCAGGCCCACCGCTCCCGGCATCGAAGTCGCCATGGACGATCTGGTAGAACAGATCGAGCGGATGTGCGACGGCATGACGATAAACGCCGACAAGAACGCCGTCGGCGTAGCACGCGCGTTCGTTGAAGACACGCGCCAGGGTCTCCAGAACACCACAGAGGGCATCGCCGCACTCTCCCGCTACCTCGCACCTCTCCCGGGCCGGAAGCACATGGTCTTCTACTCAGCCGGCTACGCCATGGAACCGCAATCGATCGCGGCGTCTGTCGTCGAGTCCATGTGTTACTCGGGCTCGGCTGAGGGCTCGGGTCGGCAGTCGTCGCGGCTCCCTACGGCGTATCGGGAAGTGGACATGCAGACGGGGGCCAACGCCGCTCACGCCGCGTTGCGCGTGGGCGCTCCAGTGGACGCTGCCGGAATGCTTCGCGCCGCCCTCGACGAGGCCAATCGTTCGCAGGTTTCGGTGTACACGGTGGACGCCCGCGGCCTGGTCGGAGATTCGGTTTCGGCCAGCCAGCGCCTCTCGCAGCGGACGGTCCGGCTGGGAAACGCTCAGCATGTTCAACAGCGAACGGTTCGCGCGCCCCAGGAAATTCTCTATTCCATCGCGGATGGAACCGGAGGCACGGCGTCGATCAATACCAACGACATGGCTCGGGGCATGCAGGCCGCGGCCCGTGACGCGAGTGCGTACTACCTTCTGAGCTACGTCCCCTCGGGCGATCGCAAGGAGGGCCGCTTCTATCCGATCGAAGTGAAGGTCACCCGGCCCGGCCTCAGTCTCCGCTATCGGCGCGGGTACGAGTGGCTCTCCGACCAGAAGCGCGGCGAACGCGCGGTCGCCGCCGCCCTGCGTTTTCCAGAGCTTTACGCACAGGAGGGGCTTGCGATCGACCCGCGGATCGAAGCCGGCAAACTGAACGTCGCGGTGATCCTGCCGACCCGGATCCTCGAGTTCCGCAACGAAGCCGGCCAGTACCTCAACGACATCTCTATCCAGGCACTGTTGCGTGACGCCGAAGGGAAGATGGTCGACAACCGATATCTGTTCTCGAAGTCCATCGGAATGAAGCTTCCGGAGAACCGGTACGCGGAGATGCGTGCGCGTGACAACGTCGAAGTTGCGAACGCCGCGCCGGTCCCGAAGACGGGCCGCTATCACCTCACCGTCGTGGCTCGTCATAGCGGCGGGCGTCTGGCTTCGGCCAGCGCCGACGTCGAGGTGCCCTGAATGCGTTCGCCAAACATCGCCCCTCTTCTCGCCGCGGTCATAGCCCTCGGCGTTCTAACCCGATTCGGCGACGCGATGACGCCATCGCAGACCGACAAGAGACCGCAGGCACCTGTCTTCGGCGCGAGCACCGAACTCGTGCTGATCGACCTCATCGCCACTGATCGCAGCGGACAACTGGTGCGTGACCTCCGCCCCGATGAAATCCTGGTTTTCGAGAACGGGAGGCCGCAGGGCCTGGAGTTCCTGCGCCTTGTCTCAACACCGGGCGCCACGGGGACTCCCCGGACCGAGTCTCCGGGGGCGGCGGTGTCCATGCCCAGGATCACGGCCCGGCCCGAAATGCCGAGTGCTTTGGCCTCCGCTTCGGCGCCGTCCCTCGTCGTTGTCGTGGATGTGTACGCGACTCCCCCCGAATCACTCATCCTCGCTCGACAGGCCATCGTCTCCATGGCCCGCGAACAGGTCGAGCCGGGCACCCGTCTGACGCTCGTGACCCTCGACCGAGGTCTGCAGATCCGCCAGCCGTTCACCGACGAGGTCGAGACGTTCTCGGCCGCCGTCGAGGCCTTGAAGCCCTCTTCCGCCAACGCCGAAGGGAACCTCGCCGCCCTGGTGGACGACGTCAACCGAAGCTGCGACGGCACTACTCAAGGCGGCATGGACAACGCACTGACCCTGGCCAAGGTCTACCTTCAAAACTCAAAGCAGGGAACCACGGCAGCACTCGAGGGGCTTGCGGCGCTCAACCGCCATCTAGCCTCGGCGCCCGGGCGCAAGCACCTGATTTTCTACTCGCCCGGCTACGCGATGCGGCCTTCGGCCATGGTCGCCGAGATCATCGACAGCGCCTGTGGCGCGGGTGGCGGCGGACTCGGCATGTCCGGCGCCTACACCGCACTCGGCGGCCATGACCTCGACTCGACGCGGTTGCTTCGGGCCATCGTGGAGGAGGCCAATCGCGCCCAAGTCTCGTTCTACACCGTAGACGCGCGCGGCCTGGGCGGCCCAGGCTCGGAGGCCGTTCCCTCGGCCGCAGTCGCGGTCACCACACGTATGGTGAGCGAGGGACGCCTGCAGAGGGTGCAGAGAGCCTCGCACAATGCCCCACAGGAAATCCTGCGAGCACTCGCCCAGGATACGGGCGGTGTCGCCTCGATGAACAGCAACGATCTTGGCCGGGGCATGAAGACGGCGGCGGCCGATTCCCGTGGCTACTACATGGTCGCGTACACGCCTCCGGCCGACCGCAAACGGGGACGCTTCTACGAGATCGAGCTGAAGACCTCCCGGCCCGGTCTGTCGCTGCGCTACCGCAAGGGCTACGAGTGGCTGAGCGACGAGGATCGGGCGGAGCGCGCGCTGGCTCATGCCATTCTCTTTCCCGAACTCCACGCCGAAGACGGCCTCGCCATCGAGGCCCGAGTCGAGGCAGGCTCTCTGAAGATCGTGACCCTCCTGCCGACCCGCTCGTTGACCTTTCACGAGGAGGGCGGCCGGCTTCGGAATGACATCGAATTGCAAGGCGTGCTCCGCGACTCGAAGGGCAAGACCGTAGGCAAACGCTTCTTCTTCGCGCGCAAAGTGCAGATGAAGCTCTCAAGCGCCGGCCATGAAGACCTGCTCACAAACGAGAACGTCGAGATCGTAAGCGATGCAAAGCCGCCCAAGAAGGGCCGCTACCAGCTCACGGTAGTGGCGAGCCACAGCGGCGGACGCCTGACCTCGGCCACAACGGCAATCGAAGTGCCGTGATTCGTCGCCCTACGCCGCCGGGGTGGCGGCCCCGGCAGCCAAGGCCCGACGCTCGCCCACCTGCTGACGCCACAGGGCGTAATAGAGCCCCTTCATGGCCAGCAGTTCCTCGTGCGCGCCGGACTCCACCACATGGCCCTGCTCGAGAACGTGGATGGTGTCGGCGTGCATGATGGTGGAGAGTCGGTGCGCGATGAGGACGGTCATCACATCCTTGTGAGTGGCCACGTTCCGGATGGTGCGGGTGATCTCTTCCTCGGTGATCGAGTCGAGTGACGAAGTGGCTTCGTCGAAGACGAGGAGCCGGGGCCGCCGAAGCAGGGCGCGCGCGATGGACAGGCGCTGACGCTCGCCGCCCGACACCTTCACTCCGCCCTCACCAATCACGGTGTCGAGGCCCTTTTCCGCGCGTGCGAGCAGGCTGTCGCAGGCCGCTCGCTTCAGGGCATCCAGGCACTCCGCGTCGGTCGCATCGGGACGCACGAACTGGAGGTTCTCGCGGATCGTGCCCGAGAACAGCTGGGTTTCCTGGGTGACAAAGCCGATCTGCGACCGCAGATGGCCGAGGTCGACGTCCTTGCCGTCGTTCCCGTTGTACAGAATGCGGCCGGCTTCGGGGCGATAGAGGCCCACCAGCAGCTTCACCAGCGTGGTCTTGCCCGAACCCGAAGGACCGACAAAGGCGATGGTCTGGCCCTTGGAGATGCCGAACGACACCGAGGACAACGCGTGAGTCGAGCCCGTCAGGTGGGTGAAGCTCACCTTGTCGAACTCGAGCCGGTCGAGGGTGAAGGGTGGCACGGGGTTCGCGGGCGCAGGCTCGCCGGGCAGCTGCATCAACTTCTGGAACCGTCCGAGCGATACCTCCGCCTCGCGGTAGGTGGTGATCACGTTGCCCAGTTCCTGGAGGGGTCCGAAGATGAAGAACGAGTAGATCCACAGCGCGAAGAACTGGCCTACCGTGATGTCGCGTGAGTAGATCAGGTACAACATAAGGAAGAGGATGCTGGTGCGCAACGCGTTCACTACAGTGCCCTGGATGAAGGACAGGCTGCGCAAGTAGCGGACCTTCTTGAGTTCGAGCACCAGGATCTTGGCCGTGGTCGCGTTGAGCCGCGCGATCTCCTGGGAGGCAAGACCCAAACTCTTCACCAGCTCGATGTTGCGCAGGGATTCCGTGGTGGATCCGGCCAGGGCGGTGGTCTCGGCCACGATTTCGCCCTGCACGGTCTTGATGCGCTTGGACAACATGGAGACCAGGCCACCGAGGATCGGAATCGTCATGAAGTAAACGGGGGCGATGAGCCAGTAGACGCTCAGCGCATAGGCCATCACGAAGATCACGCCAATCAACGTCGAGTACAGGATGTTGACCGCGGTGGAGATCAGCTTCTCGACGTCGGTCCGCACCTTCTGGAGCACGCCCAGGGTTTCTCCGCTGCGCTGGTCCTCAAAGAGCTGGTAGGGCAGGTTCAGCGAATGACGCACCCCGTCGGCGTAGATGGCCGCGCCCACGCGCTGGGTGATCACGTTGATGAAGTAGTCCTGGAAGTTCTTGGCCACGCGGGAGACGAAGGCCACGCCCACCGCGGCGGCGAGGAGTGTGAGCACGCCGCGAAAGAACGAACCGCGGTCGAGGACTTCGAACTTGGTGGCGTACTCGTCGATCACATGGCGAAAGATCAGCGGATCGAGGAGGGAGAAGATCTGGTTGATGGCCGCGAGCAACAGGGCCACGGCCACGAGGGTTCGGTGGGGCTTCAGGTACGTCCAAAGGATCTGCAAGGTCCTGCGATTGTAATTCGCGGAACGCACGGAACGCCGTATCATTCCCGCCTTCCCCCTCGAATCGCACACTCTGGCACACCGCGTATCTTCCCCATCGAAGGATCTCTTGAGGATCAAGGGCACATCTCTCTCGTCGTTTCTGGATTTCCTCCAGGTGGCATACGGCCCGACCCGCGCGAAGGAGTTCGTCGCCTCCCTTGAGCCCACGCTGCGCAAGCGCTGCGACGGGGTGATTCTGGCCTCCGCCTTCTATCCGGTGGAGGAACTCGAGACGCTGTCGCTTCTGGCTCGGGCGCATTTCGAGGGCGACGCTTCCTTCTTCGAGCGTTCAGGCGCCCACAACGCCCAGATTGGCCTCACCGGCGTGCATCAATCCCTTCTGGCGAGGAGAACGCCCCTCGACTTTCTGAAGGCCGCGGAGCGCGCCTGGGGCCAGTTCGTGGATGCAGGAACGGGCAGCGCCGACATCGTGGGCGACGGCAAGGTGCGAGTGAGGATCGAGGGCTGGCCGAAGTCGGAGGTCCTGTGCGGCCGTCAGACCGGCTTTCTCAACCGCTCCCTCGAACTCGCGGGCGCCGTGGCCCCCTCCGTCAGCAAGGTGTACTGCACCCGCAGCGGCCATGCGTGCTGTGAGTGGAGCCTCACCTGGGATGCCGCGGCATCGCCGCGGCCGCAGGCCTACACGACATCGATCCAACGCCCCGGCGCGCTCTAGGTCGCACTCCTCGCGCGCGGACCCCGCGCCTACTTCTCGTCCTTGACGCCCTTCCCGCCTGCCTCGAACTGGAGCGAAGCGGAGTTGATGCAGTAGCGCATTCCACCCGCGGCGCGAGGCCCATCGGGGAACAGATGGCCGAGGTGGGTGTCGCACTTCGCGCAGTGGACTTCGGTGCGGGTCATCAGGAACTTGCGGTCGGTCTCCGACTCGATGTTCGCGGGTTCGACCGGCTTCGTGAAACTGGGCCAGCCGGTGCCCGAGTCGAACTTGTCGTTCGAGTCGAAGAGGGGGGCCCCGCAACCGACGCAGCGGTACATCCCGTTGTCGTGCTTGTCCCAGTAGGCCCCGGTGAAGGCCCGTTCGGTGCCCTTCTCGCGGGCGACGTGAAACTGCTGGGGGCTCAACATGGCCGCCCACTCTTCGGGGGTGCGGGTGATCTTTTTGCCTTCGGACATGGGGAAAGCCTACCCCGCCGGGCCCGCCGCAGCCGTATCGCTGATGAAGTCCTCCGCGAGGAATGGCACAATGCCGCGCATGAAGCAGCGGTCACCATCGAAGAGAACGTCGAGGCGGGGATTCATCGGAACCACCGTGGCGAGTCTCGCCGCCCCTGTGCTTCGAAGCCCCCACACCACCACCGGCCTCGATCTCACACTTCCCCAGCCGGATCTCGCGGTGCCTTCGGGCATCGACGTCCCAACCCTGCGTTCGGCCCAGACCGTGGCCGCGGTTCAGCTGAAAGACGAGGCCTTGCTCAAGGCCCTTCCCCTGGTCACCCGATATCGGAACCACATCGAACGACTACGAACCGTCCCGCTCTCGGCCGAGGTCGAACCCGCGTTCTCCTTCAACCCACGACGGCTGAAGGACGCCAAGCCCACCCCCGCACCACCAGTCACGGCCTCGCGAGCCGCGTCAGGGAGAATTCCCCCTCCGGTCTCCGCGATCGAGATCGCCTACGCCACGCTCGCCGAACTCCGCGCCTGGCTTAGGGCTGGCCAGGTTTCGAGCGAGCAGTTGACCCGGCTCTCCCTGAAGCGGCTGAAGCTGCACGATCCCACCCTGTCCTGCGTGGTCACGCTGAGCGATGAGCGCGCGCTCGCCGAGGCGAAACACGCCGACGCACAGATTCGCGGCAAGTCTCCAGAGAGCGAACTTCACGGCATCCCTTACGGAGCCAAGGACATCTTCGACTCAGCGGGGCTCAGAGCCCAGTGGGGCGCCCGCCCCTATCTCGATCGGGCGGTACCGACGCGCGACGCCACCGCCATCGCTCGACTGTCCGCCGCCTCCGCCTGCCTCACCGCCAAGCTCTCGACCGGCGAGCTGGCCATCGGCGATACCTGGTCGGGCGACGCCCAGTTCGAGGATAGGCGACCCCTCTCCGGAACAGCGCGGGGAGCGCACCGGAATCAGACGCGGAACCCGTGGGACCCAAGCACAGGAGCGAGCGGTTCCTCCGCCGGACCAGCAGCGGCGGTCGCCGCGGGACTTGTGCCTTTCGCGCTGGGCACCGAAACCGGCGGCTCGATCGTCTCGCCGGCAAGCACCTGCGGAGTGGTGGGCCTGCGCCCCACCTACGGCCGCGTAAGCCGACGCGGCGTGATGACGTTGCGGTGGACTCTCGACAAGGTGGGCGTCCTGGCCCGCTCCGTCTCCGACTGCGGGGCCGTGCTCAGCGCCATCCACGGCCCGGACGGCTTTGACACGAGTGTTTCCGATGCGACATTCGCCTGGAGCCCCGACCGCGAACGCTCCCGGCGCCCGCTGCGCCTCGGCGTCGTCGAGGAAGAGCTTCTCGGAAGCGACCCCAACGCCTCGGAGGAGGATCGCACGCTTGCCGATCGGACGCGGCCGATCTTCGCCGCCGCCATCGAGGTCTACCGGAAGGCGGGCTTCGAGATCGTGCCCGTCACTCTGCCTCCGTTTCCGGCGAGCGCCCTCTACGCCATCCACAACGCCGAGGCCGGAGCCATGTTCGACGAGATCACTCGCAGCGGAGCCATCGACGATCTCGAAGGCCAGGGCCCGAACGACCGCTCCACCCAACTCCGCGCCTCGCGGTTCATCCCCGCGGTCGACTACATCCGCGCTCAGCGCGTGCGCACGTTGATGATCGCGGCGGTGGAGAACCTGTTCGAACGAATCGACGTGTTTCTGGCCCCGCCTTCCTCCGAAAGCGTCAACATGACGAACCTCACCGGGCATCCTGCACTCGTCCTTCCCGCGGGTTTTCTGCGTTCGGCGACCGGGATCGACATGCCCCAGAACGTCATGTTGACCGGCCGGCTCGACGACGAAGCCACTCTGCTCGACGCGGGTCTGGCCTTCGAGCAGGCGACGCCGTGGCACACCCGACGTCCGCCCCTCTACTCGTAGCCGCGATCAGAGCGGCTTGAGTCGGGCGAGGCGACGCTCCGCCTCGTCGAACGTCTCCTCCTTCTTCGAGAACGCGAAGCGGATCTGGGTGCGGCCCTTTTCCGGGTCCTGGTAGAACGACGATCCCGGGACCACGGCCACCCCGATCTCGCTCACCAGATACTTCGCGAACTCCACGTCGTGGGTCCGGCCGAGCGGCCGCGTGTCGACGATCGTGTAGTACGCCCCGCCCGGCTTGTATACGGTGAAGCCGCAGGCGTCGAGGATCCCGAGCATGCGGGTGCGGCGTTCCGCGTACTTCGCCGCGAGGTCGTCGTAATACGACGCGGGCAGGGCGAGCGCCAGCGCACCCGCATCCTGAAGCGGAGCCGCGGCGCCCACGGTGAGGAAGTCGTGGACCTTGCGGATCGCCCCGGTGATCCATTCGGGCGCGATGGTCCAGCCCACGCGCCAGCCGGTGACGCTGTAGGTCTTGCTCATGCTGTTGATGGTGATGGTCCGCTCCTTCATTCCCGGGAGCGTGGCCATGGGGATATGAACGTGACCGTCGTAGAGGATGTGTTCGTAGATCTCGTCTGTCACCGCGACCACGTCGAACTCCTGGCAGAGCGAGGCGATCTGTTGGAGTTCCTCGCGTGAGAACACCTTGCCCGTGGGATTGTGGGGCGAGTTCATGATGATGGCGCGGGTCTTGTTGGAAAACGCCGCGCGCAATTCGGCCTGATCGAAAGACCAGTCGGGCGTGCGCAGGGTAACGAACCTGGGAACCGCTCCCGCCAGGATGGCGTCGGGCCCGTAGTTCTCGTAGAACGGCTCGAAGGTCACCACCTCGTCGCCGGGGTTGAGCAGCGCCATCATCGAGGCCACCATGGCCTCGGTGCCGCCGCAGCACACTGTGACTTCCTTGTCGGGGTCCACCTTCACGCCATAGGAACGTTCGAACTTGGCCGCGATGGCCTGCCGCAGATTTGGCGCGCCCCAGGTCACCGCATACTGGTTGAGATCCGCGGCGATGGCGCGGGCCGCCGCGTCTTTGAGTTCCTGGGGCGCCGGGAAGTCGGGGAAGCCTTGCGAGAGATTCACCGCTCCGTGCTCATTGGCAAGGCGTGTCATCTCGCGAATGACCGATTCGGTGAAGCGGGCGGCCTTGTCGGATGTGGACCGGTTCATGGGAGTTTCAATTGTCCTTGTCGTGCTGGAGGGGATCAGCCGGCCGCGGGCGAACCGGGGCGCTTGAGCGCGGCGGGCGCGGCCGCGGGCGAAACGGCAGGCACAGACGGAGGCGACGGTGAGGGCGCGGCCTCAAGTGCATCGGGCGCGGCGAAGATAGGGTCGTCACGGCGCAGCGGCCGGCTCAGGTCGAGATGGACGGGCCGCGGTGTCTTGCCGTCGACCAGGATCACCACTTGGCGAACCGCGGCGAAGTTCTCGATGATGGTAACCACGATGGCCCCCACGAGCGCCCTCTCTTCTTCGGCGCCCAGCGTGCGCGCGGCCTCGATCTCGGAAGAAAAGTCCACATACACCGTTCCCCCCGGCGTGTAGACCACATCGAAGACCCGCGTCCCCTCGGGAAGCAGCGCGGGGACATTGGGAGAAGCCACCCCCAACTCGGAAACCGCGGCCACGATCTGGGGCACAACGCCGCGCACGTAGGGAACTTCCCGCTCCACCACGGCCAGGCCTGGGGTGTCGGGCACCCGGGTGTGCAGCGTGACCCTCAATGTGGCGCCCGGCACCACCGCGGGCTCAGGGGTATCGCCGGTGGTCGCGATGGCTGTCCCATCGTCATCCTCTTCAGCGGCCCCTGGGATCTCGCGGCGGAGGACCGTCGACCACCAAGGTGAGGTCGCGGGCACGGCGAACATGAACGTGGCGAGGAAAAGAGTCCACCACGCCCAGCGGGGGAAACCCCGGGGCGGCGGTGTTCCTTCAGCCACGGGTACCCGTTCGGAATCTCATGGGTTGGCGCGAAGGGCAGCGATGAACCGGCCGAGGCCCTGCACGATCGCGTTGACCAGCCGGATCTGGTGCGCCTCGGAGAAGAGCAGCTTCTCCTCTTCGGGGTTGGTGATGAAACCCACCTCCACCAGGGCCGCAGGCATGGTGGCACCGACCAGAACGCGGAAGGGGGCCTGCTTCACACCACGCGATCGGGAGAGGGCCGCCTCCGCGATCTGCGCATGCAGGTTCCCGGCGAGCCGGGAGGAAGCTTCGAGTTGCGCGGCCTGGGCCATGTCCCACAGGATGAGGCCGACATCCTTGTCGTTCGGCGGGGCCTTGTCGAGGATAGCGCCCTCCTGGATGGCCACGCGTCGAGCCTCATCATCGACCGCCGTGTACGAGAGAAAAAACACTTCCGTCCCGGTGGCCGAGGTCACCCGCGATCCGTTGGCGTGGAGAGAGATGAAGATGTCGGCATTGAAGTTGTTGGCGATGGCCGCTCGTTCGTCGAGGGGAACCTCGATATCGCCATCCCGGGTCAAGAAGGCCTGAATGGACAACGCGTCGACCGCGGCCGCCCGCAGTCGCCTCGCGAGGGCAAGCGCCACGTCCTTTTCGAAGCGCCCGCCTGGACCCTGCGCGCCGGCATCCTCGCCCCCGTGGCCGGGATCGATCACCAGCACGATCGGGCGTCTGAAACCCGCGGCCGGAGTGGCCGAGGGACGAAGTGTCGGCGGAAGGGACGGTGGCGTCCCCCCCGGGCCCGGCGTTGGAGTCGCGAGTCCCGCGCTGTCGAAGGTCAGGCCGAAATGCTGGGCATCCGGGGCGGTCGTTCGCAAGGACCCAAAACGATCGCCCAGATCGAAGACGAGTCGGGGCGGCGTGGCCCGCTCGAACCTGGCAGAAGCGAGGATGCGGCCGGGAAGGGCCTCGGCGATGAAGTCTGTCTCCAGGATGTCGGCGCGAAAGGTCACCACGACGCGGTTCGGTTCGCGGCGGATCTCGTAGGGAATCGGATGACTCAGTTCGATCGCGCTCTCGATGGTGGCTGCGTTGACGACGTTCACGATTCGCAGACGCGGCGCCTCGTAGGGCCCGACGACGAGCGCCCGGTAGGCCGCGCGGTAACTCACATTCATGCCGAGCGCGGCCGCAAGCACGGTGGCCGCGGACGACGGGGAAACATAGGTGCGCTCGCCCACCACGCGGACCGGCCCGGCCATCGCCTTCAGTTGACCGCCCACGCTGAAGAGACTCCGCCCGTTTTCCAGCATCACTTCCCTGCCGCCCGAGCGAAGGGTCACCCTGGCGTCACGGCCCGAGCGCGAGAAAGAGATGTCGAGGCCTCGGGCGGCGTCCTCGAGCGCGATCTCGGCGCCCTTGGGGCCTTCGATCACCAGGGCGACGGTGCGGTGCGCGCCGCCGGCCGAAATCACCACCACCTCATCCGTGGCGAAGGTGACCCGCGGAGCAAGGACCGTGATCGACGCAACGACGAACGCGAGACCGGAGTGGAGCTTCAAGGCTTTGGAGAGACCTCGGAAAGTGCGATCAGACGTCGCGGTGGACGGTGTCAGGACTGAAAGCGGGCAGGCAGACCGCGATGTACTCCGCCCCATCAGGGCCGGGCGAGGAGTAGCCCACCCACTCACCCCGTTCGGTGATCACGGCCTGGCCGGCGTTCACATCGATGGAACCGCCAGCATGCTCGACTCGGAGCGAACCATGAAGGACCACGGTGTACTCGTCGAAGTCGGGGGTCTGGCGGGGCTCGGCCCAGCCCGATGGAGACTTCATGTGGGCGACGCTGACGGCGCCGGTGCCGGAGTTCACCCGGCCGATGTATTCGCGAATGATCTTGGGCGGCGTCCCGGCCGCCTCGATCTGGGTGGGGCGTTCGATCAATCGGGGCATATGTTCGATTACTCTATCGAAGTTCCCCGAACGGGCCGGGCCTTCCGCCCTGGCCGCCTCACTCGGTCGTCTCCACCGACGCCCCCAATGACTTCAGGCGGTCGACGAGTCCCTCGTAGCCGCGTTCCACCGTCTCGAGCGGGGCGATCCTGCTCTCGCCATCGGCGGCCAGGGCCGCGGTGATCAGGGCCATGCCGGACCGGATGTCGCGGCTGTCGAGAGAGCGCCCACGCAGACGACGGGGACCATTGATCAGAATGCGATGGGGATCACAGAGGAAGAGGTCGGCCCCCATGCCCGAGAGCTGGTCGAGGGCGAAGAGCCGCAACTCGTAAAGCCAGTCGTGGATCAGGGTGGCGCCCGAGGCTTGGGTGGCGAGCACGGTCACCAGGCTCACCATGTCGCTCGGAAATCCCGGCCACAACCCCGTGGTCACCCGGTGCGCGGCCTTGAGCTGGCTTGGGAAGACCTCGAGTTCCTCGCCGGACAGTTTGCAGTGCAGGCTGAACTGGCGAAGGACCGCCACCACCGGCTCGAGGTCGAGTTCTGACGCGCCCTCGATGACGACGTGGCCACGGGTCATCGCGCCCACGACCGCGAAGCTCCCGGCCTCCACGAAGTCACCGGAGATCCGGTGGGTGATCCCGCGGAGTTTGGTCGCGCCCGTAATGGTCAATGAGGGCGAGCCGATGCCGGAAACGTCCGCGCCCATCTTGGAGAGGAAACGCGCCAACTCGCTCACGTGCGGTTCGCAGGCCGCATGCCGGATCTGCGTGGTGCCCCGGGCCAGGGCCGCGGCGAGGAGGGCCGTCTCCGTGGCCGTGACGGAGGCCTCGAGCATGTAGAACGACGCGGCCTTGAGTCCATCGGGCGATTCGAATCCGCCGGCTTCACGGGGTCTCGCCCCCAGCGCCTTGACCGCGGAGTGGTGTTGGTTGAGGTTCCGGCGCGATGGAAAGTCGCCGCCCGGGGCGCCCAGAATCGCCTCACCCTTCCGGGCCAGAAGGGGGCCGAGCAGGAGAACGGATCCGCGGAGCTTGGCCACAAGGTCGGCCCGCGGCTCCGTCGAAGTGATGTTCGCGGCGCGGATGCGCAGTGTGGAAGCGCCTTCCCAGATCACAGTCGCGCCGAGATGACGCAGCAGCTCTCCCATCACCTCGACGTCGCGAATGTGAGGGACGTTCTCGAGCACACATTCTTCTTCGGTCAGCAAGCACGCGGCAATCACCGGCAGGGCCGCGTTCTTGTTGCCGCCCACGCGCAGCCGGCCACTGAGCGGCAGGCCGCCCTTCACCACCAGGGTTGTCATGCGTGCGCGCTCCTCGTGTCGGTGCCGACCGTGAAATCCCCGAGCCGCACGATCTCCTCGCGCAACTCGATTCCGAATGTATCCCTAACCCGCCGCCGCGCCTCATCGATCAGCCAGACCACGTCGGCCGCGGTAGCCCCACCCTCGTTCACAAAGAAGTTCGCGTGCACGGATGAGATCCTCGCACCTCCGCGCCGTTCTCCCTTGAGCCCCACCCGGTCGATCAGGGCACCTGCGGAGCAAGGAACGCCCGGTGGAAGGCGCTCACGCTCGGCCTCGGGGTTCTGGAAGACGCAGCCCGCGCTCTTCAGGGCGAGCGGCTGGGTGCGCTTACGGAAGGTCAGCGATTCCTTCGCGGTGGCGCGAAGGGCTGCAGGATCGGCCTGGTGTACGCGGATCTCTACCCAAAGAAGGGCTTCGCCGGTGGTCTGAAGGCGGCTCATGTCATAGGCGAAGGCGAGGCGCTCCACCGGCTCGACACAGATATCGCCCGAGCGGCTCAACAGGCACGCGCGCGTGACGACTTCGGACATCAAACGGCCCTGGAAATGCGCGTTTCCGTAGACCGCTCCTCCCAGTGTTCCCGGCGTCCCCGCCCAGGCCTCGAAGCCCCCGAGCCCGTGTCCGATGCACCACCGCACCAGGCCGTTCACGCTCACTCCTCCCTCGACGCAAACGACGTCTGGAGCGGGCCGCGAAATCTGGCCGCCGTGAAAGCGGATCACCGCCCCACGCACTCCGGCGTCGCTCACCAGGACGTTCGACCCGCCGCCCAAAAACGTGACTGGCGTGCCCTCCTCTCGGAACCTTGCGCAAGCCGTCTCAGCTTCGGCGGCGTTCGCGACCTCGTGAAGGATGTCGGCCGGCCCGCCGATCCCGAAAGTGGTAAGGCTCCCCAAGGCTGGGGCCACGCTCAAGGGGATTCGCTGGGTCAAGGACGGGATTCTAGGAAACCGCCGGCCTGCCCCGTGAAATACTCCACGATATTTTTTCGAATGGCTGTCGAATTCCGCCAGGCTGCTTCGTCGTGTGAATAGCGCGAGACCCCGGAGGCAATCCGGCCCCGGATTAAAACGCCGAAGAAACAACTACTTAAGAGGAAACAGCATGCGAGTCATGGTTCTGGTCAAAGCAACCCCGGATAGCGAAGCGGGGGTGATGCCGCGCGAGGAGCTCTTCACCGCGATGGGCAAATTCAACGAGGAACTCGTGAAGGCGGGGATCATCCTGGCGGGCGAGGGACTGCACCCGAGTTCGAAAGCGGCGCGGGTGTTCTTCTCGGGCGCCACGCGCACCGTGGTCGACGGTCCGTTCGCGGAGACCAAGGAACTCGTCGCGGGCTTCTGGCTCTGGCAGGTGAAGTCGATGGAGGAAGCGATCGAGTGGGTGAAGCGCTGTCCCAACCCGATGAACGACGACTCGGTGATCGAAATCCGCCGGGTCTTCGAGGCGGAAGACTTTGGCCCTGCCCTCACCCCCGAGCTTCGCGCCCAGGAAGAGCGCCTGCGCGCCGAAAGCGAACGACGCTCCACCTCGGGCCGGAAGTAGCGCGATCATGTTCCAGAAACCCTACTCGGAATACATCCGGTTCCAGGCGCCGATCCTGATCGCCATGGCGATCGTGGGGCTGCTGCGCCTCGGCCTCTCGATCGCCGGCCAACCGGACTCTGTCGTGAGGTTCGTTTCGGTATCCGCGGTCGGGTTCGCGGGCATCGTCTACTACGGCGTGCGCGTGCGGCCCTCCGGCTTCGGCTCGTACCGCCACCTTCTTCCCCTCGTTTTCAACCAGGGCCTTGTCGCGAACGGCCTTGCCATCCTCGGAATCGGTCTGGCGGTGATGGGGATGCCCAACATCTACGACGTCCACGAATTTCGTGGCCCCTTCGCCACGGCTGAGACCACGCCTCTTCAGCACGCCCTCGCCCATATGTTCGTCGGCACGACGGTGGGCGCGCTGATGGGCTGGGGTATGAGCTCGATCGTCATGGCCATTTTCGGCCGGCCGCGACGGTAGGGCGGGAAACAATATGCGTTTCATGGCCATGCATCGTTCAAGTGCTTCCGATGAAGCCGGGATTCCGCCGAGCCAGGAGTTCATGGGTTCGATGGGGATGCTGATTCAGGAAGGGATGCGCGCCGGCATCTTCATCGCGGGCGAAGGCCTGCAGGCGAGCCGCAACCGCGTGCGACTGCACTTCAAGAAAGGTCAGCACACGATGACTCGCGGTCCCTTTGAAGGCTCCACCGAGTTGCTCGCCGGCTTCGCTCTCATAAAGGCCCGGTCAGTGGACGAAGCCGCCTCATGGGGAGTGCGGCTCGGCCAGGCTCTCGAACGCGACACCGAAATCGAGATCGGCCCGGTGTGCGAACCCTGGGATCTCGGGATGTGCCCGCCGCCTGCCGGCAATCCGCCGATTCGTTACGGCGTGCTCTACAAGGGCGACACCGATGCGGAGGCGGGACGACCGACTCCCCCACAGGTGGTCGCCAATCTCGTCGCACTACAGCAAGAGATGACCGAGGCGGGCGTGCTGCTCTCGATGGAGGCGCTTGCGCCGACCCGAAAGTCGACCCGACTCAAGTTCAGGGCCGGCCAGCGCACTCTGATCGACGGACCGTTCGCAGAGGCGAAGGAGGTCATCGCAGGGTTTGCGATCCTCCGCTTCGAAACCATGGGGGAGGTCATCGCGTGGACGGACAAATTCGGCCGGCTCTTCCCCGAGGTTCTGGTGGACATCCGCCCGCTTCAGGAGTCTCTTTGAGNNACTTTGAGTTGGGGGGCCGCAAAGTGCTCAGCCCCCCAACCCCCCGCGCTCCGGCCGAAGTGAATTCGGCCTGCGCTAGCCTTCGTATACCCAAGGAGAATCCCCTGTGCTACTGACAATCGTCGGCGTCCTCGCGCTCATCGTCGTCATCGTGCTCGTCGCCGCCTCCAAGCAGCCCGACAATTTCCACGTGGAACGGTTCGATTCCATTGAGGCCCCACCCGACAGGGTCTTCGCGTTCATCGAGGATTTCCACAAGTGGACCTTGTGGTCGCCCTGGGAGCACCTCGATCCGAACCTCAAGCGGACCTACGGCGGCGCCGACAAGGGGAAAGGCGCGACCTACGCCTGGCAGGGGAACGCTCAGGCGGGCGAGGGCCGGATGGAGATCCTTGAAGCCACTCCGGCCTCGCGCGTCCTCATCAAGATCGACTTCGAAAAGCCCTTCGAGGCGCACAACCAGGTGAACTTCGCGATCACCAGGGAAGCCGGCGGGTCCCGCGTTGTCTGGTCGATGACCGGACCCCAGCCATTCATGATGAAGGTGATGTGCCTCTTCATGAGCATGGACAAGATGGTCGGCAAGGACTTTGAGAAGGGCCTCGTCAGCCTGAAGCTGGCAGCCGAAAAAGCTTAGATCGGCGACAATCAGGGGCGTGTCGGCTCCGGATGTCCATAGAACCATAGAAGCCGTCTGGCGGATCGAGTCGGCGAAGATCATCGGCGGACTCGCGCGGGTCGTGCGCGACGTGGGTATCGCCGAAGAGCTGGCGCAAGACGCGCTGGTCGCGGCTCTCGAGACGTGGCCCGGATCAGGCATCCCCGATAATCCCGGCGCCTGGCTGATGACCGCGGCCAAGCGACGTGGCATCGATCGGATCCGGCGCGGGAAGATGCAGGTGCGCAAACACGAGCAGATCGCCAGAGCGCTCGAGGCGCTCCAGGAAGAGGGCGCCACCGCGATGGAGGCGGCTGCCGACGATCACGTAGGGGACGACCTTTTGCGCCTCATCTTCACCGCATGCCATCCGATTCTCGCGTCCGATGCGCGGGTCGCACTGACGTTGCGCCTTCTCGGCGGCCTGACCACGGACGAGATTGCGCGGGCCTTCCTCGTGAGCGAAGCCGCCATTGCGCAGCGAATCGTGCGCGCGAAGAAGGCTCTGGCCGAAGCTTCCGTGCCTTTCGAGCTTCCCCGCGGCAAGGATTTGGCGCCCCGCCTCTCGTCGGTGCTCGACGTGGTTTATCTGATCTTCAACGAGGGCTATTCGGCGACTGCGGGCGACGACTGGGTGCGGCCCTCCCTGTGCGACGAAGCGCTGCGTCTTGGTCGGATTCTTGCCGGTCTCGTTCCGAACGAATCCGAGGTCTGTGGGCTCGTGGCCCTCATGGAGATCCAGGCCTCACGATTGCGCGCGCGTTCGGGACCAGGCGGCGAGCCCATCCTCCTTCTCGATCAGGACCGAGCGCGCTGGGATCAGCTTCTCATCCACCGCGGACTCGGCGCCCTTGCCAAAGCCGAAGCGCTTGGCGGCGCGCTCGGGCCCTACGCGCTACAGGCGGCGATCGCGGCGTGTCACGGCCGCGCCCACACCGCGGAGGAAACCAACTGGGAACGCATCGCGGTGCTCTACGGCGCTCTCGCCCAGGTGGCTCCCTCGCCCATCGTCGACTTGAACCGGGCGGTGGCGGTGTCGATGGCCCGAAGTCCGGCCGAGGGCCTCGCCATCGTCGATACGCTGGTGGAGTCGGGAGAACTCGAGGGTTATCACCTGCTGAACGCGGTGCGCGGAGATCTGCTCCTGAGGCTGGGACGGAGGGCGGAAGCGCGGACCGAGTTCAAGCGAGCGGCGACCCTGACCCGGAACAACCGCGAGCGCGATGTACTTTTGCAGCGGGCTCGAACGGCGGCCGGCGAAGAGCCGCGCGTTTAAATCACCCGCCATCTGCGAAACTCCGACGCGCATGTTCCGCCTCGTTGTTCTCGGGCTGCTGAGCGCGGCCTCCATCCTGATCGTGCCTCCCGCCCTGGCCGCGGCGCCGCCGGGGCTGCGCGTCGCCGCGGCCTCGGATCTTCGCTTCGCCCTCGAGGAACTCCTCGCCGCCTTCCGCGCCGCCCATCCGGACATGAAGGTCGAGGCCTCCTATGGGTCATCCGGAAACTTCTTCGCTCAGATCCGCGAGGGCGCACCCTTCGATGTGTTTCTCTCCGCAGATTCCGAGTACGCGCGCCGGCTGGCGGGAGAAGGGCTGGGAGACGCCCCGTTCCCCTACGCGCTTGGCCGGCTGGCCGTGGTGGTGAGCAAGGAGTCCGGCCTCGATCCAAAGGGCTTTGGCGACTTGCTGAAAGGAGCAGCCATCCGCCGTCTGGCCATCGCAAATCCGGCCCACGCTCCCTATGGGCGGGCCGCCGAGGCCACCTTGCGAACCTGGAAGGTCCATGACCTCACCGTGAATAAGCTGGTGATGGGCGATAGCGTCTCCCAGGCCGTGCAGTTCGTCGACTCGGGCGCGGCCCAGGCCGGTCTCGTGGCCCTGTCCCTCGCGAAGGCGGGAAGCCTCCGCCTGGCCTTCGCCGAGGTTCCGGAAAGCGACCATCCCCCCCTCGACCAGCAAGGCATCATCCTCAAGCGGACGACGCTGCGCCCGGCCGCCCTGGCCTTCGCCGCCCACCTGACCAGCGAAACCGGACGCGCGATTCTCGCCCGCCACGGTTTCGGATTGCCGAAGCGCTAGCAGGGAGCCCGTGGACTTCGAAGCCCTGCGCGTCAGCCTGGTCCTCGCCGCCGCCACGTCGGCCTCGCTCTTCGTCATCGGCCTGCCCCTCGGCTATTGGCTCGCCTTCACGCGGTCGCGGGTCCGACTGATCGTGGAGCCGATCGTGGCCCTCCCGTTGGTTCTGCCCCCCACCGTCCTCGGACTGTGCGTGCTGCTGGCCCTCGGTCCCCGCTCGCCGTTCGGACGGATGGTCGAAGAAGCGACGGGCCGCACCTTCGCTTTCACCTTCGAAGGGCTCCTCATAGCCTCCATCCTCTACAGCCTGCCTTTCGCGGTGCAGCCCTTCGCCACCGCCTTCGCCTCGGTGGACACACGCCTGCGTGAAGCCGCCTTCTGTCTCGGCGCGTCGCGCACCTCCACGTTCTTCCGGGTGATCCTGCCCCTCTCGAAGCGGGGGGTGATCGCCGGCCTCATCCTGAGCTTCGCTCACACTCTGGGCGAGTTCGGAGTGGTGCTGATGGTCGGGGGCAACATCCCGGGCGTCACCCGCACTGCGTCGATCGCCATCTACGACAGTGTTCAGGCCCTCGACTACGAGGGCGCGCTTCGAACATCGGCCGTGCTCGTGACACTCTCCCTCGGCATCCTCGCCGCGACGTCGCATCTTCTCGGCGGTCTGGTCCTCCCGGGGGCGCGGCGACGATGATCGCAATCACGAAGTCGTTCCCCAGCGGACCGTCGTTCCGCTTCGATCTCAACCTGCGTTCCACCGGCACGACCGTTCTCTTCGGGCCTTCGGGCGCTGGCAAGACCACTCTCCTCCGCATGCTGGCCGGCCTCGATCGCCCCGATGCGGGCCGCATCGAGTTCGGCGGCGCCACCTGGTTCGACTCTCAGGCGGCGATCCATGTCCCTCCCCAGGTCCGCCGCGTCGGATACGTCACCCAGGAGTCCGCGCTCTTCCCGCATCTGAGTGTCCGGGACAACGTGGGCTTCGGCGTGCCCGTGGCCGAACGCGCGACCCGCGTGCCCGAGATGTTGTCCCTGATGGGCGTGGCCGACCTCGCGGAGCGTCTTCCCCACGAGTTGTCGGGCGGCCAGAAACAACGAGTCACCCTGGCCCGCGCGGTGGCGGCGAAGCCCCGGGTCCTCCTGCTGGACGAGCCGTTGTCGGCGCTCGACGCCACCGGTCGCCTGGCCTTACGACGGGATCTCGCCCGATTCCTGAAGGCCATCGCGCTCCCCAGCGTCCTCGTCACCCACGACCGCTCCGAGGCGCTCGCTCTCGGCGACGAGGTCGCTCTCGTCGGACAAGGACGTGTGCTGCAGCAGGGACCCATCGCCGACGTGTTCTCGCGGCCCCAGTCCATCGAGGCCGCGCAGGTGGTCGGAGTCGAGGCCGTGATCCCGGCGCGCATCACCGCCCGTACCGCCGATGGCCTGGTCATCCTCGATGCCCGCGGCGTGACGCTGACCGCGCTCGATCCGGGCGCCGACATCACCCTCGTCTTCGCCTGCATCCGCGCGGATGAAGTGATCCTCGAACCAGGTCTTGCTCCCACCAGCGCGCGCAATCGGCTCTCGGCCCGGGTCACGGCGATCCATTCCGACGGGCCTCTGGTTCGCGTCGATCTCGACTGCGGCTTCGTCCTGACCGCGTCGATCACAGGCGCGGCGCTACGCGAGCTGGCCCTCACGGAAGGGCAGTCGGTGACCGCGGTGATCAAGGCGCCCGCGGTGCACCTGATCCCGCGCGGCCCCGACACAACCGCCGGACAAGGTGGCCCGCTCGTCGAGGCCGGGATCGGCCTGACGAGGGCGTAGACTCCACGGACATCAGAACCGACGGGCTCGGCCGGGCGCCCCTCCACTATCGAGGAAACAGACATGCGTATGACTCCCCTCTTCCTGGCTGTGGGCTTTGCCGCCTGCGCGAGCGCTCCCACCCCAAGCGCGAACCGCGCCCCCGCGCCACCGGCCAAACCCGGCGCCGCGGCTCCGGCCGCACCCTCGACGCGCCCCTCGACTGGAGCGCAAGCCCCGCAACCGTCCCAGGAACCCCAGGGCGAACGGCCCGCGGGCGCCGGAGAACCCCAGGCCGGCCGCACTCCTCCCGCGGCCGACCCTCGGCCTTACGACAAGGTGATCACCAAGGATGCGGTGACCGACGAAGGCATGTTCAAGGTCCACCGCATCAAGGAGAAGTACTACTACGAGATCCCGGCGGCGCTCCTAGGCAAGGAGATGTTGTGGGTCCAGCAGATCGCGAAGACTTCCTTTGGCGTGGGCTATGGCGGCCAGTCTCTCGGCAGTCGGGTAGTGCGTTTCGAGCGTCGCGATAACCGCGTGCTTCTGCGCGCCGTGTACTACGACATGATCGCCGACCCGAAGCTGCCCATCGCGGGCGCGGTGGCCGCGGCCAACAACTCGCCGATTCTGATGGCCTTCAACGTCGAGACCTTCGGCAGGGACGAGGCGCCGGTCATCGACGTCACCCGGCTCTTCACCACCGAAGTGGCAGAACTCTCCGCCCGCGCGCGTCTGCGCGCACGCGGCTTTGACGCGAGCCGCTCCTTCGTCGACCGCGTGGTCTCCTTCCCGGGCAACATCGAAGTGGAAGCCACCCACACCTACACGATCCCGGCCGAGGCTCCCTCTGGAGCGCCCCAGGCCCCGCCTTCGCCCTTCGCCCCCCAGGGAATGCGCGGCAACAGCGGCACCGTGGTGATGCATTACAGCATGGTGAAGCTGCCCGATCAGCCCATGCAGCCGCGCCTGATGGACCGTCGCGTGGGCTACTTCTCCGTGGGCACCCAGGACTTCGGCCGGCCGGATCACAAGGTAGCGCAGCGCCGCTACATCACGCGCTGGCGCCTCGAGAAGAAGGATCCGCAGGCCGCGATGTCCGAACCGGTGAAGCCCATCGTCTACTACGTCGATCCTGCCACACCCACCTGGCTCGTTCCTTACGTGAAGCGCGGTATCGAGAAGTGGCAGAGCGCTTTCGAAGAGGCGGGATTCAAGAACGCCATCGTTTCCCGCGAAGCTCCGAGCAAGGAGCAGGACCCGGACTGGAGCCCCGAGGACGCGCGTTACTCCGTGGTGCGCTGGCTTCCCTCCACTACCGAGAACGCGGTGGGCCCGCATGTCAACGACCCGCGCACCGGCGAGATCCTGGAGTCCGACATCCAGATGTATCACAACATCATGAACCTCCAGCGCTCCTGGTACTTCACCCAGGCGGGCGCGCTCGATCCGCGCGCCAAGAAACTGCCCCTGCCCGACGACCTCATGGGAGAACTCGTCGAGTACGTGGTCGCGCACGAGGTCGGCCACACCCTCGGCTTCCAGCACAACATGAAGGCGAGTTCCACGTACCCGATCGAGAAAGTGCGGGACAAGGAGTGGGTCCGCACCATGGGCCACACCCCCACCCTCATGGACTACTCGCGCTTCAACTACGTGGCCCAGCCGGAAGATGGCATCGCGCTCAAGGACCTCATCCCCGGCATCGGCCCCTACGACAAGTGGGCGACGATGTGGGGCTACAAGCCCATCCCCGGTGCGAACGGCCCGGACGCCGAGAAGAAGACGCTCGACGAATGGGCGCGCGCGCAGGAATCCACCCCTTGGCTGCGCTTCTCCACTGCGGCCTCGGGCGGCTCCGATCCTGGCGAACTGACCGAGGCAGTCGGCGACGCCGACGCTGTGCAGGCCACCACCCTCGGCTACAAAAATCTCGCTCGCGTGGCCGACATGCTGCTGCCCGCGGCCACCGTGGAAGGCGAGCCGTGGGATGACCTCTCCGAGTTGTACACCCGGCTCGTAGGCCAGTGGGCCACCGAAGGCAACCACGTCACCGCGATCGTGGGCGGTTTCTCGACTCAGCAGCTCCATGGCGGCCAATCCGGTCTCTCCTTCACTCCCCTTCCCCGCGCCCGTCAGGTCGAGGCCGTACGCTTCCTGAACGAATCGGTCTTCGCCACCCCCGCCTTCCTGATTCGGCCGGAAATCCTCCGCCGCATCGAACCTCAGGGGGCACTCGACCGCATCGGAGCCGGGCAGCGTCGGATCCTCACCTCGCTCCTGGGAACGGCACGCTTGCAGCGGATGGTGGAGCAGGAGGCCATCGACGGCGCGGCTGCCTACAAGGCCACCGACATGCTGGCGGACGTGCGCAAGGGCCTCTGGCGCGAACTCGCCGCGGACCGGATTTCGGTCGATCCCTACCGTCGCGCCCTCCAGCGATCGTACCTCCAGCTCTTCGACGAACGCCTCAATGGCCGGCAGCGCGTGGGAGGCGACGTCCGGGCCTTCTTCCGCGGCGAACTCCAGTCCCTCGACGCCCAGCTGCGCTCGGCCCAGGCCAAACCCGCGGCCGACGCGGCCGCGCGCATGCACCTGGCCGACGCGCGCCAGCAGATCCGCCAGATCCTGGATCCGCAGTTCGCTCCGGTCGAGGCTCCGACCGGCGCTGCTGCGGGAGGCCGCCCCGGCCTCGGCCTCGATGAGGAACTGGATGAGTGGCTGCGCCACTCGACGGTGTCGTGCTGGCCCGAAATGCGCTGACGCTATTTCGTTCCCGGGCCCCTCCACCGGGGCTCACTCACAACAAAGACCCAAGGAGTCGAAGACCATGAAGTCCAGTCGCATCCTGCTCACACTGGCCACGGCCTGCCTGCTGAGCTACTCAACCGACGTTCTCGCCCAGGGCCGCCCGGGCGCGGCCCCCGCCGCTCCACCTGCCGGCGGCGGTCAGAAAGCGGGCAAGGAAGCCGATCTCCTGCCGAATGAACCCGTCATCCACCAGAAGACGGGCACGTTCAACGGCCAGACTGTCGCCTACACCGTGGAGGCGGGGTGGATTCCCATCCGCGACGACGGGAAGGTGGTAGCCAAGATGTTCTACGTCAGCTACACCAAGAACGGCGTGAGCGATGTCAGCAAGCGCCCTCTGATCATTTCGTTCAACGGCGGTCCCGGCACCGCGTCGGTCTGGATGCACCTCGGATTCACCGGGCCGCGTCACGTGACCTACGACGACGACGGCTTCCAGCAGAAGCCGCCCGCGGGCCTCGAGGACAATCCGCACGCCATCCTCGATGTCGCGGACATTGTGTATCTCGATCCCATCGGCACCGGATTCAGCCGCATGGTCGAGGGCGAGGACCTGCACAAGTTCCACGGCAAGCTCTCCGACATCCAGTCGGTGGGCGACTTCATTCACACTTACGTGAACCGAAAGGACCGCTGGACCTCACCCAAGTTCCTCATTGGTGAGAGTTACGGCACGGTGCGAGCGTCCGGCCTGGTGGGCTCGCTGCAGCAGCGCTTCCAGATGTGGATCAATGGCGTCATCCTCGTCTCCGCCACCGACCTGAACCTCGAGCGCGGACCCGACGTCACCCATGCCACCGGCCTGCCCAACAAGACCGCCACCGCGTGGTACCACAAGCAGCTTCCCGCCGATCTCCAGGCCAAGCCCCTCCGCGAGGTCCTGGCCGAAGCCGAGAAGTTCGCGATGACCGACTATCTCGTGGCCCTCGGCAAGGGAGACCAGCTCACCGCGGCCGAACGTGACGCCATCGCCACCAGACTCGCGCGCTTCAGCGGCCTCAGCAAGGAGTACGTGCTGCAAGCGAACCTCCGCGTCGACTTTGCCCGCCACTGGAAGGAACTCCTCCGCGACCAGCGCTACACCGTGGGCCGTCTGGACACCCGCTACATCGGCATCGACAAGGACGCGGCCGGCGAGCGTCCCGAGTACTCCCCCGAACTCGCGGACTGGAACGGCCCCTTCGGCGCGGCCATCAACAAGTACCTCCGTTCCGAACTCAAGTACAACCCGGAGATCCAGTACAACATCTGGGGCAACGTGCGGCCGTGGGCGCAGGACGAAGGCGTGAGCGTCGCGGAAATGCTGCGCGGCGCCATGCGCGACAATCCCCACCTCAAGGTGCTGGTCACCGGCGGTTACTACGACGCCGCTTGCGACTACTTCAACGCGATCTACACCATGAATCACCTCCAGCCCGGGGGCGAGTTCAAGGACCGGTACCGCTTCGCCTGGTACGAGAGCGGCCACATGATGTATCTCCGCAAGGCCGACCTGAAGCCTTCCAACGACGACCTGCGCAGCTTCATCAGCTGGGCTCTCGAAGGCGCCAAGGACTACCCGCGCAAGGCTAAGCCGAGAAACTAGTCTCGGCCGGTCTTCACCGTTTCGGTCCGAAGGGGCTCTTCACGAGCCCCTTCTCTTTTGGCCGTCCGGCGGCGGCTAGTACACGCCGAGGTCGTCGAGCCAGCTCGCCACAACGGCCGTGATGGAGCCCCGCGGGAAGACGCATCGCGCGGCAGTCGCGACATAGAATTCTCAAGACTACTGTCTCAAACGCGTTGACACGTTCCGTTCAGCCTGGGGCAGGAGTGCATTCGCAAACGTGTTTCACAACGACATGAGGACTAGAAAATGGCGGATTCAAGGCCCGCAATACTGGAAAAAGTCGGATTCATACTGGTTTTGCCAATGGTGCTCCTGCAAGCATTCTATGCAATCTACGCCTACCTGGACCCCGTCGCATTCGCGGCCTTGAGAGGCACGGAGCTCTTCGCCGCCAACGACACGGACTGGGTGAAAATCTATGCGTCCAGGACGCTGTTTGTCGCCATGTCCATCGGCTACTTGCTCTACTTGAGAAACTACAGCGTCTTGGTGTGGATCGCTTTGATCGGCGTCGTGATGCCGTTGACCGATGGTCTCCTGGCCTATCAGGCCCAAGCCCCCGCCAAAGTCATCGCAAAACACGCGATCACCGTCGTGTATCTGGTGGCAACGTTCGTTGTTCTGCGAAACGCCGTCAGAAATAGCAAATTCACCAGGCTACGCGAGACGTAGTGATCACTCCGACAGCGTCATTTCAGACTTAGACACGCAGCGCATCACGCAGGCCCGACTCCAGCCGGGTGGCCGTGACGGCATCAGTCGCGCGGGACCGCGACCACCACCGCCGCCGCGCAGCGGCTGTTCGACGGCAGGAGCGCTCGCTCCTTTGGGACCGGAGGGTTACCGACCGAAACCGTCGCGCGTGTACTCGTGATCGCGGTCGCGATGACTCTGGGCGCCAAGGCATCCGGCTCTGACCCAGCGCGGCCTCGATGAACCCCTCCCAGTTCGCCGCCATACCGAGCGAGCGGGCGCACGTGTCGAGGGTCACGCTGGCGTTGGGGAACGAGGTCCAGGCGCGCTCCTCGCCGCCGCGAGCCCGTGTTCGGCGTGGACTGTCTCACTTGCTCCAGTTGCCAGGGGCGGATGAGGCTGCTCGCCGTGGTGAAGAACCCTGCCGGCATGGCCCGAGGCCAGGCTTCGCGCTCGCCCGCTATCTGGCGGCCGTGGGCGAGTTGACCGAGGTGCCCGGACGCTCGCCGCCCTGGGCTTGACCCGATTTCGTGGACACCTTTCTTCTCTTGGCCGCGCTTCCGCGGCGGCGGTCAGTACACGCCCAGGTCGTCGAGCCAGATCGTCCCCTTCGTGCCGGGAAGAAGGGCGCCGCGGTCCATCACGAACACGAGCGCACGGACCCGGTCGAGATCGAGCCGCCCATCGGTCATGGGGTTGATCGAACGCAGACGCGCAAAGGGGATGGACACGCGCTGCCAGGTCGTCGACGTGCGCACCGAACCGAACCACCACTCCGTTCCCTCGTCTTTCGAAGCCGGATTCGCATCGCGGACCTGCACGCTGGTCCGATAAACGCCGTCGGCGCGGATCGAGAAGACGAGGCCGGTGCGGCCTCTCAGATCCCGATGCGTCCAGTCGACGGTGGCCACGAAGGGACTCGGGTTCGCGGGGCTCTCTGGAGCCAGGCGAAAGTCGAGGCGCAGCGCACCGCCTTTGTCGGCTCCCGGCCCCGGTTCAAGGGTCTGACTGAGTGATGAGGACGGATCGACTCCCGGCTGAAAGGCGGTGGCCGCCTCAAAATCGGCCACGAGTCCCTGAGCCAGGGGCGGATCAGCGAGCGGAGGCCGCCGGGCGTTGGCCGCGCGCTTCTCCGCTTCTGCGGCATCGAAGACGTAGATGGGATTCGAGAGAATCCACGGGACCGCGGACCCGCTCACGCGGACCTGGGCGCGATACACACCGGCGGCCCGGACCGGCGCTTCAAGTGTCCCTGAGCCTGTGGCGAAAGCTACACCATCCTTCACGAGCTCGATGGTCGCCTCCTCCGGCATCAGGCCGCTCACCTTGAGGCGGAGATCGGAGGAAAGCGCGATCGTCTCCCCCATCGCGGCGCGGCCTGTCCCCGACTCGGCCATCAGAGAGAAGGTGCCGGCGGGGGCCAAACCGTCGAGGCCCACATAGAGCCGGCCCCGACGTATCGCCTCGATGACCGCGTTCCGATCGGCCTCGAATTGCCCGCTGAGCGGCTGCGCCAGCAAGACGTGGTTTTGGAGGAGCCCAAACATCGCTTCGTACGACGGAAAGCGGAGCGGCATCGACTTCGTCACCGGAACACGTGAATGGGCATCCGCTCCCGCGATCCCCACCACATCGCGCTTCGACAACATCAGGTCCCAGCGCCGTAGCGCCTCATCGGGGGGGTTCAACAGGCCGAGTAAGGAGCGCCGCTTGTTCAGGGAGTAGAGGAAAGCCGAAGAGAGGAGCCGCGGGCCGGCGCCCCGCCACTCGCTGTCTCCATTGATCAGTTCAATACCCCAGTCGCCGGGAAGGTCGAAACCCTGGAAGCGGAAGTCTTCGCGCGGGCTGAAGGGATGAGCGGCCACCGCAAACCCGCCGAGATCGTGAATGTCATCGAGCCCGTCCTGGGCATCGCCCGAGAAGCGATAGGTCGGCGCGGCAATGCCGATGCCTAGCATGTGTCCCGCCGTGGTGGACAACTCTGAGCCCACAATCACCAGGACGCCTCCGTGGTAACCCTCGTAGGACTTCGCTGCCGCATTGTTGTGGTCGGTGATGACCAGGAAGCCGAGGCCGGCGGTCTGAGCGGCGCGGATCACTTCGTCGGGCGTCCCTCCCCCGTCCGAGAGAGTCGTGTGCACGTGGATGATGCCGGCCACACGGGTGTAGCCATCGCTGGGTGGCGTTCCCTCGACCGCGAGAGGCCGCCACATAGCCACTCGGATCGCCAGCACGGCCAGGATGACTCCGAGCAGAAGGTACAGCCGGCGGCGGCTCAGCGCAGGGACTCGAGGTTCGACGGTAGCGGTCAAGCCGGGAGTTTAGGTCTCACGGCTCAGCGGGCGGGAACCACGGGCAGCTCGATGAAGCTGAGCGCGCCTTTGACGTGATAGATGCGCTGGGTGGCGGTCACGTAGTCCCCGGGCTTCGCGAAAAAGATGTTCGGGACGAAGGTCTGCGGGTTGCGGTCGTAGAGCGGGAACTGGCTCGACTGCACCTGCACCATGATGCGGTGTCCGGGCCGGAACACGTGGTTCACCGTGGGCAGGATGAACCGGTACTCGAGAGGCGCGTTCGGGGTGAGCGCCTTGGCCACCTCGAAGCTCTCGCGGTAGCGGCCGCGGAAGATGTCCTGGGCGATCGGTAGCTGATAGCCGCCCATCTCCGGCTGGCTCGGCACCGTGTCCGGATACACGTCGATGAGTTTCACCACCCAATCGCTGTCGGTGCCGCTGGTGGACGCGACGAGGTTCACGGTGGGGACGCCCGCGATGCGCACGTCTTCGGTGAGCGGCGGTGTGACGTAGCTCAGCACGTCGGGCCGATCGGCGATGAAGCGCTGGTCGGTGAGCAGCCAGCGACGCCACGCGTCACCGTCCGCGAAACGCACGGGGCGCGGTAGATAGGGGACGGGCTTGGCTGGATCCGACATGTACTCGTCGAAGGCATCGCGTGACTTGAGGTCGGTCCCGGTGGGCGCGGTGAAGCTGAGGCCGAAGGCCGAGGTCAGGTAGATCGGCTTTGAGACCGACGCGCAGCCGCGGGCGCAGGCGGGCGGCCAGGAATCGACGCGGTCCCATCGGTTCAAGCCGGTGTTGTAGACGAAGGCGGGCGGTGTGTTGGCCCGCGGCGCGCCCGGCTTCAGGTACTGGTCGAAGAAGGGCTTCAGCACATCGCGACGAAACTGCAGACCGGTGTCGCCCTCCCACTTCATGGGTCCAAGCGTCGAGCCGTCGTAGTTCATCCCGCTGTGCCGCCAGGGGCCGAGGACCAGGAAGTTGCGATCGTTCGAGCCATCCTTGGGTTCGATCGCGGCCCAGGCGTGCACGCCGCCCCACATGTCTTCCTGGTCCCAAAGACCCTGGATCCACATGGTCGGAACGGTGAGGGGCTGCGCGCCCATGATCTTGTCGAGGGCCTGACCCTGCCACCAGGCATCGTAGGCCGGGTGCTCGGAGATCTTGCGCCAGAAAGGGAGCTGATCGAGACCGGCCGCCTTCGCGTAATCCCCCGCGGAACCGGCGCGACGGAAGTTCTCGTAGTCGTCGTAACCCTCGCGCACCACCGGGCCGATGCCCGCGCCCCGAACCGTGTTCTGGCCGGTGAAGAAGTCGAAGTTCGGCTGCCGAAAGGCTCCGAAGTGGAACCAGTCGTCGCCCATCCATCCGTCGACCATGGGGCTCATGGGCGCCGCCACCTTGAGCGCGGGATGCGGATTGACGAGGGCCATCACGACCGTGAACCCTTCATACGAGCTGCCCAGCATGCCGATCCGGCCGTTCGACTCGGGCAGGTTCTTCACCAGCCACTCGATGGTGTCCCAAGCATCGGTCGAGTGATCCACCGGCGTGGGGTTGAGCGGTCCCCGGAGAGGACGCGTCATCCAGTACTCCCCCTCCGAGCCGTATTTCCCACGCACGTCCTGGAAAATGCGGATGTAGCCGTCCCGGACAAACACCTCATCCCCTTCGGGCAGGGTGTCGAGCATCCGCATCGACCGGTTACGGGTGGTGCGCCCGGCCGCGTTGTAGGGCGTTCGGGTCATGATCACCGGCGCGTCCTTGGCGCCCTTGGGGATGACGATCGACGTGAACAGCTTCACCCCGTCGCGCATCGGGATCATCACCTCGCGCTTCACGTAGTCGTCCCGGTCGGTGGGCCGTACGAACTTCGTGGCGGGAATGTCGGCGGTGGCGGTGGGGTTCTGGGCGTGGGCCGCTGTGGCCAGGGCCGAGATGGCGCAGGCGGCGAAACGCCGCCAAGCGGGAGAAGGACGCGTGATCGGCATGGAGACTCCCCGGGACAATGCCACGGCGGATCGCCGGGGCCCGGCCAGCATACGAAAAAACCAACGCCCGGCGGGCGTTTCGCTTGGAGATCAGCCGCCGCTCAGGGCCTGGACGATGTGCACCGCGTCGTCCGCGCGGAGTTCGTGACCGAGATCGAAGACCTGCTTTCCGTTCACAAAGAAGCGCATGTGCGCACGCATTCGGTCCTGCTCGTCAATCACGCGGAAACGCAGACCGGGGAACTGCCGCTCGAGGTCGAGCAGCAACTCTCCGATGCTCCCGCCCGCGGCTTCGACTCGGTTCGTCTTCGTGTAGGAGAGCAGCGGACTCGGGATCAAGACCTTCATTTCAGAAGGGCGGCCTCGACGGCGTAGATCTCCGGCAGATGCCGGGCCAGACAGGACCAGGCTTCCCCTTCGTTGCGGCTCATCCAGACCTCGCCGCTGGTAGTGCCGAAGTAGAGGCCCACCGGATGGCGTCCATCCGCAGCCATTGCCTGACGCTTCACGGTCCACCAGGCGTTTTTCTCCGGAAGGCCCTTGTCGAGGCGCTTCCAGGTCTTCCCGGCGTTGCGCGTGGCGTAGACGGCGGGTTTGCCTCCGGGCGACGTGCGCGGCCACACTGTGCTGCCGTCCATCGGAAGGACCCACGCGGCGTCCGCGTCCCACGGATGGGCCACGATGGGAAATCCGACATCGCCCACTTTCGCGGGCATGGCCTTCCCGATGCGCACCCAGGTGGTCGACGGGCGATCGAGGCGATAGATGCCGCAGTGGTTCTGCTGATACAGGCGATCGGGATTCCCCGGGCACTGGACCACGCAGTGGGGATCGTGGAAGGTGATGGTCGAGGCATCGAGACCCTCCACCACTTCCATGCCGGACACGAGAGGAGTGAATGTGGCGCCGCCGTCCCGGGTCTCGTGAACCCCGCCGCTCGACATGGCGAAATAGAGATGCTTCGGATCACGCGGGTCGACAATGATCGAGTGCATCTTCGGCCCGTCGGGCGTCCCGTCCTGCTGCGCGCCCATCCATTCGCGGTACTGGGCGTCATCGTTCACGATCGAGAACGGCTCCCAGTTGACTCCCCCATCGGCCGAGCGGAAGAGACCTTGCGGCGAGGTGCCCGCGTACCAGACGTTCGGCTCCTGTCCATGCGCGGGCGTGAGCCAGAAGGTGTGATCCACCGAACGCGCGGGAACGGTGGAACCCTCGGCGGGCTTGGCGAACGCGGGAGGCTTCGCCGCCTCTTTCCATGTCCGCCCGAAATTGGTGGAACGGAAGATGGTGGGGCCAAGGTGTCCGGTCTTCGCGGCCGCGAGCAGGGTCTTGCCGTCGCGCGGATCGAGCACCATGTGATGCACTATGTGGCCGAGGAAGTGCGGACCGTTGACCCGCCACGTTCGCCGCAAAGGATCGCCGTGGAAGAGCCACGCCCCCTTGCGCGTCGCGACCAGAACCACCACCGCGCGAGTCGCACCCCGCACACCGCGGGCACGGGCCTTCTTGGGAACCGCACGCTTCACAGACTGACGGGCCATGGCTACTCCTTCGTGTTGGAAGAAGTCTGCCACATCCGGCGAATTCCGTACGAACCCGGTTGGACCTCTCGGTATCCAACGTAACCACGATGCTGAGGGCTCGGGTTGACGCGCGAAAGCGATGTGTCTACAATGTAGACACATTGAAAAGGAGCGTCGCATGACTACCTTGATTCGCAAATGGGGCAACAGCCCGGCCGTACGTCTGCCGGTGTCGGTGATGAGCGCCGCCAAGCTTGAACTGGAGCAGAGGGTGCTGGTCACGGTCGAGGAGGGCAGAGTCATCATCGAGCCGCTGGACCGGATCGAGTATTCGCTGGAGCAGTTAGTGGCCGGCATTACGCGGAAGAATTCCCACACCGAGGTCAGCTTCGGGGCGCCCGTCGGTAAGGAAGTCCTTTAATGGCATCGGGATACGTCCCGGACACGGGCGATATCGTCTGGCTGGAATTCGATCCTCAGGCGGGGCACGAGCAGGCTGGCCATCGTCCCGCCCTGGTCATGAGCCCTGCTTCCTACAACGGAAAGTCCGGCTTAATGCTCTGCTGCCCCATGAGCACCCGGATCAAGGGGCATCCGTTTGAAGTCGTCACCGCCGTCGATGGCGTCGAATGCGCGGTGCTGTCGGATCAAGTGAAGTCGCTCGACTGGAAGGTCCGCAAGGCTAAGCGCAAGTCGGTGGCGAGCGCCGAAGTCATGTCGCATGCGAGGGCCAAGATCAAGGCACTGCTGTTGATCAAGTAAGCTATCGGGCGGCGATACGCGGGGGTGCCCCTACGCGCGCCAGCCCTGAAGCATCTGGACGTAGTTCGCGCGTTCGTAGGCGGCGGGGTCGGGGCAGCGCTGGAGGCTCATGTTGCCGCGCATGGGCTCGATGGACTCCCACTCGAACTCCTTCATCCACTCCTTCACGCCGTCGAGGATGACCTTGAGATGGTCGGGGCCGTTCTGCAGCAGCACCGAGACCATCTGCACCGCGTGCGCGCCGGCCATGATCGACTTGATGACGTCGCGGGCGCTGTGGACGCCGCCGCTCACCGCGAGCGAGGCCCGAAGCTGGCCGGAGAGAGCGCCGAGCCACCGCAACCGCAGCGGCAGTTCGCGTGGATCGGAGAGATGGAGGCTACGATTCAGTTCCAGCGTCTCCGGGTCGATGTCCGGCTGATAGAAGCGATTGAAGAGAACAAGACCGTCCGCCCCCGCGCGGTCGAGCTGACCCGCGAACTGGGCGAGGGAAGAGTAGAAAGGCGAGAGCTTGATCGCGAGGGGGATACGGACCACCCGACGCACTTCCTTCACCACTTCCACCGCTTCACGCTCGAGTTCCTGGCCGGTGAGGTAGTGGTCGAAGGCCAGCCGATAGAGGTTCAGCTCCAAGGCGTCGGCGCCCGCCGCCTCGATGAGCGGCGGATAGTTCATCCAGCCACCCGGCGTGGCGCCGTTCAGGGAAGCGATCACCGGAATATCCACGGCCACCTTCACCCGCCGCAGATGCTCGAGGTACTCGTCGGGGCCGAAGACGAAGGTCTGGGGCGTCGGGAAATAGGTCAGCGCTTCCGCGAACGACTCGGCGTGGCTCTCGGTGTGATGGAGAGACGACACCTGCTCGCGAAGGATCTGCTCCTCGAACAACGAGCGCAGGACGATGGCGGCGGCTCCCGCGTCCTCGAGGCGTCGCACCGTGTCGATGTGATCGGCCAGGGGCGAGGCGCCGGGGATCAGGGGATGGGGCAGGTCGAGGCCGAGGTAGCGGACGGATAGATTCATCGTGCTCTCCCTAGTTCTTGTCCGGCGCGGACGAAGGGGTGGGTTCGGGTGTCTTGGCCGCGGTCTCAAAGAGGGGCACGGTGATGCCCGCCAGTTGCTGGTAGACCGCGTACCGTTGCTTGATCGACTTCTCGGCCATCTTGAGCAGCCGCTGGAAGCGCACGGGATCGGCCTGCTCAACCACCCGGAACCGGCTCTCGTTGCGCATGTATTCGGCGATGGACGTTTTGGGAGCGGGCGAGTCGAGATGCAGCGGAGGCTCGCCCCGACTTACCCGTCTCGGATCGTATCGATACAGCGGCCAGACACCGGAACTCATGGCCAGCTTCTGCTGGTCGACGCCGAAAGCCATGTCGTAGCCGTGGGCGATGCAGTGCGAGTACGCGATCACCAGCGACGGCCCAGGGAAGGCCTCGGCTTCCTGCAAGGCCTGAACGGTCTGGGCCATCTTGGCTCCGAAGGCGATACGGGCCACGTAAACATGCCCGTAACTCATGGCCAAGAGCCCCAGATCCTTCTTCGGGATCTCTTTCCCGGCCTCGGCGAACTTGGCCGAAGCGCCGAGCGGCGTCGCCTTCGACTGCTGACCGCCGGTGTTCGAGTACACCTCGGTGTCGAGCACCAGGATGTTGACGTTGCGGTTGCTGGCGAGGACGTGGTCGAGGCCGCCGAAGCCAATGTCATAGGCCCAGCCGTCGCCTCCCACGAGCCACACACTCTTGCGCACCAGATAGTCGGCCAGAGTTTCGAGCCGCCGGGCGAGGGGGCCCTGAAGACCGACGAGCCGTGACTTGAGCTTGCGGACCCGTTCCCGCTGCAAGACGATGCCCGCATCGGTGTCTTGAGCGGCTTCGAGGATCTCACCCGCCAACGGATCGCCGACCTGCGCGCGCAGCGCGATCAGGGTCTGAGTGGCGTGATCGCGATGAGCGTCGACGGCAAGCCTCATGCCCAGGCCGAACTCGGCGTTGTCTTCGAAGAGGGAGTTGGCCCAGGCCGGACCGCGGCCCTCTTTGTTGACGGTGTACGGTGTGGTCGGGAGATTGCCGCCGTAGATCGAGGAGCATCCGGTCGCGTTCGCGATCAGGGCGCGATCGCCGAAGAGCTGGGTGAGAACCTTGATGTACGGCGTCTCGCCGCACCCTGCGCAAGCGCCCGAGTACTCGAACAACGGCTGCAGGAACTGGGAACTCTTCAGGTCGATGGCGCCGAGCTTCGCGCGATCGGCTTCGGGCAGGTCGAGGAAGAAGGCGTAGTTCTCGCGTTCCGCGTCGCGCAGCGGGCGCTGCGGAGCCATGTCGATGGCCTTGTGCCGCGGGTTCGTCTTGTCCTTGGCCGGACACACGTGGACGCACAGGGTGCAGCCGGTGCAATCCTCGGGCGCCACCTGGATCGTGTACTTCATCCCGGTCATGTCCTTCGACTTGAAGTCCTCGGACTGGAAGGTGACCGGAGCCTTGTCGAGAGCCGCGGGGTCGTAGACCTTGGCGCGAATCGCGGCGTGGGGGCAGACCAGCACGCACTGGTTGCACTGGATGCAGATCTTCTTGTCCCAGACCGGGATCTCCACGGCCAGATTGCGTTTCTCCCACTGGGAGGTGGCCACGGGCCAGACGCCGTCGGGAGGGAAGGCGCTCACGGGCAGAAGGTCGCCCTTCCCCGCCATCATGACCGCGGTCACCCGCTTCACGAAGTCGGGTGCGGCATCGGACACGAGGGGAGGACGTCCGCGACGGGCCGTCATCTCCGTGGGCTGAGGCACCTCGTGCAGATTGGCGAGTGTCTGGTCGACCGCGGCGAAGTTTCGCTGGACCACCACATCTCCCCGTTTGCCGTAGGTCTTCTCGATCGCGCCCTTGATCTTCGCGATGGCTTCCTCGCGCGGCAACACGCCGGAGAGAGCGAAGAAGCAGACCTGCATGACGGTGTTGATCCTGCCGCCCATGTCGGCGTCCTTCGCCACTTTGTAGGCGTCGATCACGTAGAAGCGGAGTTTCCTTGCCAGGATCACTTCCTGCATCTCGCGGGGCAGGCGATCCCAGACCTCGTTCGGCCCATAAGGCGCGTTCAGGAGGAAGACTCCTCCCGGGGCCGCGCGCTCGAGGACGTCCACCTTGTCCACGAACTCGAACTGGTGGCAGGCCACGAAGTCCGCCTGCTTGACCAGATACGCGGAACGGATGGGCCGCGGCCCGAAACGCAGGTGCGAGACGGTGGTCGCGCCGGACTTCTTCGAGTCGTAGACGAAGTAACCCTGGGTGAAGAAGTCCGTCTCTTCGCCGATGATCTTGATCGAGTTCTTGTTGGCGCCCACGGTGCCATCAGCGCCGAGACCGAAGAAAATGGCCCGCTTCACATCCTTTGGCTCGATGTCGAGGTCGCCATCGAAGGGCAGGGACAGGTGAGTCACGTCGTCCATGATCCCAACGGTGAAGTGGTTGCGGGGCTTCTCATCGGCGAGGTTCGCGAAAACCGCGCGCACCATGCCGGGATCGAACTCCTTCGACGACAGTCCGTACCGGCCGCCCACCACCTTCGGCGCCTTCGCGAACTTCGAGACACCTTCGTCCTCGGCCTCGCGGAGTGCTGCCAGGATCTCGAGATACATCGGATCGCCCACCGCACCCGGCTCCTTAGTGCGGTCGAGCACAGCAATCGAGCGCACGCTCAACGGCAGCGCCTTAATGAAGGCCTCGGTGGAGAAGGGATGGAAGAGGCGCACCTTGACCAGGCCCACCTTCTCCCCGCGGGCGACCAGGTCGTCCACCGTCTCTTCCGCGGTCTCGGCGCCCGAACCCATCATGACGATGACGCGCTCGGCCTCGGGGTGGCCGACGTAGTCGAACAGGTCGTAGCTTCGGCCGGTGAGAGCCCCAAAATGCACCATGGCCTCGTGCACCAGCCCAGCGCAGGCGGCGTGGAAGCCGTTCGAGGCCTCGCGGGCCTGGAAGAAGGTGTCGGGATTCTGAGCGGTGCCTCGCAGAAGGGGCCGGTCGGGGGTCAACGCGCGCATCCGATGATCGTGGATGGCCGACTCGTCGATCAGGATACGCAGATCGTCGTCGGTGAGCTCCTCGATCTTGGCCACTTCATGCGAAGTACGAAAGCCGTCGAAGAAATGGATGAAGGGTATGCGGCTGCGCAGGGTGGCCATGTGAGCGATGGCGGCCATGTCCTGGGCTTCCTGCACGGAGGCCGAGCACAACATGGCGAAGCCGGTGGCCCGGCAGGCCATCACGTCGGAGTGATCGCCGAATATGGACAAGGCGTGGGTCGCGATGGTCCGCGCCGCCACGTGCATGCAAAAGGGCGTCAGTTCCCCCGCGATCTTGTACATGTTGGGGATCATCAGAAGGAGCCCCTGCGATGCGGTGAACGTAGTGGCGAGGGCCCCTGCCTGAAGAGCACCATGGACGGTGCCCGCGGCTCCGCCTTCGGACTGCATCTCCATGATCTGGGGCACGGCGCCCCAGATATTGGCGCGGCCGTGGGCCGACCATGAGTCGGCCAGCTCTCCCATCGTCGAACTCGGTGTGATGGGATAGATGGCGATGACTTCGCTGAGCCGGTGCGCGACTAGAGCAGCGGCTTCGTTTCCGTCGACGACAATGCGGCGTGCCTGGGGCATTTTCTGCACTCTCCAGGCCCCTACTCATCAAGTCGCGTGCCACGCCTACATCGAACGAATCTCAGCGAATTGACCCTGATTGCCGGTAATTCTGGCGGTCATTGGTTATCCGGCGCGCAACCGATGCGCGCCGTTCGTGGCGGATCGCAGAATGTGCAGGCCTACGCGGAGATGTTGACGGTCATGGCCGGTTTCGGCTTCGCTACGGGCGCGGTCAGCCGCAAATGGCCCTTGCGATACTCTGCCTTGACCGCTTCCGGATCGATCAATTCCGGGAAGTGGATAGCCCCGAACAGCTTCAGGAAGCTCTCGGCCCTGGCGTTCTCCTTCACTTCCGGCTTCACCTCGCCCTTCGCGTGGCCGTTCCCCGAGGTCTCATGCCGGTGCGCGGTGATCAGGACATCCTGCCCGGTCACCTTGACGTCCAGGTCCTTCGGATTCACGCCCGGCAGATCGGCCTCGATCTCGAACCTCCCGTCGGATCGACGTATCTCCAGCTTGGGCTGAAGCGAAAGCTCCCTTTCGGCGTTCAGCCAGTCGTCCATCTCTCCGAAGGATGAATCCCCGCGGCTTTCGAACATTTCAAAGGCGCGACGGCGGATCATCTCGTGGATCTGTGCGACCTCGTCGAGGATCGAGTGAGTCTGTCGCACCGCAATTTCCCTAGCCATGGTGGCCTCCTGATGATGTCTGCTGCACTCAATGTTGATCAAGATCAACGGCCCCGCGGTGTGCCTCCGCTCGGGGACGCCAGCCTGGTCGCTGACGGAGTGGGTCCCGGCTGGCCGGAGCCCCAGCCCACCTCATCAAAGCAAGCCGCATGCCCCGATTGAACTCCGAAGAACGGGCCTCTTTCCGCGGTTCCGAGCCGAACGCTCCGGTAACGCATGCGCTCACCCAAGGCGCCAAGCGCAGGGTCTGCGCGTTCGGAATCAGGCCTGGTGCGCGCGCGCGCGGGTCAGGGGAACACCTGCCTCCGCCTGGTAGTCCTTGAGCTTGTACTGAATCTTGCGAGGACTGATGGCGAGAATGCGCGCCGCCCGCGAGGTCGACCCGCCCACCGACTCGATGGTGCGCAGGATCGCCTCGCGCTCGATGTCGGCGAGGCTGCTGCCGGGGATGGAGATCCCTGTCGTGCGAGCAGTCTCGGCGGCATCGACCTTTCCCCCGAGGGTGGGGAAATGAGCGGGGGTCAGAACCGGCTCCTCGGCCAGCACCACCGCGCGCTCGATGGCGTTCTCCAATTGACGGACATTGCCGGGCCAGGGCTGACGCAGGAGCAGACTCAGGGCGTCGTCGGAGAGGCTGCGGATCTCCTTGCCGTTCTGGGTGGAGAACTTCTTGAGGAAATGCTGGGCGAGCAGCGGCACATCCATCACGCGCTCGCGAAGGGGCGGGATATGGATCTCGACAACATTCAGGCGGTAGTAGAGGTCTTCACGGAACGTGCCGTCGGCGATCTTCTTGGCGAGGTCGCGGTGCGTGGCGGAGACGATGCGCACGTCCACCTTGAAGGTCTTGTTCCCACCCACCCGCTCGAACTCCCTCTCCTCGAGGAAACGCAGCAGTTTGACCTGGACCGTGGGCGAGATGTCGCCGATCTCGTCGAGGAAGAGGGTTCCGCCATCCGCCGCTTCGAAACGGCCGGCCCGGGTCGTGATGGCCCCCGTGAACGAGCCTTTCTCATGGCCGAAGAGTTCGCTCTCGAGCAGAGTCTCCGGCAGCGAGGCACAGGCCACCTTGATGAACGGTCGACTTCGCCGCGGGCCGCTCTGATGCAGGGCCTGGGCGAAGAGTTCCTTGCCCGAGCCGCTCTCGCCGAGAAGCAGGACCGAGGCATTCGAGGGCGCGACCTGACGGATCGCCTTGAAGGCGCGGAGCATGTCGGGGCTCTCACCGAGGATGTTCTCGAACCGGTATTTGTCGGCCACCCGCTCGCGCAACAGCTTGGTTTCCTCGAGCAGATGCTTCTTCTCAAGAGCGCGTTCGAGCACCACCTCGAGTTCCTCGACGTCGAGGGGCTTGGCGAGATAGTCCTCCGCCCCGCTCTTCATGGCCCGGACCGCGTTCTTGACCGTGCCGTAGGCGGTCATCAGGATGACCATGGTCTGAGGCCGCGACTCTTTCAGCCGTTTCAGCAGCTCCAGCCCGTCCATTCCCGGCATACGCAGGTCGGTCAGGACCACATCGGCGTCGTTCTGTTCGGCCAGATTCAGGCCCGCGGCGCCGTCGTGAGCGCAGGCGACATCGTACCCGTCCTCCTTCAGCAGCGTGCAGAGCGCGCTCGCGGCGTTGACTTCGTCGTCGATCACGACAACCCGGGCCTTGGGGTTCATGCACGGACCTCCGCTGCGGAGAGGGGTAGGGTGATCTCGAAACGCGCGCCGCCATGGGGCGCGTTCGTGGCGCTGATGACCCCGCCGTGTTGGGCCACGATCTGGCGGGCGATGGAAAGCCCCAGACCCGTCCCACCCGGCTTGGTGGTGACGAAGAGCTGGAAGATGTCGACGCCATCCGGGATGCCGGGGCCCGTGTCCTCGACACTCAACACCGCCATGTCGTCGCGAGGGCGAACCCGAACCGTGACCTGCCCGCCCTCCTCCATGGCTTCGATACCGTTTCGGACCAGGTTGATGAGCACCTGCTTCATCTTCTCCGCGTCGATGGGCAGCGGTGGAAGGCCGGGGTGCGGATCGTAGGTCAGCCGAACGCCGGTGGCCGCCGACTGGGGTTCGAGGAGGCGCAACACCGGCTGAACCACGCTGTCGAGATCGGCCAGACCCTGTTGCACCCGATCCGCGCGGGAAAATTGCAGGAAGTCGCCGGCCAGCGCGTCGAGCCGACTCACTTCCTCGCGGATGATGGCGATGAGTTCGCGGATGCCCATGTCCGTTTCGAGCTTGGCGTTACGACGCTCGATCACCGAGAGCTGAAGTGCTATGGAATTGAGCGGATTGCGGATCTCGTGGGCGAGGCCGGCGGCGAAGGTGCCGAGAAGCGCCATCTTCTCGCTTTCGATGATGCGTTCCTGCGCGGCGCGGAGTTCGCGGTAAGCGTTCCTCGCCTCTTCGTGGCGCTCCCGCTCCGCTTCACCGCGCCGAGCCCTCTCGACGGCCAGGGCGATCTGGTGGCCGAGGGTCTCCAGAAAGCGGAGTTCGCCGGTGCTGAACACGGTTCCCGCCCGCGCCGCCACGTTCAGAACACCCCGGCCGCCCCCGCGAAAACGGAGAGGAACGCTCGCGTGAGCGGTGGAGGCCTCCGGTCCCTCGACGATATGGGGCATACGCGGGCAGTGGGTGGTGTTCCTCGCCTGCATCGAATGGCCGCTCCAGAAGACCTCACGGCACAGACATTCGGTGAGGCCGTTCTGACGCACGTCCTCGAGGTAGGCGGCGGAGACTCCCCGCGCCGCGGTGAGGATCAGCTTCTTGTCGCCGTCATCGCCGAGCAGGATCCAGGCCGCACTCACTCCAAGCTTGTCCCGAACTTTGTCGAGGGCGATCTCGAAGACCGACTGGGCGTTCTCGGTCGTGTGAATCTCCGCGGCAACCTCTGACAAGATCTCGAGTTCGCGCTCCTGCCGGGCCACCCTTTCACTCAGCTCCCGAACCCTTGCCTCGTAGGCTGCGTCGAGTCGATCGATTCCTTCCCCCATATCGGGGGCATCGTAACAGTGGGCAGGTTCGACGCGCATCACCCGGGGGACTACTGCAACGAGAGTGCCAGAGCCCCAAAGGGCTTCTCAGGGGGGGTATTTTGGCTCTAACCGCGCAATATTTGCGATCCGGTGAGAGAGAGCCGCAGGTTTTTCGGTTGGCTTACTTCTTTTTCGGGGCGCGCATTTCGCGGCCTCCCTGATGCAAAACGAGGGCCTCCACTGCTCCGGTGGGGTCCTTGACGAACACAATCCGGGCATCCACAACCTTCAGAAAGAACTCGGTCTCCGAGGAGGGAAAGACCTCGACCTTCGACTGACCCGTGGCCTGGGTCATCAGGCGGTCTCCGTCGCGGGAAACAGTGAGCACGAAATTCGGCCCGAGTTCGTAGTCCCCGGCATACGAGTCGTAGAGGGCTGGGTCGACCTTGACTACGGGGCGCACCGCCGGAGCCTCGGCCAGCCGCGACGCCGCTTCTCCCTTTTCAGCGCCTTCCGGATACATGATCATCTCGGTCACCTTCCCCGACGCGTCCACCACGAATTTGAGATGGGTGAAGCTCTTGTCGTAGAAGAATTCGGTCTCGGAACTCGGGCGGATGGCCAGGCGCTGGCCGCCGCTTCGCTGGGTATAAAGCCGCCCGTCCTCGAACCGCACGGTGCGGGTGGCGTTCGCGTCGATTCGATAGACGCCCGCGTACCTTTGCAGGACCGCGGCATCGAGCTTGACTTCGGTGCGCTCCGGGAACGGTTTCCCCACTGCAAGGGCCGCCAGTTTCCGCGCCAGGTAACCAGGGTCAGTGGCGGGCGCGTCGGTGTTCGCGAGCACCGCGACGTATACCCGATCGGCAGGCAGGGTGATCGCGTAGGTGGAGAAGCCGTGGATCCCTCCTCCGTGTTCCACACTCTTGCGGCCCCTGACGGTGGACGAGACCCAGCCGTAGCCGTAACCCGTGGATTCCCCGTTCTTCAAAACGTAGGGCTTGAACGCCTGGTCGAGCGACGCCTGCTTCAGCACCTTCCCCGCCGCGAGGGCCGCGTCCCACTTCGCCAGATCGTCGACCGTCGAGGCAAGGGAGCCGGCTGCATACGGCTGAGTCATGCTGAGATAGCGGGCGTTTTGCACCTCGTCGCCTTCCGCGGTGTACCCCGGCGTGCGGCGCGGAATGATCGGCTCGGTGTTCCCGTAGTAGGAGGAAGTCATCCCAACGGGGGCGAAGATCCGCTCTTTGACAAAGGCCTCATAGGACTTCCCCGCGACCCTCTCGATGATGGCGCCGAGCAGAATGTAGGCGGAATTGTTGTACAGATATCGCTCGCCGGGAGCGAAGGTCATGGGCTCCTTCTTGAAGCCGTCGATGATCTCTTGAACCTTCATGGGAGCGACGATCTTCGCCGTCATCCACCCCGGGATCGAGGTGTAGCTCTGGATGCCCGAGGTGTGGGTGAGCAGATGCTCAATGGTGATGGTGTGGCCGTGGGTCGGGTAACCGGGCACGTGTTTCTCAATGCGATCCTGCACGCTCAGCTTGCCGTCCTCGGCCAGAAGGAGAATGGCGGTGGCGGTGAACTGCTTGGTGATCGAGCCGAGGCGGAACACCATGTCGGGCTGCAGGGGCACGCCAAGTTCGATACTCGCCATGCCCTGGGCCTGCCGGAAAAGGGTCTTGCCGTCCTTGACCACGATGACCGCGGCCCCGGGGCCGTTTTGCGGATACGCCTCCTTGAGGAGCTTCTCGTAAGCCGCGGCGGCGGTAGCCGGGGGCGTGGATTTCGCCTTCGACTTCGGCTGCGCGTGAACCTGGGCGGTGGCCGCGAGGATCAGGGACAGGGACATAGCGCCCACGAGGCGGAACGCGGACCGGTGAGGCGGAATGATCGAGATGGACAAGCGAGACTCTCCTTGAGATGTCGAGGGCGACAAGTCTAAGAGACGTATTGCCCTCCGTCTTTGTTCAGACCACCTCTCCTTGCGCCATCGCGCCGAAGCTCCGGCCGATGGCTTCGATCCAGCGCGCGTCGCCCACCGCCTCGTCGACCCCCATCGCCGGCGCCTTCCCCGCGAGAATGCTGGCGCGGAAGTGATGAATCTCGGCCCGGAAGGCCTCGTCGTGACTCACCAGCCGGTCCTCGACCACCAGCGTCTCCCCGTCCATCCGTTCGACTTCGAGCCTGGTGGGCGTGTGGCGGAGGTAGGGCGAAGGAAACACGAGAGTGACGCGAAGGCTTGGGGAAACGAAGCGCAGCCGCTCTTCATAATGTTTCAGCCCGGGCAGGGAGATCCAGCTCATGGAGACCCGGCGGTTGCCGGCGAAGGCGGTAAGCGAGTGCTGGGCCATGCCTTCATTCCACACCGAAGACGAAAGCACACGCTCGGGCTCGCCCAGGATGCCGCGCAACGCGTTCACGTCGTGGATCAGGCTTTGCCAGAGCATCAGGGCGGCCACACGCTCGTCGAGCGAAGCCTCCGGGCGGAGAGTCGCATCGAGGTCGTCCTTGAGGTCGGCGCTCTGGGCGGCCTGGCGCGCGCCCGCGTTCATCTCCGACTCGGTCACGCCCGGACGCTTCGGCTCGGCGTAAGGGAGCACGGCGTGGTGTTCCCGATACGCCCCGTCATCTGGATGAAGAACGGTTACCTCGACGTAACGCAGATCGGCCATCGAGCGGACCAGCGCGGCGGCCTCGAGGTACGCGGGGTCGAAACGTTTGTGGTAGCCGATCATGGTGAAGCCGCGGGCCTGGCGCGCCGCGGCGGCGAGCGCGTCCGTTTCCGGCCGGCCAAACCCAAGGGGCTTCTCGACGAAGACATGTTTGCCTGCGTCGAACGCCGCGAGAAGTGCGGCATCGTGGCGTCCCGAGGAGAGGACGAACACCGCGTCGAGCGTTGGATCGGTGGCGATCTCCCGGAAGTCGCGAGTGCGGCGCGCCACGTGATAGCGCTCGCCCACCGCATGGAGGACCGTCTCCGAGATGTCGCCGATGGACGCGATCTCGAACAGATCGGGCCGCTCGGCGAAGGTGGGCAGGTGCATCATCTGGGCGATGCCACCGCAGCCGATAACGCCCACCCGCAGTCTTCCGCTCATAGACCCAGGACCTCCCGCAGATACTCCCGACTGGCTCGCGCGCTTTCTGTGGGATCGGGCTGAAGTCGACCTGAGGCGTCCGGCACCACATCCTGCTCGACGATGAGCCAGCCCGCGTAGCCGTGCCGCGTCAGGGCGGCATACAGGCTCTTGAAATCAACCACGCCCCGACCGAGGGCGCAGAAGATCCCCCGCTTCCAGGCCTCGGACATGCCGATGTCGCTCGCGCGGACATGCGCGAGTCGGGTGGCGTCGGCATCCTTAAGATGCACGTACTTCACTCGCGCTCCGTGACGCGTGGCGATGTCCACCGGATCGCCGCCCCCGTACACCGCGTGGCCTGTGTCGAGAAGCAGGTTGACCAGATCCGGACGCGCCCCGTCAAGAAGGCGGTCGATCTCCTCGGGAGTTTCGATGAACGTGCCGGCGTGGTGATGGACCACGACACTCAATCCATGCGCGTCCATCACTCGGCGGGCGATGGTCTCGAGCGTGGCAATCGCGGTCTTCCATTGGGCGGCGCTCCACCCAAGCGACCCATCCTTCGGGATGCGACCGGCATGGGCAGCGCGAGAGGGATCCTCATCGTCGGCCACGATGAGTTCCTTGACTCCGAACCGGGCGAGCAGGCTGGACACCTTGAGGGCGTGGGCGATCACGGCCTCGCGGGCCGCCTCGTTCTCGAGGGCCACGGGAACGAAGGACGATCCGAGGGCCAAGTGGCGCGAGTCGAGTTCCTTCGCGAGGTCTGAGGGGACGGTGGGCAGGTAGCCGTAAGGCCCAAGTTCCGTTCCCTCGTATCCCGCGGCGGCGATGGAATCGAGCACGGTCGCGAAGGGAGGATTGGGGAGTTGGGCTTCGTAAACCGCCCAGCTCACGGGGGCGTTTCCGACGCGGGGTTGAGGCATGCGGTTCTCCTGCCCCGGAGAGGCGAAGGCCTCGAGGGCGTGGCATATTACCCCGAAGAGTGGAACGTTCCAACGGGCACTCTGTCTCGCTCCAATCGACGGTGGCCCCATCGGCTGAAGCGGCCAACTCCGTTCTTCCCGGGGCTCATGTACCATGCTCAACAACCAGTTCAGGTCTCCCATCAACGCGCGCCCACTCCTCGACCGCCTTCTGACTCCGCTCGGCCTCGCGTCGATAGCGGTGGCCCTCACCTTGCCCGCACTCGCGGCCGGCGTGGGCGCGGACGACTATTTCCATCGCATGGTCCTGATGGCCCGCGGCCCGCTGGGCGCGGCTTTGAGCCCGACCTTCGACCTGTTCTCCTTCGTGCCCGAAGAGCAGCGTGCGACGATGACGGAACTGGGCGCTGTGCCCTGGTGGAGCGATCCCGCCCTGAAGATCGCCCTGGCCCGGCCCCTGTCGGCGCTCACCCATCGGCTCGACCACGCTCTGTGGCCGGACAACTTCGTCCTGCAGCATCTCCACAGCCTCCTTTGGTTCGGTCTGGGCGTGGCCCTGGTGGCTGGTCTCTATCGCAGGATCCATGGCGCCGGGCCGGTCGCCGCCATGGCTGCTCTCCTTTACGCGGTGGAGGATGCCCACTCCCTGCCCGCCACGTGGCTCGCCAACCGAAACTCTCTGCTCTGTCTTGTCTTCGGGGCGGCGGCGATTCATGCCCATCTGGCGTGGCGGGAAAGCTCGCGGCGCGTCTACCTGTTCGCGGCACTGCTCGCTCTGGGCCTTGGTCTGGGCGCAGGCGAAGCCGCCATCGGCTGCCTGGCCTACGTCGCGGCCTGGCAGATCACCGAGGAACGTCGATCCTGGGTCGCCCGTCTGCTCCCACTGATCCCGTACATCCTGGTGGTGGCGATCTGGCGCGTCGCCTACGATGCCGCGGGTTACGGGACAGTGGGATCAGGCCTCTATGTGGATCCCGGCCGGGAACCGGTGGGCTTCGTAGCGCAATTGCTCGAGCGCTGGCCGCTGTTGATCTCGGCCCAGTGGCTCCAAGCTCCCATCGACGTGTGGCTGGTCCTATCGCCCGCGAGACAACATACGGCCGCGCTCTTCGCGATGATGGCCTGCGTCGGCCTGGCCGTCCTGCTCTTCGATCTCGCACGCCGTGATCGCCTCTCCCGCTTCTGGCTTCTGGGCATGAGCCTCGCCCTCGTTCCGGTCTGCGCCGCCTTCCCCATGGACCGCCTCCTCGTGTTCGCGGGCCTCGGGGCTTTCGGTGCGCTCGCACGCCTGCTGCAGGATCTCGCGGTTTGGCCGTTTCGCACCGGGACTACGCGCGGTTGGCGGCGGCCGGTGGCCATCGTCCTGCTCGTCCTGCACCTGCCCGTGGCCGCGTTCCTGTTGTCGGCCCGGACCGCTCTCTTTCCCGAGATCGGCCGACTCTCCTCACGCGGGGCGGTCGAGAGTCCGAAGGACTCCGCGATTTCGGACCAGACCTTGATCCACGTGAACGGCAACGACTTCCTGGTGCTCTTCACCTGGATCATCCGCGAAGTGGAGGCCGATGCGCCGAATCCCCGGCGGCTCGCCCAGCTCTCGTCCCTGTTCTCCACCCAGACCGTGCGACGCGAGGACGGCAGAACGCTGGTCATCGGTTCTTCCGGTGGTTTCCTCAGGCACTCGGTGGACCGGATCCTCGCCAGTCGGATGCGTACCTTTCACGTCGGAGAGCGCATCGAACGAGCCGACTTCACTGCGGAGGTCCGCTCCATCACGTCAGACGGGCGGCCCCGCGAGGTCGCATTCATCTTCAGACGCGACCTCGAGGATCCCTCGTACCGCTTCCTTCATTGGGTCAGGCTGCACCCGGTCCCGTTTCCACTGCCGGTGCATGGCGAGTCGGTGACGTTAAGCGGCCTCATCGACTGACGCGCACAGTTCGAGGCCCGTACTAAGGAGTGGGCGTCGGGACGGGCGGCGCCGCGGGCATCTTGTCTTTCGGGAAACGCGGCAGCATCTCGTCCCGATTGGCCACGTGATAAACCGCTCCCGCGATGGCGATCGCGGACTTGATCACGTCGTCCTCCACAACGCGTTCGTAGGTATCGAGATTGGTGTGCCACGTGTGGGTGCCGTACTGGATGGGATCCTGACCCAGGCCAATGCCGGGAAGGCCCGCTTCGTTGAAGGTAGTGCTGTCGGTTCCGCCGGAGCGCCGCGACGCGGTGACCGAGGCCCCCATCAGGCCGAAGTCTTCGAACGGCGCGAGCACGTCGCGCAGGATCGCGCCTGCTTCCTTGGGGCCAAAGATGTTGGCGCCGCGGATGCGGCCGGTGCCCGAGTCGACGTTGAAGTAGCCGTTGAAGCCCGAAAACTCCGGCTTCGGATTCTCGAACGTCCCGAAGTGCTCCTTCACATACGCCTTCGACCCGAGCAGGCCCTGCTCCTCCCCGCCCCACAAGGCGAGACGGATGGTGCGACGGGGCTTCAGGCCCGCGGCCTTGATGATCCGCGCCGCTTCCATCATCACCGCCGAGCCGATGGCGTTGTCGGTGGCGCCGGTGGCTGAGTGCCATGAGTCGAGGTGCCCACCGAGCATCACAACTTCGGCCTTCTTGTCCGTGCCGGGGATCTCCGCGACCACGTTGTACGAGGTCTTGCCTTCGGGATGCGTCTGGTTGACGATGTCGAACTCGAGCTCCACCGAAGCACCGCCATCGACGAGCCGGCTGATCCGGCCATAGTCCTCGTTGCGCAGAACCACGGTGGGCACGGCCTTCGCGATGTCGAAGGTGCGGTTGTTGAAGGCGCGGATCTGACCGTGTTCACGACCGGCGTCGTTCAGGCGCACCAGCGCGCCATTCGCCACCAGGAACTGATCGACGATCTCCGCGATCTTGTTGGCGGTAAGCCTTGTGGGATCCGGAGTCGGGGTCGGGGCGGCATTACCGAAAGGCGAGGGCGCGGGGTTCTCGAGGTCGAATCGGCGCCGCATCTCTTCATCATCGGCGCGGGTCGAGCCGGGGGTCAGAGTCACCGGTACCTTGGTAGGAGCGCCCACGAGCACGATCGCGCCTTTGACCTTCGCCTTCACCGCCTCGAGCGAGGTGTTCAACTCAACCAGCGTCGGACAAACCATACGCGGTCGCGCTCCCGGTCCCGCGGGCGCCACGGGCGCCGGTCCCGCGCCCCGAGGAGCGGGAGCGCAAGACGGCGGTTCGATGCGCACGGCTTTGCCCCGGGTGGCGCCCCTGGTACCGGGCGTCCACGCCTGCACTTCCCCGACCAGAGAGTCCTTCACTGGGGCCAGGATGAATCCGGAGAAGCGATCGTTCGACCAGCCCGGGTGACCAAAATCCCAGGGCTCGAGCCGCGCGTTCTCAAAGCCCCAGGCGGTGGTTTGCTTGACCACCCATTCGGCCGCCGCCTTGTAGCTGGGCGAACCGGTGAGCCGTGGCCCGTGCACATCGGTCAGGACGTGCAGGGTCTTCATGATCTGTGAGTTTGTCCTGCCCTCCCGCCGAATCTTCGCCAGCGCCTCGTAATCGATGCGCTCCTCCGCGTTCAGACTGGAGCCAAAAGTCACGAGCGCGCCCACCGCGACCACATTGCGAACGAAATTTGGTGTCGACATGCGGCGCACCTTACCAGTCGGGCGGCCCTCCGCGTTCCGGGTGCCTCGGCCGGCGGCTGGTGGACCTTTGGACTCAGAACGCGCGGCAGCGCGAGCCGGGCGGCGGGGCGAAGCGAAGCGTGCTGCCCCGAGGCAGGTGCAACGTATAGGTGGTAGCGCCGAAGAAGAAACCTAATTCGCACCTCCCCACGCGGGTGTATCGGCGCTCCAGCCAGATACCGAGGTCCCCGGGAAGCGACAACGCCACGACCAGACCGTAGTGGGTGTTCTTCAGGCGCTCCGCTAACACTTCGATGCCGGGAACGCGCGCGGCCCACACCCGATGGATGGACGCGCCTTCGATCTCGGTCGGTTGGCCCGCAACGTAGTAGGCATACTCGGGCCCCGCCGCGAGGATAGGCTTGCCTTCATGCCGGGCCGCCTCGGCGATGAATTGGTAGAAGGCTCTCGCGGTCCGCTCGTCCTCGACCGAGGGCTGGGGAAAGACGCGGGTCATCGCGAGGCCCAGCGCGATGAGGGACGCCAGGGGAGCGCCGAACGCGGCTGCTCGGGCGGACGCGCTCCCGAGCCATCGCCCGCCGAGCACCACCGTGGCGCAGAGCAAGGGCAGCAGATAGTTCCACCAGGCTCCGAGCTTGGCCATGCTCGGAACGATCGCGAGGCCCCCGAGGCCCAGGAGAAGGGCGGCATCCCGAAACGGGCGTCCCGCCGCGCGGGCCGCCATGAGCAGACAGAACGCCGCGAACAGGAACACCGGCCAGGTGCTCTCGAAGAAGAGGGAGCTGTGCTGCCTGATCAGGCCGGGCAGAATCGGATTCACCTTCCAAAGCTCCATGGCGATCATGAACCCGCCACTGGTCGCGACCTGAAGCCCGATGAGCACGGCCAGGCCGCCCCCGCCGAGAAGGGCGGCCAGTCGAAATGCACTCGCCACGTCGACCAGGAGCCAGCCGAGAACGAGCGGGGCCACGTGCGCGATGGCGCTCAGCTTCACGAGGATGGCCGCCAGTAGGACTGAAGCGCCCAGGCCCGCGCGCCGCCAGGTGAGACGATCCGCTCCCCGATCGAGGCTTCGCGGCATAACGACGGCGGCGCCGGTCAGCCACAGCGCCGTCATGAGGCCGTCCACTCTCAACAGCATGAACCAGAAGGTGCGATCGAGAGGGGCGAGGACGAGGGCGCTGCAGGCGAGAGCGAGCGGCCAGTCCGCCGTGCGCCGCACGAGGCGGTAGACGACGAATGCGATCAGTGCCGTGAGGGCCATGGCCAGCAGCCGGGCCGGGCGGATCGGCTCGGCGAACAGGGCGACGATGGGGGCCAGCAACACAGGCTGCAGCGGCCCGTGGCTCGCAGGATAAGGGGTCACCAGCCGGGGATAGAGTTCAGCGCGACCCTCCACCAGACGTCGCGAGTATTCGAGGAACAGGCCGTCATCGGGGCTCCAGTCCCACGGGTAGCGGGCGAGGCTCGCCGCTTGCCACGCATAGATCCCCAACGTGAGCACCGAGAGGATGAGTGTGGTCGCGGCCGGCCGGGTCATCCGGCCGCGCGCCCCGCCGAAAGGATCCGCTCTGAATACCAGGCGGCCCGGCGCGGTTCCTCGCGGAACCACCGCAGCGTCTGCTCGAGCCCGCTCTGCAGTCTGGTGCTGACCCGAAAGCCCACATCCTTCGCCATGCGCTCCGGCGAACCGACCCAGGTCTTCGTGTCCCAGGCGCGCGCGGGCATCGTGTTCCAGACGGGCGGAAGGTCGACCCCGGCAAGCCTTTGGACCTCCTCGACCACGCGCCGCACCGTGCTCTGTTCTCCGCTGCAGAGGTTGTAGACCGAGCCTTTGGGGAGGTTGGCCGTGGCCGCGACGCGAAGCAGCGCGTCCACCGCATCGTCGACGAAGACGAAGTCGCGGGCGGTGTCGGGGGCCACCAGCGGCGGCCACCGGCCGGCCAGGGCATGGATGAGCATCGTCGGGATCAGCCGGGTTGGCTCCTCGTAGGGCCCGTAGATCGACCACAAGCGCACCGTCACCGCGTTCAGGTTCTTCGCCTGCGCCGCGAACCGGACATAGTGCGTAGCCGCGGACTTGGTGATCGCGTAAGCGCTGTTCGGCTCGAGGAGTTCGTCCTCCATGGGCGCGTGGTCCTTTTCGCCATACTCCGACGATGTGCCGGCATTCACGAAAGCCTCAACCCCGCCGGCGGCGCAAGCCTCGACAAGAGCGGCGCAGCCGAGGAGATTCGTGTCGACCATTTCCCGCAAGTCCGTCTGGGCGGGATAGGCCCCAAACGCGGCCAGGTGGAAGACCCAGTCGGGGCGCGCCCTCTCGACCAGCTCCCTCATCTCCTCGGGGTTCGTGAGGTTGGCCACGTGGGTCTCGACCTCGCCTGCGATTCCCTCAATTCGCCAAGGACGATGGCCGGGGCGGAGGATCAGGTGAACTTCGTGCCCGTCCTCGAGCGCGCGACGGGACAGGTTCGCCCCAACAAAGCCGCTGCCGCCCGTGATGAGAACGCGCTTCCCCATGACGTCTAGATGAAGCTCCCGTAGTCGAACGCGTCCAGGTAGGGACGGGCCCTCATCCGGATCTCATCCACCTGCGCGCCGCTCAGCTCTCGCGCGGTGGCGAGGTTCGACTCCGGCGTCGGTGTGCGGATCGTCCCCCACGGATAAACCTCGGTCAGCGCGTTCCCGTTCCAGCTCGCTCGCGAGAGGGAGTCCGTGGTTTCGAGGCCCAGCTTCTCGCAGACCGCTCCCAGCGTCGTCTTCGGGGAGGCCATGACATCCTCTATCCGAACGATGTGCACCCGGCCCGGATACATATCGCGAAACAGCAGGGCGTAGTACTGGTTGAGCGTCCAGCCCAGCAGATAGTCGCCAAGGCTCATGGGCACCGGCCGCTTGCTGGTATCAGCGAACGCCGACCATGGATTCCTGACCACGTGGAGGACATGGGCCTGGGGCAGATCACGGAGGATCTTGTCGGAGTCCACCGTGATGACGGGGCTGTATCCCACGTAAACGGTCTCGCGCCCGCTTCGACGGTAGTCTTTCCAGGCGTCGAACGTCGCGCGGAAAAACGCGGCCACGTTGTTGCCGGTTCCCCGACCCGAGACGCCGACGTACTCCTCGTAGATCCGGCGGCGTTCGTCGTCGTTCATGTCGAAGGGGACGTGACGGAACTTGCTGACATTGGGCGTCCGACTTCGAACCTTGCCCTCCTCGTCGATGATCGCCTTGTAGTCCTGGGCCGGCGTGGCTTCAAGGGCGAATACCGGCCACCGGTACTTCACCGGAAAGACGCTGCTCAGCATGTCGTTCACCAGCCGGGTTCCCGGCTGCGACTCGAACGGATAGACGAAAAGCTCGGGGTGGCCGTCGAGGAAACGGTGCGTCGTGTTGCCTCCGTTCTCATACATGGCCCCGATCATGAGGAGACGAAAATCCTGGCTGTTCATATGTTCTCCGCGACTCACGAAATATCAAACGTCTGGAACAACTCGATCTCCCGCCGCGAACGTCGCGGCCCGACCGGAAACGGCAATCCCGGGATTTCACTACTGTCCAGCCAGTCGATGGCGAACACCTGGCTGCCGTACGGCCATTCGAGGCTGCCAAGGACTTCGCCCGATTTGACCGACACGGCGTGAATCGCGCAGCGGCTCCTTCCGACGTCAAGACCCGGGGCATATCGGGCAAACCGGGGAATCACTCGCGAGGTGGCCACGAAAGCGATATCGCCCACCACGCAGAGTCCGCGCGTCCACCCGGGAAGGCGGGCCACCACCTCGAGCGCGCCCCCGGTGGCGAAGCCGAGTTCTCCATACCCCGAGTTAGCGACCCACAGTTTCTCCCCGGCCTGGCGGGCCGAATGCGGCCGGGTGAGATCAGCGCACACCGGCTCTCTGGTCCGGCCCGAGAAAAGAACGCCCTGCCGGTCGACCGGGTAGTTGAGATGCCCGGGACGCCTGGGGCTCAAGGAAACCGAGGACGCAGAGAAGTAAGAGGAGCGCAGGTCGGGGCCGGCCGCTATCGAGTTCAACTGAATGTGATTTCGATTGAGCACCGGCTTGCCGCCCCGCTCGACACATCGCGGCCACCAGACCGGCGTGAAAGCTCCGTCGGCCCCGAGGCTCACCACGGCGTTGTGTCCGGCGGCGGCGCCGTAGAGCCGCGAGCCCACCAGGGCGAGGTCGTGAAGGTACAGGCTTCCCGGGTAGAGGATCGACGCGACCGGCATGAGTGTCCCAAGGTCTCGGACCGCGCCCTTCTTGTTCGCGAGGGCATGACCACCCGACTTTGGTCTCAGTGTGAACACCTGATTGGGATTGCGGGTGCTCGCCACATACACCCGGTTTCGGCGCCGATCGACGGCGATTCCGGACGGATGCGGCATGGGGAGGTAACTCTCGTGGCGCCGTCCGCGAGGAGCGCTCATCGCCATCAGCAGATGCTCGTACTCCCGAGTGATCAGGAGTGTCAGGCCGGTTCTGGCCAGAAGGTCCCACCAGCGCGCGCTGGCCCGGCTCACCAGAAGGCGGGGATCGATGGTCGAGGCTTCTCTCCACTGACTGCAGATCTGCCCTGGATCGCGCCAGTCGTCAGCGTGACTCTCCCACATCGCGTGCAGCTCCGACTCTCGGACCGGCTTCATCTTCCCCATCGCCGCTTCATCTGAATAGCGCCCCAGTACATTCGGATCGCCGAGCGGAGGCCGGTGGTGCTTCGGCCGGAGTGCCGGCGCGCGCTGAAGATGGGCACTTCGATCACCGGGTACTGCCGCTTCCGGCAGACCACGTTGAACTCGAGGTCGATGAGATCGTCCTCCCGCTGAAGCTCGGCAAGATCGCTCAGGGCACGAGGAAACACCTTGGGCGTGCCGTTGATGTCCCAATAGGCGAGGTCGAACAGAGCCCTGCACTCGAGGTTGTAGAGCAGCGACCCGAGGCGGCGGACCCACGAGTCCCGGATCTTGCGGTTGGCCTTGACCACGGAGTCGGGGTGCACCGACGCGTAGAGGAGCATCAGGGTCAGTTCGCTCGTGGTCGTGCGGGCCGAGTTCGAATAGCAGAGCAAGTCACCCCGCGCCGCGGCCAGGCCGGCACGCACGGCCCGTCCCCACCCGCCTTCCTCGATGCTCAGGGTCCGAATGACCGGATGGCGGGCCTCCAGGCTTTGGCAAACCTCGAGCGAGTTGTCGAGGCGGCGGCCGTTCACCACGGGGAGGATCTCGATGGGAAACGGCAACTTCGTGAGGACGCTCGCATGCTCCGCGAGTATTTCGCCGATATGGCCCGCCTGGTTGTAGACGGGCAGGATCACCGAAGCGAGTCGTGGCGTCATGAGGCGATCCGACCGAGAGCCACCCTGACCTGATCGACGATGGTGGCCCGGTCCAGGCCATGGTGGCGGAGGCGATCGGCCTCGCTGCCGCTTCTCCCATCGGGCGAGCGACGGACGCCAAGCGACCGAAGGCGACAGCCGATCCCATGCGAGGCGATAACCGAACCGACAAAGGCGCCCAGTCCTCCCGAGATGGCCTGGGTCTCGACGGTAACCGCAGTGTGGAAACCCGAAAGCAGCCGCGCGAGATCGGCTTCGGGATCGGGGTGGTAGCTCGAAACGATGGCCAGGGTCGCGTGAACGCCCGACTCCTCGAGGACTCGTGCCGCCGCCTCGGCCTCCGTGGACAAGGGTCCCGACGCGATGATGGCCACGTCCGCCCCACCGCCAATAACCTCAAGTCGGCCGAGTTCGAAGCGGCCATCGAGGCCCGGCACCGTGAGAGCATCGTTCTTGCTGAGGCTGTAGTACACGGGCCCGCTCAACCCCGCGGTTGCTCTGATGGCCGCGGTCGCCTGTGCCGCATCCGCCGGCGCCACGATGGTGAGGCCTGGCAATGCGCGCAGAGTGGCCACATCCTCGAGAGAGTAGTGGGTAGAGCCCGCGTGTCCGTATTCGAATCCCGCCCCCATGCCGACCACTCGGACAGGCAGACCATGGAGAACCGGGCCATTGCGGATGAACTCGAAGGTGCGCAGGGCCGCGAACGGACCAATGGAGTAGACGTAGGGCCGCAGGCCCGCCTCGGCGAGACCGGTGGCGACACCCATCATGTTCTGCTCGGCTACACCCGCGTTCAGGAAACGCGAGGGGAAGCGCTCCCTAAAAGGCTCCATGACCATGAAGCCGAGATCCCCGGTCAGCAGAACGATCCGCGGATCCGAGGCGGCGAGGCCGCACAGTTCCCTGATGAAGGCCTGTCTCAAGAGCCGCCCTCGATCTCCGCAAGCGCCATCTCGTACTCCGAGGCGCTCATCGGCAGATAGTGCCAATTGATCGGGCTTGGGGCGAGAGGCGCATGGGACATGGCTTGCCCTTGCTCCATGTACGACACACCCTTGCCAAACACGGTGCGAGCGAGCACGATGTGGGGCGACCCGTGGGCCTCGGGCGTCGACGCGCCTAGCGCCTGCGTCAAAGCGGCCACGTCGTGACCGTCCACCTCGGTGACCCGCCACCCGAACGCCTCCCAACGCTGGCGCTGGTTCGAGTAGTCAAGAACATCGACGGTGCGGCCGAAGGCCTGTTGCCCGTTCCAGTCGAGGATCGCGGTCAGACGTGCGAGCTTGTGGTGGGCGGCGAACGCGGCCGCCTCCCACACCGAACCCTCGTTGCACTCCCCGTCGCTCACCAGACAGAAGGCTCGACGGTCCGCCGAAAGCATCCGCGCGCCCAGGGCCGCGCCGGCCGCGAAACTCAGGCCATGGCCCAGCGACCCGGTCGAGAAATCCACCCCGGGAAGCGTGGCCTCCGGGTGAACGCCCAGCCGCGAGTCGTCGCCGCAGAAGGTGTCCATTTCGGCCCCGGTGATCCAGCCCTTCTCATGAAGAGCGGCATAAAGCGCCAACCCCGCGTGCCCCTTGCTCAAGACGAAGCGGTCCCGCTGCGGGTCTTTGGGTCCGGTCGCGCGGAGCACATGCCCGTAGAGGGCGACCAGGATCTCGACCACGCAGAGGCAGGAGCCGATGTGCCCGACGTTGGCGCGCCGCGACTGAGAGAGGATGATCCGGCGCAGGTGCTTGGGATCCATGAAAACGCGTTGAGACACCTGAGATTGCGGAGCGTAGCACGATCATCGGACCGGCTAAGATCACGGCATGCGCCAAGCCATCATCCTCCCCTTGCTGCTGCTCCTGACCCCGCTTTCCGTTCTCGCCCAGCAGCGTGCCATGACTCACGAAGACGTCTGGCTGCTCCACCGCATCGGAGCGCCCGCGCTCAGCCCCGATGGAAAACACGCGGTCTTCTCGGTGACCGAGCCCTCCTACGACAGCGCCCAGAACACCTCGGACCTCTGGATCGTCCCCACCGACGGATCGGCGCCGGCCCGCAAGCTGACCAACACCCGGGGCGGGGAATCGGGGGCGGCCTTTTCGCCCGACAGCCAGACCCTCGCCTTCACCGCGCGCCGCGACGGAGACGAAGTGGATCAGGTCTACCTGCTGCCCTTGAACGGCGGCGAGGCCCGGCGTCTCACCACCCTCCCGAGCGGGGCGTCGTCCCCGGTGTTTCGTCCCGACGGCAAGGCGGTGCTGTTCCAGACCGTTTTTCCGGAAGGGGCATCGAGCCTCGTGGAGCAGAAGAAGCTCTCCGATGAGCAGAAGGCGCGCAAGGACACCGCGCGGATCTACGACTCCTTTCCCGTCCGGTTCTGGAACGCGTGGCTCGAGAAGAAAGAACCGGTGATCGCCTGGCAGGAGATCGACGGCAAGACACCCAACATCGTCCGCGTGGCGCCCCTGCGTGGCGCATTCGCCCTCGGGGTGTCGGAGAACCTGGGCCCGGCGTGGTCGCCCGACGGGAAGTCCATCGTCTTCCACGCCACCGCGAACCGGGAGCGGGGCATGTACGAGGAGTCGGAGATGGCGCTTTATTCCGTAGGCGCGTCCGGCGCAGCGGTGAAACGGATCACGCCCCCCGGCACGAGTTACTCAAATCCCGTATTCAGCCCGGACGGTCAGGCCCTCTTCGCCGCCGAGTCGCGAACCGCGAATGCCAAGCAGATCTACTTCGTCAACCGCCTGGCCCGGCTCACCGGACCCGACTGGTCGCAGGTCAAGGTTCTGACCGCGGACTGGGATCGCTCGGTCGGCGGCCTTTCCTTCAGCGCCGACAGCAAGCAGGTGTACATCGAGGCCCAGGACATGGGGACCACGAAGATCTTCCGCATGAGCGCCACGGGCGGAACGCCGGAGGTGGTTTTTGCTCCCGCCACCGGCTCGGTCACCGCACTTCAGTCGGAAGCAGGCGTGATGGTTGGCCGTTACGCCGCGTCCACCGATCCGGGACAGATCGTCCGATTCGATCCCGCGAGCAAAGCAACGACCACCCTCACCACTTTCAACAAGGAGCGGCTGGCCCAACTGCGCCTGCCCAATCCCGAGCACTTCTGGTTCACCGCAAAGAACGGGAAGAAGATCCACTCGATCATCGTGCCGCCGCCCGTGGTCGAGCCGGGAAAGAGGTACCCGATCATCGCCTTCCCCCACGGCGGCCCAAACGCGATGTCCGACGACTCGTTCTCGACCCGCTGGAACTCCCACCTGCTGACCGCGCCCGGGTACTACCTCATCATGACCAACTACACGGGCTCCACCGGGTTCGGCGAGAAGTTCGCCGATGACATCGAGCGTGATGTTCTCCGCGGACCGGCCATCGAGACACTCGAGGCCATCACCGAGGCGGCGAAGAAGTACACCCAGATGGACATCACCCGTCAGTGCGCGGCCGGCGGTTCTTACGGCGGCTACCTGATGAACTGGTACAACGGAACCACCAACCAGTTCAAGTGCCTGGTCAATCACGCGGGAGCCGTGAACAACGAATCGCAGTACGGCTTGAACGACGGCGGTCTCACCCGCGAACTTCGCATGGGCGCTCCCATCTGGGAGACCGGCAAGGGTCAGTGGTTCGACCAGTCCCCCATCCGTTATGCGAAGAACTGGAAGACGCCCATGCTCGTGACCCAGGGCGAGCTCGACTTCCGGGTTCCGGTGAGCGAGGCGATGACCACGTTCAAGCTGCTCCAGCGTCTCCGGGTGCCCGCGCGTTTCGTGATCTTCCCCGATGAAGGCCACTGGATCCTCAAAGGACCGAACAGCCGCAAGCACATGGAAGAAGTGATGGGCTGGTTCAAGCGGTATCTCGAACCCGCCTCCTGACCGGAGGGCGTTTAATCCGTCGCCCGCCGACGCCGCTCGGGTGGCGGCGGAGCTTCCTCGCCCAGGGCTTTGCGGACCTCGGTGAGGAGCGCCACGTCGTCGAACGGCTTCTGCAGGAACGCCACCGCGCCGGCCATGGCCACGCGGTTCTCGTTCGACTCGCGGTCGCGGGCGGAGAGAACGATGATGGGGATCACGGCGAGAGCTGGAATGGTTTTCATCCGCTGCATGACCACGTATCCGTCCCCGCCGGGAAGACCGAGGTCCAGAATCAGCAGATCGGGCGTCTGCCTTCGCGCCTCCATGACCGCGGTCATGGCGTCCGCGGCGAAGGCGGTGTCGTAGCCGTTGGCCCTCAGGCGGATGTTCAGTCCGGCGCGCACGTCGGCGTCGTCATCCACAATCAGTATCTTTTTCTTAGCCATGCGCTTCTCCAACCGGGGCGGAAGTGATCGGTCCATCCGGACCCTCGACTCGGGCTATCAGATCACGCTTGACCAGGAACTCGCGTGTGGTCAGTGGCGTGTTCTTGGTGAAGACGGGCAGGGTGAAGAAGAACGAACTGCCGCGACCGGGCTCGCTGCGCACCCAGATGCGGCCACCCTGCTGGTCGACGAGTTCCCGGCAGATGAAGAGCCCGAGCCCGAGGCCCTTGCGCCCGCCCTGGCCAGGCTCTTTCACCTGGTAGAGACGTTCGAAAATACGGGCCGTGCTCTCCGGAGCGATCCCGCAGCCGGTGTCCGCGACTTCGAAGCGGATGAAGCCCGGCTCCTCGTCAGGCCCCGCTTGCACCGTCACTCTGCCGCCCGCGGGGGTGAACTTCAAAGCATTACCGATCAGGTTGATCAGGACCTGGCGCGTTCGCACGGGATCGGCGTAAGCCGTGGGCAGCGAGTCGGCAATTTCCCGAGTGAGGGCAACCTCCTTGCCCTGGGCCACGCCGCGCAATGTGTCGATGGCGTCATCGATCACCTCGGACACCATCACCGACTGTAGTTCGATGCGGAGCTTGCCGTTCTGCATCCTCGTGATCTCGAGGAGGTCCTCGATCATCGACTCGAGCTGGTAGATATTCCGCAGGATGACACGCAACGCGTCCTTCTGATCGTCGACCAGAGGGCCGGCGAGCCCGTCCATCAAAATGGTCGAGAACTGGTGGATCGCAGTCAGGGGCGAGCGGAGTTCGTGGGAAACGTGGGACATGAACTCGTCCTTGATCTTCAGCTCATGGAGAACCAGTTCCTCGCGGAGTTGCTGGCGCTGCTGTCGCATCGAGTCGGAATCGACCAGCAGGCGCTGACGCTCGATGGCGTGGAGGAGGACACGCTGGAGGGGGTGGTCGCTCAGATGGCCGCGCACCACGTAGTCCTGGCCCCCCGCTTGCAGCACCCGCGCCGCTGCCGAAGGGTCGGTGTAATTTGAGGTGAGAACGACCACGGCCACGCCCGGCGCGGCGGTGTGGATCCGATCCATGCCCGAAAGTCCGCCCGCCTCACCTTCCAGATCGAAGTCGAGCAGGACAATGTCGGCGCCCTCTCTGGCCAGAAAAGCGATTCCTTCGTCGAGGGTGCTCGCGTGCGTGAGTTCGAAGGAACCACCATCGCTATCGGCCAGAATGGCCTCGAGCGCCGTCGCGTCCGTGAGATTGTCATCGATCAATAACACCCGGGCCTTCTCGAGGGAGACGGCGATGCGAAGGGCGCGGCCCTTCTCCTCCACCGACATGCGCCGGCGCTCCGAGGCCATGGCGAGACGAGCGCGTAGCTCTTCGACCCGGAACGGCTTGAACATGAGGTCGAGGGCTCCGGTGGCGAGGACCTCGGGCAGGGAGTAGCGGCCCCAGTATCCGGTCACGGCGATGGCCATGAGATCGGGCTGCATGGCCCGGGCGGAGCGCACCAGTTCCAGGCCGTCGGGCGGGGCCATGGCGATGTCGGTGATAAGAAGATCCACCGCGTTCCCTTCGAGGAACGAAGTCGCCTCGGCCGACGACCCGCACGCGCGCGCCTCGTGACCGTCGGACTCGCAGACCGAAGCCAGCATCTCCGCCATGGCTTCGTCGTCGTCGACGATCAGAACTCTCACGTGGGCGTGGTCTTCCCAAACGGCAGATCGCGCGGCTCGATCGAGTCCGAGGTGGCGAGCACGCCCGCGCGGCGGATCACCATCTGTAGTTCCCGCACGTTGCCCGGCCACGAGTAGGCCTTCATGAGCTCCAGGGCTTTGGGCGACAGTCCGCGCCTGATGCCGTGAATCCTGAGGAAGTGGAGGGAGAGCGGCAACACGTCGCCCGGTCGTTCGCGCAGCGCGGGAATCCTGAGCGTCACGCCGTTCAGGAGGTAGTGCAACTCCTGGCGAAACTCGCCGGACGCGACCATCGCGGAAAGATCCCGGTGGGTGCCGGCGATGACTCGAGCGTGGACGCGAATCACCCGCTCGGACCCGACACGGGAGTACTCGCGGGTCTCGAGGGCCCGTAGAAGGCCCGGCTGAAGAGCGGGACGCACGGCGTCGACCTCATCAAGGAAGAGGCTGCCCCGATCAGCCAGTTCGAAAAGACCGGGCTTGCGATCGGCCGCGCCCGGCACCGCGCCTCGCTCGCACCCGAACAGTTCGAGTTCGAGTTGATCCGGCGCAGCCGCGCAGTTGATGGCCACGAACGGCTCCATCCGATGACGGCTGGCGTCGTGGACGGCGCGCGCCATCATCTCCTTGCCGCAGCCATTCTCCCCCTGGATCAAGACCGGCAGGTCCGAGGGACCCACCTGGGCCAGGCTGTCGATGACCTTGCGGAAACCGGGATCCTCGGTCACGATGGCCGTGTTCGACTCGTGACGCCCGAGACGCAGGCGCAGGGCCTGGTTCTCCACACGCAGGCGATGGCGGTCGCGCGCCTTCTCTACTGCGATCTCGAGTTCGGCCAGGGGTGTGGGCTTGATGAGGTAGTCGGAGGCTCCGAGTTTCATCACCTCAATGGCGCTCGCGATGTCGCGATTGCCGGTGAGGACAATGACCTCGGTCAACGAGCCATCCGCAATCAGGCGCCGAAGCACTTCGGTGCCCGTGCCATCCGGCAGATGCATGTCCAGCAGGGCGATGGCGAAGTCCCGGTCGTTCAGGACGGTCTGGGCAGCGGCGACGGTGCCGGCCACCGTGACTTCATAACCCGCTTCGCCAAGGGTGGTCGCGATCATCTGAGCGAGGGCTTCCTCATCATCCAGCACGAGAACACTCGGAGGAGACCTCGGGTCCATGTCTCGGATTCTAGACCCCGTATCCAATACCGCCGCCCATGCGTCTGGCTCACCACCCTCTCGCCCTTGGAAACGGTAGTCCGCGGATCACCCCTCGCTTTCGGTAGTTCTTGCCGGAATCGGAAAGCCCTGCCGGTGGACGGAAAACGCAAACGTCCTCGATTCCTGAGCTTGGTACTGGCGAAGAGTTTGCAGTGATAACTGTCGGAAGAGGAAGACACCCATGGCCACCACTCACCCGAATTTGCCCACGAAAACCCTCCGCACCCCCCACCGCCCCCGGACCACACGGCGCAGCACCGACCCCGGCCCGCGAACGATCTCCGAACTCGATGAAGCCCATCGTCGCATGAAGCGAAACATGCAGTCTCTGGCAGAGCTCCTCAATCTTCAGGCTCAAGATCTCGAGTCCCCCGGCGCGGAATCCCTTCTGACCGAGCTCGAGAACCATCTTCAGGCCATGGCTGGGGGTCTGCGCTCGCGTTGCCGCGCCGGAAATTTCGACCAGATCGAACTCGCCGTCTACCTCCGGCAGGCCACCCGCCTGTGGAACACGCCCCCTGGCTACCCGCCCAAAGGCGGCTGGTCCTTCGACTCGAGTCAGTCGCTTGTCTTTCGGCCTGACCCGGATTCGGAGGGCCCGCGTGAGAAAAGGTCGGTCGCGGCCACCGACCTCGAAAGAGCACTCGAGTCCATGCCCGCCCGTTGGCGCGACGTGGCTCGACGAGCCGTGTACTCCTGCGCCGTCACTTTCCCACCCTGGTTCTTCAACTGGCGATCAACCGACGGTGCTGAAAACCTGGGGTCGCGTCGGTCATCCGGGTTCAGGTTGCGCCTCCGCATCGCCCCAGATGGCGTGAAGGTCGCGGTATCCCTCTCGGGCGTGGGGCCCGGGCTCCCCCCCCACTTCCGCGAGGCGCATCAACGAACGCTCGCACGGCACCTCGCCTCGGCCCTGGGACGCCTGGTGCGAGCCGAGAGGAGCGAGGAATCAGACTGCGACGTGGAGTTCGAAGTCGCGTTCGCCGGAAGCGGCGAAGGCCTCGCGTGTTCCGCCGCCGCCTGATCCTTGGCGTCGCGGGTAAAGGCTCAGGACTCGGAGGCGTCGTCCTTCTCGCGGGGCCGTTCCGGCCCGATCCTGTTGTAGAGCGTTTTGACGCTGATACCCAGGCGCGCGGCTGCGCGGGCCCGATGTCCCTTGCACTGCGCGAGCACCTGGCGGATGTAGCGATCCTCGAGCTGACTCAGGGTGAGGCCGTCCGGAAGTTCTCCGCTCGAAGCGGCTGAAGGGCGGGCGGCCTGAAGGGGCAGATCGCGCGGCTCGATCAGTGCGCCGGTGGCTAGGGCGCCCGCGCGGCGAATCACCATCTGAAGCTCGCGCACGTTGCCCGGCCAGCGGTAGTTCTTGAGCGTCAACAGCGCCCGCGGCGAGAGACCGCGCTTGATGCCATGGACGCGCATGAAGTGCAGTGCGAGGGGCAACACATCGGCGGGCCGGTCGCGCAGCGCGGGCAGACGCAATGTGACTCCGTTGATCCGATAGTAGAGATCCTCGCGGAACGAACCGTCATGCATCATCTCCGCCAGGTCGCGATTGGTCGCGCAGACCACGCGAACGTCGGAACGCGTGGGCCGGGTGGAGCCAAGACGGAAGAACTCCTTGGTCTCGAGGACGCGCAACAGCTTGGCCTGCACACCCGCGCTGATGTCGCCAATCTCGTCGAGGAAGAGGGTTCCGCGGTCGGCGACTTCAAAGAGTCCCGGCTTGCGCGTGGCCGCGCCGGTGAAGGCGCCCCGCTCGTAACCGAAGAGTTCGCTCTCGAGCAGGTTGTCAGGAAGGGCGGAGCAGTTGATGGCTACAAAGGGGCCACCCTTGCGCGCGCTCGAATCGTGCACGGCGCGCGCGACCAACTCCTTGCCCGTCCCGCTCTCGCCCTGCACCAGCACGGGCAGATCCGATGGCCCCACCTGGGCAAGGCTCGCGATAATCCGCTGCAGTTCCGGATCCTCCGTGACGATCGAGGCGTGCACTTCGTGACGCGCGAGGCGCAGGCGCAGGGCCTGGTTCTCCGTGCGCAACCGGTACCGGTCGCGCGCCTGCCCCACCGCGATCTCGAGATCTTCGATGGGGATCGGTTTCGCGAGGTAGTCCGAGGCTCCGAGTTTCATGGCCTCGATGGCGCTTGCAATGTCGCGGCTGCCGGTGAGCACGATGCTCTCGGTGAGAGCCCCTTCGTCAACGAGCCGTCTCAGGACGTCCGCTCCCGTGCCATCGGGGAGGTGCATATCGAGAAGGGCGACGTCGAACTCGTTCTGCCGAAGCCGCTCCTCGGCCTGGCCGACGGTGTGAGCAAGCGAAACCTCGTAGCCCGCCTCACGCAGCGCGGTCCCGATCAGATCGGCAAGGGCCTCCTCGTCGTCGACGACGAGAACTCGACCGGAGCCGACTGCAGGATTCCCCACGCCCCGATTGTAGTCCCATCGGGCTCAGTGGCGAGTCACATGCCGGAAGTGCTTACCGATATCGGAAAAATCTTCTCCTATATATACCTCATAACTTCTTTTTTTACAATCGTTTATATGTGGTCATTGCCTTGCTCTCTATCAGGGCATGAACAAGACCGCAGCCGCCCTCCTCCTCGCCGTCGCAAACATCGCGTACGCCGGAGCGTCGACACGAGTGCAGGCGAACGTTGAATCGATCGGCGTGAACCGGATGGGGCTCACCGGCAGCGGCGTGACGGTCGCGGTGCTCGACACCGGAGTCGACGCCTCCCACCCCGACCTCCGGGGCGTGGTCACCGATGAGGCGTGTTTCTGCGTGAACGGGAACAACGAGCCGTGCTGCCCGAACGGCACGACCCAGCAGATCGGCCCTGGCGCGGCCCGCGACGACAACGGCCACGGAACCCACCTCTCGGGCATCATCGCCGGGCGCGGCCGCGTCGCCTCCAAGGGTCTCGCCCCGAGCGCGTACGTTGTCGCGGTAAAGATCGCCGACCGGAACGGCTCCACCTCCACCTGGGCGATGCTCGCCGCCCTCGACTGGATCGCTACGACCCAGCCGAACGTGCAGGTCGTCAACATGAGCCTCGGCACCTCGGCCACTTATCAGGGTCGGTGTGACAACGCTTCCCCCATCAACCGCAAACTCGCGGCCGTCGCCCAGGTTCTGAAGAGCCGTGGCGCCCTCATCGTCGCTGCCTCCGGCAACGCCGGCCTGGCCGACCGCATGGCCGCTCCCGCGTGCATCAGCGGCTTCTTCTCGGTGGGCGCGGTGCACACCCAGAACAACCGGATGGACGACTCCAACGGCTGCACCGACCTCAAGACGATCGAAAACCGCGTGGCCTGCTTCTCGAACCGCAGTTCCGTCCTTTCCATCCTGGCCCCCGGCGCCGGCATCGTCTCCTCGACCCTTGGCGGCGGCAAGGCGATGGGTTCGGGCACCTCGCAGGCCGCGGCGGTTGTGTCAGGCGCGGCCGCCCTTCTTATGCAGGGCGCGCCCCAGGGCGAGGGCAACCGCATCGAAGCGGCCCTGCGCGAAAGCGGCACCATGGTCGCGGACGACCTCAATCACCGGTCCATCCCCCGCCTCGACACCCGCGCCGCTCTTGCCTCGCTTAGCCGTTGAGACGCCTCTCGCGCCCTTTGTGAATACCGGGGCATCGAGCGTAAGGTCATCGGCGTTCCGAACCCTCCCGAAAGGGACCGACACATGGGCGCTCAATGGGCGTATCGCGGCTCGCAAACCGCCGCGACCGAAGGACTTTGAATCGCAGGCTCCCGCGGGAGCGGCGGCAGAGTGCGCGCCCTGAGGCATCGGGGATGACCACCGCCAGGCTGAACCATGAGGTGATGGTCGAGAATCTCCTCGAGGGATGCCAGATCATCGACCGCGACTTCCGCTATCTCTACGTCAACAAGGCGGCGGCGCGCCACGGACGAAAGCCTCGCGCCGAGTTGATCGGTCGCCGTATGCACGAGGTCTACCCGGGCATCGAGACCACCAGCATGTTCGCGAGCTTGAAGCAGTGCATGGAGAAAGGGACGGCGGCGCGGCTCGAGAATGCCTTCGCCTATGGGGATGGTTCCGCCGCCTGGTTTGAGCTGAGTATCGAGCCCGTGCCGGAGGGCGTCTTCGTTCTGTCCATCGACGTGAGCGACAGCAAACGCGTCGAACAGGCCCTGCGCCGGAGCGAGGAGAGGCTCAGCATCACCCTCCAGTCGCTCGGCGATGGCGTCATCGCCACCGACGCCGCGGGAATCATCGACCTGATGAACCCAGCGGCGGAACGGATGTGCGGCCGGACCGCGCGCGAAGCGGTGGGGCTCCCCCTCGAACAGGTCTTCCGCGTGGTGAACGCGGAAACCCGTCAACCACTCCAAAACCCGGTGCAGAGGGTCCTGGAGCTCAGGGGGACGGTGGGCCTTGCGGACCAGACCACACTGCTCGCGAGCGACGGCTCGGAGTTGCAGATCGCGGATAGCGCGGCGCCCATGCGCGATTCGACGGGCCAGGTCATGGGCGTGGTCCTAGTTTTCCGGGATGTCACCCAGGCGTACCGGGCTCAGCAGGAACTGCGCGGACGGGAGAGACAGCTCACCATCATCACCGACGCGCTTCCCGGGCCGGTGACCCGCACCGACCGCGAGGGCCGCTACGTCTTCGCAAACACCGCCTTCGCCCGCGCGGTCGGACGAACAATCCCGCAGATCCTGGGGCGCACCCGGGTCGACATTCTCGGACCCGAGAACTGCGCCGAGCTCGAACCCCTGGTGCAGCGCGCCCTCGCCGGAGAGACACTCACCTTCGAGTCCCCGCTCGAAACCGCGGACGACGGACGACGCCGCATGCTCCTCACCCTCCTGCCCGAACGCGATGACCGGGGCGAAGTCTGCGGCCTGGTCTCCGTGGCCACGGACATCACCGGACAGAAGCTCGATGAGGAGAAGATCCTGGCCCAACTCGAAGAGCTGCTCCGCTGGCAGGATGTGATGCTCAACCGGGAGTCCCGGGTGCAAGAGCTCAAGGACGAAGTGAATGCGCTGCTCATCAAGGCCGGCCACGCTCCTCGATACGGACCGGAAGCGCGAAGGTGAAAGCGGCGATCCCCGGTGACGAGGCGCTGCGGATGGCCGCGCTCCGCGACTACCAGATCCTCGATACCCCGCCCGAGGAGGCCTACGACGATCTCACTCTTCTTGCCTCCCGGACCTGCGGCACGCCCATCGCCCTCGTTTCCCTCGTCGACGGCGAAAGGCAGTGGTTCAAGTCGAGGGTGGGACTCGACGCCACGGAAACGTCCCGCGATCTCTCGTTCTGCGCTCACGCCATCCTGCAGGCGGACGAGGTGATGGAAGTCCGCGACGCCCGGGAGGACCCGCGTTTCGCCGAAAACGACCTCGTCACCGGGCCTCCCCACATCCGCTTCTACGCGGGTGCGCCGCTCCGCAGCCGCGAAGGCCTCGCTATGGGAACGCTCTGCGTCATCGACACGGTGCCGCGGGAGCTTACAACCGCCCAGCGGGTGGCCCTGAGCGCGCTCGGTCGCGGCGTTGCGGCGCACCTCGAGCTGCGTCGCCAGTCCCACGACCTCACCCGGGAACTCGGGGAACGCGAAAGAGCCGAGGCCGCCCTCCTTCATCGGAATCAACGCCTGGCGGAAAGCGAGCGGGAAACGAAGCGGCTCCTCGGTCTCGCCGAAACATCGCGGCGCGCGCTGCTGAGCGTGCTGGAGGACCAGCACGCGGCCACCCGCCAACTCGCCCTCAGCAACCGCTCCCTCCAGATGTTGAGCAGCGCCAACGAGGCCCTGATCCGGGCCGAGGATGAGCCATCCCTCCTCGCCGAGGTGTGCCGGATCGCCGTGGACATCGGCGGGTACCGGATGGCGTGGGTCGGTTACAAGGAGGACGACAGGGCAAGGTCGATCCGCCCCGTCGCATCTGCGGGCGACGAGTTCGGCGCCCTTGCCCGAATCGCGCTGACCTGGGACGAAAACCTGCCCTCAGGTCAGGGGCCGGCGGGGAGAAGCCTGCGCAGCGGACAGCCCGTGGTGTGCGAGGACATCCTGGAAGACCCCACGTTCTTCCGACCCGAGGACGGAGCCGCGCGGGGATATCGCGGTGTGGTCTGCCTTCCGCTGCTCGACGGGGAACACACTTTCGGGCTCCTGAGTCTCGATTCGACCGAGGTGCGACACGTCGGGGCGGCCGAGATCAGGCTGCTCCAGGAACTCGCGGCGGATCTCGCCTTCGGCATCGGGGCCTTGCAGTCGAAACAGGATCGACGACGGGCCGAGACCGAATTGAAGTCTTCGCTCGGGGAGAAAGAAGCGCTGCTCAAGGAAGTGCACCACCGGGTGAAGAACAACCTGCAGGTGATCGCGAGTCTGCTCCGGCTCGAATCGCGCCGAATCGTGAATCCGGCCACGCAAGTCGTCCTGCGCGACCTCCAGGGGCGGATCCGCGCCATGGCCCTGCTGCACGAAACCCTCTACCGTTCCGGCAACTTCGCTCAGGTGGACGCGAGCACCTACTTGACCGAACTGGCTCGGCACATTTTTCGGTCTCAACTCACCCAAGCCGGCCTGATCGAACTCGAAGTCGATGTCGACCACCTCGGTCTCGAGATCGACCAGGCCATCCCCTGCGGCCTGATCGTGAACGAACTGGCCTCCAACAGCCTGAAGCACGGTTTCCCACACGGAGGAGCCGGAAGGGTGCGGGTTGAGTTGAAGGCGCTCGGCGAGACTGGAACGGTGAGGCTGCGCGTGAGCGACAACGGCGTGGGTCTCACCTCCAACCCCGAAACCGCGACCTCGGCGACGCTGGGCCTGCAACTTGTGCGCGACCTGGCCCGGCAGATCGGCGGCCGTCTCGATTCCGGCGGTGGGCCGGGCGCCACGTTCGACATCATCTTCGCCCCCACCGCCCCTCGGGCGACGCACCCCGTGAGTGGAGACCGCGGGTGAACCCACGCACCGAAGCCTTAAGGGCCGAGGCCCGCCTCAAGAACATCGTCGATGCGACTCCTGTCCCCCTCATGCTCCTCGACGCGGACGATGCCGTCGTATTCGTCAATCCCGCCTTCACCAAGACGTTCGGCTTCACCGCAACGTCTTTGCCGACGCTCACCGCGTGGTGGGCGAGGGCTTGTCCCAACCCGGACTACCGCGAGGTGATGGTCGACACCTGGAAGGGCCTGGTGCTGTCCGCGGAAGACAACGACGTTCCTTCCCTCCCCATGGAAGTCGAGATCCACTGCGAGGGTGGCGCGACGAGAACAGTGCTCGCGAGCCCCGTGCGGCTCGACGAGGAGGAACGCGTCGGCCTGATGATGGTTCTCTACGACATCACCGAACGAACAACGGCGAAAGAGCATCTGCGTCGAAGTGAGACTCTGCTGAGCATCGCCGGACAAATTGCGCGACTCGGCGGCTGGACCATCGATCTGCCGGAGTATCGGATCACCTGGTCCGATGAGGCTTGCCTGCTCCACGGGTTCCCGCCCGGGACAGCACCTACCTTCGACCAGGCGCTCGCCCTCTACCTGCCCGCGGAACGCGAGCGCCTTCGCGTCGCCCTGCGGGCCTGCGCTGCAGGCGGGCTGCCCTTCGACCTCGAGTGTGAGGGTGTCACCGCATCGGGGACGCAGGTCTTTCTGCGCACCCTGGGCCAGGCCGAACGCGACCCGCGGGGAAACGTGCGGCGCGTCCACGGAGCGCTCCAGGACATCACTCGAAGGAAGCAGACCGAGATCGAACTCACCCGGACCAACGAGGCCTTGCGCTCTTCGCTCGCCGAGAAGGATGCCCTGCTCAAGGAGGTCCATCACCGGGTGAAGAACAACATGCAGGTGATCACAAGCCTGCTCCGGCTCGAATCGAGCCGGATCGACCATCCCGCCACCAAGACGGTGCTGAAGGACATGCAGAACCGGATCCGGGCCATGGCCGTCCTGCACGAGTCGCTCTATCGGTCGGGCAGTTTCGCCCGCGTGGACCTCGCCGCCTACCTCCGGGAACTGACGGCCCAGCTCCAGCGGTCGATGATCGTGGGGCCGGGCGAGATCGGTTTCGATCTGGACCTGACCGAGGCCACCCTCGGTCTGCATCAGGCCATCCCCTGCGGCCTTATCGTAAATGAACTGGTCTCGAACGCACTGAAGCACGGCTTCCCGCTCGGACGGTCGGGGCGGATCCGCATCTCCCTCGAGAGGGTGGATGGGGCACTTCGGCTGCGGGTGGCCGACAACGGCGCCGGACTGCCCCCCGACTTCGAGTCCAACCGAAAGCACTCTCTGGGACTCCAGCTCGTGGCCGATCTGGCGCGCCAGCTGCGCGGGCGCTTTGAAGTGGGTGCGGGCCAAGGCGCCACCTTCGACGTCACGTTCACGCCCTCCGCTCCGCCCGATCCCGGGGACAAACGGTGAGGAAGATTCGAAGGGTATGCTCCTCCGTGTGACCGGGCCGGCCCTGGCCCTGCACCGAAATTCATGACGAGCGTGATCCCCGAGCCCGACGACCTCGAGACGCGCCGTGTGCTCGCTTTGAGGAGCTACCGCATCCTCGATACCCCACCCGAACCCGCTTTCGACGACCTCACCGTGCTGGCGGCCAGAGTTTGCGAGGCCCCCATGGCCCTCGTCTCGCTCATCGATCGGGATCGTCAATGGTTCAAGGCCAAGGTCGGAATAGACACCGCGGAAACTCCGAGAGCAGTCGGTTTCTGCACCCACGTCGTGCAAGGTCCCGATCCCATCCTGGAGATCGAGGATGCAACCGTCGATCCGCGATTCGCCGCGCTCCCCTGGGTGACCGATCAGCCTCGGGTGCGGTTCTACGCGGGTGCGGCCCTCATCGACCGCGAAGGTCAGGCCCTGGGCGTTCTTTGCGTGATGGACCGGAAGCCCCGCGGTCTCACTCCCGCTCAGCGCGAGAGCCTGCAGGTCCTGAGCCGTCACGTGGTGGCGGAACTCGAACTGCGACGACGCACCCGCGAGCTGGACGACGAGGCACGCGGCCGCGAACGAGCGGAAGCGGGCCTCAAGGAGCAGAACGAGAAGCTCAGGATCACCCAGCAGGAGGCATCGCGGCTGCTGGAGCTGGCCGAGCGCTCGCGCGGAGCGCTGCTCAGCATCCTCGAAGACGAGCAGCAGACGAGCAAGGCTCTCGCGCGAAGCAACCGCGCCCTCAAGATGCTCTCCAGCTGCAACGAGGCGCTCATCTGGGCCACCGACGAGCCTGCGCTGCTCAAGCAGATCTGCCAGATCGCGGTCGAAATGGGAGGGCACAAGATGGCCTGGGTCGGCTATGCCCAGGATGACGCGGCGCGAAGCGTTGCGCCCATGGGACAGTGGGGCGACGATCTGGGTTATCTGGCCCAGGTGAACTTCACGTGGGACCAGGGAACGCCCATGGGACAAGGGCCGGCCGGCCGGTGCATCCGCGAAGGCGAGGCCATGGTCTGTGGCGACATCACCGACCCCGAGTGGCACTTCCAGTCCGCCGAGGCCGCCCTGCTCCGGGGTTACCGGTCGGTCGTCAGCGTGCCGCTCCGCGACAAGAACCGGACCTTCGGCCTGCTCTGCCTCTACTCCGGTGAGATCGACAACACCAGCGACGCCGAGGTGCGCCTGTTACAGGAATTGGCTGACGACCTCGTGTTCGGGATCGGCGCCATCCGCGCCCGCGAGGTCAAGGAGCGTTTCGAGGCCGAGGTGGTCTCCTCCCTCAGGGAGAAAGAGGCCCTCCTCAAGGAGGTCCATCACCGGGTCAAGAACAACCTTCAGGTCATCGCAAGCCTGCTGAGGCTCGAGGGTCGGCGCATCGACCACCCCATCACCCAATCCGTTCTCCGGGAGATGCAGGGCCGCATCCAGTCGATGGCCCTCCTGCACGAAACTCTCTACCGCTCGGGAAACTTCGCCACTGTCGACCTCGCCGCCTACCTGACCCAGCTGACCCAGCAACTTTTCCGATCGCTCGCCAGCCCCGCCGCGGGCGTGCAGCTGGTGCTCGACCTCGAGCCTGCCCACCTGGAGATCGAGCAGGCCATCCCCTGCGGTCTGATCGCGAACGAACTCGCATCCAACAGCCTCAAGCACGGGTTTCCCGACGGAAAGATGGGCGAAGTGCGCGTCCGCCTGCGTTCAGAGGACGAGGGCCGACAACTGCGCCTGAGCGTTTCGGATACCGGCATCGGACTGGGGCCGAACTTCGACCCAGCGCAAAAGCGCTCGCTTGGGCTCCAACTCGTATCGGATCTCGCCCGACAGCTCCAGGGCCAATTCCATATCGGCCCCGGACCCGGAGCGGTTTTCGAGGTGAACTTCCTCAAGAGCCGGCCACGCACCGGGGAGATCAACTACGCGACGATGGTGGCAAAACCGGCCAGGGAGGCGGAGTGAGCAAACCAAACATCCTGATCGTCGAGGACGAGGGCATCATCGCCCGCGACATCCGGCAACAACTCGGCGAGCTCGGATACCTGGTTGCGGGAGACACCCCTGCGGGCGAGGACGCGATCACTCTCGCCGGCGAGCTCAAGCCCGATCTCGTCCTCATGGACATCCACCTTGCGGGTCGGATGGACGGAATCGAGGCGGCCGAAGCGATTCGGCGACGGTACGGCATCCCGGTGGTGTTCCTCACTGCGTTCGCGGGAGCGGAGACCCTCGAGAGGGCCAAGCTCAGCGAGCCGTTCGGCTACATCATCAAGCCCTTCGACGAGCGCTACCTGCACACCGTCATCGAAATGGCCCTTTACAAACATCGGGCGGAAACGCAGATGCGACGGGCCTACGACGAGCAGGCCACCATCCTTCGGACCGCGCTGGACGCCTTCTTCATGGCGGACTGGCAGGGGCGGCTCCTCGACGTGAACGAATCGAGTTGCGCCATGCTCGGCTACACCCGAGAAGAGCTGCTCAAGATGTCGCTCCACGACCTCGACGCCACCCCGGACAAGTCGAAGATGGCATCGCTCCAGGGCATGAAGCGGCCGGACACCGCGCGTTTCGAGCAATCGCAGCGGCGGAAGGACGGAACCGCCATCTACGTGGAGATGAGCGTCAACTACCTCCCCCACGCCGGGGGCCGGATCTTCTGCTTCGCCCGGGACATCACTGAACGAAAAGCTGCCGAGGACGCGCTGCGGCAGTTGAACGAGGAACTCGAGGTCCGGGTGTCGATGCGCACCCAGGACCTCGAGGACGCGCGCAAAGAGGCCGAGCAGGCGACTCTGGCCAAGGCCGCCTTCCTGGCCACGATGACCCACGAACTGCGCACGCCCCTGAACGGAGTGATCGGAACGCTCGACGTCCTGAGGCAGACCACACTCGAGAGCCACCAGGTCGAAATGCTCGAACTGGTGAACGATTCCGCCACCTCGCTGCTCGGCATCGTCGACGACATTCTCGACTTCTCGAAAATCGAGGCGGGCCGCCTCGGCCTCGAGGTCCTGTCTCTCTCGCCCCAGGGCCTGGTGGAGAAGGCCTGCACCGTCATGGCGCCCCTCGCGGAGAAGTCCGACGTCGAGCTCACCCTTTTCACCGACCCGAAGCTGCCAAGGGTGGTGCTGGGCGACGCGGTGCGCCTGAAGCAGATCCTGCTGAACCTGACCAACAATGCGGTCAAGTTCTCGAGCCGTCAGGAGCGCCCGAGCTACGTCTCGGTGCGAGCCCTGCTCGCGGCCCAGACCGAGACTGAGGCCACCATCGAGTTCGAAGTGACCGATAACGGCATCGGCATGGACGATCGCACCATCGCTTCCTTGTTCCAGTCCTTCACCCAGGGCGACAGTTCAATCGCCCGAAGGTTTGGGGGCACCGGCCTCGGCCTTGCCATCTGCCGCAACCTGCTCGACCTGATGGGGGGAAGCATCACGGTTGAAAGCGAACCCGGCCGCGGCTCGACTTTCAGGGCCCGTATCCCCTTCCCGCTTCCCGTCGACGGATCCGGGGCCGCGGTCGAGGCCACCGAACTCCCAGGGCTCTCCTGCCTGCTCATCGGCGAACCCGATGTCCTGCGAAAGGACCTGAGCGCCTACCTCGAAGCCGCCGGCGCCGCGGTGGATCAGACCGACGATCTCGAATCGGCAGCGAAGGACCTGGCCGCGCACCCGACGTCCCTTGTGGTGTGGATCGTGGGACCGAAGGTGGACCGGCGGTCGCTGGAGGCCATCCGATCCACGATTCCCCCGGGCAAGGACGTCCGCATCGTTCTCATGGAGCACGGCCGGCACCGAAGGGCGCGACCGGTGGACAAGGGTACGGTCATCGTCGACAACCATCTGCTCCGGCGTGAATCTTTCCTGAACGCCGTGGGTGGCGTCTCCGGGCGGTTGGCCATCGAAACCGCGACCACCCCGATTCCGGTGCGCCGAGCGCCCGTGCCCCTGCCCACCCGCGCCGAGGCCATCGAACGCGGTCAACTCGTGCTCGTGGCCGAAGACAACGAGATCAACCAGAAGGTGATCCTCCGCCAGCTCGGACTGCTCGGATACGCGGCGGATATCGCTCCGGGGGGCCGCGAGGCCCTGGAATTGTGGCGCACCGGGGAGTACGCCATGCTCCTTGCCGACCTCCACATGCCGGACATGGACGGCTACCAGCTCACCGCCGCCATCAGGGTCCAGGAGGGCACCACCCAGCACGCGGTCATCATTGCCCTCACCGCGGATGTGCTCAAGGGCGGGGCGAGGCAGTGCCGCGATGCCGGGATGGACGACTACCTCTGCAAGCCCGCCCGGCTCTCCGAAGTCAAGGCCATGGTTGAAAAGTGGATGCCGCCCAGCCGGCTGGAGCCGAGAGCGCCGCGGCCCAAAGGCGCGCGCGTGAAATCGGCCCCCGTGGACATCGCCGTCCTCGAGGAGTTGGTGGGCCGCGATCCGGAGGTGATCCAGGAGTTCCTGCGCGCGTTCTGGATCGGGACGGCGAAGACCACATCGGAAATCAAGATCGCCGGACAGGGCGGCCAGCTGGCCCAGTTGGCCGATTTTGCCCATCGCCTGAAATCACCAGCCCGCTCGGTGGGGGCGCTTCCCCTCGCCGAGTTGTGCGACGAACTCGAGAGCGCGGCTCGCGCCTCAGATCAGGGCAGGATCGACGTTTTGCTTCCTCGTTTCGAGGAGGAGAGGGCCCGGGTCGAAGAGTATCTGCGGCAGAGCTAGCCAAGGAGTCGAGGCCCGCCCCGAAGAGAGGCACAGTTTGCAAAGAGCCACGGTCAAGATCATGGCGCTCGATGATGAGCCCTTCATCCTCAAGCTCCATGCCCGCATGCTCGCCGACCTCGGGTTTGTGGCCTGCCGAGTGTTCGAGAGCGGCCACGAGGCGCTCGGAGACATTGAACGGGGGCCAGCACCCGACCTGATCCTGCTCGACCTCTCGATGCCGCTGATGGACGGCATCGAGTTCATCCGTCACCTCGTGAAGCTCGAGTTCCATGGCAGCCTCCTTCTGGTGAGCGGCGAGGACGAACGCATGCTGCTGACCGCCGAGCGCCTGGTTCAGGCCCATGGAATGACCGTGCTCGGTCACCTTTCCAAACCGGTCAAGCCCGCGGGATTGGGCGCCATGCTCGAGGAGTGGGAGCGGCGCACCGGCTCCACCCCGCGTCCCCCGGGGAGAAGTTACTCGGCCCGGGAAATCTCTGAGGGACTGGGGCGGGGAGAGTTCATCAACCACTACCAGCCCAAGGTATCTCTCTCCTCAGGAGAGATCACCGGCGTCGAATGCCTGGCGCGGTGGCAACATCCCGAAGAGGGACTCGTGTTGCCCGCGCACTTCATCAGCGTGGCGGAGAGCCATGGCCTCATCGACGAGCTGACCCGCGTGACGTTTCAAAAGGCCATGGCCGAGATCCGCGAGGTCGAAGCGGCAGGCCTTCCCCTGCAGGTCTCGGTGAACCTCGCCGCCTCGATCCTCACTTCCCTCGACTTTGCCGACTTCGCGGTAGCCGAGGTGCAGCGGGCCTCCCTGAGCCCCCGACAGGTCGTCCTCGAGGTCACCGAGAGCGAACTGATGAAGGACCTGAGAGCTCCTCTGGAGGTGCTGAGCCGCCTGCGTCTGATGCGTTTCGTTCTTTCCATCGACGATTTCGGCACCGGCTACTCATCTCTGGCTCAGCTTCGCGACATCCCCTTCGACGAATTGAAGATCGACCAGAGCTTCGTCCACCGAGCCGCCCACGATCCCACGGCGCGGGCCATGTACGACACCTCCCTGAGCCTGGCCAAGCGCCTGAAACTGCGCACGGTGGCCGAGGGAGTTGAGAACCAGGCCGATTGGGATCTGGTCCAGGGCACGGGCTGCGACGAGGCCCAGGGGTATCTGGTGGCTCGCCCCATGGAGGCCGCGTCCCTTCCCGGATTCCGCGACGACTGGCGCGGTCGCAGTTCGACTCAGTTCGAGTTCAAGGGTTAACCCGGCGCGGAAGCGCCGGCGCCTCGGCCTGATCAAGGGCATCTCTCACCATCCCCGCCAGACGGGCGGTGGTGAAGGGCTTCTCGATGAGAAGCACCCCTTCGCCCAGAACGCCGTGTTGGGACAAAGCACCATCCGTGTAGCCGGACATGAAGACCACACGCAAGTCGGGCCGGGACTCGACGAGGGCGGCGGCGAGATCCGCGCCACCCATCTTCGGCATGACCACGTCGGTGAGGAGCAGGTCGATGACGCCATTGAAGGCCCGGGAGGCGGCCAGAGCTTCGCGACCGTCCGCGGCGGCCATCACCCGGTAACCACATTCCTGGAGGGTCTCCTGAATGACCTCGCGCAGGCTCTCCGTGTCTTCGGCGAGGAGAATTGTCTCCGTCCCCCTCGGAGTCTGTGGTCGAGAGATTTCCGCCGTCGATTCCTTCGCCCGGTCCAGCCGCGGCAGATAGATCCGGAAGCTAGCGCCTTTGGAGGCCTCGCTCTCGACCTCGATGTAGCCCTCGCTTTGCTTGACGATCCCGTACACGGTGGCGAGGCCGAGACCCGTTCCCTGGCCTTCGGCCTTGGTGGTGAAGAAGGGCTCGAAGACCCGGGCCAGAGTTTCCGGGCTCATTCCCTCACCCGTATCGGAAACCGCCAGCCGCACGTAACGACCGGCCCGGGCCGGTGGATGAGCGAGAGCGAACTCATCGTCGAGTTCCTCGTTCGAAGTTTCAAGGACGAGCTGCCCGCCGTTGGGCATGGCGTCGCGCGCATTGACCGCCAGGTTGAGGATGATCTGCTCCACTTGACCGGGATCGGCATTGATGGTGCCAAGCGAAGCGCCCGGCCGGACCTCCACCGTGATGTTGTCGCCGATGAGCCGGCCCAGCATCTTCTGGGTATCGCCCACGATGGTGTTGAGATCGATGGGTCGGGGCTTCAGCACCTGCTTGCGGCTGAAGGCGAGGAGTTGTCGGGTAAGGGCGGCCGCGCGATTGGCCGCCTTGAGGATCTGGTCGAGGCGCGGACGGACTGGATGCTGGACGTCGATCTGACGCTGGGCCATCTCGCAGTAGCCGGTGATGACAGCGAGGATGTTGTTGAAGTCGTGGGCCACGCCCCCCGCGAGCTGGCCGATGGCCTCCACCTTCTGGGCCTGGAAGAGCGCGCTCTCTGAGTGCTTGCGCGCCGACGCGTCGGTGTAGAAGAGAAGGAAGTGGCTCACCGCCCCCACCTTGTTCCGAACCAGGGAAACCGCGAGATCACACCAGAAGGGGCGACCGTCCTTCCGATGCAGGACCAGGGTCACATGATGCTCCCGCTGCTCGCGCAGGACTTTGCGTAACGCCTCGCTCGTGCCGGGGTCGGTGTCGGGGCCTTCGATGAACCACGGACTGCGCCCGAGAACCTCTGATGACGAGTGACCGGTCAAGTGCTCGAAGGCGGGGTTGCACAACACGATGGCGAGTTCGGGATGAGTCGCGTCCGCCACCACGATGCCGGTGTTGGCGGAAGTGATGGCCTGCTGCAGAAGGCGCGCCTGGGCCTCGGACCGGTGTCGGTACACCGCCATCTCGATGGTGGTCGCGAGTTCGCGTTCCTCGAAAGGCTTCAGCAGATAACCGTAGGGCTTGACCGCCTTGGCCCGCTGGATGGTCGGGCCGTCGGCATAGGCGGTGAGGAACACGATGGGAACATCCATCACCGCGGTCATGCGGGCCGCGGTTTCAATGCCGTCGATCGGCCCCTGGATGGTGATGTCCATCAGTACCAGAGTGGGCCGCGTGGCCTCGGCCAGCGCAAGGGCGTCGGCGCCGTTCACGGCGATGCCGGTGACCACGAAGCCAAGACCCTCGAGGCGCTGCTGTAGGTCGAGAGCGATGATCGCCTCGTCCTCGACCAGAAGAATTCGGCTGGACGGCAACGCCTCGTCTGCGATCATCCGATGATCCTCCCGGCGCTCCTTTGCTCCGTTGCGGACCCGAATTCGGAAGCGCCCTCGCAAAGGTTATACCCAAGGGCCCGTCGAAGACGCCAGTACGATTTCGTGCGGCGCACAGTGAGAGAGAATCGGCGCCTCCACTCTTCCCCCGCTTGCCCGAGAGGCCCCGTCCATGATCCCGAACCGCTTCCCCGTGTTCACCCTCGCTGCCAACGCCGCCCTGGTGCTCGCCCTTGTAGCCCAAGCCTTCGCCCAGTCGCCGGTCACCGCCACGACCCGCTTCAAGGCCCTGTACGAGCGCGAGTGGTCGTGGCGTCAGGCCCAGAGCGCCGGCCTCGATGAGGACGCGGATCGTTCGCTTGCGGTGCGCGACCGGTTTCCCAGAGTGGACGCCGCCACCCAGGAAGAGCGGCTGCGTTACTGGACAGAGGTGTTGACCGAACTGAAATCGATCCCGTCGGCCGAGCTCTCGGCCGAGGACCAGGTGAACTACGCGATCTACGCGGCTCAGGTCGAGGCCCTCGAGGCCAGCGCCCGTTTCCGCGACTACGAAAAGCCCTTCAATTCCGATTCCTCATTCTGGGCGGAGGCGACGGGGGCAGCCCAACGTCCCTTGCGGAATCTCGGTGACTACCACGGGTACATCCGTCTCCTCGAAGACCTCCCACGCTACTTCGCCGAGCACACCGTGAACATGCGCGCAGGCCTCGCCCGGGGCTTCTCGGTGCCCCGGGTGACCCTGACCGGGCGCGACGCGTCGATCGCGGTGGTGGCGGAGGCGAAGGATCCCGAGGCCAATCCCTTTTTCGCCCCATTCAAGAAGATGCCGACGAGCCTCGGTGAGGCGGAGCAAGCCGAACTACGGGCAGCCGCGAGGAAGGTGATCCGCGAGGCCGTGATCCCGGCCTACGCCGACCTTCTCGCCTTCATGCGTAACGAATACATGGTCAAGGCGCGCGCGGCCCTTGATGCCGAGTCGTTCCCCGATGGAGCGGCCTACTACCAGTCGAAGATCCGTGAGTTCACCACCCTCGACCTCACGCCCGACGCGATTCATCGCATCGGTGTGGCGGAAGTCGCGAAGATCCGCGCGGAGATGGAGGAAACCATGAAGAAGACCGACTTCAAGGGCGACTTCCCCGCTTTCCTGAAGTTCCTCCGCACCGATCCGCGCTTCTACGCGAAGACCGGAGAGGAGCTGCTGATGCGGGCGGCCTGGATCTCGAAGCGCGTAGACGGCAAGATCTCGGAGATCTTCGGGACACTACCGCGAGCCCGCTTCACCATCATTCCCGTGCCCGACGACATCGCACCCTTCTACACCTCGGGGCGCGGGGGACCCGGCGTGTACCTGGTGAACACCTACAACCTCCCTGCGCGCGCCCTCTACAACCTCCCGGCCCTCACCCTGCACGAATCGGCGCCCGGCCACGCCATGCAGATGTCCCTTGCCGCCGAACACAAGGAGCAGCCGGAGTTCCGACAGCGCGTGTACATCTCGGCGTATGGCGAGGGTTGGGCCCTCTACACCGAGAAGCTCGGCGTGCCCATGGGCATTTACGAGACGCCTTACGAGCACTTCGGAATGCTGACCTATCAGATGTGGCGGGCCGCCCGACTAGTGGTCGACACCGGCATCCACACCAAGGGCTGGTCTCGCGATCAGGCCCTCGCTTTCCTGCGCGACAACACCGCGCTCGCCGAACACGAAATCACCACCGAGATCGACCGCTATATCGCATGGCCCGGCCAAGCCCTCTCGTACTACCTCGGCCAGATGCAGATCGAGAAGTCGCGCGCTCAGGCCGAGGCCGCCCTCGGCGCGAAGTTCGACCTCCGCGCCTTCCACGACACCGTGTTGTCCCTCGGCTCGGTCACCCTGCCTCAGCTCGAGGCCCGCATCAACCGCTTCATCGCCGAAGGCGGAAAAGGCCCCGACCACCGGTAGGGGCACCACGCGCAAGGTGTGTGCGGGATCACCCCCCGACGCAAATGGAACATTGTGGCCTTCGGGGTACCCTTCTACAATGTTCCCTAGTGAAAAGCGCCGAAGCTGGCTCATCACGGCCACTCAAGCCCGCCACTGCGGATTGCCTGGTCACGCTCGCGCGCATGCAGGCGCAGCAGGACGCTCTTCAGAGGCTCTCGACTTCGACCGCCTTCGGCTCCTTCGACGTGGTGCAACTCGCCCGCGAAATCACCGGCATTGCCGCATCGACCGTCGGCGTCGAACGCGCCAACGTCTGGCTCTTCAATCAAGGAGAGACCGAACTCCGGTGCATCGACCTTTACGAGGCCACGCCTCGCCGCCACAGCGCAGGGATGGTCCTCTCCGAGGCCGACTATGTGAACGAGTTCGCGGCGCTCAGAGACGTGAGCTACGTAGCGGCCGATGAACCGCTGAGCGATCCGCGCACCGCTGGCTACGTCCCGGGATACATTGCTCCACTGCGCATCAGCTCGATGCTCGATGCTCTCATTCAGTTTGCCGGCCAAAGGATCGGTCTGCTCTGCCTCGAGCACGTGGACAAGCCCCACCACTGGGAGACCGACGAGATCGACTTCGCCTGTCAGCTCGCGGACAAGCTCGCCCTCGTGGCGATCAACAGCTCGCGCAAAGCGTCCCTCAACTTGCTTCGCACCGTCCTTGAAACCGTGCCCGCGCGGATCTTCTGGAAGGACAGGGATCTTCATTACCTGGGCTGCAATGCCGCGTTCGCGCTTAGTGCCGGCTTCGAGAGCCCTTCGGATCTGATCGGAAGGTCCGATTTCGACATGGTCTGGCGGGACCGGGCCGAGGTGTACCAGGCCGATGAGCTCACCGTGTTGCAGTCCGGCTCACCCAGCCTCGACAACGAGGAACTCCAAACCACACCCGGGGGCCAAACGATCTGGCTCAGCACCTCGAAGGTACCGACGCGGGATGCTCGGAACGAGGTGTCCGGCATTCTCGGCATTTGCCACGATGTGACCCTTCGAAGGCTCAAGGACGACGCCTTAAAGGAATCGCTCAGCGAGAAGGAGTCGCTGTTGAAGGAGATTCACCACCGGGTGAAGAACAACCTCCAGGTGATCAACAGTCTGCTGCGTCTCGAAAGCGGACGCAGCAAGGAGCCCGCGGTGCGCGTGGCGCTTGGCGAGATGCAGGGGCGCGTGCGGTCGATGGCGGTGCTGCACGAGACCCTGTATCGCACCAGGACGTTCGGCCGGGTCGATCTCGCCGCTTATCTCAAGGAAGTGGCCCAGCAACTCTTCCGCGCCCAGGCGGCCGGGGCCGCGGCCGTGCGCCTGACCCTGGACCTCTCGCCCGTGGAGGTCAGGATCGACCAAGGCATCCCCTGCGGCTTGATCCTCAACGAGTTAATGACCAACAGCTTCAAGTATGCGTTCGCCAACGGTCGCGAGGGGGAACTGCGCATCGCGCTCAGGAGGGATGCCGACCGCGAAGTGTTGCTGGAAGTGAGCGACACCGGGGCCGGGCTGCCTGAAGACTTTGAGACGAAGCAGGCCAAATCCCTGGGCATGCAGCTCGTCGCCGACCTCACGCGACAGATCGGCGGCCGCCTCTCCGTGGGCAAGGGACCAGGCGCGAACTTCGGAATCACGTTCGCCGCCCTCACTGGGGAACGGGCGAGGCCGAAAACCCTGCGCGCGCCCGTCTGAGATCCGCCACCCAAACGCCGGCTCCGGCCTCGCTGGTGATGATGCAAATGCAAGTCTTGCGCGGTGTCGGGGGAAGGACTAGTTTGGTTCATCCCTTAAGAGCGTCGGTGAACGCCCGAAGTAGGCGTGCTTGAGACGGAGACCTGAAATGGACGAAGCAATCCGGACCTCCGAGGCGGAATCTGAGATGCGCCGCCTCCGCGCGCAGCTTGAAATCGAGCGCGCCGCTCACCGCGAGGTCGAGCAACACCTGCGCCAGTTCGCGCGCGCGGTCGAGCAGAGCCCGGCATCGATCGTCATCACCGACCCCGAGGGAAACATCGAGTACGTCAACACCTACTTCGAACAGGCGACCGGGTACACCAAGGCCGAGGCCCTCGGGAAGAACCCGCGAATCCTGCAGTCCGGCCTGACTCCTCCCGAGACGTACCGCACGATGTGGAGCGTGATCTCCGAAGGCGGCGAATGGCGGGGAGAAATCTGCAATCGTCGCAAGAACGGGGATCTGTACTGGGAGGTCGCGGCCATCTCCGGACTCAAGGACGACAGTGGCCGGGTCAGTCACTACATAGCGGTCAAGGACGAGATCACCGATCGCAAGCAGGCCGAGGCCCGCCAAACCTCGCTCATACAGGATCTGAGCGAGGCGCGCCTCGCCGCCGAACGCGCATCGCAGGCGAAGGGCGAGTTCCTCGCGAACATGAGCCATGAGATCCGGACTCCCATGAACGGTGTCATCGGCATGACAGGCCTGCTTCTTGACACCCAGCTCAACCCCGAGCAACGCGAATTCGCGGGAACGATCCGCACCAGCGCCGAGGCCCTGCTCACCATCATCAACGACATCCTGGACTTCTCGAAAATCGAGTCCGGAAAGCTCGACCTCGAGACTCTCGACTTCGACCTGCAGCAGGAGGTGGAGAGCGTCGTTGAACTTCTCGCCGGCCAGGCCCAGGCGAAGGGCCTGGAACTTGCGTTCTCCCTCCGATCCGGCACGCCCACACATCTGCGCGGCGACTCCGGACGGCTTCGCCAGGTGCTCACGAACCTCACCGGGAATGCCATCAAATTCACGGCTGAGGGAGAGGTGGTGGTGTCAGTCGCCCGAACCAGCGAGGACGAGGAGCGGGTGGGCCTGCGATTCGAAGTGCGCGACACCGGCCCCGGCATCCCCGCCGACATCCAGGAGCGCCTCTTCCAGGCCTTCAGCCAGGCCGACGCATCGACCACCCGCAAGTTCGGCGGCACGGGACTCGGGCTGGCGATCTCCCGACAGATCGTCCACCTGATGGGCGGCGCGATCGGCATCACCAGCGAAGTGTCGAAGGGGTCTACCTTCTGGTTCACGCTGTCCCTTGAAAAGCAGCCCCACGACAGCGCGGAGGCAGTCGAGTACGGTCGGGACCTGAGCCAGTTGCGAGCGCTCGTCGTGGACGACAACGCCACGAACCGCCAGATCACCGGACACCAGCTACGGGCCTGGAAGATCTACGAGCGCAGCGCGGCCAGTGGCGCGGAGGCCCTCGACATCCTCCGCGACGCAGTCGCCGATGGCGCTCCCTACGACGTGGTCATCCTCGACATGCAGATGCCGGAGATGGACGGCATGATGCTCGCGCGGGCCATCCAGCAGGACCTGGGGCTCGCGGGGACGCGGCGCATCATCATGACCTCGCTGGGCCAGCGCCCCAGCGATACGGAGCTCAAGGAGGCGGGTGTCGACGCCTACCTTGCGAAGCCGATCCGGCAGGCGAGGCTCCTCGACAGCCTGACCCGGGTCATGGCCAAGGCCGCCCAGGGAGTGCCTCCCGGAGCCACGGGCGCGCATCTCCGCCGGTCCTCGGTCTCCATCCGTCGTCCATCACCGCAGGCCCGCAAGGTTCGCATCCTGATCGCCGACGACAACAACATCAATCGCAAGGTCGCTCTCGGGCAGCTGAGTCGGCTCGGGCATACCGCGGACGCGGTGGCCAGCGGAACCGAGGTGATGGCCGCGCTCCGGAACGCGCCCTACGACGTCATCCTCATGGACTGTCAGATGCCGGAGATGGATGGCTACGACACCACCCGCGCCATTCGCCGACGAGAGGCCGAGGACCTCGGCGCGGGCCAGCCGGCGCGGCGGGTTCATGTGATCGCCATGACCGCTCACGCAATGGAGGGAGACCGGGAGAAGTGCCTGGCCGCGGGCATGGACGACTACATCAGCAAACCCGTGCGCACGGATGCGTTGCAGGCGGCGCTCGAACGGTGTCCGACCGCGAGCGCCTTGATCGAAGCTCTGGAGGCGGCCCCGGTTGATCTGGTCCGCTTGAAGGAAATGGCCGGCGACGACGCGGGCGGCCAGAAGGAACTCGTGGACATGTACCTGGTTCAAGCCGATGAACTCATCGGCCGGCTGCACGCCGCAACTCAGGCGGGAGCGGCCCCCGAAGTCGGCCGCCTGGCCCACCAGCTTGGAGGGGCCAGCGCCACGTGTGGAATGACCGCGGTCGTGGACCCGCTGCGTCAGCTCGAGCACTCCGACCCGGGATCGCCGCGGGAAGTCCGCGAGGCCCTCCTCAGTGAGACCTCGCGGCAGTTGGGCCGAATCCGCACCTATCTCGCTGAGCAACTGAAGGTCGGGATGGCGAACCCATGACGAGAATCCTGATCATCGAGGACGATCCGCTCATCGCGCGCGTCTACGGCTCGAAGTATGGGTCGGCGGGATTCGAGACGAGCATCGCCGAGGACGGCGAGCGGGGCCTCGAACTGTTGGAAACCTTCACGCCCGACCTCGTTCATCTCGACCTGATGGTGCCGAAAGTGAACGGTGTAGAGGTCGTCAAACGAATCCGGAGTCATCCCCAGCTCAAAACGCTTCCAGTGATCGTTCTCTCAAACACGTACCAGAACCATCTCATGCGCTCGGTCATGGCGGCGGGGGCGACCGAACTCGTCTCCAAGGCGACCTGCACCCCCAAGATGATGCTGGAGATCGTCGAAAAACTTCTTGCGCGAGTGGACCGGCGTTCCCCGGTGACGGCGGCCTCCGACGCCCCCCCCCGGGCGAGCCGGCCACGCCAAGCGAGGCGTCTCCCCGACAGGTAGAAGCGGAGCGCCAGGCCACGTTCAACTCCGAGATCAGAAGCGGTTTCCTCACTCGTGCGCCGCAGATTCTCGATGCGCTGCGTCAGAGGATCGGTCCTCTCCTCCAGGCCGAGACCGAGGCGGCTCGAGTGGCGGAAATTTCCGCCTTGTCCCGGATCGCCCATTCGTTCGCCGGTCACGCCGGTATCGCAGGTTTCTCGGACCTGTCCCAGATCTCGAGCGCCCTCGTGGCACTGCTCACGGAGCTTCTCGATCGACCCGCGGAGGCCACGGATTCCTCGCTGCGCACCGTCGTCGACGCTTGCGATTTCCTGCCTCACCTACTCGCGACTTCGGGCGAGGAAGCCGCTGAAGCTCCCGCCGCCATACAGGTGCTCGTGGTGGACGACGACGTCTTCTGTCGCCGCGCGGTCCGCCAGGCGCTGACGCGGCTGAAGGCGGCGACCCTCACCGTGGACGATCCGCAGACCGCCTTGCGCTTGCTCCAGGAGAATCCGTTCAGCCTCATTCTCCTGGACGTGGAAATGCCCGGACTGAACGGCTTCGACTTGTGCGCCGCCCTGCGCAGGCTGCCCGCAAATGCGCAGACGCCGGTGGTCTTCGTGACCACGCTGGACGGTTTCGAGAGCCGGGATCGGGCCATGGCCTGCGGGGGCAACGACCTCATAGCCAAGCCATTCCTGCCCATGGAGCTCGCGGTCAAGGCCCTCAGTCTGCTGCGCAGAAGGCCGGCAAACGGGAGTCCCGTCGCCGCCCCTTGATTGACGCGAGCCGAGAGGAGCGAAGCATTGGACGATCATCTAAGCGAGTTCGAGAAAGACGCCGAAATCAAGCGTCTCCGCGTCGAGTTGGAGTTGGTGCGCGCCGAGCACCGCAAACTCGAGGATGCTCACCTCCAGATGTCCCGCGCCGTGGAGCAAAGCCCGGCATCGATCGTCATCACCGATCGCGAGGGAAACATCCAGTATGTGAACGCCTACTTCGAACACGCTACGGGGTACACCCGGGCCGAGGCCATGGGCTGCAACCCGCGCCTCCTGAAGTCGGGCCTGACGCCCGACGAAACGTATGCCGACCTCTGGCGCGTGATCACCGCGGGCGGCGAATGGCGGGGCGAGATGTGCAACCGCAGGAAGAGCGGCGAACTCTACTGGGAGTATGCCGCCATCTCCGGAATGAAAGATGCGAGTGGCGAGATCAGCCACTATGTCGCGGTCAAAGAGGAAATCAGCGACCGAAAGAAGGCCGAGAAGGCCCTTCGGGTTTCCTTGCTCGAGAAGGAAGCTCTGCTGAAAGAGACGCACCACCGGGTGAAGAACAACCTGGCCCTGATCGCGAGCCTCATGCGCCTGGAGGCGGGAAGGAGCCACGAGCCCGAGACGAAGGCGGCGCTCTCCGCCATGCAGACGCGGATTCGGTCGGTGGTTCTCCTGAACGAGACGCTTTACCGGACGGAGAGCTACACGCGCGTGGGTCTTTCCGGCTATCTGAAGCAGATCGCCACCCATGTCATCCAGGCCCATGGCGCGAATGCGGGCGACGTGCGGCTCACCCTTGACCTCGAGCCGATCGAGGTGAACACGAGCCAGGCCATCCCCTGCGGACTGATCGTGAACGAGTTGCTCATCAACAGTCTCAAACACGCGTTCGGCGGCGGCCCGGGCGAGGTGCGGGTCAGCCTTCACCATGCGAACCAGCAGGTCCGGTTGCAGGTGAGCGACACCGGTCCCGGCCTGCCCGATGAATTCGCGTCGCGAAGGCGTGACTCGCTGGGTCTCCAACTGGTCTCCGACCTCGCGCGACAGCTTCTCGGCACGCTTGCGGTCGGTCCGCGGGCCACGTTCGCGGTGACGTTTCCGAACGGCGAAACAAACCGCGGTGCAACTGCCCGCACCGGGATCGATGCTTGAAACGGATCACGCGACTCGCCAGCGTTGCTGGGGTGGGCGTCGGATTGCTCGCGGCAGGACTCGGCGCGGCCACGCTCGGAGCCTGGTCGGTCGGAGGCTCGATGCTGGCGGCCCTGGGACCCGACGGCATACCGGTAGCGCCCGTCTCTGCGCTCCTGTTCCTTGCCTTGGGGCTGTCACTCGCGGCGACCATGAGGGATCCCGAGTCGCACGCGGGCGAGCGTTTCGCGCTTTTCACCGCGACCCTTTCTCTTGCCGTGAGCCTGCTGGTCGCCGCCCAGTGGCGCATTGGGTTCGCTCTGCCCTGGGACGGTTGGCTGCAGGGCGAGGGCTTGTCCGCCGCCGCCCCCGATGCTGGAAGAATGTCGCCGCTCACCGTGATCGCCTTCCTGCTGCTCAGTGTGGGCTATCTGGCGCACCTGATCCCTCATCGCAGCAGGGCGCCGTGGCTTTGGATCGGTCTCATGGGCGCCGCGCCTGGCCTGGTCATTGGCCTTGAGGTGTTGGCAACACACGCCACCGGCACACCGCGCCAGTATGGCGGCGAGATTGTGCCGATGGCGGTTCTGAGCGCGCTCGCCTTCGCCGCCCTGGGCCTGGGCCTCCTCTTGCTCAGCGCGGTCCGCGGCATCCTCCACGAATGGCTCACGCCGGAAACCGCAGAGGACGGCCGGCCGTACTACCGGCGCGAAGCCCTGGCGATCACGGTCATCGCACTGCTCGTCGCGTTCGCGGGACTCTTCTACCTGAGCCGCGGGCGGGTTAAGTTTCCTGAAGCGATTCAGCGCGAGCTCGAAACGATCGCGAACCTGAAATCCGAGCAACTCGCTGCGTGGCGCAACGAGCGGCTCGCCGAGGCGCGCTTCCTCATGAATACGCAGGCAGTGGTCCGCGATCTGGCTGCCTTTGTGGCCCACCCGGAGAGCGCGCGGCGGCGCGAGCGGGTCATCGAATGGCTCGAGCCTCTGCGGGGCGACACGCGATATCAGTCGACGCTCGTATTCGACGCGGGCGGTCGACTCCTCCTCTCGGTTCCTCCCACCGCGGCCCAGGGCTCCCCGGCGCCGGCCGACGCCTTCGCCAAGGCCCTTGGCAGCCGCGACGCCGTGGTCGCGGACCTGTACCGCGCGGTTGGCGAATCGGCGATCCATCTTGACTTCCTGGCGCCCATCTGGAATCCGCGCGGCGCCGCGAAGGGTTCGACGGCGCCTTCGGGACCTGTCGCGGTGGTGGTCTTGAGGGTGGACCCTAAGACGGCCCTCTATCCGCTGATTCAGAGGTGGCCGGTGCCGAGTGATACCGCCGAGACCCTGCTGGTGCGACGCGAGGGCCGGGAGGCCGTTTTTCTTAACGAGCTTCGTCATCAGACCGGAGCCGCACTCACTCTTCGTCGTTCCCTCGACGATCCCACTCTGCCCGCGGCCGTCGGGTTACGCGGAGACGAGAAGGTAAACGAAGGTTCCGACTATCGAGGCGTCGCGGTGATCGCCACCAGCCGGGCCATCCCCGGCTCCCCGTGGGTCTTGGTCGCCAAGATCGACCAGCTGGAGGCCTACCGCCCGATCCGGCGCGAGGCACTGCAGGACGGCGTGCAACTCGGCCTCGCGATGCTGGCCCTGGCGCTCGGCGGAGGCTTCCTCTCACGCCTGCGCCGAGCCGCCGTCCTCCGGCGCGCCCTTGAAGCCGAACACGAACGCAGCATCCTGACCGAGCGCTTGGCTCTCATTACCCGGCACGCCAACGACATAATTTTCCTGCTGGACGGCCATGGGCGAATCCTCGAGGCCAACGATCGTGCGATCGCCGCCTATGGATACACTCTCGACGAGTTGCGCTCGTTGCCCGCGGGCGGCCTGCGTCCGGCGGGGACGTCGGCGGACGCGACCAGAGACCTGAGCCTGATCGATCGCGACGATGGGGCGCTCTTCGAGACCCTTCACCGGCGAAAAGACGGATCGGCCTTCCCGGTTGAAGTGAGTGGACGCGCGGTGACGATCGGCGGAGGCCGATATCTGCTGGGCGTCATGCGGGATATAGCTGAGAGAAAGAAGCACCAGGCGGAAGTCGAGCGGTTGAACCGGCTCTACGCCGCTCGCTCCCAGGTGAACCAGGCGATCGTCCACGCGACCACGCGGGAGGGGCTGCTCGAGGAAATCTGCCGCGGGCTCGTCGAGGCCGGGGGATTTCCCATGGTTTGGATCGGTTGGCCCGACCCGGCGAGCGGCCTCGTCCGGCCCGCGTCCAGCTTTGGAGATGCCCTCGACTACCTCGACGGGATAAGCGTCACACGCCACGACGCGCCGAACGGTCGCGGCCCGGTGGGGACGTCAATCCGCGAGAACAAGACCGTGGTTTGCAACGACTTCCTGGGCGACCCGACCACGCAACCCTGGCATGAGGCCGCGCGGAGATCGGGCTTCCGCGCAGTGATCTCGCTTCCGATCCGAAGGGATGGAGCGGCTTTGGGGGCGGTCGCCGTCTACGCCACCCAGACCGACTTCTTCGGCGCCCGGGAAATAGAGCTTCTGGAGGAAGCGGCGCTCGATCTCGCCTTTGGTCTCACGAGCCTCGACCGTGAAGAACAACGCGCACGGGCCGAAGCGGCGCTCGCAAAGAGCGAGGAGCGCCTTCGCCTGGCCCTGGCCGCGGGTCACCAGGGTCTCTACGACCTCAACGTCCAGACGGGTGATGCGGCCACAAGCCCCGAATACGCGAGCATGCTCGGCTACGACCCCATCTCGTTCCGCGAAACCAACGCCCTCTGGATCGAGCGCCTTCACCCGGACGACCGCGAACCCGTGGCGCAGGCGTACGAAGGCTACATCGCAGGTCGGCGAACGGAATACCGCGTCGAGTTCCGGCAACGTGCCGCGACGGGCGAGTGGAAGTGGATCCTCTCATTGGGCCGGATCGTCGAGCGTGACTCCGGCGGCCAGCCCCTCCGCATGCTGGGCACGCATACCGATATCACGGATCTGAAACGAGCCGAGGCGGCCGTAGCGGCCTCCGAGGTCCGATATCGGCGGCTCTTCGAATCGTCCAAGGACGGGATCCTCATTCTTGACGCCGAGAGCGGGATGGTGGTCGATGTCAACCCGTTTATCGTCGAACTGCTGGGCTTCTCGCGCGAAGCCTTCATGGGCAAGGCGATCTGGGATCTCGGGTTCTTCAGGGACATTGTGGCCAACCGGGACAGCTTTGCCGAACTGCAGGCGCAGGAGTACATCCGATACGAGGACAAACCACTCGAGACCGCGTCCGGGCAGAAAATCGACGTGGAGTTCGTCAGCAATGTCTATCTGGTGGACGAACGGAAGGTGATCCAGTGCAACATCCGCGACATCACCGAACGTCGGCGCGCCGACGATGCGCTGCGCGCCTCGCTGCGCGAGAAGGAGGCCCTACTGAAGGAGGTGCATCACCGGGTCAAGAACAACCTCCAGGTGATTACCAGCCTGCTTCGTCTCGAGACGAGCCGGAACTCCGACCCCAACACCAAGATTGTCCTGAAGGAGATGCAGGGGCGCATCCGGTCGATGGCGCTTCTGCACGAAACCCTCTATCGCAGCGGCAACTTCGCCCGCGTGGACCTCGCCGACTATCTCCTTCAGCTTTCGTCCCAACTCTTCCGGACCCAGAACGCCGAGCCCTCAAGGGTGCGCCTTGTGAACGACCTCGAGTCCTCGCGTGTCAACATCGACCAGGCCATACCGTGTGGACTGATCACGAACGAACTGCTGACCAATGCCCTGAAGTATGCCTTCTTGGACGGCAGAGCCGGCGAGGTCCGTCTCGAACTCCGCACCGCTTCAAGCGGCGAGATCCGACTCACCGTAAGCGACACTGGAATCGGTCTTCCCGCAGACTTCGAGGAAAGACGCGGCCGCTCACTGGGGCTCCAGCTCGTCGCGGATCTGACCCGCCAGCTGGCGGGCGGCCTCCAGATCGATCCGGGTCCGGGCGCTAAGTTCTGTCTCTCCTTCATCCCCCACGTCCAGTAGGGGCGCCTTGCCCTGAGTCCCGACGGAAGGTAACCGTCGAAGGGCGGGTGCCCTTAGTGCCTCGTCTCCCCGCTGCCCGTAGCCACGGCGGGAAGGTCGCCATCGCTCAGCTTCCGCTTGAATAGATCGATGGCCAGGCGATAACAAGTGAGGGCGAGCGCGGGGTCGTAGCGTGGCCCCTCGTCGCGCAGGAACGCATGCGCGCCGTTGAATTCGTGCCAACTGAAGAGAACTCCCGCGTCGATCAAGCTCTTCTGAATGAGGGCGCGCCCTTCGTTGGGAATATGGGGATCCTGCCGACCCCAGATCATCAGCATCTCGGCCTTGAGTTCGCCGAGGCGCGCAAGGGTGTTGTCGCCTCCGAGGCCGAGGCTCCCTTTGTGGATGTCGGTGGCGTAGAAACACACCCCGGCGAGGATCTCGGGATTCATCGAACAGCGAAACGAGAGATGGCCGCCGATGCAGATTCCGATCGACCCGATCCGGCCATTGCAGGCGGGATGGCCCTGCAGGAATCGAATCACCGCGCGCGCGTCATCATCGTAGGCCGTCACCGGACGGCCCACCTTGCACGCGTTCCCCCGGTCGGCGCCGGCCGCGTCGTAGGCGATTACCGAGCCGGGTGCCTCGAGGTCATGGAAGATCTCCGGCGCCGCCACCACGAAGCCGTGCCCCGCGAGCATGGCTGCGGTGCGGTGAATCGGGCCGGTCCGTTGAAAGATTTCGGAGAAAAGCACGAGGCCGGGATAACGCCCGGGGGCCGCGGGGCGATAGACGTAGGTCCGCATCGGTCCGGTCGGGGTGTCGAGGTCGACGCTTGGATCTTCCTGCAGAATCATTCTTCCTCCTCTGATGGGCCGTGCGACCCTGGTCTAGAAATTCACCGCCAGCAGTCTGACTTCGCGCGGATCGTCGCCGAGGCGGATCATGGCTTCGAACTTCAATCCGAGTTTCTCGAGTAAGGCGATGGAAGCGATGTTATCCGGCGAGGTGATGGCCACGATGCGTTTGAGGCCAAGGCGCGCGCGCCCGTACTCGATGACGGCGGACGCGGCCTCTGCAGCGAAGCCCTGACGCCAGTGCGCCGGCAAGAGGGCGAAGCCCACGTCCACGTCGGGCAGGGTGTCGCGCTTGAGCAGTCCACACATCCCCACCGCGTCCCCCGTCGCCTTCAGGAAGACGAGAAACAGGCCGAAGCCGAATCGCTCGTAACTGGCGATCGGGCCGGTCAGCAGATAACGGCGCGCATCCTGGAGGGACCGGACGCCGCGATCGCCGATGTAGCGCAGAAACGAGGGCTCGTTCACCAGCTCCATGATGAAGGGCGCGTCGTTGAGGGTGAGGCGACGCAGCACCAGATGGTCGGTTTCGAGGACGATCAAGGGGACCTCCTCGCCGAGCCTACCTCGTCTAAAGCCTCAGGATCTGCCCCGGGACGTCTCCGTGACGCAGAGCAGGAAGTGGGTCGGATCCTGGGCCAGGTCCCTTACCGCGGACACCGCCACATCGCACTCAAGCGGGCCGCGGCCCTTGCGGTCGACGAGACAGCTGACCCGCCGGTCGACACCGTCACGAAGCGCCTCGCGCAGCTTGTCCCGAGCCGTTCGATCGGCGAGATTGTCTTGGAGGAACCACGGCCGGCGAGCGATCAGTTCCGTGGCCTTCCAGCCAGTGAGCCGCTCGAAGGCAGGGTTGCACATTGTGACCGGGTGTTCGGGCGCCCGGGCGCTTGCGATCATTATGGCGAGACCCGCGCCCGCAATCGCCCGCGCGATCAGACGGGCCGGAACCTCCGAAGCGTGACGGCTCATCGCCATCTCCACCGTGCCCAGGATCTCGCGGTCGTCCAGGGGTTTGATGAGGTAGCCATACGGGCTCGCGACCTTGGCCCGCTGCATCGTGCCGGTATCGGTGTGCGCGGTCAGGAAGATGATCGGCACATCCATGCGGCTTCCCATCTCGGTCGCGGTCTCCACGCCATCCATGGGGCCCTGGATGGTGATGTCCATGAAGACGAGGCTCGGATGGGTGGTCCCCGCCAATTCCAGGGCTTCCTGTCCGCTCGCCGCCGTTCCGGCGACCGAGTAGCCCAGGCCGTTCAGCCTTTCCGCGAGATCCCGCGCCACGATCGCCTCGTCCTCAACGAGGAGAATCCGGGTTTCCTTTCTCTCGGCGATCGTGGACACGGTGCTCCTCCTCTGGTGCTTATGGCCGAGGAGTCGGGAAACCAAACGGATCGCTCAACGCCCGGACCCCCGGTTCGACGGCCGGGGGAACCGACGCTGCGGCATTCCGACGCTCACGAACATCGAGGCCTACGATCAACATTGATCCAAGAAAGAAGATGGTCCAGAACAGTCTCATATTCACGCCCTCCCGTTTTTGGTTGTGGTGTTCGTACCGTATCCGTACTAGTACACGTTTAGTATACGCTCGCCGATTCGCACATTCGCGTCGCGCGTGGGAAACTACGTCTATGACTTCCCTTGGATCCATGATTGAAAGCCTTGTCGCCGACGACCCCCGGCGCTCAGCCGACCGGCTGCTCGCGAAAGTCTGCGAAGTGGTGGGGGCCTCCGGCGGCGCCCTGCTGCTCCCGGATGGCGCGAATGCCAACGTGTTCCTCTCCTACCGCCTGTCTCTCTCCGGGCTCGGCAGTCTGCCCATCCGGTTTCAGGACCACCGGGGTCGGCTCACCCGGCACGATGTGCTCAGCGGGGCCTCTTTCGCCTTGGCCCCGGTCAGCAGCGAGGCGGGCGCGGTTCTCGGCTGGGTCTACCTTGAAAACCCCCGCGCGTGCGACGCGAAGGAACTCCGCCCGTTCCTGATGGGCATGGCCAAGGCCGTGGCCGCAATCGGCGAGGCGGGGGTGGGCCGCACCCCAAGCCTCGGGCGCGCCGAGGCCAATCGAGCGAGCCTTGTGAGGATCCTCGAGGAGAACGACTGGAACATCGCCCGCGCATCGAGAGAGATCGGAGTCACGCGAAGGACGCTCTACATGCGTCTGGCCGCTTTCGGAATCGCCCGGAAAAAGGTGCCCCGTCTGGCGAAAGCGCTGACCTCGTAGGGCACGAGGTCAAGGCCCTGGCACAGGAAGGGACCAACCGGTGTTCATGCTTCACCGCGCCCTGATGGTGCTCGGGCTCTGGCTCATGACTCTGGTGGCGGTGGGGCTCTTCCGCTCGGGACGCGCCCGCGAGTGCCTCGCGTTCACCGCCTACATCAACTTGGCCACCACCTTCGGTTTCGGAATCGTGGCTTTCCCCGCGTGGTACACGCCGGAGGTGTTCGTCGTGAAGCAAGGGATCTACGACACGCTCATCCTCGGCATGGCCATCGAGCTGTCGATCAAGGTCTTCGGCGCTTTTCGCGGAGTGGCCCAGACGATCCGCGCCCAACTCGCGGCCGCGGTGATCGTGTCCACCGCCCTCGTGTTCCTGTCGACACCCGAAGACGCCTCCTACTCAAACCTCGCACGGTACCAGCCCGCGATCAGCACCGCGGGTATCTGGTGTCTCGCCTTCGTGGGTCTCTTGATCGTCTGGTACCAGATCCCCGTCCCCTCCTTCAGCCGGGCCATCATCCTGGGCTACGTGCCCTACCTCCTTGTCTTCGTGGTCTGTGTCGACCTGATTGGCCGGCTCGGCTGGGGAGCCATCGAGGGCATCAACACCGCAAACGCCGTGGCCTACGACGCGGTGGCCGCGTACTGGGTTCACGCCGCCTGGCGAAAGGACTGAGATCTCGTGCTCATCGTGGCCCTCGCCGCCCTGGCCGCTGCTCTGGTCGTCCTGTTCCTGGGGCGCTTCGAGCGTGATCGGGCGCTGCGTCGCTGGGACTTCGTCGTGTCCGGACGGGCGGGCAAGGCGGCCTCGGCCCTGCGCGAGCGGCTGGCCGAGGACACCGACATGGCGACGCACACCTTCGACCTCGCCCTCAAACGCCGTTCCACGCTCTCCTACGATGAGGCCGTTCGTCTCCTCACCATCGCCGCCGACACCATCGAGGAGGCGGCACAGGATCGCCACCGTTTGCTGCGCGCCTTGTCCGTTTACTCGCGGATGGCTGAGGCCATCGTTCCCCTGCCCGCGATTCGCCCCTCGAGGTTCCGTCTCCTCGAAGTGCGTTCGCTCACCCTCATCGCCCGCTGGCTGCATGAACTCCTGAGCAGCTACCAGGAGCGCTTCCGCTTCCGATTGGCCGTCATCGGCCTGGGCATCCGGCTCATCGTCCGCAGCGTCCGGGGCTCACGCTCGCGAGCCGCGGTCATGCCCGCTCAGCCCGAGCCTTTCCAGACGTTCGGCGATTCTCTGCATGACTTCAAGACGCTGGACGAAGAACAGGTGGCTTCGTTCCACGAGCTTCTCCGATCCGCCGGCGCCACCGACCACGCAACGCTGCCCCCGGAGATCCGGGATCGCACGGACTCCCCCGACGAGTGATCTCCCTCAGTCCGGCCCGTTCCCCAGGGTCGGCGGGGACACGCCCACCCATCCAAGGAACCACAACTTCCATGATCACGATCCGCGGAATCAGCCGCCTCGCCGGCGCCGCCACCCTTCTCCTTAAGGTGCTGCTCCATCCCGGGCTTTCGAGCGCCCAGGCCAACGCGGACGCGAGGCGGACATGGCCCCTCACTCGGCCCGAGGCGACGAGCCACACCGAGACCAGCCGCTACGACGATGTCGTCTCGTTCATGAAGGCCATGGCCGCGGCGTCTCCAAGGATCCATCTCACCACTTACGGGTACACCCACGAGGGCCGGGCCATGCCCCTCGCCGTCATCGGCGCGCCCGACGCCTCTCCTCGATCCGTGCTCGCCACGGGCAAGACCCGGGTGTTTCTCCAGGGCAACATTCACGCGGGCGAGGTCGAAGGCAAGGAGGCTCTGCTTCAGCTCCTTCGATCGATCGCGAAGGGCGAGCGCGACGACTGGTTTCGCCATGTGGTTCTTCTGATCACGCCGATCTACAACGCCGACGGCAACGAGCGTGTGAGCGTCGCCAATCGTGGCGCTCAGCACGGTCCTGTGGGCGGAATGGGCACGAGGCCGAACGCGCAGGGGCTGAACCTCAACCGGGATGCCATGAAGGTGGAAACTCCCGAGGGCCGATCCCTCGCCCGCTTCCTCGATCAGTACGACCCGCATGTGAGCGTCGACCTGCACACAACCAACGGCAGCGATCACGGGTACTACCTCACCTACGAGGGCCCGGGCAGTCCCAACACCTCGCCCCGAATCACCAGCCTCCTGCGGGAGCAACTCTTCCCTGGCGTCACCAAGGCGGTGAAAGCGAAACACGGCTGGGATTTCTTCTACTACGGCGGCGCCTCCTCGCGTGGAGGCGAGCGGGCGTGGTACGGCGACCTCGACCTCTACAAGCCGCGTTACACGCACACCTACTTCGGCTTGCGCAACCGCATCGGCATCCTCTCGGAGACCAACTCGTACGCCACTTTCGAGGATCGGATCAAGGCGGCCTACCGTTTCGTGGAAGAGATCGTGAACTTCGCGGCCGGACACGGCGAGATCATTCGCCGGGTGGCGGCGCAAGCCGACGCCGAGTCGATCATCGGGACGATGCAGGCGGTGCGCGGCCGGCTGGTGCGAACCACCGAGGCCGTTCCTATCGTCCTTGCCCGCACCATGGAAGAGCGCAACCCCTACGTGCCCGATCGGCCGATGCGCCTCCGGGTGAATGGCAGCGAGCGAGTGGAGACCATGCCCCACTACGGCACGATTGAAGCCACCGAAACGAGCCTCACCCCCCGGGCCTATGTGATTCCACTGCCCGCTCCGCAGCCGATCACCACCCCGCCGCCGCAACGGCCGCCCTTCGGCCCCACCCGCGATCCCGGCGCGCGCATGATGGCGTCGATTGTCGATCGCCTCGAAACCCACGGCGTGAGGTTCACGAGAACCACAGGGGAGACATCATTCATCGGGGAGCGCTTCCGGATCGAATCCTCAAAGACAGATGAGCGCGAATTCGAAGGCCACAAGCTGCGCACCCTCACCGGCGCCTGGGAAACAGTGGAAGAAAAACTCCCCGCGGGCGCGCTGGTCGTCCCCATGGATCAGCCCCTGGCCCGCCTCGCCTTCCTCTTGCTCGACCCGCGCTCCGACGACGGGCTCATGGCCTGGAACATCCTCGATCCCATCCTCGGCCCAAGCCCCGGCCCGGAGTTCTATCCCATCCTCCGGACCATGAACCCGTAGCGCGGGCTTTCCCTGTCCCTTCGGGCCTTGGGATTAAGCTTCGAGGCAACCCGCCATGCGTCGCCTCGCCTTCGGTATCGCACTTGGGCTTCTCGCCCTCGCTCCCGCGTCGTGGGGACAGGATGGTCCGCCCGCGATCGTGGCCCTCACCCTCGACACCTCGGGCAGTATCCGGCCCGAACTGATCGAGCAGACCCGCGCCCTCGCCGTGTCCATCCTCGAAGCGCTGCCGCAAGGAAGCGAGGTGGCGCTCTTCGTCTTCGACGACACGTCGCGCTTGATCCTCTCGCGCACCCGTGACCCCGAAGCGGTGCGCCAGGCCCTGGCCTCGGTGCAACGCGCGGGCACCCGCACCGCGCTCTACGACGCGCTCTACGACGCCAGTCGATATCTCGAACAGGCGCCGCGCTCCCGCAAGGCCATCGTCCTTGTCACCGACGGCAAGGACGAACAGTCGACCCTCCTGCAAGACGACGGCCTGAAGGTGGCGACCACCCACCGGATCCCGGTCTTCGCGGTCGGAGTGGGCCGTGTTCAGGAAGCGGTCCTTGCTCGCATCGCGAAGCTCACGGGCGGGGAGTTCACGCTTATGGCCGGGGCGGATGGACCGGCGATGGCTTCGCGCATCGCGGCCCTCGATCTGTCGGGCGCATTGCCCACGCCCACGCCGGCGGCGCCGTCCGCGGAAGCCTCCGCCCCACCCGAGCAACGATTTTCCCGCGGGTTGATCGCCCTGCTCGTTGGGACGGGACTTCTGCTCCTCACCGCCGCCGCGATGATGTTGATGCGCGGACGCGCGACCCCGCCGCCTGCGCCCAGGGCGGAAGCCCAGCCGCGGCCGACTCCGACCACCATCAACGCGGCCGCCGATCACACCCTGATGGCCCGGCGCCCAGACGCGACGACGGTCGACCGCACCATGGTGCTGCGCACCCAGGCCAGCCTGCGCGTGATCAATGGGCCTGCGGCCGGGCGGGTGCTGACCCTCGGCATGGGCCGGACGCTGACCATCGGCCGCGCCCCCACCAACGACCTTGAACTCGCCGACCCCGCGATCTCCGGAGAACACTGCCGCGTCAAGCCGGAGGACGGCGGCTTCGTCGTCTACGACGTCGAGAGCACCAACGGGACGCTGGTGAACGGTGTGCCCGTCGATCGGCACATCCTGAAACCGGGAGACGTGATCTCCCTCGGCCAGGTGGGAATCACCTTCTCCGTCGACTGAACGACAACCCCTCCCCCGCGACTTTCACAGTCGGAGGGTGACGCGGTGGGCACACCCGGGGCGATGGCCGCAGGCGCCATCCGCGCAGTTCTCGCCGAAGGGGACCGCAATCACGAAAGGCCACGCCTTGTGGACCACCACCGGCTCGAAAGCCTGGTGGACGAAGTCCCGAAGTTCTTCGCTGGTCGCGGTTTTGTCGAGGGCGATGAAGCCCAGCCCGAGTTTTCGTGAGAGGGTTCGCGCTTCCTTGAGGCCCAGAGCGCGGGCCTCTGGTGTGATCGACTTGCCCTCGCTCAGGTCCAGCAGCGCGTTCAAGGTGGGGTGGGCGTTGTAGGCCTCCACCACGTGGTCATCGACGCGCGAGAGGTAGCCGCCCACCAGACGCTTTCCATGCAGAGCCTGCCGGAACTGGTCCCTTGAGCTGAAGTGCCCGCGCTCGCGCGTGCCGTCCTTGATCCCGGTGGGAAGACGCAGGACGGCGACGTCGCAGCGATCCGCGGCCACCAACTCATACCGCTCGGGAAGGCGCGCGCGGAACAATCGCCGTGGGGGCCCGAAGGTCTCAAGACCAAGGGCCAGCCCGATTCCGAGAAGCGCCCATCCGCGGCGGCGGCCAAGGCGGGCGCTTGAAAGCAGGCACGCGGTGACCACGGCCACACCCAACATGGCCATCACCGCGAACCTCGTGGGCGATCGCACCATGCCGATCCCAGGGACGAAACGAAGCAGCGCCCACGGCCCGGGTACGTAGGTATCAACGCCGCCCACCACGATGAACGGACCAAGGGCGAGGGCCGCGAACACCGAGGTGCAGACGACCCAGAACCTCGGGACCACGCCGCGCCGAAAGAGCGCGAGGAACCCCATCAGCAGAATCCCGATGACCGTCCACGAGGCCACGCCTTCGACAAAAGCGTCGGCGCGTTCGCGCGCCATCCAGGGCTCGACGATCTCGCGCATCAGGGGATGGGTGGGATTGGGCATGAAGAAGGCAAGCAGGTCGACGCCCTGGGGCGAGCTGCGCCAAAGCGGGGCCTCTGTCCCCCGCTTCGCCACCACGTCCACCGCGGCCACACGAAGCCACGGGAACAGGAGAGCCATGGCCACGAGACCGCCGAGGGCCGGACGTCGCAGCGTCCTGAGAGCGCCCGACTCCAGGGTGAAACGTAGAGGACGCCAGGCGAAGAGCACCCCGGCCACCCCAAGAGTCAGGATCAGGATGGGAGTGTAAAGGCCGCGAACGCCCACGTTGATGGGCCCGATTGACAAGCGTCCCCCACCGGTGACGAGGATCCAGAGCACCGCGCTCAAGGACAACATGGTCAGCGCGGCGGCGCCCCTCATCAGCCACCGAAGGTTCGGGCTTTCAATGCGTTCGACGGCCACTCGCTCAAACGACCACACCACGCCCACCCCGAGAACGCCGAAAACCAGATAGTAAGGATCGGAGGCCGCGCACACGGCGAGGGCCATGCCCACGAAAGCCCAGGCGCCTCTGGTGTCGACCCGCATCGCCCTTCGGGCCGCGAGCAGAACCAGGGGAAGCCCGAACGCGGTGGCGAGGCTCATGTGCCCTTCGAGACGCGCGCTCAGGAAGGGCGAGAACCCGAACAGGGCGCCCGCGATCCATGACGGAGCCTCGTCGTTCGTCTCGTAACGAGCCAGGAGGTAGGCACAGAAAGGGTTCAGGATGAGAACGAGGATGAGAGCGACGTTGAAACTCGCGACCACGCCCAGCGCTGGAATCAGCGGTGAAGCGAGTGCGCTCAGGATCAGCGAGTTGTTGTGTAAAGCGAGGCTCGCCTCGCGCGTGAAGGCGAGGATCCGGTCCGTGCTGAAGAGGGGCAGGCCGGTCGCCAGGTTGTACGAGAAGACGTACGCGTTCCAAACGTAGGCGCCCGCGTCCCCCGCCGGATCGCCCGTGATCCGGTTCGACAATTGAGCGGGAAGAGGCCAGACGAACAGCAGGGCCAGCAACGCGTAACCGAGAAAAGCCAGAAGCGCTGGGCCCGCCGGGCGGCGAGGCGGAACGAAAGACATTGCCGTCAGTCTAGCCACATGCGACCCGGTTTTGACGGGCCCTGCACGTTTTGCGGTCTGTGGGGGCGCCTACAGTGAAGGCGCGGCGGCCGGAGGGGGACGCCGTGTGGACGCCCCGAAGGTCCTCCAAAGACGCCAGGCGAACAGGGCGGCGAAGATCCCCGCGAACATCAAGGGCTCACCTATGTCCGCCTTCACCGACATCCAGAAATGGACGACGCCCAGGATGGCCGACACATACACGAGCTTGTGGAGACGGTTCCAGTTCCGCCCGCCCAGACGCCCGATCATCTTTTTCGTCGAGGTGAGGGCAAGCGGCGCCATCAGCAGGAGGGCCAATGAACCGACAAGGATGTAGGGGCGCTTCAAGACGTCCGCGACCATCTCCTGAACATCGAGTTGGATGTCGAGCAGGATGTAGACGAGCCAGTGCGCGACACCGTAGGCGAACGCGAAGAGGCCCAGGGTGCGACGATGCCGCGCGAGCCAGTTCCAACCGGAGATCTGCCGCAACGGCGTCACCATGAGGGTGAGGACGAGGAAACGCAACGTCCACTCGCCGAGGAAATGCTCGCCTTCCTTGACCGGGTTCGATCCGAAGACCCGGGTGCCGCGCAGAATGTCCGAACCCAGGCCGTAGATCGCCCAGCCGAGCGGGATCAACGAGGCGAGGATCAGCGCGGGGGTAAAACCACGCGGCTCCCGCATGGTTTTAGTAATTCTTCTTCAGGTCCATGCCCGCGTACAACGAGGCCACCTGATCGGCGTACCCGTTGAAAGGCAGGGTGGGCCGACGCACGAACTCGCCGATCCGTCGCTCTTTGGCCTGGCTCCAGCGTGGATGGTCCACCGCGGGATTCACGTTCGAGTAGAACCCGTACTCCCCCGGAGCGGAGCGATTCCACGACGTCTTCGGTTCCTTGTCGGTGAAGGTCATCTTCACGATCGACTTGATGCCCTTGAAGCCGTATTTCCACGGCACCACCAGGCGGATGGGTGCGCCATTCTGATTGGGCATGGGGCGTCCGTACACGCCGGTGGCGAGGAGGGTGAGGGGATGCAGCGCCTCATCGAGGCGCAGGCCTTCGGCATAGGGCCAGTCGAGCACGCCCAGTTGCTGCCCCGGCATCTGCTTGGGATCGAACAGAGTGGTGAAGGCCACGTACTTGGCGGTCGAGAGCGGCTGCGCCCGCTTGATCACGTCGGCGAGGGGAATCCCCCGCCACGGCACCACCATCGACCAAGCCTCGACGCAGCGATGGCGATAGATCCGGTCCTCGACGGTTGAGGGCTTAATGAAGTCCTCGAGCAGGAACTTTCCCGGTTTGGCCGCCAACCCGTCGACCGTGATCGTCCATGGACTGGTCTTGAAGTTGCGCGAGTTCTTCGCGGGGTCGGATTTGTCGGTGCCGAATTCGTAGAAGTTGTTGTAGGTGGTGACGTCGGTCCAGGGTGTCGGCCTGTCGTCGGGCTGGAGGCCAAAGGGCTTGCCGATGGGCTGGGGATCCTGGGCATGGGCCTCGCACCCGAGGAGGCCAAGGGCGGAGGCGCCCGCGGCCACCGACAACCACTCACGCCGGCTTACATAGAGGGACTCCGACGTGATCTCGGACGGCTTCACATCATCGGGACGGCCAGGGTGGGGGCGGCGAATATGCATGATGACTCCTTGGGATGCCGACAGCGCAGTATAAGTAACCGCGGGCGACGGCCCGCGGGTCGCCCTACAATCGAAACTTGGCCCGGGTATACGCGATCCGGAAGCCCTGTCGCTCGGCATTGCGCTGCGAGGTACTCCCGGGCAGGGCGCACATCATGGCCACATCGCACCCCTGCTCCGCCGCGAAGCCGAGCCGCGCCTCAAGAAGAGCCTTCTGAGCTCCCTGCCGACGCCCCTCCGGAACCGTGCTCGCGCCCGCGAGCAGAGCCACGCCCTGGTGGATGGTCAGGCCTCCCGTCCCAATGGCCGCGCCATCGAGCTCGGCGAGAAACGAATAGCCCGAGGCCTTGCGCGCCGCCACCCGGGCGAACTCCAGCATGAAGGCGCTCAACTCAGGCGTTTCGCTCCAGCCGCGGGAGGAGGTCTGCGCCCAAAGCTCGGCCTCATCCGGTGTGGTGCGTCGGGCCAGAACCGGCCCTTTGACTCGCTCTCGCTCCGCCCGCGGAGCGATCGGTCGGAACATCACACTCGTGAACTCGAAAGGCTGATAGTGGCGTCGGTTCAGCTCTTCGAAGGCGGAGGCATGGGCGAGCGGACTCACCTCGTGGTACACGGGAGCAGCCAAGTCGGTGAAGAAGGTCTCCAGGCGAACGAGGTCGGCCTCGGTCACCGGCTGCTCCATCCCCAGTCCAAACGTCTGCGTCAGGGGCGACTCGACTCCATCGAACATGGCGTGCGCGCCCGCGGCCTCGAGGTGCGCCGCTCCGCTTTGGGGAAACGCCTGCGCTCGCGCTTCAACGAAATCGATATTGCTTTGCGCCTCGGTTCGTTCGAGGCGGCGCGACAAGTCGAAGTCGGCGAAGGGATACGGGAGCGTTTCGAGCATCCCGACAGCCTACATGGGCGGCGGTCGCCAGTCTCACTCCTGTACACTCGATGCGCCATGCAGGGCCTTCCCGGCGGTGAACTGATCAGCAAGGGCGTCGCCGATCTTGCGCGCAACGAGGAGACCGTCGAGTCGCTCCTGGTCTCGATCGGCTCGCCCAAGCTTCGCAGCCTTGGAGTTTCCCTGGGCCCCTCGTTCGACAACCCTGAGCACCGGCTCTATGCCCTGCTCGGCCGCGAGCACGGCGACAACGCGCACGGCCAATACAACGCTCTGATCCGGCTCCTGGTCAGCTACGAACGAGCCCTCGCGTGCGTGCGTCCGTAGACACGTCCAGACTCCGGGCATTTCTGGAGGAGCTGTCGCGTGCGGCGAGGGAGCCCACGCGTCTGTATCTCACGGGCGGCGCCTCGCAACTTCTGCGAGGTCTTCGTGACGCCACTCTGGATATCGATCTCACCTTCGAACCCGAAAGCGACGAACTGCTCCGGTCGATGGTTGGCCTGAAGGAAACGCTGAACGTGAACGTGGAGATCGTCTCGCCTGCCCACTTTGTTCCCCCGCTCCCCGGTTGGCGCGTTCGCTGCGAGTTCGTGTTGCAGATCGGGAAACTCGCGGTGTTTCACTTCGATCCCTATACACAGGCGCTGTCAAAGCTCGAGCGCGGGCATGCTCGAGACATGCAGGACGTGGACGATCTGGTGAGAGAAGGGATCGTTGACCCGGCTCGCCTCCGCGCCCTTTTCGTAGAGGCTCAATCCGAACTCTTCCGATACCCGGCGATCGATCCGAGCAGCCTCTCCGCGGCCGTGGACCGCTTCGCCGAAGCCGACCGGGCCTGACCGGCGCCGGCCCTGACGTCTACTTTCCCTTCTCCGCAAACGTCTGCGCGATCTTGACCGCGGTGGAGAACGTGTCTGCGTACGAGATGTTCGCGGCGACGGACACGACGAGTTCGTGCTCGGGAAAAGTCATGAAGGTGATTGCCATTCCTCCGAGCAGATCGCCGTCGTGCCCAACGAGGCTCGTTGGTTTGCCTGAGAACATCACCGTCTCGCGGTCCCAGCCCAGGCCGTAGCCCGTCTCCTCCCCCGAAGGGAGCCGGAACGAGGTTTGAAGCAGCTTGACCGTCGCGGGCTTCAGCAACTTGCCGCGGTGGATCGCCATGGCGAAGCGCGCGAGATCGGATGGGGTCGACACGAACACGCTCGACCCCGCATAGCAGGAGTAGTCGAGCGCCCGCATCGGGTCGGGCCCGTATCGGGGATCGGCGCTGTACCTCGGGAAGTACGAGTTCGCGAGACCGGGGGTGGGTGGAAGCAGCCCCTCATCCGAATCGGCATCGAGCTTCGCCGGGTCTGCCCCGGTGTGGCCCAGGCCCAATGGTTCGAAGACACGCTTCTGCATGACGCTGAGGAACGACTCCTTGGCGGCGGATTCGAGGGCAGCGCTGATCAGGATCCAGCCGTATTGCGAATAGCGATACTCGGTGCCGGGCTCGAATCGCAGCCGACCCTCGGCGAAGTGAGGCAGAGCTTCCACTGGCCGCTCGCAGTGTTCAGAGAAGAGCGGGCCCTCGTCGCCGCCGTCGTTCCCGACCCCGGAGACATGGGCCATGAGTTGACGCAGTGTCACCGGCCACTTCTTCTCCGGGAATTCGGGCACATACGTCTGGATCTTCTCGTCGAGCAAGAGGCGCCCTTCTTCGAGCAGCAGGCCGACCGCGACCGAGGTGAGGGCCGTGGACGCGGTGCCGATCCTGAATCGAGTCTCCGGCGTGACCTTAGTCCGGTTCTCGAGATCGGCCCAGCCAAAGCCTTCCGCCCAGACGATCTCTCCACGGTGGCCAACGGCCACCGAAACGCCCGGGAGGTTTCGCTCGACCAGATCCGCCCGCACCTGTTGACGCGCCTGCTCCACTGCTTTGTCCCACTTGGGCCGTGTGGCCGAGTCGCTTTCGGTGGGCACGCTGGCCGCGTTCGGATGGAGGGATGTGGCGGTGGCGCTCATGTACTCCCACACCGCTCCTGCCACGAGAAACGGCAGACAGATGACGAAGCCCGCCAACATCAGCCAGCCGGGGATCCGACTCTTCGTGGTTTCCAATTTACTCGGCGAACCTCAGAGATACCCGAAAAGCGGCGGGAAGACGATGACCACCACCGCCGCCCAGAGGGCGTAGACGGGCAGGTAGTCGGTCTGCCACCGTTCGACCTTCGCGAACGTCGACCGGCCGAGAAGAAAGCGGACGTAGAGCACGGCCGCCCATGTCAGGTTCACCAGGAGGATCACATTCTCGCCAAGAGCGGCTACCCGATTGGGGCTGAAGCCGAACTCGGAGATACGTTCGGCGATGGCCGAGAGCGCCACCACGTCGGCGACCAGGGCCGCGATCACCACCACCACCTGCGCCACATCGAAACCACCTGGCGCCTTGCCCGGGTCGCGGGCCGAGATGGAGTAGAGGAGAAGGGCGAGGACCATGGCCAGCAGCAGATCGAAACCGATCAGCACTTCACGATTGACGCCGACACCGCGCCCCGTCCACCACATCGCGCCGAGAAACGTGACCAGCATGACCGCGAACAGGGGGGTGAAGATGCGTGTCAACACCGGCGCCATGTTCTCGATGACGCTTTGCTTGGCTTCCACCAGCCACGAAGCGACGAGCACGGCCCCCGCGGCACCGCAGGGTATGAGCCATGACTGGACGAAGGGCTCGGCGTCGATGCCAATGGCCTGGAAGACCATGAGGGTGAATCCCGTGAAGACTCCCCCGCCGAGGGCGATCAGCACGTAGTAGATGAAGAGTTCACCCGAGAAGCGGATGAAGTCCATGCGGCCCGCGACCTGAAGCCACCGGCCTCCCGCGTACGCGATGCCCACGAGAAACCAAACGGCCATGGGTAGATGGAGAACCGAAAGCGCCTCGGTCGACCCGAACAGCTCGCCTCCCTGGTGCGGGTCACCGGAGTGAACCCAGGGATAGGCGTTGGCGAAGACGGCCGCGACGACGAACGCCGCGACCAACCAGCGAAGAATCCCGGCATCGAGACCCCGCTTCCAGGCGAAGTAGGCAGTCAGGAGCGGCAGGACGAACAGAGGCGCGTTGTGGAGATAGAACGCCGCGTTGGGGTCATCCAGATGGACTCCGAAGAGCGAGGGCGCCTTGACCATCGCGGCCGCGGCCACGGCGAGGGAGAAGGCGACGAGGGTGTCTTTGCGCGCCGCCTTCGGCTCGGAGCTATCGGCGGGGACGACAACGAGCTGCTTCCACAGGCGCTCTGAATGTTCGCGCGCGAACTCCCGGGAGAGAACATCAAGGGCGCCCATGCGCTTCACCGCCACCAGAAACGCTTCATCGACACCGAGCCCCGACTCGATCAACCCCGCGATCTGCTCGCGCAGGTGGTCTTCGAGTTCGGCCACGTCGACGGAATGAATCGCCTGTCGGCGACGGAGGTAGGTCCGCCACTGGTCGATCTGCTCCTCGAGCCACGTGTCTTGATCTGGAGGCGTCATGATCAGGCTCCTTGAGGCTGCAGAGTGGAGACCGAAACGGAAAGTGAGAGCGAGCCCCAGATCCCGTGAAGCGTCGCGTCGACCGCCTGCCATTGCCGGCGCTCTTCGGCCAGTTGGGCCCGTCCCCCGTCGGTGATCCGGTAGTACTTACGGCGGCGCCCCGTCTCGGCGGCTTCCCACCGCGCCTCGACGTGGCCAAGCCTCTCGAGTCGATGCAGGACGGGGTACAGCATCCCGTCCGTCCACTCCATCCGCCCTCCGGACAACTCCCGCACCCTCTTGAGGATGGCGTAGCCATAGCTGTCCCCTTCGGTCAGGATGGCCAGAACGATCGGAGTGGAAGAGGCAGCGATCAGATCCTTGTTGATCTCCATAGCAGCACTATACATCATACTTCTATGTATCTACGCCACAAATCAAATCGCGAGCCAGAGTCGACAGAGTCGTCTGCCAGCTACGGTTTAGGGAGGCCTGAGATCTTCCCCAGCAGCCACTGCAGACCGGAGAGGTGCTGGTGATCGTGGCTCAAAAGAAAATGAGCCAGGCTCCGAACGGTGACCGGGCCGTAGCCCTCGAACTCCCCGGTCCGGCTTAGCTGGTCCGAGGTGAGATCGGCCAGGATCTCCACCGTCTCCGCGCGCTCCTTGCGGAAAAGCTCGAGCGCCTCGGCCGCGCTCGACGCGGAATAGTCGCGCTCGCGCGCCAGTTCATAGCTGTCGATCGAGGGGAGGAAGGGATGATCGTCGCGGAGCACGCGATCGATCCGAACCTGGTATCCCTCGATTTCGATGTCGCGGACATGACAGACCTGCTCGAGAGCGGTGAAGCGTTCGCTCGGGATTCCCTCCCACGAGGGCGGCGCCCAGAGCTTGTGCTCGTAAGGAACCGCGGCGTAGAACGCTTCGAGCTGCTGCGGGAACTGGGCGAGGGCTTTGAGGATGGTGGGGTTCATGGGAGCGCCCCCGAACATACCAGCGGGGTAAACTCCGCCGGTCGATCAGACCAAACGAAGGGAAAAATAATGTCTACGGTTACAGCACCCCCGGTGTCTTCAGGCGGGACGAAGCGCGAAGTTCTGGCGAGCGCGGTCATCCGCTTCTGCGGAGACTCCGGAGATGGCATGCAGGTCACGGGGAGCCAGTTCACCAACACCGCGGCCCTCTTCGGGAACGACCTCTCCACCTTCCCCGACTTCCCCGCCGAGATCCGCGCCCCTCAGGGCACGCTCCCCGGCGTCTCCGGGTTCCAGGTGAACTTCTCATCCACCGAGGTCCACACCCCCGGTGACGCGGTGGACGTTCTCATCGCCATGAACCCGGCCGCCCTCAAGACCAACGTGGGCGACCTCAAAATCGGCGGCATCCTGATCGTCAACTCCGACAGCTTCGGCGAGGTCGACTTCAAGAAAGCCAAGATCACCAGCAATCCCCTCGAGGACGGCTCTCTATCCGGCTTCCGCGTCTTCCAGGTCGACCTGCTCAAGCTCACCAAGGCCGCGGTCAAGGACACCGGCCTCGACGCCAAGTCGGTGGACCGGTCGAAGAACTTCTTCGCCCTGGGCATGTGCTACTGGCTGTTCGGCCGTTCGATGGAAGGCAGCCTGCGCTGGATCGATTCGAAGTTCAAGGGCCAGGTGGCCGAGGCCAACAAGCTCACCCTGCGCGCCGGATACGCCTACTGCGAAGCCACCGAGGCCTACCAGACGGTGGCTTATGAGGTGGCTCCGGCCAAGTTGCCTCCCGGCACCTACCGCAACCTCTCCGGCAACACCGCTCTCTCGATGGGCCTCATCGCGGGCGCAGAGCGCAGCGGCCTGCCCCTGTTCCTCGGCTCCTATCCCATCACGCCGGCTTCCGACATCCTCCACGAACTCTCGATGTACAAGAGCTTCGGGGTGGTGACGTTCCAGGCCGAGGACGAGATCGCCGCCGTCACTTCGGCGATCGGCGCGGCCTATGGCGGTCATCTCGCCACCACCACCACCTCGGGGCCGGGCATGGCCCTCAAGATGGAGGCCATCGGCCTTGCTATCGCGGTTGAGTTGCCCCTGGTCGTGGTCGACATCCAGCGTGGTGGTCCGTCGACGGGTCTGCCCACAAAAACCGAACAGGCCGACCTCTTCCAGGCGATCTTCGGCCGCAACTCCGAAGC